>WPCI01056869.1_pt1 | contig 213742 bp, 212 predicted proteins | sample 5399871 | NCBI WGS metagenome assembly WPCI01 (sample SAMN12869469, study PRJNA574797) | sludge metagenome | isolation source: wastewater treatment of pH7 | place: China:Beijing | collected 2019-05-20
CCTGTTGCTCCTGTTGCTCCCGTTACTCCTGTTGCTCCTGTTGCTCCCGTTACTCCTGTTGCTCCCGTTGGAATATAAATTGGCGGAAGAACCGGAAAAGTAGGTCCAATATTTTCTGGTCTTACCATACCTTTATTCAAAGATAATTTTTCATCGCTGTTCAATTTTCTACCTCATTTCACATTTTGTTTACTAATTAACAAAATAAAACCTCTATTATTTTAGAAAAATTCCATAACTACTTTTTCATACTCAAATGATTTTACATAAAGTAAACTTTTTACCGTTACTATAACTAGTAGTATTAATATAATAAAATGATAGTTCCATTCCAAAATACTAAATCGCTACTATTAAACTCTTCGATTCCACTTTCCGGATCTATCTTTTCACCCGCAATATCAACTTCAAATTATAATAATAATTTAATAATCAATTTAATTGCTGGTAATACAATTTCACTTCAACTATTCGGCGTATTATCCATAGTTAATTTAGTTGGGGGTGGTTCAACAGGTGCCTCTTTAACAATTATACGAATCGATTAAAAAATGATTCGTTCTTTTTTATAATAACCATTCTTAAATGCTAAAATAGTAACTATTACATCATTCCTTAAGCTTATATATTAATAACTTCACGACAGTGATTTTGCAATAAGAAACACTTTGTACTATATTCATAGTACAAAGTATCTATACTAAATTTTCCGTATATACATTATCAATTTACACTGCTCTCTGCCAATGTTACATTAAAGGTGAAGGTAGTTTCTCAAATGCGAACCATCTCAATACGTATATGAGAAACAAACTCCAATCCTATACGCGAGAGCAATACTATGTTGACACTCAAACGAGTGTCCTTTTTTATGAATTTCAAAAATAAAACCATCTTTTATAGATGGTTTATCAACGCACTTTTCTTTATATTCTTCGTGTAATAGTAAATTTATATAACCGGATAATGTATGGTCATACTTAACCTAGTTAGCGTTCTTCCGAAATTATGATAAGAGTGTGGTCTATCCGCCTTAAAGCGAATTGAATCCCCACTATTTAATTTATATTGACAATCCTTTATTTCAATTGTCAATTCCCCTTCAAATACCGTTATAAATTCTTCGGTCCCTTCTTTATGACCTTCCGAATTTAACTTTCCTTCTGTTTCAATTTCAACCGTATAGACTTCAAAGTTCCTATCATCTTGGAAAGGAAAAGAAGGATACACTTTATATCTTCCATTGTCTTCTGATAATACTTGAACATCATTTCGTAAAACAACTTTCGTATCCGGTTGCGGATTATTGATTAAAGAAGTAAAAGACACTTTCAAACCATTGGCAATTTTCCATATCGTTGTTAATGTTGGACTTGACTCTCCTCGTTCAATTTGTCCAATCATCGTTTTACTCACACCTGTTAATTGGGAAACCTTTTCTAAACTTAATTTTTCCTTCTCTCGTATTGTCTTTAAATTTTTCGCCAAAATAAGTTGAATTTCTTCCATAAGAAACACTCCTACAATATATACAACATAACGACCATAATGTACAATAAAAAGCACACGTTATATTGTTCTTTTCGGTCATTATAACATACAAAAAATAGGGGGTTTTGAAATGCCTATATTTTCTTTTTTATTATTTGTTTTTATAAGTAGCTTCACACCAGGACCTAACAATTTCTTAGCTATGACATACGCTAATCAACATGGTTTAAAAAGGAGTATGCAATTTTGCTTCGGAGTAGCTTTCGGTTTTTTCATCCTCACTTCATTATGTAGCTTCTTTAATATTGTACTAATTAATATCCTACCTATAATTGAATTCCCTTTAAAAATCTTAGGTGTAGCATATATGCTATATTTAGCTCTTAAAATACTCACAAGTAAAACTAGCATAAATTCCGATGAAAAATATAATAAAAATTTATTTACAGTTGGGATTTCCCTTCAGTTTATTAACCCTAAAGGAATACTATTCGGACTAACTGTAGTATCAACTTTTATTCTTCCTTACTACAATTCATATTCAAGTTATCTACTTTTTTCATTATTTCTAGGTGTAGTTGGATTAATGAGCACATTTAGTTGGACATTATTCGGTTCCATGTTTCAAAAACTTTTGTTGAAGCATACTAAATCATTTAACATCATTATGGCCGTTTTATTAGTTTTCAGTGCGCTTTCCATTATAACCAATTAAATTTCCTTTATTAAAAAAAAGAGGATTACTCAATAAAAGTATCCTCTTTTTGAGGCCGAGTGATTTTTCTGTTTCACTAAAATAAAATCTTTACTTAACTTTTCATACCACCAGCCTCTACGCTCAAGGTAATCCGTCATTCCTTTAAGTTGCGGCCTCTACTTTTTATCATTCATTTTAAAATCTCTTTATAATAATACAGAAAAATACGCTATAATATAAGTTATTGTTCTTTAGGAGGGGTTTAATGGCTGATAAGTATAAATTTTTAATTCTTGTTGTTACAGCATTTTTTTCTTTCTTTTCCTTAATAAAAGATTTCCGTAACACTTCAAAAAGTTTCTTTTGGGGAAGCTTTGCAATCCTAACAAGCTTTATATTATTATTAACTCACACTTTAGAATTAACTCCAATACTTATCTATTCAGCACAGATGGCTCTTGAGATTATTACAATTCCACGTAAATTAATTCTTCCATCTGTCACTGAAGCTGCTAGTTTTTGCTAACAATTCGTATATATAAAAAGTTTCAACTCTACATTTCTAATTATCTTTTCAAATATAATAGTGCGGTGTCTCCTTTCTAGAGAAACCGCACCCTATCAAAAATTCTTATTAAATTTTAAACTGACTCGTATACAGATCAAAGTAAAATCCTCTATCTTCCATGAGAGATTCATGGTTCCCTTTTTCCAAAATACTTCCATCTTTTATAACAAGGATTTGATCTGCTTTTTCAATCGTTTTCAGTCGATGAGCGATTACGAAACTTGTTCGATCTCTCATTAAATTGTTTAGTCCTTCTTGTATTTGTAATTCTGTTCTCGTATCAATATTAGATGTTGCTTCGTCGAGAATTAATATATCTGCATCTGCTAAAATTGCCCGTGCAATCGCAAGAAGTTGTTTTTGTCCTTGACTTAAATTCGATCCTTCTGAAGCAATTTTCGTTTCATATTGATTCGGTAAATGTTTTATAAAAGAATGTGCAGATGCTGCCTTAGCTGCATTGATTACCTCTTCATCACTAGCATCTAATCGACCATAACGTATATTATCCATAATCGTCCCAGCAAATAAATACGTATCTTGTAAAACTACTCCTATTTTACTTCGCAACGAATTCATATCATATTCTTTTATGTTTTTTCCATCAATATGAATTTGCCCTTGCTGTATATCGTAAAAGCGCGTTAGCAAATTAATGATTGTTGTTTTGCCTGATCCAGTTGGACCTACTAAAGCAATTGTCTCCCCTGGCCGCGCTTTAAGACTCACTTCTTTTAAAATCGTTTTATTTTCCTCATACCCAAATGAAACATTCTCGAGTGCAACATGTCCTTGTAAATTTTGTACAACGAATGCATCTTTTTTATTTTTGATTTCCGGTACTTCATCCATAATTTCAAAGACACGTTCCCCACCAGCCACTGCCGCTTGAATCGTATTCATTAAAGTTGCGAATTGACTGAGTGGTCTTGAGAATTGACGAGAATAATTAATAAAAGCTGCAATGACACCTACAGTTGTCATTCCATTTAAAACCATTACTGATCCAGTTCCAATTACAAGTCCCATACCTAAGTTGTTAATAAAGTTCATACTTGGAAAAATAAAAGCTGAAAATGTATCCGCCTTCGTTGCTGAAACTCTTAGTTGTTCATTAATTTTATTGAAATTTTGTACGGTTTTTTTTTCTTTCCCGTATAACGTTGTAACATCCGCTCCTGTTATAGCTTCCTCAATAAATCCATTTAATTCTCCTAAATCTTTTTGACGCTTTGCAAAGTTTTTGCCACTATAAGCAACTAGTTTTTTTGTAACGAAAAACATAATAGGTACTGTAATTAAAGTAACAATTGCTAAGATCCAATCTAATGCGAACATCGCAATCGCCACACCTATAAAAGTTAGCGCTGATGAAATAATTTGTACAACACTTTGTGTCAACGCTTGATTCAAATTATCTATATCATTTGTTACACGACTCATTAAATCCCCTTGAGAACGTACATCAAAGAACCGTAAAGAAAGTGTTTGGATTTTCTCAAAAATATCTTGTCGTATTTTTTGTATCGTTTTTAATGCAACATTAACCATTACAAATGTTTGTAACCAAGTTAAGAATACTGTTACACCGTAAATCGCGATAAGTAACAAACACATTCTCGCCGTACCGCTTAAATCTTTCGGTACAATATATTGATCGATAATTACTCCCATTAAATACGGACCTAATAACCCAAGTAACGTCGTAACAAACACTAAGAATATAATGAACGTAAGGGCAGCCTTTTGGTAGCCCATATAGTTCCATACTCTCATCACAGTTCCTTTCGTATTTTTAGCCTTCCCCATCTTTGATGCGTTACGCCCACCTTTATTAGCAAATTGCCCTTGAAAATTACGCATGTTCTTTCCCACCTTCCTTATACAAATTGCCACCTTGGGAAAGATAGATTTCTTGATAAACCTCGCATTGTTCTAACAGTTCTTTATGTGTACCATCACCAACTAATTCACCATTATCTAACACGAGAATTTTATCAGCATCTATTATTGATGAGATTTTAGAAGCAATTAATAATGTTGTTGTTCCTTTATATTCTCTCCTTAATGCTGATTGAATGTTAGATTCTGATTTAGCATCAACTGCTGATGTAGAATCATCTAATACAAGAATAGATGGCTTTCTCACAAGCGCCCTTGCAATGGATACACGTTGTTTTTGTCCACCTGATAAATTCGTCGCACCTTGTGTTACATGATATTGATAAGAATCTTCCAGTTTGTTAATAAACTCAGTCGCACAAGCTGATGAAGCCGCCACTTCCAGCTCTTCCTTCGTTGCATCTTCTTTTCCATAACGTAAGTTCTCTTCTATACTACCTGAAAACAACAATGCCTTTTGAGGTACGAACCCGATTGAACCACGAAGTTTTTGTAAATCGTATGCCTTAACATTTATTCCATCAATACATATTTCACCTTGATCAACATCGTATAAGCGTGGTAACAATTTTGCTAAAGTAGATTTACCACTTCCTGTAGAACCGATAACCCCTACTTTTTCACCTTTACATATGCGAAATGAAATATCTTTTAAAACATATTCATTATTTTTCGTATAACTATAACTAACATTTTTAAAATCAATATTCCCCTCAATTTCCTTAGGTACAAGCGCATTTGTTTCGCTCGTAATATCAACTTCAGTATTTAAAACTTGCTGTACTCGATCCGCAGACGGAAATGCTCGCGCGATTTGCATAAATACCATACTGATAGACATAAGTGACATTAAAATGATATTCAAATAATTTATAAACGCTAATATAGCTCCTACTTGAAGAGTCCCGTTAAATACTTTTTCTCCACCAATCCATAATGTTGCGACAATCCCTCCGCTTACAACTAACATTATGATTGGCATCATTAAGGAAATAAGCTGCACCGCTCGAATATTTATCTTCGTTAAATTTGTATTAACATTTCCAAACTGATTAATTTCATATTTTTGTCTTACATACGCTTTAATAACACGTACCCCAGATAAATTTTCTTGTAACTTTGTATTCACTTTATCTAATGCTTCTTGCACCTTTTTGAACGTCCCGCTCGCTTTACTCGCAATGAATATAATCGCAAGTAATAAAATTGGAACGACTACGAGTAATATAGGAAATAACTCGCGTGCTGTCACAAAAACAATTATGATACTTCCGATAAATAACAAAGGACCACGAACGAGAACACGTAATGTCATCGTCATCGCCGATTGAATAGATGTAATATCATTTGTCACTATCGTTAATAACTTTCCAGTTCCAAACGAATCACGATTTTCACTAGAAAATGTTTCTATTTTCGTAAACACATTTTTTCGTATGTCAGTAGCGAAATTAACAGCTGCTTTTGTAGAATACATCATACACCCAAGCCCTCCAACTAAACCGAGTGCTGCAGCTCCTATCATAAGAAGTCCCATTTTTATTACATAATTCATATCCCGATTTGCTATCCCAACATCAATAATATGTTGCATAATAGTCGGTTGAATTAAGTCCATCGCAACCTCAAGTACCATAAATAGTGGTCCAATAATAGCGAAGAACATGTATGGTTTTAAATACTGTAATAATTTACGAAATGATTTCATACATAATCTCCTTTTCCCATGAAATTACTCCCGAATAACTCATATCCCTCCTTATTTAAGCGCTGTAGTTTGTAATTTCTTTCTTATTCCTATTATATTATGTAAATTAATATTTAACATTATTAAATGATAAGCATTAATGACTTTACGGTCAATAAATGTGCTTTTTATTATATACATATAAAAACCGCATTCCTAATGAAAAGAATACGGTTTTTCATCTATATTTTTTCAGTTGTAAACTCTAAAAACTCAGTCTCAAATCCATTATTTTTAGACGGACTACACGTGTAAAAACCTATTTTAATAGGCTTATTTCCTATATCCTCCATCAAATGAGCGATTCTTATTTGTTCCCATTGGTGGATCTTCTTCACATATATTGTATAATCACCACGTTTACGAACAATTCGAAAACGAAGTTGCTCGTTAGCTAATTCTGTCGGAAAGTCTTGCGTGGACCAATCGGAATATCCATTATTCGTTACGACAGCTCCTAAATGAGATGGACCATCTGGAATATATTCTAATGAAGTTTTCAGCCAACACTTTTCCGAAACCATAACAAAAAGACCAGCTTGATCGAATTTTGAATTTGGATTCATACGCAATTGAACTTCAGCTTGAAAGTCTGTCATCGTCTCTGTATAAAATACATGACCATTCATTACTTCGAATCCATAATGTGTTTTAAGCCAAAAATCTGTTTCGGCTTTCGAGCGGACAATAAGCGCATGATTGTTATTAAGCTTATAATATTCAGGTACATTCATTATAGTAAGTTGCTCAATATGTTCTGGTATATGTGATATTTTCATAGTTCCTCCCTAATAAAGCATCTATATACACATTTAAAATTCTACTAATACTGGGAATTTATAACCTTTCAAATCCAACTCTCTATTACTTCGAACCATTAAATACTTACTTGATTGTAATTCTGTAAACTGTACATCCTCAACCCCTAATTGATCTGGAGAGAAGTAAAATTCGATTTCTGTAAATCTTTCAGCGATCTCCCCACATATTTCATCTAAAACTGGAATTACTGGTGCAAACACTCCATATAATTTCAACTTTTCATTATCTACTTCATACACAATTAGAGCATCTAGTTTCTCTGAATAATACAATTTCTCATTCCATTCCGAATTGTACATATTCAAATAAAACGAAGGATGGAAGTTTAATGTTGAAAAATTATTTGAAAGTCTTTGGCTACTATCTATAGTTTCATGTATTAATTTTCTATCCTCTTCCATATAATAATCTAGCTCTCTAAGTAAGGAATCATTATTATTCTTTTTATCATATGGAATAGTCATCAAATACTCCTGCACAACTTTAAAACCATATGATGTATATAGTTCAGGTTTTTCCGTAAACAATAATGTGCATTCACATTTCTTATCGATTTCTTCTATCATTTTACTCATTAATTGCGTCATGAGTCCTTGTCTTCGAAAATTAGGGTGTGTCATTACCGATTGAATGCCTGCTGCATTTATTCTTTCACCATTCACTAGCAATGGTAACGAGAATACCGCAACGTTTGCAATCGCTTTATCTTCTTGTAAAAATGATAAAGCTTTATATGTATCATCCCAATAACCTCTCTCTGAAAAATCATGCAATGTTTGACTTGGAATCCCAAACACTTCTTCAAATAAAGGAAATAACTGCTCTCTTTTCGGTTCTTCTAAAAGAAGTTTTTCAAAACTTTCAACATTCCCCATGTTGTCCCTCCATATGTTAATTCCATCAAATTAGATATAGTTGTAGAACCTGCTCTTAAAGTAATAGGTCTTACCAATCAATATACTATCATAAAATATAAAAAAAAAGTCTAATTAATTTTATGTTTCGACTATTCGAAAATAAGTCGAATAAAAAGATATTAAGATTTTTGAATATTAATAAGTTTATAATATAAAAATAGCGCTTTCTAATTCGTTTTTACTAATAGAAATGCACCATTTATAAAAAAATATTTTTTATTATTTTTTCCCTTCTAGTCTTTCCTTCGTATTCATTTCTTCTCCTCTCATTCGCTTTTCAAATGTATTTCTCCAACTTGTAGAAAGTGCATGTACTTCTAAGATCCTCTTTGTCCCTTCCAAATTTTGTTTTTCCTTATGCATAATACGATTAGCAAAAGCTACTGTCACACCTTTTAGATCCGACTTCAGTAACTTTAATGTATCAGCAGGTGATACCCATCCTTCTTTTAATACGCGAAAATAAAACCCTGTATATCCTGTTTCTTGAAAATATAGTGGTAACTTCGGGATATTGTATTTCTTAGCTAATTTAAAACAAGGTTGCCTTGGCTGCGTTACTTGTACAATTGCTTCTCCAATTTGAAATGTATCACCAATACAAACATCCTCTTCACACATACCACTAATTGTTATATTTTCTCCGAATGCTCCATATATAAGTACTTGATTCAACTCTTTTTCCCAATATCCATAATGTTCTCCCGAATACACACAAACCGCTTTATCTACTCCACCATGATGAACTAAATCCGCTTGACCATCTCCATTAAATTTTACAAAGGATAAAAACACCGGTTCTTTTACTTGTTTCTTATTTATTCCTGTATGAATTACCTTTCCTCCGTATGTAACCTCTTTCGGTAACCCTATATTTAAAGATAATAATTGGTATTCATTAGCCATTCTATTTCCTCCTTTAAGATTGTTCCATGTATTTTCTCACTCGATTTATTTTCACTACTATCTCTTTTAGATGATTATAAAACCTAAAAAATCATTGTTAAATCCAATTATTTATATAATAATAATAGGTAAAACCTATTATTATACTTGAGGTGATCCAAATCGAATTACGACAACTTGAATATTTTTTAGCTGTTTCAAAAGAATTGCATTTCACAAAAGCAGCTGAGAAATTAAATATTTCACAGCCTTCACTAAGTCAACAAATACGTGCATTAGAGCATGAAGTTGGAATGCCCCTTTTCGATCGAATTGGTAAAAAAATATCTTTAACCGAAGCTGGGAGGATTTTATTATTACATAGTAAAACAATTTTTCATGAAGTTGAACAAGCCCGTTCTGCTATTCAAGATTTAAACGGATTACAACAAGGTTCCTTAACAATTGGATCATTATTAACCGTCGTAAATTACTTACTACCACCAGCTATTTTAAATTTTAATAATTTATATCCTAATATAGAACTTTCTGTATTAGGACTTCGCACAGGAGATATTCGTGAAAAATTATTACAAAACGAACTAAATATTGGCATTACATTTCTACCGGTGCAAGATAAAGAAATTATTTCTACCCCTCTCTACAAAAGTGAACTTATAATAGTCGTACCAACTGGTCATCAATTAGCTGAACATAATCATGTATCTATTGCTGAATTGCAGAATTACCCTTTAATTCTTTTACCTAAAAATTTCTTTTTAACCGAATTAATTACATCCCATTGTCAAAAATTCAACTTTAAACCAAAACCAATTTTAGAAATTAGTACAATGGAATCTTTAATCCAAATGGTTTCAAAAGGCATGGGAATTACAGTTTTACCAAAACCGTATATAGACTTTTTACAAAATAAAAACATCCAAGCTATTAAAATAGAAAATCCTACTCCAACAATAGAAATAGGGCTTATTTATAGAAAAGATAAATATATGTGTGCTGCAACTCGAGAATTTATTAAACAATTGAAACTAACCGTACATTCTTTACAAAATTAAACGAACAAAAGAGATTATCCTATGAAGTCATTTCATAACGACCTAGTAGAATAATCTCTTTTCATAATGAAATAAAGTATTAACTATAAATTTTAGTGTACCTTTTTGGAAATTGGAATATATTTTGTGAAATAAGCCCCAACTAACAATAATACGATTGAAAATAGCACTGTCAACATACCGCCGAACTGAAACCAATATGCGAACAAATTAAAAATTGCAAGTGAAAAGAAACAAATTGAAGTTAATGCACTCTTCAATCCTTTTATTTCTGCTTTTTTTCTTTTTTGATACGCAATATACATGGAAACGGCTAAAAAAATGATAAAAACAATCATTAATAAAATGTTTAGCATCGGTAATCCCTCCAGTATAAATAACCTTCCTTCGGTGCTACCATATTACCCCATTTACCCTTTTGGAATCAATTTATTATTCTCTTCTCTCCAAAAATCAGTATAAGTTTTATTTTCAAAGTTCACATTCACCTCAGAAAAAGGAAGACTCCCTCCAACCTCCAACGAGTACCAGTCATTTAAAAGTGGAGACCCAAAACAAATATTCATTGTGCATTCATGCAAATCAAATAATACGGAATGTAAAGTTCCAAACCATTCTTCATAATTATGCACCGTCAGCCCGGCAGGATATTCTTTTTGTACTAATCCTTTTAAAGACTCTATACTCACTTGTTCATTTCGATTTAAATGTTCATACAATGTGTGATATCGGTTTGTAGATTGTTCTAATCTTCTACTATTCAGTTTTTGAATAGGTAAACTAATTGCATGGTTTGTTGATACGATAAAATCTTGGCTTTCCTCAACAATTGTGATTATTGATTTATATCCATCAAATATTTCAATACATACTGCATCTACAGGATCGGCTACTATTAGATTCATATTACTAGCAATTGGTATTTCTTCTATTAGTGACTTAGCCTCCTGCACATTTTTGCATTTCTCCAATAATACTCTAATGACCGCAAAACATTGTAAACCACTTACCGCTGGCTTTCTTAAACCCGCAATATTTCCAACCGGTTGACCACATGCTGAAAATGTAACAGATAATCCATGCTCGTTAACTCCTTCCGTTCGGCCAAAATATTGAGTAGAAAAGCCACTATGTGCATATGCACCTTCAACATGAGTCGAACAAAAACGCATATCATCTATTACTGGTGACAAATCATAGTTTCTTAATACATAAGTATGCTTTAAATCTGTCTTTTTAGGTAAAACAGCACAATGGCTACAACCTGCTTTTAATAGTGTTTGATAATAATACATCATATTTTCAGATGGAATTTTTAATACTTCACAAAACCCTTCAATCTCTTCATTAATTCCTGGACAATAATTATGTAATATGTTTCTAGATTCTGTCCAATGCTGATGCGATATTAAATTTTCTTTCTGTATAAATTGCGGAATAAGGTAAGGATGTTGTTTTACAAATTCCCCTTGTTGCTTACCGATTTCATAATGACTTCCTTTTAGCGATGAAAAATACCCCTTTACTTGATACATCTAATTCCCCCTTATTGAATTTATCCATATTGTACCAAATAAACTGTATTCATTCTTGATGTTTTTTACTGTCTTTCAAATCAAATACGGCTGGAATAAAGCGAACAGTTATAAAATAAAAACTAGGAAACTGTAATCTTTAACAGTTCCCTAGTTTCCTTCATACTAAATGATTCCCTCTTCCACCATCGTTTCTGCAATTTGCACCGAGTTCCACGCCGCACCTTTTAATAAATTATCGGAAACGATCCAAAGATGGAATCCGTTTGGTGTATCAGGATCTTTTCTAATTCTACCGACAAATGTATCTATTTTCCCTTCTGCGTATAATGGCATTGGATACAGCTGTTCACTAGGGTTATCCTGCAAAATAACACCTGGTGCATCAAACAATACTTCTTTAATTTCTGCAACAGTTGCTTCTTTTTCAAGCTCTATATAAACCGATTCTGAGTGACCTGATATAACTGGAACACGCACACAAGTAGCTGCCATTTTCAAGTTTGGGTCTTCTAAAATTTTCTTCGTTTCTTGTATCATCTTTACTTCTTCAAAGGTGAAATCATTATCCGTGAATATATCTACTTGAGGAAGTACATTAAATGCAATTGGATAATGTTTTTTATCTTTTTTCGCTGGTAATATAGTACTCTCCACTTCTTCACCTGCAAGTATTGACTTAGCCTGTTCTTTTAATTCTTGAATTGCATGAATACCAGAACCCGATACAGCCTGATAAGTGGAAACGATAATTCGTTCTAATCCGAATACTTTTCGTATTGGCTGAAGAGCTGTTACCATCTGTAATGCTGAACAATTCGGAACTGCTATTATCCCTTTATGTTCCTTTAAAGTGTGCGCATTCACTTCCGGAACAACGAGCGGTACATCATGTGCCATTCGGTATTTACTTGTGTTGTCAATGACGATGGCACCACTAGAGACAGCTTGATTTACAAATTGTCTAGAAACTTCTCCTCCAGCGCTAAAAAAGGCAATATCTACCCCTTCAAAGCTATTTATTTTTGCTTCTTGTATAATGATCTCTCGCCCTTTAAATTGTACTGTCTTACCAGCCGATCTTTTTGACGAAAGTAACGTAACTTCAGTTATATTAAACTTTGTTTCTTTTTCTAACAGTTCAATAATTTTCTGACCTACTGCACCCGTAGCCCCAACAACAGCTACATGATAGCCCTTTTCACTCATCTTTTCTCCTCCAATATTAAATGAATAAATATTTCTACAATTTCATTTTATAAGGAATTTAATCATTTGGAAAATTGAAATACGTGATATAATCATTCACAAATCATGATAATAAAAGAGGGATTGCTTATGGAAATGAGACATGTTAAAACATTTTGTGCGATTGTTAAGTATGGTAGTTTTTCTAAAGCTGCTCATGCATTAGGTTATGCGCAATCTACAGTTACAGCGCATATGAAAGCATTAGAGAACGATTTACATATTCCTCTTTTCGATCGGTTAGGAAAAAAAGTACTTCTTACAAAAGCAGGTCATCAATTTCATCCTTATGCTTTAGAGTTACTTGCAATTTATGAAAAGGCGCAAGAAATCCCTCAAAATACCGATCAATTAGAAGGTACATTGAGTATTACATCAAACGAATCATTAGCAGTATATCGTTTACCACAATTATTACGTACTTACAAACAGAAAAATCCGAAAGTAAATATCGTACTTGAAACAAACACAAATGAACAAGCATTACAAAAATTACGTGAAGGAGAAACAGACGTTGTCTTCATAATTGGAGAAAGTATAGAACATAATGATTTTATTACACGTACTTTTAGTAATGAAACATTTGGATGGATTTTACCTCCCCATTACTGTATACACTCTAACCCATTTTATTTATTAAAGGATACTCAGTTTATTTTTACCGAACAAAGCTGCGGTTATAGACCAATGGTAGATCGTTTTTTACGTCAAAGCGGGAATATTCCAGCTAAAACATTTGAAACGTCCAACGTTGAAGTTATTAAACAATCTGTTATGTGTGAGTTAGGAATTTCAATTCTTCCTTACATCGTTGTACAAGAAAGTTGTCAAAAAGAGCAACTCTGTTTTCAGCCTATTGAAACTCCAACAGTTATTCAAAGCCATGTAATCTATCATAAATCTAGATGGATTTCCCCTGTAGTACAGTCGTTTCTTTCACTATTAAAGGTTATGAAAGTATAAAATAATATGAAAGAAAACATGAGTTGAAATCCTTTAAAGAATATCAACCCACGTTTTCTTTACTACCACTTATATAGTCATCTTCTTTTTATTAGGTGATGTTTTTTCTTTAACTAGAACAAATATGATTGGAAGGACAAGTAAACTAGCAATTGCACAGATTGTTCCTAAAGAAAAAAACGGAAATCCATTACTTATGGCAAGTGACGCTACGCCAGAAGCAATAGTCATCCCAATATACATGGCAGAGCTATTTAATGCCATTATAGTCCCTCGCACAGCTGGTTTTAATTCTGAAATTAGTGCCGTTAATGATGCTTGTCCAAATCCAATAAATAAACTCCAAATAATATGTACAATAATTGCAATTACTAGATTTTCTGTGGAAAGCGAGAATAACATTACACTAATTGAGGATACAATGCTCGCAATGACTATAACACTCTTCTTTCCTATTTTATCAGCTAACTTCCCACCCAAAATGTTACCAGCTACACTACCAACTCCCGCCAAAAAGATTACAATACCTATTTTACCAACGGAAAGTCCAAAATTATCCCCATAATAAACACCTATGTATGAAAACATGCCGTGTAATCCAATTGTCCATAGAAAAGTTGCTAATAATGCAAATAAAACTGATATATTTACTACAGTCATTTTCAATGGTGCATCCACCGTTTCCGTTAAAGAAACATGCACATCCTCTCTCTCTTTTTCATTTCTTAATATGTGATTAATTAGTAATGTCAGAAATAAAGTTAAAAGTCCTATACTATAAAATGTCCATTGCCAATTTCCTATTTCAGATAAAAATGCGCCTATAGGTACTCCAATGACTGTTGAACCTATCATTGCTCCCATAATTGTTCCCATCGCTTTTCCTCTTGACTCATATGTAACTTTATCTCCCACTAATGCAAAAATACTTGGCATAATCATTGCACCAGATAAACCTGTTAGACCGCGAAATAATAAAAGAATTTCAAAATTCTTCGCTAATCCCGTACAAAATGTAGAAATAGAAAAAATAATAAACCCTATTATAATCATACGTTTCCTTCCAACTCTATCAGACATCATTCCAAATACGGGTGCAGTTATTCCATAACAAAGTGCATAAATAGTAATTAATAACCCTCCACTCCCATCAGGGATACTAATTGTTTCTGTAATTACTGGTAATAAAGGTGCCACTAATAATGAATCTAATCCAACAAAAAAAGCTACAATTGCCAAAATACGTATCATTGACTTTAACTCCATATATAACTCCCCTTTATTTCATATATGAAATAATTATTTATTATTATCCCTTCTTTAATTTTCACTGTACTAGTTTTTATTTCACATATGAAGTATTTATATAAATAAAAATGTAACAGAATGTTACATTTTTACTATATTTAATTCAAGTGCTTCTTCCACTTTAATAATAGAGCCTCTAAAAGCCCCTCTTCTTCTTTCGTAAAACAACCACAATTCTCTTTTAAAAAATCACTATATTGCACATCTACTTGCTTTTTCGTCTCTTCACCTTTTTTAGTTAAATATACGAGCGTTTCACGTTGATCATTCGGGTTCTTCTCTGTCATTACGTAACCATCACGCTTCATCCGTTGAATCATTGTCGTCATATTACTTGGAACACATCCCATGTTTTCAATTAACTTTGACATAGATACTTTCCCAGATTTTGCGAGTACTTGAATCACTCCAAATTGTACGTAACTTATATCATACTGTTCAATTGCTTTATCTAGATTTTTTTGGAGTAAATGATAAACATCACGAATATTACCGTAAAGCTCTCTGTTATTCATATGTAAGCCCCTCTAATTTATTTCATATATGAATCATATTCCCATTTATTTCTTGTGTCAACAAAAACACCTTTGTAATTATAACAACAAAGGTGTTTCAAAATCAGCATATCTCTTATTTATTAGCCTGTCCCCCACCTGCAATTAATTTACTACCTGAATATGTACCTTTTTGCATAAACACTTGATTAATTAACTCTTTTTGTTCCGCTTCTGACATTACTCCTTTTCCTTCTCCTAAATTCCCGCTTTGTAATTTCCAAATCTTATTATGATCCGCATCCATCTTTTCATATTTTCCTTGTTTCCATCTCTCTAAAATGTCTGCATATGTAGTTCCTTGTACTAGATCATTACTTTTTACAATATCAAGCAAACTTTCAATTCGTTCTTGTGTAATAAAAATATAACCCCATTTTTGATCAGCCTTCGTTTTTTGATGCGCCATTTCATGTAACGCTGTCTGTATTTTCTCATCTGTCCATTTAAAATTTTTATTAAAGCCGCTATTTGGTAATGAATGATTGCCATTTTCTAAAACCTTTGCATCTTCAGCTTTTACATTACTATCAGCCAGCACTTCTGCTGCCGGAGCAGCGGGTGATGCCTTTTTCGCAGCTGGTTTACTATTATTCAAATAATACAGCATACCATATGTTAAACCTACTCCGATTACCGCCATGCCAGCTATAATTCCAATTATTTTAAAGAATGTTTTCATCTTGCTTGTTTCCTCCCGCATATCTCATTCATAATATCTATTTATCAAAAACAGATGCAGCATCTCTTTTTTCGCTGCTTACTACAATTTTTTCATACTAGTCAACATAAACATAACTTTTACTTTCTAGAAATGTAGCAACTCCATCCTCATCGTTACTTTTAGCAATAACTTTAGCGACTGCCTTTAATTCCTCAACAGCGTTACTCATCGCTACACCAATCCCACACTTCTCTATCATTTCCATATCATTGTAGTCATCTCCAAAAGCAATAACTTCAGATACGTCTCGATTTAAGTGCTGTAGAACATATTGAATACTATTCCATTTTGAAACTTCTGCATGCATAATTTGACACAATGTCCCATCATCTGTAATGACTCCCCTGCATTCATCAGGCAATTCTTTAATGAATTCTTTGTTTATTGAACCTTTAGTACAAATAATTGCTTTAGAAGCTTTTTCAAAGTTCAAATCTCTTACATCCATAATTTCACATGGTACATTACCAAAATAATCAGTTACATCAAAATTGGAATACAACTTATCACCTATTTCAAGGCAAATTTCATGAAGATTATACTTGTTTGCTATTTCTATGATTTCTAAAATGTTATTTTTAGAAATCTTCATTTCATATAAAATATCATTCCCTTTTAGTACTAGAGCCCCGTTATAACAAATGATAATCTCACTCTTTAACACGTCGGGAATATACTGTTTTATAGCTCTTGGCGGCCTTGCTGTAGCAAAAATCAATTCGTCTCCATTATTTTTACATTCCCTTAAAATATTAATAGATTTCTCTGAAATTGTTTTATCACTTCTTAATAAAGTCCCATCAAGGTCTGAAATAATAATCTTTTTCATACTTATCTTTATTCTCCTTTCACAAATAATAATTCGAAATATTGGTTATTTTTTGGATCACCAGCGCTGCTGCGGATAGTTAATCTCAACTTTCTTTTTTTCTCAATTTAATTCCAAATATCATTTCCATTTGTTATATATTTTTTATTTCATGAAGTACATACATATTTCCTTATATTGTATTTCTTTTCTTTAAAAATTGAAAGATTATTCTGTCAAAAAAACACTATCTTTTCTAAATACTAATTCCACTCAAAGCATTTCATTTTAATTTTATAAAAATAAATGATAGCCTTATATTTAAAGGAGATGAATAAATATGAGTTTATTGCATAACGGTTTAACTTTTTTAAACTTTGATGATACGTATTTATTACAAAATAAACTACATTCTTATTCACATGAAGATATTGATTTTACTCATTTAGAACACGCAAATCTATATTGCGAAAACACTTCTTTAATGCATATAAAAAGAGCATTAAATCGTAGAAAGAATAAAGGAATTACTTTTATAGGTTCTGGAAATTATCATTATGTATCTTATTTATTATTAGAAGAAATAAACAAGCCTTTTACCCTTATACTATTTGATCATCATACTGATATGAACTTACAGGGAGCAAATGAACAAACTCTTATTTCCTGTGGATCTTGGGTATCATTTTCTCTTCGAAATAATGATAATTTAAAGAAAGTAATCATTATTGGGCCTTCTTCTCTTACAATTCATTCTAATGATTGTCCATACGTAGAAATTTTTCCAATTGATATATCACATGAAGTATCCATACATACAATACTTTCACATATTCATACAGAAACAATCTATGTAAGCATTGATAAAGATGTTTTAGATCCAAAAGTTACTATTACCAATTGGGATCAAGGGCACATGAAATTATCTAGACTTTTACAATTTATTCATTCTCTAATTATGAATAAATCTATTTATGGTATTGATATTTGCGGTGAACTCCCAGTTTATCCTTCTCAACTTTTCTTACCTAAATATAAAAATGCTATTCAGAAAAATGAACAAGCAAACTTACAAATTTTAAAAACAATTTATGAAACGAACTTACATATTCAATATGCGTAAAAAGAACGAGTACCTTATAAGGTACTCGTTCTTTTTATGCACGCTTTTCTTTTAACCACTTCGTAATCGCATCTAACCTCGAAACATCAAAACGATTCTCTTCACACACATGTAAACTGTTTAAGTTATTTACAATTTCTAGTTCATTCGTTTTTACACTTTTCGCTTCAATTATTTTGCAGTAACCGTCTGTAACAGTATTTAAATTTTCATAATAACGTTGAAACGATTTTGATATATGTAAATGTTTTTCAAAATTTCTTCTTCTTTTTGTCTCATCAGATTCTTTCCGTTTTCTAAGTTCTTCATCATTCGTATATAAATAAAAATATTGATCAGGAAAACCAATTTCCCTATTAATCAGCTTTTCTTTATAAAAGTTTTCTATTAAAGATAATGGCTGATCAAATATTTCAAAATGGAAACACCAATTATAACTAAGCGGCTGATAAATGTCTCCATCAAGTATTATTAATTTATATTGCTCTGACTTCTGCATTGCTATTTTCCAGCGCTCTACTTGTTTTTCAAAATACCATGTTCTATGTTCATTTTTTGGTCTTTCAAATAATAAATTCACTTCAGGTATAATATAAGCACCATAATTCTTTTCTAACTCACGACACGTTGTGCTCTTACCAACCGCACTCGCTCCCTCAAACGCTATAATCCCCATAGTTTCTCCCTCTTTCATTAACTAAAATCTCTTTGTTTCGCTTTTCTCCCCCATAACTGTTTCCATAAAACAATTGAAGCGATGGAGAGCATTATAGTTGTAATGATACTCCCTTCAATTCCGAACGAGCCTCCATGAAGGAATTCCGATCCACTTGTTACAGGTTTAAAAAGTGGTGTAGAATACATTGTCATTCCACTAACTGCAAAACCAAATACGTTATATTGTGCCCAATTCCAAATGGAATGCCATGCGCATATCCCCCAAAGACTACTGTCTTTCAAAACGTAAAAAGCTGCAAACACACCAACTAATATTATATTCGATATTGAAAGAATTGTAATACCTGGATTTAGTAAATGAAGAAAACCAAATAAAAATGAAGTTACAACAATACCGATCCATATACGGCTTCTAACAGAAAGAACTGGAAATAACCAACCCCGAACAACAATTTCTTCTGTTGCACCTTGTACCAAAAAAGCAACTAAAGATCCCACAATTCCAAGTATAGCGGTTGGTGTAATGTGTTGCATTTGTAGTTGTACATTTCCAGTTAATAAAAGTAGCATGACTGGTATTGAAATAAAAACAAAACCTATTAATGCACCTCTTAAATATTTTCTTATCCACTGATTTCTCCAAAACCCAATGGATGAAATTGATCTTTTCTCTACAAATCTAATCCATAAAAAAACAAAAAATATAGCTCCGCCAAACGTCAATATCATTTCAATATCACTATAAATTGCTTTCATTAAAAGCGTTTCTGCTTTCGGTAAAAACAACATAAATAACATGAACAATTCACCTAAAGTTAAAAATACAATTGCAAGTATAACAGCGAATACTGGATGAACTTTTCTTCTTCCTTCTTTGGCTGCTTCAATTATTTTAAATTTATTGGACTGCAATATTCTCGCCTCCTTAACAAATACATCAACACTATTCTTATACTATATATCGATTCACTAATACAAATTTTCAATAAAAATGTTCTTAGTTTAGCATAAACCAAAATTAGGAATAATATATAAATAAAAGAGATGTTTTTGTGTCTTTTACCATCCTATTTCACACTGGTATTACCAGCACTTGCTATTTCCCACCATTTGTTGTAAGATAGTAATTAAGGTCAATTTAACAGTATATTTTCTTTGCATATTATCAAGTATCAATAAGGAACATTTTATATTCCTTATGGGTTTTTGATAATATGTGAAATTTTATTTTTCATTCAAATAAGGCCGAACATATTGTAATCTTTTTAATTTTTAGGAGGCATTACCATGACATTAACAGGTAAAGTAAAATGGTTTAACAGCGAAAAAGGTTTCGGTTTCATCGAAGTTGAAGGTGGCAACGACGTATTCGTTCACTTCTCAGCTATCACTGGCGACGGCTTCAAATCTCTTGACGAAGGTCAAGAAGTTAGCTTCGAAGTTGAAGACGGTAACCGTGGACCTCAAGCTAAAAACGTTGTAAAGCTATAATTCAAACAATAAAAAGGTTGTTACCAGCACGGTTAACAACCTTTTTAATATATAACTAAAATTTTTTACATAAAAGGAGTGGTTACATGTATCGCAATCGAAAGAACGATGTAGCAGAAGTACCACCAGAACAAACCCCTGTCTGGGAATGTGAAGCAGAGGATTGTTTAGGATGGATGAGAAAGAACTTTTCATTTGAAGAAGAGCCTAAATGCCCTTTATGTAAAAGTAGCATGAAAAGCGGAGAACGTTTATTACCTAAGTTAGGTTAATTTTTTACTTAACCCCTCTTATTTAAGAGGGGTTTTTTATTATAAATTTAAATCTTCAACATCCGTTCGAACTATAGAATACAATAATGCATCATGTTGCTTATTTCCTTGATGAATATATCCACGTAATAATCCTTCTTTATGAAAACCTATTTTACATAACATTTTACAAGAAGTAACATTTTCAGGGTATGTAATAGCACCAATTCTAAATAAGCCTAAATCTTGAAATCCATAACGAATAATTTCCCTGGCTGCTTCTGACGCATAACCATTCCCCCAATAACGAGGATGTAAGTCATATCCAATTTCAGATCGTTTACTCCATAATTGTAAATTATTTAATCCAATTGTACCTATTAAAGTATTTGTTTCTTTTAATACAATCCCCCATCGTATTGCCTTTTTCTCAAAGTAATTTTTTGAAAAAGATTCAATCATACGTGAAGCTTGTCCAAACTCTGTAAAAGAATTCATACCGTAATAACACGTTACCTCATCCAATGAAAAGATTTCATATATTTTTTGACAATAAGATTGTTCTATTTCAACTAAACGCAAACGTTCTGTTTCTAATATAGGAAATGCCATAGGATCACTCCTTTCTTTCTACTTATTCATTATAGCAGAAAACATATTTATAATTAGGAAAGTCCTCAATGTCCCATTAATCAAATATTTCAAGAGTAGCCTACCCTCTTAATTCAATACGAACTAAGAGTAACCCTTCTTGCATTTACATGATGCGAAAAATAAAGAGATGATCATAGTACATTGATCATCTCTTTATTCCATACTCACTTTTCCCTTCTAAAACAACACCCTACCCCATACATTTATGGTAAAATATAGTCAATACATTATTTTATTGTGGAGGTGTAAATTTCCTTTGTATATATTCATCAGCTTATCCCTCTTACTCATATTACTCATATTTTTATTCGCAAAAAAGTTCACTCCAAACTCATTCATGATGACTAGTTTTAAAGGCAATAGCTTTAAGACATTTTCAATCAGCATTTTAATCGCCGCTACTCTTTCTCTTTCATATGGAATCTATCACGCAGCAACATATCAACCTAAACATTTAGATATCACATTACAAAATCAAAACTTTACTGTTTTCGGTAACGTTGGAGAGCTTGGATATTTCTCAGAAGAATTATTAAAAAAAGATACAGAAGTTAAGCTACATTTTGCCTCTTGGAAACCAATGCAATTAAATAATCCAGAAATAATAGTAAACTATCCTTCAGGTAAACAGGAAACATGGAAACCGAACATAACATTACTTCCTGCCAATAAATTAAAAGAGAAACATGGTATAAAAGAGCTTTATCAACTCTCATCATATTCATTTAAAGAATCCGGTAATATAACATTAACGATTACTGAGAATCATACAACGAATAAAAAGATCTCAATTCAAGTAAAATAAATAAAATGTCCCTCCGTTATATTGGAGGGACATTTTATTTATATATGTATGCTATATTAATTTGTCGGTTCATTTAATGTTGCAATTATCTTATTTGCAGTGTTCTTTCCATTTCCAATACACGCACCAATACCGACACCGTAATATGAGGCACCTGCTAAGTATACATTAGGATATAGATCCGTCATTTTTTCTTGTAATGTTTGAACTGCTTGATTATGTTCTAAATGATATTTCGGCATTAAATCTTTCCATTTTGTCACTTCAACTACTTCTGGTTCACCTTTAATTCCGAGACTCTTTTCAATATCATATAAAGCGACTCGTACTAGTTTTTCTTCATTATAATTTTTAATCGTTTCATATACCGGATTCGTACTCTTATAAAACATTCTCACTAATAGCTTTTGGTTTCCAGATGTATGTTTCCACTTCCGGCTTGTCCATGTACAAGCATCACAATGTAAATCACTGTTTTCTGTTACGATAAATCCTGTGCCGTCCGCTGGTAATTGTTCATCTAGTATGTCAAATCCTAAGTAAATACTTATAAGTGATGAATTTTTAAATGTATGAAACTGCTCGTTTAACTCATTAGACTGTAATAAACTTTCTGCGATATCATGCGGAGTTGCTAAAACAACATAATCAGCTTGGATTGATTCGTGATTTGCAAAGGAGACTTCATAGCGATTACCTTGTTTACTTACAGCTGTCGTTACAACACCCTTCTTAACAACCGTCTCAGTCAGCACTTCTTCTAAACGATCAATAATCGTAGATAATCCACCTTTAAATGATACGAACTTTTTGTTTCCTGCTGATTGAAACTGCTTTTTATTCTCTTCAAAACCTTTAATAATACTTCCATATTTATTTTTATAATCCAGTAAATACGGTAGTGTAGACGCCATAGTAAGCTCATTCAATTTACCAGAATATACACCTGAAAGCACCGGAGCAATTTGTCTTTCTACTAACTCTTTTCCTAAAAAGCTTTCTAAAAATACAGCAAGAGAAGTATCTTTTGTAAACTCTTTATTTTTCGTTATGAAATCTTTTAAAGCAACAATTTTCCCTTTCGTTGATACTAGCGTACTGCTAAACAACGATCGGGCACTCATCGGTATCCCAAATATAGTATCAGAAGGAATTGGATGTAAAATATTATCCGAATATATGTAAGAAATACCCGTTTCATTATATACCATTTCTTCTTCTAAATTTAAATCTTTTATAAGCGGCATGACATGTTCATTACGAGCAACGATAGAATCTGCTCCGGATTCCATAATAAAATCCTTTTCTTCTACACTATGGATTTTCCCACCTAAGTACTCTTCTTTTTCTACAAGGATTAAATTTAAATCTATATTATAATCCTTTTTTAATTTTTCTAAATAAAACATAGTAGAAAGTCCCGTTATACCTCCACCGATGACAACAACTGTTTTCATATGTATTGCGCTCCTAACCGATACAATTAATAATTCCTTTATTATTATACCCAAAAGTCCTTATATTCGACTAGCAACTTGCGCATTCTGTAAGAAATTAGACAATATATCCGAATAAATTTTTGGTTGATCATTATGTACTAAATGACCGGCAAACGGAATAACGGCAATATGAATATTTCCGTTTAATTGTTTGAACGTTGTAACAGCTGTAACTTCATCTTCTGAATCTCCCCCAGCAATACAGAGTGTAGGTATTTGAAGATTCGCTACATCACCAGTTTCATCGAAAGGATACCAATCTTTAACTTGCCACGATTCAAGCAATGCTTTCCAATCACTTTTTTCATGAATTTGATTCATATACGTTATAACTTCTTCATTTTTCATCAATTGCTCGTGACACTTCGCTTCATACTCCAGAGACTCTTCCCAATTATCCCTCTTAACCGGAAAGATTCCTGAAAAAGTTAATGTTCTCACTTTCTCTGGATACTTTTTTGCAAATAATAAAGCGATTAATCCCCCTAGTGAAACACCCGCTATATGACATCTATCAATTTGTAGATGCTCTAACGTATCATATAAATCCTTTGCAGAACGTAGGAAATAATTCTCCAATGTCCCCCCTGATTTTCCATGCCCTCTTAAATCAGGGCGAATGACTTGATAATTTTGTTCTCGAAAAAATGCTACCTGCTCTTCATATTCTACTAAACCTGTCATACCACCAGAATGTAAAAGTACGATTGGTTCCCCTTCTCCTGAAATGTACGTATGTAATATCATGTATCCGCCTCCTCTAAAACAGAATATTCCATCTATTATTAGTATATAGAATATACATCTGAATTTCCAAATAAAAAAGAACTATAACATTTTCACATCATGTCATAGTTCTTCCTATTTTAAAAACATAAAGTAATTAATCAGTTTGTCTATTTCTTGACTTAATGCCAATACTTTTTCATGTTGAATTCCGTAATCTGATACTAAATATAAAAGTTCTTCTTTCTTTATTTCAATTACTTTTTCCAATTTCACTAATTCCATGTCGTTTTACTTCTCTCTCCAATACTAAAATGTATGTATTTTAGTATAGCCTATTTACATAATTAGTAAAAGTAAAATACTCATGTAAAATCTTACATATTTTAAAATAATATACTAACAACAAATAAATTTATATTTTTGTACCTTAATACAGACCATTAGGCTTCATTACGTATTCATAACAAATCGGAATTTCTCTAAAGTTATATCTTTATATTTTGGAGCCCTCCTAATATGATCAAAGTAACTATATGAGAATTTAAAAACATGTCCAAAATCCCAATCAATTGACAAGCCACCTTTTAAAACAGTTTTATTTTCCATCTTTCTATCCCCCGTAAAAAAATCACTTTATACTCATCCTAAAGATGGCGTCAATACAAATAAAATATGATTGGATTCATCACTCTTATTCAAAAAACGATGTTTCACATTTGGCGGGATACGTACAACATCTCCTTCTTCTAAGAAGTACTCTTTGCCTTCTAACTCCACATAAACTTCTCCTTTCATAAAATCTGGTGTTAATACATCGTAAACTATGTGATCGCTATTTTCTCGATATACTTTCTTTCTATCTTTCTTCTTAGAAATGAGTGAATCTGTATCAATCTCATTAATAAATAGTGTAAATAGCGGTACATTTAACGCTTTCGCTATTAATTCCAATACACTTAACGAGGGATTCGCATGTCCTCGTTCAATTTGACTAATTAATGAAGTACTAATTCCTGCATAATCCGCAAATTCGCGAATTGTCATCTTATTTTTCTTACGATAACTTAATACAGTTTGTCCAAGCCTATCATGTATCATAGTAAATCCTTCCTTCTTCCATCATAATATATATTTCATCGCTTTTGTGTTGACTTACTAAACAAAGGCAAATAATCCTTTTCTATCGTCTCCGAGACTTATATACTTACCTTTGTACATTTTATCGTATTTAGTTCATTATAATAGACAATCTATCGGAGGGACAAACTTTGAAATCACCTATTCTTTCATATTGCATCTTATTTTTCGGTGTATTCGCCTTATCAACTTCAGCGATTTTTGTAAAATTGGCAGATGCTCCTGCAACTATCATTGCTTTTTATCGATTATTTTTCGCTGCATTAATTCTGTTGCCATTATTACTTTTTAATCGAAACAATCGAAACGAACTAAAAACAATAACAAGAAGACAATGGGGATTCGGATTCATTTCTGGGCTATTTTTAGCTGCACATTATGTACTATGGTTTGAATCGTTACAATATACTTCTGTAGCAAGCTCTACTGTTATCGTAACGTTACAACCTTTATTCTCAATGATTGGTGGTTATTTTTTATTCAAGGAAAGGTTTACGAGAGGCGCGATTATCGGTTGTCTCATTGCTATTTCAGGAAGTATCATCATTGGCTGGCAAGATTTCCAAATTAGCGGGGAAGCCTTATACGGAGATATTTTAGCATTTATTGCGGCAGGAATTATTACCGCATACTTTTTCATTAGCCAATATGTTCGTAAAGATTTGTCACTTATACCGTATTCGCTCATTAGTTATGGAAGTAGCGCCTGTTTTCTTGGTATATTTGCTTATATGAAACACGAATCTCTTATCCATTACTCTACACAAACTTGGCTATGCTTTATTGGTTTGGCGTTTATTGCTACGATTTTAGGGCAAACGATTTTTAATTGGTTATTAAAATGGATGAGTGCTACTGTAATCTCCATGAGCATTTTAGGAGAAACAATTGGGACTTGTATACTAGCGTACTTTATATTAAATGAGACTATTTCTTTACAACAAGGACTAGGCATTACAGTTATTTTTATTGGTCTTGCATTATTTTTATTACAACCAAATTCTAATAAAAAAGCATGACATTATACTGTCATGCTTTCACTATCCATTATGTACAATTAAACCATCAGGTCTAAAACGACTCATCATAATTTCATTAATAAACTTTCCGTGAGCTTTCAAATTTCCTATCTTTACTCCCTCTTCTACAAATCCGAATTTTTCATATAGAGTTTTCGCTTTAGGATTCGTTTCTAAAACACCTAGTTCTACTCTCTCTAACATTAACCAATTATCAGCCAAATCAAGCATTTTTGTAAGAAGAGCTTTTCCAATGCCTTTATTATGATATTCACTATCTACCCCGATAAACAAATCACCCGAATGAGATCTACGTCCAGGACTTTGGGTTAACCCAACAAATCCTACAACTTCCCCATCATACTCTGCGACAAATTCAAATTGATTTGGTGCTAAATTTCGAATTCTATTTTCCATCGCATCTACACGCATGCTAGGTAAGAAAATCATATAAGGTAAAACGTCATCTTGTATGCATATACGGTGAATCGCTCTGGCATCTTGTATTTCTACTGCTCTTACTTTGATCGTCATATTTTCTTCCCTCCATATTCTTAACAATACATATATTCATTCTAGCCTCCCGCATGAAACCCCTTCTCTCCTTTATTTCTTTATGTTATTTTTATATAATTATTTCGGCATAATATTAGCTTTACGAACAAACTTATCTACATTAACCGGTTAACTTTTTACTTTATTATATAACGCAAGCAGCTTTTCCATTGGAATACCATTTACTTTCATACCGGCTATATCACAATTTTCTATTTCCATATTTTTTAGATTACTACTACTTATCGTACTCCCTTCTAAATCACATCTATTAAATGAAATAGGATATTTATTTTCTCCAAGACTTGTATCTTTAAATTGAACTCCACCTAAAATCACCAAACTAAATTTACTGCCAGAAAGATTTAAATCTGCATATGAAGAACTTCTAAAATTAATATTTCTAAACTTGGATTGACTTACATTACAATTGCTCATATTCATATTCCTTATATTGCTGCCAACAAATGAACTATTTTTTAAATTTACTTGATAATACTCTGTATTTTCCAAGTTGCAGTTTTCGTATTGGCTATTTTTCATGTCTTCATTTTTAAATACACTTTCTTTGTTTGAGCTCGTTCCTATTCTTTTCACGTAACAATACTCATCTTCTGATTCAAAAATTGTTTGGTAACCCATCTTTTTATAAAAATGGTGATTATTAATTTGTCTACTCGATGTTTCGAGATCCCAAATCCTTATGCTTGGATATTCCGCTTCTATTAATTTAATAACATTTGATCCAATTCCTTTCCCTTGATAAACAGGCTCTACAAAAATACGATCAATTCGGCCATATGATTTACCTGAGATCGTAACTATAATTCCCCCGATTATTTTTCCATCCATTATCACTTTGTAACAATTCAATTCTTCGATTGAATATCTCATCATTTCTACTGAAGAATACCCTGGTGGTTGGATGTTATAGTCAATAACATCACCTTGACCGTATAGCCATCGTTTTGCTTCTTCATCAAATGTTCTTGTCATTATTTCTGTTAACTTTTCTGCATCTAAAATTGTAGCTTTTTCTATAGATATTATTGTCATTTTTGTTTTCCCCTTTATTGTTACAAGCTAATAACCTTTGCGAACGAAATAATTATCAATTCACTTTTGTTTTTAAAGTTTTTCCCATTATTATATATGGAACATCATTTGTACTTGGGTGAAATGGCTCCAATATATTTACCCACTCTAATCTTTCATATAACGAACGCGCTTTTTCATTGTTTATTTGTGTTGTTAAAACACTCGTTCTATTTAAAATCCCTTTTAGTAGTTCATTATGTAATTTCGTTCCAAGACCTTCATTTTGATGTTGTGGATGAACTGCTAACTCTACAAATTCAAAACAATCTTGTAACCACTCTTCTACTTGCTCTAGATTTAACGCTTCTCTCATTAATTGACTATAGTACTGTCCTTCTAATGAACGATAACCATAAGTAAAACCAACCACTTCATTTTCATCATTTATTGCTACTATACCTTTAAAATCTGCATATTCTACATGTCTTTTCATTCGCTCAATCATCTCATTGAAATTTGTTTTCTCAAATGCTTTACAATACACTTTTGCCATATTCTCAATTAGAATCTCTTCTTTTTCAATACTTACGAACTTCACTTTACTACCCCCTATTAAATCATTTAAAATTTTAGCTGATTGAAAATAAAAAAAATTAAAACAATACCTCTCTTACTATTAAACTACAAATAAACCTATATTTTCCACTTTTACTTATTATTAATGAATAAAAAAGAGACCATGCAATATAAACATGATCTCTTCTATTATTTATTTTCACTTGTATATAATTAAAAATTAGTTTTTATTTTAGGAGGCTAATTTCCTTGCTTTCACCATAATTGTTCACTCCTAACAGTTTACATTTCACTCTAATTGTTTATTTAATTATATAACATCTATAAGAATCCATTCACATATTTCTGGAAATCCATCCACATACTATAAATAAATCAAATGAAATTTGGAGGATTCATACATGAATAACAAAAATGTAAATAAAAAAGAAAATGTTATCGAAAACGCTACACCTATTCAAAATAATACTACTGCCAATCTTACTATCGAAGAGCAAGCAATGAACGGCTTATATGGAATGCCAGAAACCGCTATTGAAGATGCTGATCATGCTGCATCTGATGATTTGACTTCAAAAAATTAATTACATTGAAAGAGCCAAGGAAAGTATCCTTGGCTTTTTCAACTACGCATCCACTTTTTGTATCTCTTCACTCTTCCTTGAAAGTTTTCCTGGCCAAAAAGCAAAACGGCCTAAAACGACTGTGATTGCCGGTACAAGTAGTGGTCTTACAATAAACGTATCTAGTAATACACCAATTGCTGTTACAATACCAAATTGAACGAGCACTTGAATTGGAAGTGTTCCTAATACAGCAAAAGTTCCAGCTAAAATTAAACCTGCGGATGTAATGACACTACCTGTTTGTATAACGCCATTTTTTACTGCATCCAAATGATTTTGTGTCTTTTTGTTTTTCCATATTTCTGAAACCATAAAGATATTATAATCTTCACCTAAAGCAACTAGAAATACAAATGCGTATAACGGTATTGCACCTTGAATGGCCGGTGCTCCCATACCGAAGTGAAGTAATATCCATCCGGCTCCTAATGCAGAGAAAAATGATAAAACAACAGTTACAATTAAATAAATCATCGCGACAATTGATCGTAAGTAAACAAGTAATAATAAAGCTATAATACTAATCATTACTGGAATAATAACCGCTTCATCACGTTCTGTAATTTGCTTTGTATCATATAATGAAGCCGTTTCTCCGCCAATCCATAGTCGATCTTCTGCATTACTAACCCCAGCATCTTTTAATACTTTTTCTACACGAGTTTTCAATTTAGGGATTTGATCTAATGCTTCAATTGAGTATGGATTTTCAGCTAAAGAAACCTCATACATTTTAATTTGCTTATTTTCTTTCCCCTCTTTTGGCTCTTTCACTGTTTTTACGAAAGAGAATTTCTCTAGTTCTTGTTTAATAGGAAGCTCTTTTCCTTTCGTATCAACGACAACTTTTACTGGCGCTAATTCACCAGCTGAAAAATGATCACTAATTAACGTAAACCCTTCGCGTGAAGGCATATCCTTTGGAAACGATTCTAATAGGTCATATGTGTATTGAATACGTGGTACAAATGAAGCCAATCCACCTAATACAAATACAGTAAGCATAATGATTGTCCACGGTCTTCGTACTACAACATCTCCAAGTTTGTTACTAAAGGCGCCTTTTGATTTTTTAACTTTTACGACTCTCTTTTTCTTTCTAGTAAATTCCTCATTCATCGAAGTTGTTCTCGGTATAAATGGGAAGAATGCGGCTCTACCGAAAATTAATAATAAAGCTGGTAAAATTGTTAAAGCAGCGATTCCCATAATGAATACAGCAACACTAAATGGTACTGCAAATCGATGAAAGGCACCATAATGAGCAAGCAATAATGTGCCTAATCCAAGTACAACAGTTAATGCACTCATTATTATAGCCCCACCAGAAGCTTTAATTGCAAGTTGCAGCGCCTTATATTTGCTTTCTTCTTCTAACAAGTACTCCCGATATCTCGAAATTAAAAATAGACAATAATCCGTTCCAGCACCAAACAATAGTACTGTCATAATTGATATCGCTTGGGCATCTACTTTAATCCATCCGTGATCAGCTAAAAAACCGAGTGTAGGACTAATAACACCGTATGCAAAGCCAACAACAAGTAAAGGTAAAATTGCTAAAATTGGTGAACGGTACAGTAAAATTAATAGAACCAATACGAGAAGTACAGTAGCAACTAACAATTTCACATCTGCTTGACTAAATAAACTAACTGCATCTGTTTGAATGCCTACTGGTCCAGATAATCGAACATGTAATCCAGAATCACTTATTTTTTGTTTAAATGGATCTACATCCACCTTACTATTCACTATCTTTCTTAAATCATCAAGATTTCCTTTTAATATATCTGTTCCAGCTGACTTGTTAAAAAATACCGGTGTAACAAATGATGTACCATCTTTTGATGCACTTTTTGATAATACTTGTTCCGGGATCGTATCAAATGGTGGTAACGTTGATTGTTCCTTTAAAGGACTAGCTTTTAACTCTTTATACACATCTTGTATAAGTTTATAATCTTGTGACTGTAATCCACCATCCCTATACCATACTACTAACAACGGATTCCCCGCATTATTCGGAAACTCTTTTTTCATAAGTGCTTCCGCTTGCTGCGACATAGCTGTTTCAGGTAAATTTTTCGGGTTCGGTTCTTTCGTACTATTTACTTGTGGTAACGTAAATGAAAGTAATAACGTAATAAGAATCCATACCGATAAAGTGATCCATTGCGTATTTTTCCCTGCTACAAGCCTCCCTAACATATGTAACGGATGCTTTTTCATAAAAAACCCACCTTCCTTTTTTCCTCCACTATTAATTATATATACTGGTCGGTTAATTAATCAAGAATGAATAAAAATTATGTTATAATTATCTAAACAATACATGTCAGGAGCGAATGGATTTGGAACAAAAACAACGCCCTCTTGGAAGGCCTCGTCAAAATAAAAATACAAAATCTACAAAAGAAACCATTTTAGAAGTTGCAACTCGGTTATTTCTTACTCAAAATTATCAAGTCGTTTCTATGGAGGAAGTAGCAAAAGTTTGTGGTGTTACGAAAGCAACCGTCTACTATTACTATTCAACAAAAGCAGATTTATTTACCGCTACTATGATTCAAATGATGGTACGTATACGTGAGAATATGTCTCAAATACTCTCTACAAACAATACTTTAGAAGAGAGATTATTAAACTTTGCTAAAGTTTACTTACATGCCACAATGGATATCGATATGAAAAATTTTATGAAAGATGCAAAATTGTCGTTATCTGAAGAACAATTGAAGGAATTAAAAAAAGCTGAAGATAGCATGTATGAAGTGTTAGAAAAAGCACTCGCTAAAGCGATGCAATTTGGAGAAATCCAAAAAGGAAACCCTAAATTTGCCGCTCATGCATTCGTATCTTTATTATCAATTGGGAATTTTAAAGATGAAAATGACAATCCTATTCTTACAAATATAGATGAATTAGCACAAGAAATCGTTTCTTTTTATTGGAACGGATTAGGACGTTAAAATTACATGGGTTTCCTTTAATAAAAAAGCATGTTTGTATTTCTTCAAACATGCTTTTTTATCATTTAAGTGTTTTATGTATATACCAACAATTAGACTACACTTTAGCATCCATTATTAAAAAATTATTATCTTTACCTTTTACAAATTTTGAAGTTGAATCTTTATATTCCCCTTACTTAATCCCCCGTGGTAACAAACTACAGATTCAATATCTAGATTTAAATACTTCTTCAAAGACTGCCGTGCTTCCATAATATTTAAAGTTGTTGGAGCATGAACTCCTCCTAACACTCCATTCACACTATACATCGAGTCTCCAGCGACAAGAATTTTGCTTGGTTTCAAATATAAACTAATATGCCCTGGAGTATGCCCTGGAGTATGGAGAATTAGTATCCCACCGCAATACGGAAGTTCTTGCCCGTCAATCACTGTGTCACTCACTTTTCCTTTTGGTGGATTCTCTACATGTACATCTTTCAATAAAGGTAAATCTCCCTCAATATATGGCTTATCTAACTCGTGCGCATATACTTTAATATCGCTTACACCATTCTCCAATACATTAGGAAGGCTACCTATATGATCTATATCCTGGTGTGTCAAAATCACAACTTTTACCTTATCAACAGATACCCCAACTCTCTCCATCTCTACTTGTATATCTTCGAATTGTCCAGGGAAACCAGTATCTATTAAAACTGCCATTTCATCATCCCATAAAAGAATTGGGTGAATGATAAATTCTTGAAACTCAAGTTGTAACATTTCTACTCCTTTAGCAATCTCCATACAGCAATTCTCCTTTATAACTGAAGTTTGAAAATATGTACGAGTAAACTGAAAATATAAAGCACCGCTATCTCATAATATGTTTTGTCATCCCAATAGAGAATGCTTCAAACCCTATAGATTCATAATAAGATTGCAATTTTTCCACACACATAAGTTGCGGAATAACCTTGTTTTGTTCGCAGTGATGGATTAATCGTTTCACTATGTCTTTTCCAATACCAATATACTGATACTCCGGCATTACACATACACCACAAATAACGCCTGTTATTACTCCATCGGATATAACACGCCCCATCCCAATTAATTGTTCCTCTTTAAATGCATATATTGCATACCAACTTTGTTTACACATTTGTTCTAATTCATTCACTGTTAATTTAAGAGAATTCCATCCTAAAGATTCATATAAAGCTAATAATTCATTAAATTTTGTAGGATGTTCACTTGTGTAGTGTATACTATTTTTCATGTAAATACTCCTTATTCTATAGTTTGTTAATGTTCCATAAAATGCCCCTTATGAAAATTGCGATTGACGTGAAAATAACTAGAACAAACTTCAATAAGAAAAATAGAATTCCTTCTCAACATAAAATAAAAAGAAGTTATCTCACTTGAGATAACTTCTTTTATATAAGACTCTCATTATATTATTAACCAAAAATTATACAACTACATACGATAAGCACAAACAAAACTAATAAACCATTTGAGAAATAACCCATTGAATACTACCCCTTTATTAAATTATGTAAAAGATTTTATCATAAAATGATTTACAACTTAATAACTGAAAAAGACATTGTATTCATTAGTTACGTATATTTAGTAATATTTTAATTTCTAGTCATATTCTCATTGTTTTTTATTGTACTAGAAACTAAAAAGAATTCTCTTCTCCTTTTCATCCCTCACCTAAAAGTCCTTACTAGACGCTTCTATTCTATAGAAAATTACACTTTTATAAATCCGAAAAGATTAATATATGGTAAAATAGATTAAACAACTCTACACTTTACTTTCAACAATAAGGAGACCTGCTTATGAAGGCGAATCTAAGTACAATAAAAAAATACTTAAACAGTGAGGAAAATATTCTTTCTACACTCTACTGCGTAATAAATTTTGGTTATATGAGCCGATCTGGTATTTTAGCTGCTACAAATAAAAGATTATTGTTCTGTTCTGATGCTATGTTTAGAAAAGGACTAAAATGGGAATTCAAATACACTGAAATAGAAGATTTCAGTCATACGGATGGGGTTGTATTAGAGATGTCTGCAATCCCCTTTATCAAAAAAATAACTATGAACCATGGAGACGATTTTATTGTATTTGATAATTTTTCAAGCCCACAAAACGTACAATCCTTTTTTAAGTTGGTTCAATCCAAGCAATAAACCTATCAAGACTCTTACATATACCATATTCCTTGGCATGGTAAAGCTTATAGAATGTATAAAGAGGGTTGCATTTGCACCCCTCTTTGTACATATCACTGTTTTACTTTAAAATCTCTTTTTCACACATAGCTCTACTTATATTTTTTCTTTTGAATCATAATACCTTCCTAATTTTCATAATGTTTTCACCTAACTAAACGTATGATTTAGATTATCTTCATTATGCATGCTACAATCTTTCAATAGATCACATTTAATATTATATAATTTTTATAATTAGATAATACAAATTCATTTACGCTACTTTTACAGCTTTATTCTTCAAAATAAACTTTGCAAATAAGAAACGCACAAGTGGCCCCATAATAATTAATTGTAATGGATAAGCCATAATGAAATTTTTAATAAAAATTGTAAAATAAATTGAAACAAATGAATCTCCTTGTAGTCCACCATGTAAATGCATCATAGCCATACCGAAAAATGACATAAAGAACACCATTCCGATTACCATAGTTGTCGCCATTGCAACGATAATATTTATTTTCTTAGATTTGTCAAATGGCAACATGAATACAATTTTTTTCGCACAAGGTCCAACGATACATATTTCAACTAATAGTGCAATAATAAATCCAATTAATAGCTCTAATGCAATCTCCTTAATATGAATCTGTCCTCCTGATCCATTCATTAGTAAATTGTAAAACGTCATTACGATAACCATCCCAAGGCACATCATCATACCAAATTGGAGATTTTCCTTTCTTGTTGTTGGCAAAATTCATCATCCTTTCTCTTTGAGTCTTTGTCATTATATCGATATTGGAAACCTCTTCGTAAGTGAACATTTTGTGAACAAATTTAAAACGTTTTCATATATTTTCTTTGCTTTCAACTCAAATTCTCACTTTTACTTATAAAGGTTTTATATATTTCAATGTTGAATTACTAAATTGAAACATTACTACTAGGAGGAGAACCATGAATGAACAAGGATTTTTCGTATATCATATCGTAACAAGGAAAAAAATGAAGATCGGACAAAGCATTCAATTTAATAAAAATCAAACGAATACGCTATTCCACTTCTTTTTTGAAAGAAAACATTTAAATTCTAATGGTAAAGATTCTATACAAATTTTAAAAGAACATTATACAAATGAAGAATTACATATAAAGAATGAAAATGCTACAGTCGTTATGAATTACATGGATCAAACAATTAGAGCCATTAGAGAAACGATTGTGGAAATGGTTAGGCTGCAAGAATATCCTGATTATCCATCAAGATTGTCTTGTTTATATGCTGCTAAAAGCTATGAAGATGCTTTAAAATGGAAAGCATTATTTGATTCTTACAATCGAGAAGTTTTGCAGATTGTTAAACTACGAGTAATCGGAAGTTCTTTTGAAGGTGACGGGAATCTTTTACCGAAAGAAGATGCTATTCCTTTTTCTCAAAAAATGGAACAAGCTAGAGAATATTGGAAAGGAAATGTGAATAACGAACTCCCTGAGCTACTCATTAATGGCGAAATTGAAGTAGTCGAAATTATTGATGACTTCTCCTCAATGCATGTTTAATTTCTAACTAAATCAAATAGGATGGAGATTACAATGATGAAAAAAGTGTACTTCAATCATGATGGTGGTGTAGATGATTTAATTTCACTATTTTTATTACTTCAGATGGATAATGTCAAACTTACAGGTGTTTCAGTTATCCCTGCTGATTGCTATTTGGAACCAGCAATATCTGCAAGTCGCAAAATTATTGATCGCTTCGGCAAAGAATATATTGAAGTAGCCGCATCAAATTCCCGTGCGAAAAATCCATTTCCAAAAGACTGGCGGATGCATGCATTTTATGTAGATGCTTTACCAATTTTAAATGAGGCTGGAAAAGTTATAACACCTGTAGCAGCAAAGTCTGCACATCATCACTTAATAGAAACGCTTCTACAAACGGAAGGAAAAACAACTTTATTATTTACGGGACCCCTAACTGACCTTGCTCGTGCATTATATGAAGCTCCCATAGTCGAAGATAAAATTGAACGTCTCGTTTGGATGGGTGGTACATTTCTTACCGCAGGCAATGTACATGAACCAGAGCATGACGGAACAGCTGAGTGGAATTCATTTTGGGACCCTGAAGCAGTGGCTCGTGTATGGGAATCAAAAATTGAAATCGACTTAGTGACACTAGAAAGTACAAACCAAGTTCCATTAACTATAGACATACGTGAACGTTGGGCAAAAGAACGAAATTATATTGGTGTAGACTTCCTTGGCCAATGCTATGCGATGGTTCCTCCCCTCGTTCACTTTTCAACGAACTCTACTTACTACTTGTGGGATGTACTAACAACTGCGCTTGTCGGAAACACTAACCTCGCAAAAACTCAAACGATTAATAGTATCGTTCATACATACGGACCAAGCCAGGGGCGTACAGTGGAATTTGATGGTGGGCGACCTGTAAATGTAGTATATGATGTAAACCACAATGGATTTTTCAACTATATAACTGAATTAGTAAAGAAAGCTTCTACTTGAACCACTATCTATACGAAAAATAAATAGAATGACACCCCTCCAGACAATGATTCCCCATTTAGAATTTGGTTGAAACTACATATTTAAGTATTGAAAAGAGTATTGAATTAAATTTCAATACTCTTTTTGTGCAATTTAATTATATTGGATTCATGTCGTGTCTTATTGATTATTCATTTCATAACCATTTACAAAAAACGTTATTGTTTCTAATTCATCTTCATTTAATTCTCTATCTATGTCTCGTTTATACGCTTCCTTTATCTTCCCTTCATCGCCTTTATGTATTTCAGTATAAGTTCCTACTGTTTTTAACATACGAATCTCTTGTAAAAACTCCTCTCGATTTATCGCTTCCCCATGAGAGAGAATATATGTCTCAGCATCAAATTTTTCTAATTCATCTATTAATGCAAACGTTCTTTTCGTCGTATAGTTCCACTTCGAAGAAAAAATATCTGCATATATACAGTCTCCTAAAAACAATATCTTTTCTTCTTTTATGTACATAACAACTGAATCATGTGCATGATCTCCGCCCACATGTTTTAACACGCAGGTCACCTCACCAAGGTCTAATTCAATTTGATCCTGGAACGTTAAGGTTGGAAGAATAATTTTAATATTTCTCGCTTTTTCTTCAAACTCTTTTTTGATGCAATCCGCACAAAATGCAATTTCCATACCCTCTTTTACGCGTGCGTCCAACGCTTCATCTGTCCATTCATAAGATACTATTGCCTGCATTTCTTTTTTCGTTTCAGCGTGTGAAATAGTTAATGCATTCTGTAATACAGATAATCCAAAAATATGATCCCAATGCCAATGCGTTAGTGCTACAAAATCAGGATTCGATACATTTTTTTCTTTTAACATTTCTAAAAATAATTGTGCATGTTCCTCTGAATTCCCTGCATCGATCATTAACGTTTTTTCTTTTCCAATGACCATTCCTAATATAGGTCTATCTGTTTCAGAAACTGGTGTCATATACCAAAATGAGTTTCCTATTTTTTTAATTTGTTGCATCATTTGTTCCTCCATTTACTATTACTCTCTTGAATTATTATCTGTAGAACCTTTATCAAGCACATAGGGTGAAATTATATTGCTTTCTTTAAAACGTAATAACTTTTTCTATCCATTTAAATATGCATCCCAATCGTAGTCTTCAATTTTATAGAATCTACCTTCATCATTTCTTTCATATGCACATAAAGGTGGTTCCTCAAGAAATTTTAAAATAGAATCATCTATATTCAAAATGACTCCAATTAAAATAATTTGAAAGTTTTTAGGATTATTGACATAGTCATCACTTTCATAACCACTCAGTATCGACCAACCAGAGTCACCTTTTTCTCTTGAATCCTCTTTAAGCATAAAGTTAAATTCTCTTTTTTCAAGTACATCATTACTAACAATTACCTTCGTATCAAAATAAAAATCCCAATCTTTTGAAGATGGATCGTCATATTCCGTATCACATATATTTTCCATCCCAAATGAAATTTTATCACCTATTTTTAAATCTAAGCGATATGGTTCATTGCTCAGTTCCCCTACAAACTTCTTCTCATTTCTTTCAATGATTTCAACCCACATTCTTTCACCATTAAATCCATCTTCTTCCTCATTTTTAGATACAAAAATTAGCTTTACCAAATCCCCAACCTTTAATTTCTCCAAAACTTCTGAGCTAGGAAGGTAGAATGTATAGGGCGCTTCTTTATTTAATTCATAAACATTATCTAAGTACCAAGTCATTTTTTCCTCTCCTTAAAGGCTTTTCACATTCATATTTTTAAAATAATACTATTTTTTCTTCCGGCAGACTACTACCATAGAATAGCAATCTTCTCCCAACTCATTGCCTTCCCAATCATTATATATATGTAATAATTCAAAACCATTCGCTACTAATAATCTTTCTAACTCCTGCGGGTACGTATAACGAAGATCTATCGTTGTTTTTATTTCCTCTACTAGAGTATCCCCCTCATAAAACCTTCTTGTTGTTATGTAGTGCTGTATTTGTTGAATTGAATCGTATGTCATTTCAGTATATAAATCACATTTTCTTCCCTTTTCATCATTAACAGTTGTCCAATATTCTTCTATAGATGGTTGTATTAATTCTTCTTTTGAAGGGAAACGTGTATCGAATATGAATATACCATTCTCAGCTAACACATGATGAATAGATGTTAATAATTGATTTTGATGAATATTTGTAAGGAAATGCTGGAATCCATGCCCCACCATAAATGCTAGCGAAATGGTATCTTCAATGTTCAATTGTAAGCAGTCTTGTTGTAACCATTTTACCTTCTTACAATCCGTAGTTTTTGTCTTTGCTTCAGCAAGCATGCCTTCATGTATATCTACACCAATCATTTGATATCCATTTTCTATAAATGGAATTGTAACCCTTCCTGTACCACAGGCAAGATCTAGAATCCATTCATTTTGTATATGTAGTTTTTGTGCCCATGATAGTAAAAACGGAAAATCTGATAAACTTTTATTTTCTATATCATATCGTTTTGGATTTTCGTATTCAGATAAACTCCATTTTGTTTGCAAAATTATTCCTCATTTCATATTTACACTTAAATTTAATATATAAATTATAACGAATTATTAGTTTTTTCTCTATAATCAAACACAATTACTTGGACTAATCTAACTTTCCTTTTCGTAAGCTAAAAATAAGGTGGAAGAATCGGAGTGTGATACGATGGAACGATTATGGATTCCTATGATAGTTACATTTTTTTCATTTGGTGGCTTATTATTAGGCGGTGCTGTTGGCATTGCTACGCGCCAGCTAATTGAAGAAAAAATGCATCGTTTATATGCATTATGTGGCGGAATTTTACTTGGACTCTTACTACTTGAAATTATTCCTGAAACATTTTCAAGTTATGAAATGATTGGACCTATACTTGGTATGGCTATCGGTATTTTAATTATGAGCTTATTAGATAACTATTGTCACCATCCAATGATACATACAAAAGATCAACAAGCATGGCAAACTTTCCTTTTTCTCTCTTTCGCTATATTTATTCATAATTTGCCGAGTGGATTTGCTTTAGGTACTGCTTTTATTAATCATGCTGACTCTGCCATACCTTTTTTAATAGCAATCGTCGTTCACCATATTCCTGAAGGCTTAGCATTAATTATCCCCTTTCTATTTACAAAACATAAATATATTTCCTTTTTATTAACAACTTTATTACTATCTCTTATTCTCGGTACCGGTACAGTTTTTGGCATTTTAATGGAAGGAAAAGCGCTTCATTTACAAGGACTCATTATGGGAAGTGCTATCGGTTCACTTGGCTATGTCACAATTCATGAAATGCTTTGGAAAGCAAAGAAGCAGCTCTCTTTCCTTTCATTTTTAACATGGGCATCTAGTGGATTTTTACTAATAACAGTATTTACACTATTCGCTGGTCATCATTAAAGATAATAATATTATCATTTGTATATTTTTCCTTTTTCTCCAAAACATAATAGTATCTACCTAATTATAAGGAGGAACAATTATGTTTGGAAAAACAGCCGGTGAAGCATTAGTTGATTTATTAATTGACTGGGGCGTAGAACACATATACGGTATGCCTGGAGATTCCATCAATTCTATCATTGAAGCTTTAAGAAAAAAACAAGATAAAATTAAATTCATTCAAGTTCGCCACGAAGAAGCTGGTGCATTAGCAGCGGCTGCCTATGCGAAATTAACAGGAAAACTTGGCGTTTGTATGGCAATTGCAGGACCTGGTGCTATTCATTTATTAAATGGTTTATATGATGCGAAACTCGATAAAGCCCCTGTTCTAGCAATTTCAGGTCAAGTAGAAACCGATTTACTCGGAACGGATTTTTTCCAAGAAGTAAATTTAGAAAGAATGTTTGATGATGTCGCGGTTTATAACCAGCGTATTATGTCAGCAGAGCAACTACCTGCCGTAGTGAATCAAGCAATTCGAATGGCTTATACGAAAAAAGGTGTATCCGTTCTTACAATTCCAGATGATGTCCCGAAATTCGAAGTAAAAAATGGTGCTCGTATTACAAATACTTCTTTTACTTTGCCTGAGTTGTTTCCACAAAAAGAAGATTTAGATGCAGCAAAACTCGCAATAAATGCAGCGACAAAACCTGTTATTTTAGCTGGTAAAGGAGCAAAACATGCGAGAGAATCTTTACTTGCATTTGCAGAACATATTGGTGCTCCAATCGTACTTACATTACCAGCTAAAGGCGTTATTCCAGATGAACACCCTCTTTGTATTGGTGGATTAGGATTAATCGGAACGAAACCTTCTTATGAAGCAATGAAGCATGCAGATACTTTAATTATGGTTGGTACTTCTTATCCGTTCACCGGTTTCTTACCTGAAAAAGCTAAGACAATTCATATCGATACAGATCCTGCCCAAATTGGGAAACGTTATGCGACAGATATTGGTTTAGCTGGTGATGCTGAAAAAACTTTACGATGGTTAATTGAAAATGTTGAAGAACACACAGACCATTCCTTCTTAGAACATTACCAAGACATGATGAAAAAGTGGGAAGAAAAATTACACGATCAAGAAGAAGACTCTTCCATTCCAATTAAACCACAACGCGTTATGCATGCTCTGCAGCAAGTAGCACATGATGACGCAATTCTATCAGTCGATGTCGGAAATGTAACAGTATGGACAGCAAGGCACTTCCGTATGACAAATCAACAATTTATCATTTCTAGCTGGCTCGCAACACTTGGTTGCGGTTTACCTGGTGCTCTTGCTGGAAAAATTGCATTCCCGGATAAACAAGTATTTGCAGTTTGTGGTGACGGTGGTTTTGGAATGACAATGAACGACTTCGTAACAGCTGTTAAATATAAACTACCAATTGTTGTCGTCGTATTAAACAATAATAAAATTGCGATGATTAAATTCGAGCAAGAAGTCATGGGTAATATCGAATTCGAAACAGACTTAACGAACCCTGATTTTGCAAAATATGCAGAGGCGTGTGGAGGTATCGGATACCGCGTTGAACATATAGATGAATTACTCCCAGCTTTTGAAAACGCAGTAAAACAAAACAAACCATGTATTATCGATGTAGTTGTAGATGCTAACGAAGCACCAATGCCAGCAAAAATCACATTTGGTCAAGCTGCTGGTTATACGAAGCATATGATAAAAGAATTATTTGAAGAAGGTAAGATTGATTTACCACCACTATAAACTGAAAAAGATAGCTGAAAACAAGTTGCTTTCAGCTATCTTTTTATTTTTGTATCTCTCTATAAAAAGAAAAGTCATTCGTAGTTGGTTGTACTTGTTTCTCTGCTTGCACTTCTCTACCTTTCCGCTCTGGCCTTCTCGTATTTCCTAACTTAATCGCATCTTGCATACTATTACTAACTAGATTTCCTGCGAGAATTGTCATACTATAAAAAGCAATCGGTATAAGTACAATCCATGTATGTGTAGTTAAATGGCGGAAGTTTTGACCAATTAGGCCAGTCCATTCTTTTGTTACACTATCTGGATCCATTCCACTGAAGGTTATTGTTCCGCCAAAAAATAATTGTAACAAACCAAGATGTAAAAGAAGTAATAACGTACTTACAAATTGTTGTGCTACTAATAAAAGAAATGGTGGTAACATATGAGGCCATATATGGCGCTTCAACCTCTGCCACTTACTACCGCCGAGCACAGTGGCTGCCAACATAAATTCTTCTTTCTTAATACGTTTTACTTCTTGCGCTACATACAACATTACTGTGGGTACAGCGAGACATACAAGAACTATAATTTGAAATGCCACACGCAAATATAACGGCACAACTTCTGCTCCACTATCAAACGTTAATACTTCATTTAACATAAAATAAGAAATCATAACCATCGGTACAATACTAAAAGGATCAAAAAAGGATGAAATAACTGGAAAAGAACGTTTACCATACATACCAAGAAGTAAACCAATTCCCCCTCCAACTATAACTCGTAAAATCGCTATAATTATACTTGCACCAACTGTCCATTTTGCACCTTCTATTATTAATTGAACAAGGTCACGACCTTTCACATCACTTCCAAACCAAAATTTACTTGATGGTGCAAATGGAGCTGCCTCTAGTTCCCCTTTTTCGTTATACATCATCGTAAGTTCACGAATATTCCCATCAAAAAACAACGTATATCCAATACTAACAATCATTAGTACACTCAAAAAAGTAATACCTATCCAAAATCTCACATCTCTTTTTACAACTTGCCACATGTTACACACGCTCCTTTATAACATTTTGTAAGAACGTATGTAATAAACGAAACAGTATAAAAAGCGGTACGTATAATATTACTAGACTCACTGTAAATATTTCTAATTTCGAATTTTCTTTTACAAAAACAAACATACCGTACGTATTAAATATCCATTCAATAATATATAAATTTGATAACATAAATAAAATATTTGTTTTTGCATAATAGATCGTTGTTAACAAAACATTTCTTGAAATATGATGTGTTAAAATATGTCTTAAACTAAGCCCTTTACTTTTAGCAAATAAACTATAATCTTTCTCTAATTCTTCTTTAAACCGTAATAACAACAGTTTAATAAACAATAATGTTGTTGGTATTGTAAGACATATAATTGGTAACAAACGTATCCTTTCTTCCCCTAATCCAGCCAGTTTGATCGGCATAAATCCTGTTTTTTGAAACATAATTACGACAAGAAGTTGCGATAATAAAATAAGTAATATATCTGGTATACTCTCAAGCGTAAGAAAAATCCCGTTCCACATTTTCTGTTTCATATGAGAACGCTGTAATACCCAAATGACAAGTATATACGCTATAAGCAAAGAGAGTAAAAAAGCTGAAAGAAATACAATCATCGTTTCAATATAATGAATCCATATTTGCGGAAATAATTTTCTTGAGTCTCGAAAACCATATGTTATTTCACCTGGTTGTAGTAACTTCCCTCCAAGAAATACAATCGTATTCCAAAAACCGATTAAATCAATTTGTAATCCCTTAAATAAACGTGGTAGCGCTCCTAGGCAGATTATACATAAAATTGCAGCTACTAGTTGTAAACAAGTAATCCCACACCACTTAACCATTCGCATCAACATAACAATTTCCCCTTACCATACGATAGAATATTCAGAAATAAAAAACTAAATATATCACATCTCTTTAGCTACTGTATGTACTTGCTTTTGCCCACTTGGTAAAATAGCTTGATATAAACATGTAACAAACAATAATAAACCAAATAAAATAATATACAATGTATCTGCAAGAATCCATTTTGGGAATAACATCGCTATCGCACCGAGAGATAAAAGCTGGAATCCTGTCGTTAATGGACTAAGCAAGCTTTGTACACGCCCCATGAATGACTCTTCTACAATTTCATACATCCAGCCCGATATTGCAACATTAATAAACGGTAAAAAGAAAGTCGCAAAAGCGATACATACATAAAAAGACCATACATGATTTACAAAGTAACACATACCGAAGAAGATCCCTGAACCTGCCATACCAAATACAATAATAGGTTTAGGAGCATATTTCTTACCTATACTCGTTGCTACTATACTTCCAATTAATAATGAAATCCCTCCAACTACACCGCCCACCATTGCTAAACTTTCATACGTTGCTGGTGCCAATTTGTATTTTAATATGTAAGTAGTAGATACGCTTAAAATACCATTTAATAAACCAAACACGATAAATCCTAAAAGTAATTTTTTTAAAGTTTCATTTTGGTATATATACTTGATCCCTTCTTTAAACTCTGTTATTAACATCTTCAAATTAACTTCTTTCCATTTTGTTCTCCCATTTGGTAAACGAACTTTTTCTGGAATGGAGATCGTTTGAATCAAAATACCACTCATAATAAAAGTGAGCGTATTTACTAAAATGCTCCCGTAAATTCCAAAAGTCCAGTACACCATCGTTGCAATTCCTACACCAAACAAAGCATACAAACTATTTACCATTTGATTCATACCCGCTGCTGCACCGTATTGGTCTGATTCAACCACTCCCTGTATCATCGACTGTTCTGATGGAGAGAAAAATTGTATACATGCATTTTCCAAAAACAAAAATATAAAGACAAGTATAATCATCCCGTAATAAAGCGAAATTAGGATTCCAATATTACAGAGCGAACAACATATATTACTTATCGTACAAATACGTTGTCTATCAAAACGATCCACTACTGTCCCTACTAATAGAAAAAAGATTAATGCAGGTAACGCAATCATAATTTGCGTCATTGTTGCGTAAACTGGTTGTTTTCCGTATTGATCTAACAAGTAAAACATTAAAGAAATTCCAGCAATCATAGAACCGAGTCGTTCTAAAATATTCGCTAGAAAAAATCGTGCATACACTTTGTTGCGAAATAACTGTAGCATTTCTTTCATATTTCGTATCCTTTCTCTCGACAAAATAGTATTATTTTAGTCATTTCTCGGAAGTTATATTATATTTTTCGACCATTATCCAATCTTTTCCTTCTGTATAGAGAACATTATGAAAAAAGCCCTTGTTTTCAAACAAGGACTCTTTTCATAAACTATTTAGCTACTTCTTCTTTCGGCATTACCATACCTTTATAAAGTTGAACAGTTATCCAGTAATAGATGAAATAAATGACTAAGAAAATCCCAATTGGCACCCACACTTTTACAAACGGGTCAACTAATATGAAGCTAAATAAGTTAAGCCCTACTAACACGTGAGAAATACCAATGATTGCTGGGAAGATAAATAAATATGAAATTTCTTTATATATACTTTTCGTTAACATACTACGTCTCACACCGATTTTTCGTAACATTTCATAACGTCGTACGTCACGAGAAGCACCTGTTAATATTTTGAACATAAGGGAACTTGCCATCATTGCTAAAAATGCAATTCCGAGGAAAAATCCCATAAACATTGTTCCACTCATGAAGCTGTTCATAAATTGATAAATTGTCATTTTCGTAAATAAGTCTACTTTTGTACCTGTTGTTTTTTCAATTTGTTCTTTTTGTCTCTTATCTATTTCGATCAACAACGGTTTATACTTTTTCATATCATCTACTTTTGCTAATGTTACAGTGTGTTCTGTTTCTTGAATTCCTTTATAATGTGCTTCATCTGCAATTCTTACAGGTTTTCCGTTAAATTGATTATGTGTAATTTGTATTTCTCTTACAATTGCATCTTCCCAATCTCTCGGCATACGAGGGAATTTTGCTGATTCAGGAGCCTCTAAAGCAGAATATACAGGTTCAGTTAAAGGTTCAGTCACACGTTTACGAACAGGCTCTTTTAAAGTTTTTGTATCAAAGTGGTCTGAAACAAGTGGCGGTTTCGCAGTTAAATCGTTACGTAAGTAATAAACCGCTTCTCCATCTACTTTATACTTGTACTGGCTTTCTTCCACAATTTCCATTTCTTTTAATGCAGCTGTATCTTGTTCATTTGGATCATGAATTACGACATCATATACACGTGAGAAGTCTGTCATAATACCTACATTTTTTTGGAATGCCATACCTGCAGTCATCGCACCTGCGCCTAATGCAATTAACATTGCTACAGTACCTAATACTCTCGATAAGCTATTTACTCGAAAGCGTAGCTGTGCATATGTAAAACTATTTAAGCCCGTTTCATTTCGTTTTTTATTCCCTTTAATTTTCATCACAAAAAATGGGAGCAATGAACTAAAGATAAAATATGTTCCAAGTGTTGTAACGATTGTCGCTATTATAAAACCGAGTTCAGCAAACGTTTTTATATTTATCATAAAATAGTATCCTGTACTTACTAGTAATACACCAAGTACAGTCATTATAATAATGCGAGTTTTGCTTTTCTTCACTTCATCTAGTGTTTCATCTTCACGTATTAATTCTAATTCTGTTTTACGTAATAAGCGGATGCTATTCATTAAACCAGTAATAAAAAATAGTACTAAAAAGAAAATAGCTGTAACTATGATTGCTGGTGTATATACAGATGAATAACTACCCTTTGCTGAAATTTCCATACCATTCATTAAAAAGTTTCCTGCTACACTTGCTAGTAACATCCCTACTAAAATCCCGATAATAATACTAACAATACCCATACCGAATGTTTCAATAAATAATAATTGTGCTACTTTTTTCTTTTTCGCACCAAGCATCATGTACATACCGAGTTCTTTTCTTCTTAACGTGAGTAAGAAAGAATTGGCATATATAATATAAAATACAGTGATGAAAGATAATAGTATTGCACCTACCCAGAATACGAGTCTAATACTACTAATAAGACTATTATCCTTCGTAAATTCACTATTCATCGCCATCGTTTGGAACATGTAAAAAATACTAATACTAATAACGAGACCGATAAGTAAAACCATATAATCTTTTAACATCTTTTTCATACTATGACGTGATAATTTGAATAACATAGTCTCGCCCCCTACTTAGACTCAGCAGCTGAGCCCATATGAGCGAGCACACCTAAAATGTCTTGATAGAAACTTTCTCGCGTTCCTTGACGCTTTAATTCTTTATATAGAAGACCATCTTGAATAAATAATATACGCTCACAATAACTCGCACTAAATGCATCGTGTGTAACCATCAAAATACTTACATTGTGATTTTCATGTAAATCTTGCATCGCTTCTAATAAGCTTTTTGCATTTTTACTATCAAGTGCTCCTGTCGGTTCATCTGCTAATACGATTGCTGGATTATGTACTAAAGCTCGTGCTGCCGCTGTTCTTTGCTTTTGTCCACCAGAAACAGCAGTTGGATATTTTGTTAAAATTTCAGTAATTCCTAATTTCTTCGCCACCTCATTTACCTTTCCAGTAATCTCACTTGAAGGTACACCTTGCAGAGAAAGTGGTAAAGCAATATTTTCATAAATTGATAAGTTTTCTAGTAAGTTAAAATCTTGAAAGATGAACCCTAATTTTTGAGATCGAAAATCTGATAATGCATTCCCCTTCATAGAAGTAATATTTGTACCAGCTATTGTCACACTGCCACCTGTCGCTTGATCCAATGTACTAATCACATTCAGTAAAGTCGTCTTTCCAGATCCAGAAGGACCCATAATCCCTACAAATTCCCCTTCTTTAATACTTAATGACACACCCCTTAATGCTTTTGACTGATTCTCATTTCTTTTCCCATACGTTTTTTCTACACTTTCTACAGTAACTACATTTGTTGACATCTCTTTCACTCCATCCCTTTTGTATAAATTTAATTTCTCACACATTTCTTATCTTTTTCTCATGTAAATTCTTAAGAATTTTTTAATTCTTCAAACTAAAAAGGTTATACAGATAACATGAACCTATTTCCTACTTCATATTCTCATCTTTCTACAACTCGTTCCTTCGATTTCGCTTACATTTACCTTACATTTTTGTAAGGTAAAAAAGAAAACACACCATTATGAATTGGTGTGTTTTCTCTTTAAACTCTATTTCCGATTATTTATTTCCTCTTTCATACTTTCCACAAATCCATTTAGTTCAACAACTTCTGATTTTTCTTCCCCATATTTACGTACATTTACAGCTCCGTTCTCCATTTCCTTATCCCCAATAACAAGTACATAAGGAATTTTTTGCATTTGTGCTTCTCTAATTTTATATCCTAATTTTTCATCTCGTACATCTCGTTCGACACGAACACCAGCTTGTGCTAATTTATCCGCAACCTCATCTGCGTATTGTACATGGACTGCATTCGAAACTGGAATGACCTTCACTTGAACTGGCGCTACCCATGCCGGGAATGCGCCTCCAAAGTGCTCAATTAATATCGCTAAGAAACGATCTAAAGATCCTAATACTGCCCTGTGAATGACAACTGGTCTTTTCTTTTCATTCTTCTCATCTATATAATTTAAATCAAACTTTTCGGGCATTTGGAAATCTAGCTGGATTGTTCCGCACTGATGACTTCTATTTAAAGCATCTTTAATATGGAAGTCAATTTTCGGTCCGTAAAATGCACCGTCACCTTCATTTAGTCTATATTTACAATTCAATGAATGTAATACATTTGCTAACGCCGCTTCTGCTTGTTCCCACAACTTATCATCACCCATTGAATCTTCTGGACGAGTAGAAAGTTCTACTTCATATTCAAATCCAAAAGTTTTATATACATAATCGATTTGCGCCATTACAGATTTGATTTCATCTTCAATTTGTTCTGGAGTTACAAATAAATGTGCATCATCTTGGCAGAAAGTACGTACTCTTAATAATCCGTTTAACGCCCCACTAAATTCATGTCGATGCACTTGACCAAACTCACACATACGAATCGGTAATTCGCGATAAGAATGCAATTTATTTTTGAACATTAACATATGACCTGGGCAGTTCATTGGTTTTAATGCAAAACTTTTATTATCCACTTCTGAGAAATACATATTATCTTTATAATGTCCCCAGTGCCCTGATCTTTCCCATACTTCTTGGTTCATCATGAATGGAGTGCGTACTTCTTGATAATTATATTCTTTTTGAATTTCTCTTAAAAAAGCTTCTAATTCATTACGAATAATTTGACCTTTCGGTAAATAAAATGGCATTCCCGGAGCCTCTTCAGAAAACATAAATAACTCAAGCTCACTCCCTAATTTACGATGATTTCTTTTTGCTGCTTCTTCAACGAAATGTAAATACTCTTCTAATTCTTTCTGGGAAGAGAATGCAACACCATATATGCGCTGAAGCACTTGATTGTTACTATCTCCTCGCCAATATGCACCGGAAACGTGAGTTAATTGAAAGGCTTTCAAATAACCTGTAGATGGTAAATGTGGTCCTCTACATAAATCTACAAATTCACCTTGCTTATATAGTGTTACACTTTCCTCACTAGGAATTGCTTCTAAAAGTTCTAATTTCAAGCGATCGTTCATTTCTTGAAACAGTTTAGCTGCTTCTTCTCGAGAAACCTCAACTCGTTCTATCTTGATATTTTCATTTATGATCTTTTTCATTTCTTTTTCAATTTCCCGTAAATCTTCTACGTTTACACTACTTGGAAGATCCATATCATAATAAAATCCATTTTCAATTACCGGTCCTACACCAAGGTTTACATTACCATAAATTCTTTTTATAGCTTGCGCTAAAATATGTGCCGCAGAGTGTCTTGCAATTTCTACACCTTCATCTGAATCTATAGTAACGATTTCTACTTCCGCATTTTCTTCAATATTACGGCGTAAATCATATAACCCATCATTTACTTTCCCTGCGACTGCTTTCTTTTTTAAGCTACTGCTAATGGATCCCGCAATTTCTTCTAAAGTAATTCCTTTTACAAATTCTTTCACACTACCATCTGGAAATTTAATTTCAATCATTTGTTCTTTCATTTTTCATCTCTCCATTTCATAATAAAAAGCACACTCATCCCTACAATAGGGACGAGCGTGCTTATACCCGTGGTTCCACCCAGATTCCCATCATAAAAAACATAATGGCTTCATTTACGGTAACGTCGTTTACACGGCACTAGATACTTCATTTCCCCAGTGCAGCTCTAAGGTGGTAAGTTATTTTTCTGCGTTAGGAAGTTCTCAGCTTTCCTTCCTTCTCTGTATAACCGGGGAAAATAACTCGTGTCCTTTTCTTCGCTTATTATGAAATTGAATGCAAAAAAGCATATTCATCCCTAAAATAGGGACGAATATGCTTATATCCGTGGTTCCACCCAGATTCCCATCACAAAAAACATAATGGCTTCTTTTGCGATAACGTCGCTTACACGGCACTAGATACTTCGTTTCCCTAGTGCAGCTCTAAGGTGGTAAGTTATTTTTCTGCGTTAGGAAGTTCTCAGCTTTCCTTCCTTCTCTGTATAACCGGGGAAAATAACTCGTGTCCTTTTCTTTGCTTTTTTAAATACATCCATTAATTGTTATTTACTATATCTTATTCATTTTATTTTTGCAAGTGTTTGGAAAAGATTTTTTATTTAATAAAAAAAGAAACCAAAAAATGTTTTTGGTTTCTCCTTCTCAATTTTACCACTCTTGTGGTTCGTAATTTAAGTCTGCAAATAGACGGCGTTTCTCTTTCTTCGTTAAATCTCTCCACTGTCCAACCGGTAAATTATTTAATTCAATATTCATAATTCTCGTACGTTTTAACGTATATACTTGATACCCTAAAGCTTCACACATACGGCGAATTTGACGATTCAATCCTTGTGTTAAAATAATTTTGAACTCATATTTTGATAACTGTGTGATCTCACAAGGAAGTGTTTTTGTACCTAGAATTTTCACACCAGCTGCCATTTTTTCTAAGAAATCAGGTGTAATTGGCTTATCTACTGAAACGATATATTCTTTCTCATGTTTGTTTTCAGCACGTAAAATTTCATTAACAATATCACCATCATTCGTTAACAAAATTAAACCATCTGAATCTTTATCAAGACGTCCAATGTGACTAATTCGTAATGGATGATTCACTAGATCGATAATATTACCTTTTACTGATTTTTCACTCGTACATGTAATACCTACTGGTTTATTTAAAGCGATATATACGTGATCTCGAGCAATGCGAAGTTGCTCTCCATTTACGCGTACATCATCACCTGGATTCACTTGGTCACCAATTTTTGCAACCTTACCATTAATAATTACTCTTCTCTCATTAATTAATTTATCTGCTCCGCGTCGAGACGCTTTTCCAGCTTCACTAATAAATTTATTGATACGCAAATTAGGCACATCCTTTTCTAAAAAAATTTCAAGCTCACACTGCTTCTACCGTACAATAAAAAAGGGTAAGCCTCCTATTATAACTTAAATATATTAACATGAAAGGGCATATAACGTCTTCTATTAATTACTTATTTATAAGAAAATATCTTTATTATACATTCATTTATACACTTTTTCCGTGCTTAATATACAAACCATTCTTCCTTACATACAACTTGTTTACCTCTCATATCTTCTATATCTTCATGAATATTAGCTAGTTTATACAACTCAGTTAAAATCTCTTCTACATAATTTTGATGTGCCATTCCATCTTGCCAATAAGTTAACACGATGTAACGATTTTCATTTTGTAAAGACTTCCCAACTATCCCACCTAGCATCCCTTTTATATTTTTCATTCCTTTATTCCAAATTGTTTCTTGTTTATGTAAAAATTGCTTTTCTTTTTCTTCCTTTACATCACATACAGCCGCCCTTACGAAGGATCCTTCTGTAACAACGTCTTTCAAAGGCACTTCTGCTATATCATACAATGTTTGAAATAATTCGATTTCACATGAAAGAAACGTATCCTCTTGATTACTATTTAAATAAATTGTATCGTGAGCACCATTCATAAATGATTGATATGCATTTCTATCTTCCCATAAAGTAAATACACATGCCTCATTTTCATGCCACCCACCAAATTGTCCATGAAATCCATCTAGATGCTGTATATCACGCCATTTTTCTTGTGCTTTTGAAAACAATTCCTTTTTCTCTTCTTCTACCTTACAATAGATTGTTTTTAGTAGCATATCTAATTCCCCCTTATCTTACATTCCATTTCTCATCTGCAATACTTTCTACTTTTCCCCTAAACGAACATTATTTTTACTCTCTATTTCTTCAGCTCTTATATGTATTAAAGAGGACCATTTCATCTCGTATCCTTGTTCAACACGCATATTTATCTTTTCTGTTCCAAACAACGATACTTTAAAAGATACGCTGTTAAACATCCATTTGAACTTCCTGTTGCCACGTCTTTCGGAATCCCATAATAGTCTGCAAAATCACGAACACTTAGATCACCTATTTGTTTACATAACATAATTATATCCTTCTAGTTATCTATAGTATTCAAAAAAGCATCCGCTCTTTCTATCAGCCATTCACCAAACGTACTTAAAAATAATAAAATTTCATTTATATCATTTATCGGTTCAATTATATATTGTAATGCCTTTCTCATATTTTTTTCTTGTTCGGGAAAATGCTTACTAAATAATTCATAGGCAGGATATAAGTCTCTGGAGTAAAGTCCTTCTCTCTCAATTGTCAATGCTAGACCTGACCTGATTATTATTTTCATAATCCAACGGCAACAATCCACAATATCATCCACGCCTTTATTATGAATTAATTCTTCGCGTGCTTGTCCAATTTGTTTCCGCAATTGAATAAGGTGTTCATAGGCTAACTCCTCACTTACTTTATATTTAGGTAAAGACAATGTTACATCTTGACCAAATATACATACTCCATGTGTCTGTATCATAAAGCTTATAAAAGAAAAACTCTTGGAATTTATCACTTCTTTTTCACTGTAAAAACTCAATTCCACTCCTGTTATACAACTAAACTTTTGCAAACTTTGAACTTCTAGTTTCTTTCGCCAGCTTAAGTCTATTAATTTAGGATCCTTTCGTACTACTATAATCACATCTATATCTGCAATTCCTTCAATTCCAATCCCTCTTGGAATTGAGCCTCTTATATAAACACTGTGTAAATCATCCTGTAGCAATTCACAACAAGTATTTTTTATTTCTTGTATTACCTCCATAAATATAGGTTGAACTTTTTCAATATGTGCATCATTTATAATATATCCTTCATCATCAGTAGGACAAAAACGACCTATCTTTTTTATATTTGGCAATTTATTATCTCATCTCCATACTAAATATTATTTTATTCTATACACATAGTAATTATAATTTAAATAATTCGGAATTAAAAATCAAAAGAGATAGAAAGTAAACAATCCTACAATATCATTCACTTCCTCTCTCTTTTATTATCAATTATTTTTCAAATATATAATACGTAATTTCTCCTGGGTAATGTAATATCTTTACCTTTCTTTCCACTTTTTAAAACTAACAGTATACCCGCTTTCCCCTCCGCTCCACTTACCAGTGTAATAAGCATTACACTCATATATTTATACTCCTCTTCCTTATCATCATTAATATGAATTACTGACATTAGCACTGGAAAATCTTTAATGTTAGATTCTTTATTCATAAATATGAATGCAATTAAACCAACTAATAATACAGTCATTGAAATATTTGAAACTAGTTTTCTTCTATTCATTTTCACTAAAACTCTTATTTTCTCTACTTCAAACAACATTATTGTTATATATTATAATTATAAGTTTTTAAATTTTGGAGGCGTTACATATTGCAGAAATTACTTTTTACTAAATGGACAGTTGTTATTTCTATTTTCATCATTTTCGGTACAATTTTCTACGTTACTAATGGTAAAAATAACAACGAAAAAGCAACTGTAGAAACAGCGGATACAACAACTTTCAAAACTAAATTGCAACCTAAAATTAATGAATTGACTACTAATTATAATGACATCATCGAAAAAGATTGGTTGCCTGCTTGGGAAGAAATTAACACGAACGGAGATTCAGTAAATAGAGATAAACTATTAGTTACAATGAATGCTGTTTCCAAACAATATGAAAATATTTTGAACGAAATAGACACTTTGAAAATTAAAGAAAATATATCGGAAGTACAAATACAAGAACAACTAGTTTATTTCACAACTGAGTTTAAAGCTGCTTCTAAATTTATGAAAAACGCGGCAGATTTAATTATAGACGGAGATAGTAACTCTACTCCAAACAGTGCAACAATTGAAAATACGAAACATGCTTTAGGGCTTGCAGATCAACATATTGTCATCGCTTTATCTACTTTAACTGAAATTGAAGAGAAATTAGGACTTTCGAAAAAATAGAATTCTTTACTATTTTAAAATAAAAAATGATTGCATTTCACTAATTGTATATCTATAATGTTTTTATTGATCTTATACACATTCAATGCGTATAGGTTATTAATTTTATAATTCGGATGAACCATTCAGGAGAAGGTCTATTGATCTACCGACGGGGCAAAAAGTTGTTAACCGACTTTGAAACTCTCAGGTCTTGTTTACAAGTAGAACTGCATGGGGACGAATCTCTGGAGAGACTCCCTCTCGCTTTATATAGCGTAGAGGAAAACGAGCACCGAAGGAGCAAATCCGCTACTATAGCGGATAATCTCTCAGGTAAAAGGACAGAGACAAGCGAAAGAAAATGCCGATTTGTATCGGTTTATTTTTCTATCCCTTGTTTCTCCAGAGACCATTTCATTTACTTGAAGTGGTTTTTATTTTTTCTAAAAAAGGAGAATAAAGATGGAGACAGTAAGTAAAGTATTAGAACAAATCAATCACTATGTGTGGGGATTACCAACGTTGTTGTTACTCGTTGGTACTGGTATTATTCTCACAGTGCGTTTAAAAGGTTTACAGTTTAGTAAACTATTATACGCTCACAAACTAGCTTTTAAAAAATCAGAAGATACATCTTCCTCTGGAGATATTAGCCACTTCCAAGCACTTATGACAGCTATGGCGGCAACGATTGGTATGGGAAATATAGCTGGTGTTGCAACCGCTGTGACGATTGGTGGGCCTGGTGCAATCTTTTGGATGTGGATTACTGCTTTATTCGGTATGGCAACAAAATATGCCGAAGCAATTCTTGCGGTGAAGTACCGTGTTAGTAATGAAAATGGTGAATATTCGGGTGGGCCAATGTACTATTTAGAACGTGGTTTAGGTAAGAAATGGCTTGCAGTTTTATTTGCTATATTCGGTACAACTGCTTCTTTCGGTATCGGTAATATGGTGCAATCTAATTCAGTTGCAGAGGCAATGCGAATTAATTTCTCTTTCCCTCCTGCTTTAACTGGTATAGTAATGTCATTTTTAATCGCTATCGTTATTTTAGGCGGTGTAAAAAAAATCGGGAAAGTAACAGGATATGTTGTTCCTATTAAAGCTTTCTTTTATATCATTGCTGGTCTTATCATTATTTTCTATCACTACGATCAAATTCCTGAAGCATTTTCACTTATTTTTTCTGGTGCGTTTAATGGTACTGCAGCTACTGGTGGTTTTATCGGTGCAACAGTTGCATCAGCTATTCAAATTGGAATGGCGCGCGGCGTATTTGCGAACGAAGCTGGTTTAGGGAGTGCCCCTATTGCCGCGGCGGCTGCAAAAACTGATTCCCCTGCAAAGCAAGCTTTAGTTTCAATGACTGGTACTTTTCTAGATACATTTATTGTATGTACAATTACAGGGCTAGTATTAATTACTACAGGTGCATGGAAGTCTGGTAAAACTGGGGTTGAAGCTACAACACTTGCGTTTCAATCTGTATTCGGTACTGCTGGTAGTATGATTCTTGGTATCGCAATTATTTTATTCGCCTACTCTACTATTTTAGGCTGGTCGTATTACGGTGAGAAATGCGTGGCTTATTTATTTGGAGAAAGTGCTGTTAAATATTATAAAGCAATCTTTATTGTCATGATTGCTATTGGTGCGAATTTAAAATTAGGCATCGTATGGACATTTGCGGATATTGCAAATGGACTTATGGCGATTCCAAACTTAATTGGTCTTATTGGGTTAAGTGGTATTGTTGTTGCTGAAACGAATCGCTTTTTACAAGCAGAGAAATTGAAAGAAAATAATAAAAAACAGGCAAGTTAATCTATGAAAAAAGGAATGACTCATACATGATGAGCATTCCTTTTTTCATCCCCTCTTTTACTTTATTACTATCATTAAAAATATATTTATATCAATGTTTACTCCTTTTTATTCCTCCAAAAGTTTTTCACATAAATGTCATAAATCGTATGGTCTAACTATATAGTTGAAAAGGAATGCGACATTAAAGTGTCGCTGAAAAACTCATCCAAGAAAAGGGAGGAAAAATCTTTTGAAAAACAAAATCATTGTTTTCCTATCTGTTTTATCTTTTATTATTGGTGGTTTCTTCTTTAACACGAATACTTCAAGCGCTGAAACATCATCTACTGATTACGTTCCCAACCAATTAATCGTTAAGTTCAAGCAAAATGCATCTTTAAGTAATGTGCAATCTTTTCATAAATCTGTCGGAGCTAATGTCTTATCTAAAGATGATAAGTTAGGTTTTGAAGTCGTTCAATTTTCAAAAGGTACTGTAAAAGAAAAAATAAAGAGTTATAAAAATAATCCAGATGTGGAATATGCAGAACCGAATTATTACGTTCACGCCTTTTGGACTCCAAACGACCCATATTTTAAAAATCAATATGGATTACAAAAAATTCAAGCTCCACAAGCTTGGGATAGCCAACGAAGTAATCCTGGTGTAAAAGTAGCCATTATTGATACAGGAGTTCAAGGCTCACACCCTGATTTGGCTTCGAAAGTAATTTACGGGCATGATTATGTTGATAACGACAATACATCTGATGATGGGAATGGTCATGGTACACATTGCGCTGGAATTACTGGAGCACTTACGAATAACAGCGTCGGAATTGCTGGTGTTGCCCCACAAACTTCCATTTATGCTGTTCGCGTATTAGATAATCAAGGAAGTGGTACTCTCGATGCTGTAGCGCAAGGTATTCGAGAAGCTGCTGATTCGGGTGCAAAAGTAATTAGTTTAAGTTTAGGAGCTCCAAATGGTGGTACTGCATTACAACAAGCCGTTCAATATGCATGGAATAAAGGCTCTGTTATAGTTGCAGCTGCTGGAAATGCTGGAAATACAAAAGCTAATTACCCTGCTTATTACAGCGAAGTAATTGCAGTTGCTTCTACAGACCAATTAGATAAGAAATCTTCATTTTCTACTTATGGTAGCTGGGTTGATGTTGCAGCACCAGGTTCAAATATATATTCTACTTATAAAGGAAGCACGTATCAATCATTAAGTGGTACATCTATGGCAACACCTCATGTCGCAGGAGTTGCTGCTCTTTTAGCAAATCAAGGATATAGCAATACACAAATTCGCCAAATTATTGAGTCAACTTCTGATAAAATTACTGGTACAGGTACGTACTGGAAAAACGGTAGAGTCAATGCATATAAAGCTGTACAATATGCGAAGCAATTACAAGAAAATAAAGCTTCTTAAGAAATAAAGTAAAACTTTAATCAGTTGATCTACCATTCATGCGGAATAAAATAGAAGGAGAGACTTCTACAACTAAAGCCTCTCCTTCTTATAAACTATATTACTCTCCCTGCTTTTTAACCATATGTAAATACAGTACAAAATCCATCATTGTCGACGAATGACCAAGTTGACGGATCATCGCTGTTATATTTCCTCTATGATATGTACCATGATTTACGACATGTTGTACTAACTCTAAAATTGAAGTTTCTAATTTTCCTACATATGGATTCTCGATAACAAATACAGCATTCACATCTTGTATTGTACTTAAAAAGTCTTTATATTGATCTGCCATGTTTTCAAACATTTTTTCTAATTCATGTAACGATTTGTTTTCCATTTGTTTTCGTAAATCTTCTCGGCCTTGTATTGCTTCATTCATACTTTTACCATGCAATATGTGTAACCACACTTGATCTGTAATATAAATATGGGCAAACGTATCCTTGATTGATGGAAATACACTCTGCATCTGTTCAGTAAAAATCGTCTCATAGTTTGGTAATTCTTTTAGTCGATTGAATAATCGTAGATTAGCCCAAGCATGGTAATCCACTTGTTTTAACATGTACTCTTTCAATCGAAATCGCCTCCTTATTGTATGAAACGAATAGTTTGTTTCTTTATTTCTGATTCTCTATCAGCTTTTGCAATTCCTTTTTCTTCAATTTCTTGTTTATTTATAGTTTTATATTTTACATACGTATGAAATTCCGTTTGAAATGGAAACGGTGTAATCCGAATTGTTTCCTTGTCCACCCATTCAGCTTGTATAGGTTTCTCCTCCTTACTATTAAACATTTCTGTTCCTTCAAAACCATCTTTAAACAAATCAATTTCCTCTTCCTTTTCTACACCCGGTTTATTCATACAGACATATAAAGAAAGTTCATCGCAAAACTTTAATAATCTATAATGTTTATCGAACATCGCAAATTGTTCTTTTGTTAGCGTCGTCAATATTCTTTTTTGTCGTTCCAATTCCCCTGTATAAAATGACATCATCTCTTCATCTTCCTCATTTAATGGAAATGATAAAAAATGCTTACTACAAAGTAATGCTCCGTATGGATTGGAATCTTCAATTTCATTCAAACCAATCGTATAAAAGACAAAACGTAATGAACTTGGACAATCCATAAATGTATATGGGATATTTTTAGCATCATTTAAAATTGGTACTTTATCAAGTTCTATCCATCCTCTATCATGCTCATATATTGCATCAATTGTCTCTTTTAAATATGTGTCATCTTCAAAAAAATCTTCTTTTATATGCTTTGCAATCTCTCCAGCTAAAAAACCATGATCATGTTGACGAATTAATGTACTTTCTTTCTCATCCTTTTCACGAAAAATCACTCGTATACTCCCCCTCATCCTCATATTATAGCGTTTTCTATGCATCATTTCTTAATTAATCCCTAATTATTAGCAGGGATTCAGTTTCCTGCAACGAAATTAACATAACTATATAGCATTCTTTCTAACAATATAAATAGCTTTATCTTTACTATCTATTATACTAAATCATTCATTCCAAAAAATTTTTTTATGAGGTGAAAACATGAACAAAACAGAATTAATTAAAAATGTCGCACAATCAGCTGATATTTCTCAAAAGGATGCTTCTGCAGCTGTACAATCTGTATTTGACACAATTGCTACTGCATTACAGTCTGGCGATAAAGTTCAATTAATCGGCTTTGGAACTTTTGAAGTGCGTGAAAGATCTGCTCGTACAGGACGTAATCCACAAACCGGCGAAGAAATTCAAATCGCTGCTGGTAAAGTTCCTGCATTTAAAGCAGGTAAAGAGTTAAAAGAAGCTGTGAAATAAACAAGAAACCAGCCATTTTATAGGCTGGTTTCTTGTTTTAATTTAGTAATTGCTTTATATTTTCTGCATGATACACCTCGCAAATATAAAATATGCATCTGCAGTTACTTACAATTTGATATTTTCTTGTTGGATACACATGCGCCGAAACAGAGCATCCATCAAATAATTCAATAATATTCCCAGAAGGCTGATATCCTTCATATAATACGTTCCTTCTTACTTCCATCTTTTCTATAAGTTTTTCAACTGGAATGTTTCCACTCTCTAGCTCCCTCTTTATTGTATTTGGTAAAAACGAGGTATCCGCAAAAATGAGATTTTCAGATAATACTTTCCCTTTATAACTAATATTGGATACACGGTAAAGAAATGTTCCGTTTTTATCAAAGAAACTCTTTGCTTCTTTCGGGATATACTGTCTATCCAGCACCTCTTGTTCTAGAACATCAAACTGAACTGTATCATTCAATAACTTTTCTAAAGCATGAATAGATGATGTATCTCCAGAAAATAAAATATTTTTAATTGCTTGTACATTATAAGTGGATTCATTTGTTCTATTTTCCGCTACTAGCATGAGGAACACCTCTTCTATAAAATATTTTATTAAACTTATTTATAATTTAAAAGCGCTACTGCATCCAGCTGTATGATTTCGGTGACTTCTTTACTACATATTGCAATTGAAGCTATATAATCTATACTTGGCCTTAAATCTCTCATCACTGTATTTTCTACTAACTCTTGTCTATCCTTAAAAACTAACAAGTTTGGAGGATCATTTGGAGCTGATATAGTAATATCCACTGGTGGAATCATTAGACCTTCACCTGTCGCTTTGAGCACAGCTTCCTTTCTAGTCCAATATGTTAAAAAACCTTCTATTTTTTGTTCATTAGGCAACTTCATAACTTGCGCTATTTCAATGTCGGTTAATACGCCTTCTACCATTTTCATAACATCAACATCTGGATTCATTTGTTCAACATCAACGCCTACAGGTGCAGACTTTGTAAATGCAACTACAACCCACTCACCCGAATGTGAAACCGATAACTGCGGCATCCCCTCTGGTAATTGTGGTCTACCATGTTGTAACTTACATACTGGGCACAGCCTATCAATTGGCACTTGAACTGGTGACATAGAAAGTATTTTACCTAGAACTAATCTACTAATTACACAACCGATTATAAAACGAGCACGATCTGCCGAATGATGATATGAATTTGCTTTCTCTCGTTCAACATCATTTAGTAAATTGTAATGCCATGATTGTAAATCCGAAATCCTTCCCCACCATATTTGACAATCATTCTCATTCAAAATCGGTATAGAATCTACAACTTTACTTTCTATCATGTAAACTCTCTCCTTCTAAATACCAATATCATTTTATTTCAAAAGACCATTTTCAAACCTATTCATTTACAACTTCTTTCTCTTTTTGTAATACAGGTAACGGTTTTTTCTTCTTTTTTGACATTACCTCTTTATCAGAAATACGTAAAGAAAATAGTAATGCTACGAGTAAAAATATTGCTGATCCAATTAATGCCGCTTGATATGGTAAGAAATCTGAATGAGCATTATGTTGTGCACTGTTATTTCCAAAACCAGCTAGTATACTAGCTAAAACAGCAACCCCTATCGCTGAACCTAATCGATTTTGCACATTAAATATAGTAGTTGCTCTCCCCATAGAAGGCGGCGTTATATTGTTAAATGCAGAAAATTGAACTGCTCCAACTGATTGACCTAAGAAAATACCTATGCCAAACAATAATACCCGTATTTGCCAAGGGTTCGTATCGTGATTTACAAAACTTAATAAAATAAAGATAATCGCCGTACAAATTAACCCGATAGAAATTACCTTACGAGCTCCTAATTTCTTATATGACCATGGTACGATCTGTGACGATATCATTAATCCAATGGCCTCTGGGAATGTAGTAAGACCTGATTCCAGTGCGGATGCTCCTATTACATTTTGATACATAAGCGGAAAAACAAATAACATTCCTAGTAAACCAGCTGATGAAAATAATGAAATAAGGCTCATCTTTCTAAAGACTGGTTCTTTTAATAAGCGTAAATCTAACATCGGTTGCTTTACTTTCAGTTCTACGATTATAAACAATGTAATGAATACAACCCCAGCTATCCCAGTACTCATAATTTCTGGAGAAATCCACCCTTTTGACGGTCCCTGGCTGAGTGCATATATGAGCATCGCAAATCCTGGTGCTGATAAAATAAAGCCGAGAGAATCAAAGCGACCAGCTGATTTTTCAACATGCTCTGCTAAAAATAGAAGTCCAAATAGCAATGCAACGATTCCAAATGGTAGATTAATATAAAATGCCCAGCGCCAAGACATTTGATCTACAAAAAAGCCACCAATAATTGGTCCTACTGCCGGTGCGACAGCAATTGGCAACACAATAAACCGAGAAATTTTCGGCCTTTCCTCTGGTGAAAATGTTCGGAATAACATCGCCATCCCAACTGGTGTTAAAAGCCCCCCACCAGCACCTTGAATAATACGAAAAATATTCAAGGATGTAATATCGTTCGCTATCCCACATAACGCAGATGCGGTTGTAAATACGAAAAGAGCAGCTAGAAATACTCTTTTCGTACCGAATCGATCTCCTAACCAACCAGAAATCGGAAGGAAAACAGCTAAGCTAACTAAATATCCAACATTAACTGTCCCCATAGCAGATGGTGGCACCTGCAGTTCCTTACTTATCGTTTGCAGTGCTACATTTACAATCGTTGCGTCCATGGCAGCCATAAACATCGCTGTTATATATACGATGCTTACAACTACTTTTGGATTTATTTTTGCTTTCATTATCGTTTTCCTACTACTATTTTTTCACCAGCTTGATTACTTTTTGGATTCAAATCCGTCCAGGTATTTTCAACATATTGTAAGCAATCGTGCCTGCTAGCTTCTTCATGTACGACATTCCACCCAATAGGTACATCAAGAAAGACAGGCCAGAGAGAATACTGGTTCTCCTCATTTATTAATACTTTATATGTGTAATTATCATTTTCAAATGGATTCGTCATACTCTCCTTACCCCTTTCTTATTCTGCAAATATTTCGCTAATACTTGTCCAATTTCCGTAAGTGGACCTGGCTGACATAGATCTTTATGTCTACAGTCAATATCATGCTGCACAATTTTCCCATCTAAATAATTTAGCCATGTATTTGGAGAAATAGGATCAAACCAGTCTGGTATAACAGTAGATCTAAAGAATAAAATATCTCCATTATAAACTTTCGGTACGTATCTCCCTAATAATCCTACCGAATTTACATATGTTTCTTTCAAGTTCAATATAGTCTCTTCTTCAAGACTTGCTAATGCACTTCCATCTGTACGAAGGATTTCAACTGCACTTTCCATCGTAAGTGGTTTACCATCCATGTTATCTGGGTCATATCCGCCTAAAGCAAGTAATGCGATTAACGCTTCCTCTTCAGTAGGCGCTTCCGTATTCGGTAGGAAGTGACCAGGATAAGAATCTAGCATAACGAGTAATTCTACTTCTTCCCCTTCATTTTGTAGTTGCGCTGCCATTGCATGCACAACATTTCCTCCGAGCGACCAACCGAGTAAACGATATGGTCCGTGAGGCTGTACTTCACGAACGTGTTTTAAATAATCCGCTGCCATTTCCTCTAAACTTTTTGGAAGTTCTTCATTTTTAGCGATACCACGTGCTTGTACACCATAGATTGGATAATCTGTTCCTAAAGATTTCATAAGTCCTGCATAGCACCAACTTAATCCACCTGCTGGGTGTACACAAAATAGTGGCAATTGGTTTCCACTTGCTCGTAACGGAAGCAACACATCGAGTGCACTTTGTCCATTTCCCACTTCAAGTCTTTCAGCAAGGCCTGCGACAGTAGGTGCTGCAAATAAAGTTCCGATATTTAATTCGATCCCAAGTGCTTCTTTAATACGGCTCATAAGCTGCACTGCAAGGAGTGAATGACCACCTAAATCAAAGAATCCGTCATCAATTCCAATTTGAGGTACACTTAGCACTTCTGTAAACAAGTCACATAACATTTCTTCTTGCGGTGTTCTTGGTCCACGACTAGAAGATGATACGATAAATTCTGGAGCTGGCAATGCCTTTCTATCTAACTTACCGTTCGGAGTTAAAGGGAACTCATTTACTACTACAAAAGCGTATGGAACCATATAATCTGGTAAACTACCACTAGCAAACTGACGCATTTCATTCGTATCAATCGCTTCATTATTTGATGCGACGATATAAGAAACTAATCGTTTATCCCCTGGTTGATCTTCCCGTACAATAACTGCTACTTGCTCAACTGTAGGGTGTTTCATTATGACCGCTTCTATTTCTCCTAATTCAATTCGGAATCCACGAATTTTTATTTGATGATCTGCACGTCCTATATAATCTAGCGTCCCATCTTGACGCCAGCGTGCTAAGTCTCCAGTACGATACATTCTTGTACCTGGCTTGCCAAATGGATCTGCAATAAAACGTTCTGCAGTTAAACCTGCCCTTCCTAAATATCCACGAGCAAGCCCTGCACCTGCAACATACATTTCTCCAACTACTCCAGGTGGCACTGGTTGTAAATAATGATCTAATACGTATACTTTAAGATCAGGTATACTGCACCCAATTAAACTATTTGCTCGTAAAGAAACGGTACTCTCATCTAGCTCAATATAACTAACATGTACTGTCGTCTCAGTAATACCGTACATATTAATAAGCTTCGGTGCGTTATGAGGATGTCGACTATACCAATCTTCTAATCGACTTAGCTCAAGTGCTTCGCCTCCAAAAACAATATATCGTAAAGATAAATTTTGGCCAATCTCTTCATTTTCACGATCTGCTTGCATCAATTGATAGAATGCTGATGGAGTTTGGTTTAAAACAGTTATCTTTTCTTTAACAAGAAGTTGTAAAAATTCTTTCGGCGAGCGACTTACAGTATGCGGTACTATGACTAGACGCCCTCCATATAATAAAGGTCCCCAAATTTCCCAAACCGAGAAGTCAAAAGCGTAAGAATGGAACATCGTCCAAACATCGTTTCCGTCAAACTGGAACCAATGATCAGTTGCGCCTAAAAGTCTTACTACATTTTGATGAGGTATCATAACGCCTTTCGGTCTACCCGTTGAGCCTGACGTATAAATAACATAAGCAATATGTGATGGAGATAACGGGTTAATTCGTTCCACTTCATCAATATTGTCTTCACTATATTTGTCAACTTCTGCTATTACTTTCACATCATCAACTAAAACTTTTAGTGCCTCATCACATTCAATTTCCACTTCTGAATTTGTTAAAACACATGATGGTTTCGCATCATGGAGCATAAATGAAATACGATCTGACGGGTAATCTGGATCTAACGGTAGGTATCCAGCACCAGATTTAAGAACAGCTAATAAGCTTACAACCATGTTTAATGATCTTGGCATTGCTAAAGCAACGAGTTGATCAGGACCAATTCCTTTTGCTATTAGGAATCGAGCTATTTTATTTGCTTTTCTATTTAACTCTTCATAAGTTAATTTCTTATTTTCAAAGACGACAGCAATAGCATTTGGATTAATATGAACCTGCTTTTCAAATAATTGTGGCAATGTCATTTCTGGTGCAATTTGAAAACCACCATTCCACTTTTCTAACACTGTATTTTTCTCTGCTAAAGTTAATATTTCTAATCTGCCAATGGATTGATCTGGATTTGTCGCCGCATCATCTAATAACAAAATGAATCGTTCTATTAGTTTTTGAACCGTTTCATGTTTATATAAATCGGTACTAAACTCTAGTAAACCATGTAAACCGTTCGGAGTACCATCAACCCCGTGACTCTCACTAATTTCAAATGTTAAATCAAACTTCGCAGAGCCAACACTTTGAATTTCAAGGCTCGTTTCTATATCCGGGACATCAAAGATTGCTTCTGGCGTATTTTGGAAAGCTAACATAACTTGAAATAGCGGATGACTATTTCGAGTACGCACCGGGTTTAACACTTCAACGAGTCGTTCAAATGGAACATCTTGATTTTCATAAGCTGCAAGATTTGCCTGCTTCACTCTATTTAATAATTCTTTAAAACTTGGATCTCCTGAAGTATTTGTACGTAACACTAATGTATTTACAAATAAACCAACAATATCTGAAAGTACATCATCATTTCTTCCAGCAATCGGACTTCCAATTGGTATATCAGTGCCTGCACCTAATCTTGTAAATAGCGCACTTAGTCCTGCTTGCAATACCATAAACAAACTAACTCCGTTTTTCCGTGCGAGCTCTACTAACCTACTATGCATACCTGCATCTATATGAAAATGAATTGTTTCTCCTCTGTAACTCGTTTCCATTGGACGCTGATAATCTGTAGGTAACTCCAATTGATCTGGTAATCCCTTTAACTCTTTCTTCCAAAAATCTAATTGTGTTGAAATGAGACTTTCTTGTGTAGTTTCATCCCCTAACAATTGCTGTTGCCAAAGTGCATAATCTGCGTATTGAACTGGAAGTGTCTCCAGCTGTACTTTGTTCCCTTGACATCGCGCTTTATACGCCGCTGTAAAATCTCTCGTCAACGGTTGTAACGACCAGCCATCCCCTACAATATGATGCAATAGAATTAGTAATACATGTTCGTTTTCATTCACTGTAAATAGTTGCAAACGAACTGCTGGTTCAACATCGAGGTTAAAGCTATATCTTACAGCCTCCGCAAGTACACTTTCTAATTCATTTTTACATGTATTTGTTATAATCATTTCAAGATTTAAGTTTTCCATATGTAAAATTTCCTGGTAGGAACTACCTAATACGTTAGGGAAAATTGTTCTAAGTGTTTCATGTTTCTCGACTACATCATAAAAGGCACCTTGTAATGCTCCCTCGTTCAACTTTCCAGACAAACGAATGACTAATGGAATATTATAAGTAGGACTTGGACCTTCTAAACAATGTAAGAACCATAATCTACGCTGTGCAAATGAAAGTGGAACTTCATTTGGCCTACTTACTTTCTTAATCGCTGGTCTTGCAGTTTTTGCTCGATCCAATTGTTTCACTAATTCAGCAACAGTTGGCGATTCAAATAGTTTTCCAATTCCTAATTCGACACTTAACGTTTCACGAATTCTTGCCATTAAACGCGATGCAAGAAGCGAATGTCCACCCATTTCAAAGAAATTATCATCAATGCTAATGCGAGAAACACCAAGTACTTCTGCAAATAAATCACATAATATTTCTTCTTTCGGATTTCTAGCAACTCTCTCATTGTTCATGCCATTAAAATCAGGAGCAGGTAATTTCTTTCTATCAACCTTTCCATTTGGCGTTAATGGTAATTCTTCTAGCCATACAAATGCTGATGGCACCATATAATTCGCTAAACTTTCTGAAACATAAGAACGAATTTCTGAAAGATGAATCGTTTCCTTCTCTTCGGCAACAATATACGCAATGATTCGTTTATCATTTGGACGATCTTCTCGTACCATAACCACTGCTTGCTTAATATTTTCATGGCGTTGTAATACCATTTCAATTTCAGCTAATTCAATTCGGAAACCACGAATTTTAATTTGATGATCTGCGCGGTTCATGTACTCTAAAACACCATCACTGCGCCATTTTACTAGATCACCTGTACGGTACATGCGCTGCCCTGGTTTTCCATAAGGATTTGCAACAAACCGTTCAGCTGTTAACTCCGGTTTTCCTAAATATCCGCTTGCAAGCCCTTCCCCTGCAATATACAATTCACCCATTACTCCAGGTGGTACTGGTTGTAAACCTGCATCTAATACATACACGTCTGTATTCCAAATTGGCTTTCCAATAGGAGGTATACCACTTTCCCTTTCATCGATGTTCATGACAGTAGACCAAATAGTCGTTTCAGTTGGTCCATATAAATTAGTTAATGAACAACCTAATTCTTTTAATTTATTTGCTAAATGCGCTGGAAGAGCTTCACCACCAACTAGTATGTTTAGCCCTTGTAGCTTCTCTGGATAATCAGTTACTAACGCCTGCCAAAGCGTCGGTGTAGCCTGCATAATGGTCACTCTTTCTTCCTGTAAAAGTGTCGTTAATGCAGAAGGCTCTTGAATGTCTTCCTTTTGCGCAATTGTTAAACTTGCCCCACTAATAAGAGGTAAATAAATTTCTAGAGCAGAAATATCAAACGCAAATGTTGTTACTGCTAATAAATGATCATGTTCATGTAACGAAAACTTTTGTTGCATAGCCATTAAAAAGTTACTTAAACCTCTCATAGGAACAATTACACCTTTTGGGTTACCCGTTGAGCCTGAAGTATATATTGTATAGGCTGGGTTTAAAATTGATACATCATTCTTACATTCTATATTCATACGAGAATATGTATGTAATGCTAGTTTCGTTTCTTCGTCATCTAATACAATTTTTTTCATATCATTTTCTATAACTAACTTAGATGAAACAGATGAATGTGTTATGATACAAACTGGTTTTGCATCATTTACTATATAATTTATTCGCTCAGCTGGGTATTCTGGATCTATTGGTAAATACGCTGCACCAGCCTTTAAAACTGCTAGCATACTAGTTACCATTTCTATTGATCTTGGAAATACTAAAGCTACAAACTGATTTGGTCTTATTCCTTCTTCTACTAAATAATGTGCTAGTTCATTCGCTCGTTCATTTAGCTCTTTATACGTAAAGTTTACACCGTCACAAGTAATCGCTAGTTTATTTGGAGTTTTTTGCACTTGTTTTTCAAATGATATAGGTAGACTGATTAACTCATCGTCTTCCTTCGTTTCATTCCATTCCAATAAAACTTTATGATTTTCTTCAGGAAGAGTAATATTTATTTTTCCAATCGACTCGTCTTTTTGATAAGCATTTATCATTAATTCTAATAATTGCATAAATCTTTCTTTATGCAATGCTAGCTCCACACCATTATATACTTCCGGATTCGCATCAAAATGAATCATTAGCTCATTTTGATCAAAACGTTTATATACATTTATTGATAAATCATCGACAGGTCCTGCTGATAAATTATGTGTAATACCACGATTCCCACCAAAGTTAAGCCCGTAATCAAAAGGCATAACATTCACTAACGGTCCAAATAACCTTTGATTTTCACCTAATAACTTTAAGTCTCTTCTTAATTCCTCATGACGGTATTTATGATGGCGACGTACGTCTCGGATTTCTTTAGAAACTTGCTGTAATAATTCTACGAGAGTTATATTTGGGGTTACAGTAAGACGAAGTGGTACTAAATTCATTACCATACTCGGTGTATGAATAGATGCAGAACCTAGACGCCCCATCATCGGTAAACCTAAAACAATATCATTTTCACCTGTTAATTTATGCATATAAATACTTGTTACAGCGACAATGAATTCCGGCCAACTTGTTAACGAAATATTGATATCTTCTAGTAAAGTTTTTGTACTAGAACTAGATAAACAAGCTGTTTCGCGTAAAAATCCATTTGATGTTCTCGGTGCTCGTTCTGCCAAACTTACAACGTCTGGTTCATCCGCAAATTTTTCTAACCAAAAAGCACGATCTTCCTGAAATTGTTTAGACTCACGATACTCCATATCTTCTTGCACAACTTTTGCAAGAGAACCAAATGTCTTTTCATTCTTGTTTGTTTCTTCTATAAGTGATGTATACTCATTCGCTACCTTTTGGCTAAGAAGTGAAAATCCATAGCCATCCATCACAATGTGATGGATGCGCTGATACCAAAAGAAACGATTATTTTCAACTTGAATAAGTGCTTCAATAAATAAAGTATCTTTTTTCAAATCGACTGGCATAGATAAATCATTTTTCATCCATGCTTTAGCAGCCTCTTCAGGATTTTCTTCTTTACGAACGTCAATAAAATGCATATGAAACTGTGATTCTTCAATAACTTGCCATGGGCCAATTTCATCCTCTTCGAAGCGAACATGAAGTGCTTCTGCTTCCATTACAACTTTACGTACAGCTAATTCAAAAATGTCTTGATGAATATTTCCGTTTATTTCTACATATTCCCCAGTATTATAAATTGGATTAAGCGGATCTAATTGTTGCGCAAACCACATACCAGACTGCGCAGATGATAACGAATGACGAATCTTTTGACTATTAGGCATTCTTCACTACCCCTTTATTATGTAGTCTATATTAAAGTACACGTTCTGTTTGCAGAGATAATAAGCGATGCCAATCAACAACTGTTGGGTTCTCTGCTAAATCCGCAAAAGTAATCTCCTTTCCTTCGCGACGCCACTTCTCTACTAAACTCATAATTCTGACCGAATCAAGTCCTCTATTTAATAAATCTTCATCAGTCCCAACACTCTCTACTGGTTCACGAAGTAATTGTGCAACTAGTTCATGTACTTTTTGTAAAGTGATTTCATCATCATCTTTTAAACCTTGTAACTCTGTTAACAAACTATTAGTTGATGTCGTTACTGCACATCTATTTGACGCATACTCCAACGCTTGTTTATGATGTTCTAGTGAAAAATCAGCAACTGCATCCGCTACAAAGAACGGCTGAATTCCATCCATAAATGCTTCACAAGCTGTTAAAAGGCAGCCAATATGCGCATAAATACCGCAAATAATGAGTTGATCTCTTCCTTGTTCATTTAAAATTTCTAATAGATTTGTCTTTTTAAATGCACTATATCTCCATTTTGTTAAGAATATATCATCCTCATCAGGAGTAAGTTCATCGACAATTTTCTTTTTATCTGGTCCAGCAGGAATACCGTCCCCCCAAAAATCTTGTAATAACCCTCGTTGTTCTAGTGTTTGTCCACCCGGTTGCGCTGTATAAACAACTGGTATACCAAGTTCCTTACATTTTTCTCTTATCACCTTAATATTTGAAATGAGTTCTACTTTCGGTGACTCTTTATCGCTATATGCATCAAGAAAATATTCTTGCATGTCATGGATTAGAAGAACCGCACGTTTCGGATCTGGTTTCCAATCCACTTTATTTTTTGGTAGTTCTGATTCAATTGGCATTTTATATACTGAAATAGATGGGATAGCCATCTAATCACTTCCTTCCGGTTTTTATTATTGTTTTACTGTAATAAGTTTTTCAGCAATGACTTTACGTAGTTCTTTTTTGCTTACCTTTCCAACGCCTGTTTGCGGGAATGATTCAATAAATTCAATTCGATCTGGAATCTTATAAGCTGCTATACCACGCTCTCTTAAAAATTTTTTTAATTCACTTACTGCCGGAGCTTGTCCGCGAGCTATAACAAATGCACAAGTACGTTCTCCTAAATAATCGTCAGGCATAGATACAATCGCTACATCATGTACTGCAACATGTGCTAATAGATGATTTTCAACTTCTTCCGCGGCAACTTTCTCACCACCACGATTAATTTGATCTTTATCTCTTCCTTCTACAATGATGTAACCTTGTTCATTTACTTTCACAAGATCTCCTGTGCGATAAAATCCATCCTTTGTAAACGATTGTGCATTATGCTCTTCTGCTTTATAATAACCACGAATTGTATATGGCCCTCTTGTTAATAAACTACCTACTTCGCCAGGTTTTACATCGTTGTCATTTTCATCAACAACTCGTACTTCATCGAGTGCAGACATTGGTCTACCTTGTGTATAAATAATAATTTCTTCCGGATCATCTAATCTTGTATAGTTCACTAATCCTTCCGCCATACCGAATACTTGCTGTAATGTACATCCAAATGTAGGGCGTATACGTTTTGCAACTTCAGCACTAAATTTCGCGCCACCTACTTGAATCACTTCTAGACTCGATAAATCGTTATTACGTGAAGATGCAGCATCAAGCCATATCATTGCTAATGGTGGTACGAGAGCAGTAATCGTAACTTTTTCTTTTTCAATAAGTGCAAATGCCTCATCTGGACTACCTCCAGTTGCCAGCACTACTTTTCCACCCGCATAGAAAGTTCCAAATGTTCCAGGAGAGCTCATCGGGTAATTATGTGCTACTGGAAGAACGGCCATATAGACACTCTTTGCACTTAAATTACAAATTTCAGCGCTAACACGTAAACTATAAATATAATCATCATGCGTTCGAGGAATTAATTTAGAAAGTCCTGTTGTCCCCCCTGATAATTGGAGAAACGCAACATCACTTGGCTGAATTTCTGGTAATGGAACGGGATCTATATATAAATCACTTATGTTCACAAATTCTTCTTCTTCTCCCACTACAATTACATGTTGTAAAGTTGGCACTTTCTCTTTCACTTCTCTTGCTAGTTTTCGATAATCAAAACCGAGAGCTTTATCTGAAATAACGTAAGCACTCGCCTCACCAAACTCACAAAAATAACTAATTTCACTGCTTCGATGTGAAGGTAATGCAAAAACAGGAAGTGCCCCAATTCGAAATAGCGCAAAACATACTTCGAAAAACTCAATAACGTTAGGTAGCTGGATTACAACTCGATCCTCTTGCTTTATTCCTAAATTCAGTAGCCCTGAAGCTAATCGATCTACTTTTTTATCAAACTCACTATACGTAATATGCGTATTACCACTTACAACTGCAATTTGATCGCCATATTTTTCAGCTCGCTCTCTTAACATCCCGCCAAATGTTTCCCCAAGCCAACAGCCTTCTTCTCGGTAACGATTTGCAAATTCTTTTGGCCATTTTGTATAACCTGTTAGCATTCTTTCTGCCCCCTACTTTTCATTAAGTGAACTATCATTTAATCCTAATGCTTTCAACATTGTTTGGAACTTAGCTGATGTTTCTGCTAATTCATCTTCTGGTTTTGACTCAGCAACAACGCCCGCTCCTGCATATAAACGGAGTGTATTTTCTTGTACTTCAGCACAACGAATTGTAACAATCCATTCACCGTCTCCATTTAAATCACTCCACCCTAGCATTCCTGTAAAGAATTCACGGTCAAATGGCTCAATTTTTTGAATCGCCTCTCTCGCTTCTTCCATCGGTGTGCCGCAAACTGCTGGCGTCGGATGAAGAGCAATTGCTAATTCCAAAGAAGTAGTATTCGGATCCTTTAGTTCACCTTTCACTTCAGTAGATAAATGCCACATCGCTTCACTATGAATAACGGATGGCTTTTCCGGAACATGTAATGTATGACAGTACGGACGAAGCGCTGCAGCAACTGCTTCTACTACTACCGCATGTTCATGTAAATCTTTTGGAGAAGAAAGTAATTCCTCTGCTCTTCTCTTATCTTCAGCTGAATCCTCACTACGTGGCCTTGAACCAGCTAACGGATTAGAAATAACTTGCATACCATTACGTGAGACGAGTAATTCAGGGCTCGCTCCAATTAACGTCTTACTATTCTCATTTTCATCTTTCGATACATTCACAGCAAATGTATACCCATGCTTATTATGCGCTGCTAATTCTCGAAGAAGTTTTTGCTTATCAATCTTTTCGGAAGAATTAACATCTAACGATCTGGATAGAACGATTTTCTTTAAATCCCCGCCCTTTATTTTTGCAATTCCTTGCTTCACACCATTCATATACACTTCAGGCTCTGGCATTGACGTCATTTCGAATGTTACGTTCTCATTTGTTTCAAACTGATTTGTTGTATTCAATTGTAAACGCTCAGAAATTCTGCTATATTCTGGTACGATAAGTTGAACTTCTTTTCTACGATCAAATGGCAAAGCACCGACGACGATAGGATTCGGATTTCCTGCTTGTTTTGCATTACGTAACACTGCTTGTACAAGCTCTGGAAAACTTTCAATTTCATGATGCTTTACTGTAGTAAACTCTCCTTCTGCTAATATCGTTCGAGTTGGTGAAGCGAAAAAGAATGAAGATTCAGTCTTATAATCTTCTAGTAATTTTTCTGACAGTTCCTTTACAGCCGTAAATTCCTTCATTGTATAGTAACCCCCTGAATTTTTTATTAAACGCCTAATGTAGCTCCGCCATCAACACATAAATTATGCATTGTAATATGACTAGCTTTATCTGAAGCTAAAAACAATACTGCTTCAGCAATTTCTGAAGGCTGTGCAATTTTTTGTAACGGTATACCGAGTCTATATGTACTTTGAGAACCAGCAATTATATTTTTTTCTCCATTCTCATCAGCCCATAGTAACCTTTGCATTTCAGTTTCAGTAGAACCTGGAGAAACTACGTTACAGCGAATGTTATACGCTGCAAGTTCTAATCCTAAACATTTCATAAACATCGTCGTAGCAGCTTTTGATGCAACATATGCAGCCATCTCCATTCTCGGCGTATTTGCTGCATTTGAACCAACTGTAACAATTGCCCCTGACTTTCTTTGCATCATATGTTTACTTACTGCTCGGGACATATAGAAAACTCCTGTAGAATTTACAGAAAACGTTTTATTCCAATCTTCATCACTTAACGAGTGAATCGCTCCCATACGTAAAACCCCTGCAACATTTACTAATATATCTATTGGAGCTATTTCATTTTCAATATCATTTACCATCTGTTCAACTGCGGTACTATCACTCACATCTAAGCAAAACGTTTTCAAATGTATTTCATTTAAGAGTTCGTTTAATCCCTCTTCATTTTGATCAACCGCAATAACTGTAGCTCCTCTTTCTAAAAACATTTTAGCAACAACACTACCTATACCTTGAGCTGCACCTGTTACTAAAACAGTTTTCCCATCAAATTCCCCTAAGTTCATTTCCTCTATCCTTTCATTTAAAAATCAATCTAATTAAACAAATAATGATAACGATTATCATTATCGGTGTAAAAAATAATACACTTACTAAACTAATTGGTCAAGTGTACTTTTCATTAAAATATTATTCATTGATAATGTTTTTCATTTAATGTTCTTACACCGAAATGATAATCTTTCTCAATAAACTTGTCAACCTATTTTTATTTTTCAGATAAAAACTTTAGTGCTTTTCAATACAATTACATCTAAAAGTATTAATAAACACTTACATTAATACTTTAATTCTTACTCCTCTTTGTAAAAATTGAAGATGATAAACTGAAGGTCTCTTCAGTTACAAAGCCTTAACAAAAAGTCGAGCATTTATTTTCTCAATATTTGTCTGAAAATATATCTTGCAAACATCAATTCATATTTTCTTTATTATTTAAGATTTAATACATATTTCGAATACGATGTATCGATTTATTATATTCCAATATAATCCAAACGGATATTTCACTCACTTTTATATCAAAAAAAATAAAAAGTAATTTAACCTTGTTAAAATAACTCAAAAAAGCACCCTATTTAACAGGATGCTTTTTCGTAACTATAGTGTTATAGAAGATTTATATACTTATGCTACGCTGCGATACTCTTCTTCTTGTTCTTTTTTCTGTTTAGGTGCTCGAATTAAAATTGCGATAATGAATGACACGACACATAGTACGCCAATCACCATAAAGGTTGGTTTGAATCCACCTAGAAGTGCACCGATAAAGGAACCTGCAAGCGCTCCAAATCCAAATCCTTGATACACAATTCCGTAATTCTTACTATGGTTTTTCATACCGAAGAAATCACCAACAATAGCTGGGAAAATAGTAATATTTCCACCAAAACAAAACGCTACACTTGCTACACATACGAAGTAGATACCGTAATTCAAATCTACGAAACTTAGAACTAATACCGAACTCGCCATAACCACAAAAGTACCCGTAACGATTTTTAAACGACCAATTTTATCTGATAACGGTCCTAGAATAATACGACCTAATGTGTTAAATATTGCAACCATAGCCACCGCATTAGCTGCTGTCGCTGCACTAAGCCCTACAAGTTGAACACCAATGTCTTTTACCATACCAATTAAGTATAAGCCACTCATACATGATGTAAATAACATGATGAATAATAAGTATACTTGTTTTGTGCCTAACATTTCTTTCATTGTATATTCATGAGTGTTTGTTTCCTGAACTGCACCTTGATCAGCAGCTTGATGGATTAAACAAGCTCCAAGGACAATCATAGCTGTAACAATTAAACCCCAATATATAAACGCTTGCGATACACCAACGGAATCGATTAACTTTGCATTTATATATTTGAAAATTAAGCTACCTGTACCATATGCAGATACAGATATACCAGAGATTAAACCTTTACGTTCAGGGAACCACTTAATTAAATTAGATAGTGAAGTAATATAAGCTGTACCATCTGCGTAACCTACAACAACTCCTGCTAGTATATAAAGCAATATTAACGAAGAAGCTTGTGAACTAAGTACTAATCCTAGTCCTAATGCTAGTCCAGCTATCATAATAAGTTTACGAAGTCCCCATTTTTCTTGCAATTTACTTGCAAATAAAGTTGAAAATGCTAAGGAAAGACTAGTAATTGAGAAAGTTATCGCAACCGCGTTAAGACTCCAACCGTATTTACTAACTAAAGGCTGATTGAATAAACTCCATGTATATATCGTTCCAAGTCCCATTTGAACTATTACTGTACCAAGGACAACAAGCCATGGATTAACCTTTGATTTTTTCATACCTTTCCGCCTCCTCTTTCTATTTCAATGCTTTTCGCTAAGTCTTGTTTTTTTATGTTCATTTTGGTCATCTCTTTTGATTTAACACCTTCATTGTATAAGATGTTTTCAGTTATGTAAGCACTTACAAGGCAGGGCGTCAAAAACATGGAATCAGTTACAGAAAACGAAGGATGAAATACAAAAAAATGTTTTTTAAATACGTAATAGTTGTTCATATTGTTTTGTATAAGTTAAATTTACATATGTTTTTGAATCCTTTTTTCAATAGTAAAACAATAAAACCGTCTCTTTAATAAACATTAAAGAGACGGTTTTATTAAATTAATTCATAAGCCTGACTTTCTTTATACATTTATAATTGTTTCTTCAAATGTAATAATTGGCTCTACAAATTCCATCATAATGAAAGCATTTTTAATACGTCTTGTCAAAACTTCTTTTAATTCTGCACACATTTCTTCTGTAAGTGATTTTACAAATACAAAGTTGTGATAATAAATCACACTTTTCTCTTTACTTAAAGGGTTTAAAAACATCCCCTCTTTTGTAACGAGAGCGTTAGAATGCCCCGCTAAAGTTGAAAGAAATGTCTCTAAAATTTTTATTTCTCTTTTTGAAAATGATTCTTCACAAACTACTTTAATATTCATTTCTGTTATCATTTATATATTCCCCCAACCAATTTTTCACAAGGGGATGCTATTAAATCTTTACACAACTCCCCTTGTCGTTCAAAAAATTCACCAGAAAACTAAGTTGACTAACTTGTTTTTTCCCTTTATTCATATAAATCTCTCCTTTCGTATATATTACTTCTCCATTTGTAATTGATTACCTTTTTATATTGAAGTTTTTCTATGTTTTTAATTGGAATTTTACCAAAAAGAGATCTTATTCCTAAACGTATATTTTTTTGTACTCCTAAAAAACCCTTACTTATTTACTTTACGTTTCGGGCTACATAGTATTTGTCTTTTAAATAATTTGTTTAGCTGCAGTATTTACATAGAAATATTGTTTCGCTGACGCTGAAAACAATTTACTTTGCTTATAATAAAATATAACTTTTAGCATAGGAGTACTTTACACTCTTCTATTAGACTACAAATATTTTTTTGATAAATAAAACTAAATATTCACTAATATACTTATACGTGGTTTAATATATATAATAAAAAATATTTCTGTCTTTAATGAGGAGGTACTATGAAAGCAAACGTAGGGGATACTATACTTTTTCAACGAAACAATTTAAAGATTACAGGATCTGTACTAAAACTTTATACTGAATCGGTCTTAGTTGAAATTACAAATGTAAGCGGTGGTACTTTTGAATTTGAACGAACAATTGTAAATCATAAAAACTATAAAATATTAAATACGAATACATAAAGTGAAACTTTAATCAGTGGGGGTTTTGTTCATCCCCCACTGATTATTAGTTGAACCAATCGGACGTTTACGGACAGCCCGACTCCCACCTAACTTCTTTGCTCCAACTGAATTTTGAGGTGGGAGTTTTACTGTCGGTTAACGCGGGATAAAACAACACAAAATAGCCCCTGCTCACCAGCAGCGGCTATTTTATATAAAAATACTTCATTAGTTTATATATCCTAAAACATTAACAATCTTACTCGCTTTTAAATTGTTAATATGATAATAAATTTCTAAACCTCTTCTCTCTGCTCGTAACACTTTACCCTTCATTTTTGATAAATGTTGTGAAACAGTAGATTGCGGGATGTTCAGTAACTCTGTTAATTGTGTTACATTACAAGTTTTTCTTGTACTTAATTCATTTACAATTTGCAGTCGGATTGGATGCGCCATAATTTTTAAAATATCTACATCTTCTTCTGAAACTAAAGTTTTTTTCATTTCACTCGTATATGTTGTCATAAGACATTCCCCTTTTATATGAATTCCATTTTTATAAGATCTATTTCCAAAATTTTTAAAACCCTCGATTAAAACTTTCATATAGAAATAAAAGGATTTTAAATTTTTGAAAACAGAACTTACATTCACTTTATTTATTTGGTACATATACATAATACAATGTTAATATGTGCTCTATGTGAAGTTCGCATAAATTTGTAATGAAGATTTTTCAAATAATTCACATCTAACTACATATTTCCTCCTAACACTATCCAGTGATTTTAACATATTTTAGGCGTTTGTATATACTATCTACAAAATAAATGTTATTTAGGGGGAATTCAAATGCCTACAATGTTACAAGAAGAAGTTGAAGAAGCGCGCGAAACATATGTCAGTCGTATCATTTTGGTCGGTGGATCGGCTTTATTTTTAGTAGGCGGTGTTATCTCGGCAATTTCGGCTTTTAAAGCTTATAATCGTTTGGAAAATACGCCGTCTTCTACAGATAACTCATAGGTGAATTATCTAATTTTGAATAACAAATAAAGAGGCTGTCCCAAAAGATGCTTTTTAGCCAAAATCGTATAAAAAGTGAAAGGCAGAAATGTTGATTTTATAACATTTCTGCCTTTTCGATTTCATGTGATCTTACTTCGAAAGAGACTTATGAGACAGCCCCTTTATTTTATCAAAAGTTCTATACTAAAGAATCGCAAATAATATGAATTACAATTGAACTTACTTCACCACAAACCGCGTCTGACTACACCCATCCTTCTGCTTCGTTACTTCTAATACAGCTGGCATTGCGTTTTTTAGCTCTTGAACGTGTGAGATTACACCAATAAATCGGCCTGATTTTTGTAAGTCAATTAAGGCGTCAACTGCTTTTGTTAATGACTCCTCATCTAATGAACCGAACCCTTCGTCGATAAACATCGTTTCGATGGATATACCACCTTCATATGCTTGAATGACGTCTGCCATTCCGAGCGCTAAGCAAAGCGATGCATTAAATTTCTCGCCGCCAGATAGAGTTTTTACATCGCGTGTTTGGCCTGTGTACGCGTCGTATACATCTAGACCTAATCCACTTTGACGATTTCTCTTTTCAACTCGTTCACTTCGTTTTAAATAAAATTGTCCATTTGATAATTTACGTAATCGTTCGTTTGCAATTTGAACAATTTGTTCTAAATACTCAATTAAGATGTAACGTTCAAATGATATACGGCTTTCGTTATCACCTTTCATTACTTCATATAAGTCAACAAGTTCTTGGAAAGCTTTTTCTTCCTCATGAATTTGCTCATCAATACGCCTAATATTTTCATGTAAATCAGAAATATATGTTACCGCATTTTGCGCACGTTGACGTTTTTCTTTTATGATATCAAGGTTAATTTCTAGATCTTTTATATGTTCACCTAACGCTGTAATATCCATATACTCTTTATCTTTTAATTCACCCTGTAACTCTTCAATTTGTTTTGCAAGTACTTCAAGAGATGAATAATAGCTTTGAATTTCTTTTTGTAACATATCCATCTCGGCATCACTTAATTTCGCTTCTTTATACGTAATTTGATCTGTAAATCCACTCTGTTCAAGCTCTTTCATAAAGCGCGTGAAAGTCTCTTCTTTCTTCGATTTTGCACTTTCAAATTGATTAGAAGCACCTTCCTGTTCTGCTTGAATACGTATATTTTCATTTTGCCAATGTTGATACGCCTCCTGCACTTTCTTCCATTCGTCCTCCATTAATTTGAGCTCATGCATAGCTTGATCAAATTGAACTTTCCAAGCTTGTACTGTTTGTAAGTTTTCAGGAATGTTTTTCTTATCATGTTCATATGACGTACGCAGCTGCATACAATCCATTTCGATACGGTGCTGTTCTGTTTCTACCTCATGTTTTTGTTTCTGAAGTGCATCTACTTTTTCTTCTATGCTTTTTATTTTCACAGCTGTTTGCTTACGCGTTTCTTCACTTGCTTTTAACGTATTCACTTCAGTTGCTAATTGTTTTCCTTTTTGAACAAGCGCACTATATGTTTCAGCTAATTCTTCTGAGCGATAACCCCGCTTCTTAACCTCTTCTATTACTTGTTCATATTGAAGATGATAGAAATTCCATTTCTCCTCTACTTGCACATGTAATTTTTCAGCAAGATTCTTCTTGTCTCTTAAATCATTTAACTCTTTTTCATTGATGGCATCACTTTGCTCTAAAGCTTTTTTCGGATGGTTCGTGCTGCCACATACTGGACAAGATTCACCATCATGTAGATGAAGAGCTAATATACCAGCTTGTTCACTTAACCAGCGACGTTCCATATTCTCATATGCACGAACTGTCTCTTGCATCTTAATAAATGCAGTTTCTTTTTCTTGCTCGAATTTTTGTTTTTCTTGCCATACGTCATATGCTTGCTTTAAAACTTTTGCATCTTCTCGCATATTCGTTAGTTCTTCTACTTTATCTATATATCGTTCAAGCGCTCGCTCTAATTGCTGTAATTCACCAGACATTAGCTGTTTTTGATTTGTATGCTCTTCTAATTGTCGATCTAAGTTTTGCATACTTTCTTTTAATTTTCCTAGTTGAATTTCTGCATTTTGTAAATTCAACTGTTTCTCAGCTAATGATGCAATAATCGGTTGTAACTCTTCTAATCTTTGAACAAGTTTTTTTGCATTTTCTCTCTCAGGTTCTTTATTCTTTACTGCTTCATATTTCTCCTGAGCAAGTTCAAAATTATTCATTATATTTTCTTTTTTAGCGATAATTTGTTTTAACAAACTTTCAGCTTTCTGCTCATTTTGCATTGCTTCTTCATACCACTGTTCAAATGGTAATAAGCGCTTCGCTTGTTCCGCACGCTTAAAAGATAGTTCTTTCATTTCAATTACTGAACGTTTTTCTTGTAAAGTATTATATTTCTCATTCTTTTGTTGTAAATCTATAAATTTCTCATTTACAGACTTCGCTGCATGAAAACGTGTTTCAGCATCCTTTAATTGCTTCGTTTGAATATCTTGTTCTACTTGTAATTGCTCCACCTCTGCCTTATACGCAGCTGTCTCTTGTTCTAATGCCTCTACTACTTGATGCGTATTTACATGGTCTTGTTCCACTAATGTCTCTAATAATGCTCCATCTCGGATCGGTAATTTAAAAACATTACGAAAATGTAGCTCTCGCTCTTTTTGTTTTTCTTGTAAGACGTCTTTCCATTGTTTTCGTTTTTGATCAAGTAACTCTCGCATTAACTTATAACGATCTGTTTTAAAAATACGACGCAAAATTTCTTCTTTGTTTTCAGTCTCAGATGTTAATAGTTTTCGGAATTCCCCTTGCGGTAACATAACAATTTGACTAAATTGATGTTTACTTAAACCAATTAAATCTTCTACTTTTTTATTTACATCCGTTACATGGAAACGATCAACAGCCGGAATCTTCTCTTCATCAATTACTTCATATAATTCTACTGCATGTCCCGTAATCGTCTTGTTCCCTTGTTTTTTGTGTCCCAGTTGTCGTTTTATTTCATAACGTTTCCCTTTTAGCTGAAAGGTTAATTCTACGCTTGTATACACATTATCATCAGCAAATTGACTGCGGAGCATGCTCGTATCACTTCGTTCTTCTCCACTTGCCTCACCATATAACACATAACAAATCGCATCAAAAATTGTTGTCTTTCCAGCGCCCGTGTTCCCCGAAATAGCGAAAATACGATGCTCTCCCAAATCGTCAAAATCAATTACTTCTTTCTGTTTATACGGGCCAAATGCCGTCATAATAAGCTGAATCGGTCTCATCCTCGTTCACCTTCCCGTTCTTGCACTGTTTGTAATACTTCTACAAATAGACGTTCTTTCTCTTCTGATAAATCTAAGCCTTTCATTTCTTTATAAAAAGCTTTTAATAGTGATAAATCATCCGTTTTATGTCTTGAAACAGTTACTTCATTTGACTCTGTGAACTCTCGCCTTTGAATGGATCTTTCAACATGCATGGCATTTGGATATACAGAGCGTATTTTTTCCATTGGCTGTAAGACAGGATTTTCATCTAATAATTTTACAAACACGTAATCTTCACTTACTGGATGTTGTAATAATTCATCTATTTTCGCTTCTACTGTTCGCATTTTACGACGTGGTGTAAGTAACCTTTTTTCAATTGTTGCTTCACCTTGCTCGTTCAGCTCCACAATATAGTATCCTTTTTTATGTTTTTCTTCAGAAATAGAATAGGCAAGTGGCGAACCTGAATATCGAATTGTTTCATTACGTACGAAATGCGCTTGATGTAAATGTCCAAGCGCTGTGTAATGAAACTTATCAAAATAATGACTATTTACGTATTCAGCACCACCAATTGAAAGCGGTCGTTCGGCATCACTAGTATTCTCTTCTGCTTCTCCAGCAGAAGTTACAAATGCATGACCAACAAATACATGTCTCGCTTCTTTATCCATCGTTTCAGAAAGCTCATTCATAAAAATACGCATCGCATCATCATGAGAACGTACGTCTTCGTTTTTCAATACATGTCTCACTATACTTGGATCCGCATATGGAACGAGATGGAAGTGAACCTCCCCATATTCATCATTTAATATAATTGGCTCATATGGAAATTGAAATTGCCCCACAATAAATAATCCTTGTTTCTTCATTAAACTACTTCCAAAATGAATACGATCTGGACTATCATGGTTTCCTGCAACTGCAATAACTGGCGTTTGTAAATCAATCACTATTTTTTGCAGCACATCATTTAATAAGTCTACTGCTTCTGTAGGTGGAATTGCTCGGTCATATAAATCCCCTGCAATAATTACGGCATCTGGTTTTTCTTCTTCAACAGCTTGTACAAACTGATCTAATACAATCTTTTGATCTTCAGTCATATACACGCCATGAACAAGCTTTCCTAAATGCCAATCGGCTGTATGAAATAACTTCATCGTTTCCTGCTCCTTTTAATTTACTGAATTTAGTGATACAAGTTGATAGTTTATTGTAGTTTTTCCGTTCTCCCATTCTAACTTTTGTATCATTGCACTACCGATTCTTTCTTCATTTGATTTATATAAAGGTAATATTTCTTGAACTGTAAATAAGTGATAACCATCCAATTTTAATTGAAATATGTTTTCTTCTATATGTAATCTTACTTCTTTTTCATTTGAAATAATTTTTGTGTGCATCTCAAATTTCATGATAGATACAACCCCTTTTTCTAATCTCTACACTATTAATAGTATATTGGCTATGCAAGATTGACAAGTACATACACGGTAAAGTACATACTTTTCTATTGCGATATGTTTTTTTAATTTCACATATAATACGGTATGTGAAATTTTATTCTTTCCAAAAATAAAAATGTCTCATATGACATCTTTATTTTTGGATAAATTCTTTCATTACATAATATAAAACTGTAATGAAAACAATCGCTACAAAAAATGAAAATACTGCAACAATGTACCCATCTTTATTTAATAAAATGCAAAAAGAAATAGATATGATAAAAATCGGAAATACAAGTCGTACTTTATCCTTCACTTCCTCTGTCGTATCTGTATGATGAAAATATTGCGTTATCCCTATCATTAAAGAAGACAAAATAATCACCGACAATAGTAAAGGTACTGGCATTCCGATTTCTCCTTTCTCTATTTCTAATGAAAAGCAATTTTTCTTTCATTATAATCACTTCAAATACTCTTTTCGAAGTGATTATGTACAATTTACACATATATAATAGCGTGTTTATCATGGTAACTTCAAATAATTACAATTACAGTAATGTTGTAATATTCATTTTCAACCTCCAAAATCCTGCAAATATAACTCGTCAAAATATGCAGTGGATAAATTAACATATACCGCCAACTTTAGACAAAATTTATAAAGGACATTTCAGTACGTATAAAGAATTAAGAATAAGAAGATATGTAAGGGAGGATGAATTATGACTGAACACGTTTTATTTTCTGTTAGCGAAAACGGCGTTGCATCAATTACTTTAAACCGCCCAAAAGCACTTAATTCTTTATCTTATGACATGTTGCAACCAATTGGGCAAAAACTGAAAGAGTGGGAACATGATGAGCGAATTGCGCTTATCGTATTAAAAGGAGCTGGCACAAAAGGTTTTTGTGCAGGTGGCGACATTAAAACTCTTTATGAAGCACGTTCAAATGAAGCTGCATTGCAGCATGCGGAACGTTTCTTTGAAGAAGAGTATGAAATTGATACATATATTTATCAATATAAAAAACCGATTATCGCTTGTTTAGATGGAATTGTAATGGGTGGTGGTGTCGGTCTTACAAATGGTGCGAAATACAGAATTGTAACTGAGCGTACGAAATGGGCAATGCCAGAGATGAATATTGGCTTCTTCCCAGACGTCGGTGCTGCTTATTTCTTAAATAAAGCTCCAGGGTATGCCGGCCGCTATGTCGCTTTAACAGCATCTATTTTAAAAGCTTCTGACGTATTATTTATAAACGCTGCTGATTATTTTATTGCATCTGATTCATTACCAAATTTCCTTACTGAACTGGAAAGTGTAAATTGGTCTAAAGAAGATGATGTACATACTCATTTAAAAGAAGTCATTCGTACATTTGCAACTGCTCCAACATTAGAAAGCGAGCTTGCTCCTTCATTAGAAGAAATTAATTCACATTTTGCATTCGATACAATTGAAGAAATTATTCATTCATTAGAGAAAGATCAAAGTTCCTTTTCTTTAAAAGCGAAAGAAACGTTATTATCAAAATCTCCTATTTCACTAAAAGTAACATTAAAACAGTTTATTGATGGACAAAATAAGTCCGTTGAAGAATGTTTCGCTACTGACCTTGTACTTGCTAAAAACTTCATGAGACATGAAGATTTCTTTGAAGGAGTACGATCTGTTGTCGTTGATAAAGACCAAAATCCAAATTATAAATATAAGCAGTTAAGTGATGTTTCAGAAGAAGATGTAAACCGGTTCTTTAACTTACTTAATGCGTAAAGTGAGAATTTAATAAGTAGGGTTTATCTCCCTCTTATTATTAGTAGAAGCAATCGCCCTTTCATACGGGATTAAATTGAGGCTATATAGTCGTATAATTACACGCCTATATAGCCTTTTTCCTATTTAATAAATTTTAATAAAATTTAATTTTATTAAATCGAATTATGTGCTACACTATTTTTAATTAAATATTCTAAAAATAAAAGAAGGAGGAGCGACTATGATTGAAAATTATTTTCTTTTCATCATTATGTCTATTTGTCTTATTATTTTACCTGGTCCTGATACTGCAATGGCTACGAAAAACACATTAGTTGCTGGTAAGGTAGGCGGGGTGAAAACAGTGTTCGGTACATGTGTTGCACTATTGATTCATACTTTAGCAGCAGTAATCGGACTTTCCGCACTTATTGTAAAGTCAGCTCTTTTATTTTCTATTTTCAAGTACGTTGGAGCTCTATATTTAATTTATATTGGTATTAAAGCTCTTTTAGCAGTAAGAAATAAAGAAGGCGTCAATACGAACGATATATCTTTGAATAACGCAAACGAGAATACTTCTTGCTTTCGCCAAGGGTTTCTTACAAATTTATTAAACCCTAAAATCGCAGTCTTCTTTTTAACATTTTTACCGCAATTTTTAAATCCAAATCATAATACGTTTATCCAACTTCTTATAATGGGCCTTACTTACCTAGTTTTAACAGTTATTTGGTTCGCTTTTTATATATTTTTAATTGATAAAATTAGTGCTTTTATGAAAAAACCGAAGACACAACGTTATATTCAAGGGTTAACAGGAATTGTCTTAATTGGTTTTGGTATTAAACTCGCTTTTGAAAAAAGCAATTAACAAGAAGAAAACCACCACTATTCATAGTGGTGGTTTTCTTTTAACAACTGATTTGGCTGTCTACTTTATATTAAAACCAGCGCTCAGTTACAACTTTTTTACGTGTATAGAATTGAACGCCATCTGTACCATTTGTACCTAAATCACCAAAGAATGAAGCTTTATTTCCTGCGAATGCGAAGAATGCCATTGGTGCTGGAACGTTTACGTTTACACCGATCATGCCCGCATCGATGTTATCACGGAATGTTTGTGCATGTTTACCGCTTGATGTATAAATAACCGCTCCATTTGCAAATTTAGATTGATTTGTTAGTTTAATACCTTCTTCTAAATCTTTAACACGTACAATGCTTAATACTGGAGCAAAAATCTCATCTTGCCAAATTTTCATTTCTTGATTTACACCGTCAAAGATTGTCGCACCTACAAAGTAACCTTCTCCAACTTCTTCCTTAATTTTACGGCCATCTACTAATAAAGTAGCTCCATCTGCTACACCGCTGTTAATATAGCCCAATACGCGTTCTTTATGAGACTCACGAATTAATGGTCCAACATAATTATCTTCGTGGAAACCGTCACCTACTTTTAACTTCTTCGTCTCTGCTACTAGTACGTCGATGAACTCATCTGCAATTTCATCAACTACTGCTACTACTGAACATGCCATGCAGCGCTCTCCACTACTTGCAAATGCAGATCCAATTACACCTTGTACCGTTTTCTCAAGATTGCAATCTGGCATAACAATCGCATGGTTTTTCGCACCAGCTAACGCTTGTACACGTTTCCCATGTTTCGTACCTGTTTCATATACGTAACGAGCTACCGGCTCAGAACCAACGAACGAAACAGCTTGAATATCTTTATTTTCTAAAATGCTATTTACAACATCTTTTCCGCCTTGTACTAAATTTAATACGCCTTTTGGAAAACCAGCTTCATAGAATAACTCTACAAGTCGCTCTGCTAAAAGTGGTGTTCTTTCAGATGTTTTTAATACGAATGTATTACCACAAGCAATTGCAAGCGGGAACATCCATAATGGAATCATCATCGGGAAGTTAAACGGCGTAATTCCAGCAACAACTCCAATTGGGTAGCGCCAAATTGATCCATCAATGCCGCTTGCAATATTCGGAAGTGCTTGTCCCATCATTAAATTTGGAGTAGATGTTGCAAGTTCTACTGCTTCAATACCACGTTGTACTTCACCAGTTGCATCCGTTAATGTTTTACCATTTTCTAGCGTAATGATTTTTGCAAGTTCTTCTTTGTTTTCTTGTAAAAGCTGTAAATATTTATACAATTGTCTTGAACGATTCGGAACTGGTACTTTAGACCATGTTTCGTATGCTGCTTTTGCCGCTTCAACAGCTTTTTCAACATCTTCTTTCGGAGATAGCGGAACGTAAGCGATAATTTTTCCAGTCGCCGGATTTGGAACTGCTTCTACTTCTGTACCAGTAGATTCTACCCACTCACCATTAATATGATTTTTTACTCGTTTAATTTCAGTTGTAATCATTATATTCTCTCCTTTTTTATGATGTTTATAAGTCTATTATTTTTGATTAGAAATTAATTGTTCACTAACTTTCTTATATAAAGCAGCCATATCGTTTTCACCATACCCAGCTTCACTTGCTTCTTCATATACATTTAATAGCATTTCGCTTACTGGTAAGTGAAGTTCACTTTCTTTCGCTAAATCTACTGCAAACCCTAAATCTTTCTTTAATAAATTTACAGTAAAACCTGGCTCGTAGTTTTCTGATGCAATAAAACTTTTATAATTGCGCTCATAAATTCTACTTTGGCCGTAACTTACATTTAAAATATCAAACATTTTATCCAAATCCATATTGTTCTTTTTCGCTAATGTTAATGCTTCACTTACACCAGCTGTATAAAAACCTATTAATAGGTTATTAATTAATTTAACAGTTGTACCACTATCAATTTGCTCACTAACATGGAAGATGTTTGCACCTAATACACCCATGATAGATTCCGTTTTTTCATATACCTCTTTTGATCCACCGACCATAAACGTTAATGTACGGTTTTCGGCTCCAATTACCCCACCACTTACAGGGGCTGCTAAAAAGTCTACTTTCTTTTCTTTTGCCGCTTCCTCTAACTGTTTGTTTAATTGTGGAGATACAGTACTTGTATCTATTAAAACTACATTCGAGTGACTATTTTCAAATAATCCTTCTTCTCCAAAATATACTGCTTCAACAGCACGAGGTGAAGGTAAACTTGTAAAAATTACATCGCATGTCTCTGCTAATTTTGAGATTGATAAGCCAATAATTCCTCCTTCTTTTTCAAAGGAAGCTTCAGCATTTTTATTTAAATCCACACCATATACTGTGTAACTTGATTTAACTAAATTTTTAGACATCGGAAGACCCATGTTACCTAAACCGATAAAACCAATCTTTTTCATATCGCTTTCCTCCTATTTACACAATATACTTTCCGCGATTTATAATAGCTTTCGCAATTTCTCTCTTTTTTGTAAATACGTTCGTGTATAAAGGCACTAATAATTGACGAATTTCAGTTAAAATCACGTGTCTATCTTGTTCTTCTGTAATAGCCGCGGAAAGTATAGAAATCGCTGATTCTTCTACTTTGCGATAGCCTTCTTCACAAATAACGTCAGTTATCATTTGTTTCGTACGCTCTTTTTCTGCACCATTTTTACTAATTGCTTTACTCGTACGTAAAAATGCTGATTCCATTACGTACACGTCCGTTAACATATTTGATAATACACGTGAATATTCTTGCTCTTGATCAATTTTTAAACCTGGAGTTTTAGAGAGCGTTTTCAAAGATTGTTTCAACAATTTTTTCGCTAATAAAATGTAACGATGGTTTCTTTCGACATTTTCTACATCAATCTCTATTTCAGTATCTTCAATTTGTTCCATTTGCTTCATTAACATTTTGGCAACTGTTAATCTATTAATTTCGTTCGTCCCTTCAAAAATACGACTAATTCTAGCATCACGGTATAATCGTTCTACTTCATACTCTTGCATATAACCGTAACCACCATGAATTTGTACAGCTTCATCTACGATATGACCAAGTGTTTCAGAAGCATTTACTTTATTCAGTGCACATTCAATTGCAAATTGAGACATTTTCTTCATAAGATCTTCATCGCTCTCATGAATTGCTTCATCAATTACACCTGCTGTACGATACGCTGCACTTTCTGCTCCATATGTAGCAATGATCATATTTGCAATTTTCTCTTGAATCATCGTAAAGTCTACTAATTCCGTTTGGAACTGTTTACGTTCTTTTCCGTATTGAACGGACAATCCAATTGCTTGCTTTGCTGTTCCAATATTTCCAAAGGCAAGTTTTAATCTAGCAAAGTTAAGAATATTAAGAGCTACATGATGCCCTTTCCCAACTTCCCCTAAAACATTTTCTGCAGGGATGACAACATCTTCTAAAATAAGCGTCGCTGTTGAAGAACCTTTAATCCCCATTTTCTTTTCTTCTAGCCCAATAGATACACCTTCACATGTTCTTTCGACAATAAACGCTGTCATTCCTTTATTTGTCTTCGCAAAAACAACGTATACATCTGCCATATGAGCATTTGTAATCCACTGCTTCTCACCATTTAACTTCCAAGCAGTACCATCTTCATTTAATACTGCACTCGTTTTTGCACTTAAAGCATCAGAACCAGCATTTGGTTCAGTTAAAGCATAAGCCCCAATCCATTCTCCTGATGCAATTTTCGGCAAATATTTTTCTTTTTGTTCTTTCGTTCCGTAATATATGTAAGGCAATGTACCTACACCTGCGTGTATATTAAATGAAACGCTAAATGCACCAGCGTATCCCATTTTTTCTGCTACAAGCCCTGAAACTGCCTTTCCTAATTCAAATCCGCCATATTCTTCTGGAACCTCGATACTTAATAATCCAAGTTCTCCAGCTTTCTCAAACAATTGACGAGAAACTTTATAGTTATGTTGTTCAATATTCTCCATTTGTGGAACAATTTCTTGTTTAACGAATTGTTCAGTCGTTTTTGCGATTAAATCTTCGTCTCCTGAAAAATCTTCTGGCGTAAAGAAAGCATGATTCACATCTTTATTAAGTGAAAAAAATTCATCCCACGGTAACTTCGTTTTCTCCATCTGAATCCCCCTATCATTTCGGCCTTACTTGCTACTACATATGCTCGTCTACGATGAGTGGAATATCTTATTTTTGAAAACAGAAGGCGATGAATTTTCACATCAAGCAGTTTGTCTTGCCAAAGATGTATTCTCATCGCCTTAGTTGTTTTATCTATTGATCCTCTGATAATACTGTTTTTGCAATTCCAGTATCTAGTTCTTCAAAGTCATGATATGAAATTGTTTCATATAACTCACTTCTCGTTTGCATATTAGAAAGTGCATCTTTTTGAGAACCAGTTTCCTTAATTAAAGTAAACACATTCTCATACGCTTTCGCTGCTACGCGAAGTGAAGTTACAGGATAAATAACCATTTGGAAGCCCATATTCGCAAATTCCTCTGCACTATAATACGGCGTTTTCCCGAACTCAGTCATATTGGCAAGTAAAGGTGCATTTACTTTACTATTAAATAGACGGAATTCCTCTTCTGATTGTAGCGCTTCTGGGAAAATTGCGTCTGCACCTGCTTTTACATATGCATTCGCTCTTTCAATTGCTTCATCTAATCCTTCTACACCACGAGCATCTGTGCGCGCTACAATATATAAGCTCGGTGCAACTTCTTTAATCGCTTTAATCTTTTGAACTAATTCTTCTGTCGTAACGAGTTTCTTACCATTTAAATGGCCACATTTCTTTGGTAATTGCTGATCTTCAATTTGGACAGCTGCTACTTTCGCTTCCACCATTTCTACAGCAGTTCTCGCTACATTTAATACACCACCAAACCCTGTATCAATGTCAACAAGAACAGGTAAATCTGTAGCTCTTACTAAATCTCTTGCTCTCTCTGCTACTTCAGTAGACGTTACGATTCCTAAATCCGGTAGCCCTTTACTTGCAGTATAAGCAGCTCCCGATAAATAAAGAGCTGAAAAACCTGTATTTTTCGCAACAAGAGCTGCCATTGCATCATGAGCACCTGGAATCTGTAAAATTTCATTTGCTTCTACTAAAGCTCGGAAGCGATTCGCAAGCTCTTCTTGTGTTGACTGTTTATCCACAACCCAAGCCATTCTAGATTCCCCCTATTATTAAATTAAGAATAGATCTACAAATTCATTTACATTCATATTTTCTAGTTTCTCTTCATTTAAACAAGCTTCATGAATTTGTTCTTGTTGCTTACTAGAATAATGACCTGCCATATTTGCAGTGAATTTTTGAACAACTTTTGGAATTGCTTCGTCTCTACGGAAACGGTGACCAAGTGGATATTCACATTCCACATTTTCTGTTACAGTTCCATCTTTGAAATGAACTTGAACAGCGTTGGCGATTGAGCGCTTGTTCGGGTCAAGGTAATCTAAACTGTACTGTTTATTTTCAACAACAACCATCTTATTACGTAATTCATCTACACGTGGATCATTTGCTACTGCATCCTCATAATCATCCGCAACGATATCCCCTTTTAATAAACCAATTGCCGTAATGTATTGTAAGCAATGATCACGATCCGCTGGGTTATTTAATGGACCTTCTTTATCAATAATACGAATTGCTGATTCGTGCGTTGTAATTGTAATACGGTCAATTTCATCTAATCTTTCTTTAATTTCCGGATGTAATTTCACAGCACATTCTGCAGCTGTTTGTGCATGGAATTCTGCTGGATATGAAACTTTAAATAATACATTTTCCATTACATATGAATCTAATGGTCTCGCTAACTTTAATTCTTGTTTATTAAATAATACATCTTGGAATCCCCAGCCTGGTGCAGATAAAGCTGTTGGATAACCCATTTCACCTTTTAGAGCAGTCATTGCAAGATGAACACCGCGGCTCGTTGCATCACCTGCTGCCCATGATTTACGTGATCCCGTATTTGGAGCATGACGATATGTACGAAGACTAGAATTATCAATCCATGCATGTGATAATGCATTAAAGATTTCTTCACGTGTTCCGCCAAGCATTTTTGCAACTACTGCAGTTGTTGCTACTTTTACATATAATACGTGGTCAAGACCAACTCTGTTTAAGCTGTTTTCTAAAGCAAGTACACCTTGAATTTCATGTGCTTTAATCATCATTTCTAGTACTTCACGTACTTTTAATGGTTCTTTTCCTTCTGAAATACGAACACGGCTAATATAATCTGCAACTGCTAAAATTCCGCCTAAGTTATCAGATGGATGTCCCCACTCTGCTGCAAGCCAAGTATCGTTATAGTCTAACCAACGGATCATACATCCGATATTAAATGCACCTTTCACTGGATCAAGTACATATGACGTACCTGGTACACGTGTACCATTTGGCACGATTGTTCCTGGAACAACTGGTCCTAATAATTTCGTACATTCTGGATATTGTAGTGCTAAAATTCCGCATCCAAGCGTATCAAGTAAGACGTAACGAGCAGTACTGAATGCTTCTGCGCTAGTTACCTCTTTATTTAATACATAATCCGTAATTTCTTCTAATAACGCATCTTTTTGTTTAATTTCATTTGTTTTAATCATGCAATTCTTCCCTTTCTGTCGAAAATTCGTTATTATTAATGATGGGTGTCGGTCAAACACCCATCTGGCGGGCGGTGCTAACAACTCCCCAGTTGTTCTTATTTACTAAGCACATGTCGCTCGCCAATATAATTTACACGTGGACGGAACAAACGATTGTTCGCGTGTTGCTCAATAACGTGTGCACAAAGTCCTACTGTTCTAGAGCTAAAGAAAATTGGTGTGTACAGTTGAATTGGAATACCAAGCATCCAATATACTGGAGCTGCGTAATAATCAAGGTTTGGATAAATTCCTTTTTCCTTCTCCATAATCTTTTCTCCCGCTTCACACATTTCATATAGTGTATAATCACCTTTTACATCACATAACTGCTTTAAAGCTTCCTTCATCATCAATGCTCTTGGATCCATCTTCTTCATGTATACACGATGTCCAAAGCCCATAATTTTTTCTTTGTTATATAGTTTCTTCTGTAATAACTCTTCAAACTTTTCAACATTACCAGCTTCTAAAAGCATGTACATAACCGCTTCGTTCGCACCGCCATGTAAGCTACCTTTTAAAGATGCAACCGCACCTGTTAAAGCACCATATAAGTCGGATTGCGTAGACGCAATAACGCGCGCTGTAAATGTAGAGTTTGGCATTTCATGTTCACTATATAAAACAAGGGAACGATCAAAGATCTTCTCCTCAAGTTCAGTTGGTTTTTTACCTGTTAACATATAGAAGAAATTCGCGCTATATGATAATTCCTTAAGTGGTTCGATTGGCTCTTCATTATTTAAAATATGATAGCTATTCGCTACAATGTTTGGTACTTTACTCAATAATTTGTACCCGCGGCTTTTGTTTACTTCTAACGAGCGATTTTCAATATCATTATCGTAACCAGCTAATGCGGACACACCTGTACGCAATCCATCCATCGGGTGTGTTTCTTTCGGTAACGCCTTCAGTACGTTAAATACACCTTCTGGTACTGCGTATTCTTCTTTTAATTTCTTTTCAAGTGTTGCTTTTTCATCTTCATTCGGTAGATGTTCTTCCAATAAAAGGTGCACAATGTCTAAATACTCTTTTGTTTTTGAGAGTTCGATTAAATCATACCCTTGAATTACAATTTCACCTTTCACTGTGTCAAGAAACGAAATCTTCGTCTCCGCTGCCACTATACCATCTAATCCCGGGGAAAATTTTTCTTCAGCTTTCATCATTATTTCCTCCAATCCTAATAGATCTTCGTGCACATAACTGTAAGCCTTTACAATATTGCGAAACTACATTTCTATTTCAATGTATCAGAGTTTTTAGAAGATTTCAATTTATTTTATAATGATAAGTTTCCTATACTTTTACCGATGTAACAATACAGTTTTTCAACAATAATTTTCATATTTTACAAAGAAAGGACAGACTTCTCTTTCTTCATCTTTAAAACAAAATATAAAGTTGATTCATATAATCCCGTTAAATATATACCTACTTTACAATTTCTTTTACTAAATAAAAAAACGAGCTGTATTCATATACAACTCGCTTTTCGCATTATATTTATTTCACTATTCCCTAAATATAATTCCCATATAAAATTTATTTATTTTTAATAAAGTTATTATTTTACATAATTAAATTGAATTTCTTCCATTTCCTCATGATAACTTACAAATAAATCATAGTTTTGAAAATACCAAAGATCATCAGAATCTACAAAAAATATAATACCTTCCTTCTCAACTGACACGATTTCCCCATCTGGTTTCTCTGCAACAATGCCTAAAGAATATCCCGGCTGAATTGAACTGTTCCCTCCGTACCTTACAGTAAAACGTACAGATTCACCGTGCTTTATACGTAATTCTTCCTGGAACCATTGTAGAGCTTTACGATCAATTGAAATTTTCATCTTTATTCCCCCCAGTTTATGCAAACTCTTTTTTTCCTAATCGTTGTTTTACAAAGAAGACGAAAATAATTAAGGCTGTTAATGCTGAAATTGCACTCCCTGAAAATAAAATACGATAACCAAACATTTGTGAAACAACCCCAAGTAAAATAGCACCTAATCCAATTCCTAAATCAAACGCTGTAAAAAATGAAGCGTTCGCAACTCCTCTTTTACTCGGATCGACAATTGTAAGCATTGCCGCTTGCAAAGCTGGCTGTGCTGAACCGAATCCAACACCATATAATGTAGCTGCGATAACTACACCTATTAAATTATTTGAAATCGTTAATACAACTATTGCAATAATAGTAATGCATAGTGCCGGAAGTATGATAAATACTTCTCCATACTTATCTAATAGTTTTCCTGAAATTGGTCTTACGATTGTTAAAGCAATTGCATATACAAGAAAGAATGTCCCAGGATTCACATCAATTGACGATGCAAATAGCGGTAAAAACGTCGTAATGCCTCCATATGCAAATGATAAAAAAAATACAACTATCGTAATGGATAGAACGGATTTTTCAAACAGTTGTATTTTCCCTTTTTCTTTTTGTGGTGTGAATGGCATTTTCGTCATTAACGATAATAAGACTGCCATAAAGGATAAAAGAGTTGCTAACAAGAATAGGCCGTGAAATGAATAATTTTGTACAACCGCTAATCCAATCATTGGCCCGATGGCCATTGCAATCGTCATAGCCATTCCGTACCAACCCATCCCTTCACCACGGCGTGAATCTGGAATAATATCAGTTATCGCTGTTCCAACAGCTGTTGTAGAAACAGCCCATGTTACTCCATGAATAACCCTCAAAACAGCTAAAAGGACAATAGTCGACGCTAAATTATAAGAATACATCGTTAACCCAAAAAAGATGAGCCCGAAAATAATAAAGGATCTTCTACCATATTGATCCAACATTCCTCCAATAATCGGTCGTATTACAACTGCCGCTATTGTAAACATTCCCATCATAAGTCCTACTTGTGATTCATTACCACCTATCTCTTTAATAAAGAGTGGGAGCGTTGGAACTAGTAAATAAAATCCTGTAAATAAAAATAACATTGCGAAAGTCATTTGAATAAATGATTTCGTCCATAATCGTTCCATTCATATTCCTCCATAAACACGTAAGTTATTGCAATTAACACCTCCATTTTACAGTTTCTTCGTTCCTTTTCCCTCCGTAAATAGACGTATCTTTTTATAATAAATGGTCCAAAATCAATTTAAATTGGTCTTACAACTTTATACGTATGTTTTAGCCTAAAGTCCCATTTATTTGTACCTTTATATGTGTGAAAAGAATATACTACTTTATTATCGCAACTTAGGAGTGAATATTTTTATGTGGGTATCATCAAGAGTAACTGCCGTAGTTCCTTCGACCCCCGAAATACACGTTCCCGCTGTTCATACAGCTAGTTCTGATGTCGGTATTGAACTTCCCGCAACTTGGCAACACTATCAAATTCCCGGTCAAATTACTCCCTCATTTTGGCATCATGGCGCACATCCAAGTAGTACCCCCTTTCAAAGCCACGCTTATCCTCCGTTACCTCAATCTCAAATTTTTTATCATTTTCCTTCAATTTATTTTCAAAACTTCTATGGTACTTTTAATATTTAAAATACATTGTCTCATAGCTACTGCATTTAAAAGAAAAAAGCACTTAAGATTGTAATTTTACAAATCTTAAGTGCTTTTTAATATTTTTTATAAAATTTTCTTATTGTCCATTATTAGCAGGGGCCTCTCCTGCATTACCGCCAGTTTCTGGTTGTGTGGTCGCTGGTGGAGTTGTATTTCCTTGGCCTCCTCCATTATTTGCTGGAGGTGTCGTATTTCCTTGACCTCCACCGTTATTTGCTGGAGGTGTCGTATTTCCTTGGCCTCCTCCGTTATTTGCTGGAGGTGTCGTATTCCCTTGGCCTCCACCGTTATTTGCTGGAGGTGTCGTATTCCCTTGGTCTCCCCCATTATTTGCTGGAGGTGTCGTATTCCCTTGGCCTCCTCCATTATTTTGTTCATTTTGTTTCTTTTCTTCTTCTTGTTTCTTTTGCTCTTCTAGTTTCTTTTGTTCTTCTTGCTTCTTAAGTTCCTCTTGTTGCTTTTGTTCTTCTTGTTTTTTCAGTTCTTCCTGTTTCTTTAATTCTTCTTGCTTTTTCTCTTCTTCAGTTTTTTGCTGTTGATCTTGTTTTGGTTTTTCCGTTGTATCCGGTACGCTCGTATTTGGAGAAGAATCACGTTTTTCACCTTTTATACGCAGCTCACTACCTTCTTGAATTACACTACTTGGCATTTTAAATCTTGATTTATCTGTAGCCATCTGGCTCATCATTGCTTTAAAGATCAACTGTGCAATTTTCGTATTTTTACTACTAATATACTCGTCTTTACCATCTTTCATATACCCAGTCCATACTGCCATCGTATATTGCGGCGTATAACCTGCAAACCAACTATCACGAGTTGCACTTTCCGGAATATTAAATTTTGCTAATTGTTTTGAATCATAGTTTGTTGTACCTGTTTTTCCAGCTACATCTAAAGAACTTATATTTGCTGCTGTACCAGTACCTGATGTCACTACTGAACGAAGCATATCAGTAATCATATATGCTGTAGAGTCAGCTATAACTTGTTTTGGTTTTTGCCCGAAACTTTGTGACTTACCGTCTGGATAAACTACTTTCTTAACAAAATGCGGTTTTGCATACTTTCCACCATTACCAAATGTCGCATAAGCACCCGCTATTTCAGTTGGTGATACTTCGTTTGTACCAATAGCTGTAGATTCTGTTGGCGCTTTTTTAAATGTAATACCTAATTTCTCAGAGAATTCCTTTGATTTATTAAGTCCTACTTCTTTTGCAGTTTTAACTGCTGGAACGTTACGTGACATTTTTAACGCCTCACGCATAGTAATTGGACCTAAATGACTTCTGTCTGCATTTCGAAGTTCTTGTCCAGTTGAATATTTAAATGGAGAATCATCAATTTGATGATACGTAGCCCATTTTAAGTATTCAATTGCAGGACCGTAATCAAAGATTGGCTTCATAGTTGAACCAGCTGCACGATCTAATTCAATGGCCATATTATGCCCTTTAAATACGGCTTTATTTTCACCGCGCCCACTACCTATAGCACGAATCTCACCTGTTTTCGTATCCATAAATGTGAAAGCACCTTGGAATTTATCATTTGGATAATTAATAATATTTTCATTTAAAATCTTATCAGCAAATTCCTGTGCTTTCGGGTCTAATGTTGTATAAATTTCTAAGCCATCAGATCCAATATTAACATCTGGTATTTCTTTTTCTACTTCTTTCACTACGGCATCCATAAATGCAGTATGCGGCATTGTTTGAAGTTCCGTTGCTGTCTTAAGTCCCTTTGTCACTTCAACTTTCGAAGCTTCTTCCATTTCTGCCTTCGTAATATAACCATGTCGATTCATCAATTTTAGGACAACATTTCTTCTTTCTGTTGCTCTTTGAATATTTTCTGTCTTCGTTGGATCATAGTTATTCGGTGCTTTTGGTAAACCTGCAAGCATCGCAACTTCTGGTAAGGTTAACTCTTTTAATTCTTTACCGTAGTAGTTCTGTGCTGCTGTTGCGATACCATATGAACGATTACCTAAATTAATTTTATTTAAATACATTTCTAAAATCTCATGTTTTGAATACTGTTGTTCTAGCTTATACGCTAAATAAATTTCCTGAACCTTACGTTTTGATGTTTTTTCCATCGATAAGAAGTAGTTTTTAATAACTTGCTGCGTGATCGTACTTCCACCTTGTGAACCGTAATCTCCTTTAAGACTCACCAAAACAGCACGTGCAGTACCTTTAAAGTCTACTCCGCTATGCTCGTAAAATCGTGCATCTTCTGTTGCTAAAAATGCATTTTCTACTAATTTAGGAATTTGATCATACGTAACATTCGTCCGTTTCTCTTTCCCATATTCATATACCAACTCGCCATTTTTATCATAAATTTTTGAGGATAACGGATTAACAAGTTTTGCTTTCTCAAGTTTCGGTGCGTCCTTAATCATTACGAAGAAGGTAGCAACCCCCGCCACTAAACCAACAATACCAAGTAATAAACAAGTAATTAAAAACTTGCGAAAGAATGATGTTTTACCTTTTGGTTTTTGTGTTTTAGAAGCTGGCTGTTTTTTCTTTTTAACTTGTCGTCGCTCCTCTCGAGAACGATAATTTTCTGACATGTTACTTTCTCCTGCCTTTCAATTCTCCCGTTGATTTACTAAAAAATATTGAGGTCACTTTCTAAAATGAATTTAATTAAGAAAGTATATTGACCTGGAGCATTCAATATTTTCCTAATTCACAGATTATAAATTTTAGAATACTTCTTATACTAAGTATTTTCACTTCTATTTTTCTAATAATGCTGCCCCTTTAAGCATAGAATGTAAAAAGTGAAATTTTAATACCTCGTATAAATAATATACCTTTTTTTCAAATGGTCAATATTTTCTTATTTATAAATCAAAGGTGAAATAAAAATAGCACAACGATATGTACTTCGTGTGAACTTCCTTATAATTACGTATAACGAACATTTAATATATTGCATATAAGTATAATACCTCTTTAATTATAAAGACTTCAACACCACAACCTCAACATCTATAAGAATTTATTAAAAATGAAAAGTGAGGAGTTGCGTAATAATGGAACTATCTCCCGTGATTTCCAAAACTATAGTTGCTGTTGGCTATAATCCTTTTTCTATGATTTTACGCATTCAATTAAAGCATGGACTGTATGATTTCTTTAACGTTCCTGAAAACATTTACACCGGTTTATTAAACGCACACTCCAAAACGAATTATCACAATACTTATATTAAAAATTCTTACCGCTACACTAAAATTTAAACTTAACTAGAATGAAAAAAGAAAGGAGGTAGTCCCCCTTTCTTTTTTAAATCATTTCACAACTCAGCTATCTTCTGTTCTTTTTATTTATTTCATCATATGCTTGAATTTGTTTTTTTAAACGCCGATCTGCTTTTTTATCATGTACAACTAATATCGCATGAATAACACCTGGAACCCAAAATATTAATGTTAATATGAAATTAATTACTGCTTGAAATGGTTTTCCGCAAAATAATACGGCTACAGGTGGAAGAAGAATTGCCAACAAATACATCATCTCTTGAAAACTCCTTGTTTTGTATTTTTCTCTCTCCATACACTATAAAAACCAGTAACTTTTACATTTCCGATATTTTTATTACCCACTAATAACTGTTCTACCATTATATATTCTATTTCAATGCAAAAAAACCTACCACTTCAACTTTTCTACTTATGTAAAATTGAAATTTTACATACCATCTTTCCATGAACAATTTCATATGATTATTTTTTCTAATCTTTTTTCTTTCTCTATTATAGTTAATCCAATTGCCGAAATAGCAGTTCCTATCGCTTGTATCCAAACACCAATAAGTGCTATTATTCTCTCATCTTTCTTATCAACCTTACTGTCTTCATTTTGTATTCTATTCTGCATTACATTAACAATACCTTGATACGCTTGAAGTCCAGCGCCTAAACTTTGCAGAGAATTTCCTATCACTATAATTTTCTGCAACATTTTCATCTGAAGTAAAGCCGCTTCTACTCCTAAAAAAGCTCCAATTGATTGTAAGCTATTCCCTACAATTATAAGATAATCATTTTCTTTCAATTGTTCATTTATATTAAAATATGTTCCTATTACATTTGATATATTCCCTAACGCTAATAACTCAATGCCCATTTTATCGAGCATTTCACTTTTTTTCCAAACACATATTTTGATTTTCTTTTTCAACTTTATCTTCGGTTTCATTACTCCCTATAATTTGCAATATATACCCGAGGGCTTGTAATGAACTTCCTACAATTACAATCTCCGATTCAACTTTCTCTTCCCCTATAAATCCTCTTGTCGTCCCAATTGCCGCTGTAAGATGCCCTCCTACTTGAAACCATGCTCCTGTCACTTTTAAACCGTTTGGATTCATTTTTATCACCTATTTAGAAATTTTCTAGTGCTTTCGAAATACATAAATGGCATCCTTTAACTCATATTTATTTTCTATATGTAATTTTGTGCATTCTATAATGTGTTAAAAATACAAAAAAGAGTAACCCATAACAGTTACTCTTTCCTATATATCAAAAAAATCATTATTTATTTCGTTATTGCTTTTAAATTTCAACTTCTCTTTCCCGCACTTCTCACACCTATACACATAAGCTACACCTAGCTTACCACTTTTGAAATCTTCATTATCCTGCATCTTAATAAAACTATATTTATGTTTACAGTGAGATTCGTCTAAAAATTTTTCAAACCATTTTTTCAACATAGAACTGTTCACCTCTATGAAAGAATCTTCATCTTGCCTTATTACATACTTTTACTTAAATACTCAACCTCATGTTGTAACTTTTTAAATTGTTCAAAATGCATAGTGATAGATTGACTGTTTCCATACTCAGCACTATGCTTCACCAATAAAACACCCGTGTCATGAAAAAACGCGTCAAGCTCTTTTCTAATGGATACTTTCATTATATGCGCTGTTTTAATAGCCGATAAAATTGCAATTTCATTAAACTTTAATTTTATTTCCTTTGGACAAAATGCTTCTTCCACCAATATAACTTCATTGCTATAAATAAGTGCAACAAGATTACTTGACTTTGCATCTGTTAAATCTACTTTTTTTATAACTTTATTCATTACATTTTGCCTCCTTTGTTTTCATATATGACAATTATACAATTTCCATTTTTAATTACGTAACCTTACATTCAGTTTAACACACTTTTATTATAGGATTAAGCTACACTTCAAACGTTTTATTATTCCGCAATTTTCGTTAGATGAACCCTTTGGACTATAAGACCATATAGTAGTGTTAACAAATGATTGTAAAGTGGGTGAGAACTATGCCCTCAGTTGTAGGGAATTTAGTTGTACAAAATAGTAACGGTTCATTTAATTTAGGTGATTTCTATAACGTTTCTCCAAAAGAAAACACGAAGGCTTATAATGGATCTGGTGCTTCCAACGTTGGTTTTGTTGTTAATACTTTTAATGGTGTGAGTGCGACTAATACGTTTGATTCTGACCTTGCGGATCAAAACCAAGTCGGTACAGCTTAACCCTATTTTTTCATCGTTCTGTTTAAGAATTTTTAATTTGTCCATACTATAATCAGGCTGTTATACAGCTATTGTTGATTTTTGGAGTACCCTATCTTTTTCTCCCTTTCCCTGGGGCTTAGCAGCTAGTATGAAGCTAGCTGCTTTTCCGTTTCATTTTTTCTGTTTCACATCTAACATAGCTTACTTTACGCTATTTCAATAATATCCGTGGTATTAAATACGTAAGTTTTATAAAACGCGTCAGTACACATTACAATGCGCTTTAGCGGATTTATATGTACAACTGTCATGTAGCTTGTAAGTATGTATCCATCTTCAAAATATGTCACCAATATTTCTTTCTCAGACAATAATGACATTAATAATTTATCAGAAATTCCCTCTTTTGCTTCTTTTGTTAAAAATGGTTTTTGTACTTTAAATTTCTCCCCAATAACCTTTCGCATACTTAATAACTGTTCCGACATTACTGTAAATGGAACCCATTCTCTTTTTGCTCTTTGCATCTTTACATCATTCATTTCTCTATCTCCTCGATTATTTATCCATTCTATTTCAAACATATTGCGCTTCGATTATTCTTTAATCATTGCTCGGCTCATATTGCTCCCGCACGAACAGATAGGAAATCTCCCACCTCAAAATTCACAACATACAAGGAAAGTAAGTCGAAAATCAACTCCCCGTAAACAGCCGATTGGTGAAAATGTAATTAGTGGATGATGAACACCCACTAATTACATTTTCACTTTATTTCTAAATCGTATACTACCTACACATACAAGAACATTCGTTCTAATTATACACGAACCTACGTTCTTTTGAGAAGGAATTTATTTTTTCTTCATCAAATGAGCCTTTTTCCCATTTAATAGGAAGTTCACGTATCAACTAAAAAACGACTTCACTTAAAGAGAAGTCGTTTTTTCTAATCACCTATATTTCTATATTTATTTTTCTATCCTGACAAGTGTTCTTTCTGGAATACGAATCTCATCTATATTAAAATGATTTATTTTTAATTTTAATTCTCCCAATCGTTCCTTATCTTCATTACCAACCCAACCACTGAATAATTCAAAATAGTCCCCATTATTTAAATACCTTTCCATAATCGCGCATAAAGCTAATAGCTTTTTTAGCTTCTTTCTTCTCCCTTTCAGTTTGCCACTCATCAAGTTCAATGCCCCACATTGTTTCAATTTCAAGCATACTTTCATCTGAAAAACATGGGCCAAAAACAATTACATCATTAAAATCTGGATCCGTTAATGGAATTTCTACATTTCAGCCTATATAACTTGCTAAACTCATTTTTACTCCTCCAATATTCGTATAAAAAATACTTTATATGAACATGTATCTACTCAACTATAAAATCCCTTCCTACACTAAAAAGTTTTATTTTTTTCGAGTTTATTAACCATCTAAAACTGAAAGCATATATTATAAAGAACAAACTCACAAAATTTAAGGGATTTATAATGGACCTCAATTCGTTTCTTATGAATTCCTATGAAAAGAGAGCAATTTAAACGCTCTCTTTTCGTACATACTGCGTAAAATTATTAACTATATTTTGGTTGCACTATTATATGTAATTCCCTCTCTGTTACTGCTTTTTTAGGGTTTCGAAAATACTCTAATTCGTATTTTACTACTTCATAGCCAACCATCCCAATCTTAATTCCTTTCGTTTCTTTTAAAATAGCTAATAGGTTATTTATATCTTCATCATACGATTCAAAAATTTTCCCTCCGTCTTCTCTTTGAAAAATTACTTTCACATTTTCTCCCCCTACATCATTTATTTATCTATCCAATAATTCATTCTTTACCTTAAAATTTCATACGAAAAAGAACATCCATCTTAATAGAATGCTCTGCTTTTCACTTCATTTAACGTCAATATATTTCAATCTTATTGTATGTTTCATTCTGCAAATTATGTTTATCCACTTCTATAAAGTGAAACTTTAATCCACTCAAGCTTTGTTCATTCCTGACTAATAATCAGCCTACGCAAATCTTACTGCCTACAAATAATGGGCTAAAATTAATTAATTCGTTTTATATTTAATGAGATGAAACAAAACATTATAATATCAACATTCTATGAAGTGATGATTAATCTACTTCAAAATAATTACATAAATTTCCATTGTAATTCTTAATATTTATATGTAATATTGTATTGTCTTACTATCTATTTATAACTCACACACTAACTAGAAAAGGGAACCTTTAAAGGTTCCCTTTTCTAATTACAGTCATTATTTCTTTTCTAGAAATTCAAATGTATTTTTAAACTCTTTATCATTCACCTTAATATCAGCATCTTTCAATAATTCATTGACTACTTGTTGTTTCCATTTACCTGTCGTGTCTTGTAGTCTTTGCTGTTCTATATCTTTACGAATTGAATCTTTTACTTCATCAAATGGCTTTAATTCTTTTTTATCTGTCACTTTAATAATATGGTAACCGTAAGTTGTTTTTACTGGTTCACTTACTTGTCCTGCATCTAATTTATATGCAGCTTCCTCAAATTCTTTTACCGTTTGCCCTGGAGCAAAACCAGCGATTTCCCCGCCCTGTTCTTTTGAACCAGTATCCTCTGAGTATTGCTTCGCTAAAGCCGCAAAATCTTCTCCGTTATTTACTTTCTCTTTCACTTCTTTAGCAGTCTTTTCATCTTTTACTAAAATGTGACTTACCTTCATTTCTGGTTTATAGTTATCTTTTACATCTTTTTCTGTAACAGTCGCTTTAATCGCTTTCTCAAATGCAATTTCTGGCTTCATTTTTTCTTTTAATTCATCTTCATTTTTCAATCCAAGTTGCTCTAGAGTCGATTTGAAATTGTCGCCCATTTTATCTTTTGCTTCTTCAACTTGTTTTTTCGCTTCCTCATCTGAAACTTTATATTTATCTAGCAACGCCTTACTTAACACCATTTGGTATAAAGTACTTTCCCCATATTTTTGTCTTAATTCTTTACTTAACTCTTTCTCTGTAACATTTCCTACTTTTGATGTTACTACGTTGTCTGAGGAACCACATGCAGATAATGCCAGTACTACACATGAAATAATTGTTCCTAAAAATAACTTTTTCTTTTTCAATTCAAAATACCTCACTTTTATTATTATATAAGAATAACTATACAATAACCTTGTGTAAACAATGTGTTTTCTACATGTAATTCATTTCATGTAAAAAAACTATGTATCAGTAGATAACATTAGTTAATCAATCTATCTTTTGCGCTAATATTAGAACCATTTTCTCTATTACTAATCTTCGTTTTTTGTAATTAATCTTCTTTATACTATGAAACATATGTATGAAAGTTAATTTACTGTATTTTTTGTGATTATTCTATATTAACGAAAACAATTTATCTCTCATTTCTTTTATATTTCAATTCAAAAATACTATCTTTACACTCTATATAAGATTCAGTAACAATTTTATCAGTGGAAGCCTCGTTTATCGTCCGCAATAACTCTACAAAATAACGTTAATGCATACGAAAAAGACATTTTCTATTAATGAAAATGTCTTCTCACAATTTAATAAAACAGTTTTGGTGTTAAATCTGTATTTTGTAATTGTGCACTTTCACTGCTCGGAACACAGCTTGTGGAGAATAATATTGGGATACCACAAACATCATCGTTCATTACATCATGAAATACATCTGCAGCAACACCAGTAAATGTTTGACATAAATTTGAAATATCATCATTAAAAAATTGAATTACTTGTGCAGCAAAAACAGGAAAGACAACATTTGCCCCACCAGGGAGTTGAGGCTGTACAACAACTTGTTCGAAATAAGGATTATTTTCTAGCGCCACTTGAAATAAATGGGCAATTTCAAATGCATCTAGTGGACATGGCAGTGGATTTACAATGTCATTTTCATTATTAGTTACAATAACTGTTACACTTACATTCCCAAATTCTACAAAAGATTTTAGGAGCGTTGCTAACGCTCTCGCTTTTTCATCACTTAACGCGTGCACTAAAATAATATAATTCCCTCCAACTGGAATTAGCGGACCAACTGTAACTGTTGGATCAGCACCAATTGAATTTTTTAACTCATTGAAATATGTGATCCATGGTGGTGAAAGCTGAGGTTGAGCTTGTACATTTTCTTGCAATCTTTCATTACCTCCTAATACAATTCTTACTACTATAATATGTAGCAAGAAAAAAAGCGTATTAGATAAATTACTTATTTTTTAATTTTACCTATTATATTGATTATACATTGTATAGAACATTCTCAGTTTTTACTGTATTTTCCACATTTTCACCATGCCATAGAACTCCATATCATTATCAACTCAACTAAAATTTCATATTATATTAGTACGTCTTTATAATATGAACGAAAAAACGCAGTATACAATTCTGCATCATAGGAGCTGATTTCATGGAGAAAAAACCTATTGTTTTCAAAGTCCCACCAAATTCAAAATTAAAAGTTACATTTTTCGGTCCTTGTAACGAAGTAATTACAAATGTTTCTATAATTAATCAACTTTCCACACCTAAATGTCAAACTATTACACAATATCCAAACTATACGAAATATGAAACTGAAGTACGATCATTATCGAGTTGTTAATCCATTCTATACAAAATCCTTACAATTTGGTTAACTACAAAACCTTATTAATAGACTAAGATTACTCATTTCATGATATTTCATTGATAATTTATTGATTTTTCACACATTTACATCGACCGAACATATATTATCGTATGGAGATTATCCACTCATAAAACCTATCTTTCTTTAGAGCGTACTTTTTATGTATGCTCTTTTTTTATTTATCCCTTATTCTGTACATATAAATCTGATCACTTTTATATTTCACGTCGGGTAAATCGACCTGCCCTTTATAAATAATCTAGTCAAGGTGTCCCCCATAATACTTCTTTATTTATTAGACATTCACTACTCTATTAAATTCGTGTATCCATTCGAGCACCATTTATCTAATATATTTTCCTTCTAAATTCACCAAAGATGTATTAAAATTCTTTATATACTCAAGGAGGTCAAATATGTTCAAGTTGTATCCCATACTACTCATCTTAGGATTTATTTTATTTTTATATAGTGTACTTGCCTTCATGTTATTCCTTTCCATACAATAGTAATACCTGCACAAACCGATGTTAAATATGTAATTTCTATATAGTAATGAAAAAGCCTTTAATTATACGGACATAAATTAAGATGTCTTTTTATACCATTAGGCAACTAGCAAATGTAACGCCAAAGAACTTTTACAACCTAGTTACTTACTCTTTTTATTACCTGCAGAAGATCTAATACTTAAAATAAGATAGCCCTTTCAACATCAAAACTGTAAAAAATAATTTTTAAAATTTACCTTTCATCATTACATCTTTAGCATGTGAAATTTTCATGAAACAAACTATATTTAATCGATTCACTTGTATATTTTAAATAAACAATAATAATCCCCCACCATTCGGTACAGGGGATTAACTAGACCTACTGAAAAATATTTTATTCTCTTCGTTATTTAATTGGAGAAGGGAATCTTGCAGCTTCAAAATGTGAGCCGTCTTCCGAAGTACTTAAAACTCCATCTATGCTACTTTGTGCATAAACCTCAACTTGATCTCCTGCATGCAATTGAATAATCGTCGAAACACTTACTACATTTCCAAAACCGATTGGACCAAAAAAGTCATTATCTATAGCTATTGCCGCGTTTCCATTCACACGAATTTCTACACGAGCTCTATAATTTAAGCTAGGATCGTTTGGAAAAAAACCAATCGTTCCAATAACAGAGTATACTCCTTTAGTCTTCGGAATAAAAATAGACGTTGCTGGATTATACTCATTTGCTAAATCAAATTGTTCATTTTGGAACAATACTTTTACAAAAGTATTAGCAGGAACAGGTTGATTCACCGTATTTCTAGCTCTAAATGCTGATGCCCTAACAAGACTATCCTTGTTATCATTACACTTACTATCGTTCTTACAACCGTTATGCTGTTTCTTTTTATATTCTTTACAATACTTACAGTAGTAATAGCAAGACATACTCGTTCCCCTTTCATGCTTATTACTCCATATTATGTAAAAGAGATTCACAATGTTTGGACGAACTATTGTTTCCCCCCTATACTTGTCGCCTATTTATATACACGTAAGCGGAAGACATTTCAATAACACAACAACCTAGTAGTATAGTAATCTCTATTCAAATTTGATAAATCCCTTTCCTTTCTGTTTTACTTTTTATGCATAAAAAAGAACGAACTTACATTCGTCCTTTCACACATTTTTATGGTCCAAAGCTTATCATCCAACCTAACATAAATCCAAATATAGAAAACAGTAGCATAAAAACAAATAAACTACATGCCCACAATGCATATTTTCGACTTTTTCTTTTTGTGATCATACCTACGACTGAACATAACAATCCAACGCCAACTATTTCCCGAAAACCTTCGCCTATAAATGTTTCTTGACTAAGCAATGTAATGTTCAAATACAATAACGCTAGAAAGGCAATAATTAATGAAATAGTCCCCATCCATGTTTCTTTTTTATAACTATGACTCTTTCTTTTTTTTAAGAATGCCAATTCCATAATCTCGCTTCACCTACTTTCAAGTTTCTAACTTTTTCATGGCTCATCAATTTTTCAACTTCCCCTTTAGGTCCAGTTACAACTGCCCCGTATGTTTTTACCCCATTTTTTCAAGGAAAGAAATACGCTTTGACAACTCTAATGTTTTCGCTCTAGATAGCTTCATCGCTAAATCTTCATGCTTTTGTAATGACTTTAACACATCAATAAATTGTTCCTCATGAGGTGAATCACTCACAAAAGCACCACTTGGTCTTGAAATCATATCTGCTGGAAAACCAATCGGAGCAACATACATACCCTCGTCATTCGTTTGCTTCTCCTCTAACCCTGTATTAACGGCATACCAGACGATATCAATAGTGGGAAACATATTCGTTACCTCTTGTACACTCAACAATTCTCTAAAAGATATAAATGCTTCTACAACAGATTCTTGCGGAAGACCCTTTAATACTTGCGCTTCTTCACTACTATTATAGGATGAATTATAATTATTAGGATGAGACAATACCTCGTTATCTATATATGGGACTTCCGGAATTTTTTCATCTGTTGTATATTTACGGCTAACTTTCGTTGCTCTACTAAATATATAATCTGTTTTCTCTTCCCCTATTCGAATATCTTTCTTCCCTACCCTTTTATACAAATCAAAATGCAATTGTAAACTAAGCGGTAACAATGTTTGCTCCATGTCCCTATCTTTCAAAAATACATTTGGTTCTGTTACACTTAATGTTTGATTTACTACATTCCGTATCTCCATTGCGTTTGTAGGTGCAAATACATAGTATGCGAGAGTAGATATATAATATAGGTTGAATAAGTAATAAAAAAGTAAATACAATTAAAACATTCGTAATACGCGCTCTTTTTTTCCCTATTTTCATCACTTGCTCCTGTTTTCCATTAGAAAGTGCATCTGGCCTTTGATGAAGAGCTTCTTGTAACAATTCTTTATAATCATCTTGTTCAGAATGAGGTTTATCATTTGTCATTTTGACTCTTTTCCTCCTTTAACAATTCTTTTAATCTCTTTCTCCCGCGAAATATGTGACTTTTATACGTGTTTAACTTTAAATCTAATACAGAAGCACCCTCTTCGTACGTTAATTGATGTACGTCACATAATAAAATAGCTTGCGCCTCTACCACTGATAAAGTATGAATAATCTGAATTAATTTTTCATAACTATTTTTTGCGACTATATACTCTTCTGTAGATTCACCTGCTTGAATTGTTTCTAATTCCTCCGTTCCTACAAAAGCTACTTTTTTCTCTTTCCTAACAAAATCAATAAAGGTATGATATGCCACTTTAAAAAGCCATGATTTCACCTTTTGGTTTTCATAGTCTTCTAGATAAAGAAACGCCCGATAAAAAGTCTCCTGCATCAAGTCCTCCGCTACATGATGGCTACGAGAAAGGGAAAATAAATACCGGTACACACCGTTTATATAAACTTTATATATTTCTTCAATCTCCATCCCCCTCCTCCTTTCATATATAACACGAATAAACAAATTAAAAAGTTGCATTATTTTTCCTTTTTATTCATAAAAAATATTTATACATTTCAATAACTATTTACAATTATAAACAAAACATAAGATGTTATGGCTATAAATATACTTCAAAATGGGGAAAAACGGTCCGGATGTTCTCCTGCTCTTGTAAATTGATAGTCATAGGACAATCTTCCTGTACGATATAACCACAGATAGGATTTCGTTGCTACCTCTCGTCCTGGTTCGCGTTAGTAAATGTTCATGTATCTTTTCATATAGTGCCACTATCCATCATTTGTCATGATAAGATAATTCTCATTCTTTCTTCGATCGACGATATTTTCTTACCAAAAAACAACTTGTAGAGTATGTACAAAGATTATCTCATCAGCTATTTACAAATTGAAGATGGAACTATTTGACGCTTACATATACACTCACCCCCCTCAATTATTTCCGCTATTTGCGGATACCTCAAAATTCGGCATCTGTGATAAAGGTAGGTGGGAGCTGGGTTTCCCGTATATATCCAATTGGTAATGGTTAGGTTAATAATCGGTTTGGGATACCTGCTCCTATTCATAAAATTTTCAGCTTATAGATTGAAGACAGTTCCATATGGAATCGTAAGAAAAGAACTTCCATACGGTGTGATTTGATGCACTGGATAAAAATACTCCATAGATGAATAATACGGCTGGATACCTTGTTGTTGCATTTGCATTTGTTGTTGCATTTGTAACGCTTGTTGAACAGCTTGAACTGTACTTTGTGCTCCGCTAAACGTTATTGATGTACCATATGCTGGTCGCATACCCGCTTGAGAATAAAAATACGAATAAAACATTTTTGTCAGCTCACTTTCATATAAGTTATTACAAATTATGTTATGATTCTTTATTTCAGTGGGTGCTGAAAGTTAGTCTATTAGCTTTGATTAGGTTTAAAAATTTCTATTCTCTCTTACACTTTCATATTTCATTTACAAAGTTTATCTCCTAATACTAATTTAATTTTCGTAGGGGCATTTCATTTACAAGTTTTCGATAATTATTTTACAAACTAAAAAGGTAAAAAATTCACTATTTCTAATTCCATTCGATTACCTTCAAAACTATACAAATGAATTTTTAAGATTATTAAAGGTAAATTATCTATCTATACATCCTCCACAAAATAAAAGCACCCTAAACGGATGCTTTATTTTTCACTACTATAATTTCTTAGCAATAATTCAATTGTCCACGAATTTCACCATTAGGATGTTGTACTGTATGAACATTAATATAAATGTTTCCAGATATGATTTCATTTACAAGAGTAGCTAATGTTTGACCCGCTAACGGCCCAACCAAATCTTCTTGAGTAATTATTCCCGTAAGCGTTGCACACTCTATTGAAACCGGATTTGTTATAGGTCCAAATAAAAAAGCTACAACAGGACCATTAGTTCCTTTTGCTCCAATATGCAGATGGGCAACTACTACATCCTCTATATCAAATAAATCCAACTTAAATTTTAGGCTAAGCTCGTCCTGGCTTAATTTAAAGAAAGCCTCCCCTCGAGCGTCTGTTTCTACTGGTGGAACTTCATTTCTACCACGTAGCTTTGCAAAAAACATATCTATCACTCCTATGCTTTTATATACTACTAATATATTCATACCCTTTATATAAGGTGATAAAGAAGCAGTTGTTAGACCAATAAAAATTCGTTTTATATGATAGATTAATTTATCAATTTTATAAAATTCATTAATTTAACTATAACGTTATTTAAATTTAATTCATATATTGTAGTAGATTAGTAGAAGGGAGGTGTAAATATGGAAAGTTGTGTTTTGTTCGTTAATGGACAACCTCTTTTAGTGGTATCAGTTGCTGGAATCGAAATTGCTAGATTAGAACTTTCTCTTCAAGTAGCATTGACTTTAATAGCATTAGGAATTCCAATCTGTGCATAAAAGTTAGGCATTTATAAAAAGAGGGCTTAAGCCCTCTTTTTATTTTTACCTTTCCTTCACAACAAAAAAAGACGCCATTAAAATCACGGCATCACGTACAATAATTGCGATTTGTTTTATCATTACTTCACTAGCAACCCTAATTCATGTAGAATTTCTGAGAACGAATAGCCATATGCAAAACCTATAATACGAATCCCTGGGGTCCATCTATGTTCTAAATTTTCATTGTATGTTTTCTTATAATACTTTAATTCAGAATCTATATTATATTTGTCGTTAATAATTACTTCCTCACTATGAAATCCATCTATTTCAATCTGAACAGCTACGTACTCTGCTCCCTCAATTAAGGCTTTAATATAACACTTTTCTAATTCCTCTAATGTCATCCCCATTATTAACCCCCTATCATAATGGGCGTTTTGTTCGATAAAAAAGAACATCTGGATCAGTAAATACGAAGATATACAAAAGGTAATCTCATTGAGTATTCAATAGTTTATAAGCTGTTTGCTTGTCCCACAACATATTATATGATTTTTATATAAAAATAGTTCATCCCAAAAAGTAAAAATTACCATTTATTATTTTAAAAGATAGTTACAATCTTATTTTTTAAGCTAGTCTATCAATCGCTCCCTTGTGTTAAAAGAAGCAACTAATTATATTTATGAGTTTAAAAACAGTCACAAATTATCTATATCACACTCTAACCTTATTTTCCTAACCTCCTATACCATCACCTTCTAAAATTCCTTTCCACAATAAAAAAGCAGCTGTTACGCTACTTTACATTCATTTTACCCCCAAGAGAAATGATAAATATATTCTCCCGTTACATTTTGATTAATCCCAGTAATTCTAGCAAACCTCATTAAGTCTGCCCCTTGAAGAAAATACATCGCAAGCATTACTGGTACTTGCGACCACATAAATTGAAAAAACTCCTCAACTCTCTGGTTTGTTGAAACAATTAAATCATTTACAGGCCCTTGATTCCATACAGAAGTACTAACTGAACGAAACGGAAGATCTTTCCCATTAACTACTATTCGTGCCATACTTTGAGTTATGTCCACAACAATTCCCTCCATCATTACAAAAATCGGACCTGTGCATTTACTCCTTTTGTTATAAATATTCTTGACCTTCATAAATGTCTAAGGCAAACCTCTATTTTTGCGTCTATTCAACCGAATTTATTTCACACAATAAATAGGTAAATAAAAATTTAGTATTACTCTCCCTCAATTTCCATATCATTTAAATTATTTACAACCTTATTCAGCTTCACAATCAGATATGCAAAATTGTATATTTGATTATCTCAATATCACTTTATTTACTACGAATTAATAAAAAAACATTCAAAACAATTGATAAATCAGCGTTTATAATTTAATTCCTTATGTTGAATTCCAATATAATTATCCTCAACACTATATTCAAATAATTATATTGGAATTTCTTGTTGTATACACGTCTATCTTTTTCATGTATTATATACGAGAAGAGTAAGGTAAGAGTTACTCTTTGCCATTTTAGGAAAGGTCCTGTTGGAAACAACAGGACCTTTTTTCGTATTAGTAAAAGCAATCTTGATTTACTCATTCAATACATTCATCAATTCCCCAAATATATTTTCAACTATTTCTGCTTTAAACTCTCGGACCTGAAATTCTATACGTTCTCTTTTAAGTAATTGACTACTCGTACTATGCGTGCTTCTCTTTACATACCTAACTTTCCGTACAGCTTGTTTCCCTTTAAAGTATTTCACATAATACAAACAAAAGAGCCGTTCTTGTTCCGTCAACTCTTCATCATCTAGCATCTCGTTCACCGCCTTCAAAATGCAGGATTTCCCTTTCCACTATCGAATTAGTAATGTTCGGAAAGGGGGTGTAACATGGCGGAAATTAAGGTAGGACTTACACAATTTTTAGACTTTACACTGAAAAGTAGTGCAGCTAAAACAAATTTCGTAAAGAATCTTAAATCCCAACCTGAATATCACCCAGTTTTTGATTACTGGAAACAATTACGAGAAACTGTTATTAAATTTCATAAAAACAAACTAGCTTTTGACTGTTTTGAAACATTAGTACAAACTGTTGACCAGAAGAAAAAGCAAAACTACATTGATGTTATAAAGCAGTATAAAAAATTTATTAAAAACAAAGACGTCTCTTGGTTTGATCCAGGTAAATCACATTGGTTATCACATAATTTAATCGTCCGCTCATCACCTGAACTTGGTTTGCTCATTAATGATGAGCCACATCTTATTAAACTGTTTTTCAAAGGAAAAAAAGAGCGAATTGATAAATATAACATCAACTCAACATTAACATTATTAAACGAATCAACATTTTCGAATGAACATAACAATGTGAATTATACGGTCCTTAATATCCAAAAGAACAAAATGTATACGAATAACTCTATTAATAATGATCATGTAATAGCTCTTGAATCAGAAGCTCACCAGCTTTGTTATTTATGGAATAAGATATAAAGGGTTTAGGAATCTCTTTCTATGTCTTATTCATACGTAATTTGATCACATTTTTCACAAACTACATTCATTTCGTTTAATGGAAGCTCACCTTCTTGTTTCTCACAAACAATGCAGGGTGGGCATTTTAAAAAATTAATTTCTTTACCCATTTCAACATCCTAGTTACCCCCTTTGAAAGAATAATATAATACTGTCTTTCTATCACATCTACATTCCCCCTGACTTCTACCGCTAAATACTTCCTAACATGTTCTTACCATTCCTTTCTCGCTCCATATCATGTTTTTCTTTCACTCTATACAGTGCCGCAATTTCCCTTCTTGTTAGCCTTGCTTCTTTTACCTGCATTACTTTATTTAGGTGTAATTGTTGCTGGAACTCCGCTAACGCCACTTAATCTCTTCTCTCACAACACCTCATAAAAATATATGGGGAAAAGAACTTTATAGCAATGGCTATCATGAATACAATTTACCTTACTAATAAATAGTAGCCTTACAATTTCAGAAGTTTGACACAGCTCACGAAAAAGCTTATAAAGAAAAGTGAGGTTCCTAATATTCATTTCTAGATTTAAGATGCATATAAGACTAGGACATAAAAAGTAGAATCACACTGGATATCTACTCACATGTTATGCCAGGACTTCAAGAAACTGCGGTGGATCAATTTGCTAACGAATTATTCGAAAAGAAAGGCTCTCGTTATAAGCTTTCCTTTCACAGCAAATACACCAACTAAATAACCAAAAATATTGATAGTGAAAAAGGAGAAACTAACATGAAAGAAATCAAATCTGAACAGGAATTCAAAGACATCATCGCAAGCGAGGAGCCAGTAGTTGTTAAGTTCTTTACTACATGGTGCCCAGATTGCGTGCGTATGGACAACTTTATCGGCGATGTGATGGAAGAGTTCAATAAGTTTGAATGGTATTCTATTAATAAAGATGAGTTCCCAAGTATCGCTGAAGAGTATCAAGTAATGGGTATTCCAAGTTTACTTGTATATCAAAATGGCGAGAAGCTAGGCCACTTACATAGTGCTAATGCAAAAACTGAAGAGCAAGTTACTGAGTTTTTAGAAGCATACTAAGATGAAAACCCTCTGAAAAATATTTTCTAGAGGGTTTTTTATTTTTTCCAAATCAGCTGTCAGAAGTGTACATATTTAAACTCCCTTCTCCTACCCCTTATACATAGATCCAAATCGCGTTCATATCCTAACTTTGCACTTTACAACATATTTTTCCTTCACGAAACTTTGTTATCCACTTCTTAAAAAGCTATAAAACGTCAACAATGTTTGTATAGACCCACACGACTTTCGTTTGATACTCTATTTATAGAAAGAAATTCCTTGTAGAAAGGTGAGTGATTAAAATGGATACTCTTTCTCATAAAGAAGCTGATAAAGGTGCGATTGTCAGCATTTTGGCCTACATATTTTTATCCTCTATGAAAATCATCATCAGTTATATTACCCTCTCCAGCGCATTACGTGCTGACGGTTTAAATAACTTAACCGATATCGGTGCTTCTTTAGCGATATTAATTGGTCTAAAAATCTCTCGGAAACCTCGTGATCCAGATCATCCATATGGGCATTCGCGTGCAGAACAAATTGCATCACTTGTTGCTTCTTTTATTATGGCAACGGTCGGATTAGAAGTTGTTATTAGTGCCATTCAATCTTTTTTAAATCCGAAACAAGCAGCACCTAATGTACTTGCTGCATGGGTAGCTTTATTTTCTGCTGTCGTTATGTACTGTGTGTATTTGTATACGAAAAAGATTGCAGCACGAACAAGAAGTAAATCATTAGAAGCAGCTGCAAAGGATAATTTATCAGATGCCCTCGTAAGTATCGGTACAGTAGTAGGCATTGTCGGTTCACAGTTCCAAATGCCTATTTTAGATCCTATTGCCGCTTTAATTGTCGGTCTTATTATTTGTAAAACTGCATGGGAAATTTTCGTAGAAGCTTCTCATATGTTAACGGATGGAATCGATCCAGATAAGATGGAAGAGTATGCTGATGCGATTGAACATATTGGTGGCGTGGAAAACATCGTAGATATTAGAGCGCGTATGTACGGGAATCAAACGTACGTTGATATTACAATCGAGGTAGATGCTCGTATGGATGTTGGAGAAAGTCATTGTATCACTGACAACATCGAGGCTATGCTTCGGAAAAAGTTTGGCATTTATCATGCGCACATTCATGTTGAGCCAATGGAAAAAGAACCTATTATGACATAGGGTCTTTTTTAATGAACGTTTTATGAAATATTACGCATAAAACGAGCCAGCTACCGCCAGCTGCCCATCCTGCTAATATGTCAGATGGATAGTGAACGCCAAGATATATTCGGCTAACTGAAATAGATAATACAACAAAGCTCGCTATAAAAATAATCAACAATTTTTTATGCAATGTAATACGTTCTTCTGTAATCGTGACGTATGCAATAAATCCTAAAAAAGCAGTAGCATTCATCGTATGACCGCTCGGGAAACTATATCCAGTTGCAGTAACAAGCTGCGACACATCAGGTCTTGCTCGCTCGTACCATAGTTTAAGCATACTGTTTAAATAACGAGATCCATAATAATTAATTGTTAGAAGTAATGCACTAAGCAACTTTTTTCTAACGAGAAAATACATTACAAGAATAATGAGTAACGGAAAATATATTCTTTTGGAACCGATAAAAGACACCCAAGTAAAGTAGGCTGTCAAATAATCGTTTCGAAAACTTCGAATAAAATGCGCGACTATATTGTCAAATTTCTCAATACAAGCGGTATGATACGAAAGTGATAATACGACAAAACAAATGAGTAGCGTAAAACTTAACAAGTATAAATGTCGATATCGTTTCACATACATAACCTCACTATGCAAAAAAATGGAGCGGTTGTTTTAGTTTTCCTCTCCATTTCTTTTTTATGCATAGTTTATTAAAAAATATAATTGTTAATTGTTTCTTTCATCATTGGAATATCTTCATTCGTTACTGTAAAGCGCATCACTTTCTCATCAAGATCAAGTGCTTCTGCAAATAAACCTGCTAATCCACGAGATTTTCTGTCTACTTCCATAATAATCTCTAGGCGATCGTAAGCACTTGGTAAAATTAATAATTCTAGTTCATCTAATTTCCCATAATACTGTCCGGAAACAGGAACAAACTCAAATTCTTGTGCAAATGGAACTTGCTTACGTAATCGATACGGTAATTCTTCACATTCTATATGACGCGCTTTAAAACCTAATTGATTCACACTTTCTAACACACTATTTAATAGTGCATTTGGCAACACTTGAATGTAATCACGATCACTTGGATCTATACTACGTTTAATATCAAGGCCTGTGTGAACCCAAACTGTTTTCATTCCAAGAGTAAGCGGTGTTTCAAGCGGCATTTTAAATGAAAATGGAATTTCTCTTTTTTCATTCGGCTCAACAGAAAAAGGTTCTGTTAAACGAACTCGCTCTAAATCATATGTTGTTGTTACTTTTTTATCATCTACTTCTCGTACATACGATGTTGATAGCGTTAAGTAAATGCTTTCAATTTGTTGGCTAACGGAACCTCCAGTTATATGAACCTTTCCGTATATCTCTTCACCAACAATATACTCATCTTTTTCAAGAACTGTATCTACTTTTGCATTACCGATACCAACGCTTGCTAAAAACTTTTGAAACATGGATCCTCCATCCTTTCTAAAGCAAAAGCTACATCTTTTTTTAAATCTCGTACATTCTCATAGTACGGCGTTTTTATTTGTAACATACGCATCAGCATTTCACGGTTGTAATTTTCCAAAGTTAATTCGTCATACCATGGTTTTTCATATTTTTCATTAGATTCATAGCCTGCATATAATACAAATAATGAGAAATGACCAAGCGCATAAAAATCGCTACGAAAGTGAACTTCTCGCATCAAAGCTTGTTCACCTTCATACGTTGTAGCTCGTTCATCACCCTCACCTTTCAATTTCGCCAACCCAAAATCAATAATACTAATTTGGTTTTCTTTCATTAATATGTTTGGAATGCGTAAATCTCGGTGAATAATACCTTTACTATGAAACACTGATACAATTTCTAATATTTTATATAAAATTTTTAAAACTTCACGTTCTGTATATACATGTCCATCTAAGAAAATATAATCTTCAAAATTTTTACCAGGCATATATTCCATCACAAAAAAGCTTTTTTTCTCCCATACGAAATGATCATATAAACTAGGAATTGCATGATGATTTAATGTTTGTAAAATCATTTTCTCTTGTTCAAATGATTTTCTACCAGACTCATATCTTTGTTTACTTTGTCTTAATTGTTTTAAGACTTTATATCTATTTATTTGTAAATCATTAACGACATATGTAACCCCATAACTACCCATTCCAATTACTGATTCAATTTTATAACGTTCTACAACAATTGTATTTTTTCGCAGTGGTCTATCAAATAAAGCTAGTATACGACGCCATTTCATCAACTACTTGAAAAGAAGCTACGGCTTTTACGTTTTCTTTTATAATGATGATGCCCATAACCAGATGAACGTCGTTTATAATCGCTACTTGAATAAGAGCGACCTCTATGGCGATAATCACTACTAGAATACGAACGATATTTTTTCTTTCCTAATAAAGAATCAATAATTTTTTTGAACATCCCTTCACCTCTTGAGTAAAATTTTCTTTTAATTATACCAAGTATTGCTGGCTACATTTGTGACAAGTTTGTAAAGAGTAAAAAACGACGAGTTAAGCCCGTCGTTACTTTCACTCATCCTCTTCATCAAACACTTCATCAATCATACATTTCTCTAATAAATACTCGAATGTAATATCTGCGAGATCTTCAATTTCTTCTCGTTTTGGGACGTATCCTCTTTCAATTAGTTGCTCATAAAAAAACTCCGCAATCTCTTCCGTATCAATTACGACTTCAATTTCCTTCATGAGCATCACTCCTTTATTTCTGTTTTATGAAAAAATCTCAAAAATATGTATATGAGATTAGAAAAATAGTTTTTCTTTTTTATAGGTCATATCCTTTGGACAAGGTGCATACGATGGTAGTACAAGCTATCAAAAAGGGGGATATAATTATGGAATATCAATACGAGGTAAAGCAAGAAGTAGGACAAACAAAAGAAGAGTTCATGCATGAAGATCAATGGGCAGACTCTCTTATTAAATGGCTTTTTATTTTTTTAATAATTGTAGGCATACCTTATACTGCATATGTTGTTGTTCAATTCATTCTCTCTTTCTAGTTAACTATTTTTTCTCTGTCAATTTAACTAAATAATTATGAACAACATCCATAACAATTTTGTATTCTTCATCTTTAAATGTATCAAATAACAATTGATAATCGTTATAAATATCAAGTAATCCATCAATGATTTCTTGACGATTTGTCTTAACACTCACTTTTTTCGAGTTGTTAATTGACTTTAATTTTCCTAAATCTAATTTATTCATACCTGCTTTATCTTGTTTCATTTTCTTCAAAATTGCATTTGCCGTTTGAGCATTGGCAAGTAACGTTAAATCTGACTCATCCGCTTCTAACCATTCACCATCCGTAATTCGTGACAGTTCATATATTGTATCTTCCCATGCGTCATTTTTATATCTCCATACTTCTGTACGAAAACCAACAATTCGAAACACATCTTTATCGTATCCTGTTACTTGCACGAGATCACCAAATGTGAAATTATAGTTTAATTCAATCCACTCAGTTTCACCTTTTTTCATATCTTGCTCTGTAACGTGCTGCAATGTTTGCTCTACGTAAAATCCATCGTGATTATTGACTTCGTATACGTAAACTCCATCTAAAACCTTCATATTTGTGATTTTACCAACGGTTCCATATAGCGTAATCACGACTATGTCCCCTACGTTATATTTAGGTTGCTTTTTCCTTGCCATCTATATCTCTCCTTTTTTTGACGTCGTGATTTTGATAACAGTATATGCAACCTACTTAAAAACGCTTATCACAGAAGCGTATATTCATAAATTTTTTCAATAAAAAATATCATCATATGAAAATTTATTTACAACGTAAAAAAAGCTAGCAAATAGACTAGCTTCATGTCGAAAAAAGTTCATATAGTTTTTATCTATCTTGTATGTATAAATCCCACGCTTCATCAAATATAGACATACTTTCTAGCATTCCACTTAGCTCTAAGTATGAACTAATTTCATCGTAATCTTCAGATTGCTTCGGAAAACTTAAATCATCATACATTGCCTCTGCTAAATTCGATATTTCATTACTAAATAAAGCTGCACGATGCTTCATCATATAGTGGTAAAATGTCTTTTTCAAAAATATTCCCTACCTTTCTAGCTTGGGTACATTATACAAGGCAAAAAAGAAAAAAACCAGCATAAAAGCTGGTTAAAAGTCGAAATAATTTCTTTTTAATAGACGTGGTCTTCCCATTAATTCTTCATATGTTAGTTGTTTTGGTAAGTCTTTCGTATAAATTAGAAACAATTGATCTTCTATTTCTTTCACTGTTTGATCTGATTGATAGTCCATACCACATGAGGAACAAGAAATGCATGGTGTCTCTTGAATTTCAATGGCTTTCGTACCATCTGGTAATTCCCAATATACAGTATTTAAGCTTTCTTTTGCTTCTGTACTGTCACACCACATACAATTCATACTGCATCACCCTCAGTTTTTTTGTCGTTTTCTTCTAATTTAGCCATTTGTGCTTGATATTTTTTATCTTTCAATTGGTCGCGCTTATCACGTTTATCTTTTAATGTTGCATGCGTTTCATTATCCTCATAGTCTTTACGACGGTTCATACGCTGTAAATCGTCTGGAACAAGATTAAATTTCTTATCACTCATAAGGCCTGCGATACCAACATCTGAACGTTTTTCTTCGTAGTTTGGATAAATTTCTTTAAAGTACCCTTCTGCTCTTCCTGGAATGTAGCTTTCTGGCTCTGGATACGTTGTAATAACACCTTCAAAGTTACGAAGTACAACTTTATCTGCACTTTGCGAGATTAAATAGTTTGGTTGAAGCGCAATTTTACCGCCTCCTCCTGGTGCATCAACAACGAATGTTGGTACTGCATAACCAGACGTATGTCCGCGTAAACCTTCAATAATTTCAAGACCTTTAGAAACTGGTGCACGGAAATGACCAATACCTTCAGATAAGTCACATTGATAAATATAATATGGACGTACACGGATTTTTACTAAGTCATGCATTAGTTTTTTCATAATTGGAACACTGTCATTAATACCAGCTAAAATTACTGCTTGGTTTCCGACTGGAACACCAGCATTCGCTAACATTTCACATGCTTTTTTCGATTCTTCAGTAATTTCAATAGATGTATTGAAATGTGTATTTAACCATACTGGATGATATTTTTTAATAATGTTACATAAGTTTTCTGTAATACGCTGCGGGAATACTACCGGCGCTCTCGTTCCGATACGAATAATCTCAACATGCGGAATCTCTCGTAAATTTTTTAATACATATTCTAAAATTTTATCGTTAATAAGAAGACCATCACCACCAGAGATTAATACATCTCGTACTTGTGGTGTTTCACGAATGTAAGCAATTGCATCATCTAATTGTTTCTTCGGCACACCCATTCCAATTTGTCCACTAAAACGACGGCGTGTACAGTAACGACAATACATAGAACATTGATTCGTTACTAAGAATAGTACGCGGTCAGGATAACGATGTGTTAACCCTGGAACTGGTGAATCTTCATCTTCATGAAGCGGATCTTCTAAATCATATTTTGTTTTATATAACTCTTCCGAGATCGGTACAGATTGCATCCGAATCGGACAGCGTGGGTCATCAGGATTCATTAACCAAGCATAGTACGGTGTAATATTTAACGGGATCGTTTTCGTTGAAATTTTAACGCCCTCTTCTTCATCAGGTGTTAAGTTAATCACTTTCTTTAAGTCATCTAACGTTTTGATCGTATTCGTTAATTGCCAAACCCAATCATTCCATTGCTCTTCAGTAACATCTTTCCATAATTCGATATCCTTCCAGTGACGATTTGGTTTGTATACATCATGTAACATTGCTATTCCCCCTTTTTATACGCTCATCCTTTATATAAGCAATAGTTATGCCAACTTTACTTTATTGATAAGTAAACGTACGGATAACCCTATTATATAAGCGAAAAAAATATTTTTAAGCACTGTATGAAATCCATACATACTATCATATTCATTACTTTTTATATATGTAAACGCTCTTTTATTGGTGCAAACACACAAAAACCGCCAATTATTCGGCGGTTTTGTCGTACTTACTCAGTTTATATTGAAGCGTCTGACGAGGGATACCTAACATTTTTGCAGCCTGTAATATATTCCCTTCTGTTTCAATTAACGCTTGATCTATTAATTTTTTTTCCGTTTGATGAAGTGCTTCTCTAAGAGGCAATATGCCCTTCTTCTTTGGAAAACTCTCTTTCCGAAATGTACGCGGTAAACAATTGGCTGTTAATGTATTCCCTTCTGCAATAATGACAGCATGTTCAATCGTATGTTTTAACTCTCGAACATTTCCAGGCCATTGGTAAGCTTGTAATCTTTCTTTCGCTTCCTTATCCATTTGAAGTACACCTTTTTTATAACTTTTATTATATTCTTTCAAAAAATAAGACGCTAACAATAATACATCCTCCGTTCTTTCACGGAGCGGCGGAATATATAATGAAAAGACATTTAATCGATAGTATAAATCAGTGCGAATTTTATTCTCTTTTAAACATATTTCTGGTGGCTGATTCATTGCGGTAATAACGCGAACATCTACTTTTCTCGTCTTATTATCACCAATACGCCGAATAACACCATCTTCTAATACACGTAGCATTTTCGCTTGTAAATCGAGTGGCATTGAATTCAGTTCATCTAAAAACAATGTCCCTCCATCTACAAGTTCAAATAATCCCGCTCGTTCAATTGCCCCCGTATAACTACCTTTCGTCGTTCCAAACAATAAACTTTCTAATAGAGACTCTGGCAAAGCTGCACAGTTTTGTGCAATAAACGGCTTGTTCTTCCGCTTAGAGGCTTCATGAATCGCTTGTACAAATAATTCTTTCCCTGTTCCTGTTTCCCCATATATTAAAACATTCGCATCAGTTGGGGCTACTTTTTGTGCTAATTCTTTCGTCTGTTTAAACCGAGCATCATTCGTCACGATCGTCTCAAATGCAACATCCTTTTTGACCGCTTTTTTTCTAGATGACCGCTTTATTTTCGACTGCAAATCGACTATTGTATCGGTAAGTTTTTGTACTGTGGAATAATCTTTTGCAATTTCAACAGCTCCAGCAATATTTCCATCTATGAAAATAGGTAACGTCGTATTTACTGTACAAATGTCTTCCCCATTTAAGTTTTGATAGTGCTGCACTTGATGAACGATTGGCTTTTTTGTATCTAATACTTTCATCAACGTACTTGTTTCCCTAGATAAAGAAGGAAACGCTTCTAACAAATGTTTACCTAACACTTTTTCAATTTTTGATCCATCGTGTTTTGCAGCTACAGTATTATAGAAAATTGTAATACCATTTTCATCTACTGCGTGTATAGCCTCATCAATACTGCCCAAAATCGCCTCAATGACTTCTTGTGTCGAAACTGCTAGCAATGTCATCCCCCCTCTTGCCGAAAATCCAGCAAATACTATGCCGAATTTCCGGCATACCTATGTGCGATTATAAGCATGACGATTCCGTTCTATTTTTATAACGTACTATTTAGACAAATCTTTTACCCATATATTCATATCTTCTAGCTTATCAAAAATGTAGCAATTGTTCGCCAATCTTCCTGTATACGTATAGCCTAACTGATGAAAGGCTGCATTCATTCCGAAAGAAAGCGATCGAGCAATTGTATAAGAACAGAAAATCGATTTTTCTTGAAGTTCTTCTTCTAACTTAATTAATAAACTTTTCATAAACCCATGTTTACGATATTCGGGTAAGGTCGCACAATTCGTTAATTCTGCATTTCCTTCTTTTATATTCATTTCTGCAGACGCTGTACTAATTATTTTCCCCTCGAATTCATACACATAGTAAATTGTATCGTCTTCTTTCATCGTTTGTTTTACATAACTCGCTTCGTTTAAAGGAGTCGGATACACTTCAAATACTTCTCCAAAGACAGCTGCTAATTCTTCTGCGTCCTCTTCTGTCGCTTTTCTTAATAGGAATTTTTCCGGAACTATTTTTTCCTTTACTTCTTTTGCTTTTACACCGCTTAAAATGGTATCTTCCTCAGCCCAATGAATACTATTTCGTCTTTCATCATTATTAAATTTCACGAAGAAGTATGCATCGTGACCTTGAAAATAATGTGGTATTGTTGCTTCTAATAAAAAACCGAAAGAGAGCCATGTTGAAACATGCTCTCCCTTTCCTTTAACAATACATTTAGTGAAAGAATGTTTCTCTGCTAATTCGTCAATTGTTTGGATGATTCTCTCAATATTTCCTGTGTAGTGGTCTACTCGAATACGTTTATTAAAATAGTCCAAAACGCCTTCTACTGTATAGCCATTCGTCTGTTCTCTAAAAGATTCATAGTATTTCATTTTTTCACCTCACACCAATCTAGTAATGTACATGCAATAATTTTTGCGGCAGCTATCATTTTATCAACTTCTATATATTCGTTTGGATAATGCGCTACTTTCGTTTCTCCTGGGCCAAATACTATCGTTGGTACACCTGCGATTTGTGTAAATAAACCTCCATCAGTCCCCCACGGTGATGCTTCAATAATCGGTTTGTTCCCTTCGATTTCAACAAAGTTATGTTCAAGCGTTGTAATTAACTCATGATTTTCTTCTAGTTCACCTGGAACCCATCTTGCTCCAAACCATTCCACTTCTACAGGATTTTCAACAAACCAATTGTCCACATCATTTAATTCAGCGATCCAATTCTCGAACTCTTCTTTTGCTGCCTCTATAGTCTCATTCGGCGCAATACCGCATCTTCCTTCTAAAATTAACGAATCAGGAACAGAACTTGGCCAACTACCGCCTTCAATTTTCCCAATATTAATTGGAATTGGGATCGGGATTCCTTTAAATAATGGATCTGTAATTCGGTCATTTCTCTTCTCTTCTAACTTTCTCAAATGATCTATAACAAACATACTTTTTTCAATTGCACTTACTCCTTCATAACGCGTCCCACCGTGTGCTGCTTTCCCTTTCACATGTAGACGAAACCACATGGATCCTTGTTGTTTCGGGAAAAACTTCATATTTGTTGGCTCCGGAATAATAACACCATCTGCTTTATATCCTCGTAATATAGTTGCTAATGTTCCTGCTCCGCCGCTTTCTTCTTCTATTACACTTTGAAAATAAATATCTCCTTTTAATTCAATACGAGATTCAATAATTGCTTCCATCGCAAGCATTAATGCGACATTTCCGCCCTTCATATCTGTCGTTCCACGACCATATATACGATTTCCTATTTTCTCACCACTATAAGGATGATAGTCCCACTGATTCACATCTCCTTCTGGTACGACATCAATATGCCCATTTAATATCATAGATTTCCCGTCGCCGCTTCCTTTAAGAGTTGCCACAATGTTCGGGCTATCTGCAAAACTTGTACGCGGTGATACAAAATAAGGATGATCTTTCATTTTTGAAAATGAAGGCTCCCATATATCAAGATCTAAACCTAGCTCACGTAATTTTTCAATTACAATTGCCTGCGCACCACTTTCATCACCAGATACGCTCTTTTCTTGAATTAATCGTTTTAAAAATTTTACGCTTTCTTCTTCATGACTCTCAATATAATCACAAACTTGTTTTTTTAATTGCTCCATATATTATATCTCCCCTCATTCAATTACTAGTAAGTTAGAGCCAATTTTAAAATCCGCTTCTGTATGTTTTTTTATATCTTCCACTGTGTATGGGCTCATCAATTCTTGTAAAATAAGTCCATCCTGCGTTACTTCCATTACTGCCATATCCGTAATAATTAAATCTACGCATTTTTTTGAAGTTAATGGTAATGTACACTCCGAAACAATTTTTGCATTTCCGTATTTATCGACATGATTCATCACAACAACGACCTGCTTCGCTTTTTGAGCTAAATCCATTGCTCCTCCAATACCTGGAACACGTTTTCCTGGAACAATCCAGTTTGCTAAATCACCATTCTCGCTTACTTGTAATGAACCAAGAATCGTTATATCTAGTAAACCTTTTCGAATCATCCCAAACGCTGTGCAACTATCAAAATAACTTGCTCCTGTAATAAGAGAAGTTGGCAAACCTGCTGCGTTACATAAATTTTCGTCTTCATTTCCTTTGCTTGGCGTAGGTCCCATACCTACAATTCCATTTTCCGCATGAAACATAACGTTTATATCGTCAGGCAAATGATTCGGTACAAGCGATGGTATACCAATTCCTAAATTTACAATCATACCATTTTGTATTTCTTTCGCTGCACGTCTAGCAATCTTATCTCTCACTTCTACGCCCATACCCATTTCCAATTCACTCCTTCCGACGGTACGATATAATTTACAAATACTCCTGGGACAACAATTTCTTCTGGATCTAAACTTCCCAGTGGAACGATTTCTTCTGCTTCTACAATCGTTATATCCCCGGCCATAGCAACGTGAGGGTTCATGTTACGAGCACTCTTATCAAACACAAGGTTACCGAACGGATCTGCCTTTTTCGCGTATACAATCGCAACCTCAGCAGTTAATGCTGTTTCAACTAAATATGTTTTACCATTCATTTCAACAGTACGTTTTCCCTCTTCTACAATCGTATCAACACCTACATCAACTAATACGCCACCAAGTCCTACACCACCAGCGCGAATACGCTCTGCTAATGTTCCTTGAGGAGAAAACTCAATTTGTAACCTTCCTTCGTTTAGCTGTCTTCCTGCATTTGGATTTGAACCAATATGAGAAGTAATTAATGATTTTACTCTTTCATTCGTAACGAGACGACCGATTCCTACATCAGGAAATCCCGTATCATTTCCAATTAAATTTAAATTTGTAACTCCTTTTTCTAAAATGGCCTGTATTAAAGATGGAGGGGATCCAATCCCCCCAAATCCCCCAAACATTAATGTCATATCATCGTGAAACAAAGAAATTACTTCCTCTATCTCTTTTAATTTACTGAATGTATTCGTAATAGTTGTCATGCGATACTATGCCCTCCTTTTTGCATCATTTCCTCCACACTTTTTGCAAAAATTGAAAGTAATTCATCTAACTCGGAATATGTAGTTGTCATTGGCGGTGCTACAAGCAGTGCGCTATCTTCTTTTCCTGCTTGCCCTGAAACAGCTTGGTATAAAAGAAGACCATTTTTAGCTGCAACCGAAATAAGTTCCGACGCTTTTGTAAACGGTTGCAATTCTACTCCAATCAGCAATCCTTTTCCACGCACATCAGCAATGATTGTCGATTGTTGCTGAACTTTCTGTAATCCTTTTATTAAATACTCTCCCTTTTCCGCTGTTTTTTCAGGTAGATTATGTTTCTCCATATATTCAATAACAGCTAGAGCTGTTGCTGCAGATAATGGATTTGCACTTAACGTATGCCCACTCATAACAGAACGCGATCCTCGTAAAATCGGCTCCATAACACGGTCGCTTACAACCGTCGCTGCCATCGGTGTGTATCCAGCTCCTAAACCTTTACCAAGGGTCATAATATCCGGTTCTACACCCCAATGCTCCATCGCAAACCATGCACCAGTACGCCCAAGCCCAGTCATCACTTCATCAGCAATAAATAAAATATCGTAATGACTACAAATGTCTTTAATAACTTTATAATATTCTTTCGGCGGAACGACTGCACCTCCAGCTGCTCCAATAATCGGTTCAGCAATAAAAGCCGCAATATGTTCTGCTCCAATCCTTTCAATTGATCTTTCTAGTTCAGTCGCACAAGCAAGCTGACAAGTTGGATATACCTTTTGTACCGGACATCTAAAACAATATGGAGCTGGAATAGTTGGATAATCTTCTAAAATTGACACGAAACGTTGTCTACGCAGTGGATGCCCAGACATTGATAAGGCTCCCATCGTAATACCGTGATAACTCATCCATCGTGACAATATTTTATGTTTCCCTTGAATACCTCGCTCTTGAAAATGCTGAATTGCAATTTTCATAGCTGTTTCATTTGCTTCCGTACCACTATTTACAAAAAAGCTCCAGTTCAAATCTCCTACACTTAAATCGCTTAGTTTCTTAGCTAATTTTTCAGCTGGTTCACTCGTAAACTGTGATCTATAAACGAAAGCAATCTCCTCAGCTTGCTTTTTGATAACGTCCGCAATCTCCTTTACGCCATGCCCAATACCTGCCGTAATTGCTCCTGACGAGCCATCAAAATATTTATTTCCGTTTTGATCATACAAATAGACACCTTTTCCATGTGAAATCATTGGATACGGCTGACCAACAAGTGGTTTAATTAAGTAATCGCGCATAGCGCTCCCCCATTTCTCCAATTTGTATATATATATGAAGAAAATTGACGTTTCTTTCATAAAAAAGAACCCTCTGCGAAAGCAGTGAATTTATCAAAAAACTATTATAAAATATACAAATGAGTGCTAAATACCAATTTTAAAAACAGAAAATTCAGAACTTAATTCGAAGACCAACCCTTATCTATACGCTCAAATAACCCTCCCTTATATAAAATTAATGCTTCACTAAATGTTTTTCTAACATAATGTCAGCTTCCCTCAAATGCCGACATTGTGTAAACTTCGACGAAACTCCCTTTAAACTCCTTCCTGTTCTCCTACTTTATATTGCATATTTTTAAACAAAACTCGACAATTAATCCTACTAAATGCATAGCAATTATTTTAAAGAAATCAATATTTCACATACAACTCCATCCGTTTTATACAATAAAAAAAGAACCGATTAACCACATTAATCAGTTCGGCACGACGCTCTTTTATCAGTTAATACCGTCACTTGCTAACATAAATAGAAACAATAGTATTACAAAATCACAATTCATCCTACAGTATAAAGCACAAAACCGTCCATAACTCCATTCGCAATTCCTTGCGGGATATCCCCATCCCAACGTTTCATTCCTTTCCTTAATTTCAAACTACCTTTCCTTTATAATTTATGTAGGACAATTATTACTTTGTATGTGTATTTGCCCATAATTAAAAAAATCCCTAGTTTCCTAAGCGTTTTAGGACATGGTTTCGACATGTCACGTGTTATGCTCTCAAATTTTTCATTTCGAAATACACACTTCCTCAGCCAATATGGATGATATATTTTTGTATCCTCTAGAAAATTATAACTCTCGTTCACCTAAACTTAACTTATCCTTAAAAAATACTTATTATTAATTTTCAACCTTTCTCCTTTAAAAAACAATTTTTTCGCATAACCTCATTCTTGCTAAGCATATAGTTTTAATGATGACAAAGGAGGAATGTTCATGTCTCAATCTGAAATCGAAAAATATGGACAAGAAGCTGCACGTTACGAACAGCTCGCTCGTTACTATCAATTTCATAATCCAAAAAAATATGCAGAACTATATATGAAATATTATGATGCGCTTACGAATCTTGTACAGGCATACGAAAAAAGAAATTCACAAGAAGCTGCTTTACCATCGCACATAAGATTTTTTCACTCTGCTTCAAATACACCTGCCGTTGACATTTTAGTAAACGGGCAAAAGGTTATTAAAAATATTTCATTTAAACAATTTAGTCCTTATTTAACATTAGTACAAGGTAAGTACCGAATAGATATCGTTCCTGTTGGAAATGAAACGCCCATCTTTTCAGCTTTAGTACCAATAATGGGAAATCACACTTATACTTTTGCCGCAATAAATAGTGATAATCATCTACAATTACAACCTATGCTTGATAATACTCATTTACCAGCAGGCCAGGCAAAAATACGCTTTGCGCACTTTTCTCCCGATACCCCTGTTGTAAATGTAAGTTTAAAAGGTGGCGATCATTTATTTGAAAATGTACTCTTTAAACAAATAACAGATTTTTTAGAAGTTAGCCCTGGTACAGCGGATATTGAAGTTTCACTCGCAGATAATCAAAATGTCTTGCTAACTATACCGGATTTCAAAGTCGAACCAAACATTATTTATACAATTTCAATTTTAGGTTATTCATCGAAAGACCCTAAATTAGAAGCCGTTATACTTACGAATTAAAACAGTCTACACCATTTATTTGGTGTAGACTGTTTATTTTTGAAATGCAATTTGAAATTCTGTCCAATCGTTATCTGAACGACACATGATGGACCCATTATGTTTTTCTACAATTTGTTTACATACAAATAACCCAATACCAGTTCCTAACTTTTTAGTAGTTACAAATGGTTCAAAAATCGTTTCTACATTTTCAGCTGGAATCATTGGCCCGTTATTTTTTATTACGATTCGAATCGATTGATCTTCTTCAAATACATCAATGATAATTTTTCGTTCTTCCTTCATGGATTCAAGAGCGTCAATTGAGTTCATTAATATATTTAAAAATACTTGTCTCACTTCACTCCGATAACCAGTAAGCGGAATTGGATATGGCAAATTCTTTTCAATCGAAACATTTGCATTAACCAAACTTGGATATAAGAACTGTATTATGTCTTGAAACAAGTCATTTAGCCAAAATCGTTCAGATTCAGTCCACATTTCTTTTTTCGATACGAGCAAAAATTGCGAAATACGAAAATTCAATTGGTCTAATTCATGAGAAATAATATCTAAATACGATAAACTAGGATGGTCTGCCTTTAATAATTTGACAAACCCCATAATGGAAGTAAGCGGATTACGAAATTCATGTACAAAACTAGCTGACATTTGCCCTAAAATCGTCAGCCTTTCTTTATGTGTTTCGTTAATATATTGCTGTTTTTCCTCTAAATTTCTTGTTATAATTTCCGAGTATTTTAAAACAGTGTAATAAATTAATTTGTCAAAACAAGTATGTATTTGGGCCATTATTGGTTTCAATTCACGTGCACTAACATCTAATTCACACATCGCTTCGAAAAGTTCATTTCTTCCTACATTTGCATTATAAACAAAATCACCTATATTCGCATCTGCTCCTGCACGTTCAATAGCAATTTTCTCGCATAATGGCTGAAGATAATTTATATCTTTTTCTTCCATAGTAAGTTCAATAATAAACTCTAATAAATCCTCTCCATTTTGAACTGCTTCTAGTCTAAATGGATCTTTATCGGAAATTATCATTTTGTTTTTCCAGTTCTCAACGAATTGGTGCCTGTTGTTTTTCAAGTGCGAACAAAATACTTCTTTAATATCCTTATCGATTGGAAAAACCTCCATTCCTCCATTTCCATGCGACGAACACCCTTTATATTTTGAATATTAACACAAAAAACATGATTCGTTAATAGATTATTGTCACATTTTGTTAATATGTGTTGATAAAATTTTTATAACTTTATTAATTGTTTAGATTGTTACATTCCATTTTCCTTCCTTTCATTCAAATTTTTTATATTCGATGCGACTTTTTTTGCATCCTGCTTCATTCTTTCGTACAATAGAAAAGGAAAGGTGTGAAAAATATGGTAAATAAAAATGTGGAAGATTATCTCCAAGAAGGCATTTACGGCCAAAAGCAAAACAAACCAGAAGAACGTAATATGTATTTAACTACATTACGTGAGCGTGTAGAAATCGCTTTAACTATCGGTCAAGTAATGCAAAGTAATGTATATTCTGAAGTAGCTAGTAGCATGCGCTCTTCTCACTCATTACAAATATTCCTAAATGGTGGCATTGCTTACCCACATTTATCTAAATACATTAAATTGGCAAATGAAAAAAATATTCCTTTTACAATTGTTCAAAATAAAGGCATAGAAACACCAATCGGCTTAGTATTATCTCATAGCACTGCTGTTGACAAAGAACAAATTTATGTAGAAGATGCTATTTACAAACAAGAAATGAAGTAAATGGTACACTTGATTAAATGAAATCGTCCTGAAAAACGTAAAGCAAACAATAAAAAACGAGTATGGAATCGTAAACATTTCCTACTCGTTTTTTATTGCGCTATTTAAATTCTATATACTTTATTTTTTAATACATACTAATTTCATTTCTGTCATTTCTTCTATTGCATATTTAATTCCTTCACGCCCTGTGCCACTTTCTTTCACACCACCGTAAGGCATATGATCTACTCTGAACGTTGGAATATCATTTATTATGACACCACCAACTTCTAATTCATCAATTGCACGCATTGCTTTAAACAAATTATTTGTAAATACGCCTGCTTGTAGACCGTAACGTGAATGATTTACTTGCTCTATAGCCTCATCAAATTCTTTAAATGTATTTACGGTCATAAGTGGACCGAATACTTCTTGGCACTGTACAGATACATGCTCTGGAACATTCGTTAATACAGTAGGTTCAAAAATCCTTTCATCACGTTTGTTACCACCATATAAAACGTTCGCTCCTTCTTTAACTGCTTCTTGCACCCAGTTATCGATACGGTCGACATCTTTTTTCGAAATTAAAGCTGATACATCCGTTTCCTCAATCAGCGGATCACCAACAACAACTGTTTCCATCGCTTTCTGTAACTTAGATAAAAATTCATCCATTCTCTCCTCATGTACAAAAACACGTTGCACCGAAATACAAACTTGTCCATTATTAACAAATGCTCCCCATTTTACACGTTCAATTAATTCATCTGTTAATTCTACATCTTTATCAATAATAACTGCCGCATTTGATCCTAGCTCTAACGTAACTCGCTTTAACCCAGCCTTTGCCTTAATTCCAATTCCAACTTTCGGACTTCCTGTAAAAGTAATGGAAGCAACATCATCATTTGTAACTATTGCCTCACCAACAGTTGAACCAGGACCAGAAACAATATTTAAAGCCCCTTTTGGCAATCCTGCTTCTTCAAATAGTTCAACTAATGCATAAGATGATAGAGGCGTTTGATCAGCTGGTTTTAATACAACTGTATTTCCAGCAGCAATTGCGGGGCCCACTTTATGTGCCACTAAATTTAATGGAAAATTAAATGGTGTAATCGCCCCTATAACCCCAATCGGTTTACGTATTGTGTATGCAATGCGCCCATCTGCACCAGGTGCTGCATCAAGCGGTAGTGTTTCACCGTATATACGCTTCGCTTCTTCAGCTGCAAATTTGTATGTCTGAACAGTACGATCTACTTCTCCCCTTGCAGCACGTATTGGTTTTGCAGCCTCTTTTGCAATAATTTCTGCAAATTCTTCTCTTCTTTCATCCATTTTTTGTGCGACTTTCTCTAAAATAGTCGCTCGATCATATGCAGATAATGTATTCATTTCTTTCATTGCATTTTTTGCGGCAGTAACAGCCTCTTTTACATCTTCTTCCGTTCCTTGCGCAATTTCCGCTAATGTTTCTTCAGAGTATGGTGCGTATAATGGTTTATACGTGTTTACAGACTTCCAATCTCCATTTATATATAAATGCTTTTTCATAATTCTTCCCCTTTCAAATATATGTATACAACAATACTTCACCTAGTGAAAGGTCTGACTTGTTCCATTGTAACATAGCCCTTATTCTGCCAAAAACATTATGCTCAAAAAAAACTCTGCCATCTAGCAGAGTCTACGAACTAATTTGTTCTTGTAATGAAATTTGTTTTTCATCTTCTAAAATAACAATTGATTCTACAGTTTTTGTAACTTCTAGTCTCTTTATATAGTGTCCATCTAATTCTTTCACGCAAAACTTATAATTTTCGATTTCAATGAAATCCTCTTCGGCAATTTCTATATTTTTCGTTAAAATCCATCCACCTATTGTATCAACACCATTATCATCAATCGTTAAACCTAATAACGTATTTACTTCACTAACAAGTACTTTTCCCTCTAGTATCGTTTTCGTTTCACTAACTTGTTGGATTTCTGGCTGTTCATCTGTATCAAACTCATCTTGAATATCTCCAACTATTTCTTCTAAAATGTCTTCAACAGTAACAAGTCCAGACGTACCACCATATTCATCTATCAATATAGCAATATGTGTTCTTTCTTTTTGCATTTTTAAAAATAAGTCGTGTATTGGGATAGAGTCGATAACTAAAATAATCGGCCTAATATATTGCTCTACTTTCTTATTACTAACCGCATTATGCTGCACAAAATCTGTGAAAATATCTTTAAAGTTTACAAATCCTATTACGTGATCTTTGTCACCATCAACAACTGGATATCTCGTATATTTTTCCTGAGACATTTTTTGCAACGCTTCTTCAGCAGGCATTTCTTTACTTATGATATGCATCTCAGTTCGGGGTACCATTATTTCTTTTGCTATACGATCATCAAATTCAAAGATTTTATTTACATATTTATATTCAGACTGATTAATCTCTCCGTTTTTGTAACTTTCTGAAACTAACAACCGTAATTCTTCTTCTGAATGAACTTCATCGTGCCCTTTCGGTGGTTTCAGCCCTAGCAACTTCGTAATAATTCGAGCTGATCCATTTAAGACCCAAATAAATGGAAACGCTATACGATAAAAGAAAATTAACGGTTTAGCAACAAATAAACTCACCTGTTCAGCTTTTTGAATCGCAAATGTTTTTGGGGCCAATTCCCCTATTACAACATGTAAAAATGTAATAAACAAAAACACTAAAATTACAGCAAAAATATCTGCTAGTTGAGTAGAAATGTTCAAATTCACAAAAAATGTGTCAAACATTTGCTTTAACGCAGGTTTACCGAACCACCCAATTCCCAGTGCTGTAACTGTTATTCCTAGCTGACAAGCAGATAAATATTCGTCTAAGTTTGTAATGACTGTTTTGACAGATGTTGCGCGATTATTTCCTTCTGCAATTAAATAGTCAATTCTTGAACTTCGCACTTTAACAATTGCAAATTCTGCTGCAACGAAAAATGCCGTTAAGGCAATTAAAACAATCACTATACTTATACTATATATGTCCAAATACTTTTCCTTACTTACATTGTAAGCAAGGAAGCCACCTCCTACTTAATTTTATTCAAGTGAAGTAAGCATTCTAATACTCTAACAAAATTCTACATTAGCAACCACCTTTTTATATATTATATGCATACATAAAAAAGATATTTATCATTATGATAATCTAATTCATTTCCCTCAGTCAAATGATTCTAAATTTCAAGATAAAAACTTTTATATTCACGATATATTCTTCCTAGCTTCATTTCGTGAAAAAACACTTTCTTTGCCGATTCCACACTTCTTTTGTCACACTGGAAGGGAACTTACTTCATAGATCGAAATCATTCAACAGGATATATATAGGAGGGATTATTTTGGAATATAAAACACCATTTATCGCAAAAAAATTAGGTGTTAGCCCAAAGGCTGTTGTCCGGATTGCACAACAATTAAATCTTACTATAGAAAAAAATAAATATGGTCACTTTATTTTTACACAAGATGATTTAGACCAAATGTTAGAATACCATCTTTCACAAATAGAGAAGTCCCAAAACACTCACCCTACTCAAAAAACATCATCAAATGATGTTGAAGAATTGAAAACTCAAGTAAATACAATTGTTCAAAACATATCATCACATGATTTTGAGCAATTAACCGCTCAATTAAACACAATTACGAGAAGACTAGATCGAATGGAAGAACAAATGCAAGATAAGGCAAATGATGTTGTTACGTACCAACTTTTACAACATCGCCGTGAAATGGAGGAAATGTTAGAGCGAATTCAAAAACTAGAAGCTACCCTCAAGAAAGAAGAACCAATCTATATTACTCCCGATACAAAGCCAATATATGAACGTGAAAAGAAACCGAAGCGCCGTAAAATGATTTTTAGTATATTTGGATTATAATTTTTAGACCCTTATTAAAATAATAAGGGTCTTTTTCATGAAGAATAATTTCATTTTAAAATCGCATTCTCTTTATTATACATATTCATTTCGTTTTATTTGGTTAACATAATATTCTTACTGTATTCTGCGATTAATGCCTGTGCATGGGCATTTCCTTGAATTACATCTCGGAATTCTTTTAAAGAATACAAATGCGTAGCCCCTTTTCGGGCATGAATTCGTACTGGTACACCTTGTAAAGTATCATGAAATTGAAATGGCTTATCTATCGTTTCAATTGGGAAACCGAGTGTTAATAAATACATATACATTCTTTTTGTAACCGCTGCGATATACCATTCTGCTTTTGTTTCTAATGCATGCATAAATAAAATAGCCGTTAGTCTTTTGAAGTGTCCTCTCCCACGAGACGTTTTCGCGATACTTAACTTGCCTATTTCATATACATTTTGCAAATCTTTCACTAAATCATTTTTAGAAAACGGATAGAAAAACTCAGAATTTGATTGTTCTGGTACCGTATACTTCATACATTCTACTGTACCGATATGATGTTCATCTTCTATTAATAAAAATCGTGATGGATTTAAATTACGTTCTACGAACATTAAGTTTCTTTCTTCACAAAAATCTCCCCATAGTTGCTCGAACCAAAAATGTTCTTCCTTTGTTTGAACACGCTGGAACATATTTCCCCGCCTTTCCCATCGCCGCTCTGTTTTTGATAACGCTTTCACTATCTATCATATAAGAACAAATCTTCGTATGCAACTAAAAATATTTATGACTTATTATATTCTGCAAAACGAATTAAATTCCATCATAATCATCTCTTATCCCTCATGTACCATCCTTCTCACAATATATTTATATTACTTGCAAATTCATATCGTATGAAGCCGTCTCCCCTACTGCATATAATTCTTCTTAATCTAAAGAAATCCTTTATAAAAAAGGATTTCTTTTACTTCTTCATGCTTTTTAACCACTTCTCAAAAATTTGTACCATTCCATGTTTTCCAGCTAATTTCTCTTCCCCTTGCTTTGTTTTATATGGATATAATTGTAAGAAGATACCACAACCAGACTCAATTTTTTTACTATGCATATGACTTCCTGGATATACACAAATGACTTCATAAATGGCCCTTCGATGATAGACTCGCTTTCCATCCTGTTCTTCTACAAATTTTATAGACCAGTACTTATACATTTGCTCAGTTGCTTTCGTATTCCCAACGTGCTGAAAAATATTGTACATTGGGCTATACTTCACTTCAATAATAATAGAAGATTGATAGACGTATTTCTCTTCCCCCTTTACATAACAGTCTAATCGAATATCTGGCTTCTTCGTATCTTCTCCATTATAAAAATTACTCCCTTTACTTAATGCAATAAGAGGATTTGTCTCAATTAAATCATTAAATGCGACATGGACTTTCATATCATCTCGATGTAAAACTACTGTCGTTCCATCTTGTAATCCATCTACATAAAAATGTTCTTGTATTTGTTCACGAATGGAATTTCTAGCTTCAAAACCAATTTGCTCTAACATGGAAATAACGATAAAAAAAGCGTAATATTCATACACTAAAAAAGTTGGTTTATAAACAAATAATAAAGATGGAGATTGATCTGTATATTGTGGGAGTAAATCTAAATGCTGTAGTAATTGTTGATGTGGTACCGGTAAATTATGTGCGTTCATTCTACCCGTTTCAGAAACTTCTCTCCAAAATGGAGAATGCATTAAAGTTTGAAAATATTGTACACTATCATGTACGAAATGCGCTAAAATTTTATATTCTTGTATCTTCATAGAACTTTTTCGTAAATCCGCCTCTTTTAGTAAATGTATATTTTTATATTTTTGTTTCTCTCTATCGGTCACTGATCCATTACGCTCAATTGTTTGTATAATCGTTTTTACAGCTTGAAATTCTTCTGATTTCTTCTTTTTTTCTCTTTCTAATATTTCAATTGTTTGACGCAAAAAACTTTCGGCTTCAAGTAAATAAAGATAAAATTGCATCGCTTTAAATTTAAGAAATGCATTTTCTATACTATTTTTTTGTTCGATAAACTTACGATTATAATATTTTGCGTACGGTTTTCTTTCCGCCACTACCGCTCCTTTCCTCGTTACTTTCCGCTCCTTTTCTTCCCATTTATATTCATGTATAAATTTTGAACTCGATTCTATTTTCTTAAAAATTTGCTTTATCTTTTTCATTTTTTGCGGCAACTTTCTAAGTAACACTAGATAAGAAGAATCTTCAATATCGCTAAGTGCAGAGAAAGTCTTTTTATAATAACCTCTATCTAAAATCAACTCATTTAAAATTGACTTCACATAGTTTTGAATCATTTCAAATTGATCATCAAAAAAATTTTTGGGGACGACTTGAAAAGCGCCATAATACGTTCGATCTTCTATATTCACTTCAAAATGATATAAACCACAACGCCATGGATAAAAGAATTCCGTTTTTCCATGTTCATATATTAATACCTTTTGTTTTTTTTCATTTATTTCATATTTTGTCTCTTTTATATTTTTCTGTCCCTCATATACTTTATTCCATATAAAAGTAATATTCATTGGATTTTCATAATGGTATTGCAATCTAATTGGTTTTAATTCTTGCACTTTATAAATACATTGAGCTAATGCTGTTGCAGAGGTACAAAGACGATTTAATAAAATATATTCTCCTTTTGACTCCGTTCCAATAATTAACTTTAATACAAAAGGAAGCGTTTCTTTCGTATCAACGATTTCTGTTTCGTATCGCCCATCATTTTGCATAACCATACAACTCCAGTTCTCTACGCTTTTCTCTTATATATGCTAAAGAGTGTTCAAATGTAGATACTCTGTTTGCAAGTGGAGATTGCAAAAGAGGTACTAATGTTGCCCCCCTTTTTACTTCCTCTGAAAGTAAAGACCCAACCATCATTTCAGTCCCTCTTATTTTCGTCAATACACGTTGCTTTATTTGTAAATCAAATCCTTCCTCTCTACTAATCATATAAGAATGATTATTTTGGAACGGTATATTTTGCAAATAAGTAGCAATTGCATTTGCACATCGAAAAGAAATTCCCTTTGACGTATCGTGTGATGACAATACACCATGTAACTTATCTAATAGCTCTAACTCTTCTTCAGAAAACACCTCAATCATCGTTTTATTCCTGACCCAATTTATGCGAAATTCTCCTGCAGTTACTTTCAGAGGTGGTTGTAATACAACTTTCTCTTGCTCCATACACATCTCACAAAACGGAATCTTTCGTAAAGTTATTACATTCGTCCGATCTAATAATCGATCTGAGAGCTCCTTCGTTGTTTCATCAAAATTCACAGTACCAACAAATATAATATTTTCTCCAATTTCAATTGTTGGCGGAATTGAATTTTCTTTTTCTTGCACACCTTCATATATATTTAAAATACGATTTTGTTTTTCAAGTTGAAGAACAGATAGAAATGGAGTAAACCAATGCTCAATATGTGACATATTCATTTCATCAAAAACGATTATATACAGCTGATTTTGATTTTCTTTTGCCTTCATTAACGCCCTAACTAATTTTGTTTCACTTTCAATAAAAGTACCATTTGGATGAAGGTAACCAAGTAAATCATGTGGTTCTTGATATGATGGTGAAATCGGGATCCAAACCAATTCTTCCCCGTATTGTAATCCAAGTGCTTCTGCATAAGCTTGCACAAAACGTGATTTTCCAGCACCTGGTATCCCCCCCAGAATCGTCAACATATTTGTTTTTGTACTTATATGAAAGTTATAAATATCTGTTTCATCCAGATATAGCCCTTTATTACGTACAAAACTTTTCACATACTGTAAAAAGACGGATTCACGCTCATCCCATTCCCATTCATCCTTTTGCACTTTTATTTCCTCTACCTCTACAAGCTTACCTTCTTCAGTTATTCGTTTTTTTAATTGCTCATACACATGATTGCTTACAAAATATAATTGATCTTCTACCGCTATTTCTACATACTTCATCCAGTCATTAAGTTCTATATACTTACATTCCCGCTGCTGTTCAAAATATGCGATTGAACTAATTGACGATGACTTTAAAGATATATTTCCATATAACCTTCCCTCATGCCACAATAACTCAGGGGGCTCAAAGTCTTTCGGATATTTTGGCATTAGAAATGACAAATAACCATTACTAAGTTTTCTTTCTAAAGACTCTCCCTTTTTATAATCGGAAACTTTAGGTACTGGAATCATTTTATAACCGTTTGCTATTTCTCGCGCTTCTTCTGTACAAATTAACTCCACGTATATATGTCCTCTTTCATAATAGAGACGAAACATAATCAATTGCTTTTCTAGTTTTCTTTTCTTTAATTCCGAAAAGACTTTTTCATTCTTTTTATTGCTACATAAACCTTCAAATACATATGGTTCATTTTTCAATTGCTCTTGCAATGTGAATGGTATTGGCGATAGGCATTGTACAAAGAAATTCTCTCCACTCTTCTCACTCTCTGCTTTTGTAAACTTCCCAATAAACCTCATATAGTACATTCGTTTTATAAAACTTGGCTGAAGAGCTTTATGTAATTTCACCTTCGTCACCTTCTTTTTTTCATACTATTCTTAGTGTATGAAAGAAACGCAAAACTAGAAACAAAAAACCTGACGTTATCCGCCAGGTTCAAAATGAAATCGTATATTAATGAGATGGAAATGCGTTTTTCTCTTGTAAGATGGCATTATGAGCAATTTTCATTTTAGCAAGTACATATCGTAAACGATCTTCAGCGTTTTCATCTTTATGTTGCTGTAATTCCGCCAAATTCTCTACCGCACTCGCTAAATTTTCAATCACTCCTCGCAGTTCAGGATGATGATTAAAAAAAGATTCTTGCACTAACACTTTCCTTACTTCACTCGCTAAATCAATAATTCTGTTCAACTGTTCTTTTCCTTCCATTTTCATCCCTCCTGAATATCTTATGTATTAAATATTCTATAGACAAAGAAAAAAGCCCTTTAAATGAAAAGGACTTTTACATTTTTATATTTCCAGTCAATAACATATAAAGAGATGTAACAGCTGCTACGACAATTGCCCACATTACATATCTCTCTATACGAGTAAAACAACGATTTCCTTTTTCTTTTCTTGCGTACACATAAACAATGATCCCAATTCCGTATACGATTGAAACGAGCAATAAATTCTTCAAACCAGCTGCATAAATAAGCCATATAGAGTAAAGTGAAGCAATTAAAGCTAGCGAACCATTTTTCACTTTTGCATCTTTTAGTTCATTTGTAATCACTAATTTGAATTGGAATAACGCTGATAATAAATATGGTACTAAAATTGATGTTGACGCTATGAAATACATAATTTGATATGTTGACTCTGAAAACAGAACGATTATAAATATAACTTGGGCAACGCCATTTGAGATCCATAATGCCATATGCGGTGTTTGTTTTTTATTTGTTTTCGTAAAGACTTTCGGAAACACGCCATCTTTTCCTGCTACATGGGAAATTTCAGAAACAAGTAAAAACCAACCTATTAATGTACCTACAAGTGAAGCAACTAACCCGATGTTAATCGCTACTGCGCCCCACGTCCCAACAACATGTTCTAATACATGTCCCATTGACGGCGTTTCTAAAACAGAAAGTTCTCCTCTTGTCATCGCTCCCATTGACAAGACAGAAATTAAAATATAAATAGACATTACTAAAATAAGTCCTAATACTGTCGCTTTACCGACGTCTCGACTATTTTTCGCTCTTCCAGATAATACTACCGCTCCTTCAACCCCGATGAAAACCCAAAGAGTTACAAGCATTGTATTCTTCACTTGACCAAGTATAGAGGAAACTGAAATAGTTCCTTCTCCCCAAAAATCATGTGTAAATGTATCCCAGCGAAACGCTGTTACCATTACAACAATAAATAATACGATTGGTACCAATTTCCCTATTGTTGCAATCACATTCATAATAGATGCTTCACGAATGCCAAATAAAATTAGAAAATGAAGTGTCCATAATAAAAGTGATGCTCCTACGATAGACGCAACACTATTTCCACCTTTAAAAATGGGGAAGAAATAACCTAATGTACTAAACAGTAACATGATTGTTGCAACGTTTCCTAAAATTCCTGCTAACCAGTATCCCCAAGCACTGTTAAATCCGATATATTCACCGAAACCAGCACGTGCATAACTATAAATCCCGCCCTCAAGCTCTGGTTTCTTTCTTGCTAACGTTTGATATACGAGCGCGAGTGGAATCATTCCCATCGCTGTAATACACCAGCCAATTATGATAGAGCCGCTATTTGCTCCTACTGCTAAATCATGCGGTAAACTAAAAACACCGCCACCAACCATTGTTCCGACTACTAATGCAATTAATGGAAAAAATCCTAACTTCTTTTCTATTTGTACCACCCCATCTGTCATTCTAGGTGTTATGTTCGTTCAACTATTAAAGTCACCTTTTTCTCTAATAGACGCTTCTCTTATATTTTTTCAGGAAAACATTACTTATTCTAAAAGAAAATGAAGAAAAATGGAATACTTTTTTGAAAAAATGTATAAGTATGCACAAAAAAACCGTTCATTTTATAATGAACGGTCATTTCATACATATGAATTTGTATATTTTTTGTAAATTTAACGAAGTAAATTCTCTTTTTGTAAAAATTGTTTTGCGACTTCTTCACTACTTTTACCATTCACATTTACTTCATAATTCATTTTTCGCATTTCTTCATCTGTAATTTTTCCAGATAATTTATTTAATACTTTTTCAAGTTCAGGATATTTTTGTAATGTCTCTTTTCTTAATAACGGTGCACCTTGATATGGTGGGAATAACCCTTTATCATCTTTTAACACTTTAAGTCCGTACTGTTCCAATTCACTATCTGTTGAATATGCATCGATTACATTAACATCCCCTGATTGAATTGCACTGTAACGTAATTTCGGTTCCATCGTTTTAACATTCGAGAACTTATAGTTATATATTTTTTGCATTCCTTTATAACCGTCTTCACGATCAGCAAATTCTAATGTGAACCCTACTTTAGCATCCTGTGCAATATTTCCTAAATCAGAAATTGTACTTATATTCTTTTGATCTGCTATTTTTTTCGGCATAGCTAGTGCATATGTATTGTTATACTCCATTGGTTTCAACATAACCATACTATATTTCTTTTCCATTCCAACGCGAGCCTGCTCATATACTTCATTCCGATTTGTACTTTTTGGCTCTTCTTTCACGAATGTAGATAAAGCTGTTCCCGAAAACTCAGGGTATATATCTACTTCCCCTGATTTCAATGCTTCGAATACAAATGATGTTTTTCCAAGACCTGGTTTTAATTGTACATGTAAATCGGTATCTTGTTCAATAAGCTGCTTATACATTTGAATTAAAATTTCAGGTTCTGATCCAAGTTTGCCCGCAATAACAATATCTTTCTTTTCTGTATTCCAAAGAAATGGAGAAGCAACCATTATACAAACAATACATATCGTCAATATAACAAGCTTAGACGAACGTTTTGGACTCTCAAGCACCCGAAGTACTATATCAAAGAATAAAGCAAGTAACGCGGCTGGTACGGCCCCTAAAATGATAAGCGCATGATCATTCCGATCGATACCAAGCAATATGAGTTTACCAAGCCCACCAGCACCTATAAGAGCTGCTAATGTAGCCGTTCCAACAATTAATACCATTGCCGTACGAATACCGGCCATAATAATTGGTAATGCAAGAGGAAGCTCTACCTTCCACAGTCTTCTCCAACTATTCATCCCCATAGCTTTCGCTGCTTCGATTAAAGATTCATCTAACTCCCGTATTCCTGTATATGTATTGCGTAAAATAGGTAATAGTGCATACACAACTAATGCAATAACGGCCGGGATTTTTCCGATTCCTACTAACGGAATTAATAGTCCGAGTAATGCAAGTGATGGCACCGTCTGCATTACTGCAGAAGTTCCTATTATAAATTCAGCCATTCGCTCTTTTCTCGTTAATAAAATGCCAAGCGGTACCGCAATAATTACTGCAAAAAATAATGAAATAAGCGATATTTGTAAATGCTCACTTAATGCAGTTAGTAATTCTATTTTTCGTTCTTGAAACGTTTGTATAAAATCAGTCACTGTTTAGCCTCTTTCCTTCATTTGTTCAACAATATAATTGACAATATGACGACTCGTTAAAGCTCCAACATATCGACCATTTTCTTCAACTGGAACGACTTCATCAGCTCGCAGACGAACTAATGCTTCTTGTAAAGAAGAATGTAATGATAGTGCCTCTCCTTCTATCCGCATACTTTCATCAAGTGGCAATACATCTTCTATACTTTTCCCCTCATACCAAGGTCGCCCACGATTTCCAATGAACTCTTCTACAAATTCATTTTTTGGGTTATGTATAATTCCTTCTGGCGTATCTAATTGAACAACTTTTCCTTCTTTCATAACACAAATGCGATCTCCAAGTGATAATGCTTCTTGCATATCATGTGTTACAAATACAATTGTTTTTTGAATCTTCTTTTGCAATTGTACGATATCCTTCTGAAGCTGTTCTCTACTTAATGGATCTAGCGCACTAAATGGTTCATCCATAAGAACGATTTTCGGGTTTGCGGCTAATGCCCGCACGACACCTACACGTTGTTTTTGTCCTCCTGATAATTCATCAGGCATGCGATCGCGATATACGTCTGGATCTAGCCCGACCATCTGGAGCAACTCATCGACACGAGCTTTTATTTTTTCTTTGCTCCACTTTCTCATTTCAGGAACAACTGCAACATTTTCAGCAATTGTCATATGAGGGAACAAAGCGATTTGCTGCAACACGTACCCTATATCCCATCGTAATTCATTAATATTGTATTCTTGAATATCTTTTCCATCGATTAAAATTGAGCCTTCTGTCGTTTCAATTAAACGATTAATCATTTTCATTGTCGTTGTTTTCCCGCAACCACTCGGACCAATGAGAACAAAAAATTCTCCCTTTTTAATTTCTAAATGCAATGAATCCACTGCTTTTGTGCCATCTTCATATGATTTTGACACTTGATTAAACTGAATCACAAATACAACTCCTTTATCGTTGTTTCCTTTATTTTGATGGAATATGGAATTCATTTCAAATGATACGCATTATTCTACAAAAAAAGAGCTCAAATTTGAGCCCTAACGGTCGAACAATATTGTTTTCATTATTGCTACATATTCACGTACATACATTTTTCTCTTAGAACGTATTGGTGTTTCAGCAGCTAATGCCTCCATCTTCATTCCTAAACGTTTTGCAATTATTTTCGTTCGATATAAATGATACGTATTGCTTACAACTACCGCATGTTTCACATCATATAAATCTATACTAAACTTTACATTCTCATACGTATTTGTAGATTGATCTTCTATTAAAATACGTCTCTCATCTATACCATGTACCATTAAATAGTTCCTCATACTATGAGCTTCCGGTATATCTTCATCTTCCCCTTGGCCGCCTGAAACAATTACTTTTACCTCAGGATGAGAATATAAATATTCCAGCGCTACATCTAAACGATTTTGAAGAGATAAAGACGGTCTATCACCAAATAACTTTGCACCCAGTATAAGAAGGTACGGAGAGTGATGGCTCAACTTTTCACGAGCAACTTTCTTCATTCGAAAGGTCATATAAAGAATGTATAGTGGTGGTAATAATAAGATGATAAGTAATATCCATTTGTTCATAAATAAGTTTTCGCTCCCTTTCTTTTTATTATATAAAAAAAGAAAGGGAGGCAGAAGTGTTTTTTCAAACGATTGATTTATTAGAAACATTCGCCGCTACTTTACGTTGTGATAGTACATAATAAATAGCGATTCCTAATGAGAAGATCAATATACAGCTTAATACGTAAAACGGGAGCATTACCCCAGCTTTAGATACACCAGCTGTAAACAGCATTAATAATACGATTCGTATCCCTGTACCAATTAATCGAAATAAGCTGTCTACACGTCCCATTACTTCGTTTGGAATTTCCTCCATCATCAATACATTTCTCGCCACTCTTGTCCCCGCATTTCCAATCGCATGAAAAATCGCTAGTCCATATAACAACATTACGGAAGGTTCAATAATCATTGCGGTAATTGAAATTACATAAATGCACATCGTCATAACGATTGAAACTTCTGTTTTGACATATTTCATTATGAGTGGAATACAGATTCCTGCAACAACAGCTCCAACACCGTACATCATTCCCTCTATCGCGTATACAGAGGCATTAGCTTTAAGTATATCCGAAATATAAACTGGTATTAAATAATTTGCCATCATGACACCTATAAACGGCATATAAGTGGCAAGTAAGAACCAAAAGAGCTTAGGACGGTTTTTCATAAAGTGAATTCCTTCGAACAATTGCTTCTTAAATGTTATTTTCTTTTTAATCTCTTTTTTCTTGACATACGGTATACATAAAAACAGCAAAAATGCTCCTGCAAAAGTTAACATATCTACTAACAATATCCACTTCAAAGACACAACTTCAATTAGAAAGCTCGCGGCTGCTCCTGAAATAACTTGTGTTAACTGTCCTTGTATTTCCATCGTTCCACTTAAACTTTTATAATGTTCTGCTTGAAAAATTTCTTGGTTGAACGCAAAAATTGTAGGATAAAATAATAGATAGTAAAAAGAGCCTGCTATATAAATAAGAATATAATGAATAGAATGATAGGATTGCCCAGCAAATCCCCATATAACCATTATTCCGATTACGGCTATCCCAATACCTTCATTACATAATAATAAAGATTTTCTTGAAAAACGATCAATACTTTGCCCGATAAACGGAGTTAACAAAAACATAATCAGTGTTGAGATGATGGAAACATAACCAAACGTTGTCTCTCCTCCACTCTCTTTAATTAACAACCATGGAATCGTTATCATTACAATACCGGAACCAATAGCTGATAGACTATTGGCCCCTAGAATGAAATACAAGCGTGAATCTTTATAAAGAGATGACATATCACTCAACTCCTAGTTGCTTTTTCACCTCTTTATATACGCTCATATATGCTTTCAATTCTTTAACTACATCATGAATTAATGGTTTTGCATCTTCCCCAAGTTCACCATCTTGCACATGTAATCCATCAAGAACAACTTGTTTTGGAATTGCATTTGCATAAACACCTCTAGCGACCGTTCGCATGCTGTTTAATGCATTTATTCCACCTTTACCGCCACCGGCAACCGCTAACAACGCAACTGGTTTATGAATAAATTCATTACTACTTAAGTAATCTAAAGAGTTTTTCAGCGCACCGCTCATCGCATTATGATATTCTGGTGTACATAATACAACCCCATCCGCAGCTTTCACTAACGTTTTTAATTTTTTCACTGCCTCTAAATCACGTTGTGACTCTTCTCCATTGTATAAAGGTAACTCCTCAATTGCTAAATCATATAATTCCCCTTCAAATTGATCCGCAATATATTTTGCCACCACGCGAGTTCTACCAAATTTTCTTGGTGTACCGTTAATAACAACTAGTTTCATGATTATTTCTCCCCTTTGTTTTCAATTTCTACTTATATATTATCAGAAATTTCTATACAAAATACAATATAAAGAGTTAACTTGTTTCATAAAATAGTATGATAAACAAAAAAAGAACTCATACTTTCGTATGAGTTTCGTACAATTACTTTGTTTCATCTCTCATGCTCAATGTACCTAAACTTTCATTTGCTTTAAAATGGTTATATGCTTTTTCCGCTAATCTTTTCCGTTCTTCTGGTAATTCTATATATTTCATTACGTTTTCAATTATTTTTTCATACGGAGTAAATACAATTCCCGGCCACTCTATTTCGTCCTCTGGGTTACTATTTTCCGAAATAATAAATCTCTTATTTGCCACTGCATAAGAAACGCGAGGAGTTTCAAGGATGCCCGATAAGTAAAAATGAATATTTAATATAATTTTAGCTCTAGCAATCAATTCATTTCTAACAATTCCCCACGCATTATTTTTAAAAACTATATTTAAATTCGGGGCAACTGCTTTTAATTGATCGAATATAGCTTGCCGCCTTGGGTTAAGAGCACCTATAAACAGTATATCAATGTCTTCCGTAATCTCATCTTCAAATGCATCTTTTTTTATTTCCAAAGTTGGAGCATAGTTCATTTCTACATGTTTTATTTCTTTTCCTACCCCTTTTTGTTTAAGCCATTCTATATTTTGTTTACTATAATCCCAAATCACTCTATCTTTTAATAATATTAAATAAAGGGGGTGCGCATATGGACTTCCTTCGTATAGCTGTTCTAAATTATAAATAATTGCATCTTTCGGAAGAAGGTTTGGGTTATATGCGTATGTATGTGCTCCAAAAACAACTGTATTCTTTACATTTTCCAGTATTGTTTCTGATATAATTGCTGTATTTCCCTCCTGCTCCAACCGCCACTTTAAAGCTCGCGCAACATCTATAAAACTACCATACGTCTTTGGGCATATAAACAGAGAATAATCATATTCTTTATTCAAATAAGCTTCCATTAGTCTTAAATTATTTTTATATAAATCCACATCCGGATATTTCAGTAAAAGATCATTTGCATGTTTTTTTGCTACTTTATATAATCCAGCATAATAAGCAGCGATGCATCTTCTTAATTCGATTCTTTCCCGATGTTCATCTGATACATCCATGTTTAAAAGAAGATTTGCGATACAATACGCTTTTAAATGATCACGATCATAATAATAGTCTAGTAGTGGCATCAATTCTTCATACGTATTTCCATGCACAGATTCCCCTAGTTCTAGCGCCCATCGTATTAATTCCATTATTACTCCACTACTCCTTTAACCGAAATTGTATTTAATAAAATTTCGCATTACTTTCTACCATATTTGCTATATGCAACGGTAACTCATCTTTTTTCGATTCCAAAAATTTTTGTGACACTGCACCTAAATGCTTTTTATGTGGTATATAAAAAGCATTTATAGAAATCTCATAGTCAAATAAGTAATCATACACATGATAATCTACAAATAGAAGATCATTTTTCGGAAAAGGAATTTCCTTCCCTTGCAGGGCATACATCAAAGCAATATTATTTTGAGATTTTAATCGATACATTCTTGCAAGTTGATATAATGGCTCAGCCCTAGTTGGTCTATATTCCCACGCTTTTTGAAAATAAAGAACAGCTAATGCTGTATATTGCTCTTCTTGTTTCTTAGCATTTTCTTTTTCATCCGCTTCTGTTACTTCAAGTTGTTTATTTGCTGAACGAGTTGCTAGTTGTTCATAACAAAATCCTATTCGCAATAACGAATAGAATACCTCTTCAACCCATCCGCCTGCTTCCACTCGTTTTTTATACCATTTAATCGAATCTTCAAATTGACTTAAATGAAAATAAGTTTGGGCTAAATAAAATAAATATCTTATATGCAAGTCTGGCGTTGTTTCTGGGTCGTTTATTCCTTGTAACAACAACCTCTCATCTCTTTCAAATTTATCGGCTTTACTACCACCATCCCCAGGATCGTTAACGACAAGCGTCTCTAGCCTAGCTACTCTCGTATTGTAATTCGCTCCAACTTTTGAACGATCTATATCCCAATACTCATGAGTAACACCGACAGATTTCCATGGTAAAGAAGCTTTTAAAAGGCGTGTAAGCCAATACTTAATATGAATATCATATTGCAATGTAAGATAATGATCTTCTGTTAAACTCGTCTTATCAAATTCGGGATCAACTTCTAATATCATATCTGCATCTAATATTAATAAATAATCTGCTTCTGGATATGTTTTTTGTGCCAATGAAACAGCTAAACTTCTGTTATAACCAAAGTTTTTAAATGGTTCATGATGAACTGTTCCAGGGATTTCATTTTCTTTACACCAATTTTCAATAATTTCAGGTGTATGATCAGTTGATCCAGTATCACAAATAGAAACAAAATCTACAATTGATTTCGTAGCATTTAAACATCTTTCCATAATTCTAGACTCGTTTTTAACAATCATACAAAGACATAACTTTTTTTCTTCCCCTGCATTCTTCACTTGCTCATTTCCCATTTAACCACCTCATATTTTTTTAACACGCTCTCTCCATATGTAACATCATTTCTTAGCTACACTGATGACATAATCATCCTTTTACTATTTATGAAAACTTCATTTTATTTATTCTTATTTTTATGTTGGGACATATTTCATGCCTTCCTTTACATTTGATACATCCCGTACAAAAAACAATGATTGATTGGTATTTTTAAATTTAATATTTCTTTTCAAAAACATCCTTATTTTTTCACAACTTCATGTCCACCGAACTGATTACGTAATGCTGAAACTACTTTTCCATGGAATGTATCATCTTCCTGAGAACGATAGCGCATAAATAATGACATAGCGATAACTGGTGCTGCAGCTTGCAGTTCAAGTGCAGTTTCAACAGTCCATTTTCCTTCTCCTGAAGAGTTCATTACACCTTTAATGCCATCTAGTTTCGGATCTTCTGCAAATGCTTTTTCAGTTAAGTCCATTAACCAACCACGGATAACTGATCCGTTCGCCCATACTTTTTTATCAAGTTATAAAAAGAAATTTTTTTTCATAACAAAAAAATAAATCCCCTCATTCTATTTCATTTACATACTCTATGTAGCTTTTCCGTCCGGTAAAATTGCATCATATTCGTTTTGCAACACACTTTTTTTCTAGTTTTTCGGTAACTATTTTTTTAGCTTAATGGGTATGTTGTTCGTTGTACAATACCTACATTTTAGTAATATTTCGTAAGGTATTAAGAGATAAAAACGTTTAAATTCCTTGACCAAATTGTTGTAATAGATCAGATACAAAAACGCCATCCTTTCCTATGATTCTATAGAAAGAATAGCGTTTTTTTCATTTTAGATAGAATTTTATTTTGTTAACTTGATAATACTGTGCTTCTATCCCACATCGTCTCTAATTTGAAAACATTTATTCCATTTAATAATCCTTTAATGAAAATAACCTAACTGACATATTCAAACAACTCTATTGCCCCTAACACTACACTTCATTAAGGTATATTATTCTAAATTTATTGATGTAGTTGAGATGGACTCACTTTTTGAATTTGAACAAGTATATCAAACGCTTTACCTAATGATATATCAACTGTTTTTGGTATATCAGGCCCTTCGGTAGTTACTCCAGCGAAAATTGGATGTTGTTCGTTCAACCAAGTTTTTGTTACGCCGTTTGCCTTACGTAAATCAATAAAAAATTGATCTTTTTTAACTTGTCCAAAGATGTAGTTATAACTGTTTGGATCATCCGATTTTAATATTCCATATGGGCCAAATTCACCATCGTTATTCTTGACATTGTATTGTCCTTCATAAACTGACGTTCCAATAGATACGTACTGTTTTCCATAATACTCTGCTAAATACTGCCCAGCTACTTTAGGGTATACAAAAGGAAGCATATTTGTTTTCGAAACGTGGCCATTATGCCCCCATACAATAGTTTTTCCTAAATGTTCTTCAGTCCACTTCGCATTTTCATACATTGCAATATCATGTTTCAAATATAAATCAGATGGTTTATCAGGAGGTGACGTTAACATTGTAGTAAACTGTTCAATAATACGAGCATTTTGTTTTATCCATGCGAACTCTTTAGATTTCCCATTTAAATAACTTTTATTTTCCTCTAATAAAGCACTAATTTGTTTAGCATCTGAAATATACTTTTCTTTTTCTTCTTTCGTAAGGCTTTCAAAAGTATTCATATCCTTTGTTACAGGAATAAGACCTTTTATCTTCTCTTCTACCCTCGGCACAAGTTTTGAATTGGTTCTTTTAATATATTCTATTATATTGTTATAAACATTCTTGTTTACTGATTGAATGTCCATCCCGATGATACGCACTTTAGATTTATGTTTTGGATTAGCATTATATTGCCGAATCCAATCAAGTAAATCTAACATTTCTTTCGTCTTAAATATAGGTGATAGATGTTGGCTTGGATCTCCCTTACCAGTAAGAACATATCGATCAAGTTCTAAAGCTCTGTCCCACCCCTCTTCTAAAACTAGGTTGGTAAAGCCCTTTTCAGATACTAAATAATTCACAATACGGTTTTTCATCGTAAAAACTTCATGAGCCCCATGCGTAGCTTCACCTAAACCTACAATTGAAGCTGAACCCACCATATTCTTAAGTGGTTTTAAATCATTAAAAGGTTCATTTGGATTGGTTGTTTTTAAAGGCTTCGCGTGCATTTCTAACCATTCCGCTATTTGATTTTTATTGTAAGGAGCTGTAACAGAAACTCCTGTTTTCGAGTCTGCATAAGTACTTCCTACAAAATTAGTCAGTATTATAGCAGAAACACCAAGTGCAGTAATCATTTTCTTTTTCATAAAACCCTCCTGAAATATTTACTTAAAACGATAGAGTTCTTTTATACTTAATTACGAGTATTAAATTTTTTTGAGCAAGTTGTTTTTTGCACCAAAATGGTATATTTCAAACTATAAAACTATGACAAAACTTATCCCGTTTTCCTTTTTGCCTACTTGCTAAATTCAGCAAGTAAAATACTTTTAAAAGGATCAGGATTACTAAAGTTAAAGCTGTTCAAATTGACGGCCAATGTATGCTTACCTCCAAGTGTTCCACCAACAAAAGTGGAAAACCCTAGCACACTACCTCTGTGTCCCCATACCGAGACACCGTTCGGAAGCTTAAATTCAACGATTCCAAGACCATATCCCGCTCCTTCTCTATCTGTAGGAACTGTAGTAAGCATTTGATTTAGCTGCTGTTCCTTCAGTAATTTACCACTGAGTAAGTAAGAGAAGAATTTATTTAAATCGTCAGCAGTAGAAATTATATCTCCATCCGAGCTACCTGGGTTCATATATGTAACGTCTTTTAGCTCACTTGCTCCGTCTAGTTGGAAATAGCCACGGGCATGCTTGGTGCCTGGGATCACGCTTGAATTACCAGGTAGGAATGTATTTGACAAATCAAGCGGTTCAATAATCCGATTTTCAACCTCTTCCGCATAGCTGTTGCCAGTTACTTTTTCAATAAGGATCCCCAGTAATACGTATCCTGTGTTTGAATAAGACCAACCCTTTCCCGGGGCAAAGTCTGGGGGAAGAGAAATCCCCATCTTTACAAATTCTTCAGCCGTATACGATTTTTTTATATCCGTAATATCGAAGTCTTTTGAATTTATATAGTCAGCAATACCACTTGTATGATTCAATATTTGCCGGATTGTAATCTGGTTACCATCATATCCGTTTCCTTGAATGACACCAGGCAACCATTTTTCAATGGAGTCATCTAGATTCAAACGGTTCTCTCCAGATAATTGCAGTAGCACTGTTGCAATGAACGTTTTCGTCACACTGCCAATACGAAAGCGAAAATCTGCTTTCATTGGTTTCTTAGTTCTCAGATCCGCTACCCCAGCGGTATAACTCCAAGTTTTACCACCCTTAGAAATTTGAGCGAGTATTCCCGGATATCCAAGTTGCAGTGCATCCCGGATTGCTTTCTTAACGGAATTTCGATCGCTTTGCGCACTTGTTTGTAACGAACTAGATACATTTTGCGTGGGTTCTGCTTTTACAATTGAGTTTGGTGTTATGTATAACAGGGAACTTCCAGCTATTAAAAGTGCTAGACTTCCACATATAAATTTACTGCGTGTTTTCATAAAGCATTCCTCTCCTCTATTTAAATTGTATTGCTGGCTGATTTATGTCATATGCTAATCACACAGCTATCAACCCTCCCAATGATAAAAGTCAATACTGAATTTGCAATCATCTATAGACCAATTATTTCTTCAAACAACTCTCTGACCTAATAAATGATTAATCCCTCTTCTTCAGATATCTGTTAACTTCTATAATTTCTTCTTTTCTTCCATAGCGTTTTATTAATTAATTTGTGTTTATATAAATAGATAGTAACTACTCCCCCTCCCGTTCTTCTCTATATTTTGATCATACACATTGAAAATCTCTTTTTTCTTACTCCTTCCTTACAAATTCCTTACGTTCCAAACTACTTCTATATTTCGGTGGTTTTTGTTTTAAGAAAACTTAGTTCTATTAACTTGGTAACATTGGAATAACACCAAATGCCAATCAACTGAAGTAAAGTAAATGCTTTGAAAATGGAAATACTGGGCATTTCTCTTGATGGACATAGAAATCCGGTCCTCAATATAGAGATTTCCTTATGTAAATATATTCCGTATTATAATTATAAAATCCAATTAATTTCTTATTTTTCAGAAAAATATAAAAATATCCCGGAATTTATTGTATAATGTTGTAAAAAGATGTCGGAGGGATTTAATGTTAAATAAAATATCTCAATTTACAATTAAGCTTTCATCCATTCTTTTATCACTTTTACTATTATTAAATTTACCTTATTTATTTATCACTCAAAATGGATTTACCTTTCAACCCATTCTTTTTTTTAATCAGATTGTTACAATGTTAAAGGAAGTTTTCTCCCCTGAATCATTAGTGGTTATAGGATCAGACCCGAAATTTGGTAGTTTCAAAAAAACACCTTTATTCCCAACTGTTTTAGAACCTTACCTATATTCATTTACTGTATTATTTTTAGCCTTTTTACTTGCGCTCTTTCTATCATCTAGCATGGCATTTTTTTATTTTTTAGCAAAAGATTATATAAAAAAATGGATAAATCGAATTGTGTTCATATTAGAAGCTGTCCCTGATATGATGATGATGATTTGTTTGCAAATATTTTTTATATGGGTACTTAAAAAATTCGGTGAATCTCCTGTCACCATTATTTCTTTTAATGAAAATCGAGCTTATTTACTCCCTATTTTATCTTTAGCAGTCTTACCTACATTACAAATGTTTCGAATGATGGTGTTATACATAAAAGAAGAACATGGAAAAGATTATGTAGAGGTTGCCTATGGAAAAGGCCTTTCATCAAGTTATATACTATGCATTCATTTATTCAAAAATATATCTATTCACTTCTTCCACCATTTAAAAACGATTTTTGTTTTCTTACTTTCTAATTTATTCATTTTAGAATTTGTTTTTAATATGGAAGGTATTATTCAATTCTTATTTAATAAGGCGTTTATTTCACCTCCAGCTGCATTTATCGTACTGGTTATGATTATTTTACCGTTTTATACTATTTTTCAAATAATCTCATTCATGATGAATAGATGGCAAAAGCAATTGAAAGGAGTAGCATTATGAAATCTATTTGGAAATCAAAACGCTTTTTAATCGGCTTTACATATTTATTCATACTTATTTCAGCTAGTTTTATTTATAGTTGGTTCTTTAAAGATAATATCCCAAAACCTCCTCAGTTACTTTACAATGACAATAACGAATTACTTGGAAAGGCTCCCTTTCCACCATCGTTAATTCCGCCTTTTGGATCTGATCGTTTTGGAGAGTCTGTTTTCTTACAAATTGTAGAAGGAGCAAAATTCACTATTTTATTAGCCGTGGCAATTAGCTTCTTTCGAATTTTATTCGGAACATGTATAGGAATTCTCTTAAGTTTATATGCTCCAAAATTCAAGAGATTTTTCCAAGCATGCTCAGAAGTTTTTTATTATATTCCAACTCTATTTATCGCATTCATACTCATCACGCCCGTTAATATTGTAATCACATCAAATGCTGATGGGTTAGATCCAAATATTTCATTTACGTTTTATCAAGTACTCGTACTTATTTTCGTTGCGCTGCCTACACTTTCTTTATATATATCCTCAGAGGTTGATGAATTTATGAAACGAGATTACATTTTAAGTTCACAATTATTGGGTGCTAGCCGTTTTCATATTATGAAAAAACACTTACGAGTCTTATTACTTGACCGCTTATTTGTATTATTTATGGAACATATCGTCCAAACACTCATACTCGTTATCCATTTAGCGTTGCTTAACATTGTAATTGGTGGGATACAAATGCGTGAACTGTATGACGGAGTGCTCAGACCTGTTTCTCTATCTAATGATTGGGCAGGCCTTATTGGCTTAAATCGTAATGAAATGAATCTTTCATGGTGGATCATTTTTTATACTCTCGCTTCATTCTTTATTACGATTCTATTTATTAAGCTTATGACACTCGGGATTCAAGATGCACTGAAAGCAAGAGATTCGCAAACTGTAGCAATTCAAACCGTTCCTGATCATAAAAAATTTGTTAAAAATAAAGATTCCTTTTCGTTTGTAAATAAAGTGAACCTTTAATCCTGTCTCATTAATCAAGTATGAATTGGCATTGATATTAGTAGAATATAAAAAAGATGATCCCTATTGCATACAGGGATCATCTTTTTATGCAGTCTAACTTTTTTACATGTACTTTGTTAGACGCATACTTTTTATATTTAAAGTGAATTATTTGCAATCACAATTATGCTGTTTAAAATCGATTACCATACGTCCTTGAATTCGACCTTGTTCCATTTCTTCGAATACATTTTGTACTTTATCTAGAGAACAAGTTTGAACAACAGGCACTACTTTTCCTTCTGCACCGAACATAAATGCCTCTTCTAGATCCTTACGAGTACCGACTAGAGAGCCAACCACTTCAATTCCATCTAGTACAAGTCGCGGAATATTTAAATCCATCGTTTCTACTGGTAAACCTACTGCAACGACTTTACCACAAGCACGTACTGCATCAACTGCAGAGTTGAATGCTACTTTTGAAACAGCTGTTACTACAGCAGCATAAGCACCACCAAACTCATCTTGAACAATCTTATCAGCAGGACCTTGAGAAATTGGATTGATTGTCATATCAGCTCCAACCTCTTTTGCTAAGGCTAATTTATCGTCATTAATATCTACTGCAATTACCTTTGCACCAAATACGTTTTTAGCATATTGAATAGCTAGGTTACCTAATCCACCACAACCATAGATGACGATAGGTTGGCCAGGTTTAATATTTGATACTTTTATAGCTTTATATGTAGTTACACCCGCACATGTGATTGATGATGCTTGAGCTGGATCTAATCCTTCTGGTACTTTCACCGCATAATCAGCTGTCACAATACATTGTTCAGCCATACCACCATCTACTGAATAACCAGCATTCTTAACTTCACGGCAAAATGTTTCCCTACCTGTTACGCAATATTCGCAACGCCCACAAGATTGGAACATCCATGCAATACTTACACGGTCTCCCACCTTTAGTGACGTAACATCATCAGCAATCTTCGTCACAATACCTATACCCTCATGACCAAGAATACGGCCATCTGTGTTTCCAAAATCATGATTCGCAACGTGTAAATCAGTATGACAAACCCCACAATACTCTACATCTACTAGTGCTTCACCTGAGTGTAACGGACGTAATTCCTTTTCAATAACTTCAATGTTTGCTTTACTATTTTTATTAACTACTACTGCTTTCATATGTGATCTCCCCTTTAGTGTTTTAGAATTTTTCATGAGTTCATCTCATAACTTCTGTCTTCACTAGTTTGGCTAATCATTACACCAAATGTAAGTGTTCAATCATCATTACATATTCATCATAACATGACACTTCATAAACATTTTGTGAATTTATGAACAATGTTTGAATTATTGCATAAGTTGGTTTTTATTTTATATTTTTAAAATATGAGAGCCTCTCACTAACTATAAGTAAGTCGCATATTTCTACAAGAAAATAAATCAGTAAACTATTCGCCAATAAAAAAAGCTCTTCATTTGAAGAGCTTTTCTTATATTCGTTTCATTGAAATCGTTTCACGTATACTTTGTAAATTTTTTAGTGTTTCCTCTTGTCGTTGCAGCGACAATCCTACATACAAAGTATCTAATAAGCTTAACTGTGCTAACCGTGATGAACTTGCTTCTGTGCGGAATTCTGTCTCACGTGTTGAAGTATAGAGCGTTATATCAGCAAGTTGACTTAATGCCGATTTCTGATAGCTCGTAATCGCAATAATTTTAGCTCCTCTTGCTCTCGCTATTTCTAATGCTTCAAGTAACCTTTTATTGCTACCAGGATGAGAAATGCCGATAACAACTGAATTTTTCGAGAGCAAACCTGCTCCCATAATTTGAAAATGCGAATCCGTATGAGCGATACATGAAATACCCGTTCTCATAAACTTATGATACGCATCCATCGCAATAATACCAGAGCCACCATTTCCGTAAAACTCAATACGGCTTGCTTCTTGTAAGACTTTTACAGCTTGCTCTAATGCTGTATCATTTAACAAATGCAATGTATCTTGTAGTCCTGTAATATGTGAATGAAAAACTTTTTTTAGCAACAGTTACCATACTATCTTCTGCTGAAACTTCTTCATGAATATTTTGCATCGGCGTATGTACAATTTCACGAGCTAATGTAATCTTTAAATCTTGAAATCCCTGCAAGCCAAGGTGTTTACATAAGCGGAATATCGTAGCTTCAGAACTATTTGTAACTTCTGCTAATTCAGTAATAGATTTATGTACAACATCTTGCGGATGTTTCAAAATATGTTCGGCAATACTTCGTAATTTCGGTGACAAACCGTTTAACGAAGCCTGAATCTTTCCAATTCCACTTCTCGTTTCAGGCATAGCGTATCTTAGCTTTATCCCGTAAAAAACCAATTGGTGTGGGCAAATAATCAGTGGGGATAGACCCTCCACTGATTAAAGTTTCACTTTATTGTACCTAATTATTGAAAGAAGAAAAACCTTTATTCAGCATTACTATAAATTTTTAATTGTTCCTATGTATTCTTTCATAATAAGTGACACAATTATTCATACTTATTATTTCTCGCCGTGTTTCACTGCGTACAATGCAGCTTGCGTACGATCATCTACTTCCAATTTAGCTAAAATATTTGAAACATGTGTTTTCACAGTTTGTTCTGTAATATGAAGCTCTGCTGCAATTTCCTTATTACTTCGCCCTTTCGCAATTTCACGAAGTACCTCTTGCTCTCTTTTTGTTAACATGGAAAAAGGATTTTCTTTTTTGACTGCTGACCGTCCTAATAGTGCTGGTGTTATTTTCGGATGAAAATTCGCATTTCCTTGGTGTACTGCAACGATAGAAGCTACAAGTTGTTCAGGTTGTACTTCTTTTAATTGATAGCCATCTGCTCCAGCTTCAAGTGCTGGTATAACATAATCTTGCTCTGAAAAACTGCTTAATATTAGTATCTTTATTGTTTCATCATATTGTTTTATTCGTTTTGTTGCTTCAATACCATCCATCTTCGGCATTGATAGGTCCATTAATACTACATCTGGTCTTTCCGTTCGAACGAATGTGAATGCCTCTTCACCATTTTCCGCTTCCCCAACTATTTCAAATTCTTCTCTCGTTTTCAAAAAGAATACAAGTCCTCTTCGAACGATATGATGATCCTCAACTAGTAGTAATTTAATTTTCAACCTTCTTCTCCCCTTCAAACTGGCAATTGAATTTCAATTTTCGTACCCTTTTTCAGCTCAGTTTTTATTTGAAATGATCCCCTCATTAACTGAATTCGCTCCTTCATACTTTTTAAACCGAGCGCTGACTCTCTTACGTGATCTTGTATAAATCCTATTCCGTTATCCTCTATGTAAAAATACAGCTGGTTATTTTCTATTTTCAAAAGAACATTTACCTTTTCACATGAAGCATGTTTTTTACAATTATGTATTGCTTCTTGACTAATACGCCATAAAACTTCTTCTATTTCATCTCCAATTGAAACCATTCCATCAATTCGAACTTCCACGTGAATTCCTAACAACTTTCCGTAATTTTTAATTGCTTCTGCTAATCCTTTCTCTAATCCTTCCGGTCTTAATTGCCAAATCAAAAGTGTCATCTCTTGTAATGCTTCTTGTGATAATTCTCCAATATAGCTCAACATCTCTTGCAAGTCTCTATCTTGCGTCATATTTAGAGTACCTTTTGCGGTTAGCATAATAGAAAATAACAATTGTTTTACTGAATCATGTAAATCACGTGCAAGTCGATTTCGTTCAGCTACTACTACATATTTACGTTCTTTATCCACTAACTGAATACGTTGGATTGTCGTCCCTATTTGAAATGCAATTGATTCTAATAATGCTAATTCTTCCTCTGAAAAATGTGTTTTTTGAGGCGCGGCCACATTTAAGAGACCAAACTTCTCCGACCCGGACCTTAATGGAATTGTCGCATGGTGCGTAACATCTTCGGTATCTCCCCAATTACATTCAATCGCATCCTCTATCCGCTTACATTCAATAATATTAGTCGCTTTTTCTAATCTTCCATTTACAAAACGCTCTACACACCAGCAGTCTCCTTCACACATCGGCTTCTTCTCTTGCCACGTAAGAGCTGGCGGTAAGTTTTGATCTACAAGCATACGGTGTTTTCCGCTTTCATCAATAAAAAAGATCCAGCCTGTTTGTAAATTCATAACTTGCAACAATGTATGTAACACTTTTTCTAACATGTCTTGTAAGTCCGTTGCTTCATTTAATAATTCAGCAATTTCTTTTAATGCTTCTAAACGATGCATCTCTTTTTCTTCAAAGTTCATTTTCATCACCATCTATCATTATAACATTAAGAAATTTCTAAATTCTACAAATTAAAAAGAACTGAATTCCTTCAGCTCTTTTTTATATCAATCATTTTATTATTATTTTTCTATCCAATGTTGAAAGCAGCACTTCCGTTACCAAACTATTCTACTTTAGCTGTCCGATAAAGATTGTCCACCTTGGCTATGCTGTAAACTTTCAGTAGTAACAACCATATTTGCTGCTGGCATTTGCACTTGATTCTTATGGAACATAGACATTAATTCAAATCTTACTTGTCTAGAAGTTTCAAAATAATCTTCCGGTTTTATTAAACCTGTAATACAAAATTCATATCCAACGTATTTCAGATTCGGGTTTAAATCTGTAACACCAACATATTTAAATGGTTCAACAGCTTCATCCTCTACTTTATAAAGACTTGGGGCCAATTTTTCATTACAATTCACACAAACTTCTTCTAACAATTCCTTAACTCTTGTAGGATTTTCCTGATAACTTACTGTAATCCGTTCAATTACGCGCATCCAGCCTTTATTAAAATTTTGTATCGTTCTAATCTCTCCATGTGGTATGGTAAGGAGTTTTCCTGACCATTCACGAATTTGCATAAAACGAATACTAATTTCCTCAATTGTTCCTGAGTTTGTTCCGTTAAAAGTAACAAAATCGCCAACACGAAACTCTTTGTCCGCTAATCTCGCAAAGCCTAATATAACATCTTTCAGCATCTGTTGTGCAGCAAAACCGATAACAACCCCTGCTATCCCTGCACCTGCAATGATACTTTTTATATCTACAAATTGGCTAATTAAATATATAATTAGACTGATGATAATGATATATCTAAAAATAGATCGAATCACACTTTGAATCGTTTGCTCTACCTCTTCATCAAAAAAGCTTGATTTCCTAAAAAACCAATCAATAATGCGGTTTATTACAAAAGAAATAATGATTAGAACGAAAGCAAATAGTAAAAATCTTAAAAGCAAAAACTCCCTTACATAATTAAAAAATTCTTCAGTATACGTTAATAAACTCATCTAACCACTTCCTTACTAATTAAAAAATTCATAATCGTCTCAGTTTATTCTAGGAAAATCTATTATCCTAATCTAAAATGTCACTACCCTTACTATGTATTTTGACTTTATTACTAATTCAGTTTATACAGTATGTCTAGATGTTCTTTTTCCTTTCCCTTTAAATATACCCTTTTTAATAACCTAAGGGGGAGCAAATCTTGAAATTTTTTTATACGTTAAAACTTTATTCATCTCATTATGATTTCAACTCATTTATTCATTAACTACGTAAAAAAAGAGCTGAATTTATCAGCTCTTTTATTCGATATTAATTGTTGTCTTACTACTTTTTTCTTCTTTCAATTTTGGCAATTCAATTGTCAGTACGCCATCTTTATAATTTGCTTTAACATTTTCTTCCTCAACTTGTTTAAAATTAAAGCGTCGAGTTACAGAACCTATAGAACGTTCTTTACGAATATATATGCCATTCTCATTTTTTTCTTCTACTTCATTATGATTAGTTGCTTGAATCGTTAATACATCTTGTTCAAATTCAACTTGAATGTTTTCTTTTTGAAAACCTGGTAAATCTGCTTTCACTGTATATTTATCAGATTGTTCATGAACATCTACTTTAAAAGTATCCATGTTCATCGGTTTAAAGAAAGCATCTGTCATCCCCTCTAATAAAGAAGGCCCAAAATCAAAAATACCATTTTGACGTTTTGTTATTTCTGGAAATAAATTACGCATATTTTTTCCTCCTTATTGTTTATGAATGAAAGATTATCTCTTTCTGTCTTTATTATAACATTTGGTCAAAAAAGGTCAAAGATTTTATTTGACCTTTTTTGATGTATATTTTACCAAATAACACAAATAAGTTATATGTCATCTCTCCCCTTATAAAGAGGAATATATTTACATAATAACGAATAGTTTATTTGCTTTTATTTTTTCTTACGGAGGTTACATACAATGGGATATATTGAAGAACTTAGAGAAGTTGTCGGATCAAGACCACTCAATCTAGCAGGAGTTGCTGTAGCTGTTTTCAATGAACAAGGACAAATATTACTTCAGCAAAGGCAAAATGGTATTTGGGGTGTTCCTGGTGGATTCGTTGAACTTGGTGAATCCACAGAAGAAGCTGGGAGACGAGAAGTGCTCGAAGAAACAGGGATTGAAATAGGAACCTTACAATTAATAAGCGTATTTTCTGGAAAAGAATTTTTTGTAAAATTACCGAACGGTGATGAATTTTACCCTATAACTATTGCCTACCTTTGCAAAAACATTACAGGCGGTACGTTAAAAGCTGATGGAATTGAATCATTACATGTACAATTTTTTGATATAAATGCGTTACCAGAAAAAATAAGCCCGTTCATAAAAAAACTAATCGAGCAAAATGTCGTTTCTATTTAAACGTAAAAAAGAGACCTTTTTTAAAGGTCTCTTTTTTCACTTCACTTCTGCGTTTAAACAAGATTTAAAATGTCCAAGTGCATATTCATGCCCTTGCGCATTGAAAGATGCAACCGCCTTTTCAAAAACTACAATTTTAAATCCTTTATTATAAGCATCTACTGCTGTGTGAAGAACGCAAATGTATGAATACATGGTATATCTAAAAAATGCCTTCGAGCCTGTGAGAACAAGTCTTTTTACAATTTATAATGCAAATTTATTTCAAAAGGACGAAATGGTATATAAATCGAACGCCTTTCAATACAATGCGACCATGAATTAGTTTTACAATCTCCCTCCTTCTGCGGCCTGTAGCTCTTTTTTTAATTGACTAACGGTCTTTATGGAAATTAAGAAAAGCACCTTACCTTTGAAGTATTTCTAACAAGTTATCTACATTTTGACCCATATTTTTATCTGTTTCATAAAATATTCTTGAAATGTTAGATAAATAAAGGTTGTTAAAATGTAAGTTAGTTCTATTAACTTTTGGATATGAGAGGCTAAACATGTCTTTTACACATAAAGCAACAGCCCAATTTTGTATTGGCAAAGTAAATTTTATATTATCCGTATTAATTTTATTAAATAGTTTGGAAGTGAGCTCTAGCATCCACTCACTATCTTTATCCCATTGTTTATTATTTTCAAAAATGCTTACCATTTGATTAATAACTTTACAATAAATACTCGCAACGTTATCTGCTATCTGAATAAATATGCTATCTGTACTATCAATAAAATTCAGATTAATTCCGAAAGGAGCTAACTCTTTCTGAAACACTTTTGAAAACCCATCAATTTTATCATGATTTATATTTAAACACTCATTTCGTAATGTGGGTCCAGCCTCATGCTTTAACATAAATATAAATTCGGACAGGGTAGATAAATTCACTATATTTTTAGAGGCAGTTCCAATATATTTACTAACTCCGATTAGGTTATCTAATACATCCTCTTCAAGCTCATTCTCTAAAATTAATCGGACCATTTGGGGCAAATATAAGTTTTCTTGATTACTATAAGAGTAATTAGCCAAAAACCCTAAAAATACTTTGAGATTTTCCAATGTTAAGTTTTCCTCAAGTTGACAATATTTTAATAAAATATTGTCATTCTCTGATATCAAGCTGCTGGCTAACTGGTAAAATTGCAAAGGAAATTCTTCTTTAAATTCAACTCCCAATAGACCACCTAACATTTTAGTCAATAAATAAAAATTTTTATCATAAATATTAATTTGGAAATGAGTATCATCCAATATCTCATCGATAAAAACATTTAGTAGTTCATTGTTATCTCTAGTCAATAAGGAATTCCCTTTTAACTCGCCAAGGATATTAAACTCTTCTTTTAATGCTTTGTATTTTTCTTTCAATTTTTCTTTGTCATCATCATTTTCCATAATAACTCCGCATAAGGCGAAGTGTCTTTGATTATCATAATTTAATCTATTGCTATTACTCTTAACTGAGCCTGTATTCCCAGATTCATCAAAATAGATATCCATAAAACGTTCTCCCTACATTTTTAATTCTTTATCTCATATTATTAAGTTTTCCGTATAAATATAATTGGCTTTTTTATTAAGTACAGTTGAATTCTACGCTTTCAAATATAATGAAACAACGTCACACATATTTTTTAATATACCGTCTATATTAAGGCTCTTTATTTCTTAATTTCTTGTTCTTAATACTCTAGGTAGTGTTTGAGCTATCTCCCTAGCAAACTATCAGTTACTATATTCATTAAATAACCTTCTTTAGAATACGCAACATAATCTAGAAATATATCTCTTAACTTCACAATCATTTTATTCCCCCATTTTATAATGTAAATCTGTTAGCTCATTTAATTTGGTTGTATCACTTGAGCCATATCTCTTCCCTTTCTCGGTACCATTCTTCCAACTTTGCTTAATTCAAATAAAGCTGCAAATACTCTTTCCATAAGTATCTTCCACTCTCCTGAAGAACACTCATCCCATGTCACACTCCAATTTAAATCAATTTACCTTTAAGCTCTGAATAGCCTATCAACGGTTATTGCAGGATATCCAAAGACATCTTCAATGTAATTTTCTAAAAGAAAACACATCCTAATAATATTCTAAATTTATTTTAGCATAAAATGACAAATGTCCTTAAAAAAGAAGTAACTAATCTGTTTATAAGATAAGTTACCGTAAATAAATAACGTCCTTAGGTTAAAGCCTTTGCTCTAGCATATAGATTTTATTAAATTAAATTGATTAATCCATTATAATAAAATCGTCACATCAAAAGGAGAAGAGTTTAAAATCTTAAAAATGCAATGTAATTATGTGGAGGTGTAATATTGCTAAAGGTAAAATCACTTAAGTTTTATTTTAAGAAATATGTATCAAAAATTGTGGAATTTCTCTTACTTGCTTCAGGTCCACTATTATTTATAGCCGCCTTTACTGGTACGTTTTTCGTTTCTTTTCAAAGTAATCCAGCAATTAAAGATGAAGCTTGGATTGTTCTTAATGTAGGCGTATGGACGGCAATCATTGGATTAGTTTATGACAAGCTAGATATTTTCTATAAAGAAAGAGAAGCAGCACAAAAAAAAATTGATAGACAGAAAAAGCATATATTTCGAATCATTCCAGGCTGGTATAGAAATTTGAAATACATCACTGCCTTTGTTTTTTCCATAATAGGTTTAGCATATTGTTTTTTCATGAATGATGAGCTATCCAAAGAGGCTGGGACAGCCCTAATGGTCGGTATTTTTCTTAATATGTTAAGCAATTATTTGAAAAATGTAGGTCATCGTAGATATATAAAAATTATAAATGTTTTATTTTTGATTGCAGCATTATTAGGGGTTATTTTCTTTGAAAGTATATATGGTTCAGTATTGATTGGATTGGATAAAAAAACCGCTGGTATTTTAAGCAAACCATTTTTTGATGTTTTGTTTATGTCCTTTCTTATTGCTATGGTTAAACCATTTGGAGGTAAAGTCTTAAATTACAATTATAATTTTTCACCTTTAACCGTCTTTTTCACTATCGTTATTAGTTTAATAGTTATATATAAGGGGTATCCCAATGATACATGCATCGAAATAGGGGGATTTCTATGTTTAAATTCTCTGGGTTTTATTTCTTTGCGAAAATATGAAGGATGGCAAATAAGACAAATGAAAAAAATCCAACGTGCACTCGATAAAAAATTCAAAGTAAAATGGTCATGGAGATTTATGTGAAAGTACAAATCAAAAGCTTCTCTTATAATCAGAGAAACTTTTTAACACTATACTTTTCATTCTCGGTTCTTATTTAACAATTGGTAATCCATATCTGAAATATACAACATATTACTCTTTAAAAACGTATCAATATTAGACTTTCAGTGTTCCGCTTCTTGCAGTTCTCCATTTAACTAAGCTGTGTTCAATAATTGGATTTAACAGAGCCTATAATAAAAAAATACTGTGATAAATAAGAGTTGTTGCAACCACTGTTTGGAGGTCTATGTACTAATTTACCTTGTTACCCTAATGCAAAACAATCGTTCACCCTAGAATAGGTCGAATTCAGAGCAGGAGAAACCAATGAACGGGTACAAAAATAGCTGAATAGTTTTGTGTTAATAATGTTAAACAAGAAAAAGAGCATTGATGTCGATTCAATGCTCTTTTTACTGCGCCTTACTGTGTTAATCTAATGCTATTTGTAATGATATTTAACCTCAATTAAATAGCTTTCCTTCCAAAAGAATAATCCATTACTTAAACGAGTAATTTTTTATAGAATCTAGATAATTTCCTCATTCAAAAACTCATTGATTGAAGGGATGAAAATAATAGGATGGGTAACCAATTTTCTAACTTTGAAACAGTTTAAAAAGGTCTCTAATATCAAATTTTATCCTATTGATATATTCATCATGTTTTTTACGACGGGATTTTGGCAGCTGATTAACCTGCTCTTCAGAAAGGTAATGTAAGGTCTCTCGTACCTTAATTAGTACACCTTCGTTTTTCCAGTTCTGAGTTTTGTTAGATATCCAAAATCGATAAATAAATCCATTTTTCTCTAAAATTTCAAGTTGCGCTTGTATAGTATTTACACTAGAGTTTAGTTCCTCTGCTAAAGCATTAACAGTAGTAAAACAGAAATCATTTACTTCCTGACAGCCTTGTGCAAGAGTTATTAAGAGCCTAAAAGCCCTCCATCCTATTATAGGTAGCCAACAGTCAACAAAGTATTGATTAAATCCTACTTTGTCTTTTTGAACGGAATCTGTGAAATGAAGAATTAATTCATCAGTTATCATTTCAAACTTAAAAGCAGCTACTTCATGTTCAGCTATATACTGTCTTTCCAAAGATTTTTTTTTAAAGGATTCAAACCTTCCATTTCTAATCCTTTCCACTTTCTTTATTTTTTCAGTTGTTGTGAACCTATAATACAGTAATTCATCCTTTGTTCCTAATAGATTAACTTTACGCTTCATATTTGTTCCTCCTATTTTACATTACAGGTATAATTATGAACGAGAAAAATTTTTATATAGGCTATTCTGCAAGAAGTTTAAATAATTCGAATTTCATCTTCTGCCTAAATTGAAGGGGATAATACGGTCAATCCCGGTTTTGTTTTTTTATTTTTTTCTACTTACAAAGATACATTAAGCTGAATGAGTGCTAAATTATTAAACGCAACCATCCTAGGGAATGGCTGGGTTTCCGTAACTCACTGAAAGTTCTTCATAGTATTAAACCAACTAGCAAAAGGAGTTGAAAATACAAGTGTTTACGTTACTAAATGTATTCCACCTCCTTTATAGTGGCAAAAAAACAAAACGATATTGTGCATAGTCAATATCATCGAATTGCGTTTCTAGCATCTGAAACAGTTCCTCTTTGAAAAGGTTCAATAGTTTCATTTTATCTTGCTTCATTATTATTTCTTCTAGATGGTCCACAACCGGTAAGGCTGCGATAGCATAGGATTTATCCGTTATAAAATAACTCACCATTTCCAACGAAATATTTTCTTCCTGAATATTGCTGTCCTCAAGTGAAATCCTCATCCGAAAAACCCCACAAATAGGATAAAAGTTTACTTTAAATTTAAATTGAATCAGCAAACTACCTAAATGTGTAAAAAAGTTCCCATCTTGGTAATAACAAACGATAGACTCTTCCTTATCTTCAAAGTTAAATAGCTTTATTTCCATTTCCATTCCTCTTTTTCTCTATTTAAATTTTATTTATCATAGATTATTTGTGTTAGGTTGACCGGTTAGTGCAATAAAAAAAGGGTGCCGCAGCACCTAGTTATCAAGCAAAGAAAATAAATAAAGGGTCTTTAGTAGTCAACATATGTAATAAATGTTCAACATTATATGAAAAGTCTTCTGTATTACCGGATGAAAGAACAGAAGATGGAATTACACATACGGAATTCCCAGTCTTTTTTTGTGAGTTGGATAATTCATGATATTGCTATTAGGAAATTTACCTATACTTTTTCAACTCTTTCGTGCCTCTTCATTACTTGTTTCATCAATTTTTCAATGACTAATGCCTGTTCATCGCACCTAGTTTGGTAAGCCATCAGCATCTGTTTCAAGTTCAAAATTTCTTCCATTAGTCCTAGTACAGTTAAGCTTTTAAGCTCTTCTACCGAAGAAAGATTCTTTTCAACCCTTAAATCCTCATGAATTTCTTCGATTTCATTAAGCAGGGTTTGATACCATTCCTCTAAATATATTTTTCTATCACCAGTATACAAGCTTCTTGTTGTCAATTTTAGCGTTGAAGCTATCTTCTGCAAAACTTCTTCCTTGCTCAGCTTTTGAGTGAGATATATCCCCTTCTGGGCTCTCCTGATAAACGTTCTTTTTGTACTGGCAGCACTTCGTGTTAAATCTGCATGAGAAATTTGTTTCTTAGCCATTAATAACACCACTCCTCAGAAATTCATCCATTTGCTTTGCTGTTGGACTTGGAAACTTCCTATAATACTTTGCGATGTATTTTTTCACAGTTCGATATATCTCTTTTTCAACAGCTTCAGCCTCCTTTTCTGAAAAGTGCTTAAACTTTCGAAATAGCTCCTTAAACGTCTCTGGTTGTAAGTCTTTTTTAATGTCGTCTATCCTTAACGGAAGCGTCCTTTTCTCTACTTTATCTTTGGTCTTCTTTAATAAAATTTCTTGGTGATGAACAAAGACAATCCATCTAACAAGCTCCGCTTTATGCTCCAGTAACATATCTTCATCAGGGCTATATTTATTACACTTGTAACACTTCAATGTGTGGTGAAAACAAGTTACCTTCGCATGAGCGTTGCAGTTATGTGTTCTCATAGGGAATCCCTTCGGAATTTCTCCATCTGGTTGAGATTGTTCTGAGGGAAAATCAAGACCTTCTGTTTTCTTCAACAGTTCTTCTATAAATTTTTTTGCTGTTTCCTCTTCTTCCACTACATCAATAATCATAGAAGGCTTTTTGAAAATGCTCTCTTCACTTAGAACCTTTACGTCTTCTGTAACAGAATCAGCGGTGTTCTCATTAATAGTCGCTTGTATCCCATACAAACCTTGTTTTGATATATCCTGAAGCGCATCCAATATATCATTTCCCGCTGTGAGGGTGTAAGCATATTGAGATTCCAAGTTTTCATGCCCAAGACTATTCGCGATTTCTTCATTGGAGAGTCCTTTGAATTTCAAATAAGTTCCACACATTCTCCTTAAATCATGCGCTGTGAAATACCCGCCACTTGGTGGGGGCACATCTTTCCATATCTTCTTTTGTAAATCTTTGAGATATCTAGCAACATAAACTGGGAGTAAAGGGACTACTCTAAATTGCGTACCTGCAACCAATCTTTTAGCTCTTAAATCGTCCCCTCCAGGATATAGCTCTGATTTGATTTCTATAGGCTCCGTAGGAGCTACACTCTGTAATTGCTTAACCCATTCAACAGCATTTCTAGAGATTTTAACATCATGCTTTTTCCCCGTTTTTGTTTTATGGAAATGTAAGAAACTGTCACCATACTTATTTTGTTTTAAACAATTTTGCATTAAGTAACATACCTCATGCGCCCTTTTCCCAGTCTCTAGCATCAGCAGTGATAATCTTCTAAGTCTGAAATCAAACAGTGCATTATCTTGATGATAAGGTGATTGGTCATCTTGCAAAGTCTCTATTAGCTTAACTGCCTGCTTAAAATCAATGTGTTTCCCAAACCTTTTATCACGTGTCCCTAATCCAGCATTTGGAATAATTCGTTTTTTATTAACATTTAATTGGTTTTGATATGTATAGAAATCAAACCAATTATCAATAACTTGGACATATCTAAAGAAGCTCTTTATGCTGTCATCATCAGCCATATCAACGAATATATCTATCAATCTACCTTGTAGTACATCTTCAATGGTGTGCACCTCACCAAGATATAGATAATTCTGACACAGTAAACGTAAAGTTTTAGAATAAATTTTCCAAGTTTTAGGTCCTATCTCCTTAGTAGCGATGGTCTCTGAATCGCCGTCAACATTCGTATATGTTTGAAGCTTCACTTTTTTCACTCTATCTTTTAGGTCTCCAAAAACATACTCTTTTATATGGAGCGCTAGCTCCGTTTCAAAGGCAGGGGATTCATCCAACCAGAGTTCCAATTCTAACTCGAAAACATTCTTCCTTTCCGAAAAAACCATAGTTTTTTGAACTAAAGACCTTTTCTCCTTAGAAAGAAGATAACTCAGTAATGTAAAAATCCTTTTTCTTCTTCCATTATTTACCCCAGAAAACTTATCTGCGACCTCTTTTAACAAATCGTCAGTTATTGGTTCGTACCCAATCCCTTCAATTATTCCGTAGCCAGAAAACCATAATCTCAAAGCAAGTTTTTGAATTTCTTCTTTGTCCCTGACTGTTTTTTCTGTGTCATTTTCGTTCAGAGGGTCCCATTTTTTATAATGCTCATCAAACAAATCCGAAAGGATTGTAAAATTAGGCACAGCCTCCAAAGGGAATTGATGCAAGGTCCAAAAATTCATAGTGTATTCTAAAGGCAATCGACATCTTTGTAAAAAAGCTAGACTTAACAAATAGTTTTGCATTACAAGCTCTCTATATTCTTTTCCTCTTCCTAGGAAACTTATAACGTCAGTTTGAATGCACTCATGAAACGGAATTGTAAACATAAAGCTACATTTCTTGTATCCAGTAGGTGCAAGAGCATTCCACTCTTCTACCGTAAAGTGTGCTTGCTCATACATTTTCATTGGAATTCCATTCAGTGTGGCAACATATTCATCTTTATTTTGAAGCGAGTGCAAAACTCCCATTTGGCAATGCCTCCTTAATATCTTTCCCCAACAGTTTTAATTGGACCATCTCCCATACCACTTCTGAACTTAAACTCAAGTCAGTAAGTCTTTTTTGGATTAGAGCTTGTGTCTTTATAGAAGAAGCTGCTAAAGGGTTATCATCTGTATAATTTTTACTGTTCTGTACTAAACTTCTGTGTTCCAGAAAAAGTTGTGCTAGTAGTCCGATAGCTTCCTCTATTTCTTCTTTTCGTAACAGGAAATGTTGACAGCCCCAGCATCGATAGTACGTTTCACAATTATCTTCAGACATACACCAACCCATATCTCTTTTTCGACCATACTTTTTTAAGAAGCTTGATAGTTCCATTTCCGAATTTAAATCATCAAATATTCTACTGGTGTCAATGGATTCATCAGTCCACATTTCAATGATTTTCAGATAATATTTCCCTGAAATCTCTTGTTTTTCGTAACCATCAACGATGGAGTAGAGAAGGGTGTTCCGCGAGATTTTACTTCTAAGGTAACGCATAGACATTTTTTCATCATGATGACCGAGTACAAACTGTGTCGCCTTAATATTTCTTGTTTTGGCTTGTACCAAGGTAGCTATAAAATGTCGAAATCCATGAGCACCAACCTCAAACATTTTTCCATCATTTTCAATCTTATAATCTTCAATCTCTTTTATCCGTGGGAGAATTTCACATTTCAAAAAATCCCTAATTGCCGTTCTTGTTAGAAGACCGTTGACATTATCTTCATGGAAAAGGTGAACATACCTAAGATTGTTATTAGGATTAGTTATTGCTTTAACCCCTCTTGCATCACATCGTTCCTGAAGGCGTTGTATCGCTTCAATTCCAACATTATCAAACAGAGGGAACTGCGCATTAACATTACCACTTTTATCCCTGTATACGGAAGTTATCCCTAGAAAACTATCACTATTTAACATAGGCTTTAGGCAGTCTATTGCAAGGTTATGAATAAAATCAAATCGAACAGGACAAGACCCGACAATCAGCCAGAAGTCCTTACATAACGCTTCCCTTTCAGTATCAGGAACATAGGCATAACATTCCTGAATTATCCTTTCAGCTAGTCCTTCTATAGGGAAGGCACGACCATCACTGTTTTCTTGCTCTGCTGTAATAGCACGATTTAGCTTTAACGATAGACCTTCAGGGAAGTCAATAGTCTTTGGGAAATCAGGGTACTCATTTAATCCCCATTCAATAAATAACTTAGCGTCAATAACATGTGCATAAGTATATGATGTGCCGAACTTGAGACTTAACCATTTATAATAAGCCCAGAATCCCGTTCTTTGGAAGTTTGATAGCTGTACAATTTCACTTTGTTCTTTTAGAAATGATAGAAAATTTGATAAGGTAGTATTTTTCTTTGATATAGTTGCTTTCGAATATCCCCCAGCTATTATATATTTTTGATAATCCCGGATAGGCGTTTCAAGATACGGATGTTCAGCTACCATTTTATCAACCGGGTTTTTTTTGTACCAATGGGTGAGTTGCTTTTTTGTTGTATAACCAAGAGCAAACCTTGCTTTTTGTATGATATTTCTTGAAGTAACTACCGAGTTAAACGACCAGTCTACACAGCTATCTAGTACATCTTTGTCTGTAATATCCTTCAATTTCTTTCCAAATACAACGCATAACTTATAAAAACCACTAACAAAATACTCTTTTTTGGAGTCTTTTCGCAACGCTTTTAATGCTTCGACTTCCTCTTCAGTGACAAACTGGTAATGCTCAGCTAACTCCTTACATAAACCACTCACTCTATTAAAGAACTTACTATAGTAATCTATAATTGCTTTTCTATATTCTGGATAATGCATTAAGCCTCTTTCTAAAGCCCAAGGTAAAATATATCCAAAGTCCTTCATTTCAGCCCATTTGAAAGGTTCTTTTTCTTCTAAAGGCGTCTTCAGCCAAATATCCCCTGTTGAATATTTAGTTTTTAACTTGTTTAATATGCCTTTCAACGCTTTCTTTCTGCTCTCGTTGGCTTCGCTTCTAGGTAAATCTTCAATTTCAATCCACTCTGTATTCATCAAATTCATACCTTTCCACCATTTTTGAAAGTAGAAGCAATGTCTCCTACTCTGTCTTCTGTATGCAAATCGTCCTGTCCAGGTAAGTAATGAAGGTAGATTTTTCTAGTTGTTTTTTCATCTCTATGACCTAACCATCTAGATACATCGTAAATAGGTTTGCGTTTAATTCGGATTAAGTGAGTTGCAAAAAAATGCCGGAATGAATGTGGAGAAAAGTTGAGATAAAAATCTTCTTTTTTAGAACCAGAAATAACGCTGCGGTACTTAGAATAAACCGTCCCCCCGGTAATTTCCTCTCCCTTTGAATTATTTGAAGTTGAATAAAATAAATAATCATGTTCTTGTCCTGTCTCTTCCATTACCAACTGCCTTTCCTTGATATGTTCAAGTAATAAGTTTGTGAGCTCCTGCTGCGAGAAGAAGTTAGGAATTAGTCGTGGTCTGACTGTTTTATTTTGAGATTGAAAATTGTTAACCTCTCTTTTTACTACATTACAAACCCATGCTTTTAGCGTGGTATCATACGATAAATCGCCATGCATCTCATTCTTTAACCATTCCTCCGCCTTGTTAATATCCCAAAGGTAAAAGTCTTTAGGTACTTTTTTAGAAGCAAATAGAAGGTTTCGAGCCTCAGACCTTCTAAGTCCGAAAGACTTCAAGATGTAAAACAAAAGTCTTGTTTGAATATCGCCTGAAAGAATCAAGGACATGAAATTGTTTACATCTTCTTCGGTCATCACTTCTTCCGATAATGACTGAATGCGGTCTGCTGAAGCGTTTGGATTACTAAAACTAGCCTGACTTAGTATGGCGTGTACATCGGCTACTATTACATACGTTCTTCTCCCTGTTGTACCCGTTATGGCAGTTGTGAATGCTCTTTGCTTTACCGGAATAGATGTAAGGTCTATATCTTCGAATTCATAGGTTTCTTTTTTTAAAAAGTCTAGATACTTACATGCAGTTTCAACAATGCCTCTTATAGTATTATGGGACAAATCTTCGAATCTATCTTGGACCATTATTCCTTCAAAATTTAAGCCAATAGAGGACACTTTACCGAAATGCTTTGCTCGTTCATGCAAAGGCACCTTTTTCAGTAATGACCATTTAAGTGCCTGATTCGGTGTGGCTCTTAAACTCTTTAATAAACGCAAGTAACTAACAAAGGATACAACGACTGTAAAGGTATCCACTTCTAACAAATCAATATTCCAAAACTCTAGAAAGTCCAAAAATCTCCTCAATTGATGCGCTTGTCTTGAAATAGTATTTATAGGAGTGTCATTGTACTTTTGCTTTAATAAAAAACAAGTGCCATAGTAATGCAATTTATGAGAAGCAGTATAAATATGGATTACATTGTGCGTTGTATTTTCTTTACCCTCGGCTCTTCCTATGAAGTCTACATAATGTAAGCCATTTATCTCGGTAAAAGAGTAGATATTGGCGTACTCCTTTAACTGGACAACCTTGTCTAAAATATTGGAAATATCTTTTAATGTAGCATAGTCCATCTTGTTACCAACTCTCTAAAGTAAACTATCATATTAATCTTCCAACCAGTTGTAAAGGGATATTTTTAAGGTTTGACATTCACTTGATTCGGTCACTTTCTCGTTTGCGTTTATTTACAAAAACAGCATTCGGCTGCAAACCCTAAATAATTCCATATCAAGAGTAATGGTATTACTCACCTTTTTCTTGATAACCTTTCTCGTTAATTCATCAATATCATTACTAAAGTTTAAGGAAATCCTAATAAAAGAGAGATTTTTAAATAAATCCCAAATTAGAATATCAACTAATGATACATTAGAGTCCACCAAGTTGGATTAGCATTTACAACCATAATAAGCCAAAATCATTTACTATTCAATAAAAAAAATATATCAATTAGAGAAATTTTATTTAGGTACTCTCTTTCCTTATTAGGATATTTATATTAATATGGAAATACTAACTAATAGAGGTGGACTGTTATGAGCTATCTTGGCAAAAACATTCGTATATTAAGAAAATCAAACGGCTTATCAATTTCAGAGTTAGCTAAGTTAAGCAAAGCAAGTCCGGCAAGCATTAGCCAAATAGAGAACGGAAAAAGAGATGCAACATTTAAAATCATTCTTAGCATTGCACAAGCACTTAATGTTGAAGCAGCTACACTAGTAACTCCTTTAAACGAGGATGACTACAAACATGATATTCAATCTGTAATAAGATTTTCGGACAATGATTTAATCATCGGTAAATCCGTAAATCCCTTACATCATGAGGTACACTGGGGGGCAGTTTTTAACCTTTCTGGTGATGAAATGTTAGTTGATATTTTATATATCAAACACAGTGAAACAGATTTCAACTTTAACACTTTCTTTGAAAAGACACTTAATTCTTATTTAATTCAACAAAGATTAAGAATATTAATGTGGAAATGTATTGAAATTAATAAACCATATTTAGAAATTGTAAAAGAAGGAATTGAATGGAATACATTTAAAGAAATTATTAATTATTTAGGACTTCTAATAACAGATAACTGACTCTTAATGATATTTACTATTTTAAAAAGAACTGCTGATACAATTCTTCAGCAGTTCTTTTTCTCTTTTTAATTTCTTTTATACAACTTTATGCTCCCATTGTTATTAAATTAGTCAGTCCATAATAAATAAGTAGTATCTTTTAATTATGTTACGATACAAAAAGGACCTTTCTCGTTATCGAAAGGTCCTTTTCTTATTGATTAAATGCTATAGTCTTTTCTTAATTTACAGTTGCTCTCCGCTTCTTCTTTGAAAACAACTTATCATTAATCAAATCCTTCTCCTCTTCATTAACTCTATCTTTATCCATTGCCTGTTCAAATTCTTTCGTCATTCCATATAGCTTGGCTACCTTTAATACCGATTCCTTTACAGACATATTCACACTTCGAAACATCGGAACGATTTGTGTGGACACATGACGTTTATTATGTCCAAATTTGAAATCCTTTAGTTTTGTGACAAGGACATCGCAAAGGGCTTGTATATAATCATCTTTACTTTCTCTCATCATATCAATGATTAAATTTGTTAAATGAGTTCTATTGAGTGCTGGATGATAACCTGCACATAAATTTAATAATTTCATTTGATGACTTCTCTGTCCATAACCCAAAGCAGGATTGATTGCATAGTTTAAAATTACAGCAACGGTATTTTTATCTACTGATTTTAAAACAATTTCTTCTATTAGATTTGCGCTCACTTCACTTTGCAACAGTTCGTCTAGTGCTCCATATTGTTCTTCAATACCTTCACTCTTATATGCTATGAAGAATTTCCCTACAGTTCTTCGAATAACATCTATATTTTCCTGAAAGACGCTTTCATCTAAATCTGAAACGTTTTGAACTAAATTCACAAAACTCCTCACACCACCAATTGTAGAAAATCTAGAATACAATTCGTTTAAAAATTCATTTATTTCTACTTGAATATTATCAATAAGGAATTGAGCATATGCATTTAGGTTCTCCTGAGTAAAATGATTTTTAACAGATTTTAAGAAATACAATGCATCAATCTTATCAGCATCTGTATCAACTCTTTGCATCACTACATCAATTACTTCCTCTGCTCTTACCTCTGGTAAATTCGTTCCCATACACATCAGGCCTTTCAGTGCTACATCTGTGTAATTTGGAATAATATTAAGAAGCACATTCACGAGGCGCTCTAAATATGTCTTATCAATAAGCGTTGCATTGACCTTCAATAATTTTAAAAACCCACTTGCCCAACCAGGGAATTGGAACCATGAACTATTAGTAAAATATTCAATTCCCTGTTCAATGTTTCTTTTAATGTAAGAATGATTCTTTTCTTCTCGCCCTAACATAGCATATGCAGTGTTTATTCTGTCAAATTGCTGAGTGCTAGCACTATTATAGTCAATCGGATGTAGCAAATTACTGAAGAGTGTTTCCCTCTGTGTACTAGTAAAATATTTGTTTGCTGCTTCCAACGGTCTATCATATAGAGAAGAATTAGCTGCATGGTTAATCAATAAATCGGATGTTTCGCTTAATTCCTCAAAGTTATCCTCTTTTAATGAAGCAATATGTTCAATAAGCAGTGACATCTCCTCTGTAATCTGCTGATTATCTTTTCCTAGCCCATTTACAATAAATTTGTCTAACCTTTTAGCTAATCCGTTGACGGCATCTAAATCGAATGAAATCATCCTCATAAATTGACACAATTGTATTACATCTTTCGGTTCTTTGAATTTGTTATCAGCTATTCCGTATATAATCTTAGCCCCTACTTTCTCGTCTAGTTCAGAAATAACTGGTTCTATTAAGTCAAAAACCTTAAACAAGAACGGTTTGTCGGCAATACTGCTAATGCGGTGTATTGTTTTCACAAATTTCGTCTTATGTTTTTCTCTTATGAAGGGAGCAATTTCTAAAAATACCTCAACACATTCTTCCCATTGCACCTCCCCCTCCGATTGCCCCTCATCAACTTCCATATGCGCAAGGAGTTGCTGATAAAAATTAAGGTCGAAATAATCAGCAAACATAATTGGATGTCGGCGATAAAGATTTAACAATTCAGTAAACGGATAAAAACTATATTCCTCATCTCGTACTGCAATAAATGTTTTTATCTTGTTACGTAAGCCTTCTGATAGTTCCGTCTCATGATTGAGAAAATAGTCTACAGCATTTGTAATCTGTTGAATATAGTCCTTATCGGTCATATCTTTTCCTAATGTTGTTTTCCAATCACTACTCTGACTAAAAAGTTGGTCCATCGTATATAGTATAGGCTCCTCTGCAATACCCTTGCTTTCTGCCAATATATAAACATTAAACAAATTCCCCAATTCGATTTGCCAAAGTCGCATACTAGGGATACCTATTGCCATTAACCTCTGAACAATAGCATTCGCAAGCTCCGTTCTTCGTCCAATAGGCATATGCTCAATAAGCTGATATGCTGCTTTTAATACAGTTGGTAAATCCTTTGTTTTACAATTTTTCACAGCATCGATAACAACTATTGCAACGTGTTCTGTATGTATTTCTTGTTCTAATATAGCGAGCACACCTTTATCATTTCCGCTTACGAGACTTTTTTGAATGTTACGTTGCTTCTCATCACCAGCCATTAGTCCAACTGCATCTTGCGCCAAATAGATAAACGGTGCCATATTGTCGACTGTAATATGTTGCTGTGCAATTAAAAAGTTCATCAAACCTTCATAATCAGGCTTTAACTTATACGTCGAATCTTTCTTTTCAAAGAGCTTTTTAACCGTTGGTTTTACCTTCATCTTTCCCTGCTCTTCGCTGTAGTAAAACGCCAGGAGGTCTTCTAGGAAATTAAAATCTTTAGAAACATTCATATAGACCTCATTATAATCCGCTTGGATAACCGATAACTTGGCTAAAAATCGTAATCCCCGCTCATTCGTTAGAAGTTTTTCTTCTAATTTTCTTCCTTCAGTCTCCCTTGCCTTTGCTATGAGAAGATTATTAGCAAACGTATTGAGCAACTTCTTTACCTGTCTTGGCGTGGTTACTTCGGTATGGATAAGAATATCTGTTACAATCTCTTCAAATCTACTTCCACATAATTCGACTAATCCCTCGGCTTCTTGCCTTGCCAAGTCTAAAGTATATTGTGCCATATCACTTTCAATAATTGGTGGTAAAGGAATCCTAAAATGGAACAATTTATCCAAAAATAGTTCCCCATCGATGTGTTCGGCAGACTTATTCAATTTCTCCTTCTCCAGAGCCTGAATTAAAATATTTTCATCGCAAGCTACAATAAAGATACACTCATCTACATCCACAAAAGCTTTAATAGCATCCAAAGCGTCTACTACCTTTCTCGGACTCAAACGGTCTAAATCATCTACTATAACAATAAGCTTTTGAAACCTCGAATTTTTCTTTTTGTATTTCTCAATCTCTTCTTTAAACAATTCTTCATATTCATCAGCGGTTTCTACTGGTTTAACTAACTGTACATTTGCTGTTTTCCGTTGCATAGAAGATTTCACAAACTCCTGTAACATTGCACCTAGAGGTGTCATGATAATAGGTAGCCATATGTTTTTCTTAAAATCCTTAAATGAATCTACCATGTTTTCATGAAGAGTGTTTTCTGTAAAAACAGCATTAATAATATCCGCAATCAAAAGAACTCCAGCAAATGTTGCTGATGAAGTTAAGAAAAGAAAACTTAATAACATGAACAGAGGTTTTAATTCCTTAATTAGTCCCCCGACAGTATGTGTTTTATCCTCAACAGTAGCACCTGCTCTGAATTCCCGAAACATCTCTTGATATTGTTTAAGAACAGTGGCATTTTTATCTTCATTCAACTTTCTCCAAAGGCTCTTCAGAAAGGCTTTTTTTAGAGAATCATTTTCATATTTCCATGCATTAATTTCAAAAACTTTATACTCATCTTTACCATGCAATTCTTTCTTTAATAGATTTATGATGGATGATTTACCCACACCCCACTTACCAATCAAAGCGATATTAAAAGGAGGATTATGTTCCATAATAATTTGCTTAAGATTTTCCACATAATCGTGATGGTGAAAAGAATCCTCCCCTTTATTTTCTAGTGCAGTATCTTTTAAGAAATACGTTTTGTCCAATACATGACCTCCCCAATTACTACATTGAAATTATTTAGTTCAAACATAATTAATAATATATATAGTTTAACAAATAATATCATATCAAAATCTTACTGATTTTATGCTGTTAGTTATATATGACCCTAAACTTTCAACTTGTTGTATACCTAGTCTTTTAAGAAACATTAAGACTCCCTTTCACTTTTTATATTTAATAAAAAACTATTGTCAAATTCATCTTCAAAAATATTATTCTCTAAATTTTTTTCATTCTATATTATTGAAAATTTTAATTTCAACATAAAAGGAGCGGGTTTACTCTTCTACTCCTTTAAGTTCACTCATTTAATTAGTTCTTAAATCTAATAATAATGATTCAGCCTTTACGGCTAAAGTAGCTAGTTAATACTAAAAGCAGGTGCAAAACAATTAATGAGCGACCTTCATTATAAAACTCTGCATCTGTTAAACGATGTGCAATATTATTTCTAATATTTTCTGAAGAAGTATCATCATTTAACAAATACTGTAAGTAACCAATGAAGTCTTCAGATAAATTCTCCTTCACTTTATCATCTTTAAGGATATCGGATAAATTCACGGTAGTTTGTAAATTGCTATCTTTTCGTTGAGTAGCAATATCCGTGCCGTTATATAGTTCATAAACTCTCCTTAGTAAGCATTCAATTGTTGGTACAAGTACACTTAAAAATGAAATAAATTTATTATTATAAAAGTGCTCTAATGCCTCTTCAATAAAAACAATGTCATTATCCGATACAATTTCAGAACGTTGTACATAATTCAATAAAAACTCCAAGTTGAAGTCTTTATCTTTCTTTAAACCTAACATTGCAGGAATTGTAGTAAATTGAAAATGAGTCGAATAACAAAGTGATTTCGCTTCTATATCCCTTTTATCAATTCCAATTACCTTATTACTACCTAAATGTACAGAAGGAAGAATTTGGCTAGCAATAGAGCTACTCAAATTTTTTTCAGAGCTTTCAATTGTTTTCAATTCAGGAAATGGTCTATAAAATAAAACCTTTACTTTTTGTCCATTTATCTCAGAATCCCTTATAACTAGAAACGCTAAATCAGAAACACGATTTTCTAGTGATACATTATGGTCTGAAAAAATTCCAAAAACTTTTTTATAATTTTCTTCAAAATCATTAATAATTTTTTTTCCTAATTTCAGCGGTATTCTTTGTTGTGGGGCTGTCCCAAATTTATTAATAGATTCACTAAGGACGGCTAAAGCCTTTCTAGCTCCTTCTTGATTATTTATATCTGAAAAAATAACAGAAGCCTTATGTGCATAATGCATCTTTGCCATTTGGTCTTTATTAGCTTCAGCAATACTTAAAGCAAGATTAGCTCGCCGCTCTTTAAATTCATTTCTGTCTACAGTTTGTATAGATACTGTTGTGACTTCTTCATACAGTCTATCCAAGAAATTACCGTTTCCCTCTTTCTTCAATTGTACTTCAAGTTCGTTCACCACAAGTGCGATATACTCATAATAACGATTTTTTATTTCTGAATCTCCCTCACTTTCGATAAAAGGAACTACATCAGACATAATTAATATTAAATCAGATTTATCTTTCATTATAAGCCCTACTACTAAATCCCAAATATTTTGCCTAATAGGTTTTATTTTCTTCCCGTACTTTAAAAAATATTTTATTATATTCATTTTTAGACAAGGGTCATCATAAAACATTTCACGCAATAGTTCATCTTCTTCGATTAATTCTAAAATCCGCTGCATTAAAACCATTTTTTTCTTTTCATAATTTAATAAGTGCCAATAATACCTAAATTTCATAAACGGTTCCTTAGCCATTTCTGCTTTTTCAACAGAGTAAGGAATAGAATTATTAATTTCTTCACTATTATATAATTCAAACGCAGCACCAACTAATGTGCGTTGAACAATAGACTCACATATAAAATCTATTTCTTCATTCTCTTTTGGTATCATCTCTCCCAAGTCAGACACAAAAACAGCAGAAATTTGTTTCGTTTTGATTACCTTAGAAAAATTATTTTCATAATCGTTAAAAGACATTTTATATCCCCTTCTCCCACTTAAAATATTTGTTTGCGTTTAGACAGGACAGTAAAATTTATAAAGAAAATATTTTTCTTTATTGTTTTTCAAGCTCCTGATATTTACCTATTAGATTTTCAACAGTACGAAATTTATACAAATCACTCCCATTTTTTAACTTCCCATGGCAAATTGTATTTAATCTCCATATTCAAGAAACTGATTTTAAATACTTTTTTAGGAATATTCTTCGCGCTTTTATCAAAATATTCCTTTCTTTTGATTGAGTAAACATATTCTCTCATTCCATTTTACACCAGCATATTACTAACAAAAAATAGTTTGCTTAATTTTAAAAATCTAACTTTCTATCTGTTAGCAATTCTTATTTAAAACCCGTATTCATCCCATTTTTTCTAAATTTTCATGTCTCCCAATGCATCATTAGTTTTTACAACTTCTAAATCTGAATTTCATATAGGTGAACTTTAAATTTAAGACAAAAAAATAAAATTTCACACTTTTCATAAAACAAATAAATAAGTTTAGATATGATTTTTAGAAATAACAATCGACAGAATTGTTATTTCTGTAACAGAAAGTTATTTAGATATCACTACAGTAATATTTTTGTCATATCTGAAGTGATTCAATATAAATAAACCTCTATTTAGATATTTTTATTTTTTCATAAGTTTAAAGAATAATCATATATCAGAAATGAATCCTTGATTATGATAAAACGTAGAATATTTAGTTGCGTTTTGATTACGTTTTTTGAAAACCGGTAGTTGTTTCAAATGAACTTTTGAATAAATCCTCTGTTTCTAAACAATTATCTAAAGTTGGAAAATAATGATAAAATGATAGAAATGAAGATTGGAGATAGTAGATTATGACATATAAAAATGATTGTGTTCAAGATAACCAAGGAGAAAATGGTAATAAATTAAAACAACTGCTACATGTAAATATGAAAGCAGAGATATTGAATATCGCATTACAACATGTCAGTTATCAAAATGAAAACAGATTATCGTCCGAACAATTAGAAAAAGAAAAAGCAAAATCAATGTTAGGATATTCATTACTAAATTTATTGTTTCATGCTCATTTTTTACAGAATTCTCGAATGACTATACAAGACATAAATAAGCTGGAGAATATTGAACAATTGGCTAGCGACATTTATTCATATTACAAAATAAATGACCTTATCTACCTGGGGAAAGGAGAACAAAAAGAAAGAAAAATCTTTTATATGGACATATCAACAAAAGTTATTTATGAGATTTATCATCATTGCGGATACGAAGAAGTTTACCGAATTGTAAAACCCATTTTCCATTCACTAAAAATCATAAATAATGTGGACTATAAAACAAAACTACAAGAATATGCTCAAATCCGAAAAATGATACCATCATACAAGACTATAAAAGAAGAAGGACCAGATAATAATAAACGATTCACAATAAAACTTGAATGTGGCGATAAAAGTACAATTGCTGTAAGTTCTTCTAAGAAAAAAGCGGAAAAATTAGCAGCACATCAATTTATACAAGAACAAAATATAAAAATTGAGACACAAGAAAAGAAGGAAGAATCACTTATAAGGAGAGGAAAGCAACAACAAGTTCATCCTTCTAGGGTAAAAGAAATAAACATCTTAAAAAATTCATTTGGTCTTTCTAATAAAGACATATCGGATTATTTATTAGATGCATGTTTAATTCATAAATCACACCGAAACGAAATAAAAAATAAAAACTTAGATACAAATGAGGTGTTATCTTATCTCGGTTCTTACGTATTAAATTTTTATGTGGATGAATACCTCGTTGAGAATTTCACAACTTTTTGTCAGGATAATGCTAAGAATTTATTGAAAAGAAGGGCAGTAATTGTAAATAATGAGTTTTTATACTCTAATTTGCCTAATTTTAATAAAGATAGTTGGCTGCCTTATATCAAAGGTGCCAAAGGTCTTGTTAACGATGTAACAGAGAAGTCTCTTGCTCCAACTATTTTTAAATCTCTCATTGGCTCATTGTTTATTCATTCATATATTTACAAAAATAACAGTATAGAAGGTGCCAAAAATAAAATCTTTTCTATAATTTCCAAATTTTCATTAGGACAGGAAAGTAGTAGGATGTATGCGGATTGGATACAAGCGTTCTGTACCCAATTAGGAATTGAATATGTGTACAGAGATAAAGGGGAGGGAATGGCTCATGCAAGGACGTTTTTAGGGGATTTAACTGTATCCTATTCAAATTTCGCCCTACCAAAACAGGTGTTTACAACATCTTCTACAAGTAAAAAGCGACTTCGAGAAGAATTAGCTAAACTTATGTTTTTATCTTGTGAAGATAAGTTTAATTTAAATCAAACACAACTTAAAATTCCAAATACGGAATCTTGGAACCTACTTATAAGGGAAATCGTTGAATCAGCAATTCAAACTCGCAAAAGACAAGATAACTTTAGTGCTGTCATAGGTGGGATGTGTTTCACAGATTGGAACTTGCAACATGCAATTTCTATTTTGGGTCATTTGTATGAAAGAATGCTGTACCAAGAAATTGTTGAGATTTATAATATTTGGAAACAAGTATATGCAGAAATATACGTAAAAGAAGCGATTCAAAAGAGTAAGTATGTAAAAGAATTAAACTTCCTTCTATATGAAGAAGAAAACACTTTGGATGAAGTTAACAATGTTGAATCTACAGACGCGAATGATATCGAATTTAAAGATGGTTCAGATAAAACAAAAGAACTTAAGAAGCCAATCATTCAAACAACAAAAATGGTGTCAGACGTTAAAAAAGGAAAAGAAATAAGTCCTGATATTAAGTCGCCAAAATCATTACAACAACCAAAAGTTGTGAATCCTATTGGAGATTCAGTTAACGTTCCAATAAAAACCGTTGAGAAAAAAGGTAAGTCAAAAGTAGATAAAATCAACACCAAACCGAAAGAATCTCACCAACTTTTTAACATTGATGTGCCTGGATATATACCGAAACAGCAAAAGAAAACGATTATTTTTACAAAGATGTATGAATTTCAAACAAATAATTGTCCGTTTTGCGAAAGTTCATTAAGCGAAACAGAGAACTATATTCAAGTTGTTTATAAAAAGAATAGAATCATTATCGAACATAATGTATTGAGTTGTTCTATCTGTAGTATAAAAGGTGCATCCGAAAAAGTTCTAAAAGAGTTAGAAAAACAGAGTTTCTCAATAGAAATATACGGAGGCTCACCTTCTTACTATGCATCTACTATTATCGAGAAACGTAGCGTTTTGACATATTTAATTAAACAGAACAAACAAAAGAAAAAAACACGTTCAAATACAATTACGCCAGAAGAGTTAGAAAAGCAGTTAGACATCAAGAAGAAAATAGGATTCGAAGGAGAATCTCATGTGTTTCTAGCGGAACAAGAGCACCTAAAAAGCATAGGTAGAATGGATTTAGCAGAAAAAGTAACATGGGTTGCTAATGAAAATTGCAATGCCGGTTATGATATCCAATCGTTTTTCGAAGATGGTTCTTACAAATACATCGAAGTAAAAAGTACAACTGCTAGAAATGTAAACTTTTATTTAACGAATAACGAATTAGAAGTAGCTAAATTGTTAGGGGATAATTACTTTATATATCGTGTAAGTAATTTAAGAAGTATCCCTCAAATCAATAAGATTCAAAATCCATATGATTTAATCTCACAAAACAAGCTAGAATTAAAACCAACACAATATATGATAACAGTAAAATAGAAAAGGAGCTTATAAGCTCCTTTTTGCTTGTAATTGAAGATAAATAAAATACTTTATAAAACCCAGTTCTAATGATTCTTTCATAGCTGTCAAAGCGGCAAATCCGTTGAATTAATAATATGAATTCCATATGTTAGTTTTAATTGCTCAAATGCTTTTTCTGTTTCCTCTTCATAACTAGGAATAGAGCTCATACAATCATCTAATAGATAAATATTGGAGGTTACAGAACGGTCATCTGTATAATGTTCAACAATTTGCTTTACTGATTCTAAGACACAGTGAGATTTGGCTTCTCCTGCAATAATAATTTTTTGGTAAGATTTTAATGAATTTAAAAATTCATAATTCCCTTCATCGCGCACTGCATATTCAGGCTTAATCATTCCATACATTTCACTTAAAGGGTTCTGTCCCTTTACGATTTTTTCTATTTTGGTGTTTCGAGCAATAGAGTGGAAATGAATCATATTAGAAAATTGGCCTTCTAATGCCGCCCCAGTAGTTCCTTCAATGCAGTGATACGTCCAAATACACAGTTGCTTCTTACCTATTTTTTTGAGATTACGCAGATAGTCTAAGCTTTCTTTTTGCTTTTCCACCGCTATCCAAATTCCCTTCTCTACATCATCTGTTGTAATAATAGTAAATGGGACTGGGTGATTCCCTTCTCTATCCACCCACCAACTAGGGTGAAAAATTTGATGTAAGTCATGGGTATCTAATGACACTGCGATAGTGGTAATTTTATTTAAGTTCTTATAGATAAAATTTGTGATATTGCGAATATCCCGATGAGAATTTGGAACCCCTAATTCTCCGTTCTCCATAAAATCATTTTGAAAGTCAATCCCAATAACCATTACTCGTTCCTTATCTTCGCTCGCAGGAACTAATTCCTCTGCCTTTGCCAAAACAAGTAATTCATTTAGTTTCATTCTGTTTGTTCTACCAATTTCATCAATCCTAACAATGTCTTCAAATCTTGTCTTCAACTTAATTCATCTCCTATCTTAATGTTTTTTAATTTGCAATTTAGGATACTACTACTGTGTAAAAAGGAAATGGTCTCATCAGATGAACATACGTTCTGTTTAACTACGAAAAAAATAGCTCATTCTAGAGTCTGTTTTTATGCATATAATATCAAGGTTTAGTCACGCCCCATTAAACTACAACAAGATACCAAATACTAATTAGTTGTTCTAAAGAATCTTTTCAGATTCTGTTATTAGCTAAATAATTCCTTTGCTTTCACATACATATTTTAACATTAGTGATTGATAAAAGCTAACCATATCCTTCAATTGCAAACAGATAGTTAATTGAAGGATTATTATGAGATAATACTGTAATAATAAGTTTTAAATGGAAAGTGGATTCCTAATATTCATAAACAAATATCAGTGCAAACACCTACAAGATGAACTTCTTCTATTCCTCTTTCTCGTAACTTCATCTCTAGGTCTGTTCCTGCAAATGCACTATATCGTGTTTTATCCATATAATATACATTCTCTGCATTTTTATATGTTTCATACACATCTTGTAATTCACCAAATAACTCTCTTCCATTTGTACCGGCTATGTTATGAGGCGGGAATAACTTTGATTCAGGATGATATACATCATTTTCTTCATGTATATCGATGGCAAAGACTACGTAATCTCCATTTTCAATATATTGCTTCGTTAAATGGACAATTTCCTTCTCAATTTCTTGTCCTGGTTTTCCGCATGTTAAAGCACCTTTCTCAGCTACAAAATCATATGTATAATCAATATTAATAAGAGCTCGTTTCATAACCACTATCTCTCCTTCTTCTGTTTCACAGTAAACAATAGAAAATTTGTTATTACGACATCGTATGTACTATTCGACATTTCAAATGAAATACCTACATTTTTCTTCTGAAACTTACCTTAGTCCGAGTTTATCATATAATAGAGAAACAATGGTAAAACAAATAGCTCCTTTTAATAAGTCATGAATTTGATCCTTGAGCGTAACTTGTATAACCTCTTGTATCATAAACCAAATTACTGCCATCCTCATACTAATCAAGACGATATAAATACACCGATTCACATCTTCAACCTTTTTTCTATCATAGTAGTAACAAGTGATTTCTTTCTATTTAATTGTATTAGAAAACGAAACAAGTGATTCACTATTGTACATTCTAGTCCAAACAAAAAAGCACACTACTTTTTTGAGTAATGTACTTTTTATCCTTATTAAGACGCAGGTTTTGTCTCAAATGTCGCTTGATTAAAACTAATAACCTTTCCTTTCGGGTCATTGTTTTCATACTGAACTGCAGTAATCGTATGACTACCTGTTTCAAGCGCCTTTTCTTTTAATTGTACTGTTGTCTGTGTTGTACTAGTTACTTGATGTTTATCTGCAAATACTTGATCTACAAATACGAATGTTTCTTTATCATTTTGAAAATTAGAAAGCTCTAATTCCACGTGTTGAATTAAAGTATCCTTTTTGATGAATACGGTTGGTATATTGCCATTGTCAGAAGTACCATCTGGAGTAATAACTTTCACTTTTCCTTCTCCAATTGGCATTACGCCTTCAGGAAATACAACTATATTCTCATTACTTGCGTTTACGACTTGTTCTTCAGGCTTTGATTGTGTACCCTCTTTTTCCTTTGGAGCACCGCAACCAACTAATAACAATACAGACAATCCAGTGATTATGAATTTTTTCAAAATTCATCCCCCCTGTCATTTCATTATAATTTATTATACAAAAATAACTTTTAAATTTTAAGACTACTTTCAACACTTTCATGAACAACTAGAATCTTGCTCACGATTAATGTATCATACTTTCCTTAATAGAACATTAATTTTTTTTATGAAATAAATAGTAATTTCCTCTTATCTATCATTTTAGCCCAACATATGAATTACATACCCTCAAAAATAAAAAGACATTGTTAATTCAATGTCTTTTCTATACAGCAATTAAAAAACAAACGTTGTAATCTCATCTACTTCTTTTCTTGGAAGTTTCTTCGGTTTATCTTTCGGAAATCCGAGTGAAATAACCATATTTATTTGCTTTTCAGGCTCAATTTGTAAATATTGTCGTAGTTCATCTTGAGCTAACAATACTGGCCCTGTCATTGGGCATGTACCAAGCCCCTTCGCATGTGCAGCTAACATTAAGTTTTGTGCCGCTAAACAGCTACTCTTAATTCCTTCTTCTTCCCAAACTGAATCTGGAACAAAAGCAATCGGATCAAATATCTTTTCACGGAACTTTGATTCATATGGCGTTGCCAAACATACGATTAATACTGGTGCCTCCGAGAAAGCTGTCGCATATGGTCCGAAAGAACGTGTAAGTAATTTCCCTGCTTTCTCTTCTCCATTTTCTGCTGCTTTTGCCGCAAGTTTATGTAATGCATCCCACGTCATTTGTTCAATTTCTTTAATTTTCTCTCGGTTCATAATGACCAAGAACTCCCAAGTTTGTGAGTTCGTATCACTCGGTGCATAACGAGCACAATCAATAATTTCTTTTATATCACTAGTGGATACTTCTTGTTCTGTGAACTTTCTAACACTTCGTCTACCGTGAATTACTTCTTTAAAATCTTCATAATTCATACATTAAATCCCCTTTTTACAGCGTTTTCAAATCTTGTCCTATGTTTGAATTATATCATGAAAAAAAGCTGGAAGAATACCAGCTTTTTTCTTCAATATTAGTTCGTAACTTTAAACAAACGAATACTTTCTTCATATGCAACTTGGAGTTTCTTTGTAATCGGTCCTCTTTCGCCGTTCCCGAACTGCTCGTCACCAATTTGAACGACTGGGAATATTTCAAGTGGCGTCGCTGTGAAGAAGCATTCATCGGCCTCATATACTTCTTGAAGTGGAAATTCTCTTTCTTCTACTTCAATATGTAGCTCTTTCGCTAATGTAATAACGTAGTGACGTGTAATGCCGTGTAGAATGAAATTGTCAGCCGGATGTGTAATCAATTTATTATTTTTCACCATAAAGAAATTTGAATGACACCCTTCCGTTACAATTCCATCTCGTACTAATATCGCTTCTTGATAGCCTTGTTCGTTTATTTTATTTTTGATCATAATATTAGGTAGCAGGTTTAAGGATTTTATATGACAAAACTTCCAGCGTATATCCTCTTCTACAGTAACTTTTATTCCTCGTTCCATAGCAGCAATTGGTCGTGGAAAAGAAACAATGTTTGCAAAATATGTTGGTTGCATATTTGACTCATATACATGATTACGTGCTTGAACCCCTCTTGATATTTGCAAATATACATTCCCATCTTCTTGAAATTTATTTTTTTCAATCATTTGATATAACTCTTCCACTAACTCTTCCTTAGTAAACGGTGGAATTAATTTTATTTCTTCCATAGAATGAAAGAATCGTTCTAAATGTAAATCTAATAAATGTGGCTTCCCATCATATAGTCTGAATACCTCGTATATACCATCACCAAATTGAAAGCCTCTCTCCTCTAATGGAATCATCGGCTGTTCTTCCTTCGTATTTACAATTCTTCCGTTAAATACAATCCAATCTTTATGAGTAGCTTTCATTTATTCCCACTCCTTTATTTCATGATTGTTTTAATTGTACAACTTATGCACGATCAAAAGAAGGAATTTTCTGTATTTTAACAAAATAAAAAGTGCATCACCTATTTAAAGTGATGCACTTTTTATTTACTTCAGAAAATATTTTTCAATATCATCTAACATAAGATTTGCAGCTACAATACCACCTGCTGTATTCCAAATCACTTCATCTACTTGGAATACTTTATTCTCTTTAGAAGCCTGCAGTTGTTTAAATATTGGATCTTCTGTCCATTCTTTTGCTAATGTATTTCCTTCATTATTCTTATCCGCGTCTTTATCAGATGTGAAATAGAATAAATAATCCCCGTCCATATTTGGAATTTGCTCTTTTGTAATTCCTTTAATTGCAAATTCATCTTTATCTTGTAATGGTGGTCGTTTAAATCCAATATCATTTAATACAACACCTGAGAATGAATTTTTTTGATAAATACGAACGTCACCAGGGACGAAACGAATAATAGAAACTTTAGAGTTAACTTTATCACCTAATTTTTCTTTTATTCCTGCAATACGCTTTTTATAATCATTAAGAGCATTTTGCCCTTCTCTTTCTTTATTTACAGCTTTCGTATAAAGTGTAAAGTTTTCTTTCCAATCACCGCGTAATGTTTCAGCATATACTGTTGGCGCGATTTCTTTTAATTGTTCGTATATTTTTTCGTGACGCATTTTATTTCCGATAATTAAATCCGGCTGAAGCTTCATTACTGCTTCTAAATTAATGTCACGCTCAGTTCCTACTACTTTCGTATTTTTTAACTCTTTCGCTAAATGAGGATACCATTCATCACCAGCTCGTGGTTTCGTCGTTCCAACCGGCGTTACTCCAACAGATAAAAGTGCCTCAGCCCCCTCATTTGTTAAAACAACAACTCTTTTTGGCGTACCATTCACTGTCGTTTCGCCCATTGCATGTTTTATCGTATACGAATCTTTTGCTTTAGCTGATGTCTCATTTTCTTTCTTCTCTTCTTTACTACACCCTGCGATTATGATCGTTAGTAGCATAACGCAAAATATAAGTATATTTTTAGTGCGTGCCATAAGTCCTCCTAGTTGAAATTGATTATCATTTACTTTTTAAAGATTAATGTATATATCATACATTGTCAATAGATATATCAGAAAACTTTTTCAATATATATAATTTAGACCTCATTTTTATTCAAACTATTTTTATATTTATTTGCTACTCACATTTTTTATTCGTAACATGTGAAACATAAATGGACATAAGAAAGTAATTGTAAATCCAGTCAATACATAACGTAAATAATACATATCAGGTATGACTTTTTTTAATAGGAGCTGTACCACTAACAAAATACTAAGACCCAATACTGTTTTTGACACTTGTATTTTTAAATTATTAGTTTCATTCATTTTAATAAAATGATTTTCTAGCATAATACCAATCGTAGAACCTGTCAAAACTCCTAGCAATTTAAAATTATCTATTTGGTCTGTCATAAAATACAGAATAAGTGAAACTACCAATACAATTCGTTGTAACAATATAAATTTCCTATTACTTAATTTTATTGTTACTTTCGTATATAAATAAACAACGATGACACTAATTAAAACAGCCCCCATTATATCACTGAGCCAATGTACGCGTAAATATAAACGAGAAGTAGCAACTAATATAATAAAAACAATACCAATGATCCAAATGATTCTCTTTTTACATAAAATCATGAATGAACCCCAAAACGTTGTCGCTAACTGCACGTGGGTACTTGGGAAAGAATAACTTACAGCTGATTTTTCATATAAAGATTGAATTCCATCGTATGTATACGGTCGTGGAATTTTCATAAATTCTTTTATCACTATCCCTATATATCCAGAAAAACAAAGCATAACAATCATATAAAATGCCTTTCTTTTAGAAACGCACCAATATAAAAACGAAATAATAACTAAATACAATGTTTCATTTGCAAGACTAGATACAAGTTTAAAAAATGTTGTAAGTACACTTCCTTCGAAACTTGTCATCCATTCAAGAAATAACATATCAATATTAAACATACAAAATGATACCTCCCTAAAATTTAATTCTGCTATTTTTTAACACTTCATATAAAGTGAAACTTTAATCAGTGGGGGTTTTCTTCATCCCCCACTGATTATTAGCCCTAACCAATCGGACTTTTATGGGCAGCCGGACCCCCACCTAACTTCTTTGCTTTCGCTGAATTTTGAGGTAGGGTTCTTACTGCCCATTAAAGTGGGATAAACTAGTTGATTAACATTTCAAATTTATACACCTACTTACTTTACATGTTAAGAACATATAGTACCACATACTAATAATAGATAACATGTTAAAACATCCAATCATTTTTATAGATTTCCAATAATTTTTGGGCTTTATATACAAAATCACTCTAATTACAAATAAAAAAACCGCCCTTAAGTAAGGCGGTTACTATCATTTTGCTTTAACCAATTTAATATAAATATATACGATTGATAGTGAATATAACGTATGCAAAATAAAAGAAATAAAAGGGCTATTCCAGTGGTACTATACAGCAAACCAAACTTCAAAAAAATATTTAACAGCGGTGGAAAGTTCGTTATGTTTTGTAATGTAAGTAGCATACAAAACAAAAGGAAAAACACTGGAGCATATTGTAATTCATACGGCTTTCTCTTCTTATTCATTCTTTTTTGAATAAGCATATGGCTTAGCTCCGCTACTAAAAAACACCCTCCAATTAATACAAGACCTGAAGTCATCGTCATACATCCACCTGCCTTATATTTATCCCGCATAACTACTCATCACTATATTTTCTTCACATATATTCCATCTCCCTCATTAAACCCAAAGCTCTCTATAAATGATTTTGCTTGTTCTGTTAATTCCGTTTGTACTACCTTTATCTCTTTCACATTTCTTTCTTTCATCATTGTTTCAAATGTAAAATACGCATTTGTTCCATAACCGTAACTTTGATAATCAAAGTGAATAATTAACTGAGATAAAACCGCAGTCTCCCCTTGAACACGATAATCTATTACACCAATATATGTATCATCGACTTTCACACAATACTGTACCTGTTTCTCACTTAAACTATGTGAGTGAAACATTTCTTTAACAACGCTTTCATTTTCTACAGTTACTTTTTCAAACGTAATCATATGTTGTCCATCCTTTTACTATTATTGTATCAATCATACGTCCTATTTATGAAAAAAACCTTAAGACCGTATGCGATCTTAAGGTTTTTCTAATTAAACTAAGCTATACGCACGTTTCGTTTCTTCGTGGAACTTATTCGTATCGTATTTATGCTCAACATAAATTTGATGCCATACCATAAACGCAAGTACAGTCCAAATTTTACGGCTATAATCGCCTTTATCTGCACAATGTGCTTCCAGTAAGTTTAATACATACTGTTTGTCGATTAAATGCTCTGTCTTACTCTCGTTTATAATATTGATAGCCCAATCATGCATTTCGTCTTTTAACCAGTGACGAATTGGTACTGGGAATCCAAGTTTTTTACGATCTAATACGTGATCTGGAACGATTCCGCGTGCTGCTTCACGTAAAATAGCTTTCGTAGTTCCGTTAGCAATCTTAAATTCAGTTGGAATTTTAGATGCAACATCGAATACTTCTTTATCTAAGAACGGTACACGAAGTTCTAATGAGTTCGCCATTGTCATTTTATCAGCTTTTAATAAAATGTCACCGCGTAACCAAGTGAACATGTCAATGTATTGCATTTTACTTACATCATCATAATCTTTAATCTCGTTATACAATGGTTTCGTGATATCCATATAGTTAACACTTTCATTGTAATACTTCATTAATTCAGCTTTCTCTTCTTCACGGAAGATTTTCGCGTTTCCATAGTAACGCTCTTCAATTGGCGTACATCCACGCTCTAGGAAGCTCTTTCCTTTAAAGCCTTCTTTAAGAGCACCACTTAATGCTTTTAGAACGCTCTTACCTGGGCTAGGAATGTAAGAGAACATTTTCAGTGAGTTTGGCTCACGGTAAATGTTATAACCACCAAATAGCTCGTCTGCCCCTTCACCTGAAAGAACAACTGTTACATGTTTACGTGCTTCTTTAGCAACGAAGTACAACGGTACAGCTGCTGGATCAGCTAAAGGATCATCCATATGCCAAATGATTTTTGGAAACTCATCCATAAACTCTTTTGCAGAAATGAATACATTATGGTTTTTAACGCCCAATTTCTCAGCAGTTTCTTTCGCAACATCAACTTCACTGAAACCACGTTGCTCAAAACCAACAGAGAATGTTAAAAGATTTGGATTCATTTCTCTTGCGATAGAAGCGATGATAGATGAATCGATACCACCAGATAAGAATGAACCTACTGGTACATCACTGCGCATATGCACTTTTACTGAATCATATAACACATCACGAATTGCTTGGATATGTTCCTCTTTCGTTGCACTTGAAGCATTGAAATAAGGCTTCCAGTAGCGATGGATTTCCATCTCTTTACCAATTTCTTTCACGAAATAATGACCAGGCTCGATTTTATTAACATCAATTGTTAATGTTTCTGGCTCTGGACCATATTGATACGTAAAGTAATGTTGTAGAGACGTTGGATTAACACCTTTATCTTCCATCACATGCATAATACTTTTCTTCTCAGATGCGAAGAATGTAGTATCACCTTGTTGTGCGATGTATAAAGGTTTAATACCGAAGTGATCACGTGCACCGAAAAGTTTCTTCTCTTCACGATCCCAAATCATAAATGCAAACATACCACGAAGGTAGTCTACACATTTTTCTTTCATATGTGCATACAATGCAATGATAACTTCTGTATCAGATTGCGTTGCAAACGTTGCACCTTTTTCAAGTAACATTTCACGTAATTCTACATAGTTGTAAATTTCACCATTAAAAATAATTACATATCGATCATTTTCATAAGTTAGCGGCTGATGTCCTGCCTCTAAGTCAATGATACTTAAACGGCGGAAGCCAAATTGTACATGTTCATCACGAAAATATCCTTCGTCATCTGGACCACGGTGGAAAATCATCGTGTTCATATTTTCAAATTGATGTTTTTCTGTTTCTGAAAACTCTCTAGGGTTTTCACATAAACATCCTACAAAACCACACATACTTCTTACCCTCTTTCAGTTTTCATTCTGTCTCTATACTACTATATCAACCCTATTTATACTAGCATAATCAACTGAATATGGCGACCAAAAACTATAAAAAAATCACTCCATTTCACATTTTTAACATTTTTTTATGAAAACATGAAAACTAGGCACTCACCTTTCTCCGCTTTTGTCATATGATATTGCAAATTGATTTTTAGGAGGGAATATCATGAGTGAAGAAAAAAAAGACTCTTCTCGCCCACCGGTTCGTAATTATTTAAAGCAAATTGATGATTTCTTCGAGCAAACACCACTTCGTAATGTAATCGCTGATTTAAATCATTTTTTCCAAAAAGGAAACCGTTTATTAACATTCCCTGTAGATTTATATGAAGTTGGTGAAGAACTCGTTGTTACAGCTGAACTACCAGGTATACAAAAAGAACAAATTCAAATTGAAATACAAAGTGAATACTTAAAAGTCTCTGTAAAAGAAGAAATACTTGAAGAGGCTGAAGAAGAAACATCTCATAACTATTATCGCCGAGAACGTTCCATTTCAGAAGCATCTAGATTGATTAAATTACCGTACTCCATTAATAAAAAAGCAGCGAAAGCTTCGTATCAAAATGGCGTGTTAGAAATTCGGGCACCCAAACTTCCTCAACAACATGACATTTTATCCATAGACTAATGTAAAAAAAGAAGGGTGCTTTAATCTGCACCCTTCTTTTTATTCTACTAATCGCTTCATATCACGTATAATGTCCTCATACGGCGTATTACTAATACCACTGTACTTTTTCATTACTTTTCCGTTTTGATCAATTAAATAAAATGATGTACCATGCATAACTTGACCATTCTCAGGTTTATCTACAAGTGATTGGAAATTATCTTTTGCAAACTTTGTAATATCTTCTAACGAATAACCCGTTAATAAATTCCAGTTACTAGTATCCTCTGTAAACTTTTGAATGAAAGCCTTCAAATTCTCCGGCTTATCAAGGTCTGGATCTACACTAAACGAAACAAACTGAACGTCTAATTTCTCCTCTTTTGCCATCTTTTGCAGTTTTGCCATATTAGCAGTCATTGGCGGACAAACTGTTTGACAGTTTGTGAACATAAAATCTGCAACCCAAACTTTCCCTTTTAAATCTTTTGTACCAAATGGCTTTCCATCTTGATTTGTAAATTGGAAAGTTTCTAAATCCCAATTCAATGGTTTACGAAGCTTTGAACCTGATCCACTACATCCAGCAAGTACAAAGAGACAAAATACAACCATAAGACCAATTATTTTTTGATAACGCTTCATTTATAAACCTCTTTTCTCTATCCTAAATTTAAATAGGTTATGTTTATCATAACAAAAGTTAACACTACGAGAAAATTGTTTACTACATTTGTTCACGAAATCGTACGAATTTACGTATGTTACTTCTTTATTTCAAGCGAATTACTAGACAAAAGATATTTTTTTACTATTATTTCTCTAAATAGAAGTTGCAAAACTAATTTTGTTGTTACTTTTGTAAATAGATCCCCCTATTTTTTAACAATTCCTTAAACATTCATCCATGTTATACACTGTATTCCTTAACAACATTTCGGTACAATACAATTACAACGATTTTAAATGAGGTGATGTTCATGGCAAAGCGCTATGAAAATATGGATAATGTGAGTACAAAAAAATCAATTCGCTCTTTTATACGCTGGCGTAAAGAACGAAAGCAAAACAAAAAAGATTTTTCTTTCTTAGTAGAACAATCACCCGTTAAACAAAGTGCATTTTTGCAAAGTAATATTGAAAAAACGACTGTCACATGGATTGGGCATTCTACTTTTCTTATCCAAACGAATGGACTTAATATACTAACGGATCCAGTATGGGCCAATAAATTGAAGCTAGTCTCAAGACTTACTGAACCTGGTCTTTCTATACAAGAACTACCTAAAATTGATATTGTCCTCATTTCACATGGTCATTATGATCATTTAGATTTTTCAACACTTCGCCAACTTAATGATGACGTATTATACCTAGTACCCATTGGGCTAAAAAAATTATTTACTCGTAAAAAATTCAATAATGTAGAAGAGTATAAATGGTGGGAAAGTACGACTATTCATGATGTTTCCTTTCACTTCGTACCTGCTCAGCACTGGACGAGAAGATCATTATTTGATATGAACACATCTCACTGGGGTGGATGGATTATTAAAAATGACAATATGGAAGAAACCATTTATTTTTGTGGAGACAGTGGCTATTTCCAAGGTTTCAAAGAAATTGGCAAACGCTTTTCAATTGATGTTGCCCTTATGCCAATTGGAGCTTATGAACCAGAATGGTTTATGAAAATATCTCACGTTTCACCTGAAGAAGCAGTGCAAGCTTATTTAGATTTAAATGCTACACACTTTATACCAATGCATTACGGAGCTTTTGCACTCGCTGATGAAACACCTCGCGAGGCAATAACAAGGCTTCGAAATAATTGGAATTTACGTATGTTACCGTGGGAACAACTGCATGTACTCTTTTTAGGTCAAACTTTCATTTATAATAGCGAAACACATTATAAGAAAGTGAATGAAAAAATTGAAACATTACATGTATAACGTAACTACTGATTTTCTATATTCAACATATAATATAGAAAATCATAAAGGGTGTTTTTTATGAATGAATATTTACAGACTCGCTATATCATTAGCGGGAGTGCCTGTATAGCCCTTCTTATTTCTTACTTTCTATTCACATAAAAAAGCTACTTGAAATAAATTTCAAGTAGCTTTTTTATTACTCTGCTAAATACATAAATCCGATTGCACCCGGACCTGTATGAGTACTAATAATAGGCGTTGTAAAGAAAATTTCTGATTGAGCAAATCCACTTACTTTTTCAACAGCCGCTTTTACATTTTCAGCTAAAGGAATTGCTTTCGCATGCGGAATTGCCACAGCTTTTACAACTTTTCCAGCTGTATCTTCCTCAAATAACTTAGCTAACGTTTTTACAATTTGACCTTGGCTACGCACTTTCGTTACAGGGTTATAAACACCATCTTCAAGGCTAGCAATTGGCTTTATATTAAGTAGCGAACCGATAAACGCTTTTCCTTTACCGATACGCCCACCCTTCACTAAGTTTTCTAATGTATCTACTACTACATATAATCGAGTATTTTTCCTTACTTCATCTACACGTTTTAAAATTTCTTCTAGTGAGCGTCCTTCATTTGCCATTTTCGCAGCTTCAACTACTTGATATGCTAAAGCATGTGTAATAAATTGCGAATCAACAACTGTTACTTTTGTGTCGGTCATTGATGCAGCACTATTTGCAGTTGCCACAGTACCACTCATTCCACTTGTCATATGAATGGAAAGTACTTCACTTCCATCTTCCCCTAACTTGTCATACATTTCTACAAATGTACCCATTGCTGGTTGTGATGTTTTTGGTAGTTCCTCTGATTTAATCATTTCTTCAATAAATTCATCTGGTTGTAGATCAACGCGATCTAAATATGTTTGTCCATTTACAGAGATTGATAATGGTAGAACATGGATGTCATACTTCTCAATTACCTCTTGTGATAAATCTGCCGTTGAATCTGTTACAATTTTAATTTTTTGCATATTATATTCTTCCCTTTCCAATACGCTCTCCTTGTTATTATACTAGTATTCCCATTGCTTTCAACAATTTGAAACGAAATTTCATTAAATTAATTATATTTTTATATCTAAAATGAAAAAGACAGAGCTCTTAACCCTGTCCCCACTCTATATCATGCATTTTTTTCAAGAGTATTTGTTTTATATACATTTAAATAATCATTCCACTTCAAACAATTTTGTAAATATTCACGGAAAGAATACGAAAATCTTGGGTGTTTTTGTTTTTGAATTTTTGCAATAAATAATTGAAGACGAGACTGTATTAGAAACGATAATGGATGCTGCGCTTGTAGGACAGGGATTTCAAATATTTTAATACACTCCCCTGTTGAATGAGTGAAATAAAAACTTTTCGTAATCACAATATCAATCCTCTTTTTCATTGGATTTTTGAACTTCTTCTACTTTACGCTGTAACACGTTGTTTAAAGTGGCGACTCCCATGAATACAAAAGTATCCTTAGACAATCTCTGTAGTCCTTTTGGTTAGAAGATTTATACTCTATTCATCTTCACCTAATCCATCCCCCACCCTAAATTCCTAATAAGATAAGGACTCGTTATCCGTATATTGCTTAATATATTCAGTATAAACTTATAAAAGCGCAAAGTTTGTCTAAATTTTGGAGATTCTATAATTTTTTTCTTCTCTATATTGTATACGTTTATAACTAGAGTATAACAAATAAATAAAGTGAAACTTTAATCAGTGGGGGTTTTCTTCAGCCCCACTGATTATTAGTTGAACCAATCGGACTTTTATGGGCAGTTGATCCCCCACCTAACTTCTTTGCTTTCGCTAAATTTTGAGGTGGGGGTCTTACTGCCCATTAAAGTGGGATAAAAAAAGTGCCTTTATAACGAGGCACTTTTCGACTGAATTTCTTCTTCTCTTTTCTTTTTTCGCTTACTAACAATCTTTGATAAAGCGATACTAATTTCATAAATACAAATAAGCGGTACCGCAACTAAACTATGTGATAAAAAATCTGGCGGTGATATACACGATGCAATGATAATCAATGCTACGTAAGCATACCTTCTTATTTTTATTAGAAATTCCGCCGTCAATAGTCCAATACTCGTTAAAAACATTACTACTACTGGCAATTCAAAAATTACAGCAAATGGAACTGTTAAATTAAGAACAAAATGAAAATACTTTTCTGTCGTAAACATCGTATTAAACATTTCATTACCTATCGTAGTTAAAAAATGAAATAAAAACGGCATTACAACGAAATATCCAAAGCATAAACCTGCAATAAATAATATAGACAATACCGGTATATACATTAACGTCATCTTTTGTTCATTTGGATGTAAACCCGGTTTTACAAATAACCAAATTTGTATAGCAGCAAAAGGAATTGTACAAACGATAGCAAATACTGTAGCAATCGAGAAAAAAATCCACAATACATCACTTGGACCGAGAACAGTTAATTTCATTGGTAAGTCTTTTACAAGCCAAAAATAAATATCCTTCGTAAAAGTAAACCCAACAATTAAAAATAGTACAAAGGATAACACTGTATATATTACTCGTTTGCGAAGCTCAACTATATGTTCTACTACACTCATTTCCCGATCTTCCATCTCGTTCACCACACTTTATTTATCCATTTCGAAGAAATTTCATTACATTTTTTCTTTCTTTTCCTTCTCTTGAAATGCATCATCAGTCAATTCTTTCGTTGATTTTTTAAATTCTTTTAACGTTTCCCCTAAAGCCTTTCCGATTTCCGGCAATTTTTTCGGCCCAAATAAAATAAGTACAGCTACTAAAATTAAAATTAATCCTGGAAAGCCAATATTTGAAAACATTTCTCCATCCCCTTTATTAGTAGATTCCTTGTCCTACTATTGCATAATTTTATTTTGTCAAAAAAGTTTGAAAACGTCAACAAAACCATTACCTTTTGTCAAAAAAATTCAAAAATATAATCAATTATACAAATTTCATTTTCTATTGCTCTTGTGTATGATATGGTAAGGGAAAAGACATATTATTTTATCCCGCTTTAACGGGCAGTAAGAACCACCACCTTAAAATTCAGTGCAAGCAAAGAAGTTACGTGGGGGATGGGCTGCCCGTAAAAGCCCGATTGATTCAACTAATAATCAGTGGGGGGGATGCCCCTCCACTGATTAAAGTTTCACTTTATAATAGTAGAAAGGATTACCATTATGACTGAAAAAATGACACGAATGACCCAATTTGTAAAAGAAGAAATTGCAAATGCAATAACACATGGTATCGGTGCCATTTTAAGCATCCCTGCCTTAATCATATTGATTATTCATGCTTCTAAGCATGGTACCGCATCAGCTGTAGTTGCATTTACTGTTTATGGTGTAAGTATGTTCTTACTGTACTTATTTTCAACGTTGCTACATAGCATTCATCATCCTAAAGTAGAAAAAATATTTACTATTTTAGATCATTCAGCCATTTACTTATTGATTGCTGGCACGTATACTCCTTTTCTACTTATTACACTCCGCGGCCCATTAGGATGGACATTACTTGCTATTATATGGATCCTTGCAATCGGAGGTATCATCTTCAAAATTTTCTTTGTACGTCGCTTTATTAAGGCATCAACGCTATGTTATATCATAATGGGATGGCTCATAATCGTTGCTATTAAACCACTTTATGAAAATCTAACTGGACATGGTTTTTCACTACTTTTAGCAGGTGGTATTTTATATTCTGTAGGAGCTATATTCTTCCTTTGGGAAAAGTTACCGTTCAATCATGCCATTTGGCATCTTTTCGTATTAGGTGGTAGCGCGATGATGTTCTTCTGCGTACTCTTTTACGTCTTACCTACGGCATAATAAAAAAGGTTTCAGCTTTATGTAAGCTGAAACCTTTTTTATTACTTATGTAATTGTGATGCGATAACATCCTGTGTATGCTTCGTTAACTCTTTAATATCCATATTCGCATACTCTTCAGGTGTAATCGGCTTAGAAATTGTTACTGTTGCACGAGCTCGCTTCATACGGTTTCCATTCGCTTCAAACATTTTATATGTCCCATCTAATGTTACAGGTAAGATTGCTACACCAGATTTTACAGCAAGATGAAAACTACCAGCCTTAAACTCTCCAACTTCCCCACCCTTACTTCTCGTTCCTTCAGGGAAAATTACGATAGAATGTCCATTCTTCAATAGTTCAATCCCATCTTTAATCGCTTGAAGTGACTGGCGGCGATCGCTACGATCCATAAATACACAATTCATAAGTTCCATCCAAGTTGGTACAACTGGGAACTTTTTAATCTCTGCCTTTGAAACGAAGCCAATTGGTTTATTTAAATAACCTAGTAAAACAGGAATATCCATATTACTCTGGTGATTACTTACAACTAGTACCGGCTTGTCTTTCGGAACATTTTCAAGTCCTTTAACTTCTACTGTTCCTCCAGCTACACGTACCATTTTCTTACCAAACCAATTTGTCGTTTTGTACACAGCATTATCTTTTTCTTGTGGCGACATCGTATTTACTTGTCTTTTAAGGCGCCACATTCTCGGTGTAATCGCAATTACGATTAAAATTAAATAAAAGATTTTAAAAAACGTTTGAATCATACAGAACCCCCACCTATTATCATTCCGACCTTCATTATACTAGACAAACGAAGGAAAAAGAAGAAAAAATGTCCAAACAACAAGTGCTTGGACATTTTTAAGTATGATATATTAGAAACGTTTTGCTAATTCACGAGCATTAGCAATTGCTGCTTCTTTAATTTCTTGTGCTTTTTCAGGGTTTGCATTCATACCTTCAACTGCAATATATTCAGTATCATTTACACCGACAAATCCTAATACAGTTTTTAAGTGATTGCGTCCGAAGTCTACAGCTGCGTATGCTCCTTCAGAATATACGCCACCTGTTGCTTGAATGTGAAGTGCTTTTTTACCTTCTAATAAGCCAACTGGACCATTTTCAGTATATTTGAATGTTTTACCTGCGATTGCTACGTTGTCTAAGTATGCTTTTACTACTGGTGGGTAGCTAAAGTTCCACATTGGAGTTACAAATACATAACGATCTGCATTCATAAATGTTTCTAAGTTTGTGTTCATTGCTGCAACTTTTTGTTGTTGAGCTTCAGTTAAAGCTTCAAATCCTTCACCTGCTGCAAATTTACCCCAAGCAGCGAATACATCTGCATCGATTGCTGGTACTGTAGTATTGAATAAATCAATTGTTACAACTTCATCTTGTGGATGTTCGTTTTTATAAGCTTCGATGAATGCTTCCCCTACTGCCATTCCGAAAGAACCTTCTGCTGAATTTGGATTTGCTGTAATAAATAGTACTTTTGTCATTGTATTCTCTCCCTTTTCTACATTTTATCTTTAATTTGAGATTTATAATTTGAAAGTAAATAACTTACCTTATGTAAGTATAATACAAAAAGTTTCATTCGATGTCAATAAAAAATAGCTACTTTTTTTTCGTAAGTTAATGATTTATTTTGTTTCCTTAAAATTCAGTATATAGATATTAAGAATTCTTTCATAGAAAAAGGCTAGCTCTACAAATTATAGAGCTAACCTTTTATTACATATTATTTTTGAAATACATGTTTTACTTTTTCAGCTGGAATATTACTTCCGCCTCTACCTTTTACATCTTCAATCATCATAGTAATAACCATATCTGGTGAATTTAAATCAAATGCAGCGAACCAGCCTAGTTCTTTTCCTTCAGCCTCTTTTGATACTTTTAATTCCGCTGTACCTGTTTTTCCAGCAAGAGTCATGCCATCAATTTTAGCAATTTTCCCAGTACCATCTGGATCATTAATTACTTTCGTCATAGCAGTTTTTAATATATCCTGATTGCCTTTTGAAATTACATTCTCTTTCCAAACTTTCGGTTGCTTATCTGTTCTAATAATATATGGGGAAGGTATGTTTCCTTCATTAACAATTGGTGCGTACGTTAATGCTAGATGGAGTGGCGTCATTAATACTTGCCCTTGTCCATAACCTGTGTCTGCCATTTGAATATCATTTTTAATACTATCATTTGCGATTTTAGAAGCTGGGAATCCATATTCAATTGGTAGTTTCTCATCGAATCCGAATTTTTTCGCTTCACTCATAAACTTGTCTTTTCCGATTTTTAAAGCTTCTTGTGCGAAGTAAATATTATCCGAGTATTTCATCGCCTTATCAAAATCAATCGGATTTGCATCTTTTACACGCGTTACATAATAATTACCCCAAGAAGAATCTTTTGTCCATTTTAATCCTTCAATTTTTAACTCTTCTTTTGGATCAATCGTTTTCGTTTCAAGACCAATTGCTGCTGTAATTGGTTTAAATACAGAACCTGGAACTGATAATTGTGTAAATCGATTCGTCATCGGTTTTTTCGGATCATTATTTACCGCATCACGTTGCGCTTTTGACGCCCCTCTTGTAAGGGTATTTGGGTTATAAGCTGGTGTGCTCACAAGTGCAAGTGTTTCTCCAGTCTTTGGATTAATTGCTGCACTTGATCCTACCTCATTTTTCATTTCATTATAAATTTCGCTTTGAACTGCACTGTCAATCGTTAAAGTTACATTTTCTCCATCAACAGCATCTGTTTTTGCTAAATTTTTAATTTCTTTCCCTTGTGCATCTTCTACGAAGACACGACCACCTTTTTTACCGCGTAGCTTTTCTTCCAGTACTTGCTCTAAACCAGCTTTACCTACTGGATCATCTGCTTGATAACCTTTCTTTTGTAACGTTTTTAAATCTTCAGCATTCACTTTTCCAATATAGCCAGTAAGATGTGCGGCTTCTTCTCCTAATGGATATGAGCGAACATTTACTGGCTTTGTTGCAACACCAGGTAAATCTATGTACGTATTTTGTGTTGCTCCTTCAGGCAATATTCCAATTGGTACAAGGTAATTTGGTTTTACCCATTTAGCTGCTAGTTTTTGGTCAATTTCTTCGATAGACATATTTAGTAACTTCGCTACCGTTTCTTTCGTTTGCGGAGCTGCATCCCCTAATTTTTCAGGAATCAATCCGATTTCAGAAGCTTTACCATTTACCGCAAGATATTTACCGTTACGGTCATATATTTCTCCGCGCTTCGGCTCTGTCGTTTGCATACGCACTTTACTATCTTTCGTCATACCTGGGAATATAAAATCAGGAGTCCAATCTATTTTCCAAGATTCTTTATCTCCATCCTTTTCTTTCACCATTTTTGCTTCATGGGCAAAATTGATTTTACCACCAACAGTATCCATACTTACTTTAAAAGGAACAGGACCTTCATCTTTTTTATCTTCTTTTACTTCTCCTGCTTCTACTTTTAAGTCTTTCACTTCAATGCCAGAATAAATTTTTTCATATTTCTCAGTGAACTCTTTCTTTGAAATATCTTTTTTTGCCTTTTCTGATAGTTGATCATACATTTCTGCAAATTTTTGTTTATTCCATGCTTTTGCATATGTATCAAATGCTTCTTGTGGTTTTTCTTCTTTACCGCATCCGACTAACATGAATGTTAAGCAAAGAAAAAGAATCCCCCATATCTTTCTCAATCGATTCTCCTCCTCTTTCTCTCTTAATACTCTTGAAAATTTTAGCATTTTCACATGCTACCTTTCATTATAGCACTATCGAATCTCATCTATAAACCTATATTGATGGATATAAATAAAAAGATTGATGCGAATTTTCACATCAATCTTTTTTACTATTGTTGCTTCTCATATACATGATAATAGTACGTATACGGATTTTTTTCATCCGTTAAACCTTTTTCAACAAAAACTTCTTTCCAATTTGTCATATCCATTTCTGGGAAGAATGTATCTCCTTCAAATGCATGATGGATTTTTGTTATATATAACTTGTCTACGTAAGGTAAAAAGAGATCATAAATTTGTGCTCCGCCAAAAATAAAGATCTCTTCTTCATTTTTGCATAGCTCAAACACTTCTTCTACAGAATGTGCTACTTCACATCCTTCAACATGATACCCTTCATTGCGAGTTACAATAATATTACGTCTTCCAGGCAGTGGTCTACCAATCGCTTCATAGTTCTTTCTTCCCATAATAAGCGGATGACCCATCGTTGTTTTCTTTACATATTGTAATTCACTCGGTAAACGCCAAGGTAAATTATTATCTTTACCAATTACTCTATTCTCGTCCATTGCGACCATAAATGAAACTATCATTTTTTCATCTCCTCTACAATTACACTGCAACCGGTGCTTTAATTGCTGGGTGTGGATCATATCCTTCAATCGTTAAATCTTCCATTTCAAAATCAAACACAGATTTCACATCTGGATTTAATGTAAGTTTTGGGAACGGACGTGGTTCACGCGCCAATTGCTTTTCTACTTGCTCAAAATGATTCGTATAAATGTGGGCATCTCCAATTGTATGAACAAATTCTCCCACTTCAAGTCCGCATTCATGTGCAATTAAATGTGTTAGTAACGAGTAACTTGCAATGTTAAATGGAATTCCAAGGAATATATCACCACTTCTTTGATATAGCTGACAAGAAAGTTTGCCATCTGCTACATAAAATTGGAATAACGTATGACAAGGTGGTAATGCCATACTTGGTACATCTTCAGGATTCCAAGCAGATACAATTAGGCGACGTGAATCTGGCGTTTTTTTTATCATTTCAATTACATCTTTTAATTGATCAAGCGTCTCACCAGCTGTCGTTTTCCAAGCACGCCACTGCTTACCGTATACGTCTCCTAAATAACCATATTTATTTGAGAAATCATCATCTTCTAAAACGTTCTTTTTAAACAATTCCATTTGCTCATCGTACTGAACTTTAAATTCCTCATCTTGTTGTGAGCGAAGACCGAAATCAGTCATGTCAGGACCCGTATACTCGTCACTTTCTACCCAACTCTTAAATGCCCATTCATTCCAAATGTTGTTATTATGCTGCAATAAATAACGAATATTTGTATCGCCTTTCATAAACCAAAGCAATTCACTTGCTACAAGGCGAAATGGCACCCTCTTTGTCGTTAATAAAGGAAAACCTTTACTTAGATCAAAACGCATTTGATAACCAAATACAGATACAGTGCCTGTCCCTGTACGATCTTCTTTCTTCGTACCATGCTCCATTACATGGCGGCATAAATTTAAGTATTCATTTTCAGCATGTTTCATATGTAGAAAAACCTTCTTTCAAATCTCTAGTCTATATGGATTTTATCATAAATTTAATGCTAACAGATTGAACAAACTAAATTTATAAAAAAACATTTCTATACTTAACAAAATTCTACTTCTGTATGTTCTTACAAAATCTAAATTCATATGCGCCTGAACCTAATTTCATTTCAGGCATATCACTTGACCTCCAATCATCTTCCACTATTCGTAATGTAGCAGATGTATTTGTTGGCACATCAACGTTTAATACTGCTTGTCCATGTTCTACATGCCAATCAATTTTAATTTCCCCATATGCTGTTTCACGCTTAATACAAACCCAATCTAGATTAGAATTAAAATGAGGCTGAATATAAAAATGTTTATATGCTGGTTTTGTTTCATCCACTTCTAATCCAATAATATATCGGTATATCCATTCAACGATAGAACCATATGCGTAATGATTGTACGAATTCATACTATCATTCCAAAGGGTTCCATCCTCTTTCACACCATCCCAATGTTCCCAAATCGTTGTGGCACCTCGTTTCACTTGGTATAACCATGATGGATAATCTTCATGAAATAGAAGCTTACAAGCAAGGTCATGACGGTTAAACTTGCTTAATATTAAATTTAAATACGGTGTTCCTATAAAACCTGTTGTTAAATGATTTTTATTTGCTTTTAAAAGCTCAATTAATCGATTAAATACTTTCTCCTTCACATTATCTTTCACTAGTTCAAAAAGAAGTACTAATATGTGGGCTGTTTGGGTATTTGAAATTAACCTACCATTCGGTGTAACAAATTCATTTTGAAACGCTTGAACAATATTTCCATGTAGCTCAGCATAAAACTTAGCATCTGTATTTTTACCTAAAATCTCAGCAACCTTTCGTAAAAGCGATGTAGAATACGCGTAATAAGCTGTCGCAATAAAATGCTTGTCTGTTCCGCCTTCATATACATCAGGTTTCGTATCTAATGCGAGCCAATCCCCTAAATGATAGCCTGTATCCCATAAATACTCATTTTCACCTTGTGAACGTATGTAATCTATATACTTCTTCATACTGTCATATTGCTCTTTTAAAATGGATACATCTCCGTAATGTAAATAGTGAACCCATGGACAAATAATTGCTGCATCGCCCCAACCGCCAGAAGTATGTAAATCAAAATCCGCTCTTTTCCCAAATGCATCTGGAATAACTAACGGCACAGCTCCATTCACATTTTGATCTAATGATAAGTCTTGGAGCCATTTTTTAAAGAACAATTGCACATTCATAATTTGCGTAGCTGTCCCAATAAACATTTGTGCATCTCCTGTCCATCCAAGTCGATCATCTCGCTGCGGACAATCTGTTGGCACATCAAAAAAGTTCCCTCTTTGAGACCATTCCACATTTTGATGCAGTTGATTGATTAATGGATTAGACGTTTCAAATTCAGTCGCTTTTTCCATATCTGTATGTAATACAACCCCTTCAAAATCTGCTATTTGAGGGGGCTGGGTTAATCCACTTATTTTCACATACCTAAAGCCTTGATAGGTAAAATGAGGTTCAAACGTTTCCTCTTCCTCTCCTTTTGCTATATACACTATTTTTTGTTTTGCCTTTCGGAGATTCCCAGTATAAAAGCTACCGTCTTTATTTAATATTTCAGCATGATGCAATTCTATCTTTTGTCCAGTATAAACATGACGGACTTTAAACCGAACCCAACCTACCATATTTTGCCCCATATCAATAAGCCATTCATGATTGGGTAGTTTTGAAATAGCGATTGGTTTTATAATTTTCATTTTACGAATTGCTTCATTTTCTTGTGCAACAATTATTTGTTTAGAATGCACAATTGCTTCAACATCTTCTAGCTTTTGATCACTTTCTTCTAGCCTAGCGTCATAAACCTCCCCTTCATATATTTCCGAATACAAAATAGGGCTTGGCATTACTTTCCATGTTTCATCTGTTACAATTTTTTCTTTCGTTCCATCTTCATATGTTATATGTATTTGAGCAATTATCGCACGTCTTTTCCCGTAATAATTACGTACATGCTGCATAGTAATCGGCCCTTTATACCAGCCGTTACCTACCAGAGTAGAAATATCATTATACCCAATCTTTAATACATGCGTTATATCATATGTTTGATACAATATCCTTTTATCATAACTTGTCCATCCAGGGGTAAAATAACAATCTCCAATACGCTCTCCATTTATAGAAGCCTCGTATAATCCTAAACTAGTCATATATAAACGTGCTTTTTTAACTAATTTTTTAATAGAAAAGCTTTTATGAAAGGACATAACTTGCGTGCGTTCTTTTTTCGCAGCAATCCATTTTCCGCTCCAGTTACCTTGCCCTTGTAATCCGGTCTCCCAAAATGCTACTTCTGACCAAGGTGATTCTTCTTCATGAGTATCCCATACCTTCACTCGGTAAAAATAACGTGTTTCCGTACTATATGAAAACGAATTGATTGGTATATATAAACTTTGATCTGTTTCTACCTTCTGTGAATCGAATACTATAGTTTGAAACTCTTTATCCTTCGCAACCTGCAATTGATACGCAAGTTGTTTTACATTTCGTTTACTCGACTCGAGTTGCCAACTAATTTTAACAACTTTCGAATCTATACCTATCGGATTATTTTTATTATCACAGAGCAATTTTTTTATTGTTAGCACACTTCTTCACCATCTTTTCTAAATCTTAATTTAAATTAATTATAATAAAAATAAAATTCTAAATAAATAATAATTTTATTCATCCTTACAAAATTATTAACTTTCCATAATTAAAAAGGTTTTTATTTTCTATTACCGAAAGTATTGTGCGGTAGAACAAAATTTATATTTGGAGGTTAGAAGTATGTCTAAAATTGAAACTCCTGTTATATCTTCTTTGCAAACAACTGTTGAAAAAATGATGAAGGATTTAAAGGTTCCTGGCGCTGCTGTAGCTGTTATAAAAGACGGTGAAGTCATTATTTCAGAAGGCTTTGGCTATCGTAATTTAGACACAAAAGACCCTGTTACACCGCGTACTTTGTTCGCAATCGGTTCCTCAACGAAAGCTTTTGGCACACTTTCATTATGTTTGTTAGCACAGCAAAAAAAGTTTAATTGGGATACTCCTGTCCAGTCTTATATACCTAACTTCTCTTTATCTGAACTACTTGCTAGCTCACAAGTTACAGGACGAGATTTAGCTTCTCATCGCACTGGGGTAAGTCGTCATGATGCTCTTTGGTATAGCTCTTCCTTATCTCGAAAAGACCTCGTTGAAAAAATAAAACATTTACCACTTGATGCACCGTTCCGCACAGCATTTCTTTATAACAACTTAATGTATGCAACAATTAGCTACATTGTTGAAAACATTACAAATCAAACGTGGGAGCAATACACTACAGAACATATTTTAGAACCTTTAAATATGAGACATACAAACTTCTCTGTTACCGATTCACAAACGACAGAAGACTATGCTTTACCTTACATTGAAAATGACGGTGAAATAAAAGCAGTTCCATTCCGTAACATCGATACAGTTGGCGCTGCTGGGTGTATTAATTCCACAATTGAAGATATGGCAAATTGGGTACTTCTCCACTTAAATGAAGGAAAATTTGGAGATCATGAATTAATCTCCTCTGAATTATTACAACAAATGTATACACCACACAATTCAATTCCAGACCAACCGGTTTTATCACTCCCTGAATCTCCATTAAATAGTTACGGTCTTGGTTGGTTTATTAGCGCTTATCGTGGTAAAAAAGTGATTCATCATGGCGGTAATATCGATGGATTTTCAGCGCTTGTTTCATTCATACCAACAGAAAACATAGGCCTTGTCATTTTAACGAATGCTGGAGGAACATTACTTCCTACTTATCTCGCTAATCAAATTTATGACGAACTACTTGAATTAGAATCCATTGATTGGCATAAACGTGCTGTAGAAGATACTAAAAAAATGAAGGAAATGATGAAAGAAGCAACTGAATCCCTCCCTGAACAAATTAAAGGGACTACACCTTCGCACAAGTTAGAGGATTATACTGGTACTTTTGAACATCCTGCATACGGAACATTACAAGTATACAAACGAGATGATTCGTTATATGTACAATTTATGGAAATGGATATTCAATTAGGGCATCATCATTACGACATCTTCTCTGCAAAAGTTGACTTATTCCAAATGAAAATGAGCTTATTATTCGCTTATGAAATGAATGTAAGTGGTGAATTCCCATCCCTTCAGTTACATGTACCAGCTACATTAAGTACTCAGCCGCTTACATTTAAGAAAATTAAATAAGTATTTTGATGGTAAAAAATAAAGGTAGGTGCGAATCACACCTACCTTTTCTATTTCATATCAATCTTATCTGATTGAAACCAAATTGGCTTCGATAACTCAAAGTTATTATGATCCTCTAAAACTATAGTAAGGCGCTCTAACATATCATCTAACATATGCGGCGCTGCTCGTAATGTCCAGACAACTGAGGAGAAAACTGTCATACCAACGTACACCGTGTATAATTTCCAGAATTCCTCTGGTATTTTTCTATTAAAGTATCCTTCTATTTGTCCGATTGAA
>WPCI01475888.1_pt1 | contig 193118 bp, 191 predicted proteins | sample 5399871 | NCBI WGS metagenome assembly WPCI01 (sample SAMN12869469, study PRJNA574797) | sludge metagenome | isolation source: wastewater treatment of pH7 | place: China:Beijing | collected 2019-05-20
CCCGAACAGGACCGTGAAACGCCTTCGCGCCAATGATAGTGAGCATCCCGCTTGCGAAAGTAGGTCATCGTCAGACTCCTATACCCAAACCCCCGCTGCCCCAGCGGGGGTTTTTTTATTGCAGGGGGATAGAGAGACTGCTTTGTAAAGAATCGTTTTTCTATAACTTTCGACATATATGCCAGACCAGATTCGCCAGATAAGCTTGTTGCGTGGGCTTGACTCACACATCGGACAACCAATTTGACAAGAAGGGAATGATTAATGAAACGTCTGGCAAAGATTCTTGCATTAATGATGTTGACGGGAAGTGCCTGGGCTGCAGTGGACATCAATACGGCCACCCAGTCTGAGTTGGAAAGCATAAAGGGTCTTGGACCATCCAAGGCCAAGGCGATCATTGCCTATCGTGAAAAGAATGGTGGATTCAAGACATTGGATGAACTGGATAATGTGAAGGGCTTTGGCAAGTCATTCATTGCAAAATTGCGGGCTGATCTCTCTGTAAACAGTTCGAAGTCATCAGCCAAGCCAGAGAGCGTCAGCACCAAGAAATAAACGATTGATTATTGAGTGGTGCCTGAATGAAAATGGGCTAGCGTTTGCTAGCCCATTTGATTTGTGGCGCGCCCGAAGAGATTCGAACTCCTGACCCCCTGGTTCGTAGCCAGGTACTCTATCCAGCTGAGCTACGGGCGCATTGCGAAGGCAGAATTATACACAAAAATCATCAGTGTTACGCCCCATGGATCAATGTGATGTTTTGCATTGAGAACTGTCAAAAAATTCTTGGGGAAGAGATTGGGGGGGCTATCTATCCGGAAGCAGAAACATGCACTGCATCTTGCCGAAGTAAAAAAAGCCCCGTGAGGGGCTTTTTTTATTGTCTGGCGGAGACGGAGGGATTCGAACCCTCGATACGGGTTTTGTCCGTATGCTCCCTTAGCAGGGGAGTACCTTCAACCTCTCGGCCACGTCTCCGACGCGGCGAATTGTAGCTGAAAGCGCAGGCTAAAGCCACCTTGCGGCGATTCAGGCAGCCTTGTCGAGGTTGAATGCCTGATGCAGGATACGCACGGCCAGTTCCATGTATTTATCTTCCACCACCACGGAGATCTTGATCTCTGATGTGGAAATCATCTGGATGTTGATGCCTTCCCTGGACAGAGCCTCGAACATGTTCCGTGCGATGCCGACATGTGAGCGCATGCCGACACCCACGATGGAAACCTTGGCAATCTTGTCGTCGCCCTTTACTTCGCGAGCGCCGATTTCACTGGCGATTTTCTTCACGATATCCATGGCCTTGGAAAAATCATTGCGATGGACAGTGAAGGTAAAGTCCGTGGTGTTTTCGTGCCCGACGTTCTGCACGATCATGTCGACGTCGATGTTGGCATCGGCAATGGGGCCCAGAATCTGATAGGCGATGCCGGGCTTGTCGGGTACGCCTATGATCGTAATTTTTGCTTCATCGCGGTTGAAGGCAATGCCGGAGATGATGGCCTGTTCCATGTTGTCGTCTTCCTCGAAGGTGATCAGGGTGCCGTCGCCTTCTTCTTCAAAGCTGGACAGCACGCGGAGTTTAACTTTGTATTTGCCGGCGAATTCCACCGAACGGATTTGCAGTACCTTGGAACCGAGGCTGGCCATTTCCAGCATTTCCTCGAAGGTGACGGTCTTGAGCTTGCGCGCTTCGGGCACGATGCGCGGATCGGTTGTGTAAACGCCATCCACATCGGTGTAGATCTGGCATTCGTCTGCCTTCAGTGCAGCGGCGAGTGCTACGCCGGTGGTGTCGGAACCGCCACGCCCCAGGGTGGTGATGTTGTTGTCACCATCCACGCCCTGGAAGCCGGCGACTACCACGACATGGCCGCTGTCCAGATCGGCACGCATGCTTGCGTCGGAAATATCCTCGATGCGCGCTTTGGTGAACGCGTTGTCAGTGAGGATGGGAACCTGCCAGCCGGTATAACTTCTGGCTTTCAGCCCCAGATCTTTCAGTGCCATGGCAAGCAAAGCGATGGTGACCTGTTCGCCGGTGGATATCATCACATCCAGCTCGCGCGGATCGGGTTGGGCTTGCATTTCCCTGGCCAGCGCGATCAACCGGTTAGTTTCGCCGGACATGGCAGAAACCACTACAACAACCTGATGTCCCTGCGCCTTGTACTTGGCGACGCGCTGGGCAACATTGCGGATGCGATCCACACTGCCGACCGAAGTGCCGCCATATTTTTGAACAATTAACGCCATATTGCGGTTTGGTTTGTTATAAAACGGCAAATTTTACTGTAATTTGCCGGTTTCTGAATGAGACTATTTTGGCGAAATGGTTGAAACCTATCCAAGTCTCAATTAGTCTTAGGCTCGTTACAGATATCCATAAGGAGCGAGAATGCAAGCCAATTATCAAACCCTGCCGCAAACAGGTGAACTGACACAGGTTCGCAATAAAGTCCTGAAAAACACGTATGCCTTGCTGGCCATGACGCTGCTGTTCAGCGCGTTGACGGCAGGCGTGTCGATAGTCATGAATCCCCCCCATTTTACCGGGCTGGTGACTTCCGTCCTGGCGTTGCTGCTTTTGTGGTTTGTATTGCCCAGAACCGCCAATTCGGCGATGGGACTGGCCGTTGTATTTGGCGTGACGGGTCTGCTCGGCTTTGGTCTTGGTCCATTGCTCAATGCTTACCTCAATACCGCCAATGGCAGCCAGATCATCATGACCGCCCTGGGTGGAACCGGCATCATTTTCCTGGCCCTGTCGGCTTATGCCCTCACCACCAAGCGTGATTTCAGCTTCATGGGCGGCATGCTGATGGTGGGCATGATCGTGGTGGTGATTGCCGCCATCGCCAATATCTTTCTGGCTATGCCAGCCTTGTCGCTGACCATTTCCGCCATTGTCATTCTGCTGATGAGCGGCTTCATCCTGTATGACACGGGCCGCATAGTGAATGGTGGTGAAACCAACTACATCCTGGCCACGGTTTCGCTATACCTGAGCATCTACAACATCTTTGTCAGCCTGTTGCAGTTGCTGGGCATCTTTGGCGGCGACGACTGATTTGTCATGTTTTGTGTAATCGAAACCCCGGTTCGCCGGGGTTTTTTTCTGCTCGGGAGCGCATCATGGAAATGAGTCTCTGGATGAAAATCGCCTGGGCGCTGGCACTTGGCGCCATGCTGGTATTTCTGCTGCCTCGCGCCAGACACATGCTTAAAAACAGCCCAAAGGCTGGCGCCGGCGACTGGCAGGCGGTGCTGATTCCACTGGTGCTGGTGATCTTGTTCGTTCTGCTTTTGATCATGGCGGTTTGATTTCATTTCTGACACGGGCTGAATGGTGTCCCACACAACCAACCCTGTAGTTACCCGGATATGTTTCGTGCGCCATGGTGAAACAGACTGGAATGTGGAAAAGCGTATCCAGGGGCAGATGGACATTCCACTCAATGAAACCGGCCGGGCTCAGGCGCTTGCCATGGCCTTCAATGCAGCACATGTCAGTTTCAAGGCCATCTACAGCAGCGATCTGGCGCGCGCGATGGAAACTGCGACAGCCCTAGCGCAGCGTGAGGAACTCGAAGTCAAGCCGCTGCCGCAGTTAAGGGAACGCCACTACGGCATTTTCCAGAGCATCACTGCCGCCGAAGGCGCCGAGCGCTATCCGCATGCCTATCGGTGCTACATGGCACGTGATGCCGACTACAATTTCGAAACGGGTGAAAGCATGAACCAGCACGCTGCTAGGGTGGCCGAAGCGGTGGACTGGATGGTCCGGCACCACGCCGGACAAACTATTGCCGCTGTCACCCATGCTGGCGTGCTCGACATTCTCTACCGCAAGACCACAGGGCGGCCGCTGCATACACTGCGCGATTTTGTCATCCCAAATTGCGCGCTCAACTGGTTTCATTTCGACGGCCATGGCTGGCATTTGGAAAGCTGGGGCGATCGTCATCACCTCACCAGGGTTCTGGTTGAATCGCCAGAATGAGCGGGACAGATGGTGCGCACCCTTTGGTTCTGCTGCGACATGGCCACAGTGAATGGAATCTCACCGATCGTTTTACCGGCTGGACCGATATTCCGCTTACCGATGTGGGGTTGAATGAGGCCGCCGAGGCAGGCAGGCAGCTGGCGGCAGCTGGTCATGGATTCGATGAAGTTCACATTTCCATCCTGCAACGCACGAGGCAGACCGCCGGAAAAGTTCTGGAGGCGATGGGCATGCAAGACGTTCCGGTTTTTTCAACATGGCGGCTCAACGAGCGCCATTACGGCGCGCTGCAAGGGCTGAACAAGAAGGAAATTTTCGCCACATGGGGCGAAAAGGAATCGCGGCGATGGTGGCGGGGTTACCACGAGCCTCCGCCTCCGCTCGATATCAATGACTCGCGCCATCCTCGCTTTGACCCGCTGTTCGCGAAATTGCCAGCCGACGAATTGCCCGTCGGCGAAAGCCTGTCCGATTGCCAACGCCGCATGCTGCCGTACTGGAATGAAGTGCTGTCACCCAGGTTGCGTGCTGGCCGCAGGCTGCTGGTCATCAGCCACGGCAACACCTTGCGCGGCCTGGTCATGCATCTTGAGAAATTGAGCGCGGAAGAAATGGAGCGCGTCGAAATTCCCTCTGGCGTGCCGCTGGTCTATCTGTTGTCGAATGAGATGAGGGTGGTGGGCAAAGAGTGGCTGACGTGACCTTGCTGGCAGCTCATCAACAAATCCTCGGCAGCGGATCATCTTCCAGTTCATCCAGTAGCCGCCTTCCACCGAGCGCGGTTTCCAGTATGACTTGTGCTTTTCCGGTTTCAACGTGTCCGATTCGCGTGGCGTCCTTGCCGCCCGGCTGGGTTTTCCATATTTGCAAAACGGCATCCACAAATTCCGGTTTGACAACAGCGACGATGCGGCCTTCGCAGGCAAGGAAGTAAGGGTCGTAGCCCAGTATTTCACAGACGGAAGTGACTTCCCCGCGTACGGGGATATGTGCCTGGCTCAGCAGGACATTGAATCCGGTGGCGCGCGCGATTTCGTGCGCGACGGTGGCAAGTCCGCCTCGTGTTGGATCGCGCATGAATTTTAGACCAGGCTGATTCCATATGGCGCGTGCCAGCGGCAGCACCGAGGCGGAATCCGACTGGAGTTCGCCGGACAGTCCAAACTGTTCGCGCGCGAGCATGACGGCAATGCCGTGATCGCCGACCGGACCGGAAACGAGCACCACATCGCCCGGCTCGATATTCTGCATGCCAAGTGATTGTGACGAGGTGCGCTGTCCGATGCCTGCGACCGAGAGATACAGGCCGCCGCCCTCGGAATGCCGCACGACCTTGGTATCACCTGCCGCGACCTGAAGTCCATTTTCCCTCGCGGCCTGCGCGAAACTGGCGATGAGCCGGTCGAGCAGATCCAGTTCCAAACCTTCTTCAATGATGGCTGACAGTGTGGCATAGCGCGGCTCGGCGCCCGCCACGGCCAGGTCGTTGACGACGCCATGCACGGCCAGCGAGCCGAGATTGCCGCCGGGAAATTCCAGCGGCTGCACGGTGAAACCATCCGTCGTCACCATGATGTCGCCGGATAAATCAGGCAAATGCACGGCATCGGCATCGGTGTTCAATACCGGGTTGGCCAGATGACGGGCGAAGATTTCCGCGATCAGCTCGCGCATGTAGCGGCCGCCGTTGCCATGGGCCAGGAGAATGCGTTGTTCGTTCATTGTGGGTCGTCTGTGTAGAGAAATTCCATTATCTGGCCCAGACACACGCCTGCATCGTTGACCGGGATGTGCCCGGGAATATGCACCCGGAAACCTTTTTGCTCCAGCAGGTTCTTTGCGGTTTCCGCCAGCAGCTTGTTCTGGAAGACGCCGCCGGTCAAGCCAACGTCATTGATGCCGGATTGTTCGCGCAGGCGCAGGGCCTGGTCGAGCAGGGCGTGGGCAAGGCTGTCGTGAAAGCAGGCCGCGCGCTGCGCGGGCGAGTGCGCGTGATCGGTCAGCATGGGCAGCAGCGGCGACCAGTCGGTTTGCAGCAGGTCGTGAGCATCTTGTTTCAGTGGCAGGGCAATCCTGTCTGTCTTCCCGGCATGCATGGCGGCAGCTTCCAGCTTCATCGGGCCTTCTCCCTCGAAGCTGGCGTGTGTGCAAATGCCGGTAAGCGCGGCGGCGGCATCGAACAATCGACCTGCGGCATGCGTGACAGGCGCGTTGATGCCCTTGAGCCAGGCGTCATGTAGCAACTCCGGTGCGAAGGGAGCAGGGTGGCCGGTTTCCCACAACAGGGCTGCGGCCGAGCGCCAGGGTTCGCGCCCCGCCTGCTCGCCGCCCGGCAGGCGGAAGGGGCGGAAGGTGGCTGCGCGCTGCCAGCGTGCGGGCGAGCCGGTGAAGGTTTCGCCGCCCCACAACTCTCCATCTTCACCGAGCCCGACGCCATCCCAGGCGAACACGATCCAGTCCCGGATTTCGGGAAATTCCCAGGCAAGAGCAGAAGCATGCGCGCGGTGGTGCCAGGCTTCGAACAGTGGCAAACCGGTATCTCGGGCAAAGCGCCGGTATCCATAACCGGGGTGCCTGTCCAGCAACAGGCGGGTGGCCTTGACCTGATACAGACTTTGCAAGTCTTCAGAAACTCGTGCAAGTATCTCCAGGCTTTTAAGAGTGGACAGATCGCCGATATGGGGAGAAATGACGACACGGTTTTCCCATGCCAGGGCAATCGCATTCTTGGTATGTGCACCGAGAGCGAGTACGGGTTCGCTCAATTCGCGCGGCAGTTCCAGTTCAACCGGCGCAATGCCGCGGCCGAGTCGAAGCGGACGGGGTTTATCCGCAATGATTCGATACACCGCATCATCCGCCGGGCGTACGATGGGGCGGTCGTGATGCAGGAAAGCGTCGGCGATATTTTCCAGCCGGGCCCGAGCTTCCTTGTTTTCAGTGATTACGGGTTCGCCGCTGAGATTGCCCGAGGTGGCGACGAGCGGACCGCCAAATTGTTCCAGAAGCAGGGCATGCAGCGGGCTGTATGGCAGCAGGCAGCCGGTTTCGTTGAGGCCGGGTGCGATTTGATGGCTTATTGTGCCGCCCGGTTTTTTGGGCAGCAGCAGAATCGGGCGCTGTGGCGATTGAAGAAAATCGAGTTGGGCTGTACCGCATTCAACGCAATCCAGCAAAGCCTTGCCGTCAGACGGAAAGATTACGGCCAGCGGCTTTAACGGGCGCGGCTTGCGCATGCGCAAACGCGCGATGGCTTCGTCATTATTCGCGTCACACATAAGGTGGTAGCCACCGATACCCTTGACTGCGAGCGTGCAGCCGTCTTTCAGGAATCGAATGGCAGCCGCCAGCGCAGCGTCATTTCCTTCGATGGCGGGCTCGCCGGGTTCGATTAATTCCAGTTGCGGGCCGCATGCCGGGCAGGCGACGGGTTCGGCATGAAAACGGCGGTCGAGCGGATTCGCATATTCCTTGCCACAGTCCGGGCACATTGCAAAGACTTTCATTGACGTGCGCGAACGATCGTAGGGCAAGGACTCGATCAGCGTGTAACGCGGACCGCATTGCGTGCAGTTGATGAATGGATAGCGATAACGTCTGTCGCCAGAATCGTTCATCTCGCGCAGGCAATCCTCGCAAACAAAATAGTCCGGCGGAACATGGATGTTTGCTTCGCCGGATTGGCTGGCGAGAACACTGAAGCTGGTGTGATGGGCTGGGGAGGTGGGGGCTTCGTCTGTCAGTACCGGCCGGGCGATGGCGGGCGCTTCGCGGATGAGTGCTTCGGAAAATCGCGCGAGATTGTTTTTGCTGCCTTCGGCATGAATTTCCACAGAACCGGTCACGTTGCGCACCCAGCCGTGCAAATCAAACCGGTGCGCCAGCCGGTAGACAAAAGGCCGGTAGCCGACGCCCTGTACCCGGCCGGTAATCAGGTAATGACGGGCAATAACCGGTTCATGTGTTGAAGACACAACGCAACTATTCGGCGACAGTTGCCGCCACTTGTTCGCGCACGCCGCCAGCCCACCAGATGCGGCAGGCGCCTTCATCAGACACCATGCACGGGCCGATGGGATGACGCGGGGTACACGCAGAGCCAAACAGCCGGCACTGGTTGGGGTAGATTTTGCCGAGAACAACCTGGGCGCAGTCGCAGCCCGGCGGCATCTGGCCGGCACGGCGGCGGCCGGGTTCGGCGTGATCGGTGAAATGCACTCGCGCGTCATGCGCTGCCAAGGCTGGTTTGAGTGCGTAGCCCGATCGCGGGATGACGCCGATGCCACGCCAGTTGGCGTCGACGACATCCAGCGTTTCGTTCAGCAGCCGGATGGCGGTGTGGTTTCCGCCAGCGTGGGCGACTTCGGGATAGCAGTTGTCGAGAAAGCGCTCGCCGCTTTGCAATTGCCGCAGCACGGAATAAAAAGCCGCCAGCAGCGACTCGGAGGTAAATCCGGCGACCGCGGCGGGCAGACGATGTTGCTCAACCACGAAACGCCATTCTTCCGGCCCCATCACGGCGGACACATGGCCGGGCGCGACCAGGGCATTGAATCCCGGCGTTCCGGAGTCGAGCAGCATGGCAACGGCCGGCCAGGTGAGACGGCCGGACAGCAGGATGAAAAGATTGTCCGGGATGCCTTCCGCCAACAAGGCTGCAACCGGTGCGGTGGTGGTTTCGAAGCCGGCGGCGAAAAACACCACGCTTTTGTCCGGATTCTGCTCGGCGATCTTTCTGGCTTCGGTCGGGCTGGCGATGGGGCGCACATCGGCGCCGGCAGCCTGCGCTTCCACCAGGGAGCGCACTTCGCCCTTGGGAACATTGACCGGCACGCGCAACATGTCGCCAAATGCCACCAGAATGACCTTGTCTTTCAAGGCCAATTGCATGGCCTGATAGATGTCTTCTTCCGGGCAGACGCAGACCGGGCAGCCGGGGCCGGGAATCAGTTCGATGTTTTTGGGCAGCGCGCCACGCAAGCCCGCGTGGGTGATGGAGCGTTCATGTCCGCCGCACACATTCATGATGCGCACGGGCTTCTCGAAATCCAGCGCCCGGATTTTATCCAGCCAGGCGCGGGCTTTTTCGGTTGAAGTGTCGGACATGTCTTTAGCCGGGTTTTCCGTCCATCCGGGACTGGACGAGAATGGGGGCGTAAACAAACACAAATATCGCAAAGGCAGCCATCCAGAGCAGACCGCTGACGAGAATGGCGGCGGCGTAAGTATTGGACATCACCATCGGCCAGCAGACCCGGATGACGGCAGCCAGCGTGACAAGCCAAAAAGCCAGGTGGATGACTTTCGCGGGTTCCAGCATGCGCCCGGTATGGCCCAGTGAAACACGGGCCATCATGCCCAGGGTCAGCGTGCCCATGGCCCCGGCGGTAAAGGCATGAAGGGCAAGCGAAGGTGTGACGATTTTGACGGCAGCGAGCGCGGTCAGCACAAAGCCGATCACGATCCAGCCATATCCAAGATGCAGTACCCACAGCAAAGGCACGCTCCAGTACTTGCTTGTATACCAGCCGGCGAGGCGCACGGCATGCACTGCGGCCGCGATTGCCGCAATCAGCGCGGTGAAGGGAGAGAAAGGCAGGATGAGAATGGCGGCGAGTGTGGCCACGACGGTCGCGGGCGCCAGCCATTCAGTCGCTTTCCAGCGCCTGGCCTGGGTGCGCAGTTTGCCGTCGGTAAAGCTGGGGATGACCCGGCCGCCCATGACAACCATCATCAGCACGATCATGTAAATGGCCAGCATGAATCCATGGTGGGCTGTCTGGGCGTAGCCCAGCCACTCGGCGTGTACCAGCAGATTGGATATCGTGAGCATGGCCAGCATCAACGGGAAGGCGGCGTTGCGCAGTTGTTTTGCATGCAGAATGGGGCGGGCGATGGCAATCATCACGGCCGGGAACAGGGCAGCATCGATCAGGGCATAAAGTTCGGAAGGCGAACCCGGCACAAAAGGGGTCAGTCGGCCAGCCAGCCACAGCAGAAAAAGAATGGCGAGCGGCCTTCCGGATGGCGTTTTCATGCCGGTCCAGTTCTGCACCGCGGTCAACAGAAAACCGGCAATGACCGCGCCGGTGAATCCAAAAATCATTTCATGCGCATGCCACTGTTCCACCGGGATGAAAAATGCGAGCGGCAAACTGCCGCGATAGATCGCGAGCCAAAGACCGATGAGCACCACGGCAAAAACGCCCGCGCCCAGAAAAAAAGGCCGGAATCCCAGCGCGAACGGAGCAAATTTTGGTTGTGGTGTCAGCGGCTTTAGTTCATCGATGGAAATGAGGGCCATGTGTTTCAGATAGTCGAGGAGTGCAGCCGCGTGCCATCGGGCTGAATGGCCGGGCGGCGGGTCGAGCCGGAATTTATGCGTGCCCGCTGGGCGGCCAGCTGCTGGCGCAGCCAGTCAAACCAGTCTTCCATTCCCGCATCCTTGCGGGCCGAAAGCTGCATGACCGGCGCGGAACTGGCCAGATGGCGTACATGCATTTCCGAACGGCCGGGATCAAAGTCATCCAGAAAGGGCAACAGGTCGGTCTTCGTAATCAGCACTGCGTCCGCCGCGCGGAACATGACCGGATACTTGGCCGGTTTGTCGTCGCCCTCGGTGACGGACAGCAGCGTGACGTTGGCATGTTGCCCGAGGTCAAACGAAGCCGGACAGACCAGGTTGCCGACGTTTTCGATAAACAGGATGTCGATGCCATCCAGGTTCATGTGGTGCAATGCATCGTGAACCATGTGCGCGTCCAGGTGGCAGGCCGTGCCGGTCACAATCTGGTGCGCCGGAACGCCTTGGGCGCGGATGCGCTCGGCGTCATTTTCAGTTTCCAGATCGCCTTCTATTACGGCGATGCCGAACTCGTTTTTCAAAGCCCGGATGGTGGCTTCCAGCAGGGCAGTCTTGCCTGAACCGGGTGACGACATCAGATTGATGGCGAGAATGCCACGTGCATCGAAATGAGCACGGTTGTGCGCGGCCTGGTCGTCGTTTTTCTTCAGCAGGTTTTGCAGGACCGAAACGGTTGTCGCACCCGGTTCGACCGGCTTGTAGGCAAATTTTTTGTTTCCGGGAGTGAGGTTGCATCCGCAGGTATCACACACTTTTTTCAGCCTCTATCATTTCCAGTTCCACGCTTTCCAGGATGAGTTCATCACCCGAGACTACACGGGTATGCCAGTCGCCGCACTTGGCGCACAGAAGGCGATTGGCGGAAACTTCAGATTCCGCACCGCAAGTCTGGCAGACAACGCGAATCGGCGCCTCCATCAATTCAAGTTTCGCCTGTTCTGCACCGCTCCCCGCTGCTGCGAGCGGAAAGGCGCTCGCCAGGAGTTCCGGAACGATGCCGGAAAGCGGGCCGATCCTGATGCGGATACCGGTTGCGTATTGCGCATGCTGGTCACGCACGATGTTCTCCACCTGTTCGATCAATGCCTGGGCCACGGATAATTCGTGCATGGTCAGGGATTGAGGCAGATAGCTTCGCCCGATTCCGCCAGTATCTGGTCATACAGTTCCCAGGCGGAACGGGCTTCGGCTTCGGTGACTTTCTGGATGGCATAGCCAACATGCACCATGACAAAATCGCCGACTTGAGGAAGATCGTCCTGCATCATGAACAGACTTACGTCCCGGTAGATGCCTTTCGCCTGGCAGCATGCGGTAAATTCGTTCACGTTTTCGATCTGCATGGGAATGGCGAGACACATGAGCGGGTTCCGGTTCTGGATGACCACGCATGCGGCCACCCGATTCAATTCCGAGGAAATTAGTGGGAATTACGAATTTATAGTTTAGCGCCTTGGCGGAATCCGATGCATGAATTTTTGGTTGAAAAAATTGATGCAGGTCATGATTTTTGACGCCTGTCATTGTTATTTCATCATCCAGTTGTTAAGGTGAATGCGATGAAGACACTTGTGCTCGGTATTGGCAATACGCTGCTCTCGGATGAGGGCGTAGGCGTGCATGTCGCCCAGTCCCTGCAAAGCCGTCTGCCACCCTCGGATGATCTGGAAATTCTGGACGGCGGCACATTGAGCTTCACCCTGGCGGTGCCTATTGAGAATGCCGATGCCCTGATCGTCGTGGATGCCGCACAGTTGAAGTCGCCTCCCGGAACCCTGCGAGTGTTTGAAGGTGAGGCGATGGATGAGTTTCTGATGCGCGGTCCGCGTTCCAGTGTCCATGAAGTCAGCCTCAATGACCTGATGTCCATTGCCCTGCTCGCGGGCCACTGGCCTGAAAAACGGGCGCTGGTGGCAATACAGCCTGAAAAAATCGATTGGGGTGATGCGCCTTCGCCCAGTGTGAATTCGGTGATACCTGAAGCCTGCCGCAGGATTGAAGGCCTGCTGGGGGAGTGGCATGTCCACGATTGACCGGATCCCAGTCTCCATAGCCGGCCCGGATGACATGTTGACCGGACAGGCCGAGGCAGTGCTGACCGAAGTGGCTGAAATGCTCAAGCGCCTGATCGAACAGAACATCGAGGGCAGCATCGATTTGCGCAGCCTGCCGCTTTCCGCCGCCGACAGGAAATGGCTGGACAGACAGCTCGGGCATGGCGAGGTCGAGATCCTGCTGGAAGCGGGCGGACGTTCGGTTTTGACGGAGACTGGCTATCCAGCCGTCTGGAAAATCGTTCATCGCGATGGACAGGAAAGAGTAGTGGCGGAGTTTGTCGATGTGGCGTGGGTGCCCCGCATCATCAAGCCTGATGCCGGGGATGTCCAAATAGGATACGAGAGTCTATTATCTAACTTGAAGGTCGAATCCGGGGGAGCGTAGAAGATGGAACATGGCGATACCTTGCAGGCGAGAATGGAACAAAACGGGATGTCCCGGCGCACCTTCATCAAATACTGCGCGTCGCTGGCATCATTGATGGCCTTGCCGCCGAGTGCGGCGTATGCCATGGCCGAGACGCTGGGCAAGGCTAAGCGGCCATCGGTGATCTGGTTGCCTTTCCAGGAATGCACCGGTTGTACGGAGTCGATCACGCGCTCCCACTCGCCGAGCATCGAAGGCATGATCTTCGACATGGTGTCGCTCGATTACCAGGAAACGCTCATGGCGGCGGCCGGCCATCAGGCCGAGGAAGCCCTGCAGGCGGCCATGAAAGAAAATTACGGCAAGTACGTGCTGATCATCGATGGTTCGGTGGCCACCGGGCTCGATGGCGCGTATTCCTGCATTGCCGGGCGCACCAATCTTGAAAGCCTGAAGGAAGCCGCGAAGGGCGCCGCCGCCATTATTGCGCTAGGCTCGTGCGCTTCGTTTGGAGGGATACCAAAAGCCAACCCCAATCCAACCGGCGCGGTTGCCGTGTCCGACATCATCAAGGACAAACCCATCGTCAACATTCCCGGCTGTCCGCCGATTCCCGTCGTCATCACCGGCGTCTTGGCGCAATTCCTGACTTTTGGCACCCTGCCTGAACTCGACAAGCTCGGGCGGCCAAAGGCGGTTTATGGTGAAACCATTCATGACCGCTGCTACCGTCGGCCTTTTTATGATCAGGGAAAGTTTGCCAAGACCTTCGATGACGAGGGCGCGCGCAATGGCTGGTGCCTGTTCGAACTGGGCTGCAAGGGCCCGGTGACTTACAACGCCTGCGCGACCTCGAAGTGGAACGATTCGACGTCCTTCCCGATCGAGTCCGGCCATGGCTGCATCGGCTGTTCCGAGCCGGATTTCTGGGATGCGGGCGGCTTCTACAAGGCGCTGTCGATGCCGGCCGATCCGCTGAAGGTGGCCGCGACGGCTGCTGTCGCGGGCGCGGCGGTTGGCGTGGCGGTGAGCTTTGCCAACCGTGCCAAGAAGAGCGCGGCAAAATCGGCGCATGAAACGACTACGCTGGAGGATCTGGAAAAATGAATGAACTGCAATTCCTGACCTGGGTTCGCGGCCCGGGTCTCAACATCGCCGTGGGCATCTTCCTGCTGGGGATATTGTGGCGCCTGTTCGAAATTTACTCGCTGGGCCGCAAGAAGGATCTGTCCGCGCCGCGGCAGGCCTCCGGCGCCTCCGGCTTCCATACTGTTTTCCGGCGCTCGCTGCCGCCGCCCGGCATGCTCAAGCGTTCGCCTGTCAGCTATATCGGCGGCTATGTCTTCCATATTGGCCTGGCGCTGATTGTGTTCCTGTTTGCCCCGCACATCCTGCTGATCAAGAACCTGATCGGGGTGTCCTGGCCCGCGCTGCCATCCCAGTTCATCGACCTCATGGCAGTCGTGACCATGGCGGCAATGATCGTGGTGCTGGTTGATCGCATCAACAAACCGGTCAAGCGCTTTCTCAGTACCTTCGAGGACTGGTTTACCTGGACCGTGACCTTCCTGCCCGTGCTGACCGGCTGGATGGCGGTACAACATCTGCTGTTGCCCTATACCACCATGCTGGCCCTGCATATCCTCAGTGTCGAACTGTTGCTCGTGGTGCTGCCGTTTACCAAGCTGTTCCACGTCTTCACGCTGTTCGGATCGCGCTGGTTCAACGGCCAGGTCAATGGACATAAAGGAGTTCCCGTATGAGCGCCACCCTCGATAAAGGCGTCCGCGTTCTCAAGGAAGTCATCGATGCGCCGATCGCCAGCTATTTCAACAGCTGTGTGCACTGTAGCCTGTGTGCCGAGGCTTGCCTGTTCTACACGGAAACCGGCGACCCGAAATACACACCCATCCACAAGCTTGAGCCCCTGCGCCGTATCTACGAGCAGGAATACACCCTGCTTGGCCGGCTCAAGAAAATGGCGGGCTTGTCCAAACCGGTAACCGATGCGGAACTGGATGAGTGGCAAGAGCTGGTCTACAACAGCTGCACGCTCTGTGCGCGCTGCTCTGCCGTCTGTCCGGTGGGTAACGACATCGTCTACATGGTACGCAAATTCCGTGAGGGCATGTCGGCCGCAGGCCATGCACCCGAAGGCATCAAGGGCGCGGTCAACCGCACGGTCAGCATCGGCAGCCCCATGGGCGTGAAGCTGCCTGCCGTGCAGGCGCAAATGAAGCATGTGGAAGCGGACACCGGCCTGACCATCCCGCTCGATGCCGAGGGCGCGGAATACATGGTGATGTTGTCCTCGATGGAAATCATCAATTTTCCGGAATATCTGGGTGCGATCGCCAGGATCATGCATCAGGCCGGAAAAACCTGGACTCTGTGTTCTACCGCATTCGAGGCGACCAATGCAGGTATCCAGATTGGCAATTCGGACCTGGCCAAGGTCATCGTTTCACGCATCGTCGACGGTGCCGAACGGCTCAAGGTCAAGACTGTGATCAGCCCGGAATGTGGCCATGCCTATACAGCATTACGCTGGGAAGGGGCCAATCTGATCGGCCGTCCGTTCACCTTCGAGGTCAAACACATACTGGAAGTGCTGGCCGAGTTCCAGGAAAAAGGCCTGCTCAAGACCGAGGGTTTCGAGACCGACAAGCTCACCTTCCATGATCCCTGCCAGCTGGTGCGGCGCGGCGGGGTCGTCCAGCAGCCGCGCAAGCTACTCAACCAGGTGGCAAAGAACTTTGTCGAAATGCCCGATGCCGGATTCATGAACTGGTGCTGCGGCGGCGGTGGCGGCGCATCCGCCATCGAGGAGGGCGAAGAGTTGCGTCTTGAAGCCTTCAAAAGGAAGAAGTCACAGATCGAATCGGTCAAGCCGGATCGTTTGGTGACAGCCTGTGCCAACTGCCGCATCGTCCTCGAAGAAGGGCTGGAGCACTATCAGATGGACATACCGGTGGTCGGACTCACCGAGATGATTGCCGAGCATCTGCCGGAAAGCCGAAAGCAAGAGGGAAGCTGATGCCATGATCAGGGACGACAAGGAATTCAAATCCAGACTGGGCGCGTTGCCCGTTGCCGATCAGCGCCTGTTGGCGATGCAATTTGTCATGCGCGTGTTTCCGCTTTCCAATGACATGCGCTTGAAGAATGCCATTGAAACCAGCCAGCGCAAGGGTGTGACTGAAGCAGAACTGGCAAGTGCATTTCAGATCGCCAACACGGCAAGGGTGGAAAGTTTTACGCGCTGCGGCAGGGAAACGGACTGGACGGCGCAGGCAGGACACTTCGTGGCCAAGGCTGCCGTCGCCTGCGTCAAGCCTGCTGAAGAAGGAGAGAACCTGGCGTGGGATGCGGCCATGTCTGCCCGCATGGCGCGCACCTGCGAAACCGTCGCCACGGGCGAAGGCACCGATAACAATGAAGCCGGGGAGCAATACCGCATCCTCGAAGCGTTTAATAACCAAGGAACACGGCCATGACCACAGCACAGCGCGTTGTTGTCGACCCCATTACCCGCATCGAAGGACACTTACGTATCGAGGCGGAAACCGATGCCAACGGCAAGATCACCAGCGCCTATTCGGCGGGCACCATGGTGCGCGGCATCGAGATCATTCTGCGCGGCCGCGATCCGCGCGATGCATGGGCGTTTGCACAAAGGATATGCGGCGTGTGCACGCTGGTGCATGGTCTGGCTTCAGTCCGTACGGTGGAAGACGCGCTCAAGCGTTCCATCCCGGACTACAACATTCCGGCCAATGCCCAGATCATCCGAAACCTGATGAATATGGCGCAGACCGTGCATGACCATGTCATGCACTTCTACCACCTGCACGCGCTGGATTGGGTGGACGTGGTTTCCGCGCTCAAGGCTGACCCCAAGGCGACTTCGGATCTGGCGCAAAGCATCAGCAAGTGGTCCAAGTCATCGCCCGGCTATTTTGCCGACATGCAGAACAAGGTGAAGAAATTCGTCGAGGCAGGCCAACTCGGCATCTTCGCCAACGCCTACTGGGGCCACCCAGCCTACAAGCTGCCGCCCGAGGCCAATCTGATGGCCGTCGCGCACTACCTTGAAGCCCTGGCCTGGCAGCGGGATGTGGTCAAGCTGCATGCGATTTTTGGCGGCAAGAACCCGCACCCCAATTTCCTCGTCGGCGGCGTGCCCAGCGCGATCAGCGTGCACAGTCAGGCGGGGGTAGGCAAGGCTGGCCAGGATGCCACCGCGGTCAACATGACGGGCCTGCAAATGGTGCAGAACGTCATCAACCAGATGCGCGAATTCGTCGAGCAGGTCTACGTGCCCGATACCCTCGCCATCGCCGGCTTCTACAAGGAATGGGGGGCGCAGGGCGAAGGTTTGGGCAATTTCATGTCCTTTGGCGATCTGCCGGACAAGGACATGTGGACGCCGGAGTCCTTCATGATTCCGCGCGGCGTGATTCTCAACCGCGACCTGTCCACTGTGCACGACATCAATTTCGACGATCCCAACGAGATTCAGGAATTCGTCACCCACTCCTGGTACAAGTACAGCGACGGTGACCAGAAGGGCCTGCATCCGCATGCCGGCGAAACCGAGTTCAACTTCACCGGCCCCAAGCCGCCCTACGAACACCTGGATGTCGACAACAAGTATTCCTGGCTCAAGTCGCCGCGCTGGAAGGGCAAGGCCATGGAAGTCGGGCCGCTGGCCCGGGTGCTGCTCATGTACGCCAAAGGCAACCCGCAGGCGAAGGAACTGGTGGACTACACCCTCAAGACCCTGGACGTGCCGGTGCAGGCGCTGTTCTCCACCTTGGGCCGTACGGCGGCGCGCACGCTGGAAACCAAAATCGTGGCCGATGCCATGCAGGGCCAGTTCGACAAGCTCATGGGCAACATCAAGGCAGGCGATCTCAGAACCTTCAACGAAAAATACTGGGATCCCTCGACCTGGCCCAAGTCAATGAAGGGCGTTGGTTTCATGGAAGCGCCTCGAGGCGGCCTGTCGCACTGGATCGTCATCGAGGATGGCAGGATTGCCAACTATCAGGCCGTGGTGCCATCCACCTGGAATGCCGGTCCGCGCGATGCCTCGGGCCAGCCTGGCGCCTATGAAGCCGCGCTGCAGCACAATCATGTGCTGCATGATCCAAAACAGCCCATCGAAATCCTGCGCACCATCCACAGTTTCGATCCCTGCATTGCCTGCGCCGTGCATGTGACCGACCCGGACGGCGAAGAATTGATTAAAGTGAAAGTGAGATAGGAGCTTTTCTCCAAACAGATGGAAAGGGGGCAAGCCATGAGACCCACACCGAAAACCTACGCATGGGGCGGCTGGAAAATGCCCTTCCTGCATCCCAACGACCCGGAATATTGTGAATTCGGCTGCCCGGTCTGCACACGAGCAAGAAAGGGCGTGCCGTGGGCGGTGACAGTGCAACGCGTTGAAGAAACGATCACCGGCGGAGGCTGCTGGTGGGGACGGGCAAGAAAGCGGAAGTACGGCGTAAAGCCGGATGAGTCCATTCCGGTGGATAGTCATTGAACAAATAAACATCCAGAACAGTTTTAAAGGGAAAGGGTCAGCATGTTGAAAAAAATGATGATTGCCACGCTGATGTGGTCGGTAGCCCCGCTTGCACTAGCCCATGGCGAAGGCGCCCACAGTCATGGCGCAGGCTTGATCGCCGGTCTGGCGCATCCTTTCAGCGGTCTGGATCACTTGCTGGCGATGGTGGCAGTGGGATTGTGGGCGGCGCAAAAAGGCGGGCGTGCACTCTGGATGTTGCCGCTGACCTTTGTCGGCATGATGGCGTTTGGCGGCACCTTGGGTGTGCTGGGCATGCCATTGCCGGGAATCGAGGTGGGCATTGCCTTGTCGGTGATGGTGCTGGGTTTGCTGGTCGCACTACAATCAGGCGGGTCTTTGCAACTGGCGTGTGCAACTGTCGGGCTGTTCGCGCTGTTTCATGGTCTGGCGCATGGCGTGGAAATGCCGCTCGCGGCATCCCCTTTGGCCTATGGCTTTGGCATGATGGCCGCGACTGCTTTCCTTCATGCCTCTGGAGTGTTCGCTGGCATGAAACTGCGCGAAATCGTTTTGAGAGTCACGGGTGCGCTGATATCGATGGCCGGGTTGGGAATGATGTTTCCGCTGATGGGCTGATTCCGCATGGAAGACGTGCTCAAAAGATTATTGAATGCGGAGAAGGGCGCCGAGGCCCGGGTCGAGGAAGCGGATGGCGCACGCAGGAAAATGATCCAGGACGCTCTGGATGAAGCGCGGCGGCTGGAAGAGGAATTTGCGAAACAGGTCGAAGCCCGGCGCAAGCCGTTTCTTGCCACAGCCGAGGATGGTGCGCATCGGCGCATTGCCGAACTTGAAACGGAATCCGCCGCGCTGCAAAAAAAGTTGCGCGATCAGGCGACAGTCAATGAGCCGGCTGCCATCCGCGTGGCGCTCAATCTGATATTGGGAGAAGGCAGGTAGGGTTTCCCACTCTCCAAACTCGGTACGCTCACCTTGAATGAATATTTGAATGCCCGTGTCAGTCTCATGGCTGCACGCCTGTTGCGTGATGACGAACCGCGATTGCTGGCGGAGGGTACGCCCGATGAACGGGCAGCGGTGCTGGAACGCGCCGGGCTCACGCAGTTGATGGCGGATCTGCAGTCTGGCCAGTATCTCGAACAATCCATCATTCGCGCCCAGCTTGCCGATATTCTCGTTCTGATGCGGGCGGCGGGAGATGCGCGCGGTTTCCTGCAATACTGGACGTTGCGTTTCGAGATCACGAATCTCAAGGCCATCATCCGCGGCAAACTGGCAAAGGCGCCTGTCTCCCTGATCCGGCAGGAACTCAGCGACATGGGTTTCCTGACAACGCTGCCGACCGAGGAACTGCTTCAGACCGAAGACATCCAGGAACTTTTGCGGCGACTTGAGAGCACGCCTTACGCGGACATGGTTCGCTTTGCGCGCCGGGCGTTCGAGGCGCAGCCCCGGCTGTTCGATCTCGATGCCGCGCTGGACCGGCGTTATTACCATGGTCTGGTGGAACGCGCGCGGCCGCTGGAAGAATCGCTCGGCACCAGTTTCCGCAAAATCATGGAACTGCACATTGACCGCATCAACCTGACCTGGCTGCTTCGCTTCAGGTTCAATTACAACCTGCCGCCAGCACAGGTTTATTACCTGCTGATTCCGAGCCACTACCGGCTTACTTCTAATACGCTGAAAGAACTTTCCGTGCTCAACCAGATGGAAGACGTGCTGGCCGCGTTGCCGCAGCCTTATCTGGGCTGGCTCAAGGACGCCGGCAACGTGAATCAAGTGGCAGGCATCCTCGATGGGCATTACGCTGAGACTGCGCAATCGGTCCTGCGATCCAGTGCCCCGGCGTTTTCGCGCGCATTCGCTTATCTGGTGCTGCGCGATCGTGACTTGAGACGGGTGCGCGCTACGCTCAAGGGCTGGAGCCTGGGCCTGGATGTGGCCACCATGCGGCAGGCGCTGGGCATTGAAGAAACGCCCGATGCCATTGGGCCCGATGTAATTGGATATGGAGCCGCCTGATCGTGTTCAAGCCACTGCGCATGCAGCATGTCACGCTCTGGGTGCTGAAAAGCGATGCGCCGCAGGCGGCCTTGCTGCTCGCGACTTACGGCATTTTTACGCCGGAAAAAAGCCAGGCCTGGGAGCGCGATCTGCCGGAAACGCCCGGCGATCGCTACATGGAGGTGTTCTCCGAAGCGCAGGCGCGGCTGACCAAGATTCTGGATCATTTCGGCCCCGCGCCGCTGGGCGACCGGCATCGGGAATACGAGGACATGCGCAATCTTCCCGCCGGGCCGGATGCGCCGACGCTGGAGCAATTGACTGAATGGAATGTCTGGCTGGGAGAGCTGTGGACCACTGCCTCCCATTGCGAGGAAGAAAAACGCCGCATTGCCGAATCACTGGAACGCAGCACCAGCCTGCTCAATTCGCTGGCACATTTCAAGGCGCTCGATATCGATCTGTCCTGGCTGATACGCCCGAAGCGTTTCCTGCAGACACGAATTGGCACCGTCGCTGAAGCCAATCTGGCGAGGTTGCGCGAAGCGCTCGAACTGTCCGGCTTCCTGCTGGAAATTTTCGATACACATCAGGGGCGGGCTTACGCCGTGGCCGCGGGGCCCGTGGGCAGGAACACCGAAATACGCGGCGCACTTGATGCCGCAGGCTGGCAGGACATCACCCTCGAACCCGAACTGCTGGCCCATCCCGATATGGCTCGCGAAGGGCTTGAGCAACAATTAGCGGGGCTAAAGCAGGAAGAAAACACCTGCGATGCCCGGCACCGTGCCAAGCTGGGCAATATCGAGGAAAGACTTCGTGAAATCCGGCGTGGCATGTCGCTGGCCGAGCCCTACGTCCGCATTTCCGCCGAGACCCTGCGAGCACGCGGCGGTCTGGCAGTGATTGTTGGCTGGATTCCCACGCGTGATGTCGAGCGCATGCGCAAGGCGCTCGATGCCCGTCTGGCAGATCGTTACGTGCTGCAACTGCGACCGCCCTTTCCGGCAGAGCGCGACATCGTGCCCTCTGCCATGCGTTATCCGGATTGGCTGGGGCCGTTCTCGGATCTGGTGCGGAATTACGGTATCCCGCGCTATGGCGAATTCGACCCGACCTGGTTATTCGCCATTTCGTTCGCGCTGATGTTCGGCATGATGTTCGGCGACATCGGGCAGGGACTGGTCATCGCGCTGGGCGGGTTGCTTCTGCGCGACAAGGCTCGCCGCTTTCGCAGCCTCTTCGTGGCGGCGGGATTGTCGGCCACTGCCTTCGGTTTCGCCTATGGCAGCCTGTTCGGGGCTGAAACCGTCATCGAGCCGCTGTGGGTATCGCCGCTGCACGATCCCGTGCGCATGCTCACGGCCGCTATCCTCTGGGGCATCGGATTCATTTGCGTGACCCAGTTGCTGACCATCTACAACCGGTTCATCAGCGGAGACTGGTACAAGGCGCTGTTCGATGCCGGAGGCGTGGCGGGGCTGGTTTTGTATTTGGGTGCTGCTTATGGCGTCTATCAACTGGCTACCGAAGGGCAGTTTGGTGGTGCGGCAGCCCTGGCCGCCAGTGCCGGCCTGGCTGCGATAGTGGTGTGGAACTGGGTGGAAAATCACGGCAGCATGGCCGAAAGGGTATTGACCGTCATCATCGAGAGTTTCGAATCGGTCATCGGTTTCTTTTCCAATACCCTGTCGTTCATGCGGGTGGCGGCCTTTTCCATCAACCATGTGGCGCTGGCGCTGGCTGTCTTCACCATCGCGGAAAATTTCGAGATCACCGGACGCTGGATCACACTGGTGATCGGCAATATTGTTATCCTTGTTCTGGAGGGCGCCATTGTCGCCATCCAGGTATTGCGCCTGGAATATTACGAAGGCTTTTCCCGTTTCTACAGCGGCAGTGGGCGGGCATTCGATCCGCTGGTATTGAAGGGAACTGCCTCCGGCAGGCGCCAGAATTGAACGGATTACTTGATTGGAGAACAGCATGTATTTAATTGCCGGCATCATGACATTGAGCGTTTTTGGCCTGATCGCGCTGGGGGTTTATCTCGAACTCACTCCGGACAGGAAAATCGCTTCGCCGAAACGTGCGCGCGGCTGGCTGATCGGCAACTTCTCGTTGTTTGTCATTGCCTTGGCCGGATTGCTGCTGATGGGCGCACAGGAAGTCATGGCCGAGACCACAGCGGTGGCAGCCAAAGCTGAAGTGACCATGGGCATGGCCATCGCCATCATCGGCGTGGGGCTGCCGACCGGCCTGGCAGCGATTGGCGCGGCACTTGCGCTCGGCCCCGTGGGTTCCGCAGCATTGGCCGTGGTGGCCGAAAAACCGGAAATGTTCGGCCGCACGCTGATCTATCTTGGACTGGCAGAAGGCATTGCGATTTATGGCCTGGTGATGTCGATCCTGTTGTTGGGAAAAATTTAGTGGGCGCTTCGGCAACACGCATCATCGCCGCCGGTTCAGCCGCGCTCATGGATGGCTTCCGGCTGGCGGGCATCGAAGTCATGCCCAATGCTACTGCCGCCCAGCTCGAAGCGCTGCTGAAAACACTGGTAACCGGCAAGGAAAAGGCGCTGGTGCTGGTTGAGGCCCATCTGCTGGACGAACCGGGCCCATGGCTGCATCGGGTGCAATCGGAAGGTGGCCGCGTGGTGGTCATGCTGGTGCCGTCGCTTGCCAGGGCGTGTGAATATCATCCCGAGGTGGATCGCCTGATCTGCCAGACAGGCGAGCCGGCATGAGCCAGCTCACCGAAAAGCTCGAAGGCCTGTTGCAGGCCCAGGCGATGGACCTGGCCGAACGTCATCTGGAAAAGGGGAGCCAGGCCAGTGAGCAGATCATCGCCGACATCCGGGCAAAACTGCGTCAACTGGAAGAAGGCGAAGAACTGCGTTTTCAGCAGGAGGCGGAACATCTTTGCCGGCAGATCATGCAATCCGCGCGGCTGCGCCGGGATGCCGAAATGGACCGCCTGCGCTGGACGCTGACGCAGGGCGTGCTGGGCGAAGTACGGCAGAAACTGAAACATATCGTTGACGAGCCAGAGCGCTATCGCACCGTGCTGGCCCGGTATCTTGCCGAGGCCGCACAGCAGATTCCCGATGGGCCACTGGTGGCGGAACTCAATCCGCGAGACATCGAATTGCTGCGTCCGCACTGGGATGCCCTCATCAGGCAGGCCGCGCCCGGCCGCGAGGTGAAGCTGGCGGCGTTGACGGATTCTGTCAGTGGCGGCATGCGTGTTGGCAACGAGGCTGGCACGCGACGCATCGACAATACTTTCGAAGGCCGGCTGGTGCGCATGGAAGACGGGATTCTGGGCGCGATCATGGATACGCTGTTTTCATCCGGCAGCGATGACAAGGTGAAAGGCGCATGAGCGGCGAAGGCAGCCAATCCGGCATCATCCTGGACGTGCAGGGTCCCATCGTCACGGCGCGTCTGCCCGCCGCACGCACGGGAGAGCAGGTGAAGCTGGGCGCGCTGGGGCTGATGGGCGAGGTCATCGCGCGCGAGGAAGACCGCGCAGTGGTGCAGGTCTACGAGAACACGGAAGGCCTGCGCCCCGGCGAACAAGCCGTTGCACTGGGCCTGCCTCTGTCGGTTGAACTGGGTCCCGGCCTGCTGGGGGGAATTTTCGATGGGTTGCAGCGGCCGCTGGAAGCGATGCTTGCTCAAACCGGCGAGCGTATCGAACGCGGCCTGGCGATATCCGCGCTGCCACGCGATAAGCGCTGGGACTTCACGCCATCGGAAAGCCTGCACATCGGCGAGCGGGTGGAGGCGGGTGCCGTGCTGGGCAGCGTGCCGGAAAACCAGAGCATCACCCATCGCATCCTGATACCGCCTGGCGTTTCCGGGGAGCTGGTCGATCTCGTGCCGCCGGGCGAATACACCGTGGACGATGTCATTGCCCGCGTGCGCGACATGCACGGCGAGATTCACAAGCTGAGGCTGGCCAGCTTCTGGCCGGTGCGCAAGCCGCGGCCGTTTCGCAAGCGCGACCACGCCATCCAGCCGCTGATCACCGGGCAGCGCATCATGGATACCTTCTTCCCGCTGCTCAAGGGCGGGAAGGGTGCGATTCCTGGGCCCTTTGGCGCGGGCAAGACGGTGTTGCAGCAGCAGATTGCGCGCTGGTCGGATGCGCACATCGTGATTTATGTTGGCTGCGGCGAACGCGGCAACGAGCTCACCGACGTGCTGGACAGTTTTCCCAAGCTCACCGATCCGCGTTCGGGCCGGCCGCTGATGGAACGGACATTACTGGTGGCCAATACCTCCAACATGCCGGTGGTGGCGCGCGAGGTGTCGGTCTATGTCGGCATGACGCTGGCGGAATATTTCCGCGACCAGGGGCTGGATGTGGTGATGGTCGCGGATTCCACCAGCCGCTGGGCCGAAGCCTTGCGCGAAGTGGCGGGCCGGCTGGGACAGATGCCGGTGGAAGAAGGCTATCCGGCCTACCTCGGCTCCACGCTGGCGGCGTTCTATGAACGCGCGGGACGTGTGGAAACACTCGATGGCGGTCATGGCTCCGTCACACTGATCGGCGCCGTGTCCCCGCCGGGCGGCGATTTCTCCGAGCCGGTTACCAGCCATACCAAGGACATCATCCAGACGTTCTGGGCGCTGTCGAAAGACCTGGCCGATGCCCGCCATTACCCGGCGGTGGACTGGCTGGAAAGCTTCTCTCTGTTTGTCGACACCGCCGCGCGCTGGTGGCACGAAAGCATCGACGAGAACTGGCTGTTGCTGCGCAACAAGGCCTTGCGCCTGCTGACCGAAGCCGAGGAGCTTAATCGCATCGTCAACCTGGTGGGCGTCGAAGCCCTGTCCGGCCAGCAGCGCTGGACGCTGGAATCCGCGAAGCTGATCCGCGAAGGATTGCTGCAGCAAAGCGCGCTGGAGCCAAAAGACAGTTTCTGTTCGCCGCAAAAACAGTTTCTATTGCTGAAACTGATGATGGACATTCATGCGCGCGGCGCGGACATGCTCACGCTGGGGATGCCGGTGCGGGAACTGTTGCGCCTGCCACTGCTGGCCCAGGCGAGGCGCTGGAAAATAACTTTTGCCAGCGAGGAACTCGCGGCGCTGGAGCAGGAAGGCAACAACATCGTGCCGGTATTCGATGCACTGCGGGCCGAATATGCCAGCCCGGCTGCTGCGAAAGCCCAGGACCTGGATGAGTTTGAAATGCCGGGCACGGAAAGGGCAGGCACGTCATGAAAGCGCTGGAATATTGCACCGCAGCCTGGGCGCGCGGCGGCCTGCTTGCCCTGCGCAACACGCAGGCAGTGGCGCTGGGCGACCGTGTGGCGGTGCTCGACCATCTCGGCAAGCGCCGCAGCGGCCAGGTCATCCGCACCTCGGAAGAACTCGTCCTTGTACAGGTTCTGGAAGGCACCGATAACCTCGATCTGGAACGCACCTGGGTTCGATTCCTCGATCAGCCCTTCGAACTTGCGCTGGCGCCGGAAATGCAGGGCCGTGTGTTCAACGGCGTGGGCCAGCCGCGTGATGGCCGGCCGCCCATCATTTCCAAACTTTCACGCAACGTGAACGGCGCGTCGATCAACCCCGCCGCGCGCGCCTATCCGCGCGAGTTCATCCAGACCGGCGTCTCCACCATCGACGGCATGAACACGCTGGTGCGCGGACAGAAGCTGCCGATCTTTTCCGGATCGGGCCTGCCGCACAACCGGCTGGCCGCGCAGATCGTCCGGCAGGCCAGGCTATTGCATCACGAAGCCACTACAGACGTTGCCGCCCCCAATCAGGAATTCGCGCTTGTCTTTGCTGCCATGGGCGTGTCGCACAGCGATGCGCGCTACTTCGAGGAAAGCTTCGAGCAGAGCGGCGTGCTGGGCCAGGTCGTCACCTTCATCAACCTGGCCGACGACCCGCCCATCGAGCGGCTGATCCTGCCGCGCGTTGCGCTCACCTGCGCCGAGTACATGGCTTTCGATCTCGACAAGCATGTGCTGGTGGTCATGACCGACATGACCTACTACGCCGAGGCGTTGCGGGAGATCGCCACGGCCAAGGGCGACGTGCCCTCGCGCAAGGGCTTCCCGGGTTATCTGTATTCCGACCTCGCGGAAATCTATGAGCGCGCTGGGCGCATTCGCGGCAAGGCCGGTTCAATCACGCTGATCCCGGTCGTGTCCATGCCGTCTGACGACATCACCCATCCCGTGCCCGATCTCACCGGCTACATCACCGAAGGCCAGATCGTGCTGTCGCGCGAACTGGCCGCTGCCGGCATCCAGCCGCCGGTGGCCGTGCTGCCTTCACTATCAAGACTGATGAAAGATGGAATTGGCGAAGGCATGACGCGCGAGGATCACGCACGAGTCGCCAGCCAGCTGTTTGCCTCCTACGCCAAGGCGCAGGAAGTGCGCAGCCTCGCCGCCATCATCGGCGCGGAAGAACTTTCGGAAGAAGACAACCGCTATCTGCAGTTTGCCCAGGCGTTCGAGACCCGCTTCGTCGGCCAGGGCGAAACCGAAAATCGCAGCATCTTCGATACCCTCGACCTTGCCTGGGAAGTGTTGTCGCTGCTGCCGCGCGAAGTGCTCACACGCCTGCCCGAAAAAGACCTCGACGCACGCTACCGGCCCGCGGTCGGCACGCAATGACTAGGGGTACCACAAAAAAGCCGAGAGGCGATCAAGCCCCCCTTGATAAAGGGGGGGTGGGGGGATTTCTCTTGTTTCCATACGAGAGGCCGGCGTCATGAAACGCCTCAAGGTCCCCCCCACGCGCAACGCCCTGCTGCAACTCAACCGGCAGGTGAAGTTCCTGACCCAGGGCCACGACATGCTGGAGAAAAAGCGCGAACTGCTCACGCGCGTCGTGCAGGACCGGCTCAAGGAATATCGCCGCCTGCGCAAGGAAGCCGAGGCGCGTTTGCAGGAAGCCTACCGCTGGCTGGCCATCTGCGAACTGCGCATGGGCAGCCAGATGCTGCGCCAAGCCAGCCTGGGACTGGACTGCTCGGTGGAAGTCGACATCATCCCGCGCTCTTCCGTCGGCGTGGAATATCCCTCCGTGCGCGCCAAAACCCTGCCGCTGCAACCCGTGGGCCTGATGTGGACCGATCCCAGCTTTGACGAAGCCCGCGCCCGCATGACCGAACTCATCGCCTTCCTGGCCCAATTGGGCGAAGCAGAAAATGCCCTGCGGCGTTTCGTATTGGAACAGCGCAAGACCCAAAAGCGCGTCAATGCCCTCAAGTACAACATCATCCCGCGCTACCGCGCCACGGTGTCACACATCAAGCAGGCGCTGGAAGAAGACGAGCGCAATACGCTGTTTCAGATCAAGGTGTTGAGGGGGATGTAAGGTTCATGAAAAGTAACTCGAGCCTGGAACCTTGAATGAGAAGTTGGGAGGCTGTTGAGAAGCCGCTTGAACTTTCATCCGAAAAATTTCAGGTTTCCCTAAAATACAAGGCGAGTGAAAAACTTATTATTAAAATAATAGTTACAAACAATTCACTTGATTTAGCCAACACACCTCGCTAGATTTCGAGTTGCCTAAATTACGTTGGGCCTCATCTTCGACGGAGTAACCAAGTGCGTTTGCCCAGCATGCCATCGTTGAATGTGAATCCAACAGCCGTTAGCAGCGATTGAGAAAGCATTTTTATCCTGGCACAAGCAAAGGTGGTCACCAATGAAAAACATTTTTCTCGTACCGATTCTCGCGCTGCTCTTCATAAGTCGCCCCACAGCTGCAAGTGACCCGATGCCTACAAGTGAGCCTATTATCTGTTACCAGATAGCATGGGAGAGCCGAGATAAAGGGGGGTTTGGCTTAACAGTAGGGCAAGCTGTCACGCTATGCAGCGGAGCAACGGATGCTAAGAAAGTACTTCTGTGTTACGCAAAAGCGTGGGGGCATCCCGATAACGGTGGGCTCGGATTGACTGCTGGCCAAGCCGTTACGCTGTGCAAAACAAATTCGCTCCAATAGAAATGCACATGGCTAGATGTAGCGCCATAACAAGTTGCTCATGCAGGCGCTGATATGGATAAAAGGTTCCAGGCTCGAATAATTTTCAGCTCAACCCAACCCGCTATCGTTCAAACACCGCAATCGATTCCACATGCGCGGTATGTGGAACATGTTGGCGTCGCTGGAGGCTTTGAGTGAATACTTTTTGACGAGCAGCATCACGGACAACGCACCATCTGTTACTGCTGCCCCTGCGCCGCTGGTTCGATATCCCGCTTCCATTGCACCTTGCAATCCTGTTCTGCACCTGCCTCTGCTTCACCTGAAGTAGGCTTCTCCCCGGGCGGGCGCTGGCGGACTTCGCAATCGAGGATCACAGGCAGCGGCGCCGGGCACTCGCAGTGAATCTGTTCGATGGCGCTGCGGTCTTCCACGGTGATGCCCTCGACGGTCTGCAGATGGATCAGCTTGCTCAACAGGCCGGCCTTCTTTTCCTTCAGATCGCCCGAGGGCTGGCGTACGTAATATACGGTGCGCGGATCAAAGCCGTTGCGCACGCGCACTGGATTTTCGTAACGCTCCACCGTGATGGCTTCGCCTACCAGGCTGCCGGCGCTGGCAGGGTCGCCATAACGGGTGTGGCCGAATTCGTGGGACAGGATGGCGTGCGGGTCCACCATCTGGTTGCTGGCGGGAAACTGGCAGCGGAATCCGCCATCGCCCAAACCGATGATGCCCGGCTCGGCCTGGGCGCCTTCACCGGGATAGGCATAGAATTTGAACAGCGGGGCCTCGTGGGAGAATTGCCCGCCCTCGGTCAGTCTTCCGGTTAGGAGAGCCGTGAGCCTGGGCATGCGGCCGGTTTTCCGGGCCTGTCCCCAAACCTCGCGACGGCTGTCCAGATCGCCCTGGTTGAAAAGGCGCAGGGTGTCGTCCACCATTTCGCGCATCCAGACCGCGCCAGCATCGCTCAGTGCGAAGCGTTCCAGCAGGGCTTCCTGGTCCTTCGTTACGGGCAGGCTGCGCGGCTTGACCTCGCCGGGCTTGCGCGCCAGATTGAATTTTCGCACCAGGGCCCATGCTTCACGCCGGCGCGAGATTTCCTCCTGCCGGTTTTTTGGTGGCGCCGCGCGGCGGCCTGCCTGCGGCCAGCCGTCGGGCCGGCAGGTCACCACGATTTCGCCACCGGCCTGCCAGGGTTGCGCCAGCTCATGTATCAGATTCACCTGCTGGCGTTGCGCCGGTGGCAGTGAAAAGTCCTTGGGCGGCGGCGGGCAGGCCGCATGGGCAAGGCCAGGCAGCCAGGCGAGCAAGAGGATCAGGGCGCTTCTTGTCATGTGGTTTATCCAGACTCGGATGTCCTTAAGCATACTCCTCACATGCGGGGATGGCAGCGCTGGCTTTTCCGTTTCGCATGAATGTAGGCCCAGCCTGTTGACAAGCCCCTCCCCCACAAGGGGAGAGGGGAAAAAACAGCTTGGACTTTGTCAGCACTCTGGGTCGGGCTTTAGCCCGGCAAGCCGGCCTGAAGGCCGACCTACCCCTGTTCAAACAGCGCAATCGACTCGACATGCGCGGTGTGCGGGAACATGTTGGCGACGCCGGCGGCCTTGAGGGCGTAGCCCTTGACGTGGCACAGTACTTCGGTGTCGCGGGCGAGGGTGGCGGGGTTGCACGACACATAGACGATGCGGCGCGGCGGGTTGTCCTGCGGCAGGGATTTCACCAGTTCCATGGCGCCGTCGCGCGGAGGATCGATCAGCAGCTTGTCGAAGTGGCCGAGCGCGGCGTATTTCTCGGGTGTCATTTCAAACAGGTTGTCGACAGCGTATTCAACTTTCTTGCTCAGGCCATTCAGCCTGGCGTTTTCCTGTGCACGCGCGATCAGGGTCTTGCTGCCTTCGATGCCGACGACGTTCGCGCCGGAGCGGGCGATGGGCAGGGTGAAGTTGCCGAGGCCGCAGAAGAAGTCGGCAATTCTTTCATGCGGGTGAGGGTCGAGCATCTGCACCGCGCGATGCACCAGGATGCGGTTGATGTGAGGATTGACCTGGGTGAATTCTGTGGGCCTGAAGGGATGCACGACGTTGAATTCCGGCAGGCTGTATTGCAGCAGTCCGCTGTCTTCCGGGTACCAGGGCACGGCGGTGTCCGGGCCCTTGGATTGAACCCAGATGTGAACCCTGTGTTCGTCCGCAAATCTGGCCACGATCTCGCGATCCTGCTCGTTCCACGGCGTGAGCAGGCGGAAGACCAGCACGGTTGAAGTCTCGCCCACGGCCAGTTCGACCTGCGGCACGCGATCGGAATTGGAAAGCTGCGGAATCAGTTGTCGCAGCGGCATGAATATTTTCTGCACGTGCGGGGCCAACACTTCGCAGGTGTGCATGTCGGCGATGAACCAGGATTTCTTTTCGTGGAATCCGACCAGCGCGCCGCCTTTCTTGTCGACGCGTTTGACCGAGAAGCGCGCGCGATGGCGATAGCCCCAGGTGGGGCCGTACAGCGCGGGCAGGATAAGTTCGGGTCTGACCTTGCCGATGCGCTGGAGGTTTTCTTCGAGGATGCGCTGCTTGGCGGCGACCTGCGCGCTGACTTCCAGATGCTGAAGCGCGCAGCCGCCGCAGCGGCCGTAGTGCACGCATTTTGGTGTGGCGCGCTGGCTGCTGGATTTCAGTATTTTGGTGGCGTTGGCGCTGTCGTATTTTGGATGCTTGCGGAAGACGGAAATCTCCGCCGTTTCGCCCGGCAGCGCGCCATCGACAAAGGTGACCTTGCCATCCACGCGGCAGATGCCGTGACCCTCGTGGTCGAGGGCGTCAATGAATACCGCCATGTTTATTCCTTCCAGGCGGCGAGAAACTCTTTCCAGTGTTCGCCTTCAGAGGCCTGCAAGGCCGCGCGTACTTTGGCGGTTTCCTCGTGATAGGTTTCGGTCGTGAGCGAGCCGCGCATGTGTTGAAAGCGCAGGTAGAGCAGGTGGGTGTTGACCACATCGGTTTCGCAGTAGTCGCAGATTTCAGCGAGCTTGCCCTGTTGCAGCGCGTCCCATACCTGGCTGCCGTCCATGCCCAGCTTGCCGGGAAAGCCGCAGAGTTTGGCCAGCTGGTCGAGCGGCGCGTTGGCGCGCGGCTGGTACAGCGCCAGCAAATCCATCAAATCCAGATGGCGTGCGTGGTAGCGGCTGATGTAATTGTTCCACTTGAAGTCCTTGTCGTCCTCGCCCTGATCCCAGTAGCGCGGCGCCGTCACGCCATGCATGAGTCCGCGGTAGTGCAACACGGGCAGATCGAAGCCGCCGCCGTTCCAGGACACCAGTTGCGGCGTGTATTTTTCGATGCCGTCGAAAAAGCGCTGGATGATGTCCTTTTCCGGTTCGGATTCGCGTCCCAGCGTCCACACGCGGAACTGGTCGCCCGCGCGCAGGGCACAGGAGATGGCGACCACACGATGCATGTAGTGCGGCAGGAAATCGCTGCCGGTGGCCTGACGTCGCTGGAGCATGGCCATTTCGGCGATTTCGCTCTCGGGTACGCCAGCAGGTAGATCAACAAGGCGGGAGAAACCGGCGGTGTCCGGAACGGTTTCGATATCGAAAACGAGGGTGGGAGTCACGATGCGGGGTGAAATGCAAAAGCCTGTATTTTACCCGCGCCGCGAATTTCTCTTAAATCAGGCGTGAATCCATGTCTTCCGCTGTGACCAGCGCTTCGAGCTGCGCGGCCGAAACGGTTTCCAGGGAGAGATCGAGTTCTTTGGCAAGGACGGCGAGGCGCTCGGTATCGTTGCGTTCGCCAGCATGCGCCAGATGCAGCAGGGGCCGGAGCGGCGTATCGTGTCCGGCCAGGGTTTTTGCCACCTCATTATTCAGCCCCAGCCGGCGGTGCAGGTTGTTGACCGAAATGGACAGGGCGACGGGCAGGGTGGAGAGCAGGCCGGTTTCGAAAGCCAGCGGCGCGAGATCAGCCATCGAACCCGCATGCGCCAGCTTGCCCATGAGCATGGCGCGGCTGAGCGCGATCTTGGCGAACAGGCGGTTGTCCGCCGTGGCGGGTGTGCCGGAGAGCGCAGTCAGGATGGCGACCCGTTGCGAACGCTGGCGTCCCAGCATGATCATGGCGTGGCCGGAAGAATCGGCTGGCCGGCTGAGTCCTCCCGCGATGGAACCGGCAATGCGGATCAGCTGCGATTCGAGGCCGGGGTTGAGACGCACGAACTGCACCAGGCTGGAAAGCGGCTGGCGCATGGCCACGGTGACCAGTTCCAGGCGCAGGCCGTTGTCCGGGCCGGCCGAATCGTCCAGGCGCGGGCCGGTGAAGAATTCGCCCATGAACCAGGCACCCTCGCCCCAGGGCGTAAGCTGCGATTCGTGGTGAATGTTGCGGATGATGGGCTGGCTGCCGGCTGGCGCCACGGCCAGCGAGGACTGGATGAAGCGCTGATAGGCCCAGTCGGTTTCGCTGTTGTTGGGCGCATCGGTATCCAGGCAGAACTTCATCTCACGGGACTGGGCCAGCTCGCGGGCGCGTTGCCGGGTATTGCCGTCCGGACGCTTCAGCACCCAGATCAGGTTGGACTGGGATATCTGTTCCAGCACATCGGAAAAAAGCACATCGCGGCTGACTTGAACAAGCAGGGGCTGTTCGCCGGTCAGACCGTCCTGCGTCAGGGAATACAGGCCGGTTAGCAGCATATCCTCGTTCATGTGGGCCAGCTCGCTCGGCAGGCCATCGGTTTTATAGCCGCGCAGGACCAGTTCCCGGGCGACGACATGACCCTGGTGATCAAAGATGGGTTCAAAGGACAAAAAACGGTTACGCAGGTCTTCCTCGCGGACGGGACCCGTGGACTCACCGCCAATGACCTGGGTCACCACTCCGGTTTCCAGGGATTGGGTATCGACACCGCCGCCCGCCGGGCTGGTCTGGGATGCGCTCATGTGAATTTTTTTAAGGTTATTAGCCAGTATCATGCCATTACAACGGACATACTGGAATTGGTCATGAGCCCTGCGGAACCCATTTGGCGGGTTTTTTCCGACCGTCAGTCGCTTCTTGAGGCTGCGCTGGAAATAATCCGGCGGGCGGAAGCGTCAAGCGAGGATGTTTTCTCCATTGTGCTGGCTGGCGGAGAAACCCCGCTGGCGCTCTATCAGATGCTGGCCACTGAGCCCATGAACTGGGAAAAGTGGCGTGTGTATTTTGGCGATGAGCGCTGCCTGCCGCCGGATCATCCCGATCGCAATAGCTTGCTGGCACGCATGGCCCTGCTGGACAGGGTGCCCATCGCGCCTGAACACATTTTTACGCCGCGCGCGGAACTCGGCCCGGCCGGGGCGGCCTCACGCTACGGTGCGATGCTGGCAGGTGTGAGCGAATTCGATCTGGTGCTGCTGGGTCTGGGCGAGGATGGTCACACGGCCAGTCTATTTCCGGGACATGACATGGGATTGAGTCAGAATGTGCCGGATGTGCTGCCGGTATTTGATGCACCCAAACCGCCGCCAGAGAGGATCACGCTTTCTTCCAGCCGCTTGTCACGCGCGAAGCAGGTGATTTTCCTGGTAACGGGCGAGTCGAAGCGCGATGCCGTCAAGCGCTGGCGCGGGGGTGAACTGATTCCCGCCGCGAACATTTCAGCCAGGCATGATTTGGTTGTGCTGGCGGACAGCGCGGCATGTCCGGATTGACAGGATTTTTGTAAACGAAGAAGAAGGAGACGATGAAATGAACCAGAGAAAAATTCTCGCTGGCGCGGTGACTGCCGGATTGATGGCCGCTGCCTGTGCCGCGCCCATGGGAGAAAAACTCACGACCCATGCCGATCAGCGCGAGGTGGCGGTCACCATCTACAACGACAACCTGGCGCTGGTGAAGGACAGCCGCAAGGTCAGACTGGACAGGGAAAAGAACCAGCTTGCCTGGCGCGAGGTGTCCGCGCAGATGCGGCCTGAGACTGCCTTGCTGCGCAATCTTTCCAATTCGCTGGGATTCAGGTTGATTGAACAGAATTTTGATTTTGATCTGCTGACGCCGCAAAAGCTGCTGGAAAAATATGTTGGCAAGGAAGTGACGGTGATCAGCGTCAATCCCGCCACGGGTGTGGAGAAGCGCGAGATGGCTACGGTGCTGGCCACCAATGGCGGCACGGTGCTGAAATTTGCCGACCGCATCGAAACCGGCGTGCCCGGCCGGCTGGCGTTTGCCGGCGTGCCGGACAATCTGCGCGACAAGCCCACGCTGGTGATCTCGCTGGCCAACGCCAGCGCGGGGGATCAGAACCTGGAACTTTCGTATCTGACTGGCGGCCTCTCATGGAAAGCCGACTATGTAGCCGAACTGAACGAAAAGGATACCCAGCTCGACATGAGCGGATGGGTGACGCTGACCAACCAGAGCGGCGCGGCCTACCCCAACGCGAAACTGCAACTGGTGGCCGGTGATGTGAACCGGGTTCAGGAAGAATTCGCGCGCGGCAGGCCGGTGCCGATGATGGCGAAAGCCTCAGTGGCCGATGCGGCAGAGATGTCGCAGGAAGCGCTGTTCGAATATCACCTGTATACGCTGGAACGCCCGACGACGATCGCTGAAAACCAGACCAAGCAGGTTGCGCTGATGAGCGCTTCGTCCGTGCCGGTGAAAAAGGAACTGCTGCTGGAGGGACAGAATTACTACTACTCCGGCCAGTACGGCGAACTGGGCCAGAAATTGAAAACCGGCGTGTTTGTCGAATTCACCAACAAGGGTGACGGCCTGGGTATTCCCTTGCCCAAGGGCGTGGTACGCGTATACAAGAAGGACAGCAAGGGCAACGCGCAATTCATCGGCGAAGACCGCATCGACCATACGCCGAAGAACGAAACCGTGCGTCTGAAACTGGGCGACGCATTCGACGTGACGGCGGATCGCAAGCAGACCGATTTCAAGAAGCTGTCGGGGTTTTCGCGCTACAACTACGTGTTCGAAAGCGCCTATCAGATCGTCATCAAGAATGCGAAAAGCGAAGCAGTGACAGTGAAAGTGGTGGAGCCGATGCCGGGCGACTGGCAGATCCAGTCCGAATCGCATCCGCACACCAAGGCGGCATCGAATGCGGCGGTGTGGAATGTGAATGTGCCGGCGGAAGGGAAAGCCACGTTGACCTATCGGGTGCAGGTCAAATATTGACGGTGTTTGTCTACAATGTGCGGGACGTGAATTTCAATCCAGGGAGTGTGGAATGAATACATTCGGCAATTTCATCAATCCGGTTTTCATGTGCGGCTTGCTGGCCATGGCAGGCTGGCCTGCTCTTTCGACGGCGGAAGAGCATGTGTACATCACCCACGATCTTCCTCATGTGGAAGTGATGCACAAGGGCAAGAAGGTCAGGATCGAGCGTAATCAGGATACGTTCAACACAATCGAACCCGATCTCGCCCTGACCTCCCGGCCATGTCCGCCATACTGCATCCAGCCGATGGCGCTGGCGCCGGGTGTCGAGACCATCGGCGAACTGGAAATGATCGACTACCTGCGCGCCAGGAGCGCGGGCAACGATAACATCATCATCATCGATTCGCGCGATGGCGACTGGCCCAGGCGCACGGGGATCATTCCGGGCGCGGTGGTGATTCCGTGGGACAAGTTGTTCCTGGCGCGGAACGATCCGGAGAAAGTGGCCGAAATCCTGGAAGACAAATTCAAGGCCAGCCGGGACAGCACATTCTGGAGCTTTGCCCAGTCCAGGACCCTGGTGTTCTATTGCAACGGACCCTGGTGCGGGCAGTCGCCCACCAACATCAAAACGTTGCTGGCGCTGGGTTACCCGGCCAACCGGATCAAGTGGTACCGGGGCGGCATTCAGGACTGGAAGGCCCTTGGGCTGACAACAGTCGAGCCCTGAATGCATCAAATAAAATTGCCCGTTTGTCAGAAAAATACCACTTGAGAACCAGAATCAACCTCAGCATAATGCTCGCCATAAACAATAACAACGCCATGGTTTTTACAGGCCATGGCCATTACCGGAGCGAGTATGGAAAAACAACAATGCAAGGTTTGCGGACAACTGTTTTCCGAGAACGAGGGATACTTCGTTTTTGGTGAAACAGAAGAATCGTACTTTTTGTGTGACGGTTGCGGCCACGCCGAGTCAGGCAAGCGCCCTGCACAATGCTCGGCCTGCGGGACCGGTCAGATGATCAATGGCGTGTGCGGCAAATGCGGGGCGCAGGAGTAGTTTTCTTGCAGCTGTTCCTTCATTTTCCACCCATCTGAATCCAGACTGTGGCGAGCCTGTTGGTGGAAGCGTCATGCGAGATGATGGGCTTGTCGTCGCCCAGTTCCCGGATCAGCGCCCCCGCCAGTTTCTTGCCGAGTTCCACGCCCCATTGATCGAATGCATTGATGTCCCAGAGGACGCTTTGCACGAAAGTCTTGTGTTCATACAGTGCAACCAGCTTGCCTAGTGTGCGCGGATTCAGTTCACGGTAAAGCAGGGTATTCGAGGGGCGGTTGCCGGGAAAAACCTTGTGCGGCAACAGCATGCTGATGGTGGCTTCATCCATGCCTTCGGCTTGCAATTCCGCGCGCGCTTCTTCTTCTGTTTTTCCCAGCATCAGGGCTTCGGACTGCGCGAGACAGTTTGCCGCCAGCATTTGCTGCATGCCTTCGTAGGGGTGAGCAGTCGTTGCGGCGAGCAGAAAGTCGGCCGTGATGAAGCGCGTACCCTGGTGCAGTAACTGATAGAACGCATGCTGACCGTTGGTGCCGGGTTCGCCCCACACGATTTCGCCTGTCTCATGGCTGACCACTTCGCCCTTTCGGGTCACGCGCTTGCCGTTCGATTCCATGCACAACTGCTGAAGATAGGCCGGGAAGCGGCCAAGGTGCTGGTCGTAGGGGAGCACGGCGTGACTGTGCGCGTTCCAGAAGTGCTGGTACCACACGGAGAGGAGGGCGAGCGTGCCGGGCATGCTGCTGACTGGATCGGCGCGGAAATGATCGTCCATGTCGCGCGCGCCGGTGAGCATGTCTTCGAATCCGTCCATGCCGATATACAGCGCAATGGGCAGGCCGATGGCGGACCACATGGAATAGCGGCCGCCGACCCAGTCCCAGAACACGAACATGTTGGCGGGATCGATGCCGAATGACTTGACCGCGGCTTCGTTGGTGGAAACAGCGACGAAGTGCCTTGCAACGGCATGTTCCGAGCCGAGTTTTTCCACCAGCCAGCGGCGCGCGATTTTCGCATTCGCCAGCGTTTCCAGCGTGGTGAAGGTTTTGGATGAAATGATGAACAGCGTGGTTTCGGCATTCAATTCGTCCAGCGTGTCGCCGATGTGACTGGGGTCGACGTTGGAGACGAAATGCATGTTGAGCTGCTTGCTGCCATGGGCCTTGAGCGCGCGGCAGGCCATGGCCGGGCCGAGGTCGGAGCCGCCAATGCCAATGCTGACGACATCGGTGATGGACTTGCCGGTGTGGCCGCGCCAGTTGCCGTTGCGCACGGAATCCGTGAAATCACGCATCTGTCCGAGCACATTCGCTACGGCGGGCATGACATTCTGTCCGTCTACATGAATGGGTTTGGCTGGGTCGCTTCTTAGCGCGACATGCAGCACGGCGCGGTTTTCGGTGAAATTGATTTTCTCGCCGCAGAACATGGCCTCGGCCCAGGCGGGTACGTTTGCCTCGGCAGCCAGTCGTCGCAGCAGCGCAAGGGTTTCATCGTCGATGAGGTTTTTCGAGTAATCGAGCAGGAAATCATCCAGCCGCAGGCTGTAACGATCGAAGCGTTGCGGATCAGTCTTGAACAGGTCGCGCAGATGCACATTGTTCCAGGCAGCGCGGTGTGCCTGAAGTTCTTTCCAGGCAGGAAGATCGGTCAGCATGGTCAGATTTTTAGCAAGATCGCGGCCAGCGGTGGAAGCGTCAACACGATGGAATGAGGCTGGTCCATCCAGGGTGTGGCTTCACTGGGCACACCGCCGCCATTTCCCTGATTGGAGCCGCTGAAATGGGCGGAATCGGTATTGAGCATTTCGCGGTAATAGCCCGGCGCGGGTACGCCCAGTCTGTAACCCTGGCGGGGGACGGGGGTGAAGTTGAGCACCACCATCGTGCACTGGCCGTCCGGCGCGCGCCGCAAGAAGGCAAGAATGGAATGGTCGGCATCGTTGCAGTCCAGCCACTGGAAGCCGGCGGGGTCAAAGTCGAGGGTATGCAGCGCGGGATCGTCGCGGTACAAACGATTGAGATCGCGCGCGAGCCGGTGTATGCCGGCATGCCAGTCCGTACCCAACAGGCTCCAGTCCAGTTCCCAGCCGACCTGCCATTCGCGTCCCTGGGCAAATTCGCTGCCCATGAAGTTGAGCTTCTTGCCGGGGCTGGCCATCTGCCAGGCCATCAGCAAACGAAGATTGGCGAACTGCTGCCAGGTATCGCCAGGCATCTTCGCGATGAGCGAACCCTTGCCGTGCACGACCTCATCGTGCGACAGGGGCAGGATGAAATTTTCCGTGTAGGCATACAGCTGGCCGAAGGTCAGCAGATTGTGATGCCAGCGGCGGTGCACCGGTTCGTATTGCATGTAGCGCAAGGTGTCGTTCATCCAGCCCATGTTCCACTTCAGCGAGAAGCCGAGCCCGCCCAGATAGGCCGGACGTGAAACCATGGGCCAGGCGGTGGATTCCTCGGCGAAGGTCACAGCGCCGGGAAACTCCTCGTGCACCATGACATTGAGCTGGCGCAGGAAATCGATGGCTTCCAGGTTCTCGCGTCCGCCGAACTGGTTGGGAATCCATTCGCCTGCCTTGCGCGAGTAATCCAGGTACAGCATCGACGCGACGGCATCCACGCGCAGTCCGTCGATGTGAAATTCCGACATCCAGTAGTGTGCGCTGGCCAGCAGGAAATTTCTGACTTCCGCCCGCCCGTAATTGAAAATGTGCGTGCCCCAGTCCTGATGATAGCCGCGACGCGGATCTTCGTGCTCGTACAGCGCGGTGCCGTCGTAGCGCGCCAATGCCCAGTCATCCTGCGGAAAATGGGCGGGCACCCAGTCCAGAATCACGCCGATGCCGGCCTGATGGCAGGCATCGACCAGGGCGCGGAAATCGTCGGGCGAACCGTAGCGGCTGGTGGGCGCGAAGTAGCCGGTGGCCTGGTAACCCCAGGATTCATCCAGCGGGTGCTCGGAAACCGGCAGGAGTTCTATGTGGGTGTAGCCCATCTCCTTGATGTAGGGTACAAGATGCTCGGCCAGTTCGCGGTAAGTGTAGAAACGCCCGTCCGGATGGCGTTTCCAGGAACCCGCGTGCATTTCATAGACGTTGATGGGGGCATGCAGCCAATTCCATTCCCGGCGTTTTTCCATCCACACGGCATCTTGCCATGGGTGCCGGGAGGCTTCGGCGACTCGCGGGGAAGTGCCGGGCCGGCGCTCGAACAGTTGCGCATAGGGATCGGACTTGACCAGGATTTGTCCCGTATTCCGGTTGCGGATTTCAAATTTGTAGTGCGTTCCCGGCCTGATCTGCGGGATGAACAGTTCCCATACGCCTGAACTGCCGCGCGAACGCATGGGATGAAGCCGGCCATCCCAGCGGTTGAAATCGCCGACGACCGAAACCCGTTCAGCATTGGGCGCCCACGCGGCAAAACGCACGCCAGACGTGCCGTTTACCACGGTGTGATGCGCGCCAAGCATCTGATAGGCCTGCATCAGCCGGCCTTCGCCAAACAGGTACAGATCGTGCTCGGAAAGCAGAGGCGGGAAGCAGTAGGGATCGTCCCGCTCGTAGCTGTCACGGCCATTGCTGATGCGAAGGCGGTAGGGGATTTCCGGCGCCTGTCCACCCTGCCACTCGAACAGGCCGCGCGGATCGGTTTTTTCCATCGGCCCCAGGCCGATGATCTCGATCGTGTCGGCGTAAGGATCGAATACACGGATGACGTGGCCTTCCGCGTGGGAATGCCAGCCTAAAAACCCGAATGGGTCATGGCTGCGTCCCGCAGCCAGTTCGAGTAGGCGATTGTCGCTGGATGCCTTTAACATAGTCACCTGAATTGAAAACCGGTCGTCTTTATGAAAGCCTATCATAAGAAGAAGACCATATTTGTCGGAAGGAAAGGGTTGTCATGCAAAATCCCCATAATGGCGAGCCGCGATTCGTCAGTCTGATCACCAAGCAGACCGTCGCGCTTATCCTTGCTGGCGGACGCGGTTCCAGGTTGATGCAGATGACGGACTGGCGAGCCAAGCCGTCTGTTCCATTTGGCGGGAAATTCCGCATCGTCGATTTCCCGCTGTCAAATTGCCTGAATTCCGGGATACGGCGGGTGGGCGTGCTGACCCAGTACAAGGCGCACAGCCTGATCAAGCATATCCAGCGCGGCTGGGGGTTTCTTCGCGGCGAATTCAACGAGTTCATCGAACTCCTGCCCGCGCAACAGCGCATCGAGACGGAATGGTACAAGGGCACGGCCGATGCGGTGTTCCAGAACATGGACATTCTGCGTACCTACGACCCGGAATACATCCTGATCCTGGCGGGCGATCATATCTACAAGATGGACTACGGCGAGATGCTGGCCTGTCACGTGAAGCATCAGGCCGACATGACCGTGGCGTGCATGGAGGTGCCGCTTGAGGAGGCCAGGGCATTTGGCGTGATGGCGGTGGATGAAAGCGAACGGGTCGTCGAGTTTGTGGAAAAACCCGACAACCCGCCGCCCATGCCAGGCCGCCCAGACCGGGCGCTGGCCAGCATGGGCATTTATGTATTTAACGCCAAATTTTTATACGAGCAACTGATTCGCGATGCGGATGATCCGCATTCGGAACATGACTTTGGCAAGAACCTTATTCCCTACATGGTGCCGCGCTACCGTGTGGTCGCACACCGTTTCTCCGACAGCTGCGTGAACAGTGCGGGGGACGAACCTTATTGGCGCGATGTGGGTACCGTTGAAGCCTTCTGGGAAGCCAACCTGGATCTGGCAAGGGTTACCCCCGACCTTAACCTGTATGACAAGAGCTGGCCGATCTGGACCTATCAAGAGCAATTGCCACCCGCGAAATTCGTTTTTGACAGCGATGACCGCAGAGGGCAGGCGATCGACTCCATGGTATCCGGAGGATGCGTGATATCGGGCGCAACGGTGCGCCGCTCGGTGCTGTTCTCCAACGTCAAGGTCAACAGCTATGCCTACCTTGAAGATGCGGTGGTTTTGCCCGATGTCCTGATTGGACGCAACGCCCGGTTGAAAAAGGTCGTCATCGACAAGGGCTGCATCATTCCGGAAGGGCTGGAAGTGGGATATGACCAGGCGGCCGATGCCAAAGCCTTCCATGTCACGCCCAACGGTGTAACGCTGATTACGCCGGAAATGCTGGGACAGCATGTGCACTATGTAAGATGAGCGCATGAGCATGAAGGCGGCCAAGCTGAACCTGATCCTGTGCTGGCACATGCACCAGCCGGATTACCGCGATACCGGTAGCGGCGAGTTTCGCCTGCCCTGGACGTATCTGCATGCGCTGAAGGACTACTCCGACATGGCTGCGCATGTGGAAGCCGAACCGCATGCGAAGGCTGTTTTCAATTTCGTGCCAGTGCTGCTTGATCAGTTGGAAGATTATTCGGATCAGCTTGCAACGGGCCAGTATCGCGATCCACTTCTGAGGCTGCTTGCGCGGTCTGATTTCGAGAAGCTGTCCATCGAAGAACGCGAGGTCATACTGGACTGCGGGTTTCGTTGCGATCACGAGCAGATGGTTTCGCCCTATCCGCCCTACAAGCGCTTGCATGAGTTATACAAGCATGTCGAAAATTTTGGCGGAAATGCGCTCGATTATCTGTCCGGGCAATATCTGGCTGATCTGGTGACCTGGTACCACCTGGTCTGGATGGGTGAAACAGTCCGCCGTGCCGACCCGCTGCCCGTGCGCTTGATGGCAAAGGGCCAGGGTTTTGACGCGGAAGACAGAAAAGCGCTGCTGGATCTGGTTGCCCGGGTTATCAGGGAGTTGATCCCACGCTACCGGGCGTTGCTCGAAAGCGGCCAGATCGAGATTTCCTCCACGCCACATACGCATCCGATTGCGCCACTTCTGGTCGATTTTCAGGCCGCGCGCGAAGCCTGGCCAGACATGGTTTTGCCGCGTGCACATCATTACCCCGGCGGAACGGGGCGAGTGGCGGCTCATATCCGCTCGGCAGTCGAGTCGCATGTCCGCCGCTTTGGCCAGCCGCCAGCGGGATTCTGGCCGGCAGAAGGTGGCGTTTCCAATGCGGTTCTACGTCAGTTTGCCGGGGCCGGATTGCGCTGGACGGCAACCGGCGGAACGGTGCTGGTCAACAGCCTCAAGCACGCCGGCGAACATGCCGAATCAACTTCGCAATATCTCTACAAGCCTTACCGGATAGCCGGCATGGATGATGGTCCGGCCTGTTTCTTCCGTGATGAAAAACTTTCCGATCTGATTGGTTTCGAATATTCCAAATGGCATGGCGCGGATGCGGTTGCCCATTTCATCAGCGAGCTGGAACGCATCCATGATGAAACAAAAGGAACCGAGGCCGTGGTTTCCGTCATTCTGGACGGCGAAAATGCCTGGGAATACTACCCTTACAACGGGTTTTACTTCTTGTCCGGCCTGTACAAGGCGCTGGCGGCCCATCCCCTCATCCGCATGACGACCTTCAGTGAATATCTGGATTCGCATGAGTCGAATCAGGGCGCAGTATTGCCTGGAGTGACCGCAGGCAGCTGGGTCTATGGGACTTTTTCAACCTGGATTGGCGACCCCGCGAAAAATGCCGCCTGGGATTTGCTCTGCGATGCAAAGCGCACGCTCGATCTGATTGAAGCGTCCGGCAAGCTGACGCAGGCAAAGCTCGAAGAGGTATATGCCCAACTCGCCATCTGCGAGAGTTCAGACTGGTTCTGGTGGTTTGGCGATTACAACCCTGGCCACACCGTTGCCAGCTTTGACCAACTGTACCGGGACAATCTCAAGCGTCTGTACCGCTTGCTGGATGTGGAAACTCCCCTGATGCTTGATGAGCCAATCTGCCATGGCGATGGCAACGTCGTGGAAGCTGGTGGAACCATGCGGCGCGCAACTTGATGCACCGTTAGACGGATCGGACAATTTCCCGGACAATGCAAGTCCTTGTCCAGGAGTTCACAAATGAGTCAGCAAGTAGTTCAGTCCGGTAAGGTGGTTTACATCAGCTATTCCATCCTCGATCAATCCGGTAATGTCATTGAGCAGCATGATCTGCCTGTAGGGTATGTACAAGGTGGCAACAGCGGGTTATTGCCCAGCATCGAATCAGCCGTGGTGGGTAAAAGAGCCGGCGACCGGGTTGAAATCATATTGCCACCTGAAGACGCTTTCGGCGAGCGGGACCCGGACCTGAGTTTCACCGATGAAATTGATAATGTTCCGCCGCAGTTCCGGCACGTTGGCGCTCAGGTGCAAATGTCCAACGAGGCGGGCGACACCAAAACCTTTTACGTTACGTCCATTGAAGATGGCATGCTCACGGTGGATGGCAATCATCCGCTTGCGGGACAGAATGCGGTGTGTGTCGTGAACATCCTTGATGTACGCGAGGCAACAGCGGATGAGCTGGCAAGCGGCATGGCGGCCGATTCGGCGCCAGCCAACCTGCATTGACGAGGATTGAATAAATAAAAAAGCCGGGTTACCCCGGCTTTTTTTGTGCTTCTGTGATTACTTGGCGGGGCAGGCCTGGTCGCCAGGAATCTTGCCGGGCAAGCGCAGGAAGGCTTCAAACGGGCCCATCACGCTCATGGCTTCCATCTTGGGACCGGAAAACTTCAGACGGCCAAACATCATGGCTTTCATGGGGCCATACTCACCCGCGCCCATTTCGTTCCAGCGCTTGGTTTCGGCGTGCATGACATAGTCTGCATCGAGATCCAGTTTGGTGTTTTGCACGGCACCGCCATAGACGCACATGGCCTTGCCGTCCTTGGCCACGATCTTCATTTCGGTCATCGTGGTTTCGCCGCAATCGGTGCGATACAGGTGAATGATCTTGTGGCCGCGACCCTTGTCATTTTTGATCCATTTGTCAGCCAGCCCGTCGGTCAGGGTTGCGTCCTTGTTCCAGGCATCGCATGCCTGAGCAGTCCAGTCGGCGGACATCATCGGTGCGGCCTGGGCGCCTGCAGTAAAAGCAGCCAGCAGTCCGGCCGTGATCAGGGAAAGTTTGGTCATTTACAACTCCTCCAGTTTAGAGATTCAAGGTAAGGAACAACCTTACAGGCGGCAAGTTAACCGTGCCCGTAAAGGATGTCAATGCGAGGCCTTATTGCGGCAAATAGTTCCGTAAAACACCGTAAAGCCAGGTTCCGTGCAGAGCTCCCGCAAGAGCCACCAGGGCGCCGATGGAACCCATGCCGACCAGCGCGAATATGGGACCGGGGCAAAGGCCTATGACTCCCCAGCCCAGTCCGAAGATCAGGCCGCCCAGAATAAACTTGTAACGGCCCGGGCCCTTGGTGGGTATCTGCATGGGGGTGCCTTCAACGGAAGCCTTGCCAGCGTAATAACGTTTCATGACATGGATGCCAATGATTGCAGTGGCTATCGCGCTCATCATGATGCCGTACATGTGGAATGACTGAAAGTAGAACATTTCCATGATCCGGTACCAGGATGCCGCTTCGGTCTTGACCATGGTGAAACCAAACAGCGTGCCGGCGATCAGGTAGGGTAGGTAGCGCATGATGTCTCCGGCAAGTCTAGCTGAACAGGTGTGGCGTGATGAAATGTGCTGCAATCATGCCGCCGGAAAAAATGCCGATGACTGCCAGCAGTGACTGGGGTTGCATGGTCGCCAAACCGGTAATGGCGTGACCTGACGTGCAGCCTGAGGCATAGCGGGTGCCAAAACCAACGAGTATGCCACCCAGAAACATGATGACGATGCTTTCCCAATAGAGTCCGAACAGGACTGGAGGTAAAAATCCTTCGCCGATGGGAACATTCCAGTAGGCAAACATGGTCAGTGCTTCAACCGAAAGATTGATGGGGTCGGGATTTGCAAAAACCACTCCCGCCAGAAAGCCCCCCAGTACGGCACCCAGCGCGAAAACCAGGCTCCACGTGTGCTTGCGCCAGTCGTAGGAGAAAAACTCGACACTGACCGATTTGGGTTGTGTGATGGCGCAGAGGTGTTCCAGGTTTTGTGAAATGCCGAAAGACCGGTTGCCTATCCAGATCATGAGCGGCACCATCAAGCCGATGATGGGTCCTGCCACATACCATGGCCAGGGCGACTGCAGCCAGTGACTGAATGTATCCATGATTCCTCCGGAAATAATTGTTATGGTTACAGCGATTCTTCCACAAGCTTGATGCGGGTACGCAGTTTTTCCGCTTCGGATTGGTCGTTTCTTACCGTAGCACGGTTTTCCAGCAGTTTCAGATAAACCAGCAAGGGTTTGCGCCAGCCTTGTTCGGAGGCGGTTTCGGCGGCGAGGTTCAGAATGGCGTCGTCAGCCTGTTTGCGTGCCGCGACCAGGGAGGCGGCAATGAGCCGCGAGAGCGGGTCGGAGATGGACTGCAGGCTTGCCAGCATTTTGGCCGGGTCGCTGTTTTTTGCATAATCGCGATATTGCGCGGGCAGTTTGCTGGTATCGAGCTTGTCCTGCTGGTTCGTCAGAAAGCGGTAGTAGGCTTCGTCTTCCGGATTGGCGCCAAACTTCGCATGATCCAGATAACCCGTGCAGGGTTCAAAATCCAGACTGGCCTGCCGCGTGGCGCAGCGGATCAGGTGCAGCTGGGCGGTTTCGGCAATTTTGCCCGCGCTGCCTGCCGCTTCCAGCGCCTGCTCAAAGTAGCGTTCTGCGCGCTGGACTTCGCCTTTCAATTCGGCTTTCTTGTATTTCTCGATGAGGGTGATGCTGTCCTTCCGCCAATCCGGAACACGCGGGCCGCCGCCGCAGGCTTGTAGCAGCAGGGTGCAAAGGCTGAGTGTGACTAGAATGGGATGCTTCATGGCAGCTTGATCTGTTTATCGCCGCTGCCAAACGGCCACATGCGGTTGATGTCATTGAGCAGATCGTTGGCCTTGCTGACGGATTCGTCGACTTCGGCGCGAAGCTTGTCAAGATTCTGGGTGCCATCCTTGACGTTGGCGGAAATGTCGACGGCGTTTTTCAACAGGGCGTCAACGCGCTTGAGGCTGCCTTGCGCATCAACCAGCATGGCATGCACCTGGGCCAGGCTTTGTTTGCTTTGTTCGGATACGCCATCGGCGGCAAACAGCCAGCGGTCGGTCTTGACCAGCATGTCGTCGACTTTATTGGAAACCTGATTGAGGCGTGCAGTCAGGTTTTCCAGGTTTTTCAGGCTGTTGGCAACAGGCCGGGCGTTTTCCTCGCTGCCCAGCACACCCTCCAGCACGCCGTACTTGCCGGTCATGCGGGTAGTGATGGTTTTGGTGTTGGCCAGGGTCGATGCCAGTTCGCCGTCCTGGCGGGTAATGTGATCGACATTGGCGAGGATGGTTTTTACGCGCTCGATCAAAACCGGAATTTCCTGGCCTGGATCGCTGGTCAGCAGCAGAACGGTTGAGTTATCCGGCAGTTGGGGCGAGTCGAGATTGGCGGAACTGACCTTGATTTTCGCCCCGCCGACTATCGGTTTGTCCAGGGTGAAACTGCTGTCTGTCCGGAGCCATCTTGCGCCATCGGCCGTCACTTCAGCCTGGATCACAATGCCGCCACCATCATTCAGCGTAACGCCGGTAACCTGCCCGATGGGCATGCCCGAGAACGTGATTGGCACGCCAGGCGTGATGCCCTCCGCGCTGCCCGCGGCCAGATTCAGGTGTTGTTGCTGTTCAAAGAAGCCGCGCGCATTCAATACGTAAAACAGGAAGCCGAGCGCCAGCGCCAGCACCGCAATGACAAACAGACCAACTTTAAAGTGCAGATGCTTAAACATGCATGTCGCTCATGTATACAGGGTTTTGTTCCATTCGAAATCAAACACTTCCCATCGCGCGGGGCCTTCATTGATACGAGCTGCCAATTCCCTCAGAAAAGCCGGATAGGGAATATCGTACAGCATGGCGCCGGGCCGTTCGATAATCAGGCGCGGGCGATTAAGAATCAGCGCACGGGCGATTTTTGCCACGAACCTTTCCGCGGGCGTCATGTCCGGATCGCGCTTGTCGCCGATGGCGGCGTAGCCGAGTTTGTCCAGTAATGCCTGGGCCAGTTGCGAAGCCTCGGCCGCCCCGCGGGATTTCTGATATAGCGGGATCAAGGCAATGTTTTCCCGCGCCGACAGATTGGCGCGCAGCGGCAGGTCGGGCGACACGCAGGCAACCGCCTCGGTGGAAATGTCCTGGAGCGCGCCGGCCAGTGCCTTGGCATCGGCGAACGTGCTCAGATGTATTTCAACGCTAATGACAGCACCTCGATCAGAACCAGGGCCAGGAATACCCGCATCATGCCACGCAGGACGGATACCGGCACCATGAAGGGTTTCTTGGGGGTTTCGAGTCCGGCGGCAATCGGCAATGCTGTGACAGCCAGTCCGAAGAAGCCGCATTTCACGGTTAATCCCAACAGTACTTTCATGTTGAAAACCGATGCAATGGTGGTTGCAAACGGATACAGGCCGGATGCGCTCAAGCCATAAATCGCCAGGTAGGCCAGCAGCAGCGTCAACACGCCCCCCATGATGGTCAAACCCAGAACCGATGCAACCCCGCCGGCAATGCGCGGTAAAAATTCAAACCGCATGGGTTCCACCTTGCAGTGCGCCAGTGCGTCCAGTTCGTTGTTGACTTTCATCAATGCGACTTCGGTATTGATCGCCGAGCCCGAACGAAGCGCGATCAGCAGGGCGGTCAGGAACGGCAACAGTTCCAGCACCAGCACGCGGATGATCATTTCAGTCGCGGCATCGAACAGCCCGACATTGCGCGCGGTGGAAAGGGTGATGGAGATGATGACCCAGGAAATGACCACCACGTAAATCAGGTAAACATGCAGAATCTGCACGGCGGTGAAATAAATCTGCTTGATGATGGTGTCAAGCGTGGCGCGGTTCCAGGTGGCGGGCATGGCCAGCGTGGCAAATGCCTCACCCAGGAATGACAGTACGGAATAGACGGAATTCCACCAGGCCACGGCCTTGGCGCCCGTGCGTTCAACCAGGTTGATGATTAAATCCAAAGGAACTCCATATGGGGTGGCGGGGTCTTTCGGCTTAGAGAGTTGCATTATGCCAAGTCCGGCAATAGAGTGCGCATTGCAATACTAAGGAGACCCCATGACACGCAAAATCAGTGTTTCGGCAGCGGCGGTATTGCTGATGCTGACAGCCAGTCTTGCCCACGCAGCGGCGGGACTGGCGCTCAAGGACGAAAATCTGTATTCCAAACCCAGTGCTGCTTCGCCGGTGGCGGGCAAAATGACCAAGGGCATGGCCGTGGATATCGTCGCCAAGCAGGGCGGCTGGCTTCAGGTCAAGGCCGGCAAGGTGCAAGGCTGGGTCAGATTGCTGAGCGTTCGGGCAGGCTCGGGCGGTTCGGGTGACGGACTGGCGGACGTCGCGGGAATGGCGGGCGCGGTGACGCAAAAATCCGATCCCAGCCGGGTGGTCGCCGTGGCAGGCGTTCGCGGACTTAACGAGGAAGATCTCAAAGGCGCCAAATACAGTACCGAGGAAATCGCCAGACTGGATCGTTATGCCGTTACTCGCGCGCAGGCGGCCGCTTTTGCGGAAAAGTCCGGTTTAAAGACGCAAACCGTTGCGGCATTGCCCAAACCGCAATCATCACAGCCAGCCGGTTCTGGCTGGGGAGAGGGATACTAAATGAAAAGGCAAGTTATCCTGTTAGCCCTTGCGCTGGGTGTTTACTCGTCCGCCAGCAGCGGCGGTTTTGATTTTGGCAAGGTTCTCGAGGCCATGGGGCAGGCGCAGCAAAAGCAGAAGACGGATACCACGCAGCCTTCCCAAACGCAGCCTGGTACAACGCAATCAGGCTCGGCACAGCAGCCGGCAGGGAATGCAGCCGCGGGCACGCAAAACCAGGCCCCAGCCATCAACCTGTTTGGCAAAACAAAAACCGAGGATGAAATCCGTATCGGCAAACAGGTGGCCGGGGATTTGCTGGGCGCCGCGCCGCTGGTCAAGGACGATACCTTGCAGCAGTACGTGAACAGCGTGGGCCGCTGGATTGCCCTGCAAAGCGGCCGTCCTGACCTGCCGTGGAAGTTCGGCGTGATCGAGTCCGAGGACATCAACGCCTTTGCCGCGCCGGGCGGATATGTTTTCCTGACCAAGGGACTCTACAAGCGACTGAATAATGAAGCGGAACTCGCGGGCGTCCTGGCGCATGAAATCGCGCATGTCAGCAAAAAGCACCATCTCGACCTGCTGAAAAAATCGGCGCTGATCGGCATGCTGGCCCAATCCGTATCGAAGGAAGTCAAGGGCGATACGGGCGTGCAGAACCTGATCGGCAATGGCGCGGAAATGCTGGCGCGCGGCCTGGACAAGGAGGCCGAATTCGAGGCGGACCGCATTGGCGTGGTTTTCGCGGCGCAATCAGGCTACGACGCCTGGGGACTGCCAACCGTGTTGCAGGACATGGCCACCATCAATACAAAAGATGGCCGCCTGGCTTTGCTCTACAAAACACATCCTTCCGCGGCTGATCGCCTGGCCCGTCTTGGCGAGGTTGTGGGCGATCGTTTTGACAGCTTGCCGCCAGGCAAGGAATTCGTTGACCGCTTCCATCGCATCCGGTGAGGATTCAACCCCGCCAGCGAGCCATACCGTGGTTGATTGCCGCGGTATGGCTTTTTCTCATGGCGCTTCATGGCGCCGGTCAATTGAAATTTTCATTTCTGGATCGACTCGATGCCGCCATCCATGATTTCAGTCTGAGGCAGACTGCGCCGCGCGGCCTGGATGACCGCATCACCATCCTCGATATCGACGAGCCCAGTCTCAAGGCCATCGGCCGCTGGCCGTGGAGCCGCGACAAGATGGCGGCACTGGTGGACAAGCTGTACAACGACTACGGCATTGCTGCATTGGGTTTCGATGTCATTTTTGCCGAGCCGGATATCAGTTCCGGTATCGCCACGCTGGACAAGCTTTCCAAAAAAGAACTCGCGGGTGATCCCGCCTTTCTCGACCGCTACGCGAAACTAAGATCATCGCTTGATTACGATGGCCGCTTCGCGGAGACGCTCAAGGGCAAAACGCTTTCGCTCGGCTATTACTTCATCACGCCTGGCCTGCCAGAGGGTGTGACGGGTGCGTTGCCGGCTGCGAACCTGCCTGCCTCGGTCATGGGCGCAAGCCAGAAAGATCTGGTAGAAGCCATCGGCTATGGCGGCAATCTCGCAAGCTTTCAGGAGGCGACCGGGATCGCGGGCTATTTTTCCGTATTGCCCGATACAGACGGCACGATCCGCAAGGTCCATTTGCTCACCCGTTACCAGGGTGGTTTGTATGAGTCATTCAGTTCAGCGGCCCTGCGCGCCGCGATGGGCGCCGAGCCCTTGAAGGCGGGTGTCGAGGAAAGCAACATTCTGGGACGCATGTATCGCCAGCCCTGGGTGGAAGTTGCCGGCATCCGGATGAACCTGAATGCGGACGGCAGCGCCTGGGTGCCGTATCGCGCCGGTGCGCCTTTCCCCTATGTGTCCGCCAGGGAAGTGTTGGCGGGGCGTACTGACAAGGGCGTACTGGAAAACCGTGTGGTGCTGGTTGGTTCAACCGCGCCCGGCCTGGCTGATCTGCGCGTGACGCCATTCTCCGGTGCTTTCCCCGGCGTGGAAATTCATGCGCACACGATTGCAGGCATGCTGGATGGAACAACGATTCACACGCCGCCCTGGGCACAGGATGCAAGGCTGGCCGTTACCTTGATTGCAGGGCTGATCCTGGCCTTTGCCCTGCCGCTCATCGGCCCGGTATACGGGTTGATCTTGACCCTGATTTTTCTCGGTGGATTGATCACGGGTCAGTATGCCGCCTGGCAAAAGCACTGGTCGCTACCCATGGCCACGCCACTGGCCACGATCATTGGCCTCTATCTGCTTTCCGCTGCTTACGGCTTCCTTGCGGAAACGCGCAACAAGAGGCAGATCACCAAGCTGTTTGGCCAGTATGTGCCACCGGAGCTGGCCGAGGAAATGAGCCGCGACCCGGCCCACTACAGCATGGAAGGCCAGTCGCGTGAAATGACGGTGCTGTTTTCCGACATCCGCGGCTTTACCGATTTTTCCGAGAAGCTGCCGCCAGCCGAGCTGGCCAATGTGCTGAACAGCTATCTGTCGACCATGACTGAAATCGTGCAGAAGAACAAGGGCACCATCGACAAATACATCGGCGATGCGGTGATGGCGTTCTGGAACGCGCCGCTGGACATGGCCAACCATGCCGAGGCGGCGGTACAGACCGCGCTCGACATGCAGGCCGCGCTGCCAGCATTGAACGAGGAATTCGCCAAACGCAACTGGCCGCACGTCAAGATCGGCGTCGGCGTGAACAGTGGCCGCATGAGCGTCGGCAACATGGGCTCGACCTTCCGCATGTCCTACACCGTGATGGGCGACGCGGTGAACCTCGGCTCGCGACTGGAAGGCATTACCAAACAGTATGGCGTGGGCATCCTGGCGACCGAGACCACGGTCGCGGCGGATGCCGCGCATGTCTTCATGAAAGTCGACGTGGTCAGGGTCAAGGGCAAGGAACAGCCGGTTGCCATCCATCAACCCCTGGGCCGCAAGGGTGAATTGAGCGAAGACGCCGTTAGAATGGCTAAACTGTTCGAGGCCGCATTCGATTTGTACCAGAAGCAGAATTGGGATGAGGCGGAAAAACTGCTGCGGGAAATGGCGGCGATCGCTCCATGCGGCCTGTGCGAAACCTATCTCGATCGCATCGCGCATTTCCGTGAAGCGCCACCGCCCGCGGATTGGGATGGCGTATACGTTTACACGACGAAATAAAAATGAAACTGACTGTACTGGGGTGCTCGGGCGGAATCGGCAGCGGCCGGCACACCACCTGCTTTCTGGTGGATGACGACATCCTGATCGATGCCGGCACCGGCATTACCCGGCTGGCGCTTGAACAACTTGAAGGCATAGACCACATATTCCTGACGCACAGCCATCTCGATCATGTGCTGGGGCTGCCTCTCTTGCTGGATGCGGTGGGCGACCGGCGCGGCAAACCGGTAATCGTGCATGCCCTGCCCGAGACGCTGGAAATTCTGTCCGACCACCTGTTCAACTGGAAACTGTGGCCCGATTTCCGCGAGATTCCGGATGTGTCGAATCCATGGGTAAGGTTCAGCCCCTTGCCGCTGGGCTCCTCCGTTGATCTTGGCGGGCGCGCTTTTACAACCTTGCCTGCGCATCACGTTGTGCCGGCCTGTGGGTATCGCGTCACCAGCCAATCCGGCAGCCTGGTGTTTACCGGTGATACCACCAGCAGCGACGCGCTGATGCATGCTTTGAACGACATGGAAGACCTGCGCGAGCTGATCATTGAAACCTCGTTTGAAAACGAGTTGCGCGATATTGCCGTCGCTTCCCAGCACCACTGGCCGGATTCGCTGGCACAGGAACTCAGGCGGCTGAAAAGCCGGCCCAGAATATGGATTACGCATCTCAAGCCGGGCAATGAGGACGCCATTGTGGCGGAACTCAGGCAACGCATTCCTGATCGTGATATCCGTCAGCTGGTGCAGGACCAGATCATCGAATGGTAGCGAATCAGGATCCAGCGGAACAGGCGCCTGATGCCCTGCTTCTCATGACCGCTGGCTGTCCGCATTGTCCCGCCGCATTGCAGGCCTTAACCGCGCTATTGAAAGAAGGCTCGATTGGCCGGCTGGAAATCGTCAACGTGGCCATCCATACCGAAGAAGCGGAAGTACGCGGCGTCAAATCCGTCCCGTGGATACAGATCGGTCCGTTCGAAGTAGAGGGCGTATCAAGTCCTGCAAAATTGCGCGAGTTGGCCAATGGCGTGAACGACGATGCCGTGTTTGACAACTGGCTTCTGGAAACACTGAAAGCGGGACAGCGGCAGAAATTCGAATCGCTGGTCCGCCGCGAACCACGGCGCATACATGGTTTGGCTCGGCTGATGACCAATCCGGAAACCAGCATGGCGGTCCGTCTTGGACTCGGTGCAATACTGGAAGAACTGCAAGGCAGCGGCCTCACCGAACCGCTGATTCCCGCCCTTGGTGAGATGCTCAAATCGCAAGACCGCCTGCTGAAAGCCGATGCCTGCCATTTCCTGACCTTGATTGGCGGGGAAGGGATACGGCCATTCATGCAAGGCTGCCTGGACGATGCCGATCCGGAAATCCGCGAAATGGCGGATGAGTGGCTGACTGACAATCAAGTTGCATAGGCGTTTTCCCTTGGCTGGAAGAGTTTTGGAACTTTCTTAATGAAGGTTTAATCCAATCAGGGTAAGTTTTAGTCTCTGTTTCCTAATTTAGCTTCAAAAGTGATCAAACCTAAAAGCATTTCCCTGCTGGGCTGGATTCTGGTTCTGCTGCAATTGCTGAACCCGTTCCTGCACGCCCACGCACAGGGATTGGATGGCACTTCGGGTTTTCATGTCCATGGCACGCAAAACAGGCATGTGGCTGGCGATCAGATTGAAAATCCGCTGCTCATGGCGGCGGATGCGGAGCATTGGGTGCTGGGAATGCCCACTGCGCATAGAACCGGCGAGAATGCTTGGAGCACAACAGATAATCCTGATTCCGTGCAGGCTGGATTCCGGTTTTTCGCTCTCGAAGCTTATCATTCTGGCGGCGTCAGACCGCTGGAGCCTTCACCGCCGGGCTGGCATCTAAAGGTCTCTTTTCCCCCTCCCGCACTAGCTCCCCCGTCAATCTGAATTTTCTATCCCCGCCGCAGCCAGGCTGAGGTGGTATTCGCTTGCCCTTTTCAAGGTGCCAAACAGATTGATTGTGGAGATTCTTTGCATGAAAAGACTGACCTGTCTTGTGCTGTTGTTTGCTGTGCCGGCTTTGTCCGTTCAGGCTGCCGACGTCATAAAACTTACCAGCCAGCAGCAGCACAACCTTGGGATACAAATCCAGACGCTGAACCAATCGGGCAGCGCACAAACCGGCTGGCCAGCGCGTGTCGAAGTGCCGCCCGATAACCTGCGTATGGTGGCGGCACCGGTGTCCGGTCTGCTTACGCGTCTGACAAAGAGCCCGGGTGATCCTGTGCGGGCAGGTGAATCGCTGGCCAGTCTGGCCAGCACCGAATTACTGATGGAACAGCGCGGATTGATGACGACGCAGGCGCAACTCAAGCTCGCGCGCGACAAGGCGGCGCGTGATGAGAAATTGTTCGCCGAAGGCATTATTGCCGAATCGCGCCTGCGGCAAAGCCAGGCCGAACTGGCTCAGGCGCAGGCCGAGTATGGCGCGCAGCGCGCAACCCTGCATGCCTATGGCGTGGGCGCTCAGGGCGTTGCCGCCATGAGCGCGGGGAAGCTTTCAACCAATTTAGGTGTCGCCGCGCCGATTTCCGGCGTGGTGATGGAACAACTTGCCGATGTTGGCGGCCGGGTGGAAATGGGCGCGCCGCTTTATAAGCTGGCGAATCTGTCCCGTCTGATTCTGCTGGTTGACCTTCCCGCCAGCCAGGCCAGCTCTTCCTTGCTGGGGCAGGTGATAAACGTGTCTGATTCGCAGGCCAGCGGCAAAATTACCTCCATTGGTGCGCAGGTGAGCGGGGCGCAAACCGTGACCGTGCGCGCGGAAATCCGCGATCCGCAAAACCGGCTGCGGCCGGGGCAGCACGTTGAAGCGCGCATGGTCAGCCATTTCAAAAGCGGGTCCCTGAACGTGCCTGCCAAGGCCGTCGCCTGGCAATCGGGCAAGGCTTATGTGTTTGTGGCAACGCCGCAGGGTTTCAACGTGACGCCGGTGAGCGTGCATGCACAGGCTCCGCAAAGCGTCATGGTTAGCGGACTGAAAGGCAATGAACGCATTGCCGTTTCCGGTCTCGCTGCGCTGAAATCGTTGTGGCAAGGCGGGGGCGAGTGATGCTCGACCGGCTGATTGAATTTTCGCTAACGCAAAGAATCCTGACGCTGGCGCTGATGGCGCTGCTGACGGCTTTTGGTATCCGCGCCTACCTGGGTCTGCCGATTGACGCTTTCCCGGATGTTTCCACTACACAGGTCAAACTGATTCTCAAGGCGCCAGGCATGACGCCGGAAGAAGTAGAAGCGCGCATCGCCACACCGATCGAAATGGAAATGCTAGGCATCCCGAACCAGCGCTTGTTGCGTTCGGTATCCAAGTATGCGTTGACCGACATCACCATTGATTTCGAGGAAGGCACGGATATTTACTGGGCACGCAGCCAAGTGGCCGAGCGCCTGAATGGCGTGCTGGGTGACCTGCCGCAAGGTGTGACCGGCGGGTTGGCGCCCATCACCACGCCGCTGGGTGAAATGTTCATGTTCACCGTCGAAGGTGACAATCTCAGCCTGGCGGAGCGCCGATCGCTTCTGGACTGGGTGATTCGCCCTCAGTTGCGCACTTTGCCAGGGGTTGCGGATGTGAATGCGCTGGGAGGCTTTGTCAAAACTTTCGAAGTCGTGCCGGACAGCAACGCGCTGGCCGCGCGCGGTGTCACGCTGATGCAATTGAAGGATGCGATTCAGGCTAACAACCGCAACGACGGTGCTGGCAGGCTGAATGAAGGCGAGGAGGTCTGGCTGGTGCGCGTCGAGGGTGCTGTCAGGACGCTGGATGATCTGGCGGCCATCGTCGTGGCCGATAAAAACGGTGTGCCGGTGCGGGTCGGCGACGTGGCGGAAACACGAAGCGGCAGCTTGACGCGCTACGGCGCTGTGACAAAGGACGGCAAGGGCGAGACGGTGGAAGGGCTGGTGCTGGGCTTGCGTGGTGCCAACGCCGGTCAGCTCGTGGATGCGGTCAGCGGCAAACTTGCCGAAATTGAAAGGACGCTGCCCAAAGGCGTGAAACTCGTACCCTTCTACAACCGCGGCAATCTGGTGATGCAGGCGATCGATACCGTATCCAAGGCCTTGTATGAGGCGGTGGCGCTGGTGCTGGTCCTGCTGCTGCTGTTCCTCGGTAACCTGCGCGCGGCACTGGTTGTTGCTGTGATTCTGCCGCTGTCTGCCCTTTTCACCTTCGTACTGATGCGGCAGTCCGGCATGAGTGCGAATCTGATGAGCTTGGGTGGGCTGGCGATTGCCATCGGCCTGCTGGTCGATGCGGCGGTGGTGGTGGTGGAGAACATCGAAAGCCAGCTTGTGCATGAAACGGGCAACGGAAAGCACCCGCGCCTTCATCTGATATACCGCGCCAGCAAGGAAGTCGCCGTGCCGGTGGTGTCTGGCATGGTGATCATCGCGCTGGTGTTCATGCCGCTGCTGACGCTGGAAGGTCTGGAAGGGAAACTGTTCAAGCCGGTTGCGCTGACCATCGTATTCGCGCTGATGGGCTCGATGGTGCTGTCGCTCACCGTAATCCCGGCGCTGAGTTCGCTGCTGCTGAAGCAGGGTGCGCACACCGAGCCCTGGCTGCCGCGCAAAGCCTTGCTGGCATATACACCGGTGCTGGATCGTGCGCTGGAAAAACCGAGAGTGGTCATTATTGGTGCGCTTGTGCTGCTGGTCGCGGCAGGCGCGGTGTATCCCTTTATCGGTAAAACCTTTCTGCCGGCGATGGACGAAGGCGATCTGATCCTGCAACTGGAAAAGCTGCCTTCTGTCAGTCTGGAGCAGTCCATCGCCGCCGACCTTGCCGTGCAGCAGGCGATTCTCAAACGCGTGCCGGAAGTTGGCGGCATCATTGCCCGGTCGGGATCGGATGAATTGGGACTGGATCCGATGGGACTGAACCAGACCGATACCTTTCTCGTGCTGAAATCGCGCGATGCCTGGCGCAAGCCTGACAAGGAATGGTTGATGGAGGAAATCCGTACGGTGATGAAAGACTTTCCCGGCGTGGGCTACGGTTTCACCCAGCCTATTGATATGCGCGTTTCGGAAATGCTGACCGGCTCGCGCGGAGATCTGGCCGTCAAGGTATTTGGCCCGGATATCAAGGTGCTCAACGACCTGGCGGGGCGGATCGAGGCCGTGCTGAACAGGGTGGCGGGCGCGCAGGATGTGTTTAGCCTCAAGAACGACGGCGTGCAATATCTGAGCGTACGCGTCGATCGTCTGGCAGCGGGCCGGTTGGGCATGGATGCCGACCAATTGTCCGGCATGCTGAAGTCGCTGATAGAAGGCGAGAAAACCGGCATCGTCAACGAGAGCGGACGCCGCGTGCCGCTGGTTCTGCGTGGCAGCGAGTCTCTGCGCGCCTCGCCCGCGCTATTTTCGCAATTGCAACTGACTCTGCCGGACGGCCGTGCCGTGCCGATTTCTGCCGTGGCCAGCATCGAACGCACGGAAGGCCCGGTGGCAGTCAACCGGGAAAATGCCGAGCGTTTCATCGTGGTGCAATCCAATGTGGCCGGCCGCGATCTGGTCAGCTTTGTGGAAGATGCCAGGGCGCGGATTGGTTCAGAGATCAAGCTGCCGCCGGGCTACAGGATCACCTGGGGCGGCCAGTTCGAAAACCAGCAGCGCGCGGCGGCGCGTCTGGCGGTGGTGGTGCCGGTGGCCTTGCTGCTGATCTTCGGCATCCTGTTCGCCACGTTCAAAAGCATGCGCCAGTCGGCGCTGGTATTGTCCAATGTGCCGTTTGCCATGGTGGGCGGCATATTCGGCCTGGCGGTGGCGGGCGAATATCTTTCCGTTCCAGCCTCGGTGGGCTTCATCGCGCTTTTGGGCATCGCGGTACTGAACGGCGTGGTGCTGGTCAGTTTCTTCAATCAACTATTGGCACAGGGCATGCCGCTGGACGAAGTGGTACGCGAAGGCGCCAGACGCAGGCTGCGGCCAGTGCTGATGACAGCCAGCATCGCCGCGTTTGGTTTGATTCCGCTATTGCTGGCAACCGGGCCGGGATCGGAGATTCAGCGTCCGCTCGCCATCGTCGTCATCGGCGGATTAATCACGTCGACGCTGCTGACCCTCATTCTCCTGCCGGTTTTGTTCCGCCGCTTTGGTGTTTCGAGGGTTGAAGGGAGCGCATCATGAATCTCGTACTGTTGACCATCGTTGCCCCGGCCCGACTCAAGGACGAGCTTCTTGAATTGTTGCTCAATCACCCGCAATGGGTGACGGGATTCACTGTCAGCCCGGCGGAAGGCCACGGCGCGGACCTCGCGTTTCGCACGCTCACGGATCAGGTGCGCGGCCGCGAAGACCGCATCCGGATCGAGTGCGTGGTCGAGACCGCAAACGTGCCCGCCTTGCAGGGATTGATCAAACGGGATTTGCCCAACTGCAATGTGGTGTGCTGGGTGATCCCTGTATTGGAGTTTGGAAAATGTTGAAATTGAATAACGCGATACCCTCTGCCGCGATTGGTATTCTGTTCTGCGCAAGCTTGCCATTGCAGGCGGCCGAGTTCCCCGGATTGCCGGCCACTGAAAAAGTGTTGGCTTCACTGGAAAACCAGCCAAGGGTGCGCGAGGCACAAGCCATGCTGGAAGCCGCCAGGGCCAGATCGCTCGGCATCAGGGTTGGCTCCCATGAATGGACGGTGAGCGCGGGGCTGCAAAATCGCCGGGTCAACGCGGCACCGGATGAACGCTTTACCGAATGGGAAGGTTCGCTGGAAAAATCTTTCAGGCTGCCGGGCAAGGTGGCATTGGATGGCCGCCTGGGGGAGGTCACTGTTCAAAAGGCGGAACTCGCAGTGGGCGACGCCCTGCACGAGTCAGCCAGGGAATTGCTGAAAACCTGGTTTGAATATGGCCGCGCGGATGAGAGCACGAAACTGTGGCAGGCACAGGCTGAGTTGTTTAACCAGCAGGTGGAAATCGTTGAGAAGCGCATACGCGCGGGCGATGCGCCCAAGCTTGAACGCGAGGCGGCACGCGCGGCCTTGAGCCAGAACCAAAGCCAGACGGCGCGCGCGAAGTTGCAACAGGAGGCAGCGCATTCCCTGCTCAGGTCACGTTATCCCGTGCTTGACCTTGCTCAATTAACCTGGCCCGAGCCTTTCAAAGCCGAAGGGACGCTCGACACCTGGCGCGAGGCGGTGCTGTCGGAAAACCATGAACTGGCTTATGCCAAGGCTGGCACACAGCTTTCAAAACTCAACGCTGAACGGCTGTCCGCCAACCTGAAGCCTGATCCAACGTTGGGCCTGCGTTTCACTTCGGAACGCGGTGGCGAGGAAAAGATCGTTGGCGCTTTCGTGAGCGTGCCTTTTCCCGGCGCGGCCAGGCGCGCTGATCGCGATGCCGCTCTGGCCGAGTCGCAGGCCGCATTGACGCGCGAGGGCGCAATCAAAGTCCGGCTCGCTCAGGAAGCCGAAAGCCAGTATCTCACCGCCCTTCGCGCGCTTGAGATATGGCGAAGCGCCAGGGAAGCCGCCGATGCCTACCAGAAACAGGCCGATGGTGCCGCGCGTGCCTACCAGTTGGGCGAAGGAAGCCTGAGTGAATCCTTGACTGCCCGGCGTCTGGCTCTGGAAGCTCAGCTTAACGAAGTCAATGCGCGGGTAGACGCGCTGGAAGCGTCATATCGGCTAAAGCTGGATGCGCATCAGCTTTGGCCTTTTCATCAGGACTAATACGTTGTGAACAGAACTTCAGGGAGAATCCGCAATCAAAGGACTGAAGGGTCTTTTTAATACAACAGGAGTCAATCATGAAACATCTCGCTTTAACCCTCGCAGCAGGCACAGTGACCGTGGCACTTGCCGGACAAGGCTGGGCTGCCGATCAAGTCAAGGATCGGGTCCAGGCAGAAACGCAGACGCAAACCCAATCCCAGCTTCAAATTCAGGATCAGGAACGCGTCTACGGCAGTCAGTTGATGACCGAACAGGAAAGAAACGAATATCGCAACCAGATGCGCGCGCTGAAAACCGAGCAGGAGCGTGAAGCTTTCCGCAAGGAGCATCACGAAAAAATGAAAGCCCGCGCAAAGGCTCAAGGCGCCGTGCTGCCTGATGAACCTCCCGCGCAAGGCGCAGGCAAGGGAGTGGGTGCCGGAACGGGCAAGGGCATGGGAACCGGGGCAGGGGGTGGTTACGGTCGCGGGCGCAAGTAATTTCTGATCCATCCTGGTATGGAAACGCCAGCAGCGATGCTGGCGTTTTTTTATTTCACTTAACGGCTGCTTAATTTTCACCACGCATGCTTGGAACTGTCAGTAGACAACCAAGGAGATAGCAATGCGTTTACTTATTTATCTGATTGCCATGACTGGCGTGGCCACGCCAGTTTTTGCGGAAACACCTGCCAGCTTTCTTGCGGCTTACGCCAGTCAGGCCAGGCAGGAAAACCCTGTTTATAACGCACCCTCCGCAAACCGGGGTCAGCAGTTCTTTCAGAAATCGCATGGCAAGGAATGGAGTTGCGCATCGTGCCATACGCAAACTCCCACCAGTTCAGGCAAACACCAGGTGACGGGTAAACGCATCGAGCCGCTTGCGCCCGCGGCGAATGCAGAGCGTTTCACCAGCGAGAGAAAAGTCGAGAAATGGTTCAAGCGCAACTGCGGCGATGTGCTGGGCAGAAACTGCACGGCGCAGGAAAAGGGCGACGTTCTGGCTTACTTGCTGTCCATGCGTTAATCGATGAGGGTTATGAAATGAACATTTTCCAAATGAAATCCAAAGCTGGTCTTGCATTGACGCTTGCGGCCTGCCTGTCCGTTCCAGCCGTATCGCATGCAAGCGAAAGCCGCTTTGCGGTCAGCAATCCTGCCTATCAGCAGGAATGCGGCAGCTGCCACGTGGCCTACCCCCCGCAAATGCTGTCGACTGCTTCCTGGCGGTCAGTCATGGGTGGTCTGGACAAGCACTTCGGCACCGATGCGAGCCTCGACGAAAAATCCCGATCGGATATTCTGCGGTTTCTTGAACAGCATGCCGGCAAGTGCGGCACCAATGATGCACATGGCAAGCCGCTGCTTCGTCTCACCGAAACGCGAGAGTTTGTTCACGAACATTCGGAAGAAATGCCCCGCGATATCTGGAAGCATCCCGCAATCAAGACCCCCGCGAATTGCCAGGCCTGCCACACCGGAGCGGACAAGGGCGACTATTCCGAGCGCAACATTCGTTTGCCCAGGGAGGTGAGGAAATGAACACGCAAAAATCCGGGCGCATCCTGGTATGGGATCTGCCCGTCCGCCTGTTTCACTGGCTGCTGGTCCTGAGTTTTGCAGGAGCCTGGCTGACGGCTGAGAGCGAACGGTATCGCGATTTTCACGTGATGCTGGGTTACAGCCTGCTGGGGCTGATCGCCTTTCGTCTGGTCTGGGGCTTCTTGGGTACGCGTTATGCCCGTTTCAGCGAATTCGTCAGGTCGCCACTTGCTGCTGCCCGTTATATGAAATCCCTGATCTCTGGCAAGGCGGAACACTATACCGGCCACAATCCTGCCGGCGCCATTGCCATCGTTTTGCTGCTTCTGCTGGGTATTGCCTCGGGCATTTCGGGGTGGATGACGTATAACGAGATGGGCGGAGAGTGGGTGGAAGAAGGGCATGAGCTTTTTTCCAATCTCATGCTGGCGGTCGTCGGCATTCATGTCATTGGCGTCATCGCCGGCAGTCTCGCGCATCGCGAGAATCTGGTGCGTGCCATGGTGACCGGCTATAAGCAGGGCAATCCCAGCCAGGCTATCCTTAAACCGCGAATCATCCCCGCCGTGCTGCTCGGGTTGGGCGTGGCGGGATTTTGGGGCCTCTGGTTTAATGGCAAGATCAATATCGACGCTCCGGGTGAGTTGGCCAGTCAACAGACATCGGAGCTGGCCGATGCCGGACAGCATGGACGCAAGGGCAGACATCACGATGACGACGACTGAATCGACCGAGGACAGTCAATAAATGCGCATTCTGGTGGTAGAGGACAGCACCCTGCTGGGCGATGGCATCCAGACCGGGCTCCGGCAGCACGGCTTCACTGTCGACTGGGTACAGGATGGCGTCGCGGCGGATATTGCCATCAAGGGCGAATCCTACGCCGCCGTGGTGCTCGATCTGGGCCTGCCAAGACGATCCGGACTGGACGTGCTGAAAGGCATGCGCCAGTCGCACAATGCCACGCCGGTGCTGATCCTGACGGCGCGCGATGCCATCGAAGACCGGGTAAGCGGACTTGATGCCGGCGCCGATGACTACCTGGTCAAGCCCTTCGACCTGGGAGAGCTGGCCGCGCGCCTGCGCGCCCTCATACGCCGCTCCGGGGGCCATGCCGCGTCGACGTTGACCATCGGCACGCTCAGTCTGGACCCTGCCAGCCGAATGGTGACTTTTCGCAATGAACCCAGAACCTTGTCCGCAAGAGAATTCGATTTGCTGCACGTGCTGATGAGCAATGCGGGCCGCGTCATGTCACGCGACCAGCTGGCTTCCGCGCTGTATGCTTGGGGCGAGGAAATCGAGTCCAACGCCATCGATGTGCACCTCCACCATCTGCGGAAAAAACTCTCTCCGGATATTGTGCAAACCCTGCGCGGCGTAGGCTATCTGATGCCAGGGGAAATCCAGTGAGCGTCGCAGTTAGCGGCAGCGTCCGCCGGCGTTTGCTGGCCATGCTGCTTGGCGGCGTCATGCTGGTCTGGACCGGCGCGGCTGTGGTTACGGCATGGGAAACGCGCACCGAAATGCAGGAACTTCTGGATGCGCACCTCGCGCAAAGCGCCTCGCTGCTGGCTGCCCAGATCGGCCATGATTTTGATGAAATCGAAATGGAACATGCGCAGCCGCTGCACAAATATGCCCACAACGTCGCTTTCCAGGTTTGGGAGCGTGGGCGGACGCTATTGCTGCATTCCGCCGATGCGCCCGCCACACGGTTGGCCGGTACGGAAGAAGGGTTCGCCGATGTTTCACTTCAGGGCCGGGCGTGGCGCGTTTTCAGCGTTTGGGATGCCGGGCATGAATACCTGATCCAGGTTGGCGAATCGGTGGAAGCACGTGAACATCTGGCACGGGAAATTCTGGAGAAACTGGTGCAGCCGATGCTGTTCTCGATTCCGCTATTGGGGCTTCTGATCTGGGTTGCGGTGGGCGCATCCCTGAAACCGGTGGGGAGGATCGGCACGGCGCTGGCAAGGCGCGATCCCGGTTTTCTCGCACCCATCGAGGACGAAGTGCCAGTGGAAATCGCTCCCATGGTGGATCGCCTGAACATCTTGCTGGGCAGGGTGCAAAGCTCGCTCGACAATGAGCGCCGCTTTACCAGCGATGCCGCGCATGAATTGCGCACGCCGCTGGCTGCGCTTAAAACCCAGCTCCAGGTAGCGAAAGGCGCAGGGAGCGATGTGGAAAGGGAGCGCGCGATCAACCACGCCCTGCAGGCAGGCGACCGCGCCACCCGGCTGGTGGAACAACTGCTGACTTTGTCCCGGCTCGATCACGATACCTTGCTGCAACACGCCGAGACCGTCGACCTGCACCAGATCGCGGCCGACGTGCTGGCTGAATTGGCACTTGCCGCATCCGGAAAACACATCCGGCTTTCACTGACGGGCAAGCCGGGTGCGGCCGTTACCGGACAGGCCGGCTTGCTGAGAATTCTGACCCGCAATCTGGTGGACAACGCAGTGCGCTATTCGCCGCCTGAAACGGAAGTCGAAATCAGGATCGGCAAGGAACATGGGCGAACCACACTTGAAGTGCAGGACCAGGGCCCGGGTATCCCGGTATCCGAACGGGAAAATGTCCTGCGGCGTTTTCATCGTATTGCCGGCGAAGACACTTCCGGTAGCGGGCTTGGCCTGTCGATCGTGACACGCATCGCCGATCTGCACCAGGCCAGGCTGGAATTGCTGGATGGACTGAACGGTAGCGGTCTCAGGGTCAGGGTAACTTTTTGAGCCTTACCACTTCACCACATGCACGTTGCTCAGCGTGCGGCCGAGAAAGCGTTCGCCGATGGTCTGGAAACGCAGCGGCACGTCGGTGACGTAAAAGTCATATTGCGGCGGAGTGGGGCCGGCATTGGCGAGGCCCTTTTCGCTCAGTACCCGGGCAGCCTGTTCGGCCATGGCCTCGGCGGAGTCCACCAGTGCCACGTCCTTGCCGGCCACTTCGTGCAGCAGCGGCTTCAGCAGCGGGTAGTGGGTGCAGCCCAGCACCAGAGTGTCGATCCGTTCTGCCAGCAGCGGGCGCAGGTATTCCTTTGCAGTGAGACGCGTGACGTCGTGTTCCAGCCAGCCTTCTTCCACCAGCGGCACGAACAGCGCGCAGGCCTGGGAATGGATGCGCGATTCTGGCGCGTAATCGTGGATGGCGCGGGCATAGGCATTGCTGTTGATGGTGGTGGGCGTGCCGATGACGCCGATGCGCTTGCCGTTCTTTGCCGCCACCGCGCCGGCGTCGATCACGTCCAGAACTGGCACGGTGGATAGATCGCGCACCACCTGCGAGGCGACGGCAGCCATGGTGTTGCAGGCGATGATGAGCAGCTTGACCTCTTTTTCCAGCAGAAATTGCGCGATCTGGGTGGTGAAGTGGGTGATGGTTTCCACCGATTTCACGCCGTAAGGCACGCGGGCAGTGTCGCCGAAGTAGACGATGTTCTCGAACGGCAGGCGTTCCATGAGCGCGCGTACCACGGTAAGGCCGCCGATGCCGGAGTCGAATACGCCGATGGGGGAAGTGGAACTCATGATGGACGGTGTCGCGAAAGCGCCCATTCTACATGCTCGCGCACCAGTTCCGAGGCATGGCTGCGGCGCTCGTTCAAAGCGTTGAGTATTCCGGGCGCCGAGGTGGCATTGCCCAGCGCAATCGCGATGTTCCTCAACCATCGTTCGTGCCCGATGCGGCGGATGGCCGAGCCTTCCATGCACTTGAGGAAGGTGTCTTCATCCCAGGAAAACAGTTCGACCAGGCTGACTGAATCGAGCCCATGACGCGGGTCGAAGTCAGGCAGCGCGGCATGTGGTGCATCGCGATTCCACGGACACACCAGCTGGCAGTCGTCGCATCCGTAGATGCGGTTGCCCATCAGCGGTCGCAGTTCGACCGGAATGCTGCCCTTGTGCTCGATGGTCAGATAGGAAATGCAGCGCCGCGCGTCCAGCACAAAAGGCGCGACGAAAGCCCGCGTCGGGCAGGCGTCGAGGCACGCGGTGCAGGTGCCGCAGTGTGCGCTGGCGGGTTCTTCTGCTTCGAGCGGCAGGCCGAGATAAATTTCGCCCAGAAAGAAATACGAGCCCGCCTCGCGATTCAACAGCAGGGTATGTTTGCCGCGCCAGCCCAGCGTGGTCTGCGCGGCCAGCGCGACTTCCATCACCGGGGCTGAATCGGTGAAGACACGGTATCGAAGCGGACCCAGACCGATTTCGAGACAGGCTGCTTCGATGCGCGAAGCCAGTTTTTGCAGGCGATCGCGCAGGATCTTGTGATAATCCCGCCCAAGCGCATAGCGGGAAACATAGCCAAGTGACGGATCGGCCAGCACCTCGTTTGCATCACGCGCATTCGCAGGCCAGTAGGGCAGGCGAGCACTGATGACGCTTAGCGTGCCCGGCAGCAAATCATCCGGCCGTGTGCGCTTCGTGCCATGCGCGGCCATATAATCCATGTCACCGTGATAACCCTTGTCCAGCCAGTGCAGCAAATGTCTTTCCGCTTCATCAAGCGAAATGCCGCTGATGCCGATGCCGGAAAACCCCAGTTCGCGCGCCCAGCCTCGGATGCTGCGTGTCAGTGCGGAATAATCGATTGAATCATGACGATGCATAAGCTGGATGATACCGCCGTCAAAACAATGGAGCTTGCCGATGAAGCGGCCACGCTGGCGCTCGGTGCAAGGCTTGCGCGGGTATTGAAGCCCGGGTGGGTGGTATATCTGAGAGGCGATCTGGGCGCGGGGAAAACCACCCTGGTTAGGGGCATTTTGCGTGCGTATGGCTATGATGGGCGTGTCAAAAGTCCCACATACACCTTGCTCGAATCTTATGTTTTATCTAAATTAACCTTGCAACACTATGATTTGTATCGGATGATTGACCCAAGAGAGTGGCTGGACGCAGGGTTCAGGGATGACTGCAATGCCACCACACTCTGTTTAGTGGAGTGGCCCGAGAAAGCCGAAGGCCTGCTGCCCAGGCCGGATATCGAAATCCGGTTGAGCGTGACAGGCGAGGGACGAACAGCGTGTATCGAAGCGTTGTCGCCAGAAGGCAGAAAGGAGATGCAGGCATGGAAGGAATTCTGAATACGCTTACAGGACGGCTGATTGCATGGTTTGTTCTGGTTCTGCTGAATACCGGCGCATGGGCAGTCAACCTTTCCGCCGCGCGGCTGTGGCCTTCACCGGACTACACGCGCATCACGCTCGAATCCGATGCGCCCATCACATTCAATTTTTTCACGCTTGCCAATCCCGAACGTCTGGTCATCGATCTTCAGGATGTCAATCCCGGCACGGCGCTTGCCGGTTTATCCGCTGGCATCGGTTCGGATGATCCCTATATCGCAAGCGTGCGCGCCGCGCCCAACCGGCCCGGCGTCACCCGGCTGGTACTGGACATGAAAGCGGCCGTGCGCCCCTCCGTATTTACCCTGAAACCAATGGGCGAATATGGACACCGGCTGGTGATTGATCTGTACGGCGCGGCTCCGGCCGACCCGGCGCAATCGCTGGCGCTGAACAAACCTGCTCCGGAACAGCCAGCACCGCTGGCGGCTCAGGCAGACAAGCCCAAACCCGCCGCGCCCAGGTTCGCCCGTCTGATGATGGTGGCCATCGATGCCGGACATGGCGGTGAAGACCCGGGCGCGAAAGGTGCAAACGGCAGCCATGAAAAGCACATTACCTTGTCGGTTGCCAGACGGCTCAAGGAAAAAATCGATGCCGAGCCCGGCATGCGCGCCTACCTCACGCGCGATGGCGACTACTTCATCCCGCTGCATGATCGCGTCAACAAGGCGCGCGCCGTAAAGGCCGACCTGTTTGTTTCCATCCATGCCGATGCGTTTATTCGTCCGGAGGCGCGCGGTTCGTCGGTATTCGCATTGTCCGAAAACGGCGCCACTTCCGCCGCCGCGCGCTGGCTGGCGAAGAAGGAAAACGAGGCCGACCTCATTGGCGGCATCAACATCGACGTCAAGGACAAGTTCCTCAAGCGCACGCTGATCGACCTGTCGCAGACCGCCACCATCAACGACAGCCTCAAGCTGGCGAGACATGTGCTGAAGGAAATCGGCGAGATCAATACCCTGCACAAGGATCATGTCGAGCAGGCAGGCTTCGCCGTGCTGAAAGCACCGGATATTCCCTCCATCCTGGTCGAGACAGCATTCATCTCAAACCCGGAAGAGGAAAAGAAACTGACCGACGAGGCCTACCAGGACAAACTGGCCAGCGCCATCCTTTCCGGCGTCAAGACCTACTTCGACAAGCAGCCGAAAAAAACCGGGACCAAGCTCGCCAGGGAAATGTGACGCTGGAAATGTAAGCCGGAAAATGTAAGGTGGCTCGCGCATATAATTCCGTATGCGCCGCGTTTCTCCCATCCAGGTTCTTCCCGACATTCTCATTTCGCAAATCGCCGCGGGCGAAGTGGTCGAGCGACCGGCCTCGGCGCTGAAGGAACTCATCGAAAACAGTCTGGATGCAGGCGCTACGCGCATCGACATCAAACTTGAGCAGGGTGGCGTCAAATTGCTGTCCGTGCAGGACGACGGGGCGGGCATCACGCTGGATGAGTTGCCGCTGGCGCTGGCGCGCCACGCCACCAGCAAGATCGCCTCGCTGGAAGACCTGGAAAGTGTCGCGAGTCTGGGTTTTCGCGGCGAAGCGTTGGCCAGCATGGCCTCGGTCGCGCGGGTCAGCGTCACCAGTCGAACACCAGCCGCGCCCCACGCCGGACAGATCGACGCCGAGGGCAGCGCGCCAGGTGAAGTCAAACCGGCGGCATTGTCCGGCGGCACGGTCATCACCGTTGCCGATCTGTTTTTCAATACCCCAGCGCGCCGCAAGTTTCTGAAGTCCGATGCGACAGAGTATGCGCATTGCGCAGAAATCGTTCGACGCATGGCGTTGTCGCGGCCTGATGTGGCATTCACCCTCACGCACAATGGACGCATTCAATTGCGCTTCCCGTCGCAAGGCCTGGATGAACGCATTGCCGCCGTGCTGGGCGAGGATTTCGTGGCGGCCGCAATCACCGTCAACGAACAGTCCGGGCCATTCAGCCTGACGGGCCTTGCCGCGCTGCCCGCGTATTCCCGTAGCGGGCGCGATGCGCAGTATGTCTTTGTCAACGGACGTTTCGTGCGCGACAAGCTCATCGCTCATGCGCTGCGCGAAGCCTACCGTGATGTCCTGCACCACGACCGTCATCCGGCCTATGCGCTGTTTTTCCGGTTGCCGCCGGAAGGCGTGGACGTCAATGTTCATCCCGCCAAAACCGAAGTGCGGTTTCGGGATGGTCGCGGTGTGCATCAGTATCTGTTTCATGGCATCGAACGCGCGCTGTCCGGCAGCGCGGCAGAAAGCAGGGAGGCGGTGCATCGGGTGCCGCAAGTCGAATCCCCCCCAACCCCCCTTTATCAAGGGGGGCACATATCCAACCCCCTTGATAAAGGGGGTCGCCCTCAGGGCGGGGGGATTTCTCAATCCACCATCCCGCTTCAAGCCCGCGAATCGCAAACTTTCTACGATGCGCTTTACCGCACGCCCAGTGCCGAAGAGCCCGCAGCCAGCCAGGAAACCGATGCGTATCCACTGGGCTATGCCCTGGGCCAGCTCCACGGCATTTACGTGCTGGCGCAGAATGCAAAAGGGCTTGTCGTGGTGGATATGCACGCGGCGCATGAGCGCGTGGTGTACGAAAAGCTCAAATGCGCGCTCGATGCACGCGGCATTCCCACGCAAACCCTGCTGATCCCCGTGACCGTTGCCGCGGACGAGCGCGATGTGGCAGCGATTGGCGATCATGCCGATGCGCTTGCGGGCATCGGTTTTGATATTCATCCCATTGCCGCCAACACGGTAGCAGTGCGCGCAGTCCCCGCGCTATTGAAGGATGCCGATCCGCTGGCACTGACACGCGACCTGCTGCGCGAAATCCGTGAATACGGCGTCACCCGGCTGATTACCGAGCGCCGCAACGAACTGCTGTCCACACTCGCCTGCCATGGCGCGGTGCGCGCCAATCGAAAACTCACCATTCCCGAGATGAACGCGCTGCTGCGCGAAATGGAAGCCACCGAGCGGGCAGGGCAATGCAATCATGGCCGGCCCACCTGGTTTCAGCTTGGCATGGGCGATCTGGACAAGTGGTTCAGGCGCGGCGAATAGCCGCCAATAAGGTGCGCAGGCCGTATAATGGCGGCTCATTACAACCGCATGAAACTGCAATGAATACCCTCAACAGCCACGAGTACCTTGTCATTACGGCCAACGGACCAGACCAGGTCGGCCTGGTCGAGAAATTCACCAATCGCATCCTCGATGCGGGCTGCAACATCGAAGCCAGCCGCATGGCTGTGCTGGGCGGACAGTTCGCCATCCTCATGCTGATCTCCGGCCCGTGGAATGCGCTGTCAAAGCTGGAAGACCTGCTGCCCGGCATCGGCGAGCAGCTGGGACTTTCCATCGCCTACAACCGCACGCGCGAGCGCAGCATCGAAAAACCCATGGTGCCCTACCATGTCGAAGTCGTGTCCATGGACCACCCCGGCATCGTCAACAAGCTTTCGGGTTTTTTCGCACAGCGCGGCATCAATATCGAAGAACTCAACACCAGCACCTATCCGGCGGCGCATACCGGTACCACCATGTTCTCCGTGCAGATCACCGTCGGCATTCCGGCCGACACCCACATCTCCACCCTGCGCGGCGATTTTCTCGATTACTGCGACGACCTCAATCTCGACGCCACGTTCGAACCTTCAAGAATCTGATTTCCGCATAAACAGATCAGCATGCCTGCGGTAATACCCGCATCGGCAGTGCATTGATTTTCACCTGTCGTGTGCTATCAAAAAGCAGGCCTGACAGCCTGCTCAAAAAATTACAGCCGTGGCATTTTCTTCACAATCAAGCGGATATAAATGTCACGACCCGGGGAGGCAACACGATGCCCGGACTCACAGGTCCGAGGACGGACACCTGACTTGAAAGGGCCTGAAGGAGAAGTGTCACCATGAGCAAGATTCTTGACGAAGTACTCAAGGCCAATTCCGAATACGCCAGCACGTTTGGCGAGAAGGCGACTCTGGGCATGCCGCCCAAACGGCGGTTCGCCATACTCACCTGCATGGACGCGCGGCTGGATCCGGCCAAGTATGCCGGACTCGCCGAGGGCGATGCCCACGTCATCCGCAATGCCGGCGGACGGGCGAGCGACGATGCCATCCGTTCCCTGGTCATCTCCTACAAGCTGCTGGGAACGAAGGAATGGTTTGTCATTCACCACACCGACTGCGGCATGGAAACCTTTACCGACGATGTCATGCGCGACCTGCTGCGCAACAGCCTGCGCACCGCCCAGTTCAAGGACGGCAAGTGGGTGGACCCCGGCATGAACGAAGGCCGGGTGGACGGCGAATATGTCGACTGGCTCACCATCGGCAATCTGGAAAAGAGCGTGGTCGACGATGTGCGCCACATTCGCATGCATCCGCTGGTGCCGCAGGATATCCCCATCTACGGCTACATCTACGATGTGCGCAGCGGACAGCTCAAGGAGGTGAAGGAGGCCACCGAGATCGGCCGGCCGGTAATGATGAAGGCGGCCTAGAAGCAGACAGCAGGTCGTCTGTCTCGCCCGCATTGGCGTTTGAAATCCCCCCAACCCCCCTTTATCAAGGGGGACTCAATTCAAACCCCCTTGATAAAGGGGGTCGCCGAAGGCGCGGGGATTTCATGCCACCTTATCAAGGGGAGCTCATTTTTTACCCCCTTGATAAAGGGGGTGGCCCGAAGGGCCGGGGGATTCCGTTTCAATTCTCAAAGCAGATTGCGCGGAAGGGGTGGAGGTTTGTCATGCATGGCAGCGAAGGCCGGCAATGACATTCCTGCGATTGGCTGGTACTAGGGCCTGTTAACGCTATTTTCACACCTGCGTTGCCGCGAGAAAGCGATGGATGCAAGGCGCGTCGCGCCGGCAAGGGCCATCCCTTGCCAAGCGGCGCAACGCCGCAGACGCACTTTCTCGCAGCAACCCGGAGGGGCGGGCCGATTCGGGCGCATCCCTTTGTCGCAGGCCGCTTGCTGTACCCGTACAGCGGCGCGTCCCGCTTCGCGGGCTGCATCCCGAATCGGCCTCGCCGCAGGCGTGAAAATAGCGTTAACAGGCCCTAAAGCAACTGCCCCTGCACCGTGGCAATGACGTGGCCGCCGACGGAAATTTCACGCGCGCCATCGGCTTCGCGCGCGCGCAACAGGATCAATGACGGCCTGCGCACTTCATGACCCTGCTCGATTCGCAGCGACAGGTCGCGCTTTCCGAATACGTCATGCTCCAGCAGATACGCGCCCAGAAAGGCTGCGCCGTTGCCCGTGGCCGGGTCTTCGCGTACGCCATGCGCCTCAAAGAAAAACCGCACGCACAGGTCGTTGCCTGGCTGATGCGTCTCGCGGCAGAACAGATAGATCAGCGGCGGGAAGCCCTGTGCCGCCAACGGCGCATAGGCCTCCAGATTCAGCATGCAGCGGCGCAATGCATCCAGGCTGCGAATGGGCACGATCATGGCCGAAACGCCGGCCGTCATCATCTGGATGGGGCAGGCGGGGTCAATGTCGCCGGGCGCAATGCCCAGCGCGTTCGCCATGGCCTCGCGCGTACAGCTTGCGCCAGATGTAACCGGCGGCGCTACAAACCACGCGGCTTCGTCGCCTTCGGCGGTGCGTTCGAAACTGACCGGAATCTGGCCCACCGCAAGATTCAGCCGCACCAGGCCGGAAGACACGGGCGCAACGTGCTTGCGGATGACCCACGCCGTGCCCAGAATCGGGTGCCCGGCAAAGGCAATCTCGCGCGCGGGCGTAAACAGGCGCACGCGGTAGCCGTCGTCCGCATCGGGCAGGGCTTTGACGAAAGTCGTTTCCGAATAATTCGTTTCCAGCGCAATCCGCTGCATGGTTTCGGTGGCCAGGTCGTCGGCATGGGTCACCACCGCCAGCGGATTGCCCGCGTAGGACTGCTCGGCAAAAACATCGACGATATGGAAAGGGTGGGCCATGGCTGTCAGGCAGGGGAAAGCAGGTATCAGGTGCCCGCCATGCTTACAGCGAACGGCCGTCGAAGTGCTGCACCGGCACGGATGCCAGGTCCACATTCTCCAGACAGCGGATATTGATTGCGGCCATCCTGTTTCCCCGTGGATCGACACCCTCGCCATAAGGATGAATGCCGCACACCGGGCAGAAGCGGTGCTGGATGACCTTTTTGTTGAACGTGTAAGTGCTGGCCGCTTCCGGCGGTGTCAGCAGCTTCAGTTTGTCCAGCGGGACGAACCACAACAGCGAACCCATGCGCGAGCATATTGAACAATTGCAGTCCATCGCACCCGTGATCTCGCCTTCCACCTCGAACGCAATCCTGCCGCAGTGACAACTTCCCTTGTAGACCATGATCGAACCCCTCCAGTCAAACGAAGACATGCATGGAAGAACTGGAAGGATACTCGGTCTTTGCTGAGGGTGCTAACGTGCTAGCTTGGAGCGCAAGCCAGCGTTGCTGGCGAAGCATTCCGATGGAGCGGGGGTTGGACATCTTTCACTCATAGTGTGACCACATGCGCAACACACGAACGACTCGCTCCTTTGGAAAGACTTCATAAACCAAACGATGCTGAATGTTGATGCGTCGTGAATACGCACCAGCAAGGTCGCCCACAAGTTTCTCGTATGGTGGTGGATTCTGAAACGGGTCGGCAGCGAGAACAGCCAGGAGATCCAGTGTCTTGCTTTTCAGGCCTGCGGCCGCCAGCTTCTTTGCATCCTTTAGCGCGTGTTTCGAATAGACCACCTGCCAACTCACCACTTGAGTTCCTTGCTGCTCTTGCCAAGGGGCTCAGCCATGCCCTCCTTGATGGATTCGCGCATACCCGGGATGGAAAGGAGGTATAGCGTTTCCTGAATTGCTTCCCAATCCTCGGTTGAGATAAGGACGGCACTCGTCCGCTTTCCGGCGATGTAAATTGGCTGGTGTGATTCAGCGGCTTGGTCAATGAGCCGATACAGGTTGGCGCGTGCTTCGCTTGCAGTGAGGGTAGCCATCGTAGTTCTCCGAACGGGGGAGATCATAAGGTACGTAAAAACGTACGTACTGTCAACCTACGTTTTGTGGACGCAATGCCGAGTCTGTTTCAGTGCTCATTTGCTGTTCCTTCACACGCGGTCCCAGGAAGATTGGTAGAAGACGCCCAACGTGAAAGTCAGCGGCGCCGGCATGGCGTCCGCTGGACTGCCGGGTTGGGCATATTGGTCGTCTCGCCGGGCCTCAACCAGTAACACCTTTCTTTCTGTTGCAGATCTTATGAGCCACCTGAAGGTTGTCATGGTCGTCTGCGCCTTGGACTCCGAGCGGCACAATATGGTCAACCTCAATATCGTCATGAATGAAAAGCTGGTCGCCGCAGATTGGGCATTTATTCCCCTGACGGCGAATCATTTCGCGCTTCTCTTGGTCTGTTAGTTTCAGCCGGCGATCAGCAGTCGCGTACTTCTTCTTAAACACTTCTACCCAAGCCAGGAAGGTGGTCGTGTCGTTTTCCTCATCGGGTGTTTCTTCCAACATGAGGCGAAACAGGTTTTCTACATCAGCGCGGATTTCTGCGCGCTTGCGAACCACTATCTCTGTTCCTAGTTCGTATGTGATGTACCAAAGGGCATAAAAGTCCTTTAGCTTACGAACGTAGTAGCGCTTGTCAGCAACATTGAACAGGCGAGTCAGCTGCGCATTTAGATATTCATCAACATCTTCAACGTCTTTATCGATTAAGAGTGTTCGAATCTTGCGAATGAAACTGTCGGTTCTCTTGATGGCTTCGATGACGTCTTCTTTTGTCGCAGGAACAGCAGTGGCATTGTCGAGCACTCGAGTTACTGCTGCCTTTTGCTTGACCCGCACGTTTATTCCAGAACTCCGCCGAAAAACGTCAATGACGCTTTCCATTGATGAGTGGTTTCCGTTTCTGGCGACTTGAGTATATGCAAGATATGACAGCAGGGACACGAGTTCCTCATTAGTCATGCGATCATTCTGACGTGTTCTGTAGAACCAATTCCCGCAACGAGCCGTCGTCTGTTTTATGAGATCGATAATCTCCTTGTCGACATAGGAGTTCCACATCTCGAAGGTATTTTCTTTGATCGGATAGGGTCGGCTATTTAAGCGGATGAATAGATCAACCGGGCTGAATCCTGGATTAAACCGCTCCTCGATAGCAATGATCGACAATCCAAAATCCCATATTCGTTCTTGCTGGGATGGTTCCAGATCGTGGAATGTTTTGCCATTCAAATGGTCAAGGATTCGCAGTCGACTCAGTTGGAAGCCGTTCTTTTCCGAAAAGATCTGTTCATTGTTTTCGTTTAGAAACGGTTGGCCAACGAACCCAAGAATAGAAAGTATTCGTTGCTGCCCGTCGATTACCTCAGAGACGCCGTCACTACGACGAAATATGTAAAGAGGCGGCAGCTTGATCCCAAGGAGAATGCTTTCGATGATTCCGCTAGATTTTGCTCGGTTGATTACCTCTCCCCGCTGATACGAAGGTCTGAGCATAAATTTGCTGCGCCTAATATCGTTGCAGATGTCCTCGACATTGAGTGACGTAGGATCTTGTTTCTCAATCCGAGAAAACACCTGTGAATCCTCGTCTTCTATTAATGATGGCACGGCAACAGACTGTTCGGCTCGGCCGCGCTTTCTCAGATAGCTCCCGAGCGATACGTTGAATTCGCGTTCCAGAAAATCAGAGACGGTTACATAACGGTACAAGAACTGACCGTACAGAAACTGACTTTCGCCTGGCGCATATGCCTGATCATTCTGTGCATATATTTCGATCAGCTTAGAAGCGGTAATCTCGTCAAGAAGTCGATTGCTGTCCTTGCCCTCGCGCTCCAATACTGCCGCAGCCCAATACATTACTTGGTTCCACAATCTACTAACCGCCCATCCTGCTTCAAGCGCGCGGGCGCGAAGCTTCTCTACCAACTGCAAATGCTTGAGGAATTCACGATAAATCGCGTGTGCGTCCTCATGCGTCTCGCTGTACCACTCGTAGAACCGCTGCAATGACTCCTTTTTCCGAGTCGAAAGGATCGGCATCTGTGCGCACACAAGAAGAAATCGCACTTCTTGTAGAGCTTTCTCCAGATTGGTCGGGGTGGGCTCAGGGATTTCTTTCCCGCCCGACATAAACAATGTGCCGAACATTTCATATAGAGACGGATTGTTTATGAGTTTCTCTTTTATGAATTGGGTTGGTTCGTCTGCGATATAAATCGCGCGATCAACTTCAACCTGTCTCAATGGGGTTATTCCGGAGTTATATCTGCGGAAGATTTCCTTCTTCAGCATGTCTTGAGCTCGCTCACTTACCCCGACTGAATCAACTACCGCGAATTGGATCAATCGGAGTTTGGAGTCCAAGAATGCATCAAGATCCTGTGGGCTCAAGTCGCGAAAGCGCTTCTGCGCCAAGTCCTTTCTGACGGTTAGAGCTTTAGCGCTTAACGCGAGTTGATTGTTCTGAAATCTAAGTAGCGTCTCAAAGCGTTGGCGCCCGTCTATGACCTCAAAGCCGCCGTTTTGCTCGTAAAAGATCAGAGGTGGAACCTCGGTTCCAATGAGGACGCTTTCCATGAAATAGGTTTGCTTTTCGATATCCCAAATGTAGTTTCTCTGGTAGTAAGGCTGGTAATTTGTTCTTGAAACTAGCCGAGGGCCCAAGGCCGACTCGATTTTCTTCAGCTCCGATGTAACCTTTACGCGCGTCGTCAGCAACGACTGGATAGCGCGGTAGTCGAATACCAAAGTGTCATCGGTATCGAAATCGTAGGTCGCGTCACTGGCTTCCTGTTTTTCGAGTTTTGTTCGTTTAGAGCCTATCGCCCCTGCGTCCCGCGAGCAAAGGGGACAGTTAGACTTATTGATCGTCCGCATATTGATGGCGGTTGGCCACTCAAATAGGCAGGTCTTGCACTTCCACCATACGCGACGGTGGTTTTTCGCAGTGACGTCTCGAGGCGTCAGATTTCCGTTCTTTGTTGGATGCCACTCTGCGGCAATTTCAGGGAACACGGTGGCAAGAGAATTCTTGTCTGAAGCTCGCCTTCCTGCACAGTAGGGACACCCTTTGTCTCCGCGTTTGGTGCGGACGAAGAGCAAGGTGTCCCATTCATGACTTGGGTCGTTGCTGCACTGCCACCACACTCGTTCTTGGCTGGATGGGGACAATACTGTGGGATCAAGGTGCGCATTCTTTGTGGGGTGCCATTCGCGGAACTGTTTAGGGTAAAGAGCTGCGAATGTTTCTTCTGGGAGAGTTCGCTGCCCCACACAGAATGGACACCCCTTACCTTTCCGCGCACGATTGCCGATCACTGCTTCCCATTCGTGCCGTGGATCGGTAATGCAGCGCCACCAAACCTTTTGCGTGCTTCCGGCGGAAAATGAATTGGGATCAAGCGCACCGTTCTTCTCGGTGTTCCATTCTTTGAGTAAATCAGGCCGAAGCTCGCCGAATGGGGGAAGAGAAGATCGGTGGGTTGTCATTATTCAAAGGATGCAGAGATGGATGGTAGAAAATGCCCAACGTTAAATGTCCATCCTAAATGACGCTTTATAAACCGTCATGATGGACTTTTCTTTTGAAAATATACTAAAAAATCATAGCGTTGGTATTTTTTAGTACGTCCCAACATGAATACAGATGCGTCATTTTCGCAGCCCCCGAAATTACTTGATCAGGTGCGTGGCAAGATCCGCCTCAAGCATTACAGTATTCGTACAGAGCAGGCATATGTGGATTGGATTAGACGCTTTGTATTGCATTTTGACAAGCGGCATCCGTCTGATATGGGTGCGCGTGAGGTGGAGGTTTTTTTGACGCATCTTGCTGTGCAGGGCAAGGTGGCGGCGGCAACGCAAAATCAGGCCAAGGCGGCTTTGCTGTTTCTATATCGTGAGGTGTTGGGACAGGATTTGCCCTGGCTTGAAAATGTAGAGCAGGCCAAGGCACCAAAGCGGTTGCCGGTGGTGCTGACGCAAAGCGAGGTGCAGGCGGTGTTATCACGGCTGACCGGTACGCACTGGTTGGTGGCTGGCTTGTTGTATGGCTCGGGGCTGCGGATTATGGAAGCCCTGCGGCTGCGGGTAAAAGATGTGGAGTTCAAGCGTGGCGAAATTCTGGTGCGTGAGGGTAAGGGTTTCAAAGATCGGGTGACAATGTTGCCCACCATGTTGATTGAACCGCTTGGGCTGCATCTAAAGCGGGTGCGTGAGTTACACGAGCAGGACGTAGCCGAGGGCTATGGCGAGGTCTATCTGCCGTATGCGCTGGAGCGGAAGTATCCGAATGCGGCGCGTGAATGGGGTTGGCAGTATGTGTTTCCATCCAGAACCCGTTCGGTTGATCCGCGTTCTGGTGTTGTGCGGCGGCATCATGTGCAGGATCAGGCGATACAACGTGCGATCAAGCAGGCTGTACGAGATGCAGGCCTTGTTAAACCAGCCACGCCGCACACCTTTCGGCATTCATTCGCTACGCATTTGCTGGAACGTGGCTACGATATTCGCACGGTGCAGGAGTTGCTGGGGCATTCGGATGTTTCAACCACCATGATCTACACCCATGTGCTGAATAAAGGTGGGCGTGGGGTGGTGAGTCCACTGGATGTTTGAATTCCCCGGCTTTCGGGCCACCCAAAATCCCCCGGCTCGCAGGCTCGCCACCCCCTTTATCAAGGGGGTAAGAAATCCCCCGCCCTTCGGGCGACCCCCTTTATCAAGGGGGTAAAGATGGAGCCCCCCTTGATAAAGGGGGGTTGGGGGGATTTAATCCTGCCTATTTAAGAAAACCGGAAATGATTCCTTGTCTCTGTCGATTCTCACCGGCAAGGCGATTTCAATAATCATGCATCCCCCTGCAATATTCCTCATGGGCCCCACTGCCAGCGGCAAGACTGGGCTGGCGGTGGAGCTGATCAAGCGCTTTCCGCTGGAGATCGTCAGCGTGGATTCGGCGCTGGTGTATCGGGGCATGGACATCGGCACGGCCAAGCCGGATGTGGAAACGCTGCGCATTGCGCCGCATCATCTGATTGATCTGATCGATCCGACTGAGTCGTATTCCGCCGCACGGTTCCGCGACGATGCGCTGAAGTTGATGGCGGAGATTGTGTCGCGCGGCAAGGTGCCGCTGCTGGTGGGCGGCACGATGCTGTACTTCAAGGCGTTGTGGGAAGGCCTGTCGGACATGCCGCAGGCGGATGCGGCCTTGCGCGAGGAAATCGAACAGGATGCAAAGGCGCGTGGCTGGCCGGCATTGCATGCGGAACTGGCGAAGCTTGATCCGGCAACGGCGGCGAGGTTGAAGCCGACCGATGCGCAAAGAATTCAGCGGGCGCTGGAGGTGGTGCGGCTGACGGGTAAACCGATGGCAGATATCTGGGAAAGCCATCGCGGTGATGGACTGCCATATCGCGTGTTGCCTTTGGCGCTGGTGCCGTCGGATCGTTCGGTGCTGCACGAGCGCATTGCTCAGCGATTCGCGGACATGCTGGAAGCAGGGCTTGTCGACGAGGTGAAACGCTTGCGCGAGAAATATCCCTTGCATGCCGGCATGCCGTCGATGCGCTGCGTGGGGTACCGGCAAACGTGGGCATATCTGGAAGGCGAATATGACGAGAAGGAGCTGCTCAATCGCGGCATCTACGCCACCCGGCAACTGGCCAAGCGGCAACTGACATGGCTGAGAGGCATGGACGCGGTGGAGGTGGATTGCCTGGCGGGGGATGTGGTGGAGCGGGTGGAAAGTTTGATTGGCGGGTTTCTGGATGACAGGCGTTGAATCCCCCGGCTCGCGGAGCTCGCCACCCCCTTTGTCAAGGGGGTGATGTTGTAGCCCCCCTTGATAAAGGGGGGTTGGGGGGATTTGAGTTCATCAATACGGGAGTGTTTATTCAAGTTCCCGCCAAATACGCTCACAAACTGCTTCAAATTCATCCATCACTTCACGATTTGTAAACCGCAGTACTCGCAGGCCAAGTTTTTCAAGCGCCTTTGTGCGGATCACGTCATGATTCATGGCGTCTTTCTCATAGTGGCTGTCTCCATCGATCTCAATGACGAGTTTGAGACGGGCGCAATAAAAATCCGCAATGAATTCGCCAAGCGGTTTCTGCCGAAAAACGCGATGCGGAAAATCGCGCAGGAATTGAAACCAGAGCTTTTGTTCGGGCTCCGTCAAGTTGGCCCGTAATTCCCTGGCTTTTGTTTTAAGGCCGGGGCGGTAGGGGGTGAACTTGGGTTTCACTGGCATGAACCGGATTTAAATCCCCCCAACCCCCCTTTATCAAGGGGGGCTCAATTCAACCTCCTTGATAAAGGGGGTGGCGAGCCTGCGAGCCGGGGGATTTTGGGCGGTTGAATATGGGCGAGGCAGAATCAAACCGGCCACACCTGCTTGCTGACCGCCACGGCCAGCATGTAGCCAAATACGGCCAGCGCGCCGATGAAGGCAAGATTGCGCTGCAAGGCTGTCTTGCCGCGTTTCAATGCAATGGTTCCCAGCACGATGTAAGCCAGCAGGGCGATGATCTTGGCCATGATCCAGCCGTGTTCCAGCGGATTAAGTTGCGCGACGATCAGCATGCCTATGGCTGCCGCGAGCAGGATGGCGTCGTTGGTGTGCGGTACGATCTTTACCCATTTTTTCTGGAGCATGGGCGAGTCCGTCAGCCGCCAGGCGCCGCGCAGCAGGAACAGCGCGAGGGTGATGACGATGGTGGCGAGGTGGATGTGTTTCAGTAAAACGTAGGTCATGTCAGTCCTTTTTCTCTGTGCTCTTTTCGGTCACTCGTGCGCGTGCGCCGCCATGCTCAAAGCGCAGGTCGAGCATGTCGTCGAGCTTGATCTGGCGGCTGTCGCGGATGACCTTTCCTTGCGTATCCCGTATCACGCTGTAGCCGCGCGCCAGCACGGCGTCGGGGTTGAGGTGGGCAAGGTGCGAGGCAATGCGGTTGATGTCAGCCTTGCTGTTTTCCAGCTGCCGGTGCAGGGCTCGGTCCAGTTCTTGCTGAAGGCTGAACAGCGTGGATTTCAATTCAAGCGGCGCGGGGCGCGAGGCAAGGAAGCGTGCCTGCAACGCGGTGTTGCGCAGCTGGCAGGTTTGCACGCTGCGCGCCATGGCCTGATGCATGCGGTGCGACAGGTGCTGAAGCGTGCCGCGCTGGTGTTGCAGGCGCAGGGCCGGATGCACAAGGCGGCGTGACAGAAAATCGATCTGCTGCGCGCGCGCATTCAGCAGCCGGTGCAGCGGGCGGGCGATGCGGTGCTGCTGCGCGACCAGCTTCTGCATCCATTCGTCTCGGCTGGTACAAACCAGTTCCGCCGCGGCCGTGGGTGTCGGTGCGCGCAGGTCGGCGACGAAGTCGGCAATGGTGAAGTCGGTTTCGTGGCCCACGCCGGAAATGACCGCCACGGGACAGTCGGCGATGGCGCGGGCGACGATTTCTTCGTTGAAGGCCCACAGGTCTTCGATACTGCCGCCGCCACGGCAGACGATGAGCACATCGCATTCCCTGCGTTCGCCCGCAAAGCGGATAGCGTCGGCGATTTTTCTGCCGGCGCCTTCACCCTGTACCTGCGTGGGATAAAGAACGACCGGCAGCCACGGCGCGCGGCGTCGCAGCGTGGTGAGCACGTCACGCAGGGCGGCGGCTTCGGATGAGGTGACGATGCCGAGTTTTTGCGGGAACACCGGCAAGGCGCGTTTGCGCGCTTCGTCAAACAAGCCTTCCGTGCCCAGTTTCTGCTTGAGCTTTTCAAAGGCCTCGAACAGCGCGCCCAGCCCTGCGCGGCGCATGACTTCCACCTGCAGCTGGAATTCGCCGCGCGCTTCGTAAAGCGTGGGCACGGCGCGCACTTCGATCTGGTCGCCGTTGGCGGGTTGCCAGTCGACGAACTGATTGCGTCCGCGAAACATGGCGCAGCGCACCTGGGCGGTTGCGTCCTTCAGGCTGAAGTACCAGTGACCCGAAGCCGCGCGGGTGAGATTGGAAATTTCGCCGCCGATCCAGAGCAGGGGCAGGGCGGATTCGATGATGGAACGCGCCAGGCTGTTGAGTGCGGAAACCGTCAAAACAGGGCTTGACATGGCGGCATTTCCTCTCTCTTCCGCGTCATTCCATCCACCGGATAATTTGTTTTTCATCGAATTGTCACTAGGTGGCTGTGAATAAAGGGTATTTTTTAACCCATTGAAATTAAAGAATAATTTTTTGCCTCAAGAATAGGCAGACATTAAAAAGTGTTTTGATTCAGGCAACTTAGGGTTATTCACGATTAGTTTTTCACAGATTTATCCACAGAAATTGTGGAGAACTCATCATTGGCCCGTGTGATGCGACAAAGTACTCGACCCAGCCTCGATAAATCAAGAATTAAAGTGCGCCGTGAAAAGCATGCGCTTGTCGAAAGCAGAGGTGCGAGATAAAGTCTCGGTCTTGTCAGTGCAATTCAATAACTACCTGGAGACACCTGCGTGTTAGCCATCATCGAGGCCGCCGGCTGGCCAATCTGGCCCCTGATTCTTGCATCCATCCTTGCTCTTGCCATCATCATCGAACGTTTTTACTCGCTGCGCGCGGCGGAAGTCGCGCCGCCAACCTTGTTGGCCAGCGTGGTCCAGCAGCTGAAGGGCCAGGGTCTGACAAATGAGATGCTGGTCAAGCTGGCGGCGGATTCGCCGCTGGGGCAAATTTTCGCGGCGGGCCTGCGCAACGTGAAAAGCTCGCGCGAGGTCATGAAGGAATCCATCGAGGAAGCGGGCCGCGCAGTGACGCACGATCTTGAGCGCTTTCTGACATCGCTGGGTACGATTGCCGCCATTGCGCCGCTGCTGGGCCTGCTGGGCACGGTAATCGGCATGGTGGAAATTTTCGGTTCGCAGACGCCGACTGGCGGTAATCCCGCCGTGCTGGCGCACGGCATTTCAGTCGCGCTGTACAACACGGCCTTCGGCCTGATCGTGGCGATTCCGGCAATGATTTTCTACCGCTTTTTCCGCGCCCGCGTGGATAACTTGGCCATCGAGATGGAGCAGCAGGCCATCAAGCTGGTGGAAGTGGTGCACGGAGAGCGGCATTGAACTTCAAGCGCGGCTATCACCGCGAAGCGCCCGAGATCAATTTGATCCCGTTGATCGACGTGCTGCTGGTGATCCTGATTTTCCTGATGGTGACGACGACCTATGCGCGCTACTCGGAGTTGAAGATCAACCTGCCCAGTGCGGCGGGAGAACAAAGCCCGCAAAAGCCGCAGTCGATCCAGGTCTCGGTTGATCCCGGCGGCCGTTATCAGATCAACGAGCAGAACGTGGATGCCACCACCGAGGCGCTGGTGAAAAGCATGAGCGGCATCGCCAAGGGCAATGCCGACATGGTGGTGGTGATCAGCGCGGATGCGAAGGCCAGCCACCAGTCCGTGATCAATGTCATGGAAGCCGCCCGCCAGGCCGGGCTGGCACGCATTACGTTCTCGACGCAGAGCGCGAATAACTGAATTTTCAATTTGGCAGGGGGCGCGTCTTGAACGTACAGGCCTTCTGGTCCCGAAAAGGCGTTTTCAATTTCCTGTTATTACCACTGTCGGCGGTGTTTGGCGTCGCTGTCGCACTGCGCCGCTGGCTGTATCTCAAAGGCCTGCTGTTTTCTTCGCACCCCGGCGTGCCGGTGATTGTGGTGGGCAACCTGAACGCGGGCGGCAGCGGCAAAACGCCCTTCGTCATCTGGCTGGTGGAATGGCTGAGATCGCAGGGCCATTGCCCCGGCGTAATCAGCAGAGGCTATGGGCGTGACGATACCGCTGTCCGCAGTGTCGCTTCCGGCAGTCTGGCATCGGAGGTTGGCGACGAGCCTTTGCTGGTTTTTCAAAAAACCAGCGTTCCCGTGGTGGTGGGTGCAAATCGTCTGGATGCGGCTCGCCTGCTGCTGGCTAAAAACCCCGGGGTGGATGTCATCGTGTCGGACGATGGTTTGCAGCATTACCGGCTGCGGCGCAATCTCGAACTGGTGCTGGCGGATGCGAAGAACCTGTTCGGCAATGGCTGGCTATTGCCGGCTGGACCGTTGCGCGAACCGGTTTCAAGATTGAAGGAAGCTGACGGACTTATCCTGACCGAGCGCGATGGCGCGACAGAACAGTTTTCGGCCGGCATTCCCGTGTTTAGCGTGCGGCATGAGCCAGCGGGTTTTGTAAATCTGACAAACGGCAGTCATGCTGCTTTCTTGCCGGAGGCGCGTGGCGGGAAAGTGGAAGCCGTGACCGGAATCGCGCGGCCGGATAGCTTCTTCAATTTATTGACTAAACTGGGAATCAACCACCAGTGCCGGGCTTTTACAGACCATTATCAGTTCAAGGCTGGTGACATAGGGCAAAGCGCAAGGGTAGTGATGACGGAAAAGGACGCGGTAAAATGCAGGGCATTCGCCGGGCCGGACTGGTGGGCGCTTGAGTTGAAGCTTGTCCCCGGAGCCGGGCTGGACGATTGGTTGAAGGACAGGCTTGCCTCTTTCAAGTAAGGCGCCTTGAATGACGGATTCCGAAAATTGTTGAAACTGATAATTGGATAAATGAGTTCAGGAACCAGCCCCATCGGATTTGATCGCAGAACGCTGGAGCAGGCGGCATCGGTCGAGCGTCGCCAGGGACCGGTGCTGGACAGTCAGGGCTACTGGTGGCCGGAGCGGCGTGAAGTCGTCATTCAGTTTCTGACCCGCTACATTTTCTGGGCGCTGGGCAGTCTGTTCTTCCTGACGGTGGATGGCTATCAGCCGCTGGTTCTTTCGCTTGTGGCGCTGCTGGTTGTCTATGGCATTTATTTCGTCCTGAACAGCCTGCTGTTCTGGATGGCCATGCGCAATCTGGATGTGACCGCGCTCAGGGTGGGCATGCTGCTGGACATGTTCATGGTGACCATCAGCGTGATTCATGATCCGTATCCCGTGCCGCCTTCGGCACTGGCTTACCTGATGGTGATTTTTGGCAATGGCATGCGCTATGGCATGAGGCCGTTTGCCGAGTCGGCCGTGGCGGCCACCATGGGCATGGTGCTCTGCTACGGCATACGTTACCGTCTGGGCGGATTTGCCGTCACGCCGGCCGATCTTTTTTATGGCCTGTTCTGGATCATGCTGGTGCTGTATGCCTTCATGCTGATGGGGCAAGTGGACAAACAGCACAAGCTGCTGGATTACCGGAGCAAATATGATTCCCTGACCGGCCTGTTGAATCGCAGCGGTTTCATCGAACTGGCGGAAACCAGACTGGGCGAAGCAACGGATCATGCGCCACAGACCTTGTTGTTTGCGGACCTGAATGCATTCAAGAGCATCAATGATCGTTTCGGCCATGCCGCGGGCGACCGGGTGCTGCTGGAAATTGGCCGGATACTGAAGGAATCGACCGATTCGGAACTGGTGGGCCGATGGGGCGGCGACGAGTTTGTCGTGCTGCTCAGGCATGGAGAATCAATGGTGCAGACCGTGATGAACCGGATCGAGGAGCGTACCTCGCTCTGGGCGCGGGGCAATGGCCTGCCCGTCAGCCTCAGCCTGGGTGTTGGCCACGCGCCCAAGGATGGAACCGATCTTGATACCCTGCTGAGCGTGGCGGATATCAAGCTTTATCAGAACAAGGCGGAGCAGTAACCCGATGGAAAAAATACTCGATATTCTTGTTTGTCCGGTTTGCAAGGGACCGCTGGTGCTGCAACGCGACCGGTCGGAATTGATTTGCTCGCCCTGCCGGCTGGCCTATCCCATCAAGGACGGCATCCCGGTCATGCTGCCGGAAGAGGCGCGCACTTTGCCAGCGGAAGAAGAAGTGCATAAGTGAAATTCCGGGTTGTCATTCCGGCGCGCTACGCATCTTCCCGGCTGCCGGGTAAACCGTTGGCCGACATCGCCGGCAAGCCCATGGTGGTGAGAGTGGCGGAGCGCGCGGCTCAGTCAGGCGCTGCGGATGTCATCGTCGCCACCGATGACGAACGTGTGCAGCAGGCAGTGGAAAGTGCTGGTTTTCGCGCGGTGATGACTTCTCCCGATCATGCTTCCGGAACCGACCGGCTTGCCGAAGTGGCGGAAATTTTGGGTTGCGCGGAGGATGACACCCTGGTCAATGTTCAGGGCGACGAACCCATGATTCCGCCCGCGCTGATACGGGATTGCGCCCTTGCGCTGACCGTGCATGAAGCCGCCGCCATCGCGACGCTTGCACATCCCATGCATGACGAGGCCGATTTCCGCAGTCCCAATGTCGTCAAGGTGGTCACGGATAAAGAGGGATATGCCCTGTATTTTTCGCGCGCGCCCATTCCCTGGCCACGCGACGCATTCGCGGCAGGGCAAAGCGTTCCGCAGGACATGCCCATACTCAGGCATATCGGACTTTATGCCTACCGTGCCTCGTTTCTGGGCGCTTTTGGCAGTCTGGCTCCCGCGCCGCTGGAGCGTTTCGAAATGCTGGAGCAGTTGCGGGCGCTATGGCATGGCTACCGCATCGCGGTCGCCGTGACGGCGGAAGCGCCAGGTCTGGGGGTGGATACGCCGGAAGACCTGGCGCGCGTTCGCGGCCTGTTCTGAAACTGAATTTCAGACCTTTATCCACGAATAAAAAAAATTGAGTTCGCCGGTCAGGGCGCTTGCAATACTCTTACGCCTTCAAAATTGACCGGCAAACAAGGAAATAAACATGCGTCTGATTCTTCTGGGCGGCCCCGGTGCGGGCAAGGGTACACAAGCCAACTACATCAAGGAAAAGTTCAACATTCCGCAGATTTCCACGGGCGACATGCTGCGCGCCCACGTCAAGGCGGGCTCCGAACTGGGTGTGAAAGCCAAGGCGATCATGGATGCGGGCGGCCTGGTGTCCGATGACATCATCATCGGCATGGTGAAGGAGCGCCTGACCCAGGACGATTGCAAGAACGGTTACCTGTTCGACGGTTTTCCGCGCACGATTCCCCAGGCCGAGGCGATGAAGGCTGCCGGCGTACCGATCGACTACGTGGTCGAGATCGATGTCGCCGATGAGGAAATCATCAAGCGCATGTCCGGACGCCGTGTGCATGTGGCTTCGGGCCGCACTTACCACGTCGTGTTCAATCCGCCCAAGGTGGCCGGCAAGGACGACGTGACCGGCGAAGACCTGATCCAGCGCGACGACGACAAGGAAGAAACCGTGAAGAAGCGCCTGGACGTGTATCACGCGCAGACCGAGCCGCTGGTGAAGTATTACGGCGACTGGGGCAAGAGCGGCCAGGCTGGCGCGCCTAGGTACGTCAAGATTCCCGGCATCGGCAAGGTGGATGAAATCCGTGATGCCGTGTTCAAGGGCCTTGGCGCATAAGAGATTCGCAATCTGACGGTCATGAGCGGCAACAGGATTCCGGATTTCACCGATTCCGAGCGCTGGATCGTTTCCAGCGCGCTCAAGGAGCGCTATGGCAAGGAAATCGAAACGCAGGATGTGGAAACGGAAATCCGCGTGTTTCCGGATGATCGCGAACTGACTGTGTGTCCCGGGATTTACTGGGAAGACGAGACGGGCTGTCATTTCATCGTCTCGAAAACCGGCGAATCGCGTTACCGCTGCATGTTCTTCTACCGGGTATTGCGCCGTTATGGCACCGGCAAGGATGAGTACGACAACCTGGGTGATTGCATCATCAGCCTGTTGCGTGTCCAGGCGGACCACGCGTCCACTGGCGAGGGCAAGGATGCCCCATATTGATATTTGAATTTGAACGCCAGCCATTGTCTGGCGTTTTTGTTTTGAACTTAAGGAGAGAGCAAACATGGCGAAAAAAATGAACGCCTTCTACGCGCAGTCCGGCGGCGTCACCGCCGTCATCAACGCCTCGGCCTGCGGCGTGATCGAAACAGCGCGCAAGCACAAGGACAAGATCGGCAAGGTCTATGCCGGCCGCAACGGCATCATCGGCGCGCTGACCGAAGACCTGATCGACACCACCAAGGAAAGCGCCGCGGCGATTGCCGCGCTGCGCTCGACGCCCTCGGGCGGTTTCGGTTCCTGCCGCTTCAAGCTGAAGTCGCTGGAAGCCAACAAGCGCGAATACGAGCGCCTGATCGAAGTGTTCAAGGCGCACAACATCGGCTACTTCTTCTACAACGGCGGCGGCGACTCGGCCGACACCTGCTTCAAGGTTTCGCAATTGTCCGAGGCGATGGGCTATCCGATCCAGGCGATCCACGTGCCCAAGACCGTGGACAACGACCTGCCGATCACCGACTGCTGCCCCGGCTTCGGCTCGGTCGCCAAGTACATCGCCGTGTCCACGCTGGAAGCGAGCTTCGACGTGCGCTCGATGGCCAAGACATCAACCAAGGTGTTCGTGATCGAAGTCATGGGCCGCCACGCCGGCTGGATCGCCGCCGCCGGTGGCCTGGTCGAGGACCAGGGCATTCCGGTCGTCATCCTGTTCCCGGAAATCGAGTTTGATCAAAAGAAATTCCTCGCGCTCGTCGACAAGAAGGTCAAGGAATTCGGCTTCTGCACCGTGGTCGTCTCCGAAGGCTGCCACTACCCGGACGGCAAGTTCCTGGCCGAGCAGGGCACACGCGACGCCTTCGGCCACGCCCAGCTGGGCGGCGCCGCGCCGGTGGTCGCCAACATGATCAAGGATGCCCTCGGCCACAAGTTCCACTGGGCCGTCGCCGACTACCTGCAACGCGCGGCACGCCACATCGCGTCGAAAACCGACGTCAAGCAGGCGTATGAACTCGGCAAGAAAGCCGTCGAGCTGGCCGTCAAGGGCCACAACTCGGTGATGCCGACGGTCGATCGCATTTCCGACAAGCCTTACAAGTACAAGATCGGCATGGCGCCGTTATCCAAAGTGGCAAATGTTGAAAAATTCATGCCGCGCGACTTCATCAGCAAGGATGGTTTCGGCATCACTGACAAGTGCAAGCGCTATCTCACGCCGCTGATCCAGGGCGAGGACTATCCGAAGTACAAGGACGGTCTGCCGGTGTACGTCACGCTGAAGAACGTGGCGGTGGAAAAGAAGCTGCCGGAATTCAAGCTTTGAGATGACCTTGGAAAGGGCGCATCAATTGCTCAAGGTGCAGGCGGATTTTGGCGGTTTTTACAACGCCAATTCCGCCAAGCTGATTTTGTCCGAGGTTCAGAAAGAACACGGGCAAGCGGCAGTTGACAGCCTGATCCGGGAACTCAATCTCATGCAGATTTTCGGTTTTGAGCCAGGCACACGTTTCGAGGGCGGCCTGGCCATCGGGAGGGATAAGTAGAACGGCGGCGGAAGCTGCCGTTTTTTTGCATGTTTAAATTTAGCAATGAAGGGGAAGTCCGATGAGTAGTGCAATCATGCTGGCGCTGCTGTGCGCAGTAGTGGCCATTCTGTACGGGATTATTTCCAGCCGCTGGATTCTGGCGCAGCCTGCGGGCAGCGAACGGATGCAGGCGATTTCGGCCGCGGTGCAGGAAGGCGCGCAGGCTTATCTGAAGCGCCAGTACACCACCATCGGCATTGTCGGCGTGGTGCTGTTCATCGTCATTGCGGTCTTCCTGCACATGCCGACGGCGATCGGCTTTGCCATCGGCGCGATTCTTTCCGGCGCGGCGGGCTTCATCGGCATGAACGTGTCGGTGCGCTCGAATGTGCGCACGGCGCAGGCCGCGCACAATGGCCTCAATGCGGCGCTCAACATCGCCTTCAAGGGCGGCGCCATTACCGGCATGCTGGTGGTGGGTCTGGGCCTGCTGGGTGTGGCGGGCTATTACGCCGTGCTGACGGCCATGGGTTCCAGCACGATGGATGCCGTGCATGCGCTGGTCGGTCTGGGCTTCGGCGGCTCGCTGATCTCCATCTTCGCGCGTCTGGGCGGCGGCATCTTCACCAAGGGCGCGGATGTCGGCGCCGATCTGGTGGGCAAGGTCGAAGCGGGCATTCCCGAGGACGATCCGAGGAACCCCGCCGTGATCGCCGACAACGTCGGTGACAACGTGGGCGACTGCGCGGGCATGGCGGCCGACCTGTTCGAGACCTACGCCGTGACCATCATCGCCACCATGCTGCTGGGCGGCCTGATGGTGGTGGGCGAGAACGCGGCCAACGCCGTGGTCTACCCGCTGGTAATCGGCGGCGTGTCCATCATCGCTTCCATCATCGGTACCTTCTTCGTCAAGGCGCGCGAGGGCGGCAAGATCATGAACGCGCTCTATCGCGGTCTGATGGTCGCGGGCGTGCTGGCGGTTCCGGCTTTTTATGTGGTGACGACGCAGATGTTCGGCGAAGGCATCATGGTCGGCGACCAGATGGTTTCCAGCATGAACCTGTTCTACGCCTCATTGATCGGTCTGGCGCTGACTGCCGCCATGGTGGTGATCACCGAGTATTACACCGCGACCGAGTACGCGCCGGTTCGACATATCGCGCAGGCCTCCACCACCGGTCACGGCACCAACATCATTGCCGGGCTGGGTGTGTCGATGAAGTCCACTGCCGCACCGGTCATCGCGGTGTGCCTGGCCATCTGGGGCGCCTATGCCCTGGGCGGCCTGTACGCCATTGCCATTGCGGCAACGGCCATGTTGTCCATGACCGGCATCATCGTCGCGCTGGACGCCTACGGTCCCATCACCGACAACGCCGGCGGCATCGCCGAGATGGCCGAATTGCCGGATGAAATCCGCAACATCACCGATCCGCTGGATGCCGTAGGTAACACCACCAAGGCCGTGACCAAGGGCTATGCCATCGGTTCCGCTGGTCTGGCCGCGCTGGTGTTGTTCGCGGACTACACGCACGCGCTGGAAGCCAACAACATCTCCGCCGTGTTCGACCTGTCCGATCACATGGTCATCATCGGCTTGTTCATCGGCGGCATGGTGCCCTATCTGTTCGGCGCCATGGGCATGGAAGCCGTGGGCCGCGCTGCGGGCTCCGTGGTGGTGGAAGTTCGCCGCCAGTTCCGCGAAATCCCCGGCATCATGGAAGGCAGGGCCAAGCCGGAATATGGCACCTGCGTCGACATGCTGACCAAGGCGGCTATCAAGGAAATGATGATTCCGTCGCTGCTGCCCGTGCTGGTCCCGGTGCTGGTCGGTCTGATCCTCGGCCCCAAGGCGCTGGGCGGCGTGCTGCTCGGCACCATCATCACCGGCATTTTCGTGGCGATTTCCATGACCACCGGCGGTGGCGCGTGGGATAACGCCAAGAAGTACATCGAGGAAGGCAACCACGGCGGCAAGGGCTCGGACGCCCACAAGGCCGCGGTGACCGGCGACACTGTCGGCGATCCATACAAGGACACAGCAGGCCCGGCCGTGAATCCCTTGATCAAGATCATCAACATCGTGGCGCTGCTGATCGTGCCCTTGTTGTAATCGTTATTGTTTTTGCCAGGCCCGGTGCATGCCGACGCCTGGGTTGAATTTAAAGCCGGCTCTTGCCGGCTTCTTTCTTTCCGCTGACAGCTTCAAGCCCGTGGAGTATGCTTGCGGCTCCATGCAACAAGATCATCAGGAGACGTTGTTCATGTTTCATTCTTTCACGCGTCCGGCAGCCATTATTCTGGCTCTCGCAATGACTGTTTCGGGCTGTGCAAACCGCAGGGCTGCCACCACGACGGATGGCATGTCGCAGTCCTCTCAGGCGGCGCAAGTCGAGAACACCAGCTTTGAGATGAAGCAGGGGCTGGTCAATGTTTCCAAGAAACTGCCCGGCTTGCTGGAACTTGGCCAGGAGGCGACGTATTCCATCGAGGTCCATGCCCGCGACAATGCGCGCAATGTGACGATCCGCGAAGAAATTCCTGCAAACACCAAATTCATCCGCAGCGAGCCTGAAGCCGTGGTGGTGGGCAATCAGCTCATCTGGAGCTTTCCACAACTGGAACGAGGCTCGACAAAAACCCTTAATGTGACCTTGAGGCCCGAACAGGAAGGCCGCATCGAGGGCCATACCACCGTGACAGTCGAGCCTCAGGCGCTTGCCGCGACCATGGTGGGCAAGGCCAAACTGGCTCTGAGCAAAACCGCGCCTGCGACGGCGCTGGTTGGCAGCGATGTGACCTACAAGCTGGACGCGACCAATGCCGGCACCTATGCCGCCAAGGGCGTGGTGCTGACCGACCGCGTGCCGGAAGGCATGAGCCACGCCAGCGGCAGCCGGGAAGTGGTAGTGCAGGTGGGCGACCTCCAGCCGGGACAAACACGTTCCATTCCCGTGGTGCTGAAGTCGCTTCAAAAAGGCCCGGTCAAGAACATCGCCCTGCTCAATGCCGCCAATGCCGTGACGGTGGCGGCCGAAAGCAATACCCTCATGCTGCTGCAAACCATCAACCTTGCCAGCAAGGGCATGGATGACCAGTATGTCGGCAAGCCGGCGCCTTACGACATCACCGTCACCAACCCCGGCGATGTGCCGCTGAAAAATGTGGTGATCACCAACAGCCTGCCGGCGGAAGGAAAAATCCTGCAGGCCAATGGTGCGACTCTGTCCGGCAACAACGCTGTCTGGAACATCGAGCAGCTTGCACCGGGCGAGCAGAAGCTGTTCTCGGTCATCACCACGGCGATGACGCCGGGCGTCTACAAAAACGTGGTCAAATTCAAGTCAGCGGAAGGGGTGACGGCCGAAAGTGAATATTCCACGCTGTGGCGCGGCCTGCCGGGTCTGTCGCTGCAAATGTCCGACACGGCCGACCCCATCAAGGAAGGCGACATGACCGAATTCAAAATCACGCTGACCAACCAGGGCACGGCTTCGGACAGCAACATCCGCGTGCAGATGAGTTTCCCGGCCGGCCTGCAGCCGGTTTCTTCCGCTGGCGCAACCTCCGCCACTGTGGCGGGTCAAAACGTTAGCTTTGCCCCGGTGGCGTCCCTGGCGCCCAAGCAGTCCCTGACGTGGTCAGTGGCTGCGAAAGGAATTGCAGTCGGGGATAACCGCACCCGCGTGCAATACACCTCGGACAGCATCAAGGTGCCTGTGTCAAAGGATGAGAGCACACAGGTGTACTAACCCCCTTGATAAAGGGGGTGGCGCCTAGCGCCGGGGGATTTGTCTTGAATCACCTTTAACTCAAGGAGACGCCATGCACAAAATGAAACTGTTAGCCCTTGGTCTTCTGGTCGCGCCACTTGCCTGGGCCGCGCCAGAATCCTACAAGATCGACGACACCCACAGCTTTGCCAACTGGAGCATCCGTCACATAGTCGGCAAGACAACAGGCACCTTCACCGGCATCAAGGGCACGCTGATGCTCGACCCCGCCAACCCCAACACCGGCAACGCCGATGTCACCATCAACCTCTATTCGCTGGATTCCGGCCATCGCGAGCGCGACACGCATTTGCTGACGGCGGATTTTTTTGACGCCAACAAATATCCCAACATGCGTTTCGTCAGCAGCGGCTTCAGATCCACCGGCAAGGACACCGGCGTCATGACCGGCCAGCTCACCCTGCATGGTGCCACGCGCACGGTCGAAATCCCCTACAAGGTTCTCGGCTTCGCGCCCGATCCTTGGGGCAACCAGCGCGCCGCATTCGAAGGCAGGTTTACCCTCAATCGCGGTGACTACGGCATCACTAAATATCTCGACAGCTCCGGTGGGGGATTGCTCGGCAACGAAATCGACATCACCCTGCTGGTGGAAGGCCTGAAACTGGGTCCGGACGGACAGGTGCTCAACATCAAGAGCCAGCCAGTCGCCGCCCCGGCGCCAGTCCCGGCTACAACGCAGCCCGCGCAGCCTGCCAAGAAAGAAAAGCCCTCGCTGGAGGATTTGCTGAAGGGCATCCTCAACTAAACTACATGCCATCTTTTACAAGGGCCCTGCTCGATGTCGCAGGGCTTTTTTATGAGTTTTACCTGGCCCTTGGAAAATTAGGAATGCCCCTTGGGGTGCGTGAACCAATCAAAAAAAGGAGACCAAAGCCATGGCGTTTGTGAATGAACTTATACCCGAAGAAGAAAAGGTGAAGTTTGATTTTCCGGTCACTACACTACGTGATGGCTCGAAGCCAACATTGTGGAAGTGGGCTATCGATCGAGAAAGAAGAGCGTTCTTGGTACACGCGAAATCTGAGGGCGGTTCGTATGAGGGCACGCCCGAAGACAAGTACTATGTACTGAGTTGGCATGGTAGCTTGGTAAATTTTGTTGGCACATCAAAGTTCAGTGGCAATATGAATGACGGATACATCCTTTATTGGAATATACGCGGTATCCGGATACCACCAGAACTAACGAATGCTCAGCATGATGTGTTGGCACTGATACGTGAAGCATTAGATGTAATGGGTTGGTTATACGACCGGAGTCGTATTACCGCTGTCAACGTCGATTTCGATCTGCCATCCGCAAACTAATCAGGGAGTCCCGACATGAGCAAAACTGTCCAATCCGTAATTGATATCCTGAATTCCCGTGCCAGCAGCACTACCGATAGTCGCGCGTGAGGAAAGGCGGCGGCCAAGCAGGTATAATCCGCCCTTTCTTCTTTCCAGGTGAGCAGTCATGGGTCTCGATCGCGTCAGTTCCGGCCGCAATCTGCCGGACGATTTCAACGTCATCATCGAAATTCCGGCTCATGGCGAGCCGATCAAGTACGAGGTGGACAAGGAGTCCGGGGCGATGTTTGTCGACCGTTTCATGTCCACGGCCATGCACTACCCCTGCAATTACGGCTACATTCCGCACACGCTGTCGGACGACGGCGACCCGGTCGATGTGCTGGTGGTGACGCCGATTCCGCTGATTACCGGCGTGGTGGTGCGCTGCAGGCCGATCGGTATGCTGAAAATGACAGACGAAGCGGGCGTCGATGCCAAGCTTCTTGCTGTGCCGGTGGACAAGCTGTGCGGCCTGTATCAAGGCGTGAACAGGCCGGAAGATATGCAGCCTTTGTTGCTATCGCAGATTTCCCACTTCTTCGAGCACTACAAGGATCTGGAAAAGAACAAGTGGGTCAAGGTGGAAGGCTGGACAGGAGCTGATGACGCACGTGCCGAAATCATGGCGGGTGTGGAGCGGTATCGTAACGCGGAGACCAAACCCGCTTTCTGAGTAACAAGATGCAAGAAACAAGAAGCAAGAAAAAACTGATTTTGTTCCTTGCTTCTTGAGTCTTGTGTCTTGAATCTAGTATTTGTATGAAAATCTGCATTCTTTCCGATTCCCACGACAACCGGCACCTGATGGGTGCGGCGGTTCAAGACGCCAAGGCGCGCGGCGCCGAGGCGGTGCTGCATTGCGGCGATGTGGTGGCGCCGACGACCTTGCGCGTGCTGCAGAAATACGAGCTGCCGGTTCATGTGATCCATGGCAACAACACCGGCGACCTGTACAACATGACGCGACTGGCCGCCGAACCGGGCAGCGTGGTGCGCTACCACGGCCAGGATGCGGCCTTCACGCTGGCCGACCGGCATATTTTCATCGTGCATTATCCGCATTACGCCAAAGCCATGGCGTGCACCGGGGAATACGATCTGGTCTGCTGCGGCCATGACCACCGGCCGGATTTGTCGCGGGTTGATAATGTGAAGGGCGGCCAAACCTGGATGCTGAATCCCGGCACGGTGGGCGGAGTGGGGCATGCGCCAACTTACATTCTTGGTGATCTGTCCACGATGCAATTCGAGGTTGTCGCGGTGCCGGTTCCGGAAACCGTGCCCAGCAGTCAGCCTCGCGTGACGCCTCACGTATAGCCCCCCGTGTTTGAGGGTTATTTCTTAAGTCCCCTCTATTCGCATATAAGAAACTTCGATCAAAAACGGGCGCCCATCCTGTGGCTTGTAAATGCCCATCAGAGTAACATCGCACCACCAGATTTTTGAGTACGCGTAAGGGGTTGAAGCGTATTCATGACACATTTTCACACCCCGCATCCGTTGCATTGGAGGACCTGATGACGGACATCGTAGCAACCAACGAGACCATCCTCGTGGTGGGCGGCGGCATTTCCGGCATGACCGCGGCGCTTGAAGCCGCCGAAACCGGAAAGCAGGTCGTGCTGCTGGAAAAGAATCCCGCCCTGGGCGGCCGTACTTCGCAGCTTTACCGCTATTTTCCCAAGATGTGTCATCCGACCTGCGGTCTGGAAATCAACCTGCGCCGCCTCAAGGCCAATCCGCGTGTGCGCGTGCTGACCCAGGCCGAAGTGACGGGCATTTCCGGCTCCACCGGCAACTACACGGCCACGGTGAAAATCACGCCGCGCTATGTCAACGAAAACTGCACCGCCTGCGGCGCTTGCGCCGACGCGGTGAAGACCGAGGTCGACAATCCCTTCAACTACAACCTGGGCAAGATGAAGGCGGCGTACATTCCGTCCGCCATGGCTTATCCCCAGCGCTACATTCTGCATCCTTCCATCATCGGCACGCCCGATGCCGAGGCCGCCAGGGCCGCGTGCAAGTACAGCGCCATCGACCTCGACCAGAAGGAAGAGACCATTGAGATCAAGGCCGGCGCTGTGGTGTGGGCCACCGGCTGGCAGCCCTACGATGCGAAGAAGATTCAGCCCTACGGTTATGGCCGCTACAAGAACGTGATCACCAGTGTGGAGTTCGAGCGCCTGGCCGACCCGCACGGGCCCACCGGCGGCAAGATCCTGCGCCCGTCCGACGGCAAGGAAGCGAAGAACGTGGCCTTCATCCAGTGCGCCGGTTCGCGCGACGAGAACCATCTGCGTCACTGCTCACGGATTTGCTGCATGGCTTCGCTGAAGCAGACGCATTACGTGCGCGAGAAAAACCCGGATGACGGCAAGTCCACCATCTACTACATCGACATTCGCGCCATCGACCGTTTCGAGGATTTTTATCAGAAGGTGCAGGCTGATCCCAGCGTGTCCTTCATCAAGTCCAAGGTCGCCCGCATCTCCGAGGATGCACAGGGCAATCCCGTGTGCTGGGGCGTGAACACCGAAGGCTACAAGCGCTATTCAAACCCGCATGATCTGGTGGTGCTGGCGGTTGGCATGGAGCCTTCCGTCAAGGGTGTGTCCATTCCCGGCCATATCGTCGCCGATTCCAGTGGCTTCATCGAGGCAGACCCGGCTAACGGCGGCGTGTTTGGCGCTGGCTGCGCCAGCAATGCACTGGATGTGAACCGCGCCGTGCAGTCCGCGACGGCGGCGGCGCTTCGCGCTATCCAGGTGGTCAACAAAGTGGCTCGCGCCGAAGCCTGAGCAGGAGATTTTAGAAATGGCTGAAGAAAAGAAATTTGCCGCGTATATCTGCAAGGGTTGCGGCCTGGGCGAGCGCCTGGATACCGACAAGCTGGCCGGCATCGCGCAAAAGGAAGGCAAGATGCAGGTCGTCAAGCAGCACGACTTCCTGTGCAACGCCGATGGCGTAGCGATGATCAAGAACGACATCGCCAACGAGGGTGTGACCCACATCATGATCGGCGCCTGCTCGCGCCGCGCCAAGACCGAAGCTTTCCATTTTCCGAACAATGCCGTGACGCGCGCCAACCTGCGCGAGGGCGTGATCTGGATTCGACCGGATACCGACGAGGCGCGCGAGACCACGCAGGACATGGCGGAAGACTACATCCGCATGGGCTGCGCCGAAGTCAAGGCAATGACCGCACCAGGCGGCAACGTGAATACCGGTTCCAACAGAACACTATTGGTCGTTGGCGGCGGCGTCACCGGCATGACCGCCGCGCTGGAAGCCTCCAAGACCGGCTATCCCGTGGTGCTGGTGGAAAAGACCGGCGCGCTGGGCGGCTGGGCGGGCAAGCTGTGGAAGCGCATTCCCGTGCACGAACCTTTCAAGGCGCCGGCCGATACTGGTGTTGCCGATCTGGTTTCACAGATCGAAGCCGATCCCAACATCAAGGTGTACCTCAACTCGACTATCGCCAAGACCGATGGCGCGCCCGGCCGTTTCGTGGTGCAGATCGCCACCGAGTCCGGCGGTATCAATACCGAGGACATTGGCTCCATCATCCAGGCCACCGGTTTCGAACTGTATGATGCCAACAAGCTGCCGCATCTGGGCTATGGAAAATCGCCCAACGTGGTCGACCAGGCCGGGCTGGAAGCCTTGGCCAAGGCCGCAAACGGTGGTCCCATCCTGCGTCCCTCCGATGGCAAGCCGGTGCAGTCCGTGGCCTTCGTGCAGTGCGCCGGTCAGCGCGACGCCAGCGGCGAACATCTGGCGTATTGCTCGGGCTACTGCTGCAATGCCAGCATCAAGCAGGCCATGTATTTCAAGGATGGCAATCCGGCCATCGACACGACCGTGATCTACACCGATCTGCGGACACCCGGCAACGGCGAAGACTTTTACCGCAGCGCGCAGGAAAAGGGTGTGATCTTCACCAAGGGCAAGGTGGCTGGTGTCGCCCCCAATGGCAATGCCTGCACGGTGAATTTCCACGACCTGATCCTGGACGACAAGAACGCGCAGATTGAAGCCGACCTGGTGGTGCTGGCGACGGGCCAGGTGCCCAATTCCGGCGTGAACATCGATGCACCAGCCGAGGCGGCGCCTGCCGAAGGCGAGGCAGTGGAAGGCGCCCAGCCAGTGCAGTTCTCCAAGAAGGTTTCCGTGCTCAACCTGCAATACCGTCAGGGCACGGACGTGCCGCAGTTCAAGTGGGGCTTCACCGACTCGCACTTCATCTGCTTCCCGTACGAAACCCGCCGCACCGGCATTTATACCGCTGGCCCGGTGCGCCGTCCCATGGACATGGTGCAGGCGCGCGAAGATGCAACCGGCGCCGCGCTGAAGGCGATCCAGGCCTTGGAAAACGCGCAGCTCGGCCGCGCCGCGCATCCGCGTTCGGGCGATCTGTCATTCCCGAAAGTGCGTCTGGAAGGCTGTACCCAGTGCAAGCGCTGCACGGTGGAATGCCCCTTCGGCGCCATCGACGAAGATGAAAGGCGCTTCCCGCTGTTCAACGAATCACGCTGCCGCCGTTGCGGCACCTGCATGGGCGCCTGCCCGGTGCGCGTGATTTCCTTCGAAAATTATTCCGTTGATACGGTCGGCTCGCAGATCAAGGCGGTGGACATTCCGGATGAATTCTCGGAGAAGCCGCGCATCCTGATTCTGGCCTGCGAAAACGATGCTTATCCAGCGCTGGATATGGCTGCCATGAAGCGCAACGAATACTCCGCCTTCGTGCGGGTGATCCCGGTGCGCTGCTTGGGTTCGGTCAACACCATCTGGATTACCGATGCACTGAACGCCGGTTATGACGGCGTCATGCTCATGGGCTGCAAGCATGGTGAAGAATACCAGTGCCACTTCGTCAAGGGTTCCGAACTCGGCCGTTACCGTTTGAGCAAGGTGGGTGACACGCTGAAGAACATGAATCTGGAAACCGAGCGCGTGAAGGATCTGGAAGTCGCCATCACCGACATCGACAACCTGCCGCGCATCATCAACGAGTATGCCCAGCAGATCATTGACATCGGCATGAGCCCGTTCAAGGGCTTCTAAGGCGGAGGAAAACTAAATGAGCGCAAACCAACAAATGGCCGCCAAGTACAAGAACAGCTTCCTCAAGGAAGTTGAAGATCAGGTGGAAATGGGCGAGTGGGTCAAGATGTGCATGCAGTGCGGCGTGTGCTCTGGCTCGTGCCCGGTCAATTTCCATCCCGGCTGGGAACATCCGCCGCAGGAAATTTTCATGATGATCCGCGCCGGCAAGCGCGAAGAAGTGCTGACCAGCCAGTCGATGTGGATGTGCACGTCCTGCTACAACTGCATTGTGCGCTGCCCTCGCAAGTTGCCGATCACCCACATCATGCACGGCCTGGCCAACTACGCGCATCGCCTTGGCGTGGCGCCGAAGGGCCAGCCCACTCGCGCGTTCTCGAAACTGTTCTGGAACAACGCCATTGCCACCGGACGTGTCAATGAACTCAAGCTGTCCATCGGGCTTTACTTCAAGGACGCCGAAGGCAAGATCAATATTGGTCAGGGCATCAAGCAGGGCCTGGCCATGCAGAAAGTGGCACTCGGCCTGTTGAAAGCCAAGCGCCTCAACCCGTTTGAAATTTTCGGCGGTCACAAGTGCAAGGACCAGAAGGGCATTCATGCCATGCTGAAGAAAGCGCGCGAACTGGAAGAAAAGCGCAAGGCCATTAAGGCTTAAGGAGAGATGACAATGGCAAAGAAACAATATGCTTTTTATCCCGGCTGCTCTTCGCAAAAAGGCGCATCCGCTTCCAACTACCTGACTTCGGTCGAGTCCATGTGCAAGACGCTGGATATCCAGTTGACTGAAATCCCCGACTGGAACTGCTGCGGCGCTTCGATCGGTTATGGCGAAGCGGGTGAATTGCCGCGCCACGTCATGAACGCGCGCAACTTCGCGCTGGCTGAAAGCAATCTGCCTGGGCAGGACATCGTCGCCACCTGTGCCGCCTGCTGGCTGGGTGCCAAGGAATCCAAGGAGCGCATCGAGCATTCGTCGCAGTTGCTTGCAGATACCCAGGAAGCATTGAAGGAAGCCGGGTTGCAAATCAAAGTGATGCCTGAGATTCGCCACATGGCTGAAGTACTGGTCGAGGATTTCGGTTTCGAGGAACTGGGCAAACACGTGAAAAACCCGCTGAAGGGGCTGAAGTTTGCAGGCTATGTCGGTTGCCAGACCAACCGGCCATTTGGTATCGCTGGCGAGAACTTCGAGAACCCCATGTATCTCGACAAGATTATCGAGACCATGGGTGGAGAAGCCGTGCCCTACGACCAGAAGGTGACCTGCTGCGGCGGCGCATTGGCATTCTCCGAACCCGACAAGGCGCAGGCCCAGATCAAGGACATCGTCGAGTCAGCTTATGACAACGGCGCGGAGATGATTGTCACGCCGTGCCCGCTTTGCCAGGCCAACGTGGAAATCTATCAGGGACACATCAACAACAAGTACAACACCAAGTTCAACATCCCGGTGCTGTATTACAGCCAGTTGATGACGATAGCCTACGGCGGCAGCGCCAAGGACGCCGGGCTGAACGGCCAGGTGATCCGCGCCCCCAAGCTGGAAGCCATCGCCAAGTAACATATCTGAAATTTGTGGTAAAAAAACAGGGGCGTCAGCCCCTGTTTTATCTTGGAAGGCATGCAATGAGAAACGTCGAAAAATACGAGGAATTCGTCGATCTGGTCCATCAGGCCGTGTACGAAGTGGATGAACTTCGCGCCTGCATGGAAGAGGAAGAAGATTACGATATGGAACGCTACGCGCCCTTCATCGATGCGCTCGATGCTTCACTGCGGCAGCTTTATGACGACATCATTGCGGGAAGATACGAAGGGGCAGGGCTGGGCGGCGATCTGCCATTCATGAAAATCGTCAACCGGTTCGAGAGGGATATTCCCTTTCGGGATTTACTTAAAACCATTAATGCGGCACACCGCAAGGGATGGAGATAAATGTGAATAGAACAACAGGAATGATGTTTGTTGGTGCAATGTTGGGTTTGTCTTTGCCAGCTGCATGGGCGGCAGAGCACCCGGGAAAGGCAACGTACGATACCGTTTGCGCGACTTGTCACAAAAGTGGCGCATTGAATGCGCCAAAGCATGGGCAAACACCCAAATGGAAGAAACTCGCGCGCGAGGGTTTCAATGATCTTGTCGGCAATGCTCTGGTTGGGGTACGCCAGATGCCTGCCAAGGGAGGCAGGAAGGAATTGACCGATCTGCAGGTCGCCTGGGCGGTGCACTACCTTGTCACAACAAGCGATGCGCGTTTTCCTGAGCCGACTGAAGAGAAAGTGAAAGCCGCAAGGGCCGATGGGGAGAGAAGGGCAGCCAAACGAGCAGTCGGGAAATAGTCAGGCCTTTTTCCTGCGTACGCGGATGATCAGGTCGATGCCTTCGGTTTCCATTGTTTCCGGCAACTGGGGCAGGCCTTCGATGCGCACTTGATGGGCGTCGATATCGGTTAATTCGCCGCTATCCACTTCATAAAGATGATGATGCAGGCTGATATTGGGGTCGTAAAAAACCTTGGAGGGATCAACAATCACTTCCCGGATCATGCCTTTTTCCAGAAACAGCTTGAGTGTGTTGTAAACCGTGGCCTTGGAGGTTTCGGCATGGCGGTCGTTGACGATTGTCATGACCTGGTCGGCAGAAAGATGCGCCTGCCTGGAAAACAGGGCATAGGCGATCTCGATCCGCTGATGGGTGGGGTTGATGTCGTGCGCCCTTAGCAGGTCGGCCATGTTGTCGCGGCGATAATGCATCACGGCGTGCATTCCAAATCTGAAAATGACGATTTGATGATAATCTAGGAATTGGACTCTGTCTAATTTTTGGCTTTGGCCTGAATGCCTGTTTTGAGACTGTTGCAGGCCTGCATCAGGAAACAGGACGTTTTATCCTGAATTCCCATATAATTCATTCTTTAATATCAGATAGTTGCCGTGATTTCAGTCACCCGCCTTAGTTCTAGTCAGCCGGACTTCCTTTCCCGGCTGGACCGCCTCCTGCAATTCGATGACGCAACGGATGCTTCCATTGAAACAACCGTGGCCAGGATTCTCGCTGACGTTAAATCCCGTGGCGATGAGGCTGTCGTCGAATACACCAACAAATTCGACCGCATGAGCGCGAAGGCGATGGCGGAATTCACGCTTCCCAAATCGCGGCTGGATCAGGCGCTGGCAGAACTGGAGCCGGAAAGACGCCAGGCGCTTGAAGCCGCCGCGGAGCGGGTTCGCAAATATCACGAGCGCCAGTTGCAGGCATCCTGGAGCTACACCGAGGAAGATGGCACGATGCTGGGCCAGCAGGTCACGGCACTGGACAGGGTTGGCCTGTATGTGCCGGGCGGCAAGGCGGCGTATCCTTCCTCTGTGCTGATGAACGCCATTCCGGCCAAGGTCGCGGGCGTCAGGGAACTCATCATGGTCGTGCCGACACCGGGCGGCGAGCAAAACGAACTGGTGCTGGCTGCGGCGGCCATCGCGGGCGTGGACACGATATTCACCATTGGTGGCGCACAGGCGGTGGCGGCGCTGGCTTATGGAACGCAAACCGTGCCGCAGGTGGACAAGATCGTCGGGCCCGGCAACGCCTACGTGGCAGCCGCCAAGCGCCGGGTATTCGGCACGGTGGGCATCGACATGATTGCCGGGCCGTCCGAGATTCTGATCATTTGCGATGGCAAGACCAACCCGGACTGGATAGCCATGGATCTGTTTTCGCAGGCCGAGCACGACGAACTGGCGCAATCCATTCTGTTGACACCGGATGCGGAATTCGCGGACCGGGTCGAGCAGTCAATCAAGAGGCTGGTTGCCGAAATGCCACGCAGCGAAGTGATTACAACTTCGATCAGCAATCGCGGCGCAATCATTGTGACGCGCGATCTGGATGAAGCCGCCGAGGTCGCCAATCGCATCGCACCCGAGCATCTTGAGTTGTCTGTTGAGGATCCTGTTGCCATGGCGAAAAAGATTCGCCATGCCGGCGCCATTTTCATGGGCCGCAATACCTGCGAGGCGCTGGGTGACTACTGCGCCGGCCCCAACCATGTGTTGCCGACCTCACGCACTGCCCGGTTCTCCTCGCCGCTGGGTGTGTATGACTTCCAGAAGCGTTCCAGCCTCATCATGGTGTCCGAGCAGGGCGCGCAAACCCTGGGCAGGATCGCCGCCACGCTGGCCTATGGCGAGGGCTTGCAGGCGCATGCACGCTCGGCGGAGTATCGCCTTCACCGCTAAGGGAAAACCGTGAGCCGCTACTGGAGTGCCGTTGTGAAAAGGCTGACGCCTTATGTCCCGGGTGAGCAGCCCAAACTCGCCAATCTGGTCAAGCTCAACACCAACGAAAATCCCTACGGCCCCAGTCCGATGGTGATCGAGGCTTTGCGGGCCGAGGCGGGTAGCACGCTGCGTTTGTATCCCGATCCAAATTCCGACCGGCTGCGCGAAGCGATTGGTGCATTTCACGGTGTGGCGGCCAATCAGGTGTTTGTCGGAAATGGGTCGGACGAAGTGCTGGCGCATGCCTTTCAGGCCCTGCTCAAGCATGAGCTGCCCATTCTGTTTCCGGACGTGACTTATAGTTTCTATCCGGTTTACTGCGGACTGTATGACATTGAATACCGGGAAATCCCCTTGACCGACTCCTTCGAGATTCGCGTCGATGACTATTTCATGCCCAACGGCGGGATCATTTTCCCCAATCCCAATGCACCGACCGCAAGATTGCTTGGCCTGACGGAAATCGAGCGCCTGCTGGAAAAAAGCCGGGAATCGGTGGTTGTTGTCGATGAAGCCTATATCGATTTCGGCGGAGAGTCCGCCATCAGTCTGGTGGCGCGCTTTCCGCAACTTCTTGTGGTGCATACACTGTCCAAGTCGCACTCACTCGCGGGGCTGCGTGTGGGGTATGCCATCGGTCAGCCTGAATTGGTCGAGGCATTGAACCGGGTCAAGGACAGTTTCAATTCCTACCCGCTGGATCGTTTCGCACAGGCGGGCGCAACCGCATGCATGCAGGATCGCGGCTATTTTGATGAAACCCGGCACAAGGTCATGGCGACTCGCGAGCGGCTGGTGGCGGAACTGTCCGGGCTGGGCTTTAGCGTGCTGCCCTCCTCGGCGAATTTCATATTTGCCCGTCATGCCACGTGGGGGGGCGAAAAGCTGGCGGCCCGGCTGCGAGAACACAGCATCATCGTCCGGCATTTCAAAAAACCGGCCCGGATTGCCCCGTTTCTGCGCATTACGATAGGAACCGACGAGCAGTGCGAAACACTGGTAAATGCGTTGAAAATGATTCTGTCCTGATAGAATCGAACTGGAAAACCTGCTTCTGATTCCCAATCCCTGACTGCCATGCGCACTGCTCAAGTTTCACGCAATACCCTGGAAACCCAGATTACCGTAACGATGAATCTGGATGGAACGGGCAAAGCCACGCTCGATACCGGCGTGCCGTTCTTCGATCACATGCTGGACCAGATTGCGCGTCATGGCCTGATCGACCTGGATATCCAGGCCAAGGGCGACCTGCACATCGATGCGCATCACACGGTTGAAGATGCCGGCATTACGCTGGGTCAGGCATTCTCGAAGGCTGTGGGCGACAAGAAGGGCATTCGCCGCTACGGCCATGCCTATGTGCCGCTGGACGAAGCCTTGTCGCGAGTCGTGATCGATCTGTCTGGCCGTCCGGGACTTGAATATCACGTCGATTACACCCGAGCGCGCATCGGCGAGTTCGATGTCGACCTGCTGCTGGAATTCTTCCGTGGATTTGTCAATCACGCGGGCGTCACGCTGCATATCGACAATCTTCGCGGCATCAATGCGCACCACCAGGCTGAGACGATCTTCAAGGCCTTTGGTCGCGCATTGCGAATGGCAGTTGAGGTGGACGAACGCATGGCCGGACAAATGCCGAGTACAAAGGGCAGCTTGTGACCAAACTGGACATTGCCGTGATCGATTACGGCATGGGCAATCTGCGTTCGGTGGACAAGGCAATGGAGTATGTTTCGCCCAATGCCACGGTCAAAGTCACATCTGATCCGGATGAAATCCTCTCGGCTGGCCGCGTGGTGTTTCCTGGTCAGGGCGCGGCGCGTGACTGCATGCGTGAAATCGATGCACGCGGCTTGCGCGGCGTAATCACCGAAGCGGCCCGCAGCAAGCCGTTTCTGGGTATTTGCATGGGCTTGCAGGTGTTGTTCGAGCATAGCGAGGAGGGGGACACGCCCTGCCTCGGCATCCTCAAGGGCGGGGTTGTGCGTTTTCCGAAAGAAGCCATGCATGACGCCGCGGGCGAAAAGCTCAAGGTGCCGCACATGGGATGGAACAACGTTTTCCAAACCGGCGCTCATCCGCTGTGGGCGGGCATTGAAGATGGCAGCCGGTTCTATTACGTGCACAGCTATTTCGTGCAGCCGGCCTTGCCGGACAGCGTGGCCGGTTTTTCGCATTACCCCTTCCCATTCACCTGCGCGGTTGCCTCGGGTAATATCTTCGCTGTGCAATTTCATCCGGAGAAAAGCGCCCAGGCTGGTTTGACCTTGCTGGGCAATTTCATCACCTGGGATCCTTTCAAAACGAAATCGGCCTGCAACATGGCCGATTCAAACTGTGCCTAACCTGACTTACACCGCATCATGCTGATTATCCCTGCCATCGACCTCAAGGACGGCCACTGCGTGCGCCTGGAACAAGGCGAAATGGACCGCGCCACGACCTTTTCCGAAGACCCGGCTGCCATGGCGCGCCACTGGGTGAAGCAGGGCGCTCGCCGCCTGCATCTGGTTGATCTGAATGGCGCGTTTGCCGGCAAACCGGTGAATGAAGAAGCCATCAAGGCCATCGTCGAGGAAATGGGTGACGAAATTCCGGTTCAACTTGGCGGCGGCATTCGTGATCTGGATACGATAGAACGCTACCTTGATGACGGTATCCGCTATGTCATCATCGGCACTGCTGCGGTGAAGAATCCCGGATTCCTGCACGAAGCGTGCGATGCCTTTCCCGGACACATCATCGTTGGGCTGGATGCGAAAGACGGCAAGGTCGCGGTGGATGGCTGGTCCAAGGTGACGGATCACGATGTGGTCGATCTGGCCCAGCGTTTCCAGGACTATGGCGTGGAAGGCGTGATCTATACCGACATCGGACGGGATGGCATGTTGACCGGTGTCAATATCGAGGCCACGGTCAAGCTTGCTCAGGCCTTGCATATCCCGGTGATTGCCAGTGGCGGCATCACCAATCTTGATGATGTGAGAAATCTCTCGGCTGTTGCGTCAGAAGGCATCATGGGCGCCATTACCGGCCGCGCCATCTACCAGGGTACCTTGAATTTTGCCGCGGCGCAGAAGCTGGCCGATGAGCTGGCCGGCAAGGTATTTGGGGAATAATGCTCGCCAAACGCATCATTCCCTGTCTGGACGTTACTGCGGGCCGCGTGGTCAAGGGCGTCAACTTTGTTGAGTTGAAGGACGCGGGTGATCCGGTCGAGATTGCCAGGCGCTACAACGATGCCGGCGCGGATGAACTGACCTTTCTCGACATCACGGCAAGTTCCGATGACCGGGATCTCATTTTGCACATTATCGAAGCGGTTGCCGAGCAGGTATTCATTCCCCTGACTGTTGGCGGCGGCGTGCGCAAGACGGAAGATGTGCGCCGATTGCTTAATGCTGGCGCGGACAAGGTGGGCATCAACACGGCGGCGGTCACCAATCCGCAACTGGTGGCGGATGCTTCAGGCTATTTCGGTTCCCAATGCATTGTGGTTGCGATCGATGCCAAGCGCGTGGACGGCCATTGGGAAATCTTTACTCATGGCGGACGCAAACCCACCGGCATCGATGCCGTTGAATGGGCGAAAAAGATGGAAGAGCTGGGCGCGGGTGAATTGCTGCTGACTTCCATGGATCGCGACGGCACCAAGAGCGGGTTCGACCTGGAACTGACGCGTGCGATTTCGGATGCTGTTGATATACCCATTATCGCCAGCGGCGGCGTGGGCAACCTGCAGCACATGGTGGAGGGCATAAAGATCGGCCATGCAGATGCCGTGCTGGCCGCCAGCATTTTTCACTTTGGCGAATATACGGTGGATGAGGCCAAGCGCTACATGCAGCAGCAGGGCATCGAGGTCAGGCTGTGAACTGGCTCGATGAAATCCGCTGGGACGAAAAAGGACTCGCACCGGCCATCGCGCAGGATGCCGGATCCGGGCGCATCCTCATGGTTGCCTGGATGAACCGCGAATCGCTGGCACAAACGGCTGATAAGGGCGAAGCGGTTTACTGGTCGCGTTCTCGCAACAAACTCTGGCACAAGGGCGAGGAATCCGGTCATGTGCAGAAGGTCAGGGAAATCCGGCTCGATTGCGACGAAGATGTCATCGTGCTACAGGTTGAACAACAAGGTGGAATTGCCTGTCATACTGGACGTGAAAGCTGTTTTTATCGTGTGCTGAGAAACGGCGTGTGGGTGGCAGTCGATCCCGTGCTGAAAGACCCGAGCGAGATATACAAGAAATGAGCGATGACATCCTCAAACGCTTGACCGAGACCCTGGAAGCGCGAAAATCCGCAGCGCCGGATTCCTCCTATGTGGCCAGACTGTACGCCAAGGGGGAGGACGCGATTCTGAAGAAAATCGGCGAGGAGGCCACGGAAACCGTCATGGCAGCCAAGGACGCCCAGAACGAAAAGATCATCTACGAGGTGGCGGATTTGTGGTTTCATACCCTCATCCTGCTGGCCAGCCGCGGTTTGAGCGCCCAGGACGTCTTGAACGAATTGGCGCGCCGAGAAGGCGTTTCCGGCATTGAAGAGAAGGCTTCAAGAAAATCATGAGCGACTGCATTTTTTGCAAGATCATCGCGGGCGAGATTCCATCGCGCAAGGTGTACGAGGATGAGGATGTTTATGCATTCCACGACATTCACCCATTCGCGCGAGTGCATTTCATGATTATTCCCAAGACGCATATTGCTTCTCTGGCGGATGCCTTGCCAGAACATCAGGCGTTGATGGGTAAAATGCTGCTGTTGGCGCCCAGGCTTGCGAAGGAACAGGGGCTGGAATCGGGGTTCAAGACCCTGATCAACACCGGGCGCGGTGGTGGCCAGGAAGTGTTTCATATTCACATACATGTTTTTGGCGGCGGCGACCCAGTCCGCGGCTAATTTAGAGGAGACAAATCATGGGTAGTTTTAGCATTTGGCACTGGCTGATTGTTCTGCTGATCGTATTGCTGATATTCGGTACCAAGAAGCTGCGCAACATGGGCTCCGACCTGGGCGGCGCGGTGAAGAATTTCAAGGATGCCGTCAAGGATGAAAGCACCAAGGTGGCCGACAAGAGTCAGGAATCCGGCCGCACCATCGATGCGGAAGTGAAAGACAAACAGAATTCTTGAGTGAAGAGTGAGGGGTGTGGAGTTTGTCTCCAACGCCACCTCACGCCTCGGTTCTCACTTCCCATGTTCGACATTGGCTTTACAGAACTACTTGTAATTGGCGTGGTGGCGCTGCTGGTGGTAGGCCCCGAGCGGCTACCCAAGGTGGCACGCACGGCCGGGCATTTGCTCGGACGTTTCCAGCGTTATGTGTCCAGCGTCAAGTCCGATATCAGCCGCGAGGTTCAACTGGAGGAGTTGCGCAAGGCCGGGCAAACCTTCAAGGAGTCGGTCGAGAATACCGCGCTCGGTATTCAGAACCGGGTTGAGGATACGGAATACACCATTCGCGAAGAAGTCGTGAACCCGGCCGAGAAAGTCCTCAAGGCCATGGCGGCGACGGAAGGTCCAAATTCCGTGACCGAGGTCGAAATGGAGAAAATCCGCCAGGAGCAGGATGTGGCGGAAACTGCTCAGCCCACTGAGCAAACTGAAATCGCTTTTGAAGAAGACAACCCGGCCAGCGCAAATAATCCAAACAAGTCATGAGCGACGCGCCTGACAAGCAGGAAACCTTCATTTCCCATCTGATCGAACTGCGTGACCGTCTGCTGAAGACGGTTGCAGTGGTGGTGGTGATTTTCATCGGCCTGTTTCCCTGGGCGAACGATCTGTACACCTTGCTTGCCCAGCCGCTTATTTCCAAGTTGCCACAAGGCAGCCAGATGATCGCGACTGCGGTGGCTTCGACCTTTTTCATTCCGGTCAAGGTTACCTTGATGGCGGCTTTTTTGATTGCGCTGCCTTTCGTGTTGTACCAGATGTGGGCGTTTATCGCGCCGGGCCTGTATCGCCACGAGAAAAGACTGGCGCTGCCATTGCTGGTTGCCAGTGTGCTGCTGTTCTTTGTCGGCATGTCCTTCGCCTATTTTCTGGTGTTCCCTATCGTGTTCGGTTTCCTTGCAGGCGCAACGCCTGAGGGGGTCAACTTCGCGCCCGACATTGGTGCCTATCTCGACTTTGTCATGACGTTGTTCATCGCCTTCGGTATCACGTTCGAGGTGCCGGTGGTGGTGATACTGCTCGTGATATCCAATATGGTAACGATCGAAAAACTGCGTGAAGCCCGTCCCTACGTGATTGTCGGCGCCTTTGTCATTGGCGCGATTTTCACGCCGCCGGATGTCATTTCCCAGATCATGCTGGCTGTTCCGTTGTGGATACTGTATGAGTTTGGCATTCTGGTCGCGAGTTTTCTTCGCAAGGTCAAACCGGCTGAAGAGCAGCCTCAATCTTCATATCCATCCGACTATACGCCCATGACAGACGAGCAAATGGAAGCGGAACTGGACAGCATTGACGATCAAATAAAGACCGGCAAACCGGATTCATCCGCCCAAGTTTAGGGCGCGCAAATTCTTCCTGCACTGTTTAGGGGCGTTCGGATCCGTAAGCCTCTTGGGTTTCCCCTTTAAAAACAATAAGCTGTGGCATGGAATGATTGTTGCTACCTATGCCCCAATTAAACCTTAAGGATGCCCCAAATGGAGACACTCAAAGCAGGCAGTGATGTACTTTTTATATTGCTCGGCGCCATCATGGTGCTGGCCATGCACGCCGGGTTTGCATTTCTGGAACTGGGAACCGTGCGCAAGAAAAATCAGGTCAATGCGCTGGTAAAAATCCTGACGGATTTCAGTGTTTCAACAATTGCCTATTTTTTCATTGGCTATGCCATCGCCTATGGCGTGGATTTCTTCTCGAGTGCCGGCGAGCTTACGAATAAAAACGGCTATGACCTGGTGAAGTTCTTCTTTCTGTTGACGTTTGCAGCCGCCATCCCGGCTATTGTTTCTGGCGGCATTGCCGAACGCGCCAGGTTCAATCCCCAGCTTGCGGCAACGTTTCTGCTGGTTGGCTTCGTTTACCCGTTTTTTGAAGGCATGGTCTGGAACGGCAACTACGGTTTCCAGGCTTGGCTCGAATCGTTATTTGGCGCCAGTCTGCATGACTTTGCCGGATCGGTTGTGGTGCATGCGGTCGGCGGCTGGATCGGTCTGGCGGCGGTGGTTCTGCTGGGCGCCCGTCAGGGGCGCTATCGCAAGGATGGCGGTGTGGCCGCTCATCCGCCTTCGAGCATCCCGTTCCTGGCGTTAGGTGCCTGGATTTTGACCGTGGGCTGGTTTGGCTTCAATGTCATGTCGGCACAGACGCTGGAAGCAGTCAGCGGACTGGTGGCAGTCAATTCGTTGATGGCCATGGTGGGCGGCACGATTGCGGCGCTTTTCGCCGGACGCAATGACCCGGGCTTTATCCACAACGGCCCGCTTGCCGGCTTGGTTGCAGTGTGCGCGGGCTCTGATCTGATGCATCCGCTGGGTGCGCTGGCGACCGGCGCGGTGGCAGGGGCATTGTTCGTGTTCATGTTCACCGTTACCCAGAATAAATGGAAGATTGACGATGTGCTGGGTGTCTGGCCATTGCACGGGCTCTGCGGCGCCTGGGGCGGCATCGCCGCCGGGATTTTCGGCCTGGAGGCGCTGGGCGGTATCGGTGGAGTGACGTTCATGGCGCAACTGGTTGGCACGCTGGCTGGCATCGCGATCGCGCTGCTTGGCGGGTTTGTCGTGTACGGATTATTGAAGGCCAGCATCGGCATCCGGTTGGATCAGGAAGAAGAATTCCAAGGCGCGGATCTTTCCATCCACAAGATTTCGGCAACGCCCGAGCGGGAAACCAACTGGTAAATTTCCCACAAGATCAAGCGGCCCGGGTGGCCGCTTTTTTTGAGTCTGAATTAAGTGAAGCAGGTAAAATCCAGCAATGCCTGAGCCAAGCTTCATTCATCTCCGCCTGCATTCGGAACATTCCATAACTGACGGCACTGTGCGGGTGGACGAGGCGGTAAGCCTGGCAAAAGAATACAACATGCCAGCTCTGGGGTTGGCGGATCTCGGCAATGTATTTGGCTGGGTCAAATTCTACAAATCCGCCCGGGGCAGCGGCATCAAGCCCATTTTTGGCGTGGATGTCTGGGTGGCCAACACGGCGGATCCGAACCGGCCTTCACGCCTGTTGATACTGGTGCGGCATCGCGAAGGCTATCGCCGCCTGTGTGAAATCCTGACGCGCGCATACCGGGAAGGCATGAATCGCGGGCGGCCCGAGATCAACCCTGCGTGGTTTCCTGAAATGAGCACCGAAGGGTTGCTGGCGCTTTCCGGCGGCTTTAATGGCAATGTCTCTCAAGCCATTCTGGCGGGTAACCTGAAACTGGCAAAAATACATGCTGAAAGCTGGAACCGCTCATTTCCGGATGGTTTCTACCTGGAATTACAGCGATTTGGCCATCCTCAAACCGAAATGCTGATAGATGGCTTGCTGGAAGTTGGCGCCGAACTTGGCATTTCATCCGTTGCTACCCATCCCATCCAGTTCCTCAAGCCGGAGGACTTCAAGGCGCACGAAGCCCGGGTCTGCATTGCCGAAGGCTATCTGCTGGCGGATCAGCGGCGGCCGCGCAACTTCACCGCGGAGCAGTATTTCAAGTCGCCAGACGAAATGGCCGGATTGTTTGCTGATTTGCCGGAAGCCTTGCAAAACAGTGTGGAAATCGCCAGGCAGTGCAATCTGAGCCTGGAACTGGGCAAGAGCAAGCTGCCGCAGTTTCCCACGCCCAATAACGAAAGCCTGGACGATTACATCCGCAACCAATCCGAAGCAGGACTTGCTGCGCGCATGGCGCATCTCTATCCCGATGAAGCGGAGCGCGCGGCAAAATATCCAGAATATCAGGCGCGACTGGATTTTGAGCTGGGCACCATCATCCAGATGGGTTTCCCGGGCTACTTCCTGATCGTGGCTGACTTCATCAACTGGGGCAAGAACAACGGCGTGCCGGTTGGGCCTGGGCGCGGTTCGGGCGCGGGCTCGCTGGTGGCCTACAGCCTGGGCATTACCGATCTGGATCCCTTGCGTTACGACCTGCTGTTCGAGCGGTTTCTTAACCCGGAACGTGTGTCCATGCCCGACTTTGACGTGGATTTCTGCCAGGACAACCGCGAACGAGTCATCCAGTATGTAAAAGACCGGTACGGCCATGACGCGGTTTCGCAAATTGCCACCTTCGGTACTTTGGGCTCGAAATCAGTGATTCGCGACGTGGGGCGCGTGCTGGACATGCCCTACACCTACTGCGACAAGCTCTCCAAAATGGTGCCGGTTGAGGGCGTCAAGCCGGTCTCGCTGAAGAAGGCGCTGGAAATGGAGCCCCAGCTGAAAGAGCGTTTCGACCAGGAGGAAGAGGTGCAGGAACTCTTTGGCCTGGCGGAAAAGCTGGAGGACATGATCCGCAATGTGGGCATGCACGCGGGGGGCGTGTTGATAGCACCCGGAAGGCTGACCGATTTTTGCCCGTTGTACCGTCAGGAGGGCGCCGACAACTATGTTTCCCAGTTCGACAAGGACGATGTCGAGGCCATCGGCCTGGTTAAATTCGACTTTCTGGGGCTGCGCACTCTGACCATTCTGGACGAGGCGGTGCGATTTGTGCGTCGCCAGCCGGGCCAGGAAAACTTCCGGCTTGAAGACTTGCCGTTGAATGATCCGGCGGTTTACAGGTTGTTCGGGGAGGGAAACACCACCGCCGTGTTCCAGTCTGAATCCCGTTCCGCCAAGGACCTGGAGCGCAAACTTAAAGCTGATTGTTTCGAAGACATCATTGCCCTGATGGCGTTGAACCGACCCGGGCCATTAGGCTCGGGCATGGTGGATGATTTCATCGCGCGCAAGCAGGGCAGGCAGAAGCCGGAGTATTTCCACCCGGATCTGGAGCCGGTGCTGAAATCCACCTACGGCATCATCGTCTATCAGGAGCAGGTGATGCTGGTGGCGCAAATCTTGGCAGGCTACTCGCTTGGAGGCGCGGATTTGCTGCGGCGCGCCATGGGCAAGAAAAAGGCCGAGGAAATGGCTCAGCAGCGCGAGATTTTTCTCGCTGGCGCCAAGAATCGTGGCGTGGACGACAGGCTGGCCGGGCGGCTTTTCGACCTGATGGAAAAATTCGCCGAGTACGGTTTCAACAAATCACATTCCGCTGCCTATGCTCTGATCGCTTATCACACTGCTTGGCTCAAGGCGCATTACCCGGCCGAGTTCATGTCGGCCACGCTGTCTTCGGAAATGGCGGACACTGACAAGGTTCGCGTGTTTTATGAGGACTCGAAAAACAATAACATCAACATCATGCCGCCGGATATTAATCTTTCGGATTACAGGTTCGAGCCCGTTGGCGCTCATGAAATCCGCTACGGTCTGGGCGCCATCAAGGGAACAGGCGAGGCGGCGATTGGCGCCATTGTGGCGGAGCGGAAACAGAACGGGCCTTACACGGGACTGTTCGATTTGTGCCGGCGGGTGGACAAGCGTTTCCTGAATCGCCGGGTGCTGGAAGCCTTGATCAAGGCCGGCGCGCTGGATGCGCTTAACAGCCATCGGGCAAGTCTGATGGCAAGTATCCCGGTGGCCATGGAGTCTGCCGAACAGGCCTCCCGGGGCGGTTCCCAGAACAGCCTGTTTGGCGATGATGCCGGCCACCTGGCAACGGGCGAACCTTGTATCGAGATTCCTGTCTGGCCTGAGCGCGAAAAGTTGCTGCAGGAGAAATCTGCGCTGGGTTTTTATCTGAGTGGGCACCCTTTTAATGCCTGCGCGGGCGAGCTTTCCGGTTTCATAAAAAGCCGGCTCAACCAGCTTCAGGCTTCGCGAGACCTGCAATGGCTGGCCGGTATTATTGTTTCCGTCCGGACGCAAATGTCCCGTCGCGGCAAGATGGCCATCGTACTGCTGGACGATGGCACAACTCCGCTGGAAGTGGTTGTGTTTTCAGAGACTTATGATGCCTATCGCGACTGGATCAAGGAAGACGAACTGCTGGTGGTGGAAGGCAAGGTCAGCGAGGACGCCTACTCGGGCGGACTGCGAGTTACGGCCGAGAGAGTCTATGACCTGACCCATGCGCGCGGCCGGTTTGCCAGAGAGTTGAGGTTGTCGTGTAACGGCCATTCGAATGGCGCCAAACTCAAGGAGATACTGTCGCCCTATCTCAGTGCGGACGGCGGTTGTCCGGTCACGATCGTCTATCACAATGGCAAGGCCGCCTGTAACGTTAGCCTTGGCAGCGGCTGGCAGGTCCAGCTTAATGACCGGCTGATCGAGCTTCTGGGGCAGTGGCTCAAGCCGGATCAGGTTCGGGTGCTTTACTGATCGCCCGTTTCGCGAGGCAACACCAATAATCATGGTTTTTATGCAACACATTTTGGTCAATGTGTGGCGTGACAGAAACAATACTTGCTTTTTAGATAACTATATTAGATAATACTAATAACACGAAGCGCCTTAAACAGCGAGTCGTGTTGTCTCCTCCATCCTCCTCCTTTGGTGGATTTATGCCCGGCAATTCAATTGCCGGGCTTTTTTTTGTCCCGGTTTGGCTGGTTAGCGTTTTTCGAAGGTGGAAAAGGGTTCTGGCGGGGTTTCGCAGGTTTCGATGCTGGTTACCCTGGCCAGCGGCGGTCCCCTTTTTGCCCATTTCAGCAGTGCCTGAACCGCTTCCTCGCTGCCGCAAACGACCGCTTCCACTTTTCCATCCGGCAGGTTGCGCACCCAGCCCGTTGCACCCTGAGCCAAGGCCTCCTGGCGCATGGACTCGCGAAACCAGACACCCTGAACCTGGCCGGTGATGAGCAGGTGCAGGCAGGGTGGCATGGGTTTACTTGACCTTCATGCCCGGCGTGGCACCGGAGTCCGGGGACAGAATGAACAAGCCGGGCACATCGCCGCTGGTGTCGCTGGCAGCCAGTACCATGCCCTCGCTCATGCCGAACTTCATCTTGCGTGGCGCGAGATTGGCGACCATTACGGTCAACCGTCCGACCAGCGATTCAGGCGCATAGGCCGACTTGATGCCGGCAAATACCTGCCGTGTGCCAAGCGGGCCGAGATCCATGGTCAGTTTCAAGAGTTTGTCCGCACCTTCCACGTGCTCGGCATTGGCGATCTTCGCGATGCGCAGGTCGATCTTGCTAAAATCGTCTATGGAAATGATGCCCTCGGTACCGGCTTTATCTCCCTCTCCCTTGATGGGAGAGGGTTGGGGTGAGGGTGTAGAAGTTGCAGTTGTCATGTTCTTGCTCGTCGTATGTTGCTGAGCCTCCGCGTGGCGCGCAGGCGCGGGCGGGGTTTCCAAAGATTGTTTATTGGCTTCCACCAGTGCCTCGATCTGCTTCATTTCCACTCGGGTCATGAGGTGGGAATAAGGCTGGATGGCATGTCCGGCAGGCAGAAGCGAGGTGCTGTCTGCCCAGGACATGGGTGGGATATTCAGGAAAGACTCGACTGCCTGCGTTACTTTTGGCAACACCGGTTTCAGATACAACGCCAACAGGCGGAACAAGTTGAGCGCCACCGTGCAGGCTTCGTGCAGCCGCGCTTCCTGCCCTTCCTGTTTCGCAATCTCCCAGGGTTTCTCGTCGTTGACGTACTGGTTGGCGATGTCGGCCAGCGCCATGATTTCGCGCACGGCCTTGCTGTATTCGCGCGCGTCAAAATACGCGGCAATTTCACTGGCCTTGTCCTGCAAGGCCTGAATGGCCGCATTTGCAGGGCAGGCAGCGAGCTTGCCGTCGAAACGCTTGGTAATGAACCCGGCCGAGCGTGAAGCAATGTTCACAAACTTGCCGACCAGGTCGGAGTTCACGCGCGCGGCGAAGTCTTCCATATTGAGGTCGATGTCGCTCATGTCATCGCCCAGCTTGGCGGCGAAGTAGTAGCGCAGCCATTCCGGATTGAGTCCGGTATCCAGATAGCTTTGCGCGGTGATGAACGTGCCGCGCGACTTGCTCATCTTCTGGCCGTTCACCGTGAGGAAGCCGTGTGCGAACACTCTGGTCGGTGTGCGATAGCCCGCAGCTTCCAGCATTGCAGGCCAGAACAGCGCGTGGAAGTAGAGGATGTCCTTGCCGATGAAATGGTACAGCTCGGTATCAGAACCCGCTTTCCACCAGGCATCGAAGTCGATGTTGTGGTCGGTGCAATATTTCCTGAAGCTGGCCATGTAACCCACCGGCGCATCCAGCCACACGTAGAAATACTTGCCCGGCGCATCGGGAATCTCGAAGCCGAAATAGGGCGCGTCGCGCGAAATGTCCCAGTCGGCCAGCCCGGCGGCAAACCATTCCGCCATCTTGTTGGCGGATTCATTCTGCAGTGTGCCGGATTGTGTCCACTGTTTGAGGAAATCCTCTTTCTTGCCTAGCTTGAAAAAGTAATGATCCGAAGTCTTGCGAATGGGTGCAGCGCCCGACACCACGGAATACGGGTCTTTCAGGTCGGTGGGGGAATACGTTGCCCCGCAGCTTTCGCAATTGTCGCCGTACTGATCCGTTGCGCCACATTTCGGACAAGTGCCCTTGATGAAACGGTCGGGCAGGAACATCTCCTTCACCGGGTCGAAATACTGTTCGATGGCGCGGACTTCAATCAGTCCGGCTTCACGCAGTTTCTTGTAGATGCCACCGGCCAGCTCGCGGTTTTCCTCGGAGTGCGTGGAATAGTAATGGTCAAAACCGATGTGGAAGCCGTCGAAATCGCGCTTGTGGTTGTGCCACACGCGGTCGATCATCTGTTCCGGCGTAATGCCTTCCTTGTCCGCCCGCAGCATGATGGCCGTGCCATGCGTGTCGTCCGCGCAGACGTAGTGAGCCTCGTGCCTCTGCATTTTCTGGAAGCGCACCCAGATGTCGGTCTGAATGTATTCGACCAGATGGCCCAAGTGAATGTCGCCGTTTGCGTAGGGCAGGGCGGAAGTGACGAGAAGCTTGCGCGGCATGGCGTGTGTTTTTTTTGGAAAGTCGCCATTTTACTTGCTGGGCAGGACAAAAGCACTTGCACGTCGATCAGCGCCTGTTTATGCACGTCATTTGATGTTTAACGTTAAACGTTATACAGTAGGTCATGATCAAGAGCTTTCGTTGCCCGGATACACAAAGATTGTTTGAAACAGGCAAAAGCCGGCGCTTTTCCGGCATTGCCAGCATTGCGACCCGCAAGCTGGCGCAACTGGATGCGGCGGAAACACTGGAGTTTTTGCGATCGCCGCCGGGCAATCGGCTGGAAGCCTTGAAAGGCGACCGTGCGGGTCAATACAGCATCCGCATCAACGACCAGTTCCGGCTTTGCTTCAGATGGCAGGACAATGGCGCGGCGGATGTGGAGATTGTGGATTACCACTGAAAGAGGCTCAACATGTTGAAAAATGGTATGCGACCGGTTCATCCCGGCGAAATTCTACGAGAAGATTTTCTGGTGCCACTTGGCATGAGCGCCAATGCGCTGGCGCAAGCGCTGAATGTGCCTGCTCCGCGCATCAACGACATCGTGCGTGAACGGCGCGGCGTGTCTGCCGATACCGCCATGCGACTGGCGCGTTACTTCGGTGGTGATGCACGGTCATGGCTGAATTTGCAGGCGGCTTACGACTTGCGCGTGGCCGAGATCGAAAATGCCAGACGCATCGAAAAGGAAGTCATGCCGAAGGCGGCGTGATTATTTGGGCGGCAGGCTTGTCACGAAATCCAGGGAAAGCCTGACCCAGTCAGCTAGGTCCTTGTCGGATTCAAACCCCTCCGGCGCGACATAGACAAAGCCCTTGAGCGGCTTGCCGGTGAAATCCATCTTGCGGGCATGGGGGCGTTTCAGCGCGGCTTCGTAGTGATCTGGTCCCACCCGCGCCATCAGCGTGTCGTTGACGATCCCGCAGCACATATTGCCCGACACCATGAAGGCAATGCCGCCGAACATTTTCTTTTCGGTCACATCCTGGCGGGTGGAAAAGGCTTCGCGCAGACGTTCGGCGAGGCCTTGGTCGTAGGGCATGATCTAATCTTGCTGAAGGGTTAGAACCTGCTATCGTTTTCGCATGGAATGCCATCGTGGTCGCCATCCATTTTGGTACCTGGGCAATTCCTGATGAAATATTCCGCTTCGACTCTGGAAGTCATATCAGAGCAATAGACCCTGCCATCACAGCTAAATGATTGAGTTTCTGGGCTGCTAGCAAAGCTCTCCTTAACTCCCATATCAACTGAGTTCGCCGAGTCATCTTCAGAGCTGGTGGAAGTTGGGCTATTGAAAGCTTTCCAAGCAGCGAACCCGATTAATATCGCGAAGAGCAATTTTTTCATCAACGATCCTTTCGGCTTATGTGGGCAGATGACGCAAAAGGCCGCTACCTATGTAACGTTGTTCAACCCACCAGCTGCTCCAGCACAAACGGCAAAATGCCGCCCTTGTTGTAGTACTCCACTTCAATCGGCGTATCGATGCGCAGTTTGACTATAACGCGTTCCATTTTTCCATCCACGCGATGGATCACCAGCGTGACATCCTGCTGCGGGATGATGCCGTTCTCGATGCCTTCAAGGTCGAAAGTTTCGGAGCCGTCGAGTTTGAGTGAAGCCGCATCAACGCCGTCCTTGAACTGGCAGGGCAGGACGCCCATGCCGGCGAGGTTGGCGCGGTGGATGCGTTCGAAGCTTTTTGCAACGACGGCTTTCACGCCCAGCAGATTGGTGCCTTTGGCCGCCCAGTCGCGGCTGGAGCCGGTGCCGTATTCTTCGCCGGCGAAAATCATCAGCGGCGTGGATTCCTTCTGGTATTGCATGGCGGCGTCATAGATGGCTTTCTGTTCGCCGCCCTTGAGCGTGATGCCACCTTCGGAACCGGGGATCATCAGGTTCTTGATGCGCACGTTGGCGAAGGTGCCGCGCATCATCACTTCGTGGTTGCCGCGCCGCGCGCCATAGCTGTTGAAGTCGGCTTTCTCGACCTTGTTTGCGGTGAGATACAGGCCGGCGGGCGAGGTGGGCTTGATGCCGCCGGCGGGGCTGATGTGGTCGGTGGTGACGGAGTCGCCGAAGATTGCCAGCGCATGTGCCCCCTTGATCCCTGCGCCCTCACCCCTAGCCCCTCTCCCCGAGGGAGAGGGGGAGAAAAACGGAGGTTCCTGAATGTAGGTGGAGCTTGTATCCCATTCGTACACCGTGCCGGTGGGCGCGGAAACGGCGTCCCACAAGGGATTATTCGCGCCGACATCGGCGTAGATTTTGCGGTAGGCGGCGGCATCGGTAGCGGTGTTCATCACGGCGGCGATTTCCGCGTTGCTCGGCCAGAGGTCTTTCAGGAACACAGCCTTACCATCCTTTCCGGTGCCAACTGGCTCTTTGTCGAAATCAATGTCGACGCGGCCTGCCAGTGCAAAGGCCACCACCAGCGGCGGGCTCATAAGGAAGTTGGCTTTCACGGCCTGGTGCACGCGGGCTTCGAAGTTGCGGTTGCCGGACAACACGGAGGCCACGACCAGATCGTTGTCGGCGATGGCTTTTTCGATCTCGGGCTTGAGCGGACCGGAGTTGCCGATACAGGTGGTGCAGCCGTAGCCCACCACGCTGAAGCCGACCTGTTCCAGCGCGTCCATCAACCCGGCCTTGTTCAGGTATTCGGTGACGGCGCGCGAGCCGGGGCCGAGCGAGGTCTTGACGTGTGCAGGCGGCTTCACGCCGAGCGCGGCGGCTTTTTTCGCCAGCAAGCCCGCCGCCAGCATCACGCCGGGGTTGGAAGTGTTGGTGCAGGAGGTGATGGCGGCGATGGCGATGTCACCATGCTTGATGGGAGTGTCGCCACCGCTTTGACTATCTCGGCGAAGTGCCGCAGCGCCTTTGGCGTAACCACCCTCGGCCACGGCCTTGTCCATCAGGCCGGTGAAGGCGGCTTTCAGGTTTTTCAGTTCGATGCGATCCTGCGGGCGCTTGGGGCCGGCAACGCTGGGTTCGACGGTCGACAAATCCAGTTCCAGCACTTGCGAGTAATCAATCTCGCCTGTCTTGGGAATGCCGAACATGTTCTGCGCCTGGTAGTAGGCACGGATGGCATTGACCTGCGACTCATTTCTTCCTGTAGCGGCAAAGTACTGGCATGTGGCCTCGTCGACCGGGAAGAAGCCCATGGTCGCGCCGTATTCGGGCGCCATATTGGCAATGGTGGCGCGGTCGGTCACCGACATCGCGGCCGCACCTTCGCCAAAGAATTCCACGAACTTGCCGACCACCTTGGCCTTGCGCAGCATTTCGGTGATGGTGAGGACGATGTCGGTGGCAGTAATGCCGGGCTTGGCGGCGCCCTTGAGGTTTACGCCGACCACATCGGGGGTCAGGAAATACACCGGCTGGCCCAGCATGGCGGCTTCGGCCTCGATGCCGCCCACGCCCCAGGCGACGATGCCCAGGCCGTTGATCATGGTGGTGTGGCTGTCGGTGCCGACCAGCGTGTCGGGGAAATAGACGCCGTTCTTTTCCATCACGCCGCGCGCCAGATATTCCATGTTCACCTGGTGCACGATGCCTACGCCGGGCGGTACGACCTTGAAGGTGTCAAACGCCTGCATCCCCCACTTGAGGAACTGGTAACGCTCTTTGTTGCGGTCAAACTCGATTTTCATGTTGAGGTCGAGCGCGTCCTTGCTGCCATAGGCATCGACCTGGATCGAATGGTCGACCACCATGTCCACCGGCACCAGTGGTTCGATCTTCTTCGGGTCCTTGCCCATTCTTTGCGCGGCGGAACGCATGGCGGCCAAGTCGGCCAGCAGCGGCACGCCGGTGAAGTCCTGCAGAATCACACGCGCCACAGTGAAGGGAATTTCTTCGGTACGCTCGGCATTCGGCTTCCAGCCTGCCAGTTGTTTGACGTGTTCTTCGGTGACTTTTACGCCGTCGCAGTTGCGCAAGACCGATTCCAGCACAATGCGAATCGATACCGGCAGGCGGGAAACTTTGCCGATACCGGCGGCTTCAAGCGCGGGCAGGGAGTGGAGTTGACCGGCGGGAAAGGGCTTGAGGGTGTTGAAAGAATTTGCGGACATGATGTGAACAGTCGGAAACGTAAGCGAAAACCGTTATTCTAGCGTCTTTGAAGTTTTCACTGAATTTAGTCCCATGAGCAAAGCGCCCGTCACCAAAGCCTCGATGAAGAAAAAAGCCCTCGACTATCACCGTCTGCCCAAGCCAGGCAAGCTGTCGGTCGAATCCATGAAGCCCTGCGCGACGCAGCAGGAACTGTCACTCGCCTATTCGCCGGGCGTGGCAGAGCCGGTGCGTGAAATAGCGAAAAATCCAAAGACCGCCTACGAATACACCAACAAGGGCAATCTGGTGGCGGTGGTGTCCAACGGCACGGCGATTCTGGGCCTGGGCAATCTGGGGCCGCTGGCTTCCAAGCCGGTGATGGAGGGCAAGGGGGTATTGTTCAAGCGTTTTGCCGGCATCGACGTGTACGACATCGAGATCAATGCCAAAACCGTCAAGGAAGTGGTGAGCGTGGTCGAGGCCATTTCGCCAACCTTCGGCGGCATCAACCTCGAAGACATTGCCGCGCCGGAATGCTTCGAGATCGAGGCACAACTCAAGAAGAAACTGGACATTCCGGTGTTCCATGATGACCAGCACGGCACGGCGGTCATCATTTGCGCCGGGCTGATCAATGCGCTGCATATTCAGTGCAAGAAACTGGCCGACGCGAGAATCGTGTGTCTGGGTGCGGGTGCGGCGGGACTGTCGTCGATGAATCTGCTGGTGGCCATGGGCGCGAAGAAGTCCAGCATCACGCTCGTCGATTCAAAAGGCGTGGTGAGCAAGACGCGCACCGATCTGAACAAATACAAGAAGCCCTGGGCGCGTTCAACCAGTGCGAAAACCCTGGCCGAAGTAATGAAAGATGCGGACGTGTTCATCGGCGTTTCCGGCGCCAATCTGGTCAGTCCCGAGATGGTGAAGTCGATGGCCGAAAAGCCGGTTGTTTTCGCGCTGGCCAACCCCGATCCGGAAATTACCCCGGACAAGGCGCACAAGGTGCGCAAGGATCTGATCATGGCGACGGGGCGCTCGGATTACCCCAACCAGGTCAACAACGTGCTGGGCTTTCCCTTCATTTTCCGTGGCGCCCTGGATGCGCGCGCCAGGACCATCACTCAGGAGATGCTGATCGCGGCGTCGAGAGCGCTGGCGGAGCTTGCGCGGGAAAAAGTGCCAGCTTCCGTGCTGAAAGCCTACAACCTTAAATCACTCAAATTCGGGCCCGACTACATCCTGCCCAAGCCCTTCGATCCGCGCCTGATCGAACGCATCCCCGCCGCGATCATCAAGGCAGTCAAGCGGGGAAGCTGAGACTGCTTATTACTTCTGTAGCAGCATCCAGTCCACGATGGTTTTCATCGTGTCGGGCTGGATGTTGTCTCCATGCGGGGGCATGGGTATGGAGCCCCATGTGCCGTGCCACGGCCCGCCACCGCCGTTTTTGACTTTCTCGTACAACATGGCCGAGGCATCGGGCTGCGCCGCATAACGCTCGGCGATTTGCCTGATCGATGGCCCCACTGTTTTTCTATCCATGAGATGACAGCCCATGCAGCCATTCTTTTCTGCAAGTTCCTGGCTTGCAAGGAGCGGTGAAGACACCAGGGTCAGAAGGACAAGGCCTGACAGGGTTTGGATTCTCATATTCAACTCCTGATTCACAATGTGCCGCGACAAGCTAAACTGACGAACACATCTTCGTCAGAACAATAATGCATAACAGACCCATATATCTTAATTTATTTCGTCTTCATTTGCCACTGGCAGGATGGGTGTCCATCCTGCACCGCATTACTGGTGTCGTTTTATTTCTGGCATTGCCTCTTGCCCTTTATCTTCTGGAACGGTCGCTCAGTCATCAGGCAGGATTCGAAGCCGTTTCCACCATGCTGGATCATCCGGCGGGCCGATTGATGCTGTTGACGGTGCTTGCATCGCTGGCATTTCATGCGATTGCCGGAATTCGCCATCTTGGTCTGGATATTCATTGGGGAGTAGAAAAAGATGCAGCCAGGCAATCCGCTGGCTGGGTGATTGCCGTCACGCTTGTCGTGGTGGCGCTGGCAACCTGGAGATTGTTCCTGTGAGGAAAACCATTGCCGGCTCTCACAGCGGAACCGGCTGGTGGCTGGCCCAGCGGATTTCGGCGGTAATACTTCTGCTGGCGGGAGCAGGCTTGCTGCTCGGTTTCTGGTCTGCCTATCCATTCAACTACACGGCCTGGCATTCGGCTTTTCAACAGAGCTTCATCAAATTGCTGGTGTGGCTGGTGGTGGCCAGCCTCTGCCTGCATGCGTGGATCGGTTTGCGAGACGCGCTGATGGATTACGTGAAACCGATTGCGCTGCGGCTGCCAATGAATGTCATGGTGCTGCTTGTGCTGGTGATGTGCGTGGTGTGGGTAACGGCGATTCTGTGGGGCGGAAATGGATAAGCGCATCTTCGACGCGGTCATTTGCGGGGGTGGAGGGGCCGGGCTGCGGGCCGCGCTTCAGTTGGCCGGATCGGGCTTCAAGGTCGCCGTGGTGTCCAAGGTTTTCCCCACCCGCTCGCATACCGTGTCTGCCCAAGGTGGAATTACCGCAGCGCTGGGCAACGTGTCGGAAGACAACTGGCACTGGCACATGTTCGATACCGTCAAGGGATCGGACTATCTGGGCGACCAGGATGCCATCGAGTTCATGTGCCGCGAGGCGGCGACCGCGGTCTATGAACTGGAACACATGGGGCTGCCGTTTTCGCGGCTGGAAAACGGCAAGATTTATCAGCGGGCCTTTGGCGGCCAGTCAAAGAACTTCGGCGGTGAGCAGGCAATAAGAACCTGCGCCTGCGCGGACCGCACCGGTCATGCCTTGCTGCATACGCTTTACCAGCGCAACCTGGCTGCGCGCACACAGTTCTTTGACGAGTATTTTGCGCTGGACCTGATCCGGGATGATGAGGGGTATTGCCTCGGCGTCACGGCACTTTCCATAGAAACCGGCGAGCCGCTGCTGATCGAAGCTCGCACGACCTTGCTGGCGACCGGCGGCGCGGGCCGGGTGTTCTGGAACACCAGCAACGCCATGATCAACACCGGGGATGGGCTCGGCATGGTGCTGCGCGCGGGCTTGCCGCTGGAAGACATGGAATTCTGGCAGTTTCACCCGACCGGCATCGCCGGAGTGGGCAGCCTGATTACCGAGGGCGCGCGGGGCGAGGGTGGATATCTGCTGAATAACAAGGGTGAACGATTCATGGGGCGTTATGCTCCGCACGCGGTTGATCTTGCCTCGCGCGATGTGGTCAGCCGTGCGATCGCCACCGAAATCCATGAGGGCCGCGGGTGCGGGCCGCATCAAGATCACGTGCTGCTCAAGCTGGATCATCTTGGCGAAAAAATCATCGCCGAACGCCTGCCCGGCATCCGCGAACTGTCCATCCGCTTTGCCGGCGTTGATCCGGCCAAGGCGCCCATTCCCGTTGCGCCCACCGCGCATTACATGATGGGTGGCATCCCCACCAACCTTCATGGCCAGGTGGTCACGCCAGCGCGCTATGGACCTGAAGAGCCCGTGCCCGGCCTGTATGCGGTGGGCGAATGCGCCTGCGTGTCGGTGCACGGCGCCAATCGGCTCGGCGGAAATTCGCTGCTGGATCTTGTGGTATTCGGCCGCGCTGCCGGCAATCACATGATCGAGTACCTGCGCGAGAACCCCTATCCGCGCAAGCATGGGGATGAGAACGTCGAGCGCAGCATGCGGCGCCTGAATCGCTGGGAAGAAAGGCGGGGCGAGGAAACCGTGGCCGGCATCACCCGGGAACTGCGCCAACTGATGCAAAAGCATTGCGGCGTGTACCGCAAACGTGATGTGCTGGCGGCGGGGCTTGACCAGCTCAATCTGCTCTTTCAGCGGATGGACTCCGTCTCGCTGGGCGATGCCAGCCGCGTGTTCAATACCGCCCGCATCGAAGCGCTGGAACTGGAAAATCTCATGCTTGTGGCACGCGCCAGCCTGGTGTCCGCACTGGCCCGGGAGGAAAGCCGCGGCGCCCACACGCGCGAGGATTTTCCATCGCGCGATGACGATCACTGGCTCAAGCACAGTCTGTATTCGCTGGAGGGCGACCAGCTCGACTACAAACCCGTTCGGCTCAAGGCCTTGTCGGTGGAAACCTTCAGGCCGAAGGAACGGAGCTACTGATGAAGTTCCGCCTCTACCGCTTCCAGCCCGAGTCGAACCAGCCGCCCCGCATGCAGGAAGTCGAGCTCGACATCGATCCGGCAGGCAAGATGCTGCTCGATGCGCTGCTGGAACTGAAGGCCCAGGATGACACGCTGGCCTTTCGCCGCTCATGCAGGGAGGGCGTGTGCGGCTCCGATGCCGTCAACGTCAACGGCCGTAACATGTTGGCCTGCATCACGCCCTTGTCGGAATTGAAGCAACCCATCGAAATCCGGCCCCTGCCGGGACTGCCCATCATTCGCGACTTTGTCGTCGACATGGAACCCTTTTTCCGCCAGTACAAGTCCATCAAGCCCTGGCTCATCAACGACGATCCCGAGCCCGAACGAGAACGGCTGCAAACGCCCGAAGAGCGTGCCGAACTGGAAGGCGCCTACGAATGCATCCTCTGCGGCTGCTGTACCACGTCCTGCCCATCCTTCTGGTGGCATCCCGACAAGTTCGTTGGACCCGCCGGTCTTTTACAGGCCTGGCGTTTCATCGCCGACAGCCGCGACCAGGCCACCGAGGAACGGCTGGATTTTCTTGAGGATACCTACCGTCTGTATCGATGCCGCGGCATCATGAATTGCGTCGAGGTCTGCCCCAAGGGGCTGAATCCCACCGAGGCAATCGGCCTGATCAAGGGCTTGCTGGTCAAGCGCAAGGTTTGAAGGCGATGTGCGAGAGCGTTTTATCCAATGAAGAAACCCTGCGCCGCCTGCGCTGGCGCTGCCGGCGCGGATTGCTGGAACTGGATGTCTGGTTGGAGAGGTTTACCGGTACGCAATTGCAGAAAATGAACGCGGCGCAGTGCAGGCAGCTGGAGCAGCTCCTGCAGGAAGCCGATGTGGATTTGCTGGCCTGGCTTCAGGGGCAACAGCCTGTTCCAGAAGCGTATGAACAAATGGTTTCCAGCGTCCGGACGGCTGTGTGATTCGCGCCAGCCGCGTTAAAATCAATTCCAGCGCATTTAAGCGGGCAATGCCATGAGCGATAACAACACCGTCACCCTTACTTTCAGCGATGGACGTCCTTCCATCGAACTGCCCTTGCTCGAAAGCACGCTGGGCAAGCAGGTCGTGGACGTGCGTGCGCTGGCCGCGCAGGGCATTTATACGCTGGACCCCGGATTTACCGCGACCGCCAGCTGTGAATCCGGCCTCACGTTTATTGATGGCGAAAAGGGCCTGCTTTCCCACCGGGGCTACGCCATCGAGGATCTGGCCTACAAGTCGGATTTCATGGAGGTCTGCTATCTGTTGATTTATGGCGAACTGCCAACGGTCGACCAGAAGCTGGAGTTCGTGAACAGCATCCGCCATCACAGCATGCTGCATGACCAGGTCAGCACGGTGTTTCGCGGCTTCCGGCGCGATGCCCATCCGATGGCGCTGATGATCGGCGTAACCGGCGCGCTGTCGGCCTTTTATCCCGATGCGCACAATGTGTTCGACGCCAAGACGCGCGAGATCGCGGCGCATCGCCTGCTGGCCAAGGTGCCGACGATTACCGCCTGGGCCTACAAATACACAATGGGCGAGCCCTTCATGTATCCGCAGAACCGCATGGGCTACGCGGAGAATTTCCTGCACATGATGCAGGCGACTCCCTGCGAACCCCACGAAGTCAAACCGGTATTTGCGCGCGCACTGGATCGAATTTTCATCCTGCATGCAGACCATGAACAGAACGCTTCAACCTCGACGGTTCGCCTGGCCGGGTCTTCCGGCGCCACGCCGTTTGCCTGCATGGCGGCTGGCATGGCCTCGCTGTGGGGGCCGCTGCATGGCGGCGCGAACGAAGCCGTCCTGAAAATGCTGGAGGAAATCGGCGACGTCAGTCGCATCCCCGAGTACATCAAGCGCGCCAAGGACAAATCCACCGGCTTCCGCCTGATGGGCTTCGGCCACCGCATCTACAAGAATTTCGATCCCCGAGCCAACGTTATCCGCGAAACCGCGCATGAAGTGCTGGACGAACTCGACATGCACGACGATCCCCAGTTCAAGATCGCGCTGGAACTCGAACGCATCGCGCTGGAAGATGATTATTTCATCCAGAAGAAGCTGTATCCCAACGTGGATTTCTACTCGGGTATCGTCTTCCGGGCACTGGGCATACCGGCTGCCATGTTCACACCGATTTTTGCCCTGGCACGCACGGCAGGTTGGGTAGCCCAGTGGAGCGAAATGCTGTCAGATCCCGCGCACAAAATCGGCCGCCCACGCCAGCGATACACCGGGCCGCAGCTGCGTGAGTTTGTGCCCGTCGAGAATCGCGGCGTGTAAGACATGGAGGAGTCAGACGACTGATTCCCATGAAACATAAAGACTGGATAGACAGCAGCGCCCTCTACGCGGCCAATGCCGCGTATTTCGAGGACTTTCCTGGAAGCCTGCCGCCAGCGCTACTCGAGCAAATCCTTGTTGGCGAAGGCGCCGAGTCGATCGACCGGCTGGAGCGCCTGTGGGAATCCAAGCAGGTCGGCGCACTTCGCATCATCAACGCTTTCCGCTTTCTCGGCGCGCGTCAGGCTGATCTTGACCCGCTGAAACGTTTTGCCATCGAGCAGCTTCCCGAACTGACGCCGGAATACTACGGGCTGGCGCCTGCCGATCTGGACCGCGAATTCGATACCGGGACTTTGCTGGGTACCAGGCGCGCAAAACTTTCCGACACACTGGCGCGGCTGAACCGGATCTACTGCGGCACGGTTGGCGTGGAATACATGCATCTGTCCGACGTGCCGCGCAAACGCTGGATACAGGAGCATCTGGAAGGCGCGGATGGCCACTACTCGCATCCACCCGAGATCAAGCGGCAACTGCTGAAGCGGCTGACCGATGCCGAAACCCTGGAAAAATTCATCCATACCCGTCATGTCGGGCAAAAGCGTTTTTCGCTGGAAGGCGCGGAAAGCCTGATCCCGTTGCTGGATACCGTGATTGCCCGCGCGGCGCTGCATGGCGCGCGCGAGATTGTCATGGGCATGGCGCATCGCGGCCGTATCAATGTGCTGAACAATCTGCTGGGACGAACTTTGGACAGCCTGTTCGAACAGGCCAAAAACGGCGGGCCGGATTCTCCGCTGTCCGGCGATGTGAAATACCACCAGGGTTTTTCCAATGACATCGCCACGCCATATGGCCCCGTTCATCTGGCGCTGGCCTTTAATCCTTCGCACCTGGAAATCGTGCACCCGGTCGTGCGCGGATCGGTGCGCGCGCGACAGGATCGCCGGGGCGATGTAAAGGGCTACGAAGTAGTGCCGGTCATCCTGCACGGCGATGCTGCGCTGTCCGGCCAGGGCGTGGTCATGGAAAGCCTCAACATGTCGCAGACACGAGGTTTCAGGAACGGCGGCGCGATCCATGTCGTCATCAACAACCAGATCGGTTTTACCACCTCCGACCCGCGCGACGTGCGCTCCAGCCTTTATTGCACCGATGTGGCGAAGATGGTCGAGGCGCCGGTTTTCCACGTCAATGCAGACGATGTCGATGCGGTGGCCTGGGTGGCGCAGCTGGCCGTCGATTTCCGCTACACCTTCCATAAAAATGTCTTCATCGACCTCGTGTGTTTCCGCCGCCATGGCCACAACGAACAGGACGAACCGCTGGTGACCCAGCCACTGATGTATCGCAAAGTACAGGCGCATCCTGGCACCCGCGCCAAATACGCGCAGCACCTCCAATCGCAGGGCGTAATCGATGCCGGTGAAGATGAGGCCTTGATCAACGCCTGCCGCGAAACGCTCGAACAAGGCAAGAGCCTGAGCCCGCCTGCCGCGTCGGATTTCAAGCAAACGTTTGCCACCTATTGGGGGCGCTTCCGTGGCGGCGACATCTCGCAGGTGGCGGACACAACCGTTCCGCTGCCGGATTTGAAACGGCTGGGCGCGCGGCTTGCGCATGTTCCGGATGGTTTCGTCCTGCACAGCCGGGTGGCCAAGGTAGTGGAAGACCGCCGCAAGATGACGGCAGGCGAAATGCCCCTGGACTGGGGCATGGCCGAGCATCTGGCATTTGCCAGCCTGCTGGACCGGGGCACCAATGTCCGGCTTTCCGGTCAGGATTCCGGGCGCGGCACGTTCTTTCATCGTCATGCCGTATGGCATAACCAGAACCGCCAGTCGCGTCATGGCGGAGACCATGTGCCGCTGGAATCGCTGCATGAACATCAGGGCATGTTCACGGTAATCGACTCGCTTTTGTCCGAGGAAGCGGTGCTGGCTTTTGAATACGGCTACGCGACAGCGGAGCCCGATTCGCTGGTCATCTGGGAAGCGCAGTTCGGCGATTTCGCCAATGGCGCCCAGGTCGTCATCGACCAGTTCATCGCCAGCGGCGAGGCCAAATGGGGCAGGCTGTGCGGACTGGTTTTGCTGCTGCCGCACGGTTATGAAGGGCAGGGGCCTGAGCATTCCTCCGGCCGTATCGAGCGCTTCATGCAGTTGTCCGCGCAGAACAACTGGCAGGTGTGCGTGCCGACGCTGCCTTCGCAGATTTTTCATTTGTTGCGCCGGCAGATGGTGCGGCCGGTCAGAAAACCGCTGGTGGTGTTTTCGCCCAAGAGTCTGCTGCGGCATCCGCAAGCGGTTTCAAGCCTGGATGATTTGAGCAACGGGCGCTTCCATCCGGTCATCGACGACTCGGTTCCGGCGGAATTGGTAACTCGCGTCGTGGCTTGTTCCGGCAAAGTCTATTTCGATCTGCTGGCGGCGCGCGGCGATCGCAAGGATGTCGCCTTGATGCGTATCGAGCAGCTTTATCCGTTCCCAGAAGACACACTGCGCGAAACCTTGTCGCGTTATCCCAGCGCGCAGCAGCTTGTCTGGGCGCAGGAAGAACCGATGAACCAGGGCGCCTGGTATGCCATCTGGCACCATCTCAATCATTGCGCGCCAGCGGGCAAGTCATTCCGTTACGCCGGCAGCCCACCGGCTGCGGCGCCTGCTTCGGGCTATGCAGCCCGCCACAAAACGGAGATGGATGCCATGTTGAAACAGGCGCTGGAGGAATAGGATGCCGGTCGAAGTCAAAGTCCCGCAACTTTCAGAATCCATCGCGTCCGGCACGCTGCTGGCGTGGCGCAAGCAGGCTGGAGAAAAAGTTCAGCGCGACGAAACCCTTGTCGATCTGGAAACCGACAAGGTCATTCTCGAAGTGCCCTCTCCGGCGGACGGCGTGCTGGCCCGCGTCATCCAGCCCGAAGGCGCCACCGTGAAGGCTGGGGAAACGCTTGCCATCATCGAGACTGAAGCTTCAGCCGCCGCTACGCCAGTTTCCGCTGCAGTGCCGCCTGCGCCCAGACCGGCACAGGAACCGGCCAAATCCACAAAGCCTGCGGAACCTGTACCGTCGCCTGTCACGCCAGTTTCCAGCCCCCCAAAATCCGAAGTGCTGCCCGCCAAACGCCTGCCCGATGACGGCCCGCACAAACAGCGCCTCAGCGTGCAGAACCGGGAAGGGCGCGAAACCCGCGTACCCATGTCGCGCCTGCGCCAGCGCGTGGCCGAACGCCTGGTTGCGGCGCAACACACTGCTGCCATCCTCACCACCTTCAACGAAGTGAACATGCAGCCGGTCAACGAACTGCGGCAACGCTTCAAGGCCGAATTCGAAACCCGCCACGGCATCAAGCTGGGCTACATGTCCTTCTTCGTGCGCGCCGTGTGCGATGCCCTGCGCCAGTTTCCGGTCGTCAACGCCTCCATCGACGGCGAGGACATCGTTTACCACGATTACTACGACATCGGCATTGCCGTTTCCACCCCGCGCGGACTGGTCGTGCCCATCTTGCGCGATGCGCAGAGACTGTCCTTCGCCGAAATCGAAAAAGGCATCGCCGACTTCGCCGCCCGCGCGCAGACCGGCGCGGTTTCAATTGACGAACTCACCGGCGGCACCTTCTCCATCACCAACGGCGGCGTGTTCGGTTCGCTGCTCTCCACGCCCATTCTCAACCCGCCGCAGTCCGGCATCCTGGGCATGCACAAGATTCAGGAACGCCCCGTCGCCGAAAACGGCCAGGTCGTCATCCGGCCCATGATGTACCTGGCCCTGTCCTACGACCACCGCCTCATCGACGGCAGGGATGCAGTGCAGTTTCTGGTCGCAGTGAAGACCGCACTGGAAGTGCCGGAGAGACTGCTGCTGGATGTTTAATGCTATCTGAATAGCAGCTTGATGTAGGCTACCTGGCCGGAATGGCAGTTGCTCTAAAATCCAATTCGAGCCTGGAACCTTTTATATTTCTATGCCTGACAGGGCGATTCGATGGAAAAGACCCAGCCAGAAAGAAAGGAGCTAAATAGCGTGCATGCCTATACCCTATGTTAAAAATGTACCGTAATGAATTTTGGTTGAGGCGTAAGCTATGAGATTTGGCATCAACAAGTTACTAATATTGGCGTCGCTTACTATTTTGTCACCGGCGAAGGCGGAATCACTTCTATATATTTGTGACAAAAAGAGCAATCAACTCACTATCGAATCCTTATCAGCAGAAAGCGAGGATGACGGTGTATCTTGTGATACCGGGCTATTAGACAAGGCAAAAATTAGATATGAAATTTATGAGCCTTGGCAGCATGTAACCGCGCGGGACGATGACCATGTCAAATCGGTTTCAAAAATACACAGGACTTGCAAGCTAAGTCGTGCAGCTTACAAAATTTCGTTTGAGCCCTATCTAGGCAATTTCAATATTCAAAGCCGATGTGGCGCCGCTTCCGGAACAAAGGTTGAGGTGTTCAAATTAAATAAAAGAATTGCCAAAGTGTCGTTTGGGGATGTAGAGAGTTGCTGGCATTTGGGTGACGAGCAACTATTGGTGACTCGGAAAATAACGATTATAGATGGGTACCGTAAGCCAGTTATCAAGCAAACGCCTGCTGAAGATGACTACTTCACGGACTTGACTGATGGTGGTAATCAATTAAACGTTTCAGCGTTTGATCTGTTTTCTTACAGGGCTTGCAAAAGAGGCGTCAGCTATTTTTCACTATGGCAACACGCGATAGATAATAGAACCGATGAGCCGGAGTCACTTGAACTCTTGATAGCCGAAGCTAGGAAAACTGGGTACTGGTCTGATGCGCTAACTGTAGCTGTTAGATCAGGTGACAACAGTCTCCTTGAAAAACTATTAGCCGCCGGTGCAAATCCGAACGTGCGACCAGCCTTTAAAACACCCTTACAAGAAGCAGTATGCATGGTCAGTGGGGGCATTCTTGTTGACACCTTACTAAAGCATGGCGCCCGTGATCTCATTGGAGACTTTGGCGAGGGCGCGTTGTTTGAGGCTATTTCATGTCACGAGATGCCAATGTTGGAAAAGATACTGGCTAGCGGCGCAACGTTGGGCACTCAATATATCGAATCTTTAATAATCAGAGGCAACGATGCAGGGTTGGCGGATGCCTTTACATTATTGATTAAGTACGGATTTGATCCGCGAGTGTTAATAACGTTGAAAGACAGGTACGTTGATGATAAGGGAAACCTTGTCAGCGTAATTTACCCAGGAGACAAACCTCCTACAGTCAAAACAATACAGATTCCGCTAATAGACTTGGTCAAACGCTATGACAAGCCTATGCTGTTCGATGTACTTAACAAGGCCGTTGCAAACGGTTCCAAACAATAACGCAGGATTAGGTTACCAAGACAGATTAGACGGTTTCCGCTTCTTGCGCAGTCAAACAACGACTTCCAGATATCCAACAATGCTGGAAGGCTGGAGAATCACGCTTGTCTTTTCCGCTTGGCTGCAAACAGCATGGTGATGCCCAGCCCCAACAGGGACAACGTGGCCAGTTCCGGAACGGACGAGGTCAGGAAGCCCCGAATATCCGCTGCATTTTCATCCGGGGGCAAATAAGGCTTGTTGTCGCTCAGAAAAACTGTATAGTTCGCGCTTCCGCATGTCCAGCCAATCGGCATGCGGGTCTCTTGAAACGATCTCCTTGATCTCCCATTTCGTCTGCCTCGATTGGTGTCGCCTTTGGCGCGACAGGCCGTCGCAGGAAAAAATAAATGACTACTGAAGTAAGCTTTGCCAGCCTCGGCCTGGCCGAACCCCTTATGCGTGCGATTGCCGATGCGGGCTACACCACGCCCACGCCGATTCAGGCGCAGGCCATTCCACTCGTTCTGGCGGGCGGTGATCTGCTCGCGGCGGCGCAGACCGGCACTGGCAAAACCGCCGGATTCACGCTGCCGATTCTGCATCACCTGTCCACGCGTATGCCGCAGAGCCAGAAACCCGGCCGCCCGCGCTGCCTGATTCTGGTGCCCACGCGCGAACTGGCGGCGCAGGTGGAAGAATCGGTCAAGACCTACGGCAAATACCTCTCGCTGGCCTCGATGGTGATGTTCGGCGGCGTCAACATCAATCCGCAGTTCAAGGCGCTCAAGTCGCGCGTGGACATTCTGGTGGCGACACCGGGCCGCCTGCTCGACCATCTCGGCCAGAAAACCGTGGACCTGTCCAGCGTGGAAATCCTGGTGCTGGACGAAGCCGACCGCATGCTGGACATGGGCTTCATCCGCGACATCAAGAAGGTGCTGGCCGTGCTGCCGAAACAGCGGCAGAACCTGCTGTTTTCGGCAACGTTCTCCGACGAGATCAAAACACTGGCGAATGGCTTGCTGCACAACCCCGGCTGCGTCGAAGTCGCGCGCCGCAATACCGCGTCGGAACTGGTGGAGCAGTCGCTGCATCTGGTGCCGCAGGCGCACAAGCGCGATCTGCTGGCGCACCTGATCAGGCATCACGACTGGCAACAGGTGCTGGTCTTTACCCGCACCAAGCACGGCGCCAACAAGCTGGCGGAAAAACTCGTCAAGGATGGTATTTCCGCTGCCGCCATCCACGGCAACAAGAGCCAGTCGGCCCGCACCAAGGCGCTGGCGGGATTCAAGAATGGCGAGGTGCACGTGCTGGTGGCGACCGACATCGCCGCGCGCGGCATCGATATCGATCAATTGCCCCAGGTTGTGAACTTCGAACTGCCCAATGTGCCGGAAGACTACGTCCACCGCATCGGCCGCACGGGGCGGGCGGGCAGCGCCGGTTCCGCGCTTTCGCTGGTGGACAGTGAGGAAATGGGCTACCTGAAAGACATCGAAAAACTCATCAAGCGCAACATCGTGCGCGTGGAAGTGGAAGGCTTTGTGCCCACGCCGCGTGCGGAATCCGCACCGGATGTCAGACCGCCACGCCAGCCCCAACGCCAGTCCGGAAACAAGCCCAAGGCCGAGGGCCGTCAGGCATCAGGCAAGAGTCAGCAACGAAACAAATCTCAAGCGAAACGCGGCGAAACTCAACGTGCGGACAAACCTCAAACAAGACACGAAACCGCGCCACGCGGCCCGCAACCGGCCAAGCCCGGCCAGACGCGCAGGCCCAAGCCTCAGGCAGCACTGTTTACGGCCAAGCCAGGTTCGCGCGGGCATTGATGAGTTTGAAGTCAAATGCGCATGGACACCCTGCACACCTACGACGAACTTCCCTACGACCGGCTGCCCTTGCCGGAAACCGAGCCGGATTTTCTGGCGTCTTTGGCAGGGCTGCATGGTTTTGTAGCGACTGATGCGCGTGCCGCTCGGGTGTTGGAACTGGGATGCGCGCAGGGCGGCAATCTGATTCCGATGGCGGCGCGGTATTCGCAAAGTGAATTTGTCGGCATCGATCTGTCGCGCGTGCAGGTGGAGGAGGGGCAGGCGTTCATCGAGCGTGCCGGCCTGACTAATATCCGGTTGCTACATGGCGACATTGCAGCGCTGCCCGGTGATCTGGGCGAGTTCGATTACATCATCGCGCACGGGGTGTATTCCTGGGTGCCGGACTTTGTGCGTGATGCCTTGCTGTCAGCCTGCCGCCGTTTATTGAAACCGCGGGGCATTGCCTACATCAGTTTCAATGTCGAGGCGGGTTGGCGTTTGTATGGGCAGATACGCGAGGGGCTGATGAAACAGGACGATGCAAGTCTTTCGCCCATGCAGCGCGTGATGAGGGCGAAGGAAACGCTGGCGGCCATGCAGGATGACGATGAGCGCATCGTGAAGGAAATCGCCTATCTGAAAACCGCATCGCCTTCCTATCTGTTTCACGAATACCTCTCGGAGATCAATCAGCCGTTTTCATTCGAGTCGTTTGTTCAGGATGCATCCAGCCATGGCTTGCGTTATCTGGGTGAGGCCGGGCCGAGGCGCGCACGCGTGGTGCTGGAAAACGACTGGGGGCTGTCTGAGGAGGCGCGGCACGAGCGCTGGCTGGAAGCCGAAGCCAGGCTGGACGAGGCCTTGAATACCCGTTTTCGCCGGGCGCTGCTGGTGCGCGATGATGCGCCCGTGTCCGCGCCGCAATCAGGAGATAAACTGGCCTTGCTGTCATTCAGTGCCGAACTGGCCTCTGACGACGAACTGGATTTTTCCGAGTCCATCGAGCAGCATTTCCGGACACGTACGGGTGAGCGTTATCCGGTATCGCATCCGCTGCTGAAGGCGTTTCTGGTAGCGCTGGCGGGTGCGTGGCCTGACGTGGTTGATTATCAAATTTTGCTGGATCATGCGCTTCCGCTGGCGAAGGAATATGGCTATACGGGCGAGGCGGATGATGCTTTCCGTGAAGCCTTGCTCGATTTCGTCCAGCTGCATGGCGTGCGGCTGCATATGCAGGCACATGTTTCAGCGGAATCCGGTACGGCATTTCCTCGATCAGCGATGCTGGCAATATCGCAAGCCGCAAGCCGCGAATGGCCTGTCACCAATCGATTCCATCAGGCGCTGGACCTGGATGAATGGGGGCGCTGGCTGATTACGGTGATGGATGGCGACACGCCTGTTGAAGGCTTGTCCGGCATGCTGGACAAGAAACTGGCTGACGCTGGTATTCAGAGCGGCGCGGAGCAGGCACTGGAAATCGTTGAAAATTACACTGCCTTTTTCAGGCAGCAGGGAATTGCCGTTTAGCGAGGCGCCGACCAGCAGTTGTTGTTGACCTGCCAGGAAAGCCTCAATTGCTCGCCCATGGTCGATTCCATGTAGCGCAAACCAATGAAATCCGTGCCCTTGCGCCAGAACAGGCCGAGCTGGCTGACCGGCCCGCTGGCGATGACCTTGGTGTAGGGCATGGTGTAAACCGGGCTGCCATACTGGTTGGAATAATTGCTGGCCAGGGTAATGAAGTTCTGGAAGGATGGTTTGACGAGCTGTTCGAATCCGACCAGCTTTTCGTTGCAGAACTGGAATTCGTAGTTGCGCGCGCCGGGTTGATCCACGGGATCCTGCGCCAGGATCGTGTCCGCGCCCAGTGGCGTGATCTTGCCGAATTTCCAACTTTTCAATGCCTGTTCGACATCGGCGCGCGGCATGCCGTTGTAGAACTCGCCCGCCTGCCAGGCGTGGGCAGGCGGCAAAACCAGCGCGGACAGGGCGGTAAACAGCAGGGTCAGGTTTTTCATGGCCGGAATGATACGAGGGTTTTGTTGTTTCGTAGCAGTTTCCGGGCCAGGAAATCCCTTATTTACCCATGACCGCGCCAAACACTTTCTTCAGCAGGTCGCTGCCATATTGAATCGGGTTGGTGCGGATGGCGCGTTCCTGTTCGCCAATGACCTTGTACAGCCGGTCGAGAGACTGCTTGGTGACGTAGTTCTCGATGCTGGCCTGGTCTTCCTTCACCATTTTGAATTTCGAGGCGAGTCCCGCGTATTTGTTGTAGGTCTGCGCCAGGCCGACCTTGTCGGTGGCGGTCTTGACCATGGGCTGGAATTTATCCGTCAGCGCGGTTTCGGTTTTCTTGCGGAAGAATTCGGTGGCCGCCTGATCGCCGCCGGTGAGGATGCCTTTTGCATCATCCACGCTCATGTCTTTCACGGCATTGACCAGCAGGGTTTTGGCCTCGGGCACGGCGGCCTCGGCGGCGCGGTTCATGGACAGGATGAGCTCATCGGCCTGCTTGCCCATGCCGAAGGTGCGCATGAGCTTGTCGACTTTTTTCAAATTGTCGGGCAGGGGAATGCGCAGCTTGGGATCGCCAAAGAACCCGTCCTGCTTGCCGAGTTGCGCAACCGCCGCTTCGGCGCCGCGCGTCAGGGCTTCTTTCAGGCCGGAATTCATTTCGGCGGGCGTCAGTGCATCGACGGCGGACTTGGTGGCGCTGGGCGCGGTTTGCGTGCCGGAGGACTTGTCCATGGCAGCCTTGCCCGCATTCAGGAGGTCGTTCAGATCCAGCGCATACGCGCCACCAGCCAGAGAAGCGGCGATAGTCAAAGCAAGTAGACGGGGTTTCATGTGCATGCTCCTTTCAGAGTGTCTTTGCATTAAAGAATTTCGGCGGCATGGTCGGCCAGCCGCGAGCGTTCGCCGCGCGCCAGCGTGACATGGCCGCTGTGGGGCCAGCCCTTGAAGTGGTCCACCACATAGGTCAGGCCGGAACTGCCTTCGGTCAAATACGGCGTGTCGATCTGCGAGATATTGCCGAGACACACCACCTTGGTGCCCGGGCCCGCGCGCGTGATGAGGGTCTTCATCTGCTTGGGCGTGAGGTTCTGGGCTTCGTCAATGATAAGAAACTTGTTGATGAAGGTGCGGCCACGCATGAAATTTAACGATTTGATCTTGATGCGGCTGCGAATGAGGTCCTGCGTGGCGGCGCGGCCCCAGTCTCCGGCTTCGTCGTCGGCCTTGTTGAGCACGTCGAGGTTGTCTTCCAGCGCGCCCATCCACGGCGTCATTTTTTCCTCTTCGGTGCCGGGCAAAAAGCCGATGTCCTCACCCACGGGAACTGTCACGCGGGTCATGATGATTTCGGAATAAATCTTCTTTTCCAGAACCTGTGCAAGCCCTGCCGCCAGGGTCAGCAGCGTCTTGCCGGTACCTGCCTGGCCAAGCAGGGTGACGAAATCGATCTCGGGGTCCATCAGCACATTGAGCGCGAAATTCTGTTCGCGGTTGCGCGAGGTGATGCCCCAGACATTGTTCTTGTGATGGCTGAAATCCTTGATGGTTTGCAGTTCGGCGTTTTTGCCCTGAACGCTCAGTACCTTGGCATAGAACGGCGTACTGCTCTCCTGATAGACGAATTCGTTGACCAGGAAGTCGTTCGACATCGGCCCCTTGATGCGGTAGAAGGTATGGCCGTTGGCCTGCCAGGATTCCATGCCCTTGCCGTGCGTGTCCCAGAAATCCGCCGGCAGTTCGGTCACGCCGGTATACAGCAGGTCGGTGTCTTCCAGCACCTTGTCGTTGAAGTAATCCTCGGCGGGCAGGCCCAGCGCGCGCGCCTTGATGCGCATGTTGATGTCCTTCGACACCAGGATGACCTGACGCTTGGGATGAGTGCGGCCCAGATGCAGCACCACGCCCAGGATCTGATTGTCGACCTTGCTGGTGGCGAGAGAGGCGGGCAGCTCGCCATGGATCGCCTCGGTTTGCAAAAACAGGCGGCCGGTGGCGGCGTCGTGGCTTTGCGGGCCGAGCGGAATGCCTTCGTCGATATCTTCCCAGCGGCTCACCAGATCGTCGAGGAAGCGGCTGGCCTGGCGCGCATTGCGCGAAACCTCGCTCATGCCTTTCTTGTGCTGGTCGAGTTCTTCCAGCGTGGCGATCGGAATGTAGATGTCATGTTCCTGAAAGCGGAACAGGCTGGTGGGATCGTGCATCAGCACGTTGGTATCAAGAACAAACAGCTTGGCGGAACTACGGGTTTTGGGAGCTGCGGGTTTTCTGGGCATCAGGTCTGCTTACTTGAGTGATTGAACAAAAGCCAAAACTTCGGCGGCGTGGCCGGGCGCCTTGACGGCCCGCCATTCCTTGACGAGCTTGCCGTTCTTGTCGAAGGCAAAGGTGCTGCGCTCGACGCCGCGCACCTGTTTGCCATACATGTTTTTCAGTTTCATGACGCCGAACAGTTCGCAGAGCTTTTCATCGGGGTCGGAAATCAGCTCGAAGGGCAGTTCCAGTTTGGCCTTGAAGTTTTCGTGGGACTTGAGGCTGTCGCGCGAGACACCGGCGACGACCGCGCCAGCCTTGGCGAACTGCTTCGCCAGGTCGCGGAATTCCATGCCCTCGGTGGTGCAGCCGGGCGTGTTGTCCTTGGGGTAGAAATAAATCACCACGGCTTTGCCCTGATGGGCGGAGAGTGTGAACGGGCCGCCAGTGGCGTCGGCGGTGAAATCCTTGATAACCGGTAATGTCATGGATGGTGGACTCGTGTGGAAGACTTTAACAGGACTATGACCGCGCCGCTACCACCGTCCGCCGGGCGGGCCTGGCAGAAGGCCAGCACGTCCTCGCGCTGCATCAGCCAGTGGCGCAGTTTGTGTTTGAGCACGGGTTCGCGGTTTTTCGAGCGCAGGCCCTTGCCGTGAATGATGCGGACGCAGCGAAGGTCGTTGCGGGCGCAGTGCAGCAGGAATCCGGCCAGCGTGATCCGTGCTTCGTCGGAACGCAGGCCATGCAGATCCAGTTCGGCGGCGACGACCCAGCCGCCGCGTTTGAGCTTGCGCAGGGCAGCGGCTGGCACGCCGGGGCGGCTAAAAAACAGCTCTTCTCCGGTCTCTCCTTGTTCCAGCACTTCCCAAGGGTCGGCCAGCGAGTCCAGTAGTGCCTGTTTTTCATCCTTCAACCGTTGCAGGGGCAGGGGCTTGATGCGCGCGCGGTGCGGTTCGGCGCGGTTGTGTGGCGGCAGGGCAATGGCATCCCCCACCTCCTGCCGGAAGAGGTTGAGTTCTTCCTGACTAGAGGCGGGGTCGGGCATCAGGCCAGGCCCAGGTTGTCGAGATAGCGTTCGGCGTCGAGCGCGGCCATGCAACCGGAAGCGGCGCTGGTCACCGCCTGTTTGTAAATATGGTCCTGGATGTCCCCAGCCGCAAACACGCCGGGAACGCTGGTGGCGGTGGCGTTGCCGGCGCGGCCGCTCTTGGTGACGATATAGCCGTGTTCCAGCTCAAGCTGATCCTTGAACAGGTCGGAATTGGGTTTGTGACCGATGGCGATGAAAATCCCCGTGAGCGCGATGTCCTGCGTGGCGCCGCTTTCAACATGCTTGATGCGCATGCCATTGACGCCGGTCTCGTTGCCCAGCACTTCGTCCAGCACATGGTCTGTTTGCAGGGTGATCTTGCCTTCCTTCACCTTTTCCATCAGGTGGTCGACCATGATCTTTTCGGCCTTGAACTTGTCGCGGCGGTGGACGAGCGTGACGTGGTTGGCGATGTTGGCCAGGTAGAGCGCTTCCTCGACGGCGGTATTGCCCCCGCCTATCACGGCGACATTCTGGTTTTTGTAGAAAAAGCCATCGCAGGTGGCGCAGCCGGATACGCCCTTGCCCATGAATGCCTGCTCTGAAGGCAGACCCAGATACATGGCCGAGGCGCCGGTGGCGATAATCAGCGCATCGCAGGTGTAGGTGCCGGCATCGCCGATCAGCGTGATGGGTTTATCCGTCAGTTTGGCGGTATGGATGGTATCGAAAATGATTTCGGTTTCGAAGCGGGTGGCGTGCGCCTCGAAGCGCTGCATCAGTTCCGGTCCCTGCACGCCGCTGGCATCGGCTGGCCAGTTGTCGACATCGGTGGTGGTCATGAGCTGACCGCCCTGTTGCAGGCCGGTGATGAGGACGGGCTTGAGGTTGGCGCGGGCCGCGTAGACGGCGGCGGTGTAGCCGGCGGGGCCGGAGCCCAGAATCAGGAGTTTGGCGTGTTGGGTTGTCATGAGGGTCGACTTCCTGTTGTTTGGTTCGTTTGGATGGAGACAGGCTGGATTCTAACAAGTTGCCATTGAAATATGCTTTACCGGCAAAACTCAATGTCACGTATCTATATAATGTCGCATTCAGATTTTTAAATGCTCCATGCGCCAAGCCACCCGTTCGACACGAACCAAAACCGCCGACCCGTTGCCGCCACGATTGTTGAGATTGTTGCGTGAAGCCCGCGCCATCGCGGTCATTGCGGCGGCATTGTTTCTGGCGGCCATGCTGCTGACGCACAGCTTGGCGGATTCCGGTTTCTTTACTTCGGGCAGTGGCGAGCCGCCGCGTAATCTGGCCGGCAATCTGGGCGCCTGGGTGTCCGACCTGCTGCTGGGACTGCTGGGCTATTCATCGTGGTGGGCGGTGGTGCTTGCCATCGGCTATTCAATTCGCGTATTCCGTCATCTGGATGAAGTGCCGCTGACCAGCAACCGGCATGTCTGGATCGCGCTGAGCGGGTTTTTCGTACTGCTGCTATCCAGCAGCGCGATTGAAGCGCTTCGCCTTTGGGGCATGAACGGTTTGCCGCATGGCGCGGGCGGCATCATCGGACAGGGACTGGGTAACGGTTTCCAGAAACTGCTGGGCTTTACCGGCGGCACGCTGGCGCTGCTGATTACGATGGGCATCGGCTTCAGCCTGTACACCGGCGTGTCCTGGGTGCGGATTGTGGAATGGGTGGGCGAAGCGCTGGAGCGTGCCACCTGGGGCGCCGTTGCCTACATTCAGCGCAAGCGCGACGAGAAAATCGGCCAGGCCGCGCTGCACCAGCGCGAGGAAATGGTGGCCGAGGAGAAGAAGAAACTCGAAATCGCCAAGCCGATCAAGATCGAACCAGTAGTGACGGAAGTGCCCAAGTCGCCGCGCATCGAGGCGGAAAAACAGACGCCGCTGTTCAAGGACCTGCCGGATTCCCCGTTGCCGCCCCTGCATCTGCTGGATGAAGCGACTGAAGCCGCTGAACCCGCCAGCAAGGAAGCGCTGGAATTCACGTCGCTGATGATCGAGCGCAAGCTCAAGGAATTCGGCGTCGAGGTGAAAGTGGTTTCGGCCTCGCCCGGCCCGGTGATCACGCGATACGAAATCGAGCCCTCGGTGGGTGTGAAGGGCAGCCAGATCGTCAATCTTTCCAAGGACCTGGCGCGCACGCTGTCGGTGGTCAGCATCCGCGTGGTGGAAGCGATTCCGGGCAAGCACACCATGGGTTTGGAGATTCCCAATCCCAGCCGCCAGACCGTTCGGCTGTCGGAAATCCTCGGCTCCAGGGCCTATCACGACATGGCCAGCCCGCTGACCGTGGCGCTGGGCAAGGACATTGCGGGCAATCCGGTGGTGGCCGACCTGGGCAAGATGCCGCATTTATTGGTTGCAGGCACAACCGGCTCCGGCAAATCGGTCGGTATCAACGCCATGATTCTGTCGCTGATCTACAAGGCCGGGCCGGACACCGTGCGGCTCATTATGGTCGATCCCAAGATGCTGGAATTGTCCGTGTACGAAGGCATTCCGCACCTGCTGGCGCCGGTGGTTACGGACATGCGTCAGGCCGCCGCCGCGCTCAACTGGTGCGTGGCCGAGATGGACCGGCGTTATAAATTGATGTCCGCGCTGGGCGTGCGCAATCTGGCGGGCTACAACCAGAAAATCCGCGATGCCAAGAAGAATGGCCTGACGCTGAATCATCCCTTCAGCCTGACACCGGACAATCCCGAGCCGCTGGAACCCATGCCCGTGATCGTGGTGATGATCGACGAACTGGCCGACCTGATGATGGTGGTGGGCAAGAAGGTCGAGGAGCTCATCGCGCGGCTGGCGCAGAAAGCGCGCGCGGCCGGAGTTCATTTGATTTTGGCCACCCAGCGGCCTTCGGTCGATGTCATCACCGGCCTGATCAAGGCCAACATTCCCACCCGCATTGCCTTCCAGGTATCCAGCAAGGTCGATTCGCGCACCATCCTCGACCAGCAGGGCGCCGAGGCTTTATTGGGTCAGGGTGACATGCTTTACCTGCCGCCGGGCACGGGATTACCCAATCGCGTGCATGGCGCGTTCGTCTCGGATGGTGAAGTCCACCGCGTGGTCGAATATCTCAAGGGCTTGGGTCAGCCCGATTACATCGAAGGCATCCTCGAAAGCCCGGAGGAGTCATTTGAAGGCGGAGGCGGCGAGGGCGGAGGCGATGCCGAGGCCGATCCGCTGTATGACGAAGCGGTCGCCATCGTGCTGAAAACGCGCCGAGCTTCCATTTCCGCCGTGCAACGCCATCTGCGCATCGGCTACAACCGGGCGGCAAGGATGATCGAGGCCATGGAGAAGGCCGGGCTGGTCTCCGCCATGCAGCCTAATGGCAATCGCGAGGTCATCGCGCCAGCCAGGGAAAGTTGAACTTAACTCTTGCCGTGGCGCCCAAGCAGGCAGGTCCATTTCCAGAATCGAACATGAAAAAATTTCCCCTGATGGTGTTGGCATTCCTGATTCCGGCTTCGGCACTGGCCGGCGGCGTTGATGCGCTCAAATCCTTCATCGGCGACACGCGCACGGCAAAGTCCGCGTTCAGCCAGACCGTGACCGACCAGAATGGCAAGCTGCGGCAGAAATCCGAAGGCACGCTGGCCTTCTCGCGCCCTGGAAAATTCCGCTGGGTGTATCAAAAGCCATATGAACAGCTGATCGTTGGCGATGGCGTCAAACTGTGGATTTACGATGCCGACCTGGAGCAGGTGACGGTGAAGAAGCTGGGCGACGCGTTGGGTTCCAGTCCGGCGGCCCTGCTGGCAGGCAGCAACGACATCGAGAAGCATTTTGTGCTGAAGGATGCCGGGATGCAGGACGGCATGGACTGGCTGGAAGCGAGGCCGAAGGACAAGGAAAGCACGTTTGAATTCGTGCGCATGGGGTTTGCCGGCGGAACGCTGAAAGCCATGGAACTGAAAGACAGTTTCGGCCAGACCACCGAATTGAAATTCTCAAAGCTGGAAAAGAATCCGCAGCTAAACAGCGGCGATTTCAAATTCACGCCGCCCAAGGGGGCGGACATCATTTCGGAATAATGAAACCAGCCTCCGGCGATCTGTTTGGTCGGGCCGAGGGCGTTGTCCCGCTGGCTGAGCGCCTGCGCCCGCAGACACTGGACGAGGTGGCCGGACAGGCGCATCTGATCGGGCCGGGCAAGCCGCTGCGCGTGGCATATGAATCCGGCAAGCTGCATTCTTTTATCCTGTGGGGCCCGCCGGGCGTTGGAAAGACCACTCTGGCGCGCCTGATGGCGGATGCAATGGCAGCTGATTTCATTCCCCTGTCCGCCGTTCTGTCCGGCGTCAAGGATATCCGCGATGCGGTGGCACGTGCCGAGAATAACCGGGCGATGGGCCGGCATACCATTCTGTTTGTCGATGAAATCCATCGCTTCAACAAGTCGCAGCAGGATGCGCTGCTGCCGCATGTGGAATCTGGGCTGGTCACCTTCATCGGCGCCACCACCGAGAATCCGTCGTTTGAAGTCGTCGGCGCCTTGCTCTCGCGCGCGCAGGTTTATGTATTGCAGTCGCTTGCCCGCGAGGATCTGCTGTCATTGTTCGAACGGGTCAGGCAGAACATGAACGATGTGCAGTTCGAACAGGATGCCGTCGACAAGGTGATCGAGTATGCCGATGGCGATGCCCGGCGCTTCCTCAACGACATCGAGCAGCTGGCCGAGGCGGCGAGGGCGCAGAATATTCCCGTCACGATGGAACTGGCAGGCAATGTCCTGGTGCGTGGACCGAGGCGCTTCGACAAGGGGGGCGACGATTTCTACGACCAGATTTCCGCGCTGCACAAATCCGTGCGCGGTTCCGACCCAGATGCCTCGCTGTACTGGATGATCAGGATGCTCGATGGCGGCTGCGACCCGCTGTATGTCGCCCGGCGGGTGATCCGCATGGCCTCGGAAGACATCGGCCTGGCTGACCCCAGAGCCCTGCGCCTGGCGCTGGACGCGGCTGAAACCTACGAGCGCTTGGGCAGCCCGGAAGGTGAACTGGCGATTGCCCAGGCCGTGATCTACCTGGCCTGCGCGCCCAAGAGCAATGCGGCCTACGTGGCTTACAATAATGCCCGCAGGTTTGTGAGTAACGACGGCTCGCGCGAGGTGCCCGTGCATCTTCGCAATGCGCCAACCAGGCTCATGAAGGAACTGGGCTACGGCCGCGAATACCGCTATGCCCACGACGAGCCGGATGCGTATGCGGCGGGGGAAGAGTATTTCCCCGAGGGTATCCAGCCGAAGTTTTACGCGCCGACGCCAAGAGGGCTGGAAGGCAAGATTGCCGAGCGGCTGGCTTATCTGAAAAGTCTCGACGCGGCGGCAAGAAAAAAGAAACCGCAGTAAAAATTTTTAGGGAGTTTTCATGCTGGACATACAACTGCTGCGCAACGATCTGGAAGGCGTGGCGGCCAGACTCAAGGCCAGGAAATTTGATCTGGATACGGCAAGCATCGCATCGCTGGAAGCAGAGCGCAAATCGCTGCAAACGCGCACCCAGGACTTGCAGGCCAGGCGCAACAGCCTGTCCAAAAGCATCGGCGCGGCCAAAGCCAAGGGTGAGGATGTCGCGTCCATCATGGCTGAAGTAGGCGGCTTGGGCGATGAACTGAAAGCCAATGAAGATGCCCTGGCCAGATTGCAGGATAAATTCAACGCGCTTTTGATGGGCATTCCCAATGTGCCGCATGAGTCGGTACCTTCGGGCTCGGATGAAAACGGCAACAAGGAAGTGTTGCGTTGGGGTGAACCTCGGAAATTCGATTTTGAAGTAAAGGATCATGTGGATATCGGCGCGGGACTGGGATTGGATTTCGAATCCGCCGCCAAACTTTCCGGTTCGCGTTTTGCCGTGTTGAAGGGCGGCATCGCCCGCCTGCATCGCGCACTCGCCCAGTTCATGCTGGATATGCACACGCGCGAGCATGGCTACACAGAAGTCTACGTGCCTTACATGGTCAACGCCGATTCCATGCGCGGCACGGGGCAGTTGCCCAAGTTCGAGGAGGATTTGTTCGCAACCTTCAAGAACGCCGACGAGAAGCTGTATCTCATCCCCACCGCCGAAGTACCGGTGACCAATCTGGTGCGGGACGAGATCGTTCCGGGCGAAAGCCTGCCGCTGAAGTTCGTCGCGCACACGCCGTGCTTCCGTTCCGAGGCGGGTTCGTATGGCCGCGATACGCGCGGCATGATCCGCCAGCACCAGTTCGACAAGGTGGAAGTGGTGCAGATGGTGAAGCCCGAGGATTCCTATCGCGTGCTGGAGGAACTGACCGGTCACGCTGAGGCCATTCTGCAGAAGCTGGGCCTGCCTTACCGAAAAATGCTGCTGTGCACCGGCGACATGGGCTTCTCCTCGGCCAAGACCTATGATCTTGAAGTGTGGCTGCCCGCGCAAAACACCTACCGCGAGATTTCTTCCTGCTCAAACTTCGAGGCTTTCCAGGCGCGGCGAATGCAGGCGCGCTTTCGCAACGAGAAGAACAAACCCGAGCTGCTGCACACGTTGAACGGTTCGGGACTGGCGGTGGGCCGGACGTTGGTCGCGATCCTTGAGAATTACCAGAACGCGGATGGCAGCGTGAGCATACCGGAAGTCCTGCGGCCCTGGATGGGCGGACTCGACAGGCTTAGTTGAGTAAAAGCGCCAGCTTTTCCGGAAACGCCTTGCGGCCAAACAGCAGCGGGCTGTAATCCGGTTCCAGTTTCGCCAGGATGTCGTAATAGTTGCGGATGCTTTCGACAAATATGACAGCCTCGCCGCCCCGCGCATAGCCGTAGCGCATCACACCCTTGTATCCGCCGCGCGATAGCAGCGGCAGCGTCTGTTTTACATCCGCCCAGCTGTCCGGGTTCATGCCTTTTGACTTGGCGATTCGGCGCGCGTCTTCCAGATGCCCCAGTCCCTGATTGTAGGCCGCCAGTGCCAGCCAGGTCTTGTCGGGTTCGGCAATGCGGGCGGGCAGGCTTTCTTTCAATAATGTCAGGTATTTTGCTCCAGCAAGAATGCTTTGCTTGGGATCAAGCCGGTCGGTGACGCCCATGCGGTCGGCGGTTTCATTCGTCAGCATCATCAGCCCGCGCACACCAGTGAACGAAGTGGCATAAGGATCCCACTTCGACTCCTGATATCCAATGGCTGCAAGCAACCGCCAGTCGATGGATGTGACGTTTTCCGCTTCATGGAAATATTTGCGATACCGGGGCAGCGTGGAAAGCCGCCTGTCCAGAATACCCTCGGCATGTTCGGGCTCAAGGCGTTTGACGTGGCCAAAATAACGCTCATAAATTTGTTTGAGCCTGCCATTGCGGCGGGATTCGATGAAAAACTGGTTCAGCTTGATGGCAAGTTTTTTACTTGAACGATGGGGCAGGGCCCAGACAACCTGCTGCTGGCCGGCAAAACTGTAGGCGATTTTCAGCGACGGATAGTGGTTGCGCGCCAGGTCGAAGTCCTGTTCATTGACCACCACGGCGTCCAGTTCGCCCTCGGCCAGCCGGCTCAGCAACTCCTCGGGAAATACATCCTGCAGCGTGGTCCACGAAAGCTTGGGATATTTGCGATGGGCTGAAACGAGCAGGGGGAGGTGGCCGCTATCCGCCATGGCGCCCAGGCGCACCTTGCCCAGGTCGGCCAGGTTGCGGATTTTCGCGGCGGTATCGCGCGTGACCACCACCACGCGCGTTTCATACAGGGGTGGGGTTCGGAGCAAACGCTGTTCTTCGACCGCTGCCGCAATCAGGCTGGCGGCAACCAGGTGTGTCCTGTTCTTGTGAAGCGTTTCGTACAGATCGGCATAGCTATCGCTTTCCTGCCACTTTACCGTCCAGCCGTTTTGGCTGGCAAAGGCCTGGATGACGTCATATGTGTAGCCAGCCCGATTGCTTTCCGCGTCCAGATAATAGGTGGCGGGTCCATAGCGGGTTGTCACCACCAGTTCCCTGGTGGTATCCGGATCGGGCACGGGAACTGAAACCGGGCTTTTGGAACATCCATTCAATACGATTAGCACCAGCCAGCCCAGGGTCAGGGCACGGATCATCCCCGAAGTCTATCGCAAGGATTAATTTTTGGGTTGGGAAGCAGCCCCATACCATGTAAAATCCGCGCTGCTTCAGAGTCAGCCTTTGGCCTGTAACCCGCGGAGAGGTGGCAGAGCGGTTGAATGCACCGGATTCGAAATCCGGCATACGGGTTCTCCCGTATCGGGGGTTCGAATCCCCCCCTCTCCGCCATAAACAAAAGGCCCCGGAAGGGGCCGTTTGTTTATGGCATGATGGGGAGGGTGAGAACCCCCTTGGGTTCGCGGAGCAAGCACTGCTTGCGACGGACAGCCGAAGGCTGGTCCCGAGCGATAGCGAGGGATGAGGTTTCGTGGAGGCAACACGAAACCGAACTATCCCCCCCTCTCCGCCAAGCGGCTTCTGTCAGGCAATTTTCCGTCGAATAAATCGCTAATCCCGAATAAGCCCTGCCAAGGGCTTTTTTTCTTCAATTTCCATTGCCCTTCGAGGGTTGAAAATTCTTTTCAACTCATCAAATATAAGAACTGTTTATTGAGCTACATTTTGGGTAATGGGAGTCAAACGTGATTCAGGAGTATTGTTGGAGCCGGCCAAGGTCCGGACCAAACCGCCGCCGCTATTCAAGGTTATGCTGCTGAATGACGATTACACACCCATGGAGTTTGTGGTGATGGTGCTGCAGCGGTTTTTTGGCATGGACCGTGAACGCGCGACGCAAGTCATGCTCAAAGTGCATACGGAGGGTGTCGGGATCTGCGGTGTCTACCCGAAAGACATCGCGGGGACCAAGGTGGAGCAGGTGACCCGCTTTGCCCGGGACAACCAGCACCCGCTTCAATGTACGATGGAAGAAAGTTGAGGGATACATGATCGCTCAGGAACTCGAGGTCAGCCTGCACATGGCCTTCATGGACGCGCGCCAGAAGCGGCACGAGTTCATCACGGTCGAGCATCTGCTGCTGGCGATGCTGGACAATCCCTCGGCGGCCGAGGTGCTGCGTGCATGCGGCATCAACATGGACGAACTGCGAAAGAAACTCTCGGATTTCATCGAGGAGCACGCACCCAAAGTCGAAGGCGAGGGCGAAGTCGATACGCAACCCACGCTTGGATTTCAGCGCGTGATCCAGCGCGCCATCCTGCATGTGCAGTCTTCTGGCAAGAAGGAAGTCACCGGCGCCAATGTGCTGGTGGCGATTTTTGGCGAAAAGGATTCGCACGCTGCCTTCTTCCTGGATCAGCAAGGCATTACCCGGCTGGATGTAGTCAATTTCATTTCCCACGGCATCGCCAAGGTGCCGCAAGCTGGCGCGCCCAGGCAGGAAGATGCGACCGAAACGGCGCAGGAGAGCCAGTCGGGTTCGCCGCTGGAATCCTATACCCTCAATTTGAATGCGCAGGCGCTGGCCGGCAAGATCGATCCGCTGATCGGGCGCGACCTGGAACTGGAGCGGGTAATTCAAACCCTGTGCCGCCGCCGCAAGAATAATCCTTTGCTGGTGGGCGAGGCCGGCGTGGGCAAGACCGCCATCGCCGAGGGGCTGGCCCGGCGCATCGTCGAGGGCACGGTGCCGGATATTCTGGCCGAGAGCACGGTTTATGCGCTGGACATGGGCGCGCTGCTGGCCGGCACCAAGTACCGGGGCGACTTCGAACAGCGTCTGAAAGGCGTTTTGAAGCAGTTGACCGACAACCCCAATGCCGTCCTCTTCATTGACGAGATTCATACCCTGATAGGCGCCGGCGCGGCATCGGGCGGGACGCTGGATGCCTCCAACCTGCTGAAACCTGCTTTGAGCTCCGGCCAGTTGCGCTGCATCGGCGCAACCACCTATACGGAATTCCGCGGCATTTTCGAGAAGGATCACGCGCTGTCGCGGCGCTTCCAGAAAATCGACGTCCTGGAACCCAGCGTGGACGATACCGTGGCCATTTTGCGCGGCCTCAAGTCACGCTTCGAGGACCATCACGGCATCAAATACACCAGCTCGGCACTGACCACGGCCGCGCAACTGTCGGCCCGCTACATTAGCGACCGGCACCTGCCGGACAAGGCCATCGACGTGATCGACGAGGCAGGCGCGGCGCAACGCATCCTGCCCAAGTCGAAGCAGAAAAAAGTGATCACGCCCAAGGAAATCGAGGAAATCATTGCCAAGATTGCCCGCATTCCGGCAAAAACCGTTTCGCTTGATGACCGCGAATCCCTCAAACGCCTGGACCGCGACCTGAAAGCGGTGGTGTTCGGCCAGGACAAGGCCATCGAGGCGCTGGCTTCGGCGATCAAGATGTCGCGCAGCGGTTTGGGCAACCCGCAAAAGCCCATCGGCTCTTTCCTGTTCTCCGGCCCGACCGGCGTGGGCAAGACCGAGGTGGCACGCCAGCTTGCCTACACGCTGGGCATCGAACTGATCCGCTTCGACATGTCCGAATACATGGAGCGGCATGCGGTATCCCGCCTGATCGGCGCGCCGCCCGGCTATGTCGGTTTCGATCAGGGCGGATTGCTGACCGAAGCGGTCACCAAGCACCCGCACGCTGTTTTGCTGATGGACGAAATCGAAAAAGCGCATCCGGATATTTTCAACGTGCTGTTGCAGGTCATGGACCACGGTACGCTGACCGATACCAACGGCCGCAAGGCGGATTTCCGCAACGTCATCATTATCATGACCACCAACGCTGGCGCCGAGAACCTGAGCAGGACGGCCATCGGCTTTGCCCAGTCCAGCAAGGCGGGCGACGAGATGATGGACATCAAGCGCATGTTCACGCCTGAATTCCGCAACCGGCTGGATGCCATCATTCCTTTCGCCGCCCTAGATCACGAAGTGGTCATGCGCGTGGTCGACAAATTCCTCATGCAGCTCGAAGAGCAGTTGCACGAGAAGAAAGTCGAAATCAGCTTCACCGAAGCCCTCAGGGAATATCTGGGCAAGGAAGGCTTCGATCCGCTCATGGGCGCGCGTCCCATGTCGAGGCTGATCCAGGACACTATTCGAAAAGCCCTGGCCGACGAACTGCTTTTTGGCAAGCTGGCCAATGGCGGGCGCGTGCGGGTGGACGTCAACCCGGAAGGCGAGGTTGGCCTGGAGTTTCCAGAAGCACTGCTGACTTCCTGAATTGGGTGGACGCGAGGGAGGGGTGGCATGGGACATCTTGGCGGGGGAAATTCGAGCCTGGCCCCTTTAATTCCGCAATGTGCTGCTGCAGGTGATGGACCACGGCACGCTGACCGACACCAACGGCCGCAAGGCGGATTTCCGCAATGTCATCATCATCATGACGACCAATGCCGGCGCCGAGAACCTGAGCAGGACGGCAATCGGCTTTGCCCAGTCCAGCAAGGCGGGCGACGAGATGATGGACATCAAGCGCATGTGCACGCCCGAGTTCCGCAACCGGCTGGATGCCATCATTCCTTTTGCTGCGCTGGATCACGAAGTGGTCATGCGCGTGGTCGACAAATTCCTCATGCAGCTCGAAGAGCAGTTGCATGAGAAGAAAGTCGAAATCAGCTTCAGCGAGGCCCTCCGCGAGTATCTGGGCAAGGAAGGCTTCGATCCGCTCATGGGCGCGCGGCCCATGTCGCGGCTGATCCAGGACACGATACGAAAAGCCCTGGCCGACGAACTGCTGTTTGGCAAACTGGCCAATGGCGGGCGCGTGCGGGTGGACGTCAACCCGGAAGGCAAGGTGGGACTGGAGTTTCCAGAAGCACTGCTGACTTCCTGAATTTATGGGCGATGCGAGGGAGGGGCGGCATAGGACATCTTGGCGGGGGAAATTCGAGCCTGGCCCCTTTAATTTGGACTTTTTTTACCCGGCAGACAGTACGCCATTGACAGCAGGGCAGATCGATATACAGGGCCGTAAGTTGGCTGCCGATCTGGTAATTAGTGCAGCAGAGATTCAACGTGTAGGAAACAGTGTGATGCCGTTTGTTGGTCCGGCTACATCGCCAAAATCTTTTGTCCAGAATGTAATCGACTCGCTCATTGGGCTTTTGTCGCCAAGGTTGCAATTCTCATCTGACTCCAAGGTATATGCTGGGCAGTTAAGAGATACTTTCGGCGCTGCGGCAAGGAAAGGAGCTGCTGTGGATCACAGATCCAATTACGAACTTTACAAGCATGGACTTTGGCCGTGAAGCAGAAATTCATCTCATTTAAATTGATAACGAGTATTGCGATTGTTGGATATGCCTTTTATATAGTTATTGGCTATGGAATACTTTATTTTCGTGAATGGTCTACTTCGCTAGCACAATATGCCATTCATCCAGAAGATATTGATAGAGGATGGAAACTTCTCCCGTTGGTAGACCGTGTTTCCTTTGAGATTATCAAGCGCAGGAGTCCGGAAATTATTAGAAAGGATTTTTCCAGGGCTACTCTTGGCGCGGTTGTTAGTGGTTTCAGCTACCACTCACAAGAATTAACGCTTGAGCAGCGACGTAAGGCTAAGGAATTGGCTGAGTTGATGCTTAGCAAAGGGGTTGGCATCGGCATCGAATTTGTTGATGCGGGCGGATGCACTGCTTTGCAGGGTGCAATTATTGCGAACGATGAGTATGTTGCACGTACCCTACTTGAGCTCGGCGGAGAAGCATCTACTGTTGCTAACCCCAATGCCGAATTGAAACCTTGCCGATTAGACGCTTATGCCCTTGCTAAGGAAAAAAGGTTTTCTCTTCCTAGGCAATCAAAGGGGCCTACTCTCTAAATTAAGGCGCACAAGCCGGGGTCAGGTCTTTCAATAATAGGGTCTGTCAATCCAACTGTGTCAAAGTCTGATTTCATTGCATCGCGCTGACCGGGACGCGGTCTTCGCCGAACATGATCTGGAAGGTTTGCAGGAATTAAAGGGGCCAGGCTCGAATTATTCTGCTATGATGCCTCATGCCGCGCCGTCCCCGCATCCACCTCGACAATATTCCGCTCCACATTAATTAAAGGGGCCAGGCACGAATTATTTATTGTTATGATGCCCCCATGCCGCGCCGTCCCCGCATCCACCTCGACAATATTCCGCTCCACATCGTCCAGCGCGGGCACAACCGCGAACCCTGCTTTTTTGGCGAGGAAGACTACCAGGCCTACCTCTACTGGCTGGGCGAGGCGCTCAAGAAGGAACATTGCGCACTGCATGCCTATGCGTTGATGACCAACCATGTTCACCTGCTGATCACCCCGAAGAAAGCCGAGGCCATCCCGCGACTCATCATCGCCTTGGGCCGGCGCTACGTGCAGTACATCAACACCACCTACCGACGCACCGGCACCCTGTGGGACAGCCGCTACAAATCCTCGCTGATCCAGGCCGATACTTATCTGCTCACTTGCCAGCGCTATATCGAACTCAACCCCGTGCGTGCCGCCATGGTCGACGACCCTGCGCATTACCGCTGGACCAGCTACCGCCACAACGCCCTGGGCCAGGCCAGCCCCGTACTTACCCCGCATCCGTTTTATCTGGCGGCAGGGCGGAGCGACGCAGAGAGGCAGGCGGCCTACCGCGACCTGTTCCGTGCGCAACTGGACAAAGCAGCGATCGACGACATCCGGCTCGCGCTCAACCAGAGCCAGCCCTTGGGCAACAGCCGGTTTCTGGACAGGGTCGAAGCCATGACCGGTCAGCGAAGGGAAGCCAAACCCCGAGGCCGGCCAAGGCTGCATGACAGCGAGAAGACCGGGCAGATTGAGGGGCAGGGGGAGTTGGGGCTGTGATGGGGGGTGACGGAAAAGAAAAGCGGCGCTCAACGAAGCGCCGCAAAAAAGCCCGGAAATAGACCGGAGGAGAGCCGGGGGCATCCGAGCCCCCAAACCGGGCTAGAACTCGAAAGTTCTGTTTGTTATATCGGGCGGCGCCACAAAAACTTTACTGGCCAATTGACATTGAATAGCGGCCGGAATCCCATCCTTTACCGGTTTTTACAGGTTGCCGGCTTGCCGTTCCGGATGTTGGCCTGCCTCTTTTGCTTCAATAAGCCTTGATTCAAGGCAAAATACCGGTATTGGCTAAATTCATGTCGAGTTTTCGACGTTATCCAACTGATCAATCATCTGGAGAATTTCATGAAATATCGCGTACTGGTTGCAGTGTTGATGGCAGGTTTGCTGACTGCCTGTGAATCGCCCGACAAGGCAGGTAATGCCAAGGCCGCAGTCAAGGTTGGCCAGGACACGGTAACCGAAGCGGAAATCGAGCGTGCCATGGCGAGTGTCAATGCAGCGGGTGCCGATCAGACGAAATTGAAAGCTACCGTGGTGGAAGCGCTGGTAACCCAGAAGCTGATGGTGCAGGAGGCAAAAAAAGCCAGGCTGGACAAGAAGCCCGAAGTCGTTCTGGACGCGGCTGCCGCTCAGAGGCAGGTGATTGCCAAGGCGTATGCAGAGTCACTGCCGGGCATGCACGAAGAAGCTTCGGCGCAAATGATCGATGACTTCTACAAGCAGAATCCCAATCTGTTTTCAAATCGCCGTGTATACCGTTTGCAGGAAGTCCAGATCGAAGCGACCCAGGACAAATTGCCTGCGATCCAGGAACAACTGGGCAAGAGCAAGACCCTGGGCGAATTTATCGAGTGGCTGAAAAGCCAGGGCCTGAAGGGCGGCGTGGCAAGCGGTGTGAAATCTTCCGAGCAGATGCCCGAACAGATGCGCGACAAACTGGCGGGCATGCAGCAGGGCGGGGTGGTGATTGTGCCTGCGCCGAACGGCCTTGCAGTTCTGTCGGTTGCTGGCATACAAGCGCAGCCGCTGAACCTGGAGCAGGCGACACCTGCCATCAAGAAAATCCTGCTTGAGAGGAAACAGAAGGAAGTGCTGGAAGCCGAAGTCAAGAAATTGCGCGAGTCAACGAAAGTTGAATATGCGGAGGGTTATGCGCCTCCCGCATCCGAAGACAAGAAAAACTGAATCATGATTCTGGTAACAGGCGGCGCCGGATTTATCGGCGCCAATTTCATTCTTGAGTGGCTGTCCCGGAGCGGTGAACCGGTTGTCAATCTCGACAAGCTGACATACGCGGGCAATCTCGCCAATCTCGCTTCGGTTGAACGGGATGAGCGCCATGTCTTTGTTCAAGGCGATATCGGGGACCGGCAACTGGTTGAGCAACTGCTTGCCCGTTACCGGCCGCGTGCCGTGATCAACTTCGCGGCCGAAAGCCATGTCGACCGTTCCATTCATGGGCCGGGTGAATTCATCCAGACCAATGTCGTGGGCACCTTCAATCTGCTGGAAGCTGTTCGTACCCACTGGGCTGGTTTGGGCGAAGGCGAAAAGAGCGGATTTCGTTTCCTGCATGTTTCCACGGACGAGGTTTATGGATCCCTGGGAAAAAACGATCCGGCGTTTTCCGAATCAACGCCGTATGCACCCAACAGCCCGTACTCGGCTTCCAAGGCGGCATCGGATCATCTGGTGCGCGCCTACCACCACACTTATGGGCTACCGGTACTGACGACAAACTGTTCCAATAACTATGGCCCTTATCAGTTTCCGGAGAAGCTCATTCCGCTGGTCATCCACAACGCGCTCGCGGGCAAGCCCCTGCCGATTTATGGCGATGGCAGCAACATCCGGGATTGGCTGTATGTCACGGATCACTGTCTCGGCATCATGACCGTGTTGGAAAAAGGCAGGATGGGCGAGACTTACAACATTGGCGGCAACAACGAGAAAACCAATCTGGAAGTGGTGAAAACCATCTGCGCCATTCTGGATGAATTGCATTCGGGTTCACCTGTTACACCACACGAAAAGCTGATCACCTTCGTCAAGGATCGCCCCGGGCACGATGCGCGTTACGCCATCAACGCCGGCAAAATTGCCCGTGAGCTGAACTGGCAGCCATTGGAGAGCTTTGAGACAGGCATACGCAAAACGGTAGCCTGGTATCTGGATAATCGGGATTGGGTTGATAACGTGATTTCAGGCGAATACCGCAACTGGCTGCAAACCAACTACGCCACAAGATAATTCATGACAGCGCGCAAAGGCATCATCCTCGCAGGCGGTTCAGGCACCAGGCTGTACCCGGTGACACAAGCAGTTTCCAAACAACTGCTGCCGGTATATGACAAGCCCATGGTGTATTACCCGCTTTCCACCTTGATGCTGGCGGGGATACGCGACATTCTGCTGATATCGACACCGCAGGACACGCCAAGGTTTGAACAGCTGTTGGGTGATGGCAGCCAGTGGGGGTTGAATCTGCGATACGCCGTGCAGCCATCGCCGGATGGACTGGCGCAGGCATTCCTGATCGGTGAGTCTTTCCTTGGGGGCGCATCAAGCGCACTGGTGCTCGGGGATAACATTTTTTACGGCCACGAGATGGCGGATGATTTGAAGCAGGCCAGCACCAAGCCTCAGGGGGCAACCGTGTTTGCTTACCCGGTTCAGGATCCCGAGCGCTATGGCGTGGTGGAATTTGATCCGGCGGGACATGCCATCAGCCTTGAGGAAAAGCCCAAACTTCCCAAGTCGCGTTACGCGGTGACAGGATTGTATTTCTACGACAGCCGCGTGGTGGAAATTGCCAGAAATCTCAAGCCCTCTCCTCGTGGTGAGCTCGAAATTACCGATGTCAATCGCCAGTACCTGGAGTGGGGAGAGCTCGATGTTCAGGTCATGGGCCGCGGCCAGGCCTGGCTGGATACCGGTACGCACGAATCGCTGCTGGAAGCTTCCCTATTCATTGAAACCATTGAAAAACGCCAAGGCCTGAAAATCGCCTGCCCTGAAGAAATAGCCTACCGGCAGGGGTTCATCGATGCCGCGCAAGTCGAGAAACTGGCCGCGCCGCTGGCCAAAAACGGCTACGGCCAGTATCTGCTTGCATTGCTTAAAGAGCGGATTTTCTGATGAAAGTGATTGCAACCAGCTTGCCGGGAGTTCTCCTGCTCGAACCCAAAGTTTTTGGCGATGCACGCGGCTTCTTCATGGAAAGTTACAACAAACGGGTCATGTCCGAGGCAGGCATTACGCAGGATTTTGTTCAGGACAACCATTCGCGCTCGGCAAAGGGCGTGTTGCGAGGACTGCATTACCAAATCAGACAACCACAGGGAAAACTGGTGCGGGTAGTCGCTGGTGAAGTGTATGACGTCGCTGTGGACATGCGACGCAGCTCACCCAACTTCGGCCGATGGACCGGAATGCGGATTTCAGCAGAGAACAAGCTGATGGCCTGGATTCCACCTGGTTTCGCGCATGGTTTCTATGTGCTTTCTGAATTTGCCGAGTTTCTCTACAAGACAACCGACTACTACGCGCCAGAGCATGAACGCAGCCTGCTGTGGAATGATCCCGCGCTTGCCATTGACTGGCCGCTGGATGGGGAGCCCGGACTGTCGGAAAAAGACAGGCTAGGAAAACCGCTGGATCAGGCAGAGGCCTTTGCATGAGAACCATCCTGCTGACGGGTGCGAGTGGTCAGGTGGGTTGGGAATTGCAGCGCGCTTTGGCCAGCTTGGGCCGGGTGGTGGCGCCGGATCGCGGTGAACTGGATATTTCGCAACCCGAATCAATTACCCGTATCGTCTGGCAAATCAAGCCGGATATTATCGTCAACCCGGCTGCGTATACGGCAGTGGACAAGGCGGAATCCGAGCAGGATATTGCCTACACAGTCAATGCCGAGGCACCGAAAGTACTGGCAACGGAAGCCGCGCGTCTGGGCATTACGCTGGTGCATTTTTCGACAGACTACGTTTTCGATGGCGGAAAGAAAACAGCCTATGTTGAAACCGATCGGCCCAACCCGCTCGGGGTCTATGGCGCAAGCAAGCTGGCGGGAGAGAAAGCAGTCAGGGAGTCTGGCGCGCCACATCTGATTTTGCGCACAAGCTGGGTTTATGGCATGCGCGGTAAAAACTTCCTGCTGACCATGCAACGTCTGGCGCGTGAGCGAGAAGAACTGGGCGTGGTCAACGATCAGTTTGGCGCGCCGACCTGGAGCCGCTGCATTGCCGAAGCCACGTCACAGATGCTGGCAATGTGGCTTTCACCGGGCACGTCAGAGGAAAACCGCCGCCAACTCTCGGGCATCTACCATCTGAGCTGCTCAGGCAAGACAAACTGGCATGATTTTACGGCGGCAATCCTGACAAGCATGCAAGCCGCTGGAGAACACATTGCCAGGCTCAGACCCATCACCACGGCTGATTATCCGACGCCCGCGAAGCGTCCTGCGAATTCGGTTTTGTCCAATGAAAAACTGCAACAGGCTTTTGGTATCTTCATGCCTGCATGGGATGACGCGCTCAGGCTTTGTCTGGCGTGAAATTTGCTGATCTCTATCACTACTTCTGACCCTGACATAACAACATGACCTTGTCACTTTATCCCGTCATTCTGTCCGGCGGATCAGGCACCCGCCTGTGGCCCTTGTCCCGTGCCGCGCTGCCGAAACAATTATTGCCCCTCGCTTCTGACCGAACCATGCTGCAGGAAACCATATTGAGGTTGAATGGCATTGAGGGCCTGGCAGCGCCGCTCGTCATTTGCAACGACGATCACCGTTTCATGATTGCCGAGCAGCTTCGGGAAATAGAAATCACGCCTTCCGCCATCATGCTGGAACCGGTCGGGCGCAATACTGCTCCCGCGGTGGCAGTGGCCGCGCTTCGCTTGATGCGGATCAATCCTGATGCGTTGATGCTGGTTTTGCCTGCGGATCACCTGATTCGAGATGTGCCCGCTTTTCATGCCGCGGTTGCCAGGGCGGAAGGTGCGGCCCAGGCAGGTTACCTGACAACCTTTGGCATCGTCGCGCAGAGCCCGGAAACCGGCTACGGCTACATCCGGCGGGGCGAGGTACTGGCCGGTGCAACTGGCGTGCATGCCGTTGCGTCATTTGTCGAAAAGCCCGATCGCGCCACCGCGCAGTCCTATCTCGACAGCGGTGACTATTTCTGGAACAGCGGCATGTTCCTGTTCAAGGCCAGCGTGTTTGTTGACGAGCTCAAGCGTTTGCGGCCCGATATCCTGGCTGCTTGTGAAGCCGCTTTGTCCAGGGCGGCCACCGATCTCGATTTCATTCGTCTCGACAAGGAAGCATTCGAGGCCTGTCCTGCTGAATCCATTGACTATGCCGTCATGGAAAAGACCGGCAAGGCGGCTGTTGTGCCTGCCGATATCGGCTGGAACGACATCGGCGCGTGGTCATCCTTGTGGGATGTCAGCGACAAGGATGCCCGCGATAATGTGCTTCGAGGCGATGTCCTGACAGAAGACGCGCGCCACAATTTCATTCGTGCCGAATCAAGACTGGTTGCGGCACTGGGCGTGGACAATCTCGTCATTGTCGAAACGCCGGATGCCGTGCTGGTCGCGGCAAAGGATCGCGTGCAGGATGTCAAAAAACTGGTTGACCGGCTCAAGGCCGACAAGCGTGATGAGCATGTCTTTCACCGCAAGGTCTACCGTCCCTGGGGCTGGTATGAAGGTATCGACGAAGGCGAACGTTTTCAGGTCAAGCGCATCATGGTCAAACCCGGCGAGAAGCTTTCACTGCAAATGCATCATCACCGTGCCGAGCACTGGATCATCGTGACGGGCACAGCACGCATCACCCGCGACGACGAAACCTTTCTGCTCACCGAAAACCAGTCGACCTATATTCCCCTTGGCAGCAAGCACCGGCTGGAAAATCCGGGCAAGTTCCCGTTGCACATGGTCGAGGTGCAATCGGGCGGCTATCTGGGCGAGGACGACATCGTCCGCTTCGAAGATATATACAAGCGCACTTGACCGAAGGCCGCATTCTGCTTAGAATCTCGCGCTTACCGATTCCCCGATAGCTCAGTCGGTAGAGCGACGGACTGTTAATCCGCAGGTCCCTGGTTCGAGCCCAGGTCGGGGAGCCAGACAAGAAAAACGGGCGCCTTTGGGCGCCCGTTTTTTGCTTTCAGCAAACCGTAAGACTGGCGTTACTACGTGGCTTACATCTTGAATGAAACACCGACTGAAAGCATATGCACGCCGCCAGTCAGCAGGCTATAGGCATCGTCTTCGTAGTAGTCGTAAAGATAGTTGGCGCGCAGATTTGTCTTTGGCGTAAGGCTGTAATCCGCACCAAGGGAAAAGGAATGCAGGGTGTTGTCGACCTTCGAATCGACTGCGCCTGTAGCGTTCTGTAATTCCGTCAGCACGACGCCGCTCGCGACGTCTCCCGTGGATTTGGAGAAGGTGTAGCTGCCGCTGAGCTTGAGTTTATCCCTGGCTTGCCAGTCGGCGCCAAGTCCCAGGCTGTAGGTATCAACCTTGTAATTGGGCCGGTCCACCAGGGTGAAAATCACGCCAGGGTTCCAGCGTTCGGTATTGGTCTGGAACAAGTAGCTGCTCAGGTCGTTTTGCACCCAGAAGAGATTGGCAAATGCATTGACGGTATTCGAGGGCATGAGGTTGAAGGTCAGGCCGGCGGAATGCAGCGTGCTGTCGATGTCCTGGTTGTAGGTCAGACCGGGGCCTGCCGCATCCATGAAGGTGTTGCTGGCGTTCTGTTTGCGGGTGTAGTCGTAGAATCCGCTGGCCAGCCAGCCGGCTGGCGCGGTGTAGCTCACCAGGCCCTTGACCTGTAACGCTTCTTCCGGCTCTGATACAAGTCCGGTCTTGTCTGCCCAGGTGTAGGAAGGCGATAGCCGGACGTTCCAGCCCTTTGCTGGGCGTGCAATCAACTTAAGATAGGCCTCGTCGGAAAGCGTGTCTTCGCGATACAGGGTTTGTCCCGGCAGGATGTGCTCGGCCGCTGCAGCGCCAAAAGTCAGATCACGTTCCCTGTCGAGCCGGTGCCACCCTAGCGTTACAGTCGAACCCATGACGCCAGGCCTCCAGTTTGCCGCCAGCCCGTAATCGAGCGAGGTGATGTCGTTGATGCGAGGCGCGACCAACTGGCCAGGCGCGGTGGGCGATATGACATTTTCCACCGGGAAGCTCGAACCATTGTCTCGCTGGTGATACTTGACATAGCCTTCCACGCCCACGCTGCTGCTGGCATTCCAGTTGGCGGTCAGGAAGGCACTGTCGGTGGTGATTTCGCCTTCCCAGCTGTCGGGCTGGCCGGGTGGAGGCCCGCCGAAAAGGGTGGTAAAGCGCGGATGGCTGCTGTCATCCTCCAGGCTGGAGTGGCTGTAGCCCATGGCAAGAAGGAGCGAATGCCCGAAACTCTTGTTGAGCTGCAGCGTCTGCGAAATCAGGCTGGTGTCCGGCACGTAAAAGAAGGGGGCAAGGCCACGGCGATTGGTGGAAGTAATGTCGGTTACGGCGACGCCCTGTGGCGCCAGGATATCGTCAAACAGTTTCAGGTCCGCTGCCCCGCTGGTGAATTTTTCCAGCGAAACGTTGTAGCTGATGTTGAACAATCCCTTGGGTGAAGCATCGATATTGAATGCAACCTTGTTCATGCGCTCGTCGATGCCGAGATTGATGCCTCGCCATTTATCCGCATCGTTGGTAATGCAGGGGCCACTGCCCGGGCAGGTCGCCGGATTATCCATGTAAAACGGCGCAAACTTGTTGCCTTCGCGCATGTAACCGTCATAGTCAATCGACACGGCAGCCACACCGCCCAGCAGGGTGGGCTTGACCTTGAAACTCGCGCCATACGACGTGCGGTCGACATGGTAATCGAAGCGCCCGGCATCGTCGTTGAATGTCTGATAGGGACCAACGGGCACGGTGCCGCCGGCAACCTGGTTGGGACTGTATAAATAATCGATTCCGCCCGTGGCCGAACGGTAATGCGAATAGTTGGCGGAGAAGGCAATTTCATCGTCGCTGAATTTTGCCCGGCCACGATGGTTGTGCTGGCCGAATCCCTGGCGTTCGAGAACAAAGAGATCGCGCTCGGCATTGCTGATGGTCAGGTCCAGATCAACATCGGCGAAGACGTCTGTGCGGGTGTCGCCGGAAAAACCTTCGCGGTAATCGTAGCGCTCAAGGAAGTGTGTCTTGTCTTCGCCCACGCCCTTGAAATAGTCGAAAAGAAAAATCCTTGGGGTGATGACCGTGGTGACGACAGGAGCGGCCGGCACTTGCTGAACGCCGTTTCCGTTTGCGGGTGCGGATGTTTGCACCGGGGCGGCCGCCATGGGTGGAGTCACTGTGCTGACTGGCGTGACGGACGGCTCGGGCGCGACCGTGACGGTCGGTGTTGCCGGCGCCGTCGCTGCGGTAACAGGCACAGTTGAACTCGCGGCAGGGGCCGTCGTGGCTGTGGCGGGCAAGGGAGCTGTCGCTGGAACGGATGTGGGGATGGTCTTCTCCGTGCTACCCGCCGAAGCGGGGGAGACGGAGGGATATTCCACCCAACCGGATTGACGTCGGCAGCCTGAAGTGAAGCGGCCAGCACGGTGAGCGATGGGAGCACCAACCCGATAGTAGTCCTGAGTTTCATATTCTTGTCCAATCCTTAATGCTTCAGCCGCGCGTCGATATGGCTGCCGTGTATTGCACCGTGACAGTTGGTGCAATTTCGGAGCTGGGCGCCATTCGGAACGCCTGCAGTGGCATGCCGGTTGTTGGTAATGGAGTGGCACTGCAGGCACTGCATGGGCTGGGCGACCTGCAACAGGCGACGATTGGGCGAGCCGTGGGGGTTGTGGCAGATGGTGCAGTCTTCAACTACCGGCGCGTGTTCGAACACCTTGGGTCCGCGGATGGCCTGATGGCACTTGTAGCACTGGTCGTTCTTGTTCATCAGGCTAGTTTGCTTGCCACCATGCGGGTCGTGGCAGCTTACGCAGGAGAGGGCGCCTTCCTTGACGGGGTGATGGGAGGGCATGTTGAGACGCGCGGCAACATCCTGGTGGCAGTCCATGCAGGCAGCCGATTTCTTGTCGGTTTTCCACAAGGCCAGGTTGAATTGCCTGGGCTGTTTGGGTGAGTGCATGCCGTGGCAATCACGGCACTCGACCTGGGCCTGCTTGTGCGATGAGAAGGCCCAGTTCATGCGTTTATTGTCGTTGTTCTGATGGCATGCGAGACAGTTCTCGGAGGCGGGGAATTTCATTCTTCCCTTGCCGCCCTCAACCAGATGCTTGGGATCGATGATCGTGTGGCAGGCCTTGCAGTCGCTGTGAAAACTGTTGACCTTGTGTCCTTCGTAAGCGACATGGCAGGTCTTGCATGTAGTGTTGTCGATTTCCTGTGTGACAGCGGTAGTGTCTTGTGCGATTGCCATAGATGGCATGAGGCACATCCCCAACCAGGCAATCAATATTTTGCTAACTGAGCGCATGCTTTCCTTCCGGTCTAATTCTTTATCACGATATCTGGCAATGCAGGCTGCATTCGCACTTGCTGTACTCAGTTCTCGTGTTTGGTAGAGACTTGTATCCCTATTTTCCGGGTAGGGGGATTTCAAGGCAATTGTAAAGCTGCAATTCTGGCAACAGGAATGGCAATAGGCGGCTGTAATACAACACTTGAGTACTGAATAATGGCAAGGGCGCTTTCGCGCCCTTGCCATTACATCAGATGTATCTCGCTACTTGTCAATTCTCGTGTGCATAAAGAATGATTTCACGAACATCATCAGCCATTACTGCGGTTGCGGCATTATCTGCCGGAAACTGCACGCCAAGGATGGTTTCGATGGCGGTTACGGTGTCAGTTTTAACCTCGACAAGCTTGTCAGAGGCGCTACCCAGCAAGAGCGCAGCAAACTCGGCATCACTCATTGCAGGATCAAACACCATATTCGTGGTCCCATCAGTGGTCACGTAATTGCCATCGACTACACCATCAGAGAGGAAGTCCTTCAAAAGCGCCAAGTTCGCCAGCGGGGAATCCACACGAAGCGCATCAGCGGCTATCATGCCAATGGCTGTTGCCAGATCGCCCACTTCATACAGCGAAGTGCCATCTGCGCTCACCAGAGTTTTCAGGCTGGCCAAGGCTTCCAGCAATTGTTTGTCCATTACGGCACCCGGGGCACGTGCAACATTCAAGCGCCCAAGCTCAACTTCGGGAATGCCTTCCTGAGCCCATGCGGGTTTGCCGCGTGTACGGTCAGTCCCGCCGCCTTTGTAACTTGGTCCCTTCTTGCCGCTGTCTTCCTCTTCGCTGACAACAGCTTCAACTGATTTGCTTGGGCCGCCCGCGCCACTCTCATGACTGCCGCCCGCGCCTTTTTTGACCTGGCCTTTGTCACCAGCGCCACCGCTTCCGCTGTGACCGCCGTCGCCACCATGACCATCCTCTGCGGCTTGGGCAGTCGCAACCAGATTGCTCATCCCATCCGTCACATAATCTGCAACCAACGGAACCGCCAAAAGGCCAAACACTGAAGCACTACCAACTACTACCAGTTTTTTAAGTTTAAGGCCAAGATTTGTCATCTCTCTAACTCTCCTTTCTTGTCAATAAATGCCTTGTTTGACAAAGCGCTTGAATTTTCATCTTTGAATACCTTTACATCTCCTTTCCTGTTTTATTTTTATGCATGGACGTGAATGACGTCATTGAGATTTATCAATTTGAATGGAATAAATTTCCTTAGTAATGATTTGCGGCATGACTGCTCCAGATTTTTCAGACAATAAAAAAGCCCGGCATACATGCCGGGCTTTTGGGCTAAGCTAAGTCTCAATCAGCGGCTGCGAGGGTTGTAGCCAAAGCTTACATAGAAAAGATTTCTGTCGTACTCATAAAGAGGATTGTTGGCATCGCGGTTGCTGTATCGATAACCGCCGGCAAGGTAAAACCGTCTGTCGAAGTCATAGCGCAAACCGGCGCCTGCGGACAACTCATCGAGTTCGAGGGTGACGCCCTGATAATCAGAATTCGAGTAACCAAGGCTCAAATTCAAGGAAAATTTTGAATTGATGTCGTGTTCGACTCGTCCATTGATACTGGTATCGAGATGGCTGGAAGCGTCCGTGCCTGCCTCCGAATAGGTTGTCTCGTTGACGGCTCTGTCAATGCCTGCGCTCAATCGGGTATGGCTGACAGGCTTCCATTTCAGATTGGCTCCATAATAGAGCGCATTCACATCCTTCAGCGCGATGTTGTCATAGTCCTGGACCATGTGTCCTAGGAATCCTTCAGCCTCAAACTCGGCGCCACGGTTGGTTCTCAGCCCCAGTCCCAGGCGGTAGCCGTCCGAATTGCGGCCAACTGGCTCGTTATCGTAATCGCGCGTATCCGTTGCAGCCTGGAAGAAAACCTCGTTTTGCGGATTCAACAGGTAGCTGAAACGGGTGCCGATGGAAAACTGGTTTCGATCGCGCCAGTCCACGTCAAAGCCATTGCTGCCATCGACAAAATTCAGGTTCTCGACCACGCCGCCGACACGGATGGTGAAGGGAGCGAACTGGTGGGCAAAACCAAGATGGGCACGGCTGGTAATGTAAGTCGTCGGATCAAGGGCGCCTGCGGCACTGTCCGGGGATGAGCGGTCTTCATGATTCTGGCTGACGCGAGCGCCACCCAGCGCATGGGATCTTGCCGACAAGTCGTAACGGCCATCCGTGCCTAGCCACCAGTCGACGGCATCTTCGGAATCATTGCTGCTATAGAAATCAGCGGAGGCGCCCGCATCGAAATTAAGCCGGTGGCGAGCCCAGTCTGAATTGACTTTCACCGAGGCGGATGCAGTGGAAATGGTGTCGCTCTCCTCATTGGCAGGCGTACCGTAGATGTTGTCGTTCCAGCTTTCCGTCAGGCTGACATTGGGCATGACGCGAAAGCCTTCCACCCTGAAGCCTTCCGGGGTAATCAGGATTGAAGGAGTGGAATCAGTGGCGTGGGTAGCTTGTCCATAAAACAATGCCAGGGAAAGGCATAGCCCAGTGTAAAAAGCTTTATGGCGTTGTTCGGGCCGGGTGGTCTGGCTGAAGCTGATAGGGGTCATCTGGAATACCTTGGGTTCGAGCAAGCGGTTCATAGAGATTTCCGCAAACGAGTCCATTCTACCGGCAGGCCAGTTATGACACATCAAAGACTTGCCTAAACTGATAATTATCAATTGTCGGCAATTGACTTCAAAGCAACAAAATCCTGAATGGCGATGCGGCCATGCTCTTCACTGATCAGGCCCTCACGCTTGAACTCCGCCATTAGCCGGCTGGCCGTTTCCGTTGTTACTCCAAGCATGCTGGCGATATCGTCCCTCGCCGGACTGTTCCAGACCTCGGCCAGCCCGTCACTGAAATACCTGAGGATGAGGTGGGCCAATCGCGAAGCGGCCTTGCCTGTGGACAAATCGGTGATTACGCTTTCGGCGTCATCCACATTCTTTTGCCAGCGGGTCATGAGCTGCTTGCTGAAGGACGGGTTTCTCTCGTCAAGTCCCCTGAGAACTTCAACTGGAATCTTGCAGATCTCCACGGGTGTAATGCTGATGGCAGTGTGTCGATAGGGTTGGGCAAGCAGAATTTCCAGCCCGATGAAATCCGACCGGCTGGTCAACCTGACGATACGCTGTTCCCCATTGGGAATGGTCTTGACAAGTTTGATTATGCCTTTACGCACTGTATACGCATGGCTTCCGGTTTTGCCTTCTTCATATAGGCGGATATGCGCTTCATGCTGGAAGGTCAATACCGGTTGGACCAGATAAATCAATTCCTCTTCGCTTAGCGTGCTGAACAAGGCTGACTTGCGGATATCACAGTCTATGCAGTCGGCACGTCTGGTGCAGTTGCGGTGGCTCCAGCCTGGTGTGAGGTTGTTCATGCCGTTGAGTAATCGGGAAGAGACGCGCAAACGCGCATGACTGATTGTATTTTCATTTCTTGTTCTCTATGGCGATTTATTTTGCGAGTGACTGTTCTTGTTTCCATTCTATGGCAAATATGAGGATAGGTATGTCCTGTTATTGGCTATAATTTATTTGAGAAATTAGAAAACAGAACTTAAGAATTGGAAAGAACTGGAGAGTCTTGGAATATGAAAATGTCCAGGCAATGTGGTCGTATCCCTGGATGGCATGTCAGCCTGATTGCGGTTATGGTGGTGGGACTCATGGCGTCAGCCATGGCAAAAGATCATTCAGGCTATAAGGAATTGCAACAGCCATTCAAGTCCGGACCGGAGGTGACGCGAGCCTGCCTGGTCTGTCATAAGGATGCTGCCAGTCAGGTTATGAAAACCAAGCACTGGACGTGGCAATCATTGAATCCGCAAACGGGCCAGATGCTGGGGAAGAAAACCTTGGTCAACAATTTCTGCATCGGGGTTGCTTCCAATTATCCGTACTGCACATCCTGCCATGTCGGCTATGGATGGAAAGACAGGAATTTTGATTTCAGCAAGGCGGAAAACGTTGACTGCCTCGCCTGTCATGATACGACAGGAACCTATCGCAAACCTTCCGGACTGGCAGGTCATCCCGTCTATGAGGAAATGGAGTTTCCACCCGGCTCGGGTGAAATTATGCACCCAGTGGATTTACGGAAAGTGGCGCGGAAAGTGGGATTTCCCAGCCGCTATAACTGCGGTGCATGCCATTTTTATGGCGGGCGCGGTGATGGCGTGAAGCACGGGGATCTTGATACCTCGCTGGAAGCGCCGGATTTTGAACTTGATGTCCATATGGATGCCCTTGGCCTTGATTTCAGCTGTTCCAAATGTCACGCGGGGACGGGGCACCAGGTGCATGGCAGCCGCTATAGTCCGGTCACCAAGAGAGGTGAAAGCAGCGCGGCCCGCGAAAGGACCGACAGGCAGAGTCCGGCAACCTGTGATACCTGTCATGGGGTCTATCCGCACTCGGCCAAAACCATGACCAATACCAAACCCCTGCCAGGTTTTACTCAGCAGGGAATGGCGGCAATGTTGAACCGCCATGGTGACAAGCTTGCCTGTCAGACTTGCCATATTCCGGCCATGGCGCGAGGCGGGGTGGCGACAAAACTGGTGTGGGACTGGTCTGCTGCGGGAAGGATGGGAGCGGACGGCAAACCCATGGTGGAGAAAGATGCCAAGGGCCACACCATCTATGACTCGAAAAAAGGCGCATTTGAACTGGGTGAGAAGATTATTCCCGGGTACGTGTGGTTTGACGGCGAGATCAAGTACACCCTGCTTGGTGACAGGATCGAGAAAAGCGATGGCTATGTACCCATCAACCGGTTTGGCGGCAGCCCGAAAGACGGTAAATCGAGAATATGGCCGGTCAAGGTCTTTCGCGGTGTGCAACCTTACGACCCGGTCAATGGAACTCTGGTCATTCCCCATACCTATGGTGAGGATGCCGCATCCTATGGTGTGAGCTTCAATTGGGAAAAGGCGATAGCAGCAGGCATGGCGGATGTCGGTGCACCGTTCTCTGGCAAAGTGGACTTCATCAGAACGGAAATGCTTTGGCCACTGAACCACATGGTCGCACCTAAAGCCAGGGCGCTCAAATGCCAGGATTGCCATGACAGGAACGGCAGTCTGGCGCAGGGGCGATTGAAAGATGTGGAAGGACTGAAAAAGGGACCGCTGTTCAAGACTAGATAGGTGAGTCGCAACAACGGATTCCGTGAAGAAAGGAGCATAAGATGAAATGGAAAAAAATCGCAGGCGCATGCCTGACTGCTTATGCACTGGGTGTCCCGCTTCTGGCAAATGCCTATGAAGGCGATTGGAAGCGCGGTCATGTTTATTACCGCATGGTCTGCACAAGCTGCCATGTGGTGAAGGCAGGCGGTTCAATCGGACCCAATGCGCGCACACAGTCGGAATGGGCAGCTTACATGCAGGCCAACAGGCATGCCAAGGGCAAGGACAGCGTCAGCTACTATGTCAGCAAACCGTATCGTGACAGCATTGCATCGACCAACAAGGCGGCCGCGAAGTTTGCGGATGTGCCAGAGCAGGAGCTATTCGAGGATTTGAAAGCCTTCGTTAACCGCAGTGCGAAAGACGGTGATGCGCCAACCGGTTGCCGTTGAATGACGGAAATTTGTTTGAGAGGAATGGCGCGATGAGTTCGGGGCCTCGGTCTCCATGGAGGAGCGGTTTAGGGGCCGACTATGAAGCCGTATTTGTCGAACCATGGTCGCCGTATACTGGAGCGCTCCTGCTATTGGTCGCTGTATTCGCGCTGATGTTGTCGGGCGAATTCTGGGGGGTGTTTGGCGGCATCAAGCTCTGGGGCGACTGGTTCAATCATTTCATTGGTCTTGATGGCGTGCTGGGCATCCATGCGCCAGACTCGCCGCTTATGCACCGGCTGTCCCTGATGAACATCACGCTGGTGCTAGGGGCCTTCGCTGCTGCGTTGCTTTCACACCAGTTCCGCTTCAACCGTCCGCCGGCGCTTGAGTTTCTGTGGGGTGTTGTTGGCGGCAGCCTGATGGGGATTGGCGCGGTGCTCGCGGGTGGATGCACTGTCGGTGCCTTTTTCGTGCCAACTCTTCATGGTTCTCCATCAGGTTTGGTAATGCTGGCAGGGCTCATGATTGGCGCGGTGATCGGCTTTAAACTGCTGCTCTGGACGCTGGATCATATTTCGTGGGGCATGCAGGCGCCGGTGCCAAAGCCGCTGTCTCCGGTCGTGCGGCGTTTCCATCCATGGCTCGGTCTTGCTGTCATCACCGGCATACTGTGGTGGACAACCACTTGGTATGGATCGCAGGACGAGAAGACGGCATCGCGCGCCATCATCATCCTGGCCGGCTTCGCCATCGGCTTCATCATGCATCGCTCGCGCTTCTGTGTTGCGCGGGCCATCCGCGAACCTTTCATGACCGCCGAAGGCGACATGACCAAAGCAGTCATCTTGGCTCTGGCCATTGGTATCCCGCTGGCCTCGCTGATTTTCCAGGCCAGGCTGCTTGATCCCTATCTTGCCATTCCACCAAGATTCTGGATCGGTTCGTTGACTGGAGGCGTGGTGTTTGGCGTGGGCATGGTGTTCGCAGGGGGATGCGGTACCGGCTCATTGTGGCGGATGGGCGAGGGCCACCTCAAGCTGTGGGTGGCGGTATTTTTCTTCGCCTGGGTGGGTTCCACCGCAAGCGCGTTGTTGAACAAGACAGGTCTGACCGTGTCGGAAATGAACCTCGACATGCTGGAAGAAAGCGCACTAGGCATCCAGACTTTCTTCCCGGCCATGCTGGGTGGCTGGGGTTGGACATATCTGGCAACAGGCGTCTGTCTGCTGATTTGGTATTTGCTGGTGCGCTACAACGAGTCAACCGAGAAATTCACACTCTTCTGAATCGTGGGTTAAATCCCTTTGCACGGCTGGTATCACGCACGAGTTCTTTTCCGGCATTCTGGTATTCACATCGGCCAGGAACTGACTAAAGTGATAAACATGAGTGGAAGGGGCTCATCATGAAAAAAGCCTTGCTGCTGTGCTGTGTGATATTTCTTTGGAGTTGCAACCCGCCCCGGGATTATGGTCAGGAATCGCCATATTACCGCTATCCTGAAAATGGGCGTTTCGTTCTTAACCAGGCTTTGGAAATCTCGGCCAACTGGGCAACGGCGAGGTTGCAGTCCGGCAGGGTTGTGGCCTTTGGCCAGGTTCAAGAACAGGAGCCGCACTGCATTTTCGAGGTAGACACGGTGCGGGCAGAACCACAGCGCATCGAGCCAGATGTTTTCATCATCATCAGGATTCAGCGCAGCATCAGCGAACTGGCCGCCGCGTCCGGTTTTTTCATCCGTGCCGCCTTTGCCAGTGACACTCGGCCAACCCAGATGTTTTACAAGACTACTTTTGTATTGAAGTCGGACAAGCAGCCGGGTGTACTGAGGATGATCTGCCAGAGTGACCAGTATGCCGCCGGCATTGGCATTCCCCGGCACCTCAGCGTGCCGGAAATCCGCCAGGCGCTGGGCAATGTTTTTACGCTGAAATTGTCCTGAGTCAGCCGTCGTCTTCGACGCTCAGTTCAGGAATGTGATTGAAGGCGATCCGCATGGGCGCGGCGCCGATGCCGCGATGGGCGCTGCCGAAGTGGACTGCATTCGGGCCGAATCGCTGATTGATTTCGTCCACGGCACTCGACAGGTCTTCGCCTTGCCGGTCACGTTCAAACAAATCACGTGACATGCTGTGCTGGTCGGCGAGCTCTGACAACACGACGCCGATTTTCATCGGCTGGCCGCCTTCATGCGGGCGCATGTTCCAGAGGCTGGCCAGCACCTGATTGAATTTGAACGTATCCGCATGGGGCGCGAAACGGACCTGTTCGGCAAAGCGCACGCCGTTCTGGTAGCGCACATTCAGCGCCAGTGACCCGGCGGTGTAGCCATAGTGCCGCAGCCGCATGGCGGCCTTGTGCAACAGGCGGTAGAGCACGGCCAGCGCGGATTCGTCGTTGCGCATTTCCGGCGGCAGCACATGCGAGTGGCTGACGGTGGAACGATGCGTGGTCAAGGGTGGCAGCACTTCGCCGCGCAGTTTGGCGTAATAGCGTTCGCCTTCCACACCGCCCCAGGCCAGCCGCAGTTTCTCGATAGGTGCGGCGCAAAGCTGCTCGACGGTATGGATGCCCACGCGGTTTAGCCGGTTTTCCATGCCGTGGCTGATGCCATTGAGATCGGTCAGTTCCAGCTTGTGCAGGATGTGCGGCAGGTCTTGCGGATGAATCAGTTCCAGGCCGTCGGGCTTTTTGAAATTGGAGGCGGTCTTGGCGAGAAAGCGGTTGGGCGCAATGCCGATGGAACAGTGCATCACTTCTCCGGCTTCCTTGTAAATGGCCTGCTTGATCTGGCGGGCAAGCCTGATCGCATGAGCTTCCTGTGTATGCCGTCCGGTCAGGTCCAGCGCCATTTCGTCAATGGACAGCACGGCCGAAACCGGATAACAGCGCTCCACCGCGGCGACGATGGTGTGATGCATCTCGACATACACGGCAGGACGCGCCTGCACGAACTGGATCTGGCGGCAGCGCTTGCGCGCTTCCCACACGGGCGTACCGGTCTTGATGCCGAACTGTTTGGCCTGGATGCTGGCGGCGATGCAGCAGGTGGTTTCCGCCATGACTGGCAGAACACCCACAGGCAGGCCGCGAAGCGCCGGGTTGAGCTGTTGCTCGACCGAGGCGAAAAACGAATTGAGGTCGACGTAAAGTGCGCTGAACATGCAGAGTCTCACACCGTGAGACTCTGCATTTTAGTCCATTTAAGCGAGGGCTTTCGCCATCCTCGCCAGCGCGTTTTCCAGATTAGCGTTGGAGGTGGCAAAGGACAGGCGGATGTAGCCATCGGCGCCAAAGGCCGAGCCGGGCACGACGGCGACGCCGGCATCGTTGAGCAAGTATTCGGACAGGGCGAGGTCGCTGTCTTCGGCAATTTTCCCCTTGGCCTTCATGTTGGCCGCAGCCTCGCGTGCATCGGGGAAGGCGTAGAACGCGCCGCCGGCATCGATGCATTTCAGACCGGGTATGGCGTTGAGGCGGTCAACCGCCATGCGGTGACGCTGCTTGAACGCGGCCAGCATGGGCGCCATGCAGCCCTGGTCACCATTCAGCGCGGCTTCCGCCGCCACCTGCGAAATCGAGGTGGGGTTGGAGGTGGACTGCGACTGGATGTTGGTCATGGCCTGAATGATGACCTGCGGCCCGGCGGCGTAGCCGATGCGCCAGCCGGTCATGGAATAGGCCTTGGATACGCCATTGAGCACCAGGGTGCGGTCGTAAAGGTCCGGGCAGGCATTGAGGAGATTGACGAAGGGCGCGTCGTTCAGCCGGATGTGCTCATACATGTCATCCGTAGCGATTAACACGCGGGGATGCTTGCGCAATACTTCGCCCAGCGCGGCCAGCTCGGCTTTCGTATAGACAGCACCGGTCGGGTTGCTGGGGCTGTTGATGACGAAGAGCTTGGTTTGGGGTGTAATGGCGGCCTCAAGCTGGGCCGGCGTGATCTTGAAACCCTGTTCGATGCCGGCATAGACGATGACGGGTTTGCCATCGGCCAGCAGCACCATGTCCGGATAGGATACCCAGTAGGGCGCGGGGATGATGACTTCGTCGCCCGAATCCAAAACGGCCTGAGCCAGGTTGTAAAAGCTCTGCTTGCCACCGCAGGACACCAGAATCTGTTTGGGCGTGTAGGTCAGGCCGTTGTCGCGCTGGAACTTGGCGATGATGGCGGCCTTCAAACCCGGCGTGCCATCCACGGCGGTGTACTTGGTGAAGCCTTTGTTGATGGCTTCAATTGCGGCCAGTTTGATGTGCTCGGGCGTGTCAAAGTCAGGCTCACCCGCGCCCAGTCCGATGATGTCCTTGCCGGAAGCCTTGAGTGCGGCGGCGCGGGCAGTGACGGCAAGTGTGGGGGAGGGCTTGATGGACTGGACGCGTCTGGAGAGCAGAGGGTTCATGGTTCAGGTAAACGTTAAAGCGTAAAATGCTTGTTTTTGCGTGATTTTCTTGCGTAATTTCACCGAATTGTAACCCGTGATTGCCACCTTCCCCAATAGTCCCTTCCGCCTGCACCAGCCGTTTGAACCGGCAGGCGACCAGCCGGAAGCCATCCAAAAAATCACCGAGGGCTTTGAGGATGGACTGGCTTATCAGACCCTGCTGGGTGTGACCGGCTCGGGAAAGACCTACACCATGGCGCATGTGATTGCCCGGCTGGGCAGGCCTGCGCTGATCCTGGCGCCGAACAAGACGCTGGCAGCCCAGTTGTATGCCGAAATGCGCGAGTTTTTCCCCGAAAACGCCATCGAGTATTTCGTTTCCTACTATGATTATTACCAGCCCGAGGCCTATGTGCCGTCGCGCGATCTGTTCATCGAAAAAGACTCCAGCATCAACGAACACATCGAGCAGATGCGGCTGTCGGCCACCAAGTCGCTGATGGAACGCGCGGACACGGTCATCGTGGCGACGGTGTCGTGCATTTACGGTATCGGCGATCCGGTGGATTACCACAGCATGATCCTGCACCTGCGCGTGGGCGAGAAACTCGGCCAGCGCGAGGTGTTGCAACGTCTGGCTGCCATGCAGTACGAACGCAACGAGTTCGATTTTTCGCGCGGCACATTCCGCGTGCGCGGCGACGTGATCGATGTGTTCCCGGCGGAAAACGCCGAAACCGCGTTGCGCATCAGTTTGTTCGACGACGAAGTTGAAAGTTTGCAGGTGTTCGATCCGCTGACGGGACAGATATTGTCCAAGGCTCCAAGATTCACGGTGTATCCGTCCAGCCATTACGTCACCCCGCGCGAAACCACGCTCAAGGCCATCGAAAAAATCAAGGTCGAGCTGAAGGACCGGCTGGAGTACTTCTACGCCAATAACAAGCTGGTCGAGGCGCAGCGGCTGGAACAGCGTACCCGCTTCGATCTGGAGATGCTCAACGAAATGGGCTTCTGCAAGGGCATCGAAAACTACTCGCGGCATCTATCGGGACGCAAGGCAGGCGAGCCGCCCCCCACGCTGATCGATTATCTGCCCGCGCATTCGGTGATGATGATAGACGAATCACATGTCAGCGTTCCTCAGGTGGGCGGCATGTACAAGGGTGACCGGGCGCGCAAGGAAAATCTCGTCGAGTATGGTTTTCGCCTGCCCTCGGCACTGGACAACCGGCCGCTGAAATTCGAGGAATTCGAAAAGCTCATGCCGCAAACCCTGTTTGTCTCCGCCACCCCAGCTGATTACGAGGAAAAGCATCAGGGCCAGGTGGTGGAGCAGGTGGTGCGGCCCACCGGCCTGATCGATCCCGTGGTTGAAGTGCGCCCGGTTACAACCCAGGTCGACGACCTGTTGTCCGAGTGCCGCAAGCGGATAGACATTGGCGAGCGCGTGCTGGTCACCACCCTGACCAAGCGCATGGCGGAAGACCTGACGGATTACCTCGCCGAGCATGGCATCCGCGTGCGTTACCTGCATTCGGACATCGACACGGTCGAGCGTGTCGAAATCATCCGCGATTTAAGGCTGGGCGTGTTCGATGTGCTGGTCGGCATCAACCTGCTGCGCGAGGGGCTGGATATTCCTGAAGTTTCGCTGGTGGCGATTCTGGATGCGGACAAGGAAGGCTTTCTGCGTTCCACGCGGTCGCTGATCCAGACCATTGGCCGGGCTGCCCGGCATCTGCACGGCACGGCCATCCTGTACGCGGATAAAATCACCGATTCCATGCGCCGAGCCATCGACGAGACCGATCGCCGCCGGAACAAGCAGATTGCATTCAATGCAGCCCATGGAATCACCCCCAGGGGCGTGGAAAAGAAAATCAAGGACATCATCGAAAACGTGGTGGACCTGGAGTCCGCGTGGCTGGAGTTGAAGGCCGCCCAGACCCTGGCCGCGTATCATGTCATGACCGAGAAAGACCTCAACAGGGAAATCAAGCGGACCGAGAAAGACATGCACGATGCCGCCAAAAATCTTGAATTTGAAAAGGCTGCGGAACTTCGCGACCGTTTGAAGGAACTCAAGCAGGTGTTGTTTGGAATCGGGCAGGATAACGAATCGAGACGGTAATCATGATGAATGTGTTGTTTGTATGCATGGGCAATATTTGCCGCTCGCCCATGGCTGAAGGTGTTTTCCGGCGCGAGATCGCCAAGGCGGGTCTGCTGGACAAGGTGAATATCGACTCCGCCGGCACGCACAGTTATCACATTGGATCAAAGCCTGATCAGCGCGCGCAGAATGCGGCCAGCAAGCGCGGCGTGAATATCGGCGGCCTGCGCGGCCGGCAAGTGGCGGATGCGGATTTCGAGAATTTTGATTACATTCTTGCCATGGACAGCGTCAATCTCAACAACCTCAAGCGGCGCGCACCCGCGCGGTGGCACAATAAATTAAGGTTGCTGCTGTCCTATAGCCGCAAGTATCCCAATCTGGATGTGCCCGACCCCTATTACGGCGGCATCAGCGGATTCGAGGAAAATCTCGACATGATCGAGGATGCGGTGCAGGGGTTGATCAAGGAAATTCAATTGTTGCAGCCCGACAAGCATAAGGCTCGCAGCTGAAATAAATGACTTGTAGAAGCACCAAGGGGACCATTTGGCCCCCTTGGTGCTTTTTTTCTTGCCGGGAAACTCAGACGTTATTCTGACCGGTTTCTACCTGTACCAACGGTTCACTGGCTGGCGCGGGTGCGCCAGAACGGCGGCGACGGCCGGGGCCATGTGTACGCTGTTCGGTTCCTTCCGTGGAAGCAGATACTGATTCCGCGGGCGTGCTGGTTTCCACCTGCATCAGTTCCATTTGCATGGAAGGCGCCGAAGCCGGATGGCGGCGGCGCGGGCGATGCGAGGATGTGCCTGTTGATTCATCAGCGGCGGCCGGTGCCGCACCCTGGGTTTCGACCTGCTGAAGATCGGCGGCGGGACTCAGGTTTTTGAGAATGTCTTCCGGGCGAGCGGTAACGCCGGGCTGTGAAACCACGGTTGCCGGCACGGGTGTTTCAGGCGGCGCGCTGACTGGCAGCGGAACGGGTGCGGCGCTGACGGTTTCCCTGGGCTGCGCGACAGGTTCCGCTGCGGTGACCGGCACGGGCGGCGGCGCTGTTTCCATCGCGGGCGCGGAAACCGGCTGAACGGCTGCTCCCGTGGCCATGGCGGTGGCAGGCGCCGCGGACATTTCCACCGGGCTTGTCTGCGCCTCGGCCTGTTGCGGACGGCGTTCGCCACGTTCTCCGCGATCGCTTCTGTCGCGGCGGCCGCGACGGCCGCGTCCGCCTTCGCGCGGCGCTTCCTCACCGGCAACGGCTTCGCGCTTTTCAATCTGCGCGGGCTGTTCTGCCTTCGGCTGGCGGGGCGGACGTGGCTGGCGTGCGGGTTTTTCGCGACCCTCTTGCGAGCGGGTTTCCTGCGAGCGTGTCTCGCCTGACTCGGTTTGTTCGCTACGGCGCGGTTCACGTGGCTCGCGTGGCTCACGCGGGGGGCGGGGTTGGCGTTCACGGCGGTCGCCGCGTTCTCCTCGATCCGCACCGCGATCTCCGCGTTCGGGGCGGGCATTGCGCGGCTTGCGGGCTTCGCGCTTGGGCTCGGCTACAACGGGGGCGGCGGGCTGGGACTCTTCGCCCATTTTCTTGAACCAGCCGACGATGCGGCCGATGAGGCCGGATTTCTCGGCTTCCTGCACGACTGGCGCGGCGGCAACGGGCGCGGGCTGCGCGGGGGTAATGGCCTTGACGACGGCTTCGGGCGCGGGAGCACGCTGCTCGCGAGCTGCAAGGTGCGCCTCGGGCTCGGGCACCGTTACCATTTTATAGCTGGGTTCGGTGGCGCCTTCGCGATTCAGGTCTTCATGCTTGATACGCTCAATCGTGTAATGAGGCGTTTCAAGATGAATGTTGGGAATCAGCACGACATTCACTTTCAGCCGGGCTTCCAGGGTATGGATGTCCTGGCGTTTTTCGTTCAGCAGGAAGGTGGCGACTTCAACCGGCACCTGGGCGTGGATGGCGCCGGTGTTTTCCTTCATGGATTCTTCCTGGATGATGCGCAGGATATGCAGGGCGGTGGATTCCGCGCCGCGAATGTGGCCGGTGCCGCTGCATCGCGGGCAGGGCTGGTGGCTGGTTTCGCCCAGCGAGGGCTGCAGGCGCTGGCGGGAAAGCTCCATCAGGCCGAAGCGGGAAATCTTGCCCATCTGCACGCGCGCGCGGTCGTGATGCAGCGCATCGCGCAGGCGGTTTTCCACTTCGCGCTGGTTTTTCTGCGATTCCATGTCGATGAAGTCGATGACGATCAACCCGCCCAGGTCGCGCAGACGAGCCTGGCGCGCGATTTCTTCCGCTGCTTCCAGATTGGTGCGGTAGGCGGTTTCCTCGATGTCGCCGCCCTTGGTGGCGCGGGCCGAGTTCACATCGATCGAGACCAGCGCCTCGGTATGGTCGATGACAATGGCGCCGCCGGAAGGCAGGTTCACCTGACGCGCATAGGCCGACTCGATCTGGTGCTCGATCTGGAAGCGCGAAAACAGCGGTACGTCGTCTTTGTACAGCTTGACCTTGTTGGCGTTGCCCGGCATGACGTGGGCCATGAAACCCTGCGCCTGGTCGAATACATCTTGCGTATCGATGAGGATTTCGCCGATGTCGGGCTGGAAGTAGTCGCGGATGGCGCGGATGACCAGCGAGCTTTCCTGATAAATCAGAAACGCGCCCGACTGTGCAGTGGCCGCGCCTTCAATGGCGGTCCACAAGTGCATCAGGTAGTTCAGGTCCCACTGCAATTCTTCGGTGTTGCGGCCGATGCCGGCGGTACGGCCGATCAAACTCATGCCGTCCGGCACTTCCAGGCCGGCCATGGCGTCCTTGAGTTCATTGCGATCTTCGCCCTCGATCCGGCGCGACACGCCGCCGCCGCGCGGGTTGTTGGGCATCAGCACCAGATAGCGGCCAGCCAGCGAAATATAAGTGGTGAGTGCTGCGCCCTTGTTGCCGCGCTCGTCCTTTTCAACCTGGACGATGAGTTCCGTACCCTCGCGGATGAGATCGGAAGGCCGTCCGGAACCCTTGACGCAGGAGCGGGCGATTTCCTTGAACGGCAGGAAGCCGTGGCGCTCGCAGCCGTAGTCGACAAAAGCCGCTTCCAGGCTGGGCTCGATGCGGGTGATGACACCCTTGTAGATGTTGCTCTTGCGTTGTTCTTTACTGGAGGATTCGATATCCAGGTCGACGAGTTTTTGCCCGTCGACGATGGCCACCCGCAGTTCCTCCGCCTGGGTGGCGTTGAATAGCATGCGCTTCATGTTTTACTCCCGTGCGCAGGCATACGGGACGGGAAAACCGTCAGGTTCTGTCAGGCCGGAAAATGTCAGGCAGCAGATCAGTCATTTGGGATGAAAGGGTTTTCCTGTCCTTATGGGGTTTGCCGCGGAGCGAACTCGACGCGGCAAGCTTCAAAGACCTGGTGAGGGTACATGGCCGTGAAAGTGTTTGCGGCTGGGTACAGGCCAAGTCTGGCGTATGCGGTAACACGTTACTTTAAGTTAGTATCGCTACTTTTTTACAGCATCGCGACAGGGTGTGAGGCCAAGAGGCTACACAGACTTTTTGTATGCATCAATGCTGTGACCGGTGAGCGAAAATAACCGGGGAATTCAGGCCGTGTTCGATTAAAAATCCAATTTGGCCCACTAAGTATATTGAAAATGAACAACTTAGGCAAAGAATCTGTCCGCAAGGTCAAGATTGACGACGCCCATGCCGGGCAGAGGCTGGATAATTTTTTGCTCGGGCAGCTTAAAGGCGTGCCCAAAAGCCGGATTTACAAGATGGTGCGGGCGGGAGAGGTCCGCATCAATGGAGGCAGGGCCGAGGTTGGCTACAAATTATCCTGGGGTGACGAGGTTCGCATTCCACCGGTCCGGGTCGCGCAAATGGCGGCCAAACCCGCCAGCCTGCCGAAAGATGCTCCCCGGCTTGCCGCGCGGATTATTTACCAGGATGAATTTCTGCTGGTGCTGAACAAACCTTCCGGCATGGCGGTACACGGCGGCAGTGGCATTTCGCGCGGGGTCATCGAGCAGTTGCGCCTGGAATTTCCCCAGCACCGTTTCATGGAGCTGGCGCATCGGCTGGATCGCGAAACCTCGGGCGTGCTGGTGGTGGCGTTGAAACGCCGTGCGCTGACTGCGCTGCACGATATTTTCCGCGAGCACCGCATCGACAAGCGTTATCTGGTGCTGGCCACCGGACGCTGGCGGGATGAACTGCGCAACGTCAAATTATCCCTGCGGAAATTCGTCACGCCCGAAGGTGAACGCCGGGTCAGCGTGGATGAGGGCGGGCAGACGGCGCATACCGTGTTCCGCCGTATCAAGACCTGGCCGGGTTTTTCCCTGCTGGAAGCCGAACTCAAAACCGGCCGCACTCATCAGATACGCGTGCACCTGGCCTATTTGAAGCACCCGATCGCCGGGGATGACAAATACGGCAATTTCGCCCTCAACAAGGAACTGGCCGGGCAGGGTTTGAAACGCATGTTTCTGCATGCCGCGAAACTCAGTTTCAATCATCCTGTCACCAACGAACCCTTGATTTTCGAAGCGCCGCTGCCAGATGACCTGCAACAGTTTTTGAACAAGTTGGACAAAGATGGCCAGGCAGTATGAACTCCTGATATTCGACTGGGACGGTACGCTGATGGATTCGGCGGGATTCATTGTTGATTCCATCCAGCGGGCCTGCGCCGACCTCGGCATTCCCGTGCCGGATGACCGCGCCTGCCGCCAGATCATTGGCCTGGGATTGATCCAGGCTTTGCAGACGCTGCTGCCGGATTTGCCCGAGGGCGATTATCCCAGGCTGGTTGAACGCTACCGTCATTACTACCTGGGCCATGATGCGGAAATTCCACTGTTTGATGGGGTGACTGAAGGCATCCGTGAATTGCACGGCGCGGGCTTCACCCTGGCCGTTGCCACTGGCAAGAGCATGAAGGGATTGGAGCGCGCGCTGGACCATAGCGGACTGCGGCGCTTTTTTTCCGCCACGCGCTGCGCCGATCAGACGCATTCCAAGCCGCATCCGGCCATGGTGGAGGAAATCATCGAAGAACTGATGATGGAAAAGGATCGCGCGGTGGTCATCGGCGATACCAGCCACGATATGCTGATGGCCGAGAATGCCGGCGTGGCGCGGGTGGGCGTGACCTACGGCGCGCATCTGCGGGAAGACCTGACGCCGCATCGGCCCATTCTGCTGGCGCAATCCTTTGCCGAAGTGAAATCATGGCTGATGACGCACGCGTGATCTGCCGATCCAGTGATCTGGAAGACGGCGGGAAAGGTGTCCGATTCAATATCGAATGGCAGGGGCAGAAGACACAGGCTTTCGTCATTCGCCATCAGGGCGTTGCGTACGCCTTCCTCAATCAATGCGGGCACGTGCCCGTGGAGCTGGACTGGCAGGAAGGCGAGTTTTTTGATGCCGAGCAGGTATACTTGGTTTGCGCCACGCATGGCGCTTTGTATGACCCGGCCAAGGGCACCTGCATCAGCGGCCGCTGCAATGGCCGCGGCCTGACAGCACTGCCCGTTGAAGAATGCGATAACCAGATTCGATTACTGAAACACCAACTGATCAAATGAGCGAACAAGAAAACACTTCCCCCAACTGGGAGCGCCAGGCACTGGAAAAAGTCGCCTTGGCTGCCGTAACCGAGCAGCGCAAAACCCGGCAATGGGGCATCTTTTTCAAGGTGCTGACTTTTTTGTACCTGTTCATCGTCCTGTTCGCTTTCATGGGCTGGATGAAGGGCGGCGAAAAGGTGCTGGGCAAACACACCGCGCTGATCGATCTTCAGGGCGTCATTTCCAGCGACGAGGCCAGCGCCGACCTGATCAATTCGGGGTTGCAATCCGCTTTCGAGGACAAGCACACCCAGGGCGTGATCCTGCGCATCAACAGCCCCGGCGGCAGCCCGGTACAGGCCGGGCAGATATTTGATGAAATCAAGCGCCTGCGCGGGTTGCATCCCAAGACCCCGTTGTACGTGGTGGTGGATGATATCTGCGCATCCGGCGGCTACTATGTCGCCGCCGCCGCCGACAAGATTTTTGTCGACAAGGCCAGCATCGTTGGTTCCATCGGCGTGCTGATGGACGGATTCGGTTTCACCAAGGCAATGGACAAGCTCGGCGTCGAACGCCGTCTGCTCACTGCTGGCGAGAACAAAGGCTTCCTCGATCCTTTCTCTCCCAGCGATCCAAAGCAGGAAGCCTTCGCCAAAACCATGCTGGCCGAAATTCACCAGCAGTTCATCGACACCGTTCGCAAGGGGCGCGGCAAGCGCCTGAAGGAAACGCCGGACATGTTCAGCGGCCTGGTCTGGAGCGGCGCGAAAAGTATCGAAATGGGCCTGGCCGACGCCTACGGCAGCGCCGATTACGTCGCGCGCGAAATCATCAAGGCAGAGGACATCGTCGATTACACGCCTCAAGAGGATTTGGCTTCCAAACTCGCCGGACGCCTGGGCGTCAGCATCGGCAAGTGGCTGAATCCGACTTCACAACTGTCATCCCCGTTGCGCTGACGAGATGACAAGCGATTACCAGCCGATTTCGTGCATCAATCACGAACGGTTGGAGTTCGCGGTCATGAAAAAGCAATGGTTGGAAATTGAAGTACTGTCAGGTGAAAAGGCCGGAACCCAACGTCTGCTGCCGCTGGACGTTTACGCGAAAGAAGGCGTGGAATGGCTGGAAGCAAAAAACGAATCCGGAGAAAAGCTTGTGTTGCGGCTTGACCAGATTCAATTTTGACAGGCCACAGAAAACTTCCCATGGGCAGCGTTTGATAATGTTGATTCGGAGGCTGACATGACAAAATGTAGCAATGTTCACGAATTAGATGTGGGAATGGTGTCTACTTTAAGTTAGAGCGCAATGGCAGCTATGGAAGCTGAGCTTCTTGTTCCTTACGGTTTGAACCCTCAGGGCCGCTTGGTGAGCGCCACCGATGCTGCCCGCGAGATTCAGTACTGCTGTCCGGGATGTAGTAGTCCGTTGGTACTTCGCGCTGGAGAGTCGGTCGTTCGTCATTTTGCACATAAAGCCAATACGTCCTGTACTGGCGAAACGATCGCCCATCAAACTGCGAAACGTTTGCTTGCCCAAGTCATTTCCGAGTATTCGCGGTCATCTACACTCAGGCCAATATCACTCTCCTACACGTGCGCTTGCTGCCAACGCGCTGCTTCGTTCAACTTGCCGCCGAGTAGCTTTACCGCTGCTAACAAAGAACACCGAATAGGCGAGTTTGTTGTCGATGTGGTGGCCTTTCGTGGCCTAGAGGCTGTGCTTGGAATTGAGGTCCTTGTCACACATGCTGTTGACGAGAGAAAGGCGGCAGATCTTCAAATTCCATGGTTGGAACTTCAAGCCGAAAAGGTGATCGAGAATCCCTATTGTTGGCGTCCTGTATCGGCTCGATTGAAGCCCAAGGTGTGTTCCGACTGCAAGAACTACATCGGTAAGCTCCGTAGGCTTGCTGAAAAGTGGTCTCAACCGTTTCATGAACCAGCTCGTGCGCGTGACCCTTCCCGCGATACATATCTCGCCGCCATAGAGACGTGCTGGAAATGCAAGAACGAAATACTTGTTTATTGGTGGCCTGGTGTTCCGTTCGCTGACACAGAACCGCCAGCACCCAGGCCAAAAACAATTTTGCATCGTTACAGTAAGCAGTTCGGTGGTTCCTATTGGGCAAATACGTGCCCACAGTGCAATTCAGTCCAAGGTGACAACTTTCTATTTTTCGGCTCGCAAGCTTTGTTCAAGGACTTGCCACTTCGTGACACGCCAGAGATGAAAGCTAATCGCGCGAAGTCGATAAGCCAAATTGCCAATTTCATGCTCAGGAATATCGGTGGTTAAGGCCAACAGCTCGTGTAGGGCGCAATAGGCTTTAGCCGTATTGCGCCGCAAGTGCTGGCATGGGGTAGGTTCCTAATATACCTGAGTATCTTTAGACGCCTATCCCAAATACCACCAGCCGGTCTTTCACCATTTCACTTTTCCCGCGCCAGTTCGCCACGTTCATCGTCTTTATCAACTGACTAGGCAAACTCAAATCTGCGCCGATGCTGATCAAGGTATCAGCGGATAGTGTCGCGGAAAGCGCTTCCAGCATCGCGCTGCTGCGATAGGGCGTTTCGATGAACAGCTGGGTGGCGGCGTTCTTGCGCGCGGCCTGTTCCAGTTCACGGATTTTTTTTGTCCGCTCGGGTTCCTTGGCGGGCAGATAGCCATGAAAACAGAAATGCTGACCGCCCAGGCCGGAAGCCATGAGCGCCAGCAGGATAGAGGAGGGGCCGATCAGTGGGACAACGGGAATATTTTCCCGGTGCGCGGCCTTGACCAGTTCCGCGCCGGGGTCGGCAACTGCGGGGCAGCCGGCTTCGGACAGCAATCCCATGTCATGGCTGTTTTTAAGCGGGGCAAGCAGCGCGGGGATGTCTGCCACTTTGGTGTGTTCATTGAGTTCGAGCAGGGTGAGTTCCTGCAAGGGTTTGGGGTGGCCCATGGCCTTGAGGTGCGCGCGGGCGGTTTTGGCACGCTCGACCACGAAAGTGTCCAGACGCCGCGCAACGGCAAGCGTGTCGGTCGGCAGACAGGCTTCCGGTTCAACCGGGCCGAGCGGAACCGGGATCAGGTAGAGCGTGCCAACACTCATTTCAAAACGTCAACGCCTTCGTGCATCAGCATCTCGGTCAGTGCCATCAAGGGCAGGCCGATCAGGGCCGTGGGGTCGGGGCTGTCCATGCGCTCCATGAGCGCAATGCCCAGCGATTCGCTTTTTGCCGATCCGGCACAGTCATAGGGCTGTTCCTTTTTCAGGTAGGCCTCGATCTGGGCATCCGTCAGTTTGCGGATATGTACCACGGTCGGCACATCGCGCGTCTGCGTCCGTCCGGTTTTGCTGTTGAGCAAGGTCAGCGCGGTATGGAACACCATGGCCTTGTCCTGCATTTTCTTCAGTTGTTTGAACGCATTCTCGAAATTGCCGGGTTTGCCGAGTTGCTCCGAATCCAGCATCAAGACCTGGTCCGAACCGATGATGAGAGCATCGGGAAACTGTCCAGCGGCAGCCTGCGCTTTCAGCACCGACAGTCTGAGCGCGGTGGCGGAAGGCGTTTCATTTGCCAGCGGGGTTTCGTCCACATTGGGCGAGACGATCTCGAATGGAATGTGCAGGCGGGAAAGCAGGTCGCGCCGGTAACGGGAAGTGGACGCTAGGACAAGTTGAGTCATGATCAGGATTCCGCCTCGATTTCAATCAATGCCATGTCGGGCGTGACAGCTTCGCCCTTGGCGGTGAAGATGCCCACGACCGTGCCAGACACGGGCGCCTGAACTTCGTTTTCCATTTTCATGGCTTCGATGACGAGGACCGCATCGCCTGCGTTGACCTTTTGCCCCGTTTGCACCAGGACATCGACTATCGTGCCCGGCATGGCTGCGGTGACGTGTCCCTTGTGCGTGGGGCGCGGCTTTTGCCCGGTTGCTGAAGACTTGGCGGCCGGCTTGCTCGCCTTGGCAGGCGTGCCTGCGGTGACTTCGACTTCGTTCAGGGCTTCGAGCAGAACTTCTTCCGAAACGCCATCGACCGTCACAAAGAATGGCCGCTGGGTTTCAGTCGGGCGGCCGCTGGCCGCAAGCTTGATATGGTAGGTCTCGCCGTGCAGGGTGATGTTGAATTCGTCCGCGGCAAAGTGCGCCGCGCTGGCGCCGTTTTTCGCTTCGATGGGCAACAGGGGCTCGGGCTTGAGCGTGCCGGCGGCGCGTTCCTGCAGAAAGACACGGCCCAGGTCGGGGAACATGGCGTAGGTCAGCACGTCTTCCTCGGATTTTGCGAGGCCCTCGATTTCGCCCTGAAGCTTGTCCAGCTCGGGCGGCATCAGGTCGGCGGGCCGGCAACTCATGATGTCGATATCGCCAATCGCAAGCTTGCGCACTTCCTCGTTGACCTTGCCGGGCGTGGCGCCGTAACGGCCTTGCAAATAGAGCTTCACTTCCTGCGTGATGCTCTTGTAGCGGCTGCCGACCATGACGTTAAGCACGGCCTGGGTGCCAACGATTTGCGAGGTCGGCGTGACGAGCGGCGGGTAGCCCAGGTCTTCGCGCACGCGCGGGATTTCGGCCAGCACCGCATCCATTTTGTCGAGCGCGTCCTGTTCCTTGAGCTGGTTGGCCAGATTGGAAATCATGCCGCCTGGTACCTGGTTGATCAGCACGCGGGTGTCCACGCCAGTGAAATCGCTTTCGAACTGCCAGTACTTTTTGCGCACGTCCTTGAAATAAGCCGAGATTTCTTCCAGCAGGGGCAGGGACAATCCGGTGTCGTATTCCGTGCCCTGCAGGGCGGCAACAAAGCTTTGCGTGGTCGGATGGCTGGCGCCTTCGGCGAACGCGCCGATGCAGGTGTCGATGATGCTGGCGCCTGCTTCGACGGCTTTCAGATGCACCATGTTCGACAGGCCTGAAGTCGAGTGGCTGTGGGTGTGAACGGGCAGGCCGGTGGCGCCGATGATGGCCTTGACCAGTTCGAAAGCGCCATAGGGCGTCAGCAGTCCGGCCATATCCTTGATGGCGATGCTGTCGCAACCCATTTCGGCCAGTCCTTTGGAAAGCTCGACAAAATGGGGGATGTCATGAACCGGGCTGGTGGTGTAGCAGATGGCGCCCTCCGCATGTTTGCCAGCCTTCCTGACGGCTTCGATCGAGACCTGCATGTTGCGCAGGTCGTTCATGGCATCGAAGATGCGGAAAATATCCACGCCATTGTCAGCCGCCAGTTTCACGAAGGCGCGCACCACATCGTCGGAATAATGGCGGTAGCCGAGCAGGTTCTGCCCGCGCAGCAGCATCTGGATGCGCGTGTTGGGCAGGGCCTTGCGCAGTTTTCTCAGCCGCTCCCAAGGGTCTTCCTTGAGGAAGCGCACGCAGGCATCGAAGGTGGCGCCGCCCCAGGCTTCCAGCGACCAGAAGCCAACAGAATCGAGTTTCCCGCAAATGGGCAGCATGTCCTCGGTGCGCATGCGCGTGGCAATCAGGGATTGATGGCCGTCACGAAGAATGAGATCGGTAATGTGAACCTTGGACATTAGTTAAAGCCCCTGATAAGCGGCTATGGCTGCCGCAACGGCCGCCGCCAGGACTTCCGGCGGTTTGCGTTCTTCATAGTGGATCAGTTCCGGATGGCTTTCCACGAAGCCGGTATTGAAACTGCCGCTGCGGAAATCCGGATGTTTCAATATTTCCTGATAGTAGGGAATGGTGGTCTTGACGCCATAGACCACCATGTCCGACAGGGCGCGGCGTGCGCGCTCGATGACGCCCTGCCAGGTCAGGTTCCACACCGTCAGTTTGGCGCACAGCGAGTCGAAGTAGGGCGGAATCACGTAATCGGTATACATGGCGGCATCGACCCGAACGCCCGGTCCGCCGGGCGAGTAGTAGCGGGTGATGCGGCCGAAGCTGGGCAGGAACTCATTCCTGGGGTCTTCGGCATTGATGCGAAATTCGATGGCAAAGCCACGGTGGGAAATGTCTTCCTGTTTGTATTGCAGCGGCAGGCCATCCGCGATGCGAATCTGCTCCTGCACGATGTCCACGCCGGTGATGCTTTCGGTGATGGTGTGCTCGACCTGAAGGCGCGTGTTCATTTCCATGAAATAAAACTGGTTGTCCTGGTCGAGCAGGAATTCCACTGTGCCGGCATTAACGTAACCAACAGCCCGCGCGGCTTGAACGGCCAGCTTGCCGATGTACTGGCGCTGCGATTCGGTCAACTGGGGAGAGGGCGCGATTTCGATCAGCTTCTGGTTGCGCCGCTGAATGGAACAGTCACGCTCGAACAGGTGGATGGTGTTGCCCTGGGAATCGGCAAGCACCTGCACCTCGATGTGCTTGGGATTGACCACGCATTTTTCGACAAACACTTCGGGCTTGCCAAACGCCTTGGTGGCTTCGGAAACCACCCGTTCGTAGTTCCGTGCAAGCTCTTCGTCGCTGTCGCATCGGCGGATGCCTCGACCGCCCCCGCCGTTGGTGGCCTTGAGCATGACCGGATAGCCGATTTCCGCCGCAAGCTTCCGTGCTTCCTCCAGGTTTTCCAGATTGTGGTCCGAACCGGGAACAACGGGAATCCCGGCCTTGATCATGGCCTGACGCGCCTGGATCTTGTCGCCCATCTGCCGAATCAGACTTGCATCGGGTCCTATGAAAACGATGCCGCGCTTGGCGCAAATCTCGGCGAGCAGCGGATTTTCTGAAAGCAGGCCATAACCCGGATGCAGCGCATCGCAGCCCGAAGCGGCTGCCAGATTCACCAGATGGTGGGGATTGAGATAGCCTGCCAGCGGGTCTTTGCCGATGTGGTAGGCCTCGTCGGCTTTCTTGACGTGCAGGGCGTGGCGGTCGGCGTCCGTATAGATCGCGGCGGATTCAATGCCCAGTTCGGCGCAGGCGCGTATGATGCGCACCGCGATTTCCCCCCGGTTGGCGACCAGTATTTTCTTGATCACTGTAATCTTCCCGCCTGCATTCTCTTTGACAAAACACCTGCAAAATCATAAAATTGCCCGCTTATGCTCGAACGACGCTACCCATGATGCTTGAAAGGCCGGTCGTTTCGCCGTCGAACTTTGCTGAAAAATCCCACTGTTGGGAAGGCAATACGATGGTAGGTGATTTCGAGCGGCTTGCTCAAGAGTTTGTGAACCCTGAGGCGGAATTGTTCTACCGGGTTTGCGGCCAGCAGGATGCGCGAGGCCGTCCGCAACTGCATTGCGAGGTCAAGGGCAGTCTGGAAATGGTGTGCCAGCGTTGCCTGAAACCGGTTGGCGTCGCGGTTGAAAGTGACCGTGTGCTTTATCTGGCCAATAGCGAGGCTGAAGCCGAGAGGCTGGAAGCAGCGCTTGCGGATGATGACATTGATGTCATGGTTGCTGGCAAGAGCCTGGATTTGGCAGGCGTGATTGAAGATGAAGTCTTGCTGAGTTTGCCACTTGTGCCGATGCACGATGTTTGTGCGGCGCCGGGTACATGATTGGTTGAGCGAGCGTATGGATTTTAGCCATGCGCCGCCGGCAAATATTTAATACAAGGAGTTTGAAATGGCTGTTCAACAAAACAAGAAATCCCCTTCCAAACGGGGTATGCACCGTTCGCATGATTTTCTGACCAACCCGTCCCTGGCGGTTGAGCCCACGACCGGTGAAGTGCACATGCGCCACCACGTTTCTCCCTCCGGCTACTATCGCGGGAAAAAAGTGGCCAAGGGCAAGGGCGAGTAATTCAGCACACGCAACCCCGGTAATTTATCGGGGTTGTTTTTAACTGCATGAATTCAAGTCTGACCCGATGAGGGAAATCACCATCGCCATCGATGTCATGGGTGGCGATCACGGACTGCACGTCACCATCCCGGCTGCCCTGAAATGGCTGGCGCGGGGTGACAATCTCAATATCATCCTGGTCGGTCCCCAGGATGCCATTCAGGCCGAACTGAAAAGACGTCACAAAAAGACGGGTCCGCGCCTGCGTATCCGCCATGCCTCTGAAGTCGTGGCCATGGATGAATCTCCCGCCCTGGCATTGCGCAATAAAAAAGATTCCTCCATGCGCGTGGCGATCGACCTGGTGAAAGGCGGCGAAGCCGATGCCTGCGTTTCCGCCGGCAATACCGGAGCCTTGATGGCAACAGCCAGGTTTGTGCTGAAAACCCTGCCTGGCATCGACCGTCCCGCCATTGCGACCAACTTGCCCAGCCTCAAAGGGCCTGTTCTGATGCTGGATCTGGGCGCCAATGTGGATTGCACGGCCGAGCATCTGCTCCAGTTTGCCCTGATGGGCTCCATGCTGGTTTCCGAGGTTGGCCACAAGTCCAATCCCAGCGTGGGTCTGCTCAATATCGGTGAAGAGGAAATCAAGGGCAACGAAATGGTCAAGCGCGCGGCCGAATTGATTCGCGGGAGCCATTTGATCAATTTCCATGGCAATGTCGAGGGTGACGATATCTACAAAGGCACCACCGATGTGGTGGTCTGCGATGGCTTTGTCGGCAATGTGGCGCTCAAGTCTTCGGAGGGCATCGCCAAAATGATCAGCACGCTGCTCAGACAGGAATTCCGCCGCAATTTCCTGACCAAGCTGGCTGGGCTGGTGGCGCTGCCGGTCATGAATGCATTCAAGCGCCAGGTTGACCCGCGCCGGTATAATGGCGCCACCCTGCTTGGCCTGCGCGGCATCGTGGTAAAAAGTCATGGCAGCGCGGACCGTTTTTCATTTGAACATGCCATCGAGACGGCCATGGAAGAAGCCCGAAGCAATGTACTCAAGCGCATTTCAGACCAGTTGCAACAAATGAATTCCCCGGAGACGGTATGATCCATTCCCGCATCATCGGCACCGGGAGCTATCTGCCCGAACGCCTGCTGACCAATGCCGATCTGGAAAAGTTGATCGATACCACTGACCAGTGGATTGTCGACCGCACCGGCATACGCATGCGCCATGTCGCGGCGGAGAACGAGCTGACCAGCGATCTGGCGGTTGCAGCGGGGCGCAAGGCGCTCGAGGCGGCAGGCGTGGTGCCGGCGAATGTGGACCTGGTCATTGTCGCAACGACGACTCCTGACCGCGTATTTCCCAGCACGGCGTGCATCGTCCAGGCCAAACTGGGCATAGCGAATGCATGTCCCGCGTTTGATGTGCAGGCAGTTTGCAGCGGATTCATTTTCGCGCTGGCGACGGCCAACAATTTCATCAAGGCCGGGCAGGCCCGCACCGCGCTGGTAATCGGCGCTGAAACACTTTCCCGGATTACCGACTACACCGATCGCGGCAACTGCATACTTTGGGGTGATGGCGCCGGCGCGGTCGTGCTTTCAGCCAGCGATGAGCAGGGCATCATCTCCACGCACATTCACGCCGATGGTCGTTATCAGGAATTGTTGTATGTCGATGGCGGGCCGTCCATGGGCAACGGCGAGAAAGCAGCGATGCGCATGCAGGGCAATGCCGTGTTCAAGATGGCGGTCAACACGCTGGATGCCATTGTCGATGAAACGCTGGCCGCCAATGGGCTCGACAAATCCAATATCGACTGGCTGGTGCCGCACCAGGCGAATATCCGCATCATCCAGGCGACAGGCAAGAAACTGGGGCTGCCTATCGAACGCGTGGTGGTCACGGTGGACCAGCATGGTAATACTTCCGCGGCTTCCATTCCGCTCGCACTTGATACCGCCGTGCGCGATGGCCGCATCAAACGTGGTCAAACCCTGCTGATGGAAGCCTTTGGCGGCGGATTCACCTGGGGTTCGGCGCTCGTAAAATTCTGAGTTATCACAAGCATGAAAACAGCATTCCTTTTCCCCGGTCAGGGTTCGCAATCCGTAGGCATGATGAACGGTCTGGCCCAATATCCTGAAGTCAGACAAACTTTCGATGAAGCTTCAGCCGCGCTTGGCGAAGATCTTTGGAAATTGGTGACGGAAGGTCCCGCCGAGTTACTGAATCAGACCACCAATACCCAGCCCGTCATGCTGGCGGCGGATATCGCGACATGGCGTGTTTATCTCGGCCAGGGTGGCGCGATGCCTGTGGTGATGGCCGGCCATAGCCTGGGCGAAATCGCTGCCCTGGTTGCCGCTGGTGCGCTGGATTTTGCCGATGCAATCCGGCTCACGCGCTTCCGCGCCGAGGCCATGCAGAATGCCGTGCCCGATGGCGTGGGCGCCATGGCGGCCGTGCTGGGGCTGGACGATGACACCGTGCGTGCCGTGTGCGCGGAAGCCGCGCAAGGCGAGGTGCTGGAGCCGGTCAACCTGAATTCGCCTGGCCAGGTCGTCATAGCCGGCAACAAGGCCGCGGTGGAGCGGGGCATGGTGCTGGCCAAGGAAAAGGGCGCCAAGCGCGCATTGCCTTTGCCGGTGTCGGTGCCATCGCATTCCTCGCTGATGAAACCCGCGGCTGACAAGTTCCGCGCCTATCTGGAATCGGTCAATCTGCGTGTGCCATCCGTGCCGGTTTTGCAGAATGCCGACGTACAGGCGTTCAATGAACCTGCCGCAATCAAGGACGCGCTGGTACGTCAGCTCCATTCTCCCGTGCGCTGGGTGGAAACCGTGCAGTCGCTGGCCGGGCAGGGAATAGAGCGTTGTGTTGAATGCGGACCGGGCAAGGTGCTTGCAGGCCTGGTCAAACGCATCACTGACATGCCGTGCGTGGCCCTGGTGGATGAAGCTGCATTGCAAACAATAAAAGGCTAAGGAGAGCGTCATGGAAAACAGGATTGCATTGGTGACGGGCGCCAGCCGGGGAATCGGCCAGGCCTGTGCGCTGGCACTGGCAAAACAGGGCATGACCGTAATCGGCACGGCCACCAGCGACAAGGGCGCGGAAGCGATCACGGTGTATTTGCAGGCAGCAGGCGCAAAAGGCTGCGGCATGAAACTCAATGTCACGGATGCGGCCGAAGTGGATGCCGTGATTGCCGCGATTGAAAAAGATTTCGGTGGCATTGCGGTGCTGGTGAACAATGCCGGCATCACCCGCGACAACCTGCTGCACAAGATGACCGAGGCCGACTGGGACCTGGTGATGAGCGTGCACCTGCGCGGCTCCTTCCTGATGACCCGGGCCTGCCAGACGCACATGGTCGCGGCGAAATTCGGCCGGATCATCAACCTGTCCTCCACCTCCGCGCAGGGCAACCGGGGTCAGACCAACTACTCGACGGCCAAGGCCGGACTGCAGGGCATGGCCAAGACGCTCGCGGTCGAACTCGGGCGGTTCGGCATTACCGCCAACGCGGTCGCCCCCGGCTTCATCCAGACCGAGATGGTCCGCCAGACCGCCGAACGGATGGGTATGCCGTTCGAGGAGTTCCTCGCCGCAGCGGCCGCCAAGAACCCCTCCGGCCGGGTCGGCCAGCCGGCGGACATCGCCGCTCTGGTGACCTTCCTGGCCAGCGATGCCGCCGGATTCATCAACGGCCAGGTCATCTACGTCGCCGGCGGACCCCGCGACTAACCCCGCCGACTGACACCCCCGACCGGAGGGTCACGGCATACGGCTAATGTCAGCAGGTGTGAGCCCGCTGAACCCGCCCTCCCGTGACTCGATCGCCGACCTGCTGGAGGTCCTGGACCTGCAGGAGCTCGGTCAGGCCAGGGTCCGT